>Ga0308157_10000249_pt1 | contig 206822 bp, 323 predicted proteins | sample PhyBR1_FD_201035 | JGI IMG/M metagenome (GOLD analysis project Ga0308157, IMG submission 201035) | Phyllosphere microbial communities from UC Gill Tract Community Farm, Albany, California, United States - DLSLB.R1 | ecosystem: Host-associated > Plants > Phyllosphere > Unclassified | place... | reverse complement strand
GCGTCCTTGCCGCTGAAGCCGATGCGCACGACGTCGCGCGGCACCGGGGTGATGATCCACGTGTCGCCGTCGACCTCGGCGCGGATGGTGGCGTAGCCGGTGGTGGCGGGGGCGGACCAGTCGAGAGCCTTGAGCGTCATCGTGATTTCCTCACTCGATTCGGATTCGAGACCATGTCCCATGGATCGATCGGGTGGGGTCTCCGACCTCGCCCCGCGATGTTCGCGCCGGCGCCCGTGTGCGGGCGCGGGAGGACCCCGCCCGGCGATGCCGGGCGGGGTCCCATCGGACGTCGATCGGCTCCGGGCCGGTCGGTGGAGGATCAGGCCTTGGGGAACCGCTCGCGGTTCTCCTCGATCCACGCCTCGTATCGCGCGGCGACGTCGTCGCCCAGCAGACCGGCACGCATGGTCCCGAGCAGTCGACGGTTCACGGCAGGATCCCTCTCCACGTTCGAGATCGCGCCCCACTGGCCCGGGGTGCCTCCGCCGAGATCCTCCTGCGACTCGAGGTAGGCGACGATGTGCTCCGGAAACCCGTTCTCGCGGGCGTACCCGATGAACTCGGTCCGCAGGCTCGTCTCGTCGCAGATGGTCGTCCCGCGGATCGCCGACTTCGGCATGCTCAGACCCCGGGAGACGATCTCGACGAGTTCCTCGTAGCGATCGGCGGCCACCGGCAGGATCAGCGACATCGGGTGGGTGGCATGGCGTGCGATCTGCTCCAGCACGCCGACCGTCACCGCCGGGTTGCTCAGGGGCTCGTCGATGAGGACGATGCACGGCCCCTTCTCGATGAGATCCATGCCGACCATCCGGATAGGCTCGTACACGACCTCGCCGTCCTTCAGCTTGGGAAGGGCCTGGAAGTCGCGGAAGTCCAGCATCGACGTCCGGAACTCGGCGTAGTTCAGACCGTGCTCGGCCGCCAGTTCACGGCAGGAGGCGGACACGCCGCATCCGGGCACGCTGATGCCGATCACGGGCATGATGCCGGTCGATCCCGGCTGGTGGGCGATGAAGGCGATGTCGGCGATGTTCTGCTTGACGGTAGGCATTTCGGAATTCTCCTGGAGGTGTCCGTGCGTGGTTGCGTTGGAGGGATGGGTCGGGTGAGACTGGTGGTCGATGCGGTGACGGACCGTTCGGGATCGTCCGGCGGATCAGGCCGGCGGCGCGTTCTCGACGATCCCGCGCGCCTTGAGGATCGCCTCGCGCAGGTCGAGGCCCTGCTCCTCGCGCAGCTGCTTGACGATCCCGGGGAGGCGGGGGTCGGACGTGCGGTTCGCCTCCTGGAACTCGACGTATTCGGCGCCTTGCCGGAGGGCCCAGTCCCGCGCCATGCGCTCGGCCGTCGGCAGGTCTGCATAGGACATGCCGTACGCCTCGCGGTCCATGTCGGCTCCCTCGCCCCACGTCGTGACGGGGAGATAGCCGGAAGGGGTCCTGCTCACGTGGACGCGCATCATGGTTTTCCTCTCTCGGGCGGGATCGTCTATCGTCCCTGTCGCTCGTCATTCCGGTCCGACGTCGATACGACGCTCGTGACTCCGTCCTTGACGATCCATCTGGCCCAGTGATCGGGGGACGGTGCGTGGACGGTCAGTTCCGCAGCATCTCCATGCGCATCCGCGCGACCCTCTCCGACAGGCAGAGGCGCTCGGCGATCCGTGCCGCGTCGAGGCCCTCCTCCATGAGGCGGAGCATGATGGGCTTGGGCATGAGGAGCTGCATGGCGAATGTGTTCGCCCGACGCTTGCATGCCGTGCCGATCGCCGGGTTCCACCAGGGCGAACCCTCCTTCTGGTCGTAGGAGCGGTCCGCGTTCGCTCCCTGTCCGGCGCGGCGGTCGAACATGTCGCGATGGTAGTAGTGGTGACCGAGCATGTGGGCGATGGTGAAGCGCCGCCGCGACTCGGCGTGCGAGGCGTTGACGACGATGCGGCAGCGACGCGAATCGAGGAGGTCGTACTCCTCGATCCAGCCGCATAGGTCGTCCTCGAGCGTTCTGTCGCGGACGGCGACGTCGAAGACGTCGCAGAGCTCGACCAGATCCGGCATCTCCGTCGAGCGCGCCCGCTCGATGGCCCGGGCCTCGCGGCGCATCTGCCGAGAGATCGATTCGCCGATCTCGCCGATGCGGTCGTCCTCGATCCGCGTCGCCCCGCTCGTCGCCCGGCGGCGTGCGTCGTCCTCGTTCGCGCGGCGGGCATGGTTGACGGCGATGGCGGCGAACAGGGCGATCGGGAACATGGGGCGTCCTTTCGTACCGGTGTCGGGTATCGTGGTGAGGCGGGGGATCAAAGTCCCCCTCGGTGGTTCATCGGCCCTGTCGGGTGAACCACGTCTTCGCCTTGTCCAGGGTGTCGAAGCCGCCCGTCGCGCTGCCGGTCGCATCGTCCGGCTCCTCGCCGTAGACGAGGAAGAACGGCTTCTCGGGTCGTGCCTGGCCGATCATCTCGATGATGCGGACCTTGGCGTAGACGTTCCGCTGCCGATCGTCGGATCCGCGGACGTAGGCGTCGACGACCTCCTCGCCCTTCGGGATCTGTCCCCTCCAGACGCGGTTCTCCGCCATGGCCTTGTCGTAGGCGGCCTGCGTCGCCCTCAATCCCGTCCTCATCCTGTCGCCGTTCCGGGCGTTCTCGACCAGGGCGCGCTCGATGCTGTCGGCCACCAGCGCCGGATCGATCTCGTGGCGCACGGTCGCGACGTCGTCGAGCACGAAGGTCGCGACGATGGCGTCCTCCACCGGCTTCTCGTCGGCGGGGATCGACTTCGGGATGCCGCCGTCGACGATGGCGTGACGCGCGCGTCCCTCGTGTTCGCTCCCGAGGGCGACGTGGTGGGAGGTCGGGACCACGAAGACGCGCAGGCGGGCCGCCAGGCTGGAGGTGATCTCGTCGCCGAGGTGCGAGAACGGCTCGAGGAGCATGTCGACGTCGGCGAGGCGCGAGCGGTCGGTCTCGCCCGTGACGATGCCTGCGATCGCCTTCTCGGAGACGTACTGGGTGCGGCGTTCCTGCTCCTGATCGTTGCGGCTCAGGATGACGACGATGCGCATGGCGTTTTTCCTCACTCGGTCTGGATTCGGGAACATGGTCATGGACCGATCGGGTGAGGGCGAGGCCCTCCGGCCCTTCTGCACGAGGGCCGTGCCGCAGGCATGGATCGCCCCGCTCCGACGCATGTCGGAGCGGGGCGATGGAGAGGCGTCGACGTCCAGGGTTCGTCGGTGGTCAGCGGCCGCGCGGGACCTCCCGTCCTGCGCACGAGATCTCCTCCCTGATGCCGCGCATGGCGCGGATCGGGAGGACGAGTGCGACGAGCACGATCAGGGGCACCGACACGACGGCCCAGCCGTACGCGCCCGTGCCGACGATCTTCACGAGCGCGAGGACTGCCAGGGCGATCAGCCATGTGCGGGTCCGCAGATGGATGGGAAGCGGCTCGTGACGGATGTCGGTTGCGGTGGTCATGCTTTCTTCCCGTTGTCGTGGTTCGACGCAGCTCGATGCCCGTCTCCATCCTCCGTCCGTCCGTCCGTGGCGGCGGCGAACGCTCTTCCGTCCTCCGACAGCATGTCGGAGTGCACGACCCTCGCGAAGTCGGAGCGCGCCGTGTCCAGCAGCATCCGGGCGAGACCCACCATGCGGTGGTTCCGCGCGGTGAACACGTTGGCCACCGAGGCGGCGACGCCGTCCCGCGACACCACCTGGAGGACGGAGACGGGATTCCCGTCGATCGACGCTAGGTAGCGCGTGGATCCGTGCGGCGAGCGCATGGTGCGGATCTCGACGTCCGGTCGCGGCCGTCGCGTCGAGACCGTGACCTCGTGCCCGATGGCGGCGACGCTGCCGACCGGACCGAGGAGCGGTCGCATTCCGACGTCGTCGTCCTCGGGGTCGGGTGTCGTACGGGGTTCGGCGGGTCCGTGCGCCTCCGTCGTCTCCGGATCGACCTCGCTGACCGGAATCCCGTACGCCAGTGCGAAGTCGTGCGCCCTGCTCCCCTTCAGGATGTCATGGACGCCGCGGCAGTGGACTTTGGCGTCGCCGCCCTTGTGGCAGAAGAAGTGGTTCCGCTGCTCACGGCAGTCCTTGATGATCCGCGCCGCGCGTTCACCCGGAACGATCCTGTTCCGGGTGGTGAGGCACTCGGCGCATCGCTTCGAGGCGAGCAGGAGTTCGCTCATGGCATGCTCGCGCCGAGGAGGAGGTCGATGACGGTCGATCGTTCGCGCTCCTTGAGGTTCTCGACCGACACCCCGTAGAGGATCACCTGGAACAGGGCGATCCGGTCGCTCTTGTCCAGCAGGTTGAAGCGCTTGGCGAGATGGGTCGCGGTCATGAAGCGTTCGTAGAACTCTCCGCTGGGGGTCGTGACGACGTTGAGCTCGCCGAGACGCCACGAGCGGAATTCGCCCTCGTCCTTGCCCGTGTAGAAGTCGGGCTGGCCGTCCTGCGTGAAGCCGGCGGCGCGCAGGACGTCGTGGGCGTTCTCGTTGACGAGAGCGGAGGCATCGTCCTTGGCGGGCGCCGCGATCAGGAGCAGCCAGTCCTCGTCCGTGTCCTGCGGAGCGGGATCGCAGGTGATCCGGCTGCCGATCGGAGCGGCGGCGAAGACGAGCTGGTCCATGCGTGAGACCAGATCCACGAGGATCGGCGATGCGCCGGGGTGGTGGATGCGGAGCGGGGCGCGGCGGAAGGTGCTGATCATGTCGGTGTCCTGTCTCTCGTCGGTCGTATCGGGATGCGGGGGCGTTCGCGACCCGAGTTCAGAGCGATGCGTCGAACGTGAGCTGGATGCTGCTCGGACCACCCTCCTTGAGGGCCTCGTCGACCAGTCGGCCCAGATGGATCATCAGGCTGCGGCGACGTGCGACGAGGTCGACGGGAACGCCGATCTCCTGGATGTCGCGGATGCGCTCGACGTTCTGCTCGTCGCGCTCGCGGATCAGGATGCTGACGGGATGCTTGTTCATTTCTCGTTTCCTCGATCGAATCGGGTTCGATGTCCATAGTGCATCGTTCGGGCGGATCCTGTTGGATTCCGGTCTGGCGGAGCCGTTCATTCGAACGGCTCGTGTCGTCGATGTGCGATCAGGCCGCGAGGGCGGGCATCGCCACGACCGGGTGCGAGATCGCCTCGTGGACGCGGATCGTGCCGTTGTCCTGGGCGAGACGCAGCGACACGCCGACGACGTTGCCGGCGATCAGGCGCTGCTCGACGTTCCAGAAGTCGAGGGCGCCGTCGACGAAGGTCTCGCCGCAGGTGATGGCCGAACCGTCGGTTGCGAGTGCGTCGAGCACCTCGGCGGGTAGGACCGCCGGCTGCATCGCGCGGAGGCCGCCGATGCAGCCGGGGGCGCATTCGATCAGCATGTGCGGACGACGGGTCGCGACGGCGAGAGCGGAGACGACGGCGGCGTTGTCGAGCAGGCGCATGATGCAGTTTCCTCGATCGTTCTGGTTTCGGACGTGTTCCACGTTCATCGATCGGGTGAGGGCGGTGGCCCTCCGGCGTTCCATCGGAACGGCGTCGCGCATCGCGCGGAACGACCCGCTCCGACGTGATGTCGGAGCGGGTCGTCGTCTCGCTCGGGATCTCGTGGGCTCGACGGGCGGATCAGATGCGCTCGACGATGATCTCGTCCTTCCAGACGCCGCCCTCGAGGACGGGGCGGGTCTTCTCGTCGAGTTCCCAGGTGATGGTCTCGACCTCGTCGTCCTCGCGGGCGTGCGGGACCACCAGGGTGATCGTGCCGCCGATGAGGCCGCCGGTGCCGTTCTCGCCACAGGCCAGCGTCAGCTCCTGGAACATGTCGCAGGCCTTCTGGCGGTTCTCGAAGGTCATGAACGCCGTCTCGTCGAGCGCGTTGAGCTGCTCGCTCGTCAGCGACGGGAACTGGCGGCCCCAGTTCTGACTGCCGCCGCCGTTGTAGAGCTCGAGGACGATCACGCTGCTGTCTCCGTTGCCGCGCAGGACGGTGAGCTCGGCGATCTCGATGGCGTTCAGCATCTTCATGTCATTTTCCTCATTCGCTTCGGATTCGAACATCCATGTCATGGTTCGATCGGGTGAGGGCCGTGGCCCTCCGTCCTCTCGATGGACGTGCGCCTTCGGCGCGTAACGTCCCGCTCCGCCTCGTGGCGGAGCGGGACGCGCGTCTCGGGATCCTCGGCAGGGGATGCCGTGCGTTCAGCCTCCGGCGTAGGCCGGACGTCGATCGTCGCGGCGGCGCGGCGGCGGCGCATCGCACATCGGCAGGTAGATCGACGAGATCACCATGGTGAGACAGGCCATCTTGACGATCTGCCGGATCGCATCCGCGCCATGCGATCCGGTCATGAGCGTGTGCACGAACTGTCCTGCGCACACGAGCAGCAGCGCGATCATGCCCATGCGGTACATGAGATGGATCGCGGCGTAGTTCGACGCCGCCGCGCGTACGCCCTGTCTGGCGAGGGGCCACAGGCGCACGCGCGTGAAGTACAGGAAGACGAAGCCGATCAGCACGTTCACGGCGTCGTGGTCCATGCGCCATTGCAGCCAGCATTGGAAGATGGTCAGCGGCACGTAGACGTCGATGGCGATCCGCCCGCCGTTCTTGGGATCGATGCCGGTGGCATCGACGAGAGGCTGGTAGATCTTCTTCAGGATCGGATCGTTCATTCGGGTCTCCGGGGTTCGGAAGGTGTGGCGTCGTGGCTTCCGGTGTCGTCGGGTCAGCCTCGTCCGGGATAGCTCGACGGCAGCGAGGGGTCGCGCACCGGCAGTCCGCGACGGTCCAGCTCCAGTGCGATGCGCTGACGCGCCTCGTGGCGCTGCTCCTGACCGCAGTCGGTGTCCGACCGGTCGTAGGAGAAGCGGTCGCTCGCCCAGAACAGGGTCCTCACGTCGTGACGCCGGACCTCCTCCGATATGCGGTATGCCGCCTGCAGATCGAACTGCGGATCGAAGCTCGGTATCGGCGGGGCGGTGCTGGCGTCCCGGGTCGTGGTGCTCTGGTCGGTCATGTCGTGGTTTCCTCGAGCATCGTGCCTTCGGGATGATGCGGTCGTCCCCGTCATGCGAGGGTCGCGACCCTCCGACGTTCCTCCGGAACGGCGCCGTGCCTCGTCGCGGGACGACCCGCTCCGACGCCATGTCGGAGCGGGTCGCGGTCGGTGGTCGCGATGTCCGGACGATCAGTCCAGGATCATCGCGGTCATGCGCTGGAGTTCCGCGAGATCGGTCGCGAAGACGGATGGCGCCTTCCCGCCCTCCTTCGGGAGGTAGGCAGCCCCCTCCTTCATGGCGAGTTCCTCTGGAACCAGGCTGACGACCTTCGACCAGTCGAGGTGCTCGGTGCGCCAGACCTGGGCCAGGGCGACGCACTGCGCCTTGTACGAGTCGTTCTTCAGCGTGAAGAGGATCTTCATCCCCTTGTGCTCGGCGGTGATCTTGAGGATCACCGACTGGCCCGAGATCACGGTGCGGCTGTCGAGGGTCTTGAAGGCGGGCTTGGTCATCGGGTCGTGCCTTTCCGTTCTGATCGCGTCTCGTCCGTGTGACGCCGTCGTGGCCGTGGATGATTCCGGATGAGGATCAGGCGGCTTCGTCCAGCTGCTCGTTGGACGCCGGCAGCGCCCAGTCGTCGCCGTGCTCGTTGATGACGAAGTCGCCGCTCCGGATCCCGATGATCTTCATGCGGTCGCCGCTGATCACGGCGTAGCCGTCGATGCGCGCGGTCTCGACGATCACGTTCGCGATCTGGCCGTAGGCGACGAACTGGCGGTCCTCGGAGCCCACGACGACGCGGTCGATGCCGCGCTGGGTGGCGTCGTGGGTGATCGGCGCCGACGACACGTCGAGATGGACGGGGATCGCGTTGTCCGGGAGGGTCTTGCGGACCTCGGCGACGACGTCGTTGGCGGGAGCGGCGACCGTGTTCGGCTTCTTGGCCTTGCCGCGGATGATGCGGATCTGGGCGGCGGTCAGCTGGCGCTTGGCGGTCGTGGTCATCGTGTTTTCCTCATTCGGTTCGGATTCGAGTGTCCATGTCATGGCTCGATCGGGTGAGGGCGGTGGCCCTCGGTCCGGTTCCGTCGGAACGGACCTGCCGCAGGCATGGAGAACCCCGCACCGGCCTTTGCCGGTGCGGGGTTCCGTGATCGCCATCGGTCGATCCGTGACCGGTCCGTCCGGTCAGTCGGGACGGACGGAACGCGCCATCGCGTCGAAGGCCGCCGCCAGCTCCTCCCTCGTGATCGTGTCGCCGTTCCCGCGGTCCGGCAGCGCCCGCCGCAGGATGGCACCGAGACGGTAGGCGGTGAATCCGCCGTAGGAGCGAACGACCTCGCGGATGATCCCCAGACGTTCCGGGTCGGTGTCCTCGGGATGATCGAACGCCGGAAGATCGGGATGCCTGGCGAAGCCATCGATCTCGTCGGATCCGTGCCTATGCAGGGAGGAATGGATCTCGGGCACGGCCGCGGTGTCGCCGTACACCACGATGCGATCGGCGAAGATCGGAGCGTCGGCGAGGGCCAGCGACCATCCGTGCGCGATCAGGGCCAGTCGCTGGACCTGCATCATCGTCGGTCGACGTCCGGCGTGGCGGAGTTCGCAGATGATGGTGTTCGTCGTGGCGAGCGCGCTCGGCGCCCGCCTGGTCCGCGCGTTCTCGCGCAGATGCGTCATGAGCGTCGCGAGCATCGGATCATGCCGCCATGCGCAGCGGCGGCATGATCGCCGCGTTGCGCCGGCGATCGCTCTCGATCCACAGGACCGATTCGATCGCGACGAGACGGTCGTCGTCGATCCCGCATGCGTCGACCTCGCAGCGCAGGTGCGGCTCCTCGCCGAGGTGCGCGGGATCGCGCGCGAAGAGGACGGCGTGATGGGCGTCGGAGAGCTGGACGCCCGAGAGCGTGGCCAGGCGGTCCTGCTTCACGAGGGTGTCGATCTGAGCGATGGTGAGGAGGGACATCTTCGCGATTTCCTATGATGGACGGGCTTCGTTCATATCGCTCATGTCATCTCCGGGGGTCACCTCGGGTGCACCCGACGTGCCGAAGGCATGGAGGATCTCGGCGCATCCGGTCGTCGGGATCATTCACGCTCGCCGTCCGCGAGTTCGCGCCAACGATCGTTGATCTCGTCGATCAGCGAGCGCACCGTGGCCTCGTCGAGTTCGTGCCGCTGCATGGTGTGCGCCAGCATCGCGTCGATGTCCTCGTCGTGGAAGTCGGCGGCGGCGAGAAGCGCCATGTCCTCGTCGTACGTCTCCCGTGGCGTGCGGTCGAGTTCCGCGACGGTGCGTTCGATCGACCAGACGAGCATGTCGCGTCCGGGATGAGCCGCGATGGCCTCGGCGTTGTCCGTCAGGACGGCCTCCAGCGCCTCGCGCGTCGGCTGGTCTTCCAGCCGGTGATCGATGCGCATGACCTTGAGATCCGCACGGATGCCCTGGATCGATTCGAGGAAGCTGGTGGATACCGTGTGGTTCGTCATGGCGTCGTCGATGTCCTGCGGGAACGGGGAGAGCATGGGATTCACGCCTGTGCCGCGCGGCGGGTCTTCCGGGTCGAGGGAGGCGTCCATTCGGCCCGGAACTTGAGGACGCGTTCCTCGACGATGCGTCGGCGTTCGCGTTCCGCGCGGATGCGGTGCGGGTCGGCATCGGCGATCCGCTTGCGCCGCAGCGTCTTGGGGAGCTTTCGGGGCTGGTCCCGGTCGGCCTCGCTCGCGGGGCCGAAGTCCGGACCGTTCTTGGCGAGCGCCGCCGCCAGACGCGCCTTGCCGGCCTCCGTCGTGTAGGCGGTCGTGACCGCCTTGTGCCCGCGACCGTCCGAGCCGGGCCGACGGAGCACGAGTTCGCCCTCGTGGACCATGCGCAGCATGAACGGGGTGAGCTTGCGCGTCCACTTGACGTTCAGGCCCAGGCCGCTCTCCTGGTCGGCCAGGCGGAGATAGGCGACGCGGACGCTGAGGGGGCGGGTCTTGCCTGCGGGCATCTGGTTTTCCTCTCTCGATTCGGATTCGGGAACATGCATCATGGGATCGATCGGGTGAGGGCCCGGGCCCTCCGGCGTCCTGCGCCGCAGGAAACGACCCGCTCCGGTGGTCGGAGCGGGTCGTCGAGGGTCGTTCGATGTCCGAGGCTTCAGTCCTCGTCCCAGGGCATCGACGCGTCCATCATGATCATCCGGTCGCGGACGCGCCACGCGTCGAGCGTCTCGCGGACGAAGTCGGCGAACCGACGGGTCATGAGGACCGCTTCGTGGTGGTCCGCCGAGTGGAAGTGCACCCGGTCGAGGATCGGGTAGCGTTCCGGCCGTCGGCGCAGGCGGTCGATGAGCGCGTCGAGCGCGACGTTGCCGTTCGGCACGTCGCGTCCGAGATGCCAGTCGAGGGAGATCGCCTCGAGGCGCGTCCCGTCGATCGCGTCGAGGGCCTCGACGAACGCCTCGATCGAACGCACGAGCGTCCAGCCCCGGGGAGGGTCGCGTTCGTCGTCCATGAAGAGGCGGATGGGATCGTGGGTCTGCGTCATGGTGATGTTCCCTGTCCGGCGCTCACTTCCGCGAGGATGCGCCGATGAAGAGGAGTGCGCCGCACAGGCCGATCGGGCCCATGACGAACGTGACGACGTTCGCGATCTCCGGCGTCTCGGTGGTGTCCAGCATGCGCTGGAAGTGCCGTGTTCCGGCCCAGGCGCCGATCGCGCCGGAGCCGAACCACGCGAGCAGGGCGACGATGCCGATCATCGCCTCAGGCCCAGTGGACCATGGCGGCGTCGTTGCGCCGTGCGCACGCGAGGAACGCGTCCATGCGCTCGGCGTATCCGCCGAGGTTCCGGCGGTTGTCCCGGATCGCCCTTGCGAATTCGGGGAAGCCGATCTCGCCGCCGACCTCGCCGTCCTCGATCCTCGCCGGAACGCCGAGCGACTGGAGGAAGTGGACGAGGTCGTGGTTCGCCATGTTGAACTCGACCTCGTCGGCGGCGGTGTTGACCGCCTTGACGTGTGCGTCGCACACGTCGGTGCCGGACAGGACCATCTGGAGGCCGCGCTCCAGGACGGCGTCGAGCAGCGCGGTCGCCGCCGGCGTCGGCGCGAGCAGCGCGCGCAGCTTCGCGAGCTTCTCCCCGTCGAGGAGGGTTGGGCCGAACGAGCCGACGTAGGAGCCGTTCGGATCCCCGTCCTCGGCGACGTAGGTGAAGACGCTCTGGCCGTTGGCCAGCGCCGCGCCGTCCAGGAGGGTGGCGGCCTTGGTGACGGTGGCGTCGTCCAGCCAGACCAGGCCGTCCTGGCCGATGTGCTTGACCGCCGCCCAGTTGCCCGAGTGGTCGACGGGGATGCTCGGGGTGAACATGAGATTCATCGACATGGCCATTTTCCTCATTCTGTTCGGATTCGAAGTCTCTGGTCCGCTCATCGGCCGTCAGGCCCGTCCGGCATCGCCGGCGCCTCGTCGCATCGCCGTGGGTGTCCCCACGCGAGGAACCCCGCCCGGCTCGTGCCGGGCGGGGTTCCTTCATGTCGCGTCCGTGAGGCGCGGCGGGCTTCAGCCCTCTGCGCCGGCCGCTTCCGGAGCGGCTTCGGCTGCGACCTGCTGCGGGCCGAGGATCTTCAGCACGTTCTTGCCGTCCCACACGGCCGTCACGGTGACCTTCTTGCCCTTGCGCAGGAGCTTGGCGACCGAGTCGCGCTGCGCGCCGAACGCCATGACCGTGACCGGCTTGTCGCCGTTCGAGAAGTGCGCGGTGGCGCCCTTCGACGTCGAGAACTTCTGGCCCTTCGACGGACCCTTGCCGACGGTGCCCGTGGTGACCGAAGCGAGCGTGATGGTGACCTGCATGAGAAACTTCCTTGTCCTGATTTCGTCCCGATGATCGGGATCGCATCCTTGTTCTGAACGATGAGCGGGGGTCGGGACCGAAGGGGTCCCGCGTCGGATGCCACCGTGTCCGACGAACGTCGTTCCTGACGTGTCCGACGGCGATGTCGTCGGTGATCTCGCGTGACCGGGGGACCGTGGAACGCGAGGAACCCCGCCCGGCGCGTGCCGGACGGGGTTCCTGGTCGTCGCGTCCGCGAGGCGCGGCGGGCTTCAGCCCTCGGCGCTCTCGGCTGCCTCGGCGGCCGGTGCGGCCTCCTGGCGCGGGCCGAGCACCTTGAGGACGTTCTTGCCGTCCCAGACCGCGGTGACCGTGACCTTCTTGCCCTTGCGCAACAGCTTGGCGACGCTGTCGCGCTGCGCGCCGAAGGCCATCACGGTGACGGGCTTGTCGCCGTTGGCGAAGTGCGCCGTGGCGCCCTTCGAGGTGCTGAACTTCTGGCCCTTCGAGGGACCCTTCGAGACGGTGCCGGTGGTGACCGAGGCGAGCGTGATGGTGACCTGCATGATGTCTTGTCCTTGTTCCGATTTCGTCCCGTTGATCGGGATCGTTCACATGTCCTGTACGAATTGCGGGGGTTCGGACCGAAGGGGTCCGGTTCCATGGTCGGCCTTTAGGACGTCCCTGCACCGCCTTCGGCGATGTGCCGCGTCCCGTGAGGGCGCGGCTGGAGCGTTCCCGGACGAAGCTGGGAACGTACGGCGTCCATGGGCGGCCTTGCGCACGTTCCGCCCGGTAGTGGCGGATCGTCCGGTTCGACGAACGACGGTGCCGACGCCATTCGGATTGATGCGAGGTCCCGGAGCGTCTTCGACGCGGGCTTCAGGCGTGCCGTCTTCATGATCGCGTCCTCGGTCGTCGCATCGGACCGCAGTCGGTGGATGGCCTCAGCCGGTGATCGTGCCGCGATAGGTCGAGGGCGTACCCTCCCTGCGCGGTGTCAGGCCGCGTGAGCGCATCTCGGTGTGGATGCGGCGTCGCGCATCGGCACGTGCGTCGCGATCGCTCTGTTGGTGCCCCCGGTCGAAGTCGAAGCGATCCAGCGCCCACTGGAGCTGGTCGTCCTTCTCGTGGGCGGAGCCAGCTGCGACGAGATGTGCGGTCTTCAGGTGATGGTCGTGAATCGCCCTCTTGAGGAGATCGCGACCGTTCTCCACCGCCGCCGGGACGTAGGGAGGATAGGAGGAGGTCGGTTTCGTGATCGCTGCGCTGGGTTGCATGGCCCAATTTCCTCGTGCTGTCCGTGGTCGAGGAATGTCGTCGGCCCCTCAGATCATCGACGCGTGTTGATCGTCGACCGTATGGTCGATTCGGCGTGACGGAACCTCGTGCTCCGTGGTCGCGGCCTTGCCGCGACGAGGCGCCGGTCGCGAACGACGCGGTTCACGGCTGGTCCGCCCGTGGCGGACATGAACCGCTTCGGGCGGGTTCAGCCGTGGATCCGGTCCATCGCGCAGACCATGTCGTATTCTACCGAATAGTGGGCCGAGGTCAGCCGTTCCATGTCCTCGGCCACGAGGAGCGTGCGATCGATGTCGGGACGCGAGGTCGCACTCATGCAGGCATGGACGACGTCGTCGACGCGGCTCGAACGGATGTCGCCTTCCAGATCCTGGATGGAGGTCAGTGAGAACGCCCTGCGGATGTCCTCGATCGAGGAGAACGTCCTGGTCTCTCCCGGCTCGCCGTCATGGATCGCTGCCTGCATGTCGACGAAGAACAGGATGGTGACGGGTCGCATCCGTTCGGTCATGGTTTCGTCTCCCGATCGTGGTCCTCGGATTCGATCATCGCTTCATGGCCGAGGGTCGCTCGGCTCGTTCCGCCCGGGATGACGTCGCATCTCATGGAACGACCCGTTCCGGCATGGTGCCGGAACGGGTCGCATCGTCGGTCCGTGGGCCGTCGGATCAGGCGAGGATCCGGGCTATCAGGCGATCCGCCTCATCGTCCGTCATCGGGGTCAGCGGATGGTCCTTGCCGAGGTGGAGCATGGCCAGACGCATCAGCGCATGAGCGTATTCGCCCTGGTACTGGTCGTCGTGCGGCAGGATCACGCTGTCCTCGCCGAACGAGCGGCGTCCGATCGCCTCGCCCGCGACGAACGCCTGGGCGTCGACGCCGACGACCGCGCCGTTCTCGATCGAGACTCCCACCTTCGCGAGCAGATCGCTCATGCGGCCGCCGACGTTCGCCAGCATCTCGTCGAGGGCGTCGTCGGCGCCATGCTCGTGGAAGAACGCCTCGCAGACGGGGAAGAGATCGATGTCGTAGTCGTCGTCGATGAAGCCGGCCGTCTCGAGCTGCGTCTGGGTGATGCGGATCGACTTCTCCGTGGTCGCGATCCCGTCCGGGTCGGTCGGGTGCCCCTGCGCGAGGCGGACGTCGACCATCATGGTCGGTCGGGCGTGCAGCGATTTGCCGGCACCGGGGCCGAAGCTCGTCTGGTCTTCGTCCTTCATCGTGGTGATCTCCTGTCGGGCGCCATCGGCAGCCTGGTGGTCGGTCCGGGGGACGCTCCCTCGTGGAGCGTCCCGGGGTCGTGGAATGGGATCAGCGACGTGCGAAGTGCGCCGCGCCGATCTCCTTGCTGACGCGGCGGTAGTCCTCCTGGACCTTGTCCGCGGTGACGCCGAACAGCTTGGCGGTGAGGCCGACGCCCGAGGGGCGGGCGTCCTGGCGACCGTCCATCTCGGCGTCGAAGTTCTCCTGTGCGAGAAGCGCGATCGCCTTGTCGTAGTCCGGGTTGCCGGGGGTGTCGGTCTCGGGCGCGGCCACGCGGACGATGAGCATCTCGTCGGTCTGACGGCGCCAGCCGACGACGTCGACGCCGTAGTCGCTCATCGCGTCGCCGTCGGTCGTGCGCCAGCGCGAGCCCTCGCGGCGTTCGGCGTCGTAGCATGCGACGCCGTTCTCGAAGTGCGTCTGCGAACCGCTCGGGGCGAAGACCACCTCGTAGCGGTTGTAGTAGGAACCCGTGGGAGCGGTCGCGACGGGAGTGAAGCCTGCCGGGAGCTGGATGATCGTCTTCGTCATGGCGTGTTTTCCTCACGTTGTCTGGATTCGAATCCATTCCCATGGATCGATAGGTGAGGGCGATGGCCCTCCGGTCCCCTTCCTCGGGGAAGGGACGATCGGGCATGGATGTGCCCGCACCGACGTTCGTCGGTGCGGGCCTTCCGGGTCCGCTGATCGGCGTCAGCCGGGGAAGAACGACAGTTCGTGGTCCAGTTCGAGCACCGCCGAGACGGCCAGCGAGCCGAAGTTCGTCCGGTTGAGCTGGGCGGTCGGCATCCCGGTCGCCGCGTCCGATCGCATCCTTTCGGTGAGGCGGGCTATGTACGCCTTCTGCGCATCGCGGGGGATGCGTCCGGGGACGGGTGCCCGTCGAGGGGGACCGTTGCGCCGGTCCACCGCCAGCATGTATCTGACGATCACCGCCGCCTCGTCATCCTCGGGTGCGATGGTGAGGACGAGATCGTTGAAGATCAGCAGCACGTCCTCGTCGCGCGGCACTCCGAGAACCGTCTGGACGGCATCGGCGATGTGGCCTGCCGTCACCGTGAAGGAGCGGCGTTCCGTGAGGGGTATCGGCATCTTGGGCACTCGTGTCGTGGTGATGTCCGGGACGGTGCGGACCGTCCCGGCGGGTCGGCTCATGCGCGGCGGTTCGAGACCATGCGCATCTCCTTGGCGATCTGACGGTAGGTCATCATCGACCAGTCGCGACCGTAGTTGTGACGTACGCGCCAGAAGAAGCGGCGTGCGACGGTCTTCGAGCCCTTGGCGAAACGGCGCGGTCCGCGGACGATGGCCAGCATGCCGTCGCCGTCGCGTCGCATGGCGAGGCCCGGGGTCCGCCGGCCGATCGCCATGATGGTGCGCGTGCCGTCGATCTTGGCGACGGTCTTCATGGTGCCGGTGACGCGGTCGGTGCTGGTGACGATGTCCATGTCGTTTTTCCTCATACGCTTCGGATTCGAACGATCATGTCATGGTTCGCTCGGGTGAGGGCGTCCCTCGGCCGGCTCCTCGTTGGGGGAGACGAGCTGCGTGACGGCGGGTCATCGCCCGACGGCGCGGCATATCCCGTGGACGAAGTCCTCGAGGACCGTCCTGTCGGACGCATCGTCTCTGAAGACGGGGAAGTCCGAAGGCATCCCCGTGGGCCCCGAATGGAGTTCCACGATCCTGGTCACGTTGACGTAGCGACCGGTACCCGCCCAGTCCCTGTCTCCGGTCCTCCTCTGAACCCATGCACGCTTGTGGCAGTCCTTCGAGATCTCCCATTCGACGTAGAGCGAACCCCGTCCGTCGGTCCCCCAGTGCATCCTCGTCATCGTCGTCTCCTCGTCGGGTCCATCCCGGATCCGACAGAACGACGTCCTGCGGGGTCGGCACCGCCTGGACATGCGGGAATCCGCGTCTCGTGTGAGCCGGGCGCGATCCGTCACGAGGAACCCCGCCCGGCTCGTGCCGGACGGGGTCCCTGCATCCCGTGATGCCCGTCTACGCCGACCGATCCATGACCGCCACGGAGATCGACCCGCCCTGTCTGCGGATGATGCCGGTCTCCCTGAATCCCACCGACAGGAGCGCACGGCGCGCGGCCGTGTTGTGCTCCCAGCTGTGCGCCTCGAAGACCGTGCCGTAGCGTGGATGCAGATCCCTCCACGCCTTGGCGAAGACGCCCATTCGTCGCATGTCCCTGTGGACGCTGAAGCCGATCATCGGCCGATCCATGTTGTGGCAGAACTCGATGGTGCCAGCCAGCCTGTCGCCCATCAGGATGGCGAACCGGTCGATCGAACGGAGCCTGAGAGCGAACATGTCGAGCAGATGCTCCAGATCGTCCGCCATCATGCCGGGTCCGCACGTCATGCCTCTCGTCTGGGCGTCGAGCAGATCCGCGAGAACGCCCCGCTCGATCTCGTCGAGCGGGGCGTACGCGAGTTCGGGGATCGCAGGTCGGATCACCCGAAGATGGCCTCCTTGACCGCTTCCTTGTCGAGACTGCCGAACCGCGGTGCGGGCAGGCCCTCGCGGGCGCATTCCATGCGGATGAACAGCTCGAGCACGTCTCGTGCGGTCGGGGCGTCCCATTCGAGGGCCTTGTCGACGGCCGCTCTGAGGACCTGGCGCGGGTTCTCGGTCATGACTGCTTCTTCGGGCATCGGTCTTCTCCTGTCGTGTCTCGGGTCGGTGCCGCGCGCCGGTTCAGGCGCGCGAGCGGCGGAACGCGGCGGCCTGCAGGGCCACCAGGCGGAGGAACGCCTTGGCGTTGCCGAGGGTGATCCGACGACCGTGGACCTCGGCATCGACGCGCTGGCGTACGGTGACGAGCGTGTTCCACAGCTCGATCGTGCGGGCCTCCGAGGTGATCGTGGCGATGCTCTCCGATCCGAACTTCGCGCGCAGCGCATCGGTGCGGCTGCGCGATGCCCGGTGACGCATGGAGATGGTCGCGATCGCGATGCGGGTGGTGTCGGGCAGTTCCCGCATCGTTCCCTTGTCGGACCGGATCGCGGACGTCCCGATGTCGGCGCTCTCGTCGGAGGCGAACGGATCCTTGTAGCCGAAGCTCTCGTCGTACTCGACTGCGGCTGGAACGCCCTTCCGGATGCCGTCGGCGTCGGATTGGCTGAGCGATGCGACCTTGCGCCCGATGGTGTACGCGCCGAAGGGCTTTCCGACCGGTTCGAGCGTCATGCAGCCGAGGAACGGCAGCTCGTGGACGAGCACGTAGTCGAAGAACCCGTCGCCGCTGTGCGCGACCGCGACGATGAGATCGCCCTGCTTGAGACGTCCCTTGGCCCAGCAGTGGCCGATGCGGGCGTCGAAGCCCGGTTCGTCGAGGCGCATGACGTCCCCGACGGATACCCCGTTGGTGTTCCAGCGGTCCTCGATGCGTTCGATCAGCATGTCGTGTCCTTCCTGAGCCCGCTTCCCGGGCCGTGTCGTCGTGGTGTGCGGTCCGTGGGCCCGCGTTCAGGCGTAGTGGGCGCAGTGCTCGTCGAAGCCCGCGGCCGCAAGGCAGGCGGCGGTCAGATCGGGAGCGCGCATCTCCGGCTTGGCGACCGTCGCGTCGACCGCACGCTTCGCGGCCATCCGGCGCGCGATGATGAAGCGCAGACCGCCGTTCGGCCGGCGGTCGGTGCGGGTGCTGGTGCGTGCTGCGTTCGCCATGTCTGTTTTCCTCACTCGATTCTGATTCGGCGTCATGTCCCATGGCCCGTTCGGGTGAGGGCGCAAGGCCCTCCGGGACGCCCTCGGCGGTCCGTGCGCGTGAACGCGCCGAGGATCCGTTCCGGCGTCATGCCGGGATGGTCCTGGATTCCGGTCGCCCCCGGATCAGCCGAAGGCGCGGTGGATCTCGGCGTCGTGCTTGCGGCGTCGGATCCCGGTCCAGCCCGCGACGGTCTCGGGCACGTTGAGCGTCATGGTCGCGCCCGAGCCGCGCGCGGCGACGGCGTATCCGACGTTCCGCAGACGACGCAGGCCTCTGCGGTCGCGCATCGGGGCGGCGGCGATCCTGTTGGGGATCGCGACGTGGATGGGATCGCACCTGTCCTCGATGGCGCATGCCATGTACCAGGCGGAGACGCGGATGGTGGTCTCATCGACCTTCTCGACGTCCACGGTCTTCATGCGGTGCAGGACGGCGCGGATCGAGATCTCGTCGATGACGATGGGCGCGCCCTCGTCGTCGCTGCACACGGCGACGCTGCCGCGCACGACGTCGTTGGGATGCAGAAGGTCCTGCGGGACGAGTTCGCGGTTGATCAGCTTGTCGATCAGGTTGCGGATGGCGCGCATAGGTATTTCCTCGATCGTTCTGGATTCGATCATGTCGGTCTGCGATCGCCATGTCCTGTGAAGGGTCGGGCCGATGTCATCGGACCACTCCTTTACAGGCCGGGACGCGATGGATACGGTATCTCGAGGACCGGAGTCCTGCGGGGGTATGCAGTAATGAGGAAGAACGTGTTCGCGGCGTTGATCGTCGCGACGTCATTGGTGTCCGCCGTGTCGGCGCAGGCGCAGGAGAGGTACTACATGCGCGAGAGGATCCTGGCCATCAGGCCCTCGTCTACCTTCGCGCCCGCACCGGTGGAGACGCCGTCCTCGGATCCCGTGACGACGCCCACGCCCACGCCGACGCCCACTCCGGATCCGACTCCCGAACCGACGCCGACGGTGACGTACTCGTGGGCCACGGGTGCCTGGTCGGGCGGGTGCTCGGTCAACGCCTATCAGACCAGGAGCGTGACCTGCGTCAAGAGTACGGGAGGGACCGCTCCGCCGACGCAATGCTCCTCGGCCGGTGCCAGGCCCGCGGTCACCAAGAACCAGACGGACTATTCGACGTGCACCTATTCGCTCCATGACCATGGCGTCGGAGCGTGCACCAACGGTACGAGGCCGCACTACTACGACTGCATGCGCAGCGACGGCACGGACGGGACGTTCGTCGGCGTGTGCAGGCCGGGCTGGAACAACCCGGTGATGGAGGCCTGCTGATCCTCTCGGGGATCAGCCTTCCCGGACGATGCAGATCTCGTCGATCTCGCCTGCGACGAGCTGGTCGATCTGGCGGCAGAGGGCGAGGAGGAGCGAGCGGCGCGGCGTGTCCGCGTTGCGGCTCAGAGCGGTCCAGGACGATGCGTCGACCTCTTCCGGGATCGCGAACTCGACGATGTCGCGGACGGAGCGGGCGGATGTCCCCTCGTCCTTCTCGAACAGGACCGTACGGAGCATCGGACCGTCCATGTCCATGCGGGTCGGTGCCTTCTGGTGCGCCATGCGGATTTCCTCACTCGTCAGGGGTTCGCATCCCATGTCGCATGGATCGATCGGGTGGTCCTGCGGGCCCGCTCGCGGGAGGTCGTCTCCCGCGAGCGTCCTGGTTCATTCGCCGCCGAGCGGATCGCCGGCCGCGCCGAGCAGCCGGACCGTCGGATCGATCAGGGTCTCCGGGCGTCCGTTCTCGATGGTCCATTCGAAGGCGTCGCGGGTTCCGTGCTGGTGGAGCTCGAGGTGGAGCATCGACATCGGCCGACCCTTGTCCTCGACGAGGACCTGGCGGACGTGGCCGAGGATCTCGCCCGCACCGACCTGCACGCCTTCCCGGATGCCGGTGCCGATCCCGACCTCGCCGTACACGACGACCCCGCTCTCGCCCTCGACGAGGATCGCCTGCGTGTCATGCCACCACGGGCTTGGCGGCATGGCCGACGGGCCGGTGAAGGCGATGACCGCCACCACGACGCCGTCCTCGACGGCGTGCACCGGCGTGCCTTCGGGGCAGTAGAGGTCGATGCCCTCGTGGACGTGGTTGGTCCGGACGTATCCGAAGGCCCCGGGATGGGCGTCGCCCACCGGCAGGCCGGTCGTTCCGTTCTCGCGGGACAGGAAGCCCATCGAGTCGGTCTCGGGCACGAGGCGGAGGGGCAGGGGCGATTTCCAGCGGGCCATGACGGCGTTTTCCTTCGACGAGGGGTGTCGCTCAACCGTGACGGATCGGAGCGGGATGACGGAGACGTGCGGCGCGTGCGGCCGTCACGTGATCGATGATGCGTGGCGGTCCGGCATGGCCCTCGTGACGCCACGGCTCGTGGACGAGCTCGTCGGGCACGCCGGCGAGTTCGGGAAGCATGCGGCGGACGTAGCGGCCCTCGGGGTCCAGTTCGATCGCCTGCTTGACCGGATTGATCACGCGCGGTCCTCGACCTCGGGCCATGCCCGCCTGCAGACCGATCTGCGGCCAGTGGATGCCGGGGCAGTAGTCGTCGAACAGGGAACCCAGGGCGACGCCGACGCGGTGCATGTCCAGGTCGAGCAGATCGATCGCGAACGAGCACAGCACCTGCCGCAGGCGGAAGTTGATCCAGCCGTTCGCGGCCAGGTCGCGCATCGCCGCGTCGACGAGCGGGTATCCGGTCTCGCCGTCGAGCCACGCCCAGGTCATGGCCGCGTCGTCGGGCCGTTCCTCGCGCACGGGTGCCCAGGGGAAGGAGCCGACGCTGTCCTCCAGCGTCTGGACGAAGGAGCGCCGCCATTCCAGGCGCGACACGAACTGTCGGTAGGCAGGCATGCTGCGGGGATCGCAGTCGCGCATCAACGCCCTCGTCTCGTGGATCACGCGATCGCCCGAGAGGGCGCCGCATGCCAGATCGACGGAGAGTCTGCTGCTGGCGCGCGCATCGGGGCCCGGCAGCCACATGTCGCGCCGGTAGTGTGCGAAGGGAAGCCGCTTCAGGTAGGCCCGCAGGGCCTGCAGCGGCTCGGGCGCCTCACGGAAGCGCAGCGGGGGGAGATCCCGGGCACCGGTGACGAAGTCGGCGGGCGTGACGAGCCGCGAGCGTCCGCGACGGATCCCCGAATCCGGCGTCTCCGCGAAGCGGATGCTCGCGGCTCCGAGTTCGCGGGCGACGCGGCGGTCGGAGGCGAAGCCGATGTCCTCGCTGGTCTCCGTGTTGGCCACGACGGTGGTCGCGCCGAGCGACACCGCGAGCGGGACGATGGTGGTCGAGGCGGATGCGTCGATCCAGCGCATGCCCGCCGTCTCGACGACGCCTCTCATCTCGTCCATCCTCGCCTTCTCGAGCGCCACGCGTCTCGCGGTCGGAGGGACGTGACCGGGAGTGGCGTCCTTGGGGCGCACGAAGACGACCTCGGAGCGATGCCGCTCGGCGAGCGCATGGGCGATCGAACGGCTGTCGATGAGGCGCAGGTCGTTCTTCAGCCATACCAGCGTCGTCATTCCCGTCTGCCTTTCCTCGTCCGGTCCCTCGTGCTCCATGCCGAAGGGGGCGGATCCCCCCTACCCGTCGCGCTCCGTGTTCCATACCGGGAACGCGCGACGGACGCGGAACGCCCCGCACCGGTTCTCCGGTGCGGGGCGTTCCCACGTGGTGATCGGCGGCATGCCGACGATCAGTAGGCGCGGTGCTCCTCGAAGCCCGCGGCCTCGATGCATGCCGCCAGGATGGCGGGGTCTTGGTGCACGACCTTGGGCGTGCCCGACGCGACCAGCCGACGTGCCGCCATCCGGCGCGCGATCGCGTACTGGGCCGGGGTGCGCTTGTGGAATGCGGTGCGACCTGCGGTGCGTGCTGCCTGTGCCATCTCGATTTTTCCTCACTCGTTCTGGGTTCGTCCGGCAATGTCGGCGATCGGGTGAGGGTGTCCCTCCGCCGTCCACGGGACGGCGTGTCCGCGTTATGCGGGCTGCTGCATGTCGGGTCGTGGGAGTGGACCGCCGCCGCGGCCTCTCCACATGAAGGTCACGCCTAGGTCCACGGGCTCGTTCCCTGGCTCGGCCAGGAATGCGGATCTCTCCGCCTCGAGGATCCTCAGCTCGTCGATCTCCGGGACGGGATCGTCGGACACGAGGCGGAAGCCGAAGTTCCAGTAGTGGCGGACGAGGGCGGGCTCCGAGTTCACGACGTCGAGGGTGATGTCGACGTCCGCCGCATCGGCGAGATCGATCAGACGCCGTATGGCGATCCCGCCCGATCCCTTCGGGGCGTCACCCCGGTCGACGTGGAAGGTCAGACGGGCTCGATCGTCATCCCACTCGACGACGAGTGCGACGCCGATGGAGGCGGCATGCGTCATGGCCGCCGAGGCGACGGCTTCGGCCGCTTGGCGATTGCCGCTCATCGCCGCGTCCTCTTCAGGCTGCGCTCGGCGCGCCAGCGCAGGACCGCGACGCCTCGCACGACGTAGATCCGCCGGCCGAGACCCAGCATATGGGCGGCCACGCCGGCGGCGACGCCCCAGGCGAACGTCGAGGGAGCGTCGTGACCCAGCAGATGGACGGCTCCGGCCACCATGATCGCGACCAGTGCGACGGCGAGGATTCCGGGTTCGCCCGGGTCCTCGTTCCCGCGGGAGACGATCATGCCCAGGCGGTCCTGGTACAGGTCGACGACCGTTCCGAATCCGATCCGGTGGGTGAGGACGTGGATGCCCTCTCCGGCATCCGGAGCCAGGCTGCGGACGTCGAACTCGTGACGGCTGCCTCCGGCCTCGACGACGGCGAACTCGGTCGGGACGTCATCCGACGTGAGCATTCCGCTCACCCGGTCCTCGCTGCGCACGTACTCGTTCCCGCGATACAGGTCGTAGCGCGTCCTCGTCGTCACCGAGCCAAGATCCCGCCGCAGGCCGGTCCGGCTTCCGACGGCTCTGCCGGCGACGATGCGCGTCCCCGGCATGATCAGGCTGCCTTCACTCGGGTGCCGTCGGGGAGGCCGTAGGCGAGCATGACGGGCATCTCGCGCCAGCGCTTCAGATCCCGCTCCTCGACGATGAGGTCCTCGACCGGGCTGAGGACGCCTTCGGCGTCACGGGCGTGGATGGCGACGAGACGGTTGGCGTCGTCGACGATCGCGACGCAGCCGCGCATGTCGACACTGACCGTGTCGAAGGCCGAGACGATGGCGCGGTTGGAGACGATCTCGCGGGCACGGGCCTCGCGGATGCCCAGGCGGTCCCGGAGCGCCTTCTCGATGTGGCGGAACGCCGTCTGCGTGCTCATCTGGTTTTCCTCGATCGTATGGGTTGCGGATGATCATTGCATCCGTATCGATCTCCGGTCGCATCCACCGGATACGCGATGGTGCGTCCCCATGCTTCAGCGGGGGCAGTAGATCATGGTCGGACCCTTCGGGGCCCGCGCGAGACGCGGCGTGCGGGTGTCGTGCTCGACCGTCTCCCGGTACTGGCTGGACGCGGAGACCACCTCGCCGACGACGTGCGCCGTGGACGCGCAGCGCACCGTGGGAGCCTCGGTCGACGATCTCGGGGCCGGCGCGCTCGACTGGGGAGCGATGCCGTCGTGCCGCGTCGTGCTGCTCGCGATGGCCGCCGAGCGGCGCCGGGCCGTCCGCACGCGTGTGCCGATCTGGGTGGCGGTGACCATGGCCAGGATCAGCGCGACCACCGCGATGCAGGTCATCAGACCGCCGTCGCCGTCCGCCCTGGTCGTGGCCTTGAGGACGCAGACGCCGAGCACCACGGTGCACAGGGCGGCGAGCTGCCAGACCAGACCGCGCATCTCGTCGCGATCGATCCCGGTCATGCCGGAGATCACCTGTCCGCTCCGGAGGCGAGACGCTCGACGCATGCGTCCCGTGCGGTCGCGTCGTTCGGGTGCATCCGTTCGCAGCGCTGACCGAAGGTCGAGCCCGTCGCGAACACGAATGCGATGAGGACCGGGAAGGCGAGCGCGCCGTGGATCATCCCGAGGCGGATCGCGCGGGCCTTGCGCTGCTCGAAGGTCGGACGTGACATGGGGGTCTCCTGCTGATCAGGGCTGAATGGAGCGGCGATCTCCGGCGAGCCATTCGCCGGGATGCCGGGGCTGCGGGATGACGGCGAAGTGGACGTCCTCGATCCCGTGCGAACGCGCGGCCTCGCGTGCGTCCCCTTCGGTTTGGAACGTCCAGCAGTCAGGGATGCGACGTGTCCATGTCGGGGCGTTGGAGGTGGCTTCGCCCTCCTCGCGCGCCGGGCGCGCGAGCCACGTGCCGTCCGATCGGCGGACATGGAACGTCCACTCCTCGGGATCGAACCGGCTCGACGCCGGGGTGTCCTTCGGCTCCATCGCTCAGCGCGCGACGCGGTAGCCGGTGCGCGGATCGATGCGCACGTCTTGACGCACCATGCGCGAGTCGTCGAGACGGTAGTCGTAGGCGTCGTCGCGCCGGTCGTTCGCGACGCGCTGGTCGCGCATGCCGCGCACGCGGTCGCACGAACGCTGATCCCCGGCCGAACAGGCGTTGAGGACGGCGTTCATGATGGCGTCGTCGCGGCCCTCGCGGCTGCGCGAGCAGGACTCGGCATCGCCGGCGCGGCAGGCGGCCTCGAGCGCGCGGTTGGCCGACTGCCGACGGATCATCTCCATGCGGATGTCGTTGGTGCGGCGGCGCTCGACGTCCTCGCGCTGACGGCGGACGTAGTCGATGTCGCGGGTCACGTTGGTGACGCGGCTCATCTGGCAGCTGAGGGCGTAGATGCCCGAGCCGCAGTTGCGGCCGACGGAGTTCGAGGCGCCGGTGACGACGCGCAGGATGCTGTCGAGGCTCTGTGCCGAGACAGCGGACGGGATGACGCTCAGCGCGAGGGCGAGGGCGGCGGTCAGGATGGAGAACTTGCGCATCGTGTGTTTCCTCACTCGTTCTGGATTCGGATCCGATCATCGGACCGTTCGGGTGAGGGCCAGGCCCTCCGACGCCCTCGGGCGGCGTGTTTCCGGGCTCAGTGGCCGAGGGCGTTCCGGCGACGCGCGAGCACCGCGTCGTCCGCCGGCGTCCAGCCCCTGCCCTCGGCGGCGGAGTAGGCGTCGCTCTCCTCGATGAAGGTGCAGTCGATCAGGTCGAGACCGTCGGCACCCTTCACGAGGAAGCCGTCCTCGTCCGGATCGGTGACGACGTCGTAGGTGGTGGGGTCGACGGATTCCGCCCACGTGACCGTGCCGAGCGGCGCGTCGCTGCAGATGTCGCGCAGCATCGACACGCCCTTCGACGCGTCATCGCGGTCGACGAGCTCGTAGACGAACGGGTGGATGCCCAGTTCGTCGGCGGCGCGCGCGGTGGCGCGCTGGATGAGCTGGTTAAGCGCGTCGTGGTCGTCGACCAGGATGACGGTCATGACCGGCTTGATCCCGAGGGCCAGGCTGGCGGGGGTCGGGACGAACATCGTGTTGTAGCGGGCCATCGTGCTTTTCCTCACTCGTTCTGGATTCGGATCCGATCATCGGACCGTTCGGGTGAGGGCCCTGGCCCTCCGTCGCTCCTCGGACGACGAGCGCGTCATCGCGCCGAAGGACCCGTCCCGGCGTCTGCCGGACGGGTCCGCCGATCTCGCCTCACTGCATGGGTGTTCGTCCCGGAGGGATCGGATGCGCGAGGGACCCCGCCCGGCTTGCGCCGGACGGGGTCCTGGGAGGCTGTCGATGGAGACGCGAGCGTCGGGGCTCAGCCCTCGGCGCTGTCGGCGGCCGGGGCGGCCTCGGTCGCGACCTGCTGCGGGCCCAGGACCTTCAGGACGTTCTTGCCGTCCCAGACCGCGGTGACGGTGACCTTCTTGCCCTTGCGGAGCAGCTTGGCGACGCTGTCGCGCTGCGCACCGAACGCCATGACCGTCACCGGCTTGTCGCCGTTCGAGAAGTGCGCGGTGGCGCCCTTCGAGGTGCTGAACTTCTGACCCTTGCTCGGGCCCTTGCCGACGGTGCCCGTGGTGACCGAGGCGAGCGTGATGGTGACCTGCATGTTCCGTATCCTGTCCTGGTGGAGTTTTCATCCCGACCATCGGGATCGCTACCCGTTCATCGTCCTTGTGGCGGGGTCATGGGGCGAAGGGCCCCGTCGCGAGACGCCCCCGGCGTGGAGCGCGACGGTTCGTCGTGATGGTCGCCCGCGCGTCCGGGATCGGAGCGGACGACCTCCTCCGCATCGTCCCGGCGATGCGGGCCGACGGCGTGGAACGACCCGCGGTCGGCCGTGTGCCGTCCGCGGGTCGCATGTCGCGTCCGACCGGTCGGGGATCGCTAGGGATCCCTGTCGGGAAGGATGCCGGATCCGTCGCAGACGGGGCATTCCTCGTCCGGCCCGTCGCCCGACAGGCCGCCTTCGATCGTGCCCGTGCCCAGACACTGGCCGCAGTCGTCGTCGGCGAGGTCGATCGTCCCGGACAGGCGGAGCATGCGCGCGACGATCCGGTGACGCACGGTGTGCCGTTCGGCCCGACGACGCGCGTTGTTGGTGGTGCGTATGGATCGCATGTCCGGCTCTCAGTCCTCGATCCGCGAGTAGACCGAACGGATGATCGGCGTGAACTCGATGCGGCAGCTCGTCTGCTCCATCGCGATCTGGACGGCCTTCACGACGGATTCGACTGCGTCCATGAACGCCTCGAGCTCGTCCGGACGCACGTACCTGGGGTTCGAGCTGCCGGTGAGCGTGATCGAATCCTCTCCGCCCTCCGGACAGCCTCCGGCGGCCGGGTACAGGACCGTCGCGTCGGTCATGACGCACGAGATGCTGAAGCGCGTGCGTTCGTGGCATGCCTCCATCTCGCGGCCCCATGCCGCCTTGAGGAGCGAGACGCGATCGGCGCGCCGGTCGGGCGCGTTGTCGTGGCCGTAGCCGGGGAAGAGGCCCATGGTGGCGGTCCAGCCGATCGCCTGCGGTACGAGCGCCATTCCCGTTTCCTTCATCGTTGTGGTCATGCATGGCTTCTCTCGTCCGATGACGGGATCGTCCCATGCGTGAAGGCCCGCTCCGACGAGGAGCGGGCCTTCCATGTCTCCTCGCGGGGCGAGGGGTTCAGTCCTCGAAGCGCCAGTGGCCCGGCGATCCGTTGTGGCTGTTGGTGACGGTGAAGCCGACCTCGCCGGCATCGGCGGGCATGTGGAACATGATCGTCATGTCCCCGTCGGAGTACCAGAGCACCTGGAGACCGGTGCGGTCGTGGACGATGTGGGTCGGCGCGAAGCCGTCGTCCATGTCGTCGCCCATCAGGATGCGCAGGAGATCCTCGGGCGCGTCCGCGCCCTTCGTCCAGCCGGGGACGACCGGCGCGCGGCCCCGGTACGGGCTGCCGCCCTCCGAGGAGAGCATCATCATGAGGATCGATCCGAGGACGTCGGCGTCCCCTTCGTCGACCAGGCGGTTGGTGTCGATCTCGAACTTCATCTCGGCGGTCCTCTCTGAGGTCGTGCGGGTCGGGTGGATCAGTCGCGCAGAAGGTCGACCATCTCGTCGATCTGGTGGCGGACCGACGCGCGGTCCTGGCGGAAGAAGCCTGCCAGCCAGCTGATGCGGCTCTCGACGTTCTCGCCCTCGAGCATGTCCGCTGCGATCTGGCGTACGGCGTCGATGAAGCTGGGGCGGGGAGCGATCGCGATCTGCATGATTTCCTACCTTCGTTCCGGATTCGGGAAAGGGGCCATGACCCCTCTCCGGACCGGCCGCCCTCAGGCGGCCTGCCGCAGGTCCGGCTGGTGGTAGCTCACCAGCCGGTAGCCGACGTCGGTGACGACGGCCTCGCCCTCCACGTCCATGTCGCAGAACTGGAGGTGGGGGCGCACGTCGTCGGCGATCGCGTCGTCGACGACGACGGCCGCGCCGTCGATCTCCGAGCCGTCGGCGAGGAACAGACGCGCGTCGTGGATCACGATGGTGCCGTCCTCGCGGCTCTCGGACACGGTGTCGCCCTTCAGGCCCGAGATGCGGATGTCGAAGCGGCCCGCGGGCGGCACGGCGAAGACGGTCGAGTCGTTGGCGGCGTCGCGCTTTGCAACCACGGCCTGGATGATGAAGTGGCGGCGGCGCGAGGGGTTCGAGGCCATCTGGTTTTCCTTCGTCGAAGAGGTTCTGCCGACATGTTCCATGTCACTCGATCGATCGCAGGAGATCGTGCGGTCCGTTCCTCCGGGGCATCGCGGACGGAACGGCATCACCCCCGCCGGGCCGCCGGCGGGGGTGATGCGTCGACGGAGTCCGTCTCCGTCGTGGTCTCGGGGCCTTCAGTCCCTGTCGTCGAGCACGACCTCGCGCCGGGTCGACGACAGGGACCATGCGTCGATCGTCTTCGGCCAGGTGAAGGAGTGTCGTTCGAGGAGGATGTTGATGGCGTCGTTCTCGTCCTTCGCGTCGATGCCGCCGTCCGAGGTGCAGACGGACGGGCTCCATACCGGTCCGTCGTACGTCCTCTCGTCGACGCCGCACCATTCGGTGCCGTCGGTTGGCACGCGATCGAAGGAGGGGACCGCGGTTGCCTCGGCGCGGTCGTCCGTCGGGACGTAGTAGGCGTAGGAATCGACGATCCCTCCGAAGCGCGGCATTGCTGTGTTTCCCTTCCGTTTACGTGTCAGCGGGACCCTTCGTCCCTCTCGTGATCGGCGATCATCCGCATCGCCTCCACGACGCCCATCCGCTTCGCGACGATGGCCGTATGCGTCGAGATCACCAGCAGGTCGCCGTCGTGGAAGTGGACGTCGACGACGCATGGACCCGTCATCTCGGGATGCGGCTCCTCGATGATCGTGTCTGCACCGCGCTCGATCGTTATGGCGACCGGGCTCCACGGCGTGCGCATGCGCAGGTAGACGTCCCGGTCGTGCTCCGCCGGGGTGAGCGCCGTCGCCATGGCGTGGGCGATCGCGAAGGGCTTCTCGTCGTCGGGTCCGATCCTGGGGCTCTCCAGCGCCTCCGCGGCGACGATCATTGGATCTCGGCCCGCGGAACGCAGCGCGTTCGAGAGTTCCCTGGTCATCATGACGTGGGGGGAGATGAGATCGAGGTCCGAGGGGCTTCCGCTCCACGCGGACGGATCGGGCACGTCGACCATGACGTGGTGGTGGAGCCGGATGTTGCCCTCCTCCGCTCCACCCACGAGGTCGTACATGCCCGCGCGGAGCGCGAAGGCGGTGACCCGCATCCGCGTCTCGCCGACCTGTTCGAGCGACAGGTCCAACGCCAGGATGCGGTCCTTCACGCCTTCCGGTTCCGCTTCCGCCTCGTCTCGATGGGTCCCACCGCCGAGATGATCCAGTGGCCTTCGCACAGGTGTCCTCGCGCCGACACCGAGGATCCCGATTCCTCGAAGCAGATCGCCACGTAGTCGGACATGACCGGTGGGAGGAGGATGGTGGTCTCTTGGTCGTCCGGGCGGCCCATCGACCGCACGAGGGCTCCGCTGACGAGCATCGATCCGTTCGGCTCCTCTGACATCGTCGTCCGCCCGGGCACGTCCGTGATGGTCAGATCGATCTCCTGCCGCCGTTCCGATCGCTTCGCCACCTGGGCCATGGGCCCCTGCCGGAACCCGACCCCGCGCGAGAGGCGTTCCAATGACGATTCGCGCCTCTGATCTGTCTGCATCATCGTGTTTCCTCGTTCTGGAGATCCTTGAAGGACAGTCCGATCCCTCGGGCGACGAAGTGCCCGCCTTCTCGACCCATGAGGCCGGGGTCGTCCGCATCCCATGATGCATGGCCTGGTACGGCGAGAGCCGATCCTGTCCGCGACTACGTCCGGACGGTCGGTCCTCTGCGGCATCAGACGTGCTCGAACCAGAAGTGGTGACGCTTCTGGTTCGGGGGCACCACGGTCACGGCGTCGACGACGTAGCCGAGACGCTCGTATCGCCCCTTCGCCCTGCGCATGGTCCTGCCCGACATCGACACCGTGTCGATGACGAGGACCCTCGCGCCGGGTTCCGCGCCCTTGTGACCGTACGGGACGAACGGGCGGTGCAGATGGTACGAGGCGTAGACGGCGGCGATGGCGCCGGAACGGCCCGGTCCCACGATGAAGTCCGGAGCGGGCAGATCCTGGAGCGCGATCCGGACGAGTCCGGCGAACTCGCGCTCCTGCACCATTACGCAATCGGTGTGGCTCATGGCCGCTTCAGCCCCGAGCGGATGCGAGCGCGATCCACCGATGCGCGTCGTCGACGTCCTCGGCGACCGCGCAGAACACGTTGAGGTCGTTCCAGATCACGACGCAGGGGCGACCCTTGTCCGTGGTGCGCTCGAGGAAGTGGCCCTCGTGCTCGACGAAGCCCTGGCGGCGCATGTAGGCTGTGGCGTTGACGCGCTGGGCCGAGAGGGTCGGCGACGGACGACGATCGTGATGCAGGTTCTGGAGTGCCATGTCTTTCATCCTTCGGAATGGATTCCTCGGATCGAAGGTGCCTTCCGGTTCACCGTTGCGTCCCGGCCTCTGGCCGATGACGCGAGGAACCCCGCCCGGCGCGTGCCGGACGGGGTTCCTGGTCGTCGCGTCCGCGAGGCGCGGCGGGTGTCAGCCCTCGGCGCTCTCGGCTGCCTCGGCGGCCGGTGTGGCCTCCTGGCGCGGGCCGAGCACCTTGAGGACGTTCTTGCCGTCCCACACGGCCGTCACGGTGACCTTCTTGCCCTTGCGGAGCAGCTTGGCGACCGAGTCGCGCTGCGCGCCGAACGCCATGACGGTGACCGGCTTGTCGCCGTTCGAGAAGTGCGCGGTCGCGCCCTTCGAGGTCGAGAACTTCTGGCCCTTGCTGGGGCCCTTCGAGACGGTGCCCGTGGTGACCGAGGCGAGCGTGATGGTGACTTGCATGTGAGACTTCCTTGTCCAGATTTCGTCCCGTTGATCGGGATCGCATCTCTCCTCTGTACGATGAGCGGGGGCATGGACCGAAGGGGTCCGGACGGGCCCGTACCTCCGGGACGGGTGCGACGTCCTCAGGACGCTGGTCGGAGCCGGAGGCGTCGACGACCTGGATGTGCCGAGGGTGCGTCGTCACCCGTGCACCGACCGTCTCGGGAGTGGTCAACGCGACCGACCGAGCCGCATGCGGACCAGCCGGTCCGTCACGCCGAATATCCTCGCCATGGATCCGACCGATGGTCGGAGCCATGCATGGGTGTGGTATCGTTCGACGAGGAAGCCCGGCATGAGGAGCTCCGAGGCGAACATGCACGCGTCGGCTTGGGCGGTGCCCGCCGGCGCGTCCCACGTCTCCGACGTCAGGGCGGCGTAGCGCCGGTCGTCGAGGACGTGGTCGCGGTGCATGACCCAGAGCCCGAGCTGATGGGCGATGGTGGTCATCTGGATCTCGGGACGATCGGCGGCGTTGACGGCCATCGTGCCCGAGACGGGGTCGATGAAGCCGTGGACGTCCGGGTCCTCCGGGAGATCGACGTAGCGTAGGCGCAGTCCGGCCCCGCGGGCGATGGCGGTCACCGGAACGACGGTGTCCGTCACCGCGTGCTCCCGGAGCAGTCGACCGGCGGAGGCGATGGGATCCACCTCGGGGATCGAGCCGATCATGCGGCCGGCTCGATCCGGATCTCGGTGCCGGTCCCCTCGGCTCGGATCATGTGGACGTCGAGGATGCGGAACGGCTCCCGGATCATGATCCGCGGTGACGGCGATGCCGCGAACTCCTCGGCGCGGCGGCGCACGAACTCCATCTCCCCGACCGTGAGGGGTTCGTGGAAGAACATCGCGACGCTCTCGTACGCCGGCCACGAGATGAACCGACCGGCGCGCTCGATCGACGCCTGCGCATCCGCGAGGGTGCGCTCGCATGCCTTCCTGGTCCATGCTCCCGGCCCTTCCGGCTGGAAGTCGTTCTCGGCGAGACGGCGGCGCACCTGCGCGTGCGCGCCGTCGTGGAAGTCGATCATCGACTGCTTCGCTCTGGCACGGGCGTCCTCCGCCACCTCCGGTCCACCGGGGGTGTAGTGGAAGCCGGCGCCGTTGTTCAGTCGACCGGGTGTGGCGCGGATGGTGTTGGTGACCATGCCGTAGTCGTGGTGCCGCACGGGCAGCGACTTGGAGCGCAGGGCTGCGACCATGTCGGGATGCTCCTTCTCGGCATCCTCCGCCTGATCGCGCCCGTGGTGGCGTTCCAGGTCGCATATGCCGGTCGCGTAGCCGGCGAGCTGGCGTTCGAAGTTGCCGGAATAGCGGTCGGTGTCTACGACCAGGATGTAGGTCGGCCGCTTCGGCAGGGTCACGTCCATGGGTTCGGTCCTCTTGTCGGTGTCTCGTCGCGACGATCGCACGTGAACGCATCCATCCGGAGGCGCCACCCGGCCGTCCTCATGCTTCTACCAGATGATCTGTTGTTCCGTCGCGGACAGTCGATGCATCTGCCTGACCCATTCCTGCTTCTCGCCCGTGACGACGAACGGCTCGTAGAGGACGTGGTCGGTCTCGTAGGAGAGCGTCATGCCGTGACGGGGGCCATAGGCGCCCTGGCCGATGATCCCGTCCTTCAGGATCCTCAGCACGCCCACGGCGTCCCGCGGCGGCTGCTTGCCGCGGACGATCCTGCGTCCATCGGATCGCATGGTGAAGAACCTGACGCGACGTCGGTGCAGACGCCTCGCCAGTCCGTTGGGACGGGTGTACGGGTCGCCGTCCGCCCGCGCCGTGAAGTTCGGACCCGATGCTGTCGCGTCCGGAGCCCGGGCCGATGCGGCATGCGACGCTTCCCGAGGCGAGCTGCGCGGCGGAGGCGGGGGAGGCGGCGGAGGAGTCGCCGTCGAGGCGTGCGGAGGCGGGGGAGGCGGCGCTGACGCCGATGCGGCCGCCTTGGCGGCCCTGATCTCCGCCTCCCGTATCGCCGCCTGATCGAGAGCGACGCATCGCTCGTGCGCCTCGAGCAGCTTCGTGAAGGTGACGCCTTCCGCCGCGAGCGTGTCGCGCGCCTTCTCGAAGGCTATCGATCGGATGTTCGCGTTGTCGGAGTCCATCTGACCGAAGATGGACCTCATGACCCTGGGGGAGTACCGCATCAGTGGACCGGCAGGTCCGCGGGCTCGGCGCGATCGGCCTGCGGCAGCGCGAGCCATCCGTCCAGGTCGCCCGGCTGCGTCGAGAGCGTGCCGCAGAACACCGTGCCGGTCTCGCGGCGTTCGAACAGGACGATCATGCCGTCCGTCTTCGGAACCACGACGAGGTTCTCGTAGCGGGCGCGCGAGAAGCGGACGCGGTCCGCGTTGTCCGCGCGTTCGATCATGGCCGTCGCCGCCTTGCGCGTGATCCGCAGGGTGCCGGAGAGAGCGGCGATCAGGCGCTTGACGGCAGGGGGACGGGTCATGGTCTTTTCCTCGTTCGATCGATCTTCGGGAGGAGGAATCCAGCCCCTCCACCCGCTTCACGCGGGTTCACGCGCGGACATGCCGTGCGTGCGTCCTCTCAGTGCTCGGCGACGCGCTCCTGGAGGACGTCCTCGAAGGCCTGCTTGGCCGCGATGTGCTCCGGCGTGTATGGGAGGCGGTTGATGGACAGCTCGTCGAGAAGCTCCTCGACCGAATTCTCCATCGCGTGCATCGCGTTCGGATCCGCCGGATCGGCGTCGAATGCGGCCACGTCCATCGATGCGTCCGCGTAGGCGATGGTCCGGCTGACCGGATGGTCCTTCAGCGTCGTCATGAGCCTCGTGACCGCATGGGCGAGGTTCCGGGAGGTGTCGGTCATGGTTTCCCTCTGTCATGGGGGTGTCGTGGGCGGATCCGGTTCGTTCCGGCGTGGTGGCGCGTCCTCGCGCGAGGAACCCCGCCCGGCGTGCGCCGGACGGGGTTCCTGGGCGTCGCGTCCGTGAGGCGCGGCGGGCTTCAGCCCTCGGCGCCGACCGCTTCCGGAGCGGCTTCCGCGGCGACCTGCTGCGGGCCGAGGATCTTCAGGACGTTCTTGCCGTCCCAGACCGCCGTGACCGTGACCTTCTTGCCCTTGCGCAGCAGCTTGGCGACGCTGTCACGCTGCGCGCCGAACGCCATGACCGTCACCGGCTTGTCGCCGTTCGAGAAGTGCGCGGTGGCGCCCTTCGAGGTCGAGAACTTCTGACCCTTCGAAGGACCCTTCGAGACGGTGCCGGTGGTGACCGAGGCGAGCGTGATGGCGATCTGCATGTCGTGTGTTCCTTGTTCCGATTTCGTCCCGTTGATCGGGATCGTTCCCATGTACCCTTCACATCCCGGGTTCGGATCACCGACCTCGGAGCGCCACCGCGATCCGAGGCGGCGCTCGTCGCCGTCGCCTCCGGCGTGCTTCGCGTTCCGTGCATGCGCATGCGGGCCGGACGCGGAAGGACCCGCCCCGGCGCGTGCCGGGGCGGGTCCCTCTCGTCGGTGGAAGCCGTGCTGCCGCTCAGCCGCGGAAGCGGAAGCGTTCCGCCGGGATGCGGGCGTCGACGGCATGCAGATACGCCTTCAGGCTGAAGCACGACTGGCCGTAGCGCTCCTCGAGCGATCCGATCGGATCCTCGCCGAAGGCGTCGAGGTTGCGGATCGTGCCCGGAAGCCTTGCGGCGACCACCCACGCCTTCATGCCTGTCATGGCGCGTGCGAAGGGAGAGCCCGTGACGTTGATGCTCTCGATCTGACGGTAGGCGTCGATCGATGCGGCCGAAGCGGGATCCGACTGGCCGTGCAGGATCGCATCGGCGTCGCGCAGCACGTCCAGTGATTCGTCGAGCAGATCGTCGACGCCGGGGAAGCCCTTGGCCATCGCGCGGATCGTCAGGTCGGAGCATATGCCGGACAGCGTGCGGATCGCGGTGACCGCGTACTGCATCGCCGCGCGGTCCAGGATCTGCTGGGTGATGATCGGCGGCGTGGTCGCGGCGTCGTTCATGGTCTTTTCCTCGTCGGTCGTGGATTCGATGCCCTGGTCCATGCATCGGGACGTCGCGCTTTGCGCGCGCCGCCCTCCTGGGCGGTGATCAGGCGCCGGGCGCCTGTTCGAAGAAGCGGGGGCTCGGCTTGCCGCTGCGGTCGTAGGCGCGCTCGATGGAGATGAGGCCGAGGCCGTCCGGCGTGTTGACCCCGTGGACGATGACGTCGAACCGGCGATGCCGTCCGGCATGCAGGCGGCCGTGCATCGAGAACTGGACGCCGTCCTCGTGCTTGCGCCGCTGGATCGACCCGATCAGCGGGTCGATCGAGACGTTGGTGCGCTCGGGGTCCGAGCAGTCGTCGATGGCCGCATCGCAGGCCCGGCTCAGCACGTTCTGGAAGCATAGCGGAGTCATGGAGCGGATCGTGGCGACGGCGGCGCTCTCGGTGGCCTGCGAGGAGACGTCGAACTGTGCGGGCTGGGTCATTTTCGTATCTCCGTCATGGTATCGTCGATGTGCATCGGTCCAGTCGGCCTGGCCGATCAGGCCTTCTCGCCCCGGACGGCGCGTCGTGCGTCGCCGACGGCGTCGGGCAGGTCGAGTTCGCGGTAGTCCTCGGCCGTGTCGGCATCGCTCCCCGTGTCGTGCGCGCCGTACATGAGGGGGGTCAGCTCCACGCCGTCCTCGGCGTCGCACTGGCGCGCCCAGTACTCCCAGCCGGCGAGCGTGAAGCCGATGACGTAGCCCAGGTCGTCGCTGGTGAGGCTGCGGCTGCGGACCCAGCCCTCGTTCTCCAGCGCGATCCAGCCCGGACCGATGACGCCGGTCTCGGAGGTGATCTGCTGCTCGGGGATCATGCCGAGCTTGCGGACCAGACGCTTCGACGCGGCCGACAGTGCCGCGAACTCCGGCGCTTCCGCGCGCTTGGTCGTTCTGGCCATCGGTCCGTCCTCCTCTGGTTCCTGGCATTGCGTTCAACGCCTGGGGTCGCTCTGCAGCGGGATGCTCATGGTGCCTTGACGGCAGGTCGTCCTCGGGCGGTCCTGCCGCTGCTGGCGGCGGCCGGCGTCCCGGGGGGTGCGAGGGGCGGCGCATGTCGCCGTCCGCGGTACCCATCCGGTTTTCCTCACTCGATTCGGATTCGTCGTCGCTCGCGATGCGTTCGGGTGAGGGCGCAGGCCCTCCGTCTTCCCTCGTGGAAGGCGTGCGCGTCAGGCGCGCGGACACCCCGCCCGGCTCGTGCCGGGCGGGGTGCGTCGTGGTGACCCGGCATGGGATCAGCACATGGCGTTGTACCAGTCCATGCCGCCACGCAGGCGTGCGACGCGGCCGTCGGCGAAGAACATCTCGACGGACGACTCCATGCGGTCCTCCTTATCGGCCATAAGGAACGTGCATACGCGCAGCAGGTCGCTGGCCTGATGCGTCGTGTGAGGAAGCACGATCGTGTCGCCGATCACGATCGTCTCGGTGGGCACCTCGCGGTTGTCGAAGAGATCCCAGACGTAGCCGCAGCGACCGTCGTTCTCGGCCGAGATGGCGGCGAGGACCGTGCGGATCGAGGTCAGCGCCGTCTCCAGATCGTCGCCTGCGAGACGCTCGATCGGCAGGATGAGGTAGGAGTCGGTCTGGTTGGCGAAGCAGGTCAGCGTCGCCTTCGGTTCCGAGCCCACCATGATTGCGTCGCCGCCCATGCGATCGCTGCCGAGGGAGAGTTCGGACGGACCGCAGATCGTCGTCTGCATGCCCATGCCGTCTTCGGGCTGGCACCACGGCGATACGAAGAGGATGACCTTGTCGGCCCTCTGTACCGCGGAGATGTCTGCGAGGGCCTGTTCGATCGGGTCGTTCGACATCGTTTTTCCTCATTCGGATGGGTTCTGGATCCATGGCGCTGGATCATTCCCGTGAGGATGTCTCGTCGGGCACGGCGCATGCGGGCATCGATCCGCCCTCGGCGGATCTTCTCGCATCGACGAGTGCGAGCCTCCTGATCGATCTTTCGATCGGGAGCGCCTCGGCGACGCTGATGCGGTGATCGTCCATGGCGGCGTCGATCGCCGGTCTCACCCGGCAGTCGCGACGCCTGGTCTCGGCGAGCTCCCTGTACCACGACGCGTCGATCTCGCTGCGTAGACGTCGGTCCTCCAGACGCTCCGTGATCGCGTAGGGTGCCGCGACGCCTATCAGGAGGGTGATGACGGTCGTCGCCATCGGCCTCATTCCGGCGTTCGTGCACATGGTGGCCGTGATGATGGAGACCACCATCATCACGGCCACCATGAGGATGTCGGAGATCGTCATTCCCGTCCCTCCGCCTGCTGCGTTCCCGAGCGCGGGACGCATCCGACGGGTCCGCCACCTCCGGCGCGTCGTCTCGCGTCGTCGAGCGCGATCCGTTCACGGACGGCGGTGACCACTCTCAGATCGCCCACGGAGAGCCGTCCGTCGGATAGAGCCGCAGCCACGGTCCTTCCCATCCGGCAATCCCGGTCCCTCATGTCGAGAGCCCGCGCGTACGATCCCGAATCGACCTCCCTGTCCGCCTCGCCGACGACCATGACGGCCGTGACCATCAGCCATGCCGTCACGAGGATCGCACCGTTCACCTTCGCGGGCCAGTGCTCCATCCGCGTCTCCGCCATGACGACCGCAAGGAATGTCGCGATCACGAGACCCAGTACGAATCCCAGCATCGCGGTCGTCGGATCGTAGTACCACATTTTCACTTCCTTCTGATGCACGCATCCCCCCTTCATGGATGCGTGCCTCTTCCGCGACGTACGCCGTACGTCGGTCGTCGATGTCGGAGGAGCCGATCGCCGCGACCGCATCCGTTCGTCGAACGGGTTTGCGCGTCACGCGCGGAACGACCCGCCCCGGCTCTCTGCCGGGGCGGGTCGTTCTCGACGGGTCGGTCTCGACGATGCGTCGGTCGGGCTCAGACCTCGGCTGGCGTCAGATCGAGCACGATCTTCGCCAGACGCTCCACGTGGGCCTCGGCGGCATCGACGTGGCTCTGCGGTTCCCCGTGGAGGATCACGTCGGCTCGTGCGCAGCGCAGCATCTGCTCGGCCCATGCCAGATCGCCCATCGCGAAGCCGAGCGGGTCCGCCTCGCGGTCCGCCGCGAGCTTCACGGCGTTGGCGTTCTTGAGCGCGGTGCGCAGCTCTTTGTCCTGCGCATCGCGCAGCACCAGCCGACTCTTGCCTTCGAGCGACAGGACGAGCTGCTGACCGCCGCCGTTCTCGATCGCGGTCATGACGGGTCCCAGCTGATGGGGCATGACGATGAACTTCACGGCGCCGTTCGCGCGTTCGCCCTTGACCTCGTAGGCCACGGGGACGCCGTCCTTCAGGATGGGCGAGGGGGCGAGGATCGCAAGGGCGGCGGTCATGATGATCATGTCTGTGGTCTCCGGTGCTGGCGTGTCGTGGTGTTCGATGGGTGCCTGGGATCAGGCGGCGAGACGTGCGCGCGGCTCGCGGCCGTATGCCGCGTCCTCGTAGGCGCGCTCGGCGTCGAGGTCGCGGATGAAGTCCACGAGCTGACGGTTGTCGTCGGTCACCCGGATGCTGCGGCCTCCGACGACGATGTTGTCGTTCGCTGCCTTCTTGGCGATGGCGGCGCGGATGGCGTAGCTGCGGCGTGCGTTGAAGGGCTTGCTCATCTTGATTTCCTCACTCGGACTGGATTCGGACGAACATGACCATGGTCCGATCGGGTGAGGGCCCTGGCCCTCCGTCGTTCATCGAACGGCGTTCGCCGCCGGCGCTGCACCGGCCGTTCCGCGTCATGCGGAACGGCCGGCGACGTCGCTCCGGCGGAGCGCGTCCGTGGTCGGACGAGGCCGTGGCCCGTCAGTCGACCATCTCGATGCCGAAGGCGTCGAGGATCTGCTCGTCGCTCATGTCGTGGCCTTCGGGCATCTCGATGTCGAAGCGGCAGAGCAGATCCGCGACGAGCTTCTGGTGGTTGTTCGACCAGCGCACGTATTCGGCGATCACCGCCTTGTCGCCCTCGGCATCGGTCACGACGATCACGTCGTCGGTCCGGTCGTACTGGTCCGAACCTCGGTCCCGAACGAAGTCGACGACGATCTGGTGGTCGTGCTGCGGCACCGCGTTGCGGACCTGATCCCGGAAGCGCTCCTGGAGGAGCGCGTCGTAGGCGCGACGGACCTCGTGACGGTCGTCGTCGTCGTGCTGGTCGAAGATCAGCCACGATGCGCACGAGGCGTCCGAACGCGCCTGCCAGGCGGCGTGCATGTCCTCCGGGGTCGCTTCGCGACCGGTGAGGGTCTTCAGCATGTCGACGAGCTGGTCGACGTCGGATGCTCGGTTTTGGTCGAAGGACATGTCGTCTTTCCTCACGCTGTCTGGATTCGATCCCGCACGGCAGGATCGATGGGTGAGGGCGACGCCCTCGGATCATGCGATCGGGGCGGCGTCCCCGATGCGCTGCATGGTGAACCAGGGGCTGACCCCCTTGGGGATGCCGAGCTTCCTCCGGTTGGCGCGCCGTCCGAAGTTCGGGCCGAAGTGGATGCGCCAGCGTCCGGGTCGGACGCTGGTGCGCACGACGTGGCGGTGATCTGCCATGTAGCGGTCGATCGTCCCCTCCGGGGCGGCATCTCCGCCCTCGGTGAGCAGCAGGACGATCTGCGCACGGTCGGCGATCATCACGGTGTGGCGGTCGCAGTCGATCGTGCCCGCCCGCCGGTGACCCTCCGGTGCGTGCGCATGCTTCCTGCGCATGCCGGGATGATGGGAGCGCGATGCGACGAGACGGTCGTCCTCGTCCGCGACGTCCACGACGACGCTGCCGTCGTCGGTTCTGATCTGGAGGATGCCCGCGTCCTCCAGATGGGCCTTGGCGAGATTCATTCCGCCGAGGTCCGATCCGATCGAGTACTGCTCGCCGCTGCGGTGGTCGCTCAGGCGGGCGTCCAGGCGCTCGTCGACCGCCTTGGTGAAGGCGTCGATGCGGAACCAGTCCGCCATGAGCAGCTCGCCCGTCGGCAGATCGATGTCGAGGTGGGTCAGGGGGACCGCCACGATGTCCGTCAGGACCACGGTCCGGTCCTGCTTCAGGTCGAACGCCTGCAGGGTGCCTTGCCATCCCTTGACGACGATCTCGCAGAACTCGCCGCCGACCTCGTCCATCTGCGAATCGAAGCGGAAGCGTGCGCCCGGGGTGTTGTAGCGCATGTCGCCGCGATCGAAGGCCTCGCAGATCTCGCGGTGCGCGCGTTCGGCCCCCTTCGCGACGCCTTCGCGCGTGGCCGCCATCCTCGCGGTCACGACGCCGAGGAGGAAGGTGAAGCCCATCGTCCAGGAGAGGAACGTCTCGTCCTGCGGAGAGCCTGCGGCGAACGCGTTCCATGCGTCGACCAGACGGATGCGACGTCCGCGCGAGCCGGCGATGCGGGTCATCAGACCCGCGTCCCGTGCCGCCGCGAGATGCGCCATGGCCTCGGGCGCACCGCACCGCAGGACGTGCTCGTCCTGGGTCCCGTCCGGCATGGCGAGGAGTTCGAGGAAGCGTGCGAGGGGATAGCGGTCCGCGAAGGTCATGGGCGTCTCCGGTCGATCGTGTGGGTTGCGCGCGGGGATCAGGCGTCCCGTGCGGCGATGACGAGCTCGCGCAGTTCCTCCTGGGTCGCCGCCACGATGAGAGCGGTGTGGTCGCGCGGATCCTCGGCGACCTGGGCGTGCGCGTCCGGAAGGGCGCGGACGAGGTCGGCGAGACCCTCGCTCTTGTACACGCCCAGCTTGCGGCGGACGCGATCGACCATGTCGGCCTCGTCCTCGAACCAGAAGCTCTCGACGGCGTCGCCCTCGACGACGTCGACGTGGAAGTCGATCGACATCGAGGGATCGGTCGTGACGGCGGTCGTCGCGGTCGAGGTGCGCAGGGCGGTCTTGGTCATGTCTTTCGTCCTTTCGACGTGGTTCTGGAGCATGTTCCATGCATCTCGTCGCGGTCAGCGCCGTGCGGGCCCCATCGCACGGAACGACCCGCCCGACCGTGAGGTCGCGGCGGGTCGTCAGGTCGACGGCTCGGCCGGTTCAGTCGGCGCGACGGGCGGCGAGTTCCCGGCGGGTGGTGTACGTCTCCATGAGGAAGTCCGGCTCGACCACCACACCGTCCTCCTCGAACGGCTCCATGGGGAGCATGAGGAAGTCAGCCCATTCGTGGGCCTCGAGGACCGCGCGTTCGCGCGCCTCCTCCCTGGAGAGGCCCTCGAAGTTGGTGTACACGCTGCCCGTGCGATGGCTGCAGGGCGTCATCGTGAACCCCTCGTCCGTGGTCAGCTCGACGAAGTATGTCGTGCGCTGGCACGATTCGTACATCGAGAAGACCCGGATGCGGACGATGCGGCGCGTCGGGCCGTCCAGCCAGCGCCAGCGTCGGCGCAGCGCCTGGAAGGCCCTCGCGGCGAGCGCCTGCGCGCGAAGGACGAGCAGGCCCATGTCAGCGCGACTTCAGGCGCATGACGCCCTCGACGTTCTCGTTCGCCACGGCCATCGCCTGGTACATGTTCGCGCCCCAGCCGAGTTCCGCGAACTCGGCGTCCGGCGAGGCCTTGCTGGCATCGACGACGTCGAAGCCGTCGGGGCGTCCGATGATGGCGCACCCGCGGTAGATGTAGAGGGCGTCCGGGTTGTGCGGCAGATCGAACTGCGCCGCGGTGATCGGCGTCGGGGTGCGGTCGTGGAGAGCGGTCATGGTCGTTTTCCTCGGATCGATCGGTGTCAGGCGGCGGTCTGGATGGCTTCGACGCGGTCCGGCCGCGTCAGATGGTCGCGGACGTGCTGGTCGTGCGGCTGGGCGCCCCAGTCGTCGTCCCAGCCGTACCCCTGCGCCGCGATGCGCGCGTTCTCGGCGTCCCAGTACGCCCTCTCCTCGCGGTGGGTGCGTGCGAGGTGCTCCTCTGCCGCGATCTCCGCGCGACGCTCCTCCTCCGCGGACTCGTCGCTCATGCGCGGTTCGCCGTCGCAGTCGCAGCCCACGAGACGCAGTTGCGGGGGGCTGCAGGTGCATACGTGCGGAGTGGAGCGGCGCATGGGGTTTTCCTCGATCGTACTGGGTTCGCATCCGTCCTCGGATCGATCGGGTGAGGGTGTCCCTCCGCTCCTCGAGCGCGGCGCCGTCAGGCGCCGAACGACCCTCCCGGCGGGTCCGGGAGGGTCGTCGACGTTCTCAGGACGGCCTTCCGGCCGGGCGGCGGTCGTGGGCGCGGCCGCAGGAGCATTCCCGCCAGACGTCCCTTCCGTTGGTGACGGTCGCGCCGCCGCATCCCAGCAGCAGATGCAGGAGCGGACGTCTCGGTTGCCAGGAAGGCTCGATGGTGGCCTCGAGGAAGTCGTAGCTTCGGACCCAGCGTGGTCCGGGCTGCGGTGTCGTGGGGATGCCCACGGTCACTGCTCCGACGTCGCGAGCGGCAACGCCCGCAGGATGGTCGACGAGACGCCGTTCTCGTCCTCGGGGTCCTTGCGGGCCGCGGCACGCAGCCTCTCGATCTCGTGGGTCTGATCGGCCTTGGCGAGCACCTCGTCGATGAGGTCGACGAGTTCGGCTCCCTCGGGACCCATGAGCACGAGGTGCGCGACCTGCTCCGCGATCTGTTCGAGCGGACGGCCCTCGACGCCGTAGCGCTTCTCGCGGGGGTTGGCGTTCTCCCATTCGACGATCGGCAGGATCTGGCGTTCGATGAAGCCGTCCAGCGTGACCAGGGTCATGCGACCGTCCGGCAGCGTGTGCGCGCCGATGTTCAGCATGTGCGTGTGGATGGTGTCGATGTGCCGGTCGCCGGCCTTGAGGCGGATGCCCTTGGCGTAGAAGCCGTCCTGCGGTGCGGCCTCGATCCCGTCGATCGCGTTGGTGGCGACCCAGCGGGCGACGTGGAGCGGCATGCCGCCGCAGAAGCCTGAGGGGCGAGGAGTGATCGTGGGCAGCATCGTGTTTTCCTCACTCTGTTCGGATTCGAATCCATTCCCATGGATCGATGGGTGAGGGCCATGCCCTCGGACCGGCATCCCGCTTCGGCGGGATGCCGGTCCCGATCCCTCAGGCGGCGATGCGGGTCGGCGCCGGAGCGGGCGCCGGCCCGGTCGCGGTCGCGGTCGCGTCGATCAGGGCGTTCATGCGCCCGGCGATCGCGGCGCGCACGACGTCGTCGGTCGCGTCGTCGTAGCGGCCGACGAGGTCCTGCGCCCGGCCCCACACGGCCTTGGGCAGTTCGCCCGCGTAGGCGGCCCGGCCGAAGGCGTCGCGGGTCGCCGAATGGTTGGGGACGGCGGTCTGGATCTGGATGGTGCTCATTTCGGGGTTTCCTCTCGGGATTATGTTATGCCGAGCGGATCTCCCACCATTCGTCCGCTGCGCCGTCACGGCGCGCGAGGACCCGCCACGGCGCGATGCCGTGGCGGGTCCCCGACCATCCCGTCCGGGAGGAGGGATGTCTCACGCCGCCAGGCGTGCGGTCCGTGCGGGGATCTCCTGGATGGAGATCATGCGACCCTGCAGGTCCATTCCCCGGAAGCGCAGCGTGCCGTCCTCGCGGCGGAGGTTCAGGAGACCCTCCCGACCGTCGCGGTCGAACTGGTAGTGTCCACCGAGGTCCGCGTGGATGATGGCGCCGGCTTCGAAGTCGATGTAGTCGGCATCGGTGTCCGGATCCTGGGCGAGGCTCGTCTCGTACTCCCGGATGAACTCGACCACCGGGGCGCTCAGCGTCGTGCGGTCGAGGCCGAGGACGTCGGCGAGCTTCGGCTGCCGCGTGACGACGATGTCGGCGGCGGAGAGCATGCGCTCCTTGCCGTCGACGTCGACGAGGAGGCTCGCCGACGTTCCGTCGGTCAGACGTTCGAGCAGGCCTTCGATCTCCTTCACCGATGCGCACAGGTCGCCGTCGGGGAAGCAGGTGTCGATCGCGAATTCGAGCGGCGTGCCGTTGAGCGTGAAGCGCGTCGGCATGTGGAAGGTCTCGTCCTCGTTCGGGACGACGACGAGCTCGTCCTCGGCGAGATCGATGACGATGTCGGACAGGTGCAGCTTCTGGCTGGGACCGTCCAGTCGCGCGGTGTAGCCGGTGATGTGGCGGAGGGGACCGTCGCCGAGGCGGACGACGCCGGCGCCGTACTCGAAGTCGACGAGGTCCAGGAGCTGCCGCACCGCCGGGGTCTCGTTCTCCTCGAGCACCACCGCGCGCTCGGTGCCTACCATGCTCTCCGACGAGAGGCGGGCGTACATGACGGGCTGGTATCCGTCGTCCTGGATGTGCATGATGGCGGCCACCGCGATTCCGGAGATGACGGCGCAGACGTCGGCGAAGCGCGAGCCGGGATGTCGCACGCTGTCCTCGACGAGGAGGTCGGTGACGACCAGCGGCGCCTGCCGGGATGCCGCGGCGATCGCGTCGGCGAGCGCGGCGGTCGAGTTGCGGATCATCATGTCCGCATCGCCCAGCGAGGTCGAGATCTCGGCGAGGATCGTCGGGCTTGCCAGCTCGTGCATTTTCGTATCTCCTGATGGATGCGCATGACGAGCCAGCCGTTCTGATCGGTCGCGGACGCGACCGTGGTCCCGTCAGCCGATCCGCTTCATGGTGAACCATGTGCGGGCGGTTGTGACGACGCCGATGCTCGCGGCGTCCTCCGGCGCGTGGATGGCCTCGCCGAAGGTGACGAGCCATCGACCGGGCGCGACGTCCAGGCGCACCACGCTCGAGCCCTCCCGGTCCGCCAGGAACGAGGCCAGGCGGCCCTTGCGGTCCTTCATCAGCCTGGTGACGACGCTGCGGTCGGCGACGACGACGCTCCAGCGGTCGCAGCAGATCTCGTCGACCTGCGTCATGCCGACGACGGACGGCGCATCGTCCGTGTCGTCGTAGCCGTCGATGAACGCGATCTCGTTCTCGTTCCGGTGGATCGCGATCGACGAGTCGGACGTCGTGATCTCGAGGATGCCGGTCGCGGCCAGCGTCGCGCGGGTGGTCGCGTACCGGCCTCTCTCGCTGTCGACCGAGTAGGCGGAACCGTAGCGCTCGTCGCCGACCGATTCGTCGAGCAGGCGTTCGATCGCCTCCGGGAGACCCGGCGCCCGGATGTAGTCGGCGATCAGGAGTTCTCCCGTGGGCAGGTCGATCTCGATGGTCTGGGGGGCGGCCCGTTCCACCTGTTCGAGCGGGATCCAGCCGCGACGGTCCGTCATCTCGAGTCGTTCGAGACGGGGTTGCCAGCCTTCGATGATCGCGCGGCAGCGTGCGCCCGTCGTCTCGCACCGGATGTCGTCGATGGCGGGTTGAGGCTTCATGATGGGAAGGAAGGTCGGCTTGACGAAGCGTCCCTCGTCCATGAGCGCGCATAGCGCGGCATGGGCCGCGGGGATGGTCTCTGCCTTGTCGCCGCCTTCCTCCCTGTCGCCCTTGTTGCTGCCGTCGATGGCCCAGATCAGGACGAAGTGCGCGGTCTGGTTCGGAAGCGTGTACTGCCACTCGGCCTCGGTGCCGGCGAGAAACGCGTTCCAGGCGTCGGGGAAGCGCATCGAGCGGTTGTCCAGCCCCTCGAATCGGCCCATGCGACCGGCGTCGCGCTGCTCCCCGAGATGGGCCATGACGATGGGTTGGATGACGTCGCGCATGAAGTCGTCGCGGTCGAAGCCGTACTCCATGTCTGCCAGCTTCGTGAAGGTCGCGAGGTCGAGGCGGTCGCTGAAGGGCATCTTGGCTTTCCTCGGATGGTCGGTGTTCGGGGCCGGAAACGGGTCGATCGAAGTCGCGACGTGCAGGTCGCGCTCAGTGCATCGTCGCATCGTCGGCGACTGGCGGGCGACGTGGGCGGCCACGCGTCATGGTCGAGAGGTCCGGGGCGGTCTCGCGCCAGCGCAGGACCGTCTCCGGGAATCCCGGGGTCGTGAGCATGACGATCGACATGATGCCTGCCCAGTGGCTGATCGAGCAGTCGGCATGGACGTCGGCCTGGAGACGGATCTCTCGCATGACCGTCTCCAGTTCGGTCTCGTCGTCCTCGCTCGGGCGGGTCACCATCCCGCGCAGGGTGGCGGTCAGGTAGCTCAGTTCGAAACCCTGCATACGTGCCAGCGAGTGTCCCCACTCCTGATAGCGGTTGGCATCGTCCCATGGCGAGGGAGGGTCCCCCGCGATCAGCTCGGCGAACGACGTCTTCACGAGATCGAGGTCGAGATTGCGCGGCAGAGGGCGTGCGGGGCGGCGTGGCATCTGGTGTTTCCTCCGTCGAACCGGGTTCCGTCCCATCCTGCCGATGATTCACGACGTGAATAGACCCGCCCCGGCGTCGTGCCGGGGCGGGTCCTTGCGGATCCGACGATGAGGAGGGGCTTCAGCCGGTGCGGCCGAGCGCCTGGTCGTCGTTGGCCGACTTCGCCGCGAACGAGGCGCAGCTGTCGGTGGCGGCGACGGCGCGGCCCCGTGCGGCGGCCGTCCGGCCGTTGCAGGTGCCGTCGACGAGGTCGCGGCAGTTCGAACAGGTCTTCATGGGTCTCGGTTCTCCGTTGGGGTCTGCGGATCGCGTCCACGGGGCGGGATCACCCGACGCGAGGAACCCCGCCCGGCGCGTGCCGGACGGGGTTCCTGGTCGTCGCGTCCGCGAGGCGCGGCGGGCCTCAGCCCTCGGCGCTCTCGGCGGCCGGTGCGGCCTCCTGGCGCGGGCCGAGCACCTTGAGGACGTTCTTGCCGTCCCAGACCGCGGTGACGGTCACCTTCTTGCCCTTGCGGAGCAGCTTGGCGACCGAGTCGCGCTGCGCGCCGAACGCCATCACGGTGACGGGCTTGTCGCCGTTCGAGAAGTGCGCGGTGGCGCCCTTCGACGTCGAGAACTTCTGACCCTTCGAGGGGCCCTTGCCGACGGTGCCCGTGGTGACCGAGGCGAGCGTGATGGTGACCTGCATGTTCCGTATCCTGTTCTGGTGGAATTTTCATCCCGACCATCGGGATCGTACCCCATCTCATGCGTACTGGCGGGGTCTCGGGGCGAAGGGCCCCGACGATCCGGGCGACCGCCCGAGGATCGATTCCGGATGCCTGGTCCGTCCCTGCTCGGCAGGGGCACGAGGTCATCCGCTGCGTGCGGAGGTCCGGATCCTCCGCACCGCCTCCCGGCGCAGCGAGGCGAGCCTGTGCGAGCCGTGACTCCTCACGGCGTGGCGAAGGACGTGGAGGGCCACGCCCGACCAGCATCCGTACGTCACGCCGTGCCAGAACTCGACGTCGAGGAGCAGGCAGCATGTCGCGACGATGGCGGCCAGCAGCGACGCGGGGAGCTTGCTGACCGTCCCGGGGAAGGGATCGGCGCCTCTGGCGCGGATGAGGCCGTGGGCGTCCTCGTAGAGATCGTGGATCGTCCGACCGAGGATGCGGTGCTCGAGGACGTGCACCTCCGATCCCTTCACGGGTGCGTCGGCTCCCGTGTCGAACTCCATGATCCTGCCGGGGGCGGGTTCGACGATCGCGAAGCTGGTCTCGACGGTCCGGTCGTAGCGACCGCTGTATCTCCGGGTCTCCGAATACCGGTAGTGACCATCGCCGCCGTGGATGTCGTAGCGTCGGTCCGTATGGACGAGGGCGGGCACGCTTCTGGTTCCGCGCCGGCGTCCGATGGTCCTCGTCGGGATGATCCTGGTGGGCATGACGTCATCTCCATGGTTCGACCGGCATCGGTTTCCGCTTGCGGCGCATGATCGGCATCTAAGCGTCGACTGCGATCCTCCGCGTTGCGTTCCGTAGGCGGGTTTCCCCGTCCTGGTGGAACGGACGCGCGGAGAACCCCGCCTCGCGTCGGCGAGGCGGGGTTCCCGTCCGGATCCTTCCGGGTGGGCGATCAGCCCTCGGCGCTGTCGGCCGCCGGGGCGGCTTCGGTCGCGACCTGCTGCGGGCCGAGCACCTTGAGCACGTTCTTGCCGTCCCACACGGCCGTCACGGTCACCTTCTTGCCCTTGCGCAGCAGCTTGGCGACGCTGTCGCGCTGCGCGCCGAAGGCCATGACCGTCACCGGCTTGTCGCCGTTCGAGAAGTGCGCGGTCGCGCCCTTCGAGGTGCTGAACTTCTGACCCTTCGAAGGACCCTTCGAGACGGTGCCGGTGGTGACCGAGGCGAGCGTGATGGTGACCTGCATGAGAAACTTCCTTGTCCTGATTTCGTCCCGATGATCGGGATCGCATCTCCACTCTGAACGATGAGCGGGGGTTCGGACCGAAGGGGTCCGGCGGCGGCGCGATACGCGCGCGCCTCGGGTCGACGAAGGATGATCCGTGAGGACGGTCGTGCGGGAGCCGATCGTCCGTCTGGTCCGTTCGGGGCCGGCCGACCGACCGGGGAGGAGGATGGAACCGATCCGCGACGCCTCTTCCGGGCGTCGTGGCGACGTCGCGATCGTGACGCGGCGTCCTGCGGATTCCCGATCCGTCCTCCGCGACCGACGTGGACGCGGACGCGTTCCGCATCATCCCTTCGGGGAGGGTTCGTCCGTACCGGGGCTCTCCGCATCGGCGGACGCGGCGGACCTTCCGGCGAAGGCGCTGGCGGGATCGGCGTATCCGGGGATGATCGCCTTCCAGTCGGCGGGACGCGGCGCGTCGGCGATCATGGTGCAGTCGCCGTACTGCACCATGTACAGTCCGGACGTCGTGCTGGTGTAGGTGACACGACCGTTTCCGGGATCCATCTCGGTGCCGAACTCGTCGAGGACGATCCGTCCGTCCGCTCCGCGGCAGACGATCCGGTCCGTCGTGTTGGACGCCGGGCCGCCGGTGCCGTCCATCACCGCGTCGGCGGGATCGGCCGGTTCGGCCTGCGGGATCTCGACGCTCACGGTCGACGATCCCTCGCCGCCCGGATCCGGAGCTCGCGCGTCGCAGGAGGCCAGCAGCGCGCCGGCGAGGAGGATCGGGGTGAGACGGTTGCGCATGCGCGTGTTATCACATGGGCGTGCGCGTCTTGCAAGCGGAGGTGCCGCTCCGGTCCACCGGGCGGCACCTCGTGCGTCAGAGCCTGTCGGCGTATTCGCGGCAGGCGTCGCGTGCGCCGCCCTCGTCGTCGTATCCTCCGTACCAGTGGCTCCAGGTCTCGTCCCAGAAGCCCCAGTCGGCGCCGATGCTGCCGACGGGGTCCGCGCGGTCGCCCGACGCCTTCACGAACCGCGGCTCGCCAGTGGGTTCGATGCTCATGTCTTTCGTCCTTCCGATCTTGTCCTGATCGGATGGAGAGGTCCATGACGGAGCGGCCTTCAGGCCGCCAGCGGCTGCCCGGCCGTCGTCGTGTCCGCACGCACGGCGTAGCGGTTGCGGCTGAACGAGTAGCCGATCGCCTTGAAGAAGTCGGCGAGCGAGGCGTGTTCTACCACGGGGATGTCGTTCGGGAAGGGATCGGCGTCGAAGGTCGCCTTGGTTTCGACCATGTACAGCAGGTCGTTGGTCCGGTCCTGATGACGTCCGAGACCCTTGGTCGGACGCATGCCGAACAGACGGAGTCGGTCGAACTCGCCGGCACCGACGGTGACGACGTGTCGTGTCCGGTCGGGCCCGAAGAGCACGACCTCGGTCATGACCCAGGTCTCGGAGGGGCGGATCCATTCGCCCGTGGTCTGGTCGTGCATCGCTCTCTCCTGCTTCGTCGGTGCGTCGTGGCGGCTCGTTCAGCGCCGTCCGGCGCGACGGGCGGCACGGGACGCCTTGTTGGCGGTGCGCGCCTTCCGGCGGCGCTTGTCGTCGATGCGGCGTCTGCCGGCCACGGCGACGTCCGGATCGCCGAGGAACCGGTGACGGTCGTCGCGGTCGAACACGCCGACCCGGTTCTCGAGGAGCATGCTCCAGTAGCGGTTCTCGAAGAGGGTCTCCTGCGTCCTCAGTTCCGGATATCTCCGCACGAGATCATCTTGCAGGGCGTAGGGCAGGTCCGTCGGGCGGTCCTCCATGGCGTCGTGCGCTTCGACGATCGCGAGCGGATCGTCCGCGTTGTGCTCCGCCTGGCTCATGCGGCCAGTGCCGGGATCGAGGACATCGCGGCCTGCTCGTAGGCGCTCTCGGCGTCCTTGCGGCGAAGCGTCTCGGCGAACTTCGCGTTGCCCGTGGTGATCGCGACGCGGACGCCGTTCTTCAGCATCACCGTGTTGTCGTTGATCGCGTCCTTCTTGGCGATGGCGGCGCGGATGGCGTAGCTGCGGCGTGCGTTGAAGGGCTTGCTCATCTTGATTTCCTCACTCGGACTGGATTCGGACGAACATGACCATGGTCCGATCGGGTGAGGGCGTTGGCCCTCCGTCACCTCCGGGGACGTGCGCGCATGCGTTGCGGGACCCGCCCCCGGTCGCAGCCGGGGGCGGGTCCATCGTTCGGCGGCGTCGCACGATGCGACGGCGCGGCGCGTCCGTCGTTCATCCCCGCGCGGCGTCGCGATCGCCGATCAGGGCGTCGATGCCGAGCATCAGACACTTGAGGACGATCATGATCACGACCAGCGCGGTGATCAGTGCGCATAGCGCCGATGCGGCGAACCACATGACGGCGACGTTCGTCGATGCGCGTTCGCCGATGGCGACGAACACGTCGCCCAGGCCGTACAGCTGCCAGAGCACGAGGTTGCCGAGCGTGGCCGCCACCGCCAGCGCGCTGCGCCAGGTGAGGATGCGGGGGTCGCCGCTCGTGGTCGGGTCGATGATCTTCGTGTCGGTCATTGTCTTCTCCTGGATCCCGTCGTTCAGTGGCCGCGTCCGGCGTCGTGGCGCGACTGCATCACGACCACGTAGCGATGGGCGGCGGACGCGGAGGGCGTGCGGACCCTCGTTCCGGTGCAGCCGGGTCCGATGCCCGGACGGTTGCTGCAGGCGTCGTGGCAGGCCGTCCACGTCCCGTCGCGGTTCGGCGCGACGAAGCCCACCGTGGGCCCGCGACCGCCCTCCGTCGACGACGGGGCGGTCATGCGGTAGCCGGGGTTGCCGGGCGAGGGGTCCTCGTAGGCGCTGAGCGTCCAGCCCTCGTAGTCGCCTCGGCCGGGGATGGTGATCATCCCCTGGGCGACGACGGCGTCGAAGCCGTCGAAGGATCCGTTCTGGATCTCCGACGAGGCCTCGATGGCGAGGGCCTCGTCGTTCCAGCGTCGCTGAGCGGCGGCGAGGCCCTCCGCGTAGGCGTCGATCGCGGGTTCGCGCAGATCGAAGTCGCCGAAGGCCATGGCCGTCTCCTCTTACCGGTGGATTCGGATGCGTGTCGCATCCGTACGTACCCAGCTCCTCGGCGTCAGCGGTCGCCGAGGACGCGGAAGGCCTCGTATCCGACGTCCGCGCTCTTGAGCGTCGGACCGTCGGGCAGGATCACGTAGCAGTCCGACTGGCCGCCCGAGAGGTCCGAGAACACGATGCGGAAGGACCGGTCCGGCGCCTCGTAGGCGTCGAGCGAGGGGCCGCCTTCGTCCCAGTGGCATTCGGCGTTCCGACGGACGTCGTCGGGTATGGTCGCGCCGGGGATCATGTGCGGACGCACCGCGCGTTCCGCATGGTCGTAGGCGACCGCGAGGACGATGGCGCCGATCGCCTCGGGATGCGTCTCGGCCGTCGATCGCAGCACGTCCGCCGGGATGCTCAGGGGCGGCGCGCCGACCGGTTCGGAGGCCTTGTCGCCGAGGCGGTAGCGTACGCCTCCGGTGCGGATGACGCGGTATTCGTCGTAGCGGTCCTCCGGATCGACGGGTGCCGTTGTGACCGGGGTCCGGATGCCGGTCTCCGCGTCCAGGACCAGGCCGCGCAGACGGGTCTCGCCGTCCTGGCGGACGATCTCCCAGTCATGCAGGTCGTGGTCGTGCAGATGGGCGCCCACGCGCACGACACGCTCGCCGAACCGCGCGCGCAGCCGGCCCTCGATGTCCTCGATCGTGAGATCGGGATCGGCGCGCACGTAGAACTCCATGCCGTAGATTCTGCGCTCGCCGGCGTCCGACACGTTTCCGATCTCGTAGCTCATCGTCTGGATGCCGACGTCCTCGTCGATGGCGTGGATCGCCGAGATCATGCCGACGTCCGCCTCCGCCATCTTGCCCACGTCGCCGGGTAGCGGGCAATGGATGGTGAAGTCCGCGATCGTCAGGAACGCCCTGACGGGGACCAGATGCGGGAGTGTGCGGTCGGTGTTCGTCTGGTTCACGGTCGGTTCCTCATCGGTGTGTTCGGGGCGTGACGGTTCGTCGGACATCAGACCCGCTGGGCCTTGGATATCCACCAGTCGCATTCGTCGGCGTCGTCGAACGGGCCGGCGACGATGCCGTTCAGGTCGACGGCGTACCATGCCGGACCCGAATAGGCGGGGTCGGACGAGACGTCGTCGCCGTCGTCGACGTATTCGGGGTGGGTGAGCATGCGCGGCTCAGGCGGCCATCGCCAGCGTGCGCCGGCCGAACTCGTATGCGACCGGGTCGGTGAGCAGGGCGGCTTCGTCGTCGGGGACGTCGAGCAGACCGCTCGATACGGCGTCCGCCGCCATGCGGGAGATCCGCACGACGTGGCGCACGGCGCGCATGCGGTCGCGCATCGGATCCGCCAGACGCGCGGGGTCGCCGATCTCGTCGAGAAGCACGGGGACGATGGGATCGATCACGAGCCAGTCCCCGCGTGCCGCGGCGCGTCGGGCCACGGCCGCGAACGCGCCGACCGTCGAGGACGAGAGTTCCGGAAGGCGTCGCGCGACGTGGCGGGAGACGGAATCGACGTTCGCGTCGATCATCTCGTACCCGAGCGCGCCGATGGCCGAAGGGATCTGGATGGAGCGGTCGAATCCGTCGGCGCGGGTCGTGACGACCAGGTCGCCGATCTCGTCGACGGTGACGTCGACGATCGGTGTGCCGGTCGCCTCCAGGGTCGAGCGGACGAGGTCGATCTGATCCTGCACGGCTTTGTTTCCTCTGGTCGTTCGGGGTTCCGATGCCCCTGGGGTTCGATTCCACGTCCCGGCCACGCCGGGAGGAGGGGCGTCGCAGCGTCCCTCAGAAGCGGTGCGCGAGCATCGCCAGGAGGGCGGCATGGTTCTCCTCGGTGAGAGGCATCCGCGCCGAGCCGCCGCCCTGGATCGTCAGGATCGCGCCGAAGCGCGGGTCCGTCGTCCGTTCGATGACGTGACCGCGCGTCGTCGTACGCTCGCGACGGCCCGAGAGGATCTCGTCGAGAGCGTCGAGCGTGTCCGGCTCGTATTGGATCCGCATGCACCCCAGACCGCTCTGGATCTCGAGTTCGAGGACCGGCCCGTCCCTCAGCGTCATGACGGCGGTGCGGGTGGTGCTCTTCAGGAAGGTCATGGATTTCGTCCTCGACATCGGATTCGACCGTGTCTCCTTCCGATCATCGGTCGCCTCGACGTCTCGTCGACCTCCCACGTCCGAGGCCGCATCGCATCTCGTCGGACGTGATGGCACATGGGGAGCGTTGTCACGATCGTGGCCATGGGTTATCCATGGGTCGGTTTGCAATGGATGGAAGAAAAGAAGATGCGGAAGACACTCGTCTCGTCCGTTCTGGCGCTGACGGTATTTCCCGCCTCGCCCGTCGTGGCTCAGCAATACTACGCCAGGCAGAAGATGAGCGGGATGGCCACCGTCGCGGCGGCCCCCGTCGGCGTCGCGAAGTGCGGCGCCCTGGTGAAGGGGGACTGGTTCGTCGACTACGAGAAGGACACCGGCCTGACCGCGAGCACGCTGGCCGAGGCGCAGGCCGCCTGCGATTCGCTGGCGGTGAAGGGTCCGGGTTCGTGCGGATGGACGAACGACGTCTTCTATCCGGCGAGCTTCCGGAACAAGGTCAAGTGGACCGCGATGGTGGAGACCCGTCGGTACAACATCCCCTCGAACACCGAGGGGTTCGTGTGGGCGGTGACCTGTCCCCTGAGATGATCCGGGGATCCGTCGCGATCCCCGGATCATCTCGTACTACGAGGCGATGAGGTCCTCGGCGTTGGCGTAGATGCCTCCGTTGCCCGTCCGCTCTACGTCCACGACGTAGCGGGCGCGCTCCTCGTCCACCATGTGCACGGGTCCGGTCCCGTGCCGCATCGTCACCACGTCGCCGACGGCGTGCGCCGGCGTGAAGCCGACGATCCGGACCCATGCCTTGTCGGCCTCCTCCCGGACGGCGTCGAGATGGTGGTACGCTCCGTCCAGGATCTCGACCAGGTTGGAGTCCGGGATGACCGACGAATGGATCTCGAGCTGGCGTGCGAGGCGGTAGCCGTCGTGCCAGTCGGAGACGCAGCCGCTCAGGGCGTCGATCCAGTGCTCGCTCCTCGAGGTCGGGTCCCATCCGACGCACTCGGCCGCGATCCGCTCCGCGGCGAGACGCACGGTCTCGGGCGCGTAGGGACGGGGGCGCGGCATGGTCGAGGCGGGGGCCATGGCTTCGATGCTCATCGTGGGCTGATCCTGTCGTGCGGGGGCGGCCTCATGCCGCCCCGTCCATCCTGTCATCGATCGCACTCGACAGCAACAGCCGGAAATCCTCGGGATCCATGTCGGCGAGACCCTTGAGCAGGTCCTCCATGCTCTCGGGCTCGATCGGCCATCCGAGGGACGTGCGGTATGCGAGCGGGGTCGGAGCATCGTCGTCGTGGCGCGCCGCGCACCAGTCGATCGTGAAGTCGCCGACGACGACGGCGTGATGGGGACGGCCGCGCACGTCTCCGGCCACGCCCACGTGCGCCGCTACGCCTGCGCACGAGAGGAGGTCGACGAAGTCGCCGGCGGTGGTGAGCGGATCCTGCGCGAACGGATCGTCGAGGAGTCCGGGATCGGCGTCCTGGAAGGCGACGATCAGCGCCTCGATGGTCGTCGGGAGCGCCTCGCGACCGTTCGTCAGGCGCCATCCGTGCGCGGACAGTCTGCGCGTGCTGCAGTCGCGGCAGCTCCAGGCGTCCCAGAAGGCCCTGGCCTCCAGATATTCGGTCCTGGAGATGTCCCAGCACAGGGAGACGCCGCAGGTGTCGCACAGCGGCGTGACGCCGCCGGGCATCGTGCCCCCGTGGGTGGTCACGGCCATGATCGTTTCCTCCTGCGCATGCGGAACCGCAGGGCCTTCATTCGCATCGCATTCCGGGGATCACGCTCCTCGCCCGTCCCGGCCGATCCGGTTCGTTCGAGGAGAATGTCCCGTCAGACAGGAGCCACCCTACGGTCCTGAACCTCCGTCAGGATGCCGTGCAGCTCGTCGAATGGAAGTGGTATCCGTTGCCGCCCTCGGCCTCGATTCTCGCGGAACCGGTCTTGTAGTAGCGCACGTTGCCGCTGCTGGTGGAACCTCCGTACGCGTACGAGACCTGACAGAACCCGGCCTGCGCGAACCCCTGGCAGAACGTGGCCGCCTTGGTCAGCAGATCGGCGTTGCTGGCGGCCGCGATGTCCGTCCTGCCCCATTCCCCGCTGGTGTTGTTCACCCACTTCTTGTCCTGGAAGCTGCCGCACACGCCCTGTGGCATCGTGCAGCTTTGCGCCTTGGTGGGAGCGCACTGGGTGTTGTCGACGACGCCGTCCTCGCGCGTGCACGACTTCAGGGTGGCGGTCTGGCTTCCTCCCGAGCATGCGCCGAAGCCGTTGTAGACGGCTTGGTAGGTGTGCGTCGGTCCTTCGACCTTCGCTCCGGCCATCGTCTTGCGCATGTAGTATTGCTGCGCGTCGGCGACGGACGGAGCCATCGACAGTGCCGCGATCGCGGCGATCATGAATCTGTTCAAGACGTCTACCCCTTGGGGATGCCTCTGTCCCCGATCGCGCGAGGCTACGCCAATGCGGGGTCCTTATCAAGAACCCCGCCGGAGCGAACGACGCGAAGGACCCCGCCGCGGCGTCTGCCGTGGCGGGGTCCCGCATGTCCGCTCCTGTCGCTCAGTTGCAGCGTCTGTCCTCGGGGGAGATGCCGGGCGTCGACGAGATGGATCGCAGATGTCGTTCGAACAACGCCCGTCCCTGGGAGGTCCGTCTGACCACGGCATCGAGCTTGGTCCGCTGCTCCGACACCTGCGCGAACGACATCAGACCGGCGAGGCATGCCTCGGCCTGCATCAGGGTCGTGTTCGCGCGCGTCTCGTCGGCCGAACCGGCGGACAGGATCGATTCGGCGTATGCGTGCGCGTAGAGACGCAGTGCGCCGATCTGCGTGTCGTTGCGTCCGCTATCGTCGACGATGCGGTCCATCTCCATCGCCAGGGATCGATGGTCGAGCCTCTCGTGGTCCGGCGAGGTCGGTCCGCTGGCTATGACGCGGCCGGCGGCGAAGCCGCCGCCCGCCAGGGTGATCACACCGAGGGCGATGACGAGGGTCTTCATACGGGTCTCTCCGGGGCCGTTCGCTGGTCGGGCGGTCAGGGGTGGTCGCGCTGGGTCCAGGCGTCCTCGCCTGCGGCGAGCGCCTTCTCGGCCTGGACGCTGGTCGCCCAGTATTCGTTCGATTCCCGGCTGTACGGCATCCCGTCCTGCGAGGTGCCGAGATAGAAGCCCCGGGCCGACTGCATCACTTCGAGCGGCAGGGAGACGCCGCCGTATTCGCGTGCGAGCTGGCCCTTGGGGCCCTGGACGAGGGTGCGACGCTGGTCGGTCATTGTGCTTCTCCGGGTTTCGTTCGTCGGATGGTCTTCATGGTCGATCGACCGATCCTCATCTGACACGCGCCTCGGGCGACGTGTCCTGCGGGGACGCGAGGGGTCGACGAGGCGCCTTGGGTGCCTTGGGGGCCTTCGTGGGTCCGCCGAGCGGCTTCGAGAAGCGGCCGCCGCGCAACCTTCGGGCGTCGCGGATCGCTATGGAGGCGGCCACGCCCGCCTTGATCGGATCCACGCCCTCGGGAAGTCCGCCGCGCATGCGGACGTGGTCCGTCTCGAACGGCTTCCGGTTCTGACCGGCGACGTGGCAGACGTTGTGCCAGCTGTTGGATCCGTCGGCATGGTAGGTGGCGAACACCGACACGTTCCGCGTCCCGCCGCGCTCGACGGCGCCGGTCCGGACGTCCAGCCGGTACGTGCCGGTCGCCCGCACGTCGTGCCAGATCTCGGATAGCCCATCCGTGGAGGGCGCGTCGGGGTAGCTGCGCACGAAGCCGGCCCTTCCGAGCTGCTCCTGCCAGTCGGGTAGATGGTCGGTGCCTGCGCGAAGCACGTCGACGACGATCATCGCCTCCTCGGCGGTCTCGGCGAAGGCCGCGGACATGGTCGAGCAGACGATCGTGCCGTCGGCATCCTTGCCGACGAAGTGGATGCGTGCGACGTCGTGGTGACGCGGTGAGATGGTCCATTCTCGTCCGCCGTCCGCGGCCTCGATCCTCGTCAGGCCGAAGTCGTCGTGGGTCTGCCAGTCGAGGGTCGCGGGAACCGCGGATCCGATGTCGATCAAGTCTTTCCTCCCGTGGAGTGCATTCCATGTGGATGCATTGAGGATGTCCGTCCCGGAAGGCCGGCGCCGTCGGCGCGCCCATCCGTGCCGGGGATTGATCCTCGCGGCACGTGCTCTACCATGATCGGCCAATTGGAGGATTACGAGCATGGGTATTGAGATCAGGCTGGCCGGTGGTGATCGTCATCAGGTCACGCCGCCCACGGACGTCGAGAAGGCGGAGAGGTTCGCCGTGTCGAGCCTGGCGCTGGCCGTCGCCAAGGGCATCCGATCAGGCGAGGTCGAGGTCGGCATGATCTCTCCGCTGCTGCTGTCCCTCGAGCGCATGTCGGGACCGCTGCAGGGCGGAGCCCCGGAGCTGATGGACCAGATGCGCAGGGAGTGGGATCGGGAGCATCTCGCCGACGTCGACGTCGACAGGCATCTCCGGGCCTTCGCCAAGGACGTCGCGTCGCCGAAGCCCGGGATCGATCGTGCGGGTCTGTCGGTTCTGAAGGGACCGGCGACCGAGGCTCCGGTTCCGGTGGCCGGGCGCGGGATCGAGCGCTAGGTCGATCCCGTCCGGTCCCTGATGCAGCCGCGACGGTTCGCCGTCGTCGGTGAACATCCGGATCGATCCGCCGAACTCCTCCAGCGTCGATCCATGATGCATGGATCGATCGTCGAGGAGTCGCTCTCCGGCATGTCCCTTTCGAAGGCATGCCGTGCCATGGGCATGGAACACCCCGCCCGGCGTTTGGCCGGGCGGGGTGTCGTCGCGATCCGCGAGGATCGTCGGGCTTAGGCCTCGACGGCTTCCGGAGCGGCTTCGGCCGCGACCTGCTGCGGGCCGAGGATCTTCAGGACGTTCTTGCCGTCCCAGACCGCCGTGACCGTGACCTTCTTGCCCTTGCGGAGCAGCTTGGCGACCGAGTCGCGCTGCGCGCCGAACGCCATGACCGTCACCGGCTTGTCGCCGTTGCCGAAGTGCGCCGTCGCGCCCTTCGAGGTCGAGAACTTCTGACCCTTGCTGGGGCCCTTCGAGACGGTGCCGGTGGTGACCGAGGCGAGCGTGATGGTGACCTGCATGTTCTGTATCCTGTTCTGTCGATTTCGTCCCGTTCATCGGGATATGCCCCCACTTCCCATGCCTTGGCGGGGTTCCGGGGCGAAGGGCCCCGTCGTCGGACGCCCACGGCGTCGGACGCGGCCCCATGGGGTGTCCGCCGGGAACGTCGCGCGACATGTCGCGTGCGTCCCGGCGGCTGGGCGTCGTCGTGTTCCGCACGACGGCGTCGTCCTGTCGTCGATGGACCCGTCCCGGCTCGTGCCGGGACGGGTCCATCCTCCTGCGGGCGTCCGATCTCGTTCCGCATCATCGGTGGAGGACGCATCCGTCCTCGACGATTCATCTGGGAGCGGACGTCCGGATGCAGCCGGAGTCGTCTCCGCAGGATGTCCGTGCGCGCCAGCCGCATGCGCAGGCCTCGGCGCCGGAGGCGGCGAGTGCGCGGAACTCCGCGACGGCCGCGTCGCGGAGTGCGACCTGCTCGTCGACCATGGCCTGCTGGTCGGCATCGAGGGGCGAGAGCGTGATGGTCTCGTCGTCGTCATCGTCCTCCTGCGCCATGTGCATGGCGAGGAGATAGGCGGCGGGAGACATCCTGCGCATGTGCGAGGTCAGTGCGATCTCGTTGCCGATCTGCGTGGCGGCGCCGTATTCGAGTCCCATGTTCATCGTCCCTGTCCGTGGTCGCGGCCGGTCGTCACTGAGCCAGCGGCTCCTCGCTGATGATCGCCAGAAGGCGGCGCGCACCGTCGTCGTCGCCTTCGTCCAGCGCCGCGATCGCCTTCCTCGCCAGGTTGGCGATGGTGTGGCGGGGGTGCTGGTGGACGACGTCCTCGTCCCGCTTCAGGAGAGGGTCCGGGTCGCCGAGCAGGCGCACGGCCCGCGAGTACTCGCGCAGGCCGATGCCGAACATCATGTCGGTATGGACGAGCCGGCCGAGCTTCCTCTGGTCGAAGTCCTGGAAGCTGTCGTCGATGATCGCCCAGACCGAGACGTCCGGGTGCTGGGCGAGCCAGGCGTCGATGGCGTCCGAACGCGAGGCGTTCTGTCCCTCGGTGCGCCAGGCGTCGCGCACGTCGTCGCGGTCCTCGTGGTCGCGCAGGTCGCCGTCTTCGTGCGGATCGTCGTCCGGAAGCACGATGGGCGACCACAGGTGCGGCGTTATGCCGTGCGCGTCGAAGACGCGCTTGCACACGACGGGGCTGGAACGCCATACCGATGAGACGACGATCCTGGCGCCGGTCCTCTCGCAGATGCGTACGATCATGGCGGCCGACACGGGGTCTATCTTGTCGCCGCCGGGCATGGCGACTGCCACCCGGGTGAAGGCGATGACCTCGTCGATGTCCAGGAAGAGGACCGGAGGTTGCTGACGATCGTTCTTCATGTCCGTTTCCTCCATCGGGCGGGTTCGTTCCGGCGATCCAACCCGTCCAGGCGAGGGGCGTCCGTCAGGTCGTGGACCGCGCCTCGAGTTCGTCGAGGGCCTCGAGGATCCCCTCGGGCGATACCTCGACGACGATGTCCCTCCACTCGTCGGGCATGTGCATCATGCCCTCTCGCGGTCCGAAGCGGGCGTCGCGCAGCTGGTTGTGGTGCGTTCCGATGCGTACGAGGGTCGGCGTCTCGCCGGTGCGGGACTCGATCGCGGGTACGAGATGTCTGCGTACGAGCAGCTCCAGCAGATCCTGACGTTCGGCGCTTCCGTGATCCTCGTGCAGCCTGACGTGGTCGGGGTGCGAGGGGTCGTCGTCGTGTTCGGGACCGCGGTCCGCGAATTCGAACGGTCTCCCGTCACCGAAGCCGTGGCGGTCGAACAGCGCGCTCGCGCGCAGGTGGATCGGGAGAAGGGGTCCGCACATGTCTGTCTCGGTGGATGGTTGCGCCGCGGTAAACCCCGCCTGCACGACGTGCGGGCGGGGATCCAGTGGAATCGGCGTCGTGCAGGTGGATTAGTTCTCGACGCCCGTCGAGGCGTGAGGAAGGCGTGGATCAGATCGGATTCGTCGGATGCCATGCCTCGTTCCTCGTCGGCGTGTCTCATCCATCGATCAGGACACCAGGGAGGAGGCGGTCAGGCATGCGACGCCGAGGGCGACGCAGGCCGCGCCTTCGGCGCGCAGGGCGAAGGGAAGAGGCGTCATGATCGTCTGGATGCCGATCGAGGAGGCTAGGAGGCCGACGACGGTCGAGACGCCCGTCACGAGATCGACCAGGGTCATGCCGCGAGCGGCAGGCAGGAGGAGGTCGTGCCGACTTCGTCGGCGGGGTCCTCGGCGGGCGCCTCGGGGTCCGCGATCACGAGACGTCCCTCGGGACCCATCTCCCAGTCGCGACCGCAGTCCACGACGACGTTGAGGTCGCCGCGCCAGTCGAGGTCCTGGCATCCCTCGGGCACGGCCTCGAAGGTGAAGGGCGCGACTTCGGGGCGCATGCGGAACTCGCCCGGCTTCGGATCGAAGAGCCCGAACAGGCAGCCCATCTTGTCGGGGCGATCGACGCAGATGATCTCGAACTCGTTCGAGCGGGCGCGGCCTTGCGCATACGCGGTCCACTGGCACGCCGTCGGGCCGTCCGGACCGTCGATGACGAAGAAGGGCGCTTCCAGAAGGGCGGCGGTGCTGATCGCGAGCAGGGCCTTGGTCATCGTCGTTTTCCTCGGGATGGATGGTTTCGGAACCGCAGCGGGTTCCATTCGTGCCGGCCCGTAGGGCCGGCGGAGGATCACATGCCCTGGCATGCCGGTTCGTGGCGCATCAGCTCCTCGTCGGAGACGATGGAGGTGACGATGCCGATGCTGGAATCGGTCGGATCGAGCCGTGCACGGCAGAGCACGTCGCGGTCGATCGCATCGTGCTCCGTCTCCGGCAGACGCGATGCGAGACGCGCCGGGACCCGGAGCGTGCGGATGCTCAGGCCGTCGCCGTTCAGGCCCGCCGCCACGCGACCGACCAGATCGACCGATCCGTCGTCGCGTCGCGTCAGGGCGGGTCGTTCGATCGTCACGATGGCGGGCCGGGCACCGGGTCTCGGGATCGCGAGATCCCTGTTCTGGGCCTCCATGGTCTCGAAGAGGTTCATGGCGTCGTCTCCCGGTGGGGATGTCGTGAAGGCGTCACGCCTTGGACGCGACGTTCAGGCCGTGCGCGTAGGCGCGGTTGAGCAGCACCGCGATGTGCTCGGCGAGGCTCTGATCGTCCTCGACCGCCTCGCCGACGGCGCGGATCGCCTGGCAGTAGTCGTCGTGGTCGGCCCAGGTCTCGCCCTGCTTCTCCAGCGCTCCCAGGTGATCGAAGTCCTTGCGCGGCGTCCTGATGAAGTGCTTGTCCGGCACGAGCACGTTCATGTGCCGGTCGGCGGTGAAGGGCGTCGGGAGAGCCATTTCGGTTTCCTCACTCGTTCTGGATTCGGATCCGATCATCGGACCGTTCGGGTGAGGGCCGGGCCCTCCGCGTTTCCGTAGGAGAGGCGTGCGCCTTCGGCGCGGAGAGACCCTCCCCGCCATGGCGGGGAGGGTCGTTCATGCCCTGACGGGCGGAAGGAAGGGAGGATCAGGGCTCCCGCATCGCACTCGATGCCGGGGTCGGCATGGTCTCCTTCCGCCTGGCGATCCGCGCCATCAGCTCGTCCGCGTGAATCGGCGTGAAGTCGATCTGCTCCACGGACACGCAGACGTACCTGGGATCGTTCCGGATCCCGTTGGCGTGCGTATGGCCGTGGACGTTGACGCCCCACTTCGGGTTGAGGCAGTCCGGATGCACGGGGATGTGCGTCAGGAAGAAGCCGAACTCGGGGAGCACCCGGAAGGCGCGCACCCATTTGAAGTGGCGCAGGTAGACCTTGGTCTCCAGGTCGTCGTGGTTGCCGTCGACGAGGTTCTTCACCCCGTGGGCGCGATCGAAGAACGGGAGGGAGGCCTTGCGACCGACGTCGCCGAGGACGTACACGCGGTCCTCCGGCTTCACGACCGAGTTCCAGCGTTCGAGCAGCCCCTCGTCCATCTCCTGGATGGTCGACCACGGTCGCAGCTTCACGCCGGGCGACGATTCGTACCGGCACATGGGCTCGTCGCCGTTGTGCGTGTCCGCGATGAACCAGGTGTTCCTCAAGACGGGGTCTCCTCCGCGTTGGACGTCTCGATGCGGTGGCGCAGATGATCCGCCCATGTCGATTCGTGGACGTGCGACGGATCGGCGGGGATCTCCCGACCTTCCGCCCTCATCCAGTCGAGCAGGGCCGGTCTGTCCTCCGGCTTGACCCACGGCATCGGATTTACTCCATAAAGTTGCTGTCGGTCGATCTATCATCCGGCACGCCGCGCCGCGGCCGCCTTCCCGGTCTAGGATCTCCGCAGGGCATCCAGGGCGGCGCCGATGCCCATGCGGGAGATCTCGCGCATCGTGGTGATCGGATCCTGGACGTCGCCTGCATCGGGTTCGTATGCGACCCCGTGCACGGTGATGCTCATCATGTTCTCGTGCGCGTAGTGGATGTCCGCCGTCCACGATGTGGGCAGTCGTGCATCCAGCTCGGCCCGTCTCTCCCTTCCCTTCTCGACGTCCAGGACGAAGGCGGGTCCGAAGGGCGAGGGTCCGTGGACGATCGATCCCGTTCCACCGCGGATCGCACCCGACCCGATGGCGAGGGATCCGATCCTCGAAAGCACGAAGATCGCCTCGACGAAGATCTCGGCGTCGCGGGCGCTGCTCACGGGCACCATGGACATGGCATCGCACGCCCGGACGACGAGACGGAGAAGGGAGGAGGCCCCGTGCCCCTCCGGGGCGGACAGGGGGCAGACGAGGCCGATGGTGCGGTCCTCGTGGGCGATGATCGTGAAGGAGCATCCGGGCTCGTCGACGGGGTCGAGGGCCGTCACGCGCGGTCTGTCCCCCTCCGGTCCCTCGCAGGCCACCAGCATCGTCCGGGCCATCTCGGCGATCCGTGCGATCGCCGCCGGCTCCATGCGGGTTCCGACCAGTTCATGGGCATCGAAGCGGATGTCGTCTGGATGCGATCGGGGTTCGTTCACGCGAGCGTCCATTCGATGGAGGACGGGATTCGCTCCTCCAGGACCCGGCGCAGATCGTATTCGGCGCGCAGCAGGGCGACCGGGTCGTCCGTGCCCGATTCGCACTGCGATTCCAGCGGCCGGACGATCAGGCGCGGGCATTTCGGCCTGTCGGGATGTCCGACGCCGGCTAGGCCCGCGGTGATCGCCATCGGCATCGCGTCCAGGACGGACGGGCATTCGACCGTGCGGCCGGTGTCCGACGACACGAGGGGTCCGTTCAGCGGACTCCTGTGGACGAACCGGCCGCTTCGCTCGTCGAACCGATCCCGTCCCGTCGGGACGAGCCTGCTGGCGCGCGAGGCGGCGCGGTGCAGCAGATCGACGTCGTCGGGGGATGCGGTCGTCATGCCGTCGACGCCGCAAAGCGCGCTCATCGCCATGAGACCGGTCCTCGCCATGAACGCCACCTCCGTCTCGGCGGTCCGGTCGTCGACGTCCGGGTGCAGGCGTGCCGACATGGGTGGCCTCGTGCTCAGGATGATCTCTCCGCGGGACGACGAGGCCACGAGGGTCCGCTCCAGTCTACGGCTTCCGAAGTCGCCTCCGATCTGCCAGTGGACGATCCTGATGCCGCCTATCGAATGCGTCGAGACGTCGTGCGCGTGGAGGTTCTCCAGCCGCTCTCCGTGTCCGTCGCGCAGCGCGGTCGCGGCGGCGTCGAGGTCGCGCCACATCTCCAGCCATGTCGCGACCTCGGGACGCGGGCGTCTGAGATCCGCGATCGACGGGGCGCCGTCGTGCGACCCTTCGACGATGAGCAGTCGGTCGTTCACGGCGTGGTTCCTCGTGCGGATCGGGCGTGGTCGGATCGTGGCGCGTGCGTATCGGCGACGATCGCTGCATGGCGTCCTCGCGGTGATCCGTTCCGCGACGGGACGATGGGCATTCGGCTCATTCGGGTTCGCGCGTGAGTTCCGCTAGTGCGACGAGCGCGCGCATGTGGGTCATCGCGTCGACGGGTTCCACGTCCTTGTGCGTGAAGTCGACGCCTCCGATGCGCAGCGTGACGCAGGCGACCGGGTCGTTCCACCGCGACAATGCGACGGCGACGACCTGCGGGAAGCCGCCGAAGGGGCCCTCGATGCCGCGGTTGCGGTCGCGCCGGGGGAAGACGGCGGCATAGGAATCTCGCCAGGGCGTGCCGATCCGGTGGACGCCCTCCATGCCCGGCTCCAGCAGACCCTTGTCGATGCGCGACATCATGTCCTCGATGGCCGTGCGGCTGGCCGCCTCGATGGTCTCCTGCAGCGCCTCGAGCTTGCCCTGCGCCATCTTGCGGGCGGCCTCGAGCCCGTGCTGCGTCATGGCCAGCGTGTCCAGCGCGAGCAGGGACTCGTCGTCGATCGTCTCGGGGTCGCGGTGGTCGTGGACGGCGAGGCGCACGACGATGTCGTCCTCCTCGTTGGTCAGGGCGATCTCGACGCGCTTCCTGGGGTCGTTCGGCTGACCGGTCCGCGTGCGCACCAGCATGGTGTCGTCGTCGAACCGCCACATGTTGGTGACCGAATCGCCCCGCACGTCGGAGATGTGCATCCCCTCGCCGGCGACGATCTTCTCGGCGGCGCTCACGAGCAGGCCGATCTCGGCCGTCGCGTCCACGTCGTCCAGCCTCACCGAATCCGGCAGGAGCATGGCATCGTCCAGGTGGATGGTCCTCACGACGTGACGTCCTTTCTCAATTCGACCAGTGCTTGCGCACCTCTGAGCCTCGTCATGGGGTCCACCGTCGTCGGTATGGTGTGGTCCATGTGGTAGGGGGAGAGTCTGACCGATATCCTGCGTGCGATCCCGTAGGGTTCGTCCACCGCCACGCCGATCACCATCGGGAAGTCGGACGTCTCGCTCCCCGACCGTTCAGGAGGATGGAAATCCGACAGCACGGTCCTGGCGTCTCTCCATGGGGTCGCCGGCCAGTGGTCCGCCGAGAACGACGCCCCTGGCGCACGATCGTTTTTCTGGACGATGGTCCGGATCAGCTCGATGCTCGCCGCGTCCACCCGGTCGACCAGCGCGTCGCGCGGACCCCTGGGAACGCCTTCGAGCGCGCGTCTGGCGATGATCACGTCGTCTATGCACTGTCCGATGTCGGGCTCCTGGCATTCTGCGATCGTGCAGTCGTCGATGATCAGACGGGCGATCATCGCCTCCTCCGGATGGCTCGCCGTGATCGTCTGCCTGTACGTGTTCATGTTCCCGCTGCGGATGCGGACGATCTCGTGGAGGTCCGGCAGCAGCCAGCTCGCGTGACGTCCGAGATTGGTCCAGTGCGGCTCGATCCCCTCCCGTCTGATCCTGAGGCACAGGGCGAGCATGTTCGACATGGCCGTGAACGTGTCGTGGTCGGGAACATGGTCGCCGGGCCATGCCGGCACGTGGATGGTTCTCATGCGATGCCTCCGAGCAGTTCGGCCGCATGGGCCAATGCGCGGATGTGGACGAGCGGGTCGATCGCGGATTCGACCACGTCGACGTGTCGACCCGCCTGCACGTGGCTGGCGTCGTTGAGCATCGCGAAGGACACGGTCGGCCTCAGGCCGTCCAGCAGGAGTCGCACCCCTTCGTCGTCGATGTCGCTCGGCCCGAACGAGGCGCCCCGTCTGAGCGAGACGAGCCAGGGCCTCTCCGGTCCGGGTCGGGCGATGCGCACGGAGTCGGGCATGCCGCGTCCGGCGCGTTCCTCGCCTTCCCGGATCAGCGCGGCTATGGCGCCGACGCGAGCGGCGTCGGGATCCCGCGATTCCACGGGTGGTGCGAGCGCGGCCCATCGCAGGACGAGGTGCGCGCTGCCGCGTCCGACGAGCGCGGAGGCGCTGCGCGGAAGTCCCGAGACGAGAAGGGTGCCGACGGAGTTCTCCTCGTGCACGTCGTGGGAGAAGCGCATCATGCCCTCGCCGTCGTCGCCGCCGCACATGTGCCTGGATCCGTGGGCCACCAGCGTCTCGGCGAGAGCCTTGGCGGTCTCGACGCCCCTCGTGTTCCAGCCGCTCCGCGTGATCGCGATGTCGTCGGGCACGAGCATGGCCAGCAGCTCCGCGATCTCCGCGCGTCGGTGCGGACGGAAGATCGTGAGGATGTCGTCGTCGCTCACGAATCGTCTCCTTGTGCGCGCGCGAGGATGCGTAGCGTCTCGATGGGGTCGGGATCGCCCGGAAAGGCGCCGCTGGAGAGCGTTCCGAGGAACGCGGTGTCGTCGTGGATCTCGATGGTCACGGCGCTCCTGACGGCCTCCCAGGCGTGTCCGTCGTGCTGATGCGTCCACTGGTCCGCTCCGATCCGGCGGCATCGCCGGACGAAGGTGGTCCATGGGCTCGCCGCCGAGACGATCTGCTCGGACGGATCGCGATCCCTGATGCGCATTCCGGCCGTCAGGCACGAGGACGCGAGCATGGCCCTGGCCATGCTCGTCGGCACCGCGTCTCCGCATACGGCCCGGTCCAGGATAACGCACGCGGACTCCGCGTGGCGCAGCGCCCAGGACACATGGTGCCGGCCGCCCCGGTCCGGGTACCAGACCGGGTTCGTCGACGGTCCGTCCGGTTCGGGGAGCACGACCTCCGAGCGGCGGGAGCGGTGTCTCACGCCCAGGATGCGGACGTTGCCCGCTCTGACGAGCTCGGACTGCACCACGACCCTCGGCGTGGGACGCCATGTCCAGCCGTTGTGCGGCGCGCGCTCGTTGGCCTGCACGAACCGGCTTCCGACCATCTCCAGCGCGTCGCGGGTGCGGCGCGCGGCGTCGTGCGCACGCCGCAGGTGCGCCCGATCGAGCGGTCGCCGACATGCGATGATCATCGTGTCGTCGATCACGATCGGTCCCCTGCGATCACTCCGGCGGCGCGCAGCGTCGTCATGACCCGCAGCGTGCGGAGGGGATCGTAGGACGGGGACCACAGGATCGCGGGATCGCTCCACCGGTAGGAGGAGGACACGTTCAGGCGGTACGCGTCCGCGATGAAGCGCGTCGAGACGGTCACGCTCATGGGCACGGCCGCGTCGAACCGTTCGAGGACGTCCCGAGGCATGGATGCGGGAGCGCCCATGCCGTCCTCGAGCCTGGTCGGCGTCCATGGCGTCGCCAGGTCGACGACCCCGACATGGTGTTCGGTGGGATCGGCGACGGCCGCCGCTCCGAGGATCCAGTCGTCCATGCCGGCGAACTCATCGGCGTCGTGCCAGGGCAGGGTCTCGACGAGCTTCATGACCTCGGTCGCGTGGGCCGCCATGACGTCGCCGCTCCTGGGCATGTCGGCGGGGCAGACCAGGATGCAGACGGTGCGAAGGGGAGCGATCGCGTTCGACCGCTCGGCGATCAGGACCTGATCGCTGCGGCAGCGTCTGAGGAGCACGCATCCTCCCGCCTCTCCCATGGGGGTCGTCCACGAATCGGTCTCGACGGACCAGTCGGTCGAGGGCCTGGACAGGGCGTCGAGGACGTGACGCATCGAGGCGATGCATCGTCTCGCCTCCGCCTGGTGCTCCTTGACGAGCACGATCTCGAGGGGCCGCGTCATGCCGCCTCCTCCATCCTGGCGCGTACGAACGCGATCGCCCTCAGCGTCGCCAGCGGATCGTCATGGATGGAATGGGGCTCCTCCCGGCCGGTCAGCCCGATCGAGGGGTGGATCCACGTCGTGTCGCCGTCGTCCCCCGATTCGATCTGCAGGGTCGTGGGGCACACGCGTCGCAGGCGTTCGACGAGGGGTGACGAGATGGACTGCATGTCCTTCGCATCCAGCACGTCGAGCGGCTCGTCGGGTCCCGGCAGTCGGACGAGCAGCGGGTCGCCTCCCTCGCCGTGGACGAGGCCGGCGATTCCCATGATCCAGGCGTCGACGATGCCGATGTCGTCGGTCGGACCCGTGAACAGGCGCATGTGCCCGCATGTCGATCGCACGGCGGCTCCGGCGTCGTCGATCTCCCGACCGCCTCCTACGTCCCACGGCGTCTCGACGGAGGCCACGGAGGAACCCTGCTCGAGGATGCTGAGCGTCAACTGGTGCGAGAGGCTCGTCGACAGACGTATGGCCATGGAGCCCGAGCGGTGCTCCTCCGCGCACGGCATCCAGGGATGCCGTGCGGAGGCCAGGGTCTCCACGGCGGTCATCGCGAGGCGGAACGACGCGGGGTCGAAGGTGCGCCCGTGGACGATCAGGTCCGGGCGCTTCACGCCGTGATCCCCCGCTCGGCGGCCTCGGCGATGACGCGCATCCGCTCGACCGCGTCCATCGGGCGCGGGTGGATGGTCCTGGTCAGACGACCTATCCTGATCTCATGGCCGAAGTCCCCTCCCTCGACGAGGACGGTCGCGAAGGGTTCGCGCGCCGTCGCGTCCGAGAGGCCTCCGGCATCGGGACCCTCGTGCGATCCGCGCAGGAGGGGATCCTCGGCGTCCGTTCCGACGGCGTTCTCGATCACGATGGTGGACGGCAGGCCGAGTGCGCATGCGAGATCCGACGCGTCCTGCAGCGCGTCCGGCGTTCCGGGTGCGGTGACGCCGTCGTCTCCGGCACGCTCGATCACGCTCGTCCCGAAGTCGATCATGCGCAGGACGTGGATGCGCGGGTCGTCGCCCACGTCCATGATCCCGAGACTCCGGATCAGATCGATGTCGATGATCAGATGCTCGGTTCCATGGCGATGGCCGATCGCGACGATGAGGTCGTCGTCGGTCAGGTAGGTCGAGACGTTCTCGTCGCCGTAGGTCGCGACGAGCGTCTCCTCCTCGTCGAGGAGTCTCGCTTCCACCGCGCAGTCGAGCGAGCCGTTCAGCAGGACCGATCGATAGCGGGCCAGCGCATGCAGGGCCGCTTCGACGGCGTCCGGCTCGACGGCCTCGACGGGTCCGAGGTCGGGCGTGACGAACGGGATCTCGCAGCTGGCTCGTTCGGTCACGCTTTCCTCCTGGATTCGATCTCGGACGAGAGTCTCAGGATCCCCACCGCATCGAGCGCCCTGACCGCATGGATCCGCGTCACGGGTGCGATGCGCACGTAGGTGTCGAACCTAGAATCGCGGATGCCCACGTCTATGCGCCCCGGTTCCCTCAGGTATGCGGGATCGCTCGCCACCGGGTCGTCGTGGGCATGCGCGTCGTCGTCGGGGACGAGATGCAGGCCGGCGTGTCCGAGCGGGGTGTTCTCCACGGTGAGGGCGATCAGTCCGGCGACGGACACGCCCATGGTGTTGGCCCGCAGCGTCAGAGCGTCGCGATCGACGATCTCGGGCTCGATCTCGACGGTCTCGGCACCGCATACGGCCTCCAGGATGCGGATCACGAGACGGCCGTCGGAGATCTCTCCGCACGGATCGTCCTCCGTCGGCAGATGCGTCCTGCCGATCGCGTCGTGGTCGCACAGGATCCTGATGCGCAGCGGCTTGGATCGTGATCCGGGCGTCGCGCGGATCTCGAGCTCGAGGGCGCTGAAGTTCTCGTCGCCGTGCTGCGCGAACTCGACGCATGCGCCGCCGGACGCGCCGTCGGCGATGTCGTCGACGGCCTTGCGCGCCACCGGGAGGAGCGAGCGCAGCACGCGCAGATGGTTGGCCTCGCCTCCGTAGCGCCAGGGGATGTCGGACGTCTTCATGCGGCCAGCGCCGGGGCGTCAACGCCGAGATGGCCGTCGATCATGCGTTCGACCATGCGGACGGCCTCGTCCGGCACGCATCCACGGATGATCCCCGCGGTGCCGCCGGAGCACTCGACGACGGCGACGATCCGCACGTCCCCCTCGAAGCCTATCGTGCCGGGGAAGCGCTTCGAGCGCTCGGTGGGACAGGATCCCTCGAGATGCGGGAATGCGCGCACGATCCTGTCCTTCAGGGCGGCCCATTCGAAGGGGTCTATGTCTCCGCCCTCCCCGAAGTACTCGTAGTCCGCCCACCAGTCGACGACCTCGTCGAGATCCCCGTCGCGCAGCGGCGCGTCGGAGCGTGGACCTGCGCTCTCGACGAACCGGTCCCGCACGCCGTCCCAGAACGCATCTCCGGGGGGTGGGATGTCCCGGTCGCGGTCGAGCGGACCCGTACAGTGGAGGTACGCGCGGTGCAGGAGGACGTCCACGATGTCCTCGTCTGGGAGCAGGCGCCGCGCGTCGGCCTCAACCAGCACCAGGGCGTAGTCCTGCAGGGCGTGCGCGCGGCGATACTGGAGGATCTGGTCGTCGCAGACCGACAGGTACACGCCGTCGAGCGGCATCCACCGGTTCGCATCGTAGTTCGTGCGATCCTCCGTGCCGGGCTTCAGACCCTCGTCCACGATGCTGCGACCCCGTTCCACGGAGGTGCAGTGGACGAGATGGAGGCGCGGGTTTTCTTCCGGTTCGGGCGTCATGCCGCCCCCGGTCGTGCCCTCCCCTCGATCTCCCGCTCGACGCGTGCGATGCATCTCATGGTCTCCATGGCATCGTCGGTCGGGTACGAATCCGCGTCCCTGCCCGTGTCGAGCGACATGGGCCGGATGTACAGGTGCGGCACTCCGCCGTCCATGTACGCGTTCCAGTGCATCATCGTCGGCGCATGGGCGAGCAGGCGCTCCGCCCTGTCCCTCTCCTCTTGCGATGCGCCGGGAGGGATGCAGATCCAACCGGCGTCGAGCGGCGACGGGAAGGTCATGTTCATCCAGACCAGGCCTTCCGAGGCCGTCGTCAGCATGGCCGTCGCCCAGTCGTGAAGACGGCCGACGTCGACGGCATGGTCGCCCCTGCCGTCGACCATCCTCATCGCGGCGTACGCGGTGAGAAGGGCGAGGGAGGGGTCGTCCATGGCGCATGCCTGGCCCGCCCCGCGTATCTGGACGAATCCACGCCTCGTGCGGGGCACGGTCTCGTCGATCGTGGCGACGGTGATGGTGTCGCCGAGGATCCGGATGCACCATCCGTCCCTGGTCCATTCCTCCTGGCCGTCGCGTCTCCACGGCGCGTCGCCGCCCGTCTGTGTGGTCATCAGCGACATGCATCTGAGGAACGCCTGATGATCACCGGGCTCGTCGTCCTTCACGACGATGTCCGGCCTCGCGTACCTCATGGCATCTCTCCGCGGACGCGTTCGATCGCCCTGAGGGTCGCCACGGGGTCGGCGTTCGGATCCGTGTCGTAGCCCTGTCCGCAGATCGAATCGACGTTCGATATCGAGATCCAGGCGTTTCCGCTCCATGATCCCGCCGCCCACGACAGCACGCATGGCGCATGCGACAGCATGTCGCCGATCGGGCCGGGGGGCGGAGCGTCCTCCGGCCCGTTCGGAGGCTGCGACAGTCCGGCCCGGAAGGGGGAGGGAAGTCCGACGATGTCGGGAAGCGCTCCGCACGGGTGTCTGGTCGCGGCGAGCGTCAGCATCCAGGCGGAGACGCGTTCCTCGTCGTCCCGGCTCGGGACGTGGGCGACCACCGCACGCAGCACGTCGAGGACGTGTCTCACCGCGGCTTCGCCGGAGGCGAATCCGTCGACGTGGCATGGCACGCCGAACTCCCCCGATCTCATGTCCCGGGAGTGATCCTCGTTCTTGTCGATGTTGACGACGGATCCGTTCTGCACGATGGTCCACCCGTTTCGGGCCCACTGGTCGACCCACCACTCCCATGGGGTGGGGTCGGCCGCGAGATCCTCGAGAAGCGCGAGATGGGCCTCGAGGACGGTTCTGGCGCTCGCCTCCCGGTCGGGCAGCACCACATCGAGCGGGCGCAGTCCGCTCGCCGGAGGCGTCGTCGACGTCATCGCGCGTCCGTCGCCATGGCCGAGACCCGGGCCAGGACGCCCGCATCCCGCATGCGTCCGACCGCATCGGACCTCGTGAGGTCGACGGCCATGTCCCACGGGTGGATCGCGAGGGCCGGGGAGCGCACGTCCCGGGGTCTGCCCGTGAGCGAACCGCCCACCATGTGCGGCATGACCGGTCTGAGGTCCATGGGCATCTGGCGACCGCCCACCGAGAGTCGCATGGGTCGCCACGCCGTGCCCGGAACGACGACCCCGAGGATCGATCCGTCCGAATGGCGGCTGTAGGAGAGTGCGCCGTGCGCCTCCGCGTCGAAGTGGTCCTTCGCGAGGTGGCACGCGGCGCGGCCGGCCGCATGGGCGTCCTCCAGGGTCAGGCGCAGATCCCTCGCGGCCGCATCCACGACCCCGTTCGCGATCGTGGCGATGAGCAGCGCCCGCGCCCGCATCTGGGCGTCCGTGGAGGATCGTTGCAGCGTCACCAGGCCTTCGATGCGCACCTCGACGACGGGGGCGTGGTCGCTGCTCATGAGAGCGATCCTCGCGCTGTCGTCGTCGAACGAGCCGGTCCCCTTCTGCGTCAGCTGGAGGTAGCGGTCCCCGATGGCCCAGCGCGGCTGGATGACGGGGCCGCCGATCGGCATCGCGGTGGCGGTTCCCCGCGAGATCCGTGCCGCGAAGTCCTCGAGCTCGCGGAACAGGGCGATGTCGTCCGGGGTCGCCCGGATGTCTTCCTCCACGACGACGGTCGGAATCGTCATGCCTTCTTGCCTCCTGCCGAGCGGTCCAGGATCGCCATGCCCTCACCCATCAGACGGATGCGCTGGACGATGTCGATCTCGTCCAGGCGGAACGCCCCGCGGTACGGCTGCATCTTGATCGAGAAGCCCATCTCGCCGCCTCCTCCCGCCCACATCGCGGCGTCCACGCCCACCAGTCCCGGTGCCGCATCGATGTAGTGACGATCCATCCGCATCTGCACGTCGGGATCCATCCAGACGAGGCGCTTGAAGCCTCCCCCGGTCCATGGGCTCGGATGCTCGACCATCGCGGATGGATCGTGGAGGATGGTCATGCGGGGAAGTCCTTCCCCGCTCTCGTGCCGCGGGATCCTGGTCCGTACCTCCTCGTCGCGGATCAGACAGATGCCCATCGTCATGCTCAGCATGTCCTCGGGCGCTTCGTTGCGGGCCTCGTAGGCGGCGGATACCGCCGCGGCGCCCTCGACCAGGCGCAGAGTGGTCGCCCGGATGTCGTCCTCGTCGTCGACGTCGCAGATCTCCGCGTCCATGAAGCGGAGCGTCGTCTCGCGCCCTTCATGCTTGTGGACGATGTCGAGCGAGGGGATCTTCCCCGTGACGATCGACCAGCAGAGTCTGAGCATGGACCCGTCGTCCATGCGGTAGTTCGGCGGCAGATGCATCTGCGTGATGCCGTGCCGCCGACCCCTGCCGGCGGCGAAGGCGCGGGCCGCCGGCAGGACCGCTCGCACGCTGGACGCCAGGTGGTCGGCGACGGCATCGGTCCGAAGCGTGATGCTCTGCGAGAAGGATCTGAGGATGTTCATGGACGATTCTTCCGTAGTTCATTGAGAGCGGCGGAGGAGCGCAGTCTCGACAGGGCGTCGATCGATCGTCCCGGAACGACGTCGACGATGGGCATGAGCGTGTAGTGGGACTCCTGCGGGCCTCGCTCCTTGACGGCGACGCCCGGCTTCAGGAGCGAGAGGGATCCGGGCCTGCCGATGACCGGCCCCTTCTTGCCCGAGCCGGCCTTCAGTCTGACGCCCGCCTCGGCGATCGGGCCCGGATGGACGAGGGACACGGGATCATCGTCGATGATCCGTTCGTCGGGCATGGCGTCGGACGCCTCCGAGATGATTGCGATGGCCGCGGGGTGGACGACGTGGAGCGGCGTGTCCGGGGCGCACGACAGCTTCATCAGCATGACCATGAACCGGGTGGCGAAGGACGTCGGATCATCGTCGATCGTCTCGCCCAGCGGCGCGGTCCGGTCGATCCCGAACCTGCGCTTCGGGTGTCCCGGACCCTGCAGGGTGATCGACACTCCTCTTCCGCGGTCGATCGTGATCCGGCCGTCTCCGACGTCCAGGATCCACGAGGCGCCGGTGGTCATCCATTCGGCTCCCCGAGAAAGCGCCCCCCTCATCACGATGGTCGTGCTGAGCGCGTCCCTGGCCACGTCGTCGAGGATGCCTTCGCGACCCATCTGGACGACGCGCAGGCCGTCGTGGACGTCTTCGAGCATCATGCGGCCTCTCCGGGCCGAAGCGAGGCCTCCAGCCGCAGTCTGTCGATGGCCGTCCAGCTCGCCGCGTCCGTCGACATCGTCTCGCTCCACAGGGGCATCACGATGGTGGTGGGGGCGCCCATGCCTCTGTATCCCGCCGTGAACGAGGTGATCCTGGGCAGAGAGGCGAGCGTCGGGGCGTCCCGTCGCACCGAACCGTCGTGCATGCCGACCGCCGCGCGGGTCCAGGGCGTCGCGGTCGTGAGCGTGGTGGTCCGACGCGCCGGCGGGACGGCGCCCCTGCGGCGCATCGCGTCGCATAGGAGGTCGTCGCTCTCGAGCATCGCGAGATGCGCGATGTCGCGCAGTTCGGCCGTCACGTGGTCGACGGCGGTGCTCGACGCCTTCAGGACGTCGGCCGCGACCCTGCCCATGCCGACGATGGAGCGGCGTGCATCGGCGACGCCGAAGTCCGTGCCGCTGCGCGAGCAGCCCATCAGGACCATCCTCACGGGTTCGCCGCGGCCCTTCAGCTCGAACGTCCTGTCGAAGAGACCGCTGCCGCGGGCGTCCCACTCGGTGCGCGTCAGCAGGACTCCTCCATCCATGCGGAACGACGCATGGTTGCGCGGGTCCTGACCATGCGTCGCGTAGTCCGCGCGCATCGCCTCGGGTGCCGCCTCGATCAGTCGTCCGAGGGCGTCGAGGACGCAGTCGGGCGGGACCGGCTTGTCGGAATCGACGCGTCTGATCAGGATCATGACGCCAGCGCCTCCTGGATGCGCAACATGGCGTGGAACGCCTTGTCGGTGAGAACGCCCTCGGGACGATCGCCGAGAGCGACGAGGGCCGCCGTGGCGCGCAGTCCGATCATCGGCTGTTCGCCGTGGTCGAGAGGAGCCGGAAGCATGCGCACCGGCTTCACGTGCAGCCTGTCGTCGGAGATCGACAGGACCATCGAGGGTCGCGCCGCCCGCGAGAGGAAGGCGAGCCCCTGGTCCTTCAGGGCGGGGACGTCCCGGATGTCGAGTTGCATGTCGAAGCGGAGCGATGCGTAGGGGATCCCGTCGGGACGCACGCATACGACGACGTTCGCCTTGGAGGCGACGTCGGCGCCGAAGCCGAGACGCGACATCTCCGACATGATGTACGCGGCGGCGACGTCCGGCAGGATGGTCGTCGCCGCGTCGGGCTCCCCGTGGGTGAACGAGCGTATTCCCGACGCGTCGTCGCGCACTCTGGGTTGGCGGCCGACGGGATCGAGGATCACCGACGACGACGCGGCGGTGATGCGGCGGGCCGCGTTCGCGGCGCGTGCGATGCAATTGTCGAAGTCGATCCGCCCGTCGCCGAGGTGCGGCACGCGATCCGGTCCCTCCATCGAGATCGACGCCTCGCCGAGGCCGTATCGCGACAGATCGGCCTTGATCCGCAGCGTGGATCCGCCACCCATGTCGATGGATTCGAAGACGGCGTGTCCACCGCCCGTGAACGAGATGCAGTGCGCGTCTCGATCGGGATTGCTGTAGGGGGAGGGCTCGTAGCCCGCCTTCATCACCGATTCCAATGCGAGGACGCGCATGGCGTGCGCATGGCAGGAGATGAGGTCGATCCCCCTCTCCAGCAGGATGGTGGTGCTCAACGTTCGTCCTCCCGTGAGATCGTGGGCATCGTGTCCAGCTCCAGATGCGCGAGGGCCCGCATCGTCGACATCGGATCCTCGCTCGCCTCGCGCACGCTGGAGGTCAACCTCAGCCGCTTCAGGTCGTAGGTGCTCGACGGCGCGCGGGGCGAGGCGGACACGGGATCGCGTCCGCTCTGGTCGACGCCCGCGATGGTCATCCTCGTCATCGCGGGTATGCGCCGCAGCACCGCCGCATGCGTCGCCTCGTCGAGCACGATCCTGGCTCCGGACGGGCTGATGGTGACGTTGAGGTCCGACGGACGCGCGCCGTCGTCGGCCTTCACCTGTATGCCCATGTTGAGCGCCGCGAACCTGCTGCGTCTGAGCAGCACGGCGAGGGAGGAGATCGCCGTCCATGCCTCCTCGAGTAGCGACGAGGGACGTGGCATGGTCTCCATCCCGGCGGCGGCGCGGGTCTCCTCCATCCGGATCACGGCTCCTCGGTGCACGGTCAGCGTCGCCGCCAGGGCCTGCATGCGGGCCGTCTCCGGGGAGACGTCGCCGGCCGCGATGCCCGTGGTGATCGGCAGCGCCATCGCGGGCAGACGGATCTCGACGCGGGCGGCGCCGTCTGCTCTGGACGCCGTGACGCAGAGCGTGTCGGAGGGATTCTCCGACGACTGCGCGCCGCGACCGGGGAGCCGCATGCGTCTGATCTCGACGTGGCGTCGGTCGAATCTGGCGGAGCATCCCTTGTCACGCGTGTTGACCACGCCTGCGCCGAACGCGGTCCATTCGGTCGGCGACGCCGCGATCGTCTCCGCCATCATGCGCATGCGCCGCATCGCCAGCTCGGCGTCGTCGACGTCGAGCGTGTCGGCGATGCAGGGAGGCACCTCGAACGCCAGGGCGCGGTCGACGAGGCCGCCGCAGCTGGAGCGCAGGTCGGAGAGGAGGATGTCGTGGGGGTTCACCGGATGTCTCCGTTCCTGAGGGCGTCGAGGGCGGCGGCCAGTCGCAGTCTGCGTACCGGATCGACCGACCGCGGATCGATGGCCGTCGAGTAGCAGTCTAGGAGGACGCTGGTGTGGGTCATGTCCGTCCTGTGCGTGACGAAGATCCTCGCCATCGTCGGCAGCGTGGAATCGTCGATGGGCGTCGGGCGTCCGCCGTCGTCGTCGATGCTCCATGCCGTGCGCGCCCACGGCGTGGGGCCGTGGATGCGGATCGTGCGACCCGGCGCGATCGGATCGCGGTCGTGCATCTCCATGGCCAGACCGAGGATCGCCTCCTCCATCGGCGGAGGCATGTCCTCCGCCCCCGAGCGTCTGCTGGCGTCGACGCAGGCCTCCGCGCAGACCATCAGCCTCCACGGCGTCAGGGGGTGATCGAGACGCCGCAGAGCATCGGGTGCCTCGGGTTCCATCGAGGCCATCTCCACGATCAGCTGATGGGTGTCGTCGCCCGGTGCCCGCGCGCGTCTCATCTCGAGACTCGATTCGACCGCGTCGGGCTCCTGGTCGTTCCCGTGAGCGGTCAGCGAGGTGACGACGGGACCCCTCTGGAACCATTCGTGGCGCGTCCCGGACCCTTTCGACTGCGCGATGGCGGTGCCCATGCGTCGCGTTCGCACCAACGGGGAGAACGCGACGCGGTGACGCCCGATCTCGACGAGCGCGCCTTCCAGGACGCGCTCGTCGATCCCGATCCTCGACGTGATCACGATGGAGGGACGCATGGAGACGTCGGGGATGCGTCTCACGGTGCGCTCCGTGCGATGTGCTGCGCGAGTGCGCGCAGTCTGGATGCTGCGTCGTGCCGGGAGAGGTCGACGATGATGCCGGGGCGGTCGATGGTGCACAGGAGCGGGGCCTCCGATCCGTTCCGCGGATCGTGGACGTCCTCCTGGTCGATGGGCATCGCGCATCCCTCCCCCACGGAGACCAGCACGCCGCCGACGGGAGGCAGCAGGCCGCGCATGGTGGAGACGTTCCTCTCGCGGGACGATGACAGTCTGCCGGAACCGAGCAGGGGGGAGCCGGTCGAGAGGGTCCATCGCTCGTCGGGGATGCCCATCCCCTCGGCGAAGGCCATGGTCATGCCAAGGGCCTCGAACTCCTCCACCTCCCTGTCGTAGGTGAGTAGCGTGCCGACGCCCGCCTTCACGGCGGACAGCAGGTCGACGACGGAGCCTGCAGGATCCGAGGGCCGTGGCAGGGCGCAGGAGTCCCACGAGGCACCCTCCACGAGGATGCGACGTGCGGTGCCGGGGCGACGCACCTCGATCTCGATGTCCGTCTCGCCGCTGTTGAAGCGCGCCGGCCGTGACGTCAGGACGATGCGGCGCGACGGGTTGCGCCACACCATGCGGCATCCGGTCACGCTTCCCTCCACGAAGGGCCGCGTCAGGTCCATCGTCCTGAGGGCGATGGCCGTCAGCACGTCGATCTGTTCGATGATCGTTCCCGCCCGCGCATGCGGCGTGGTCGCGTCGTCGTCCACGTTTTCGTCCCCCGTAGGCCTGTATCGGCTCCTACAGGGGGGTCTGATCCCCGGTGACGCGAAGCGGAGGCGGAGCGGGCGGCAGCATCGCGAGCGCCCGCATGGATTCCAGAGGTCCGAGGTCCGGATCCGGATTCTCGGTCGGCGCGGTCGAGACGTGCATGAGCAGCATGCCGTCCTCCCGTCTTCTGAGGATGACGCTGACGGCGTCGACGACCCGCCATGCATCGTGCCGGACATCGAGCGTCTCCTCCCACGAGGATCCGGTCCATGCCCTGCATCCCGGAAGATCGAAGGGCGAGGGTAGTCTCACTTCGACGAGGGACGTGTCGGCGTGTCCCTGCACCTCGCACACCCTTCGTCCGATGGCCTCGGTCATCGAGGCAGCCATGGCGTCGATCCGCATCCGCTCCGTCGTGTCCGCGAGGGCCGCCTCGATGATCCTGAGGGCTATGCCGGTCATGACGCGCACGCCCTGCGCGGCGCCGTCCACCCTCCTCAGCGGCTTCTGCATCTGCAGCGACACGCCGCGTATCCTTCCGTCGACCCGCTGGATCAACGTCGTCTCCGGACTCCGGATGCCCGGATCGGTGATGTCGGTCTCGATGCTGAGGGTGTTCGCCTCGTCGATGTTCTCGAGGAACAGCGTGCGGTGGACGTGGTCGCCGCGTCGCGACCCGCCGGGTTCGACGTCCAGGGCCGTTAGGCTGGTGACGACGATCCCGCGTATCTCGTCGAGATCCTCCCTCCAACGGTGGTTCGCGTTCTCGGAGACGATCGCGACCGAGATGGGCGGTTCGGAGACGTTCCTCATGCGAACGCCGACGAGGCGTCGTCACGCAGGACGGGGCCGTCGGTCGGGAGGACCGACGACATGCGCAGCAGCGACATGGGGTCCGTGAACGGGAACGCGGTCTGCGTTCCGCGTCGATCGACATGGAGCACGATCTCGCGTGCATCCGCGACCTCTCCGGCGAGATCGACGTCGACGGACGGCGGCAGGGCCCACGCGCCCTGATCGACCTCTAGGAGTTCGATCAGGCGGGTGCCGACGTGGACGCCTGCGCGAAGGGGCGAGAAGGGACCCGGCAGGCCGACGGCGATGCGGTGCGCATCCGCGGATCCGAGACGCTCCGCGACGCGATGCGCGATCGCCCCGATCAGGATGGCCCGCTCCATCTCCATGCCGGCTCGTCGGTCCGCGTCGAGCGCCAGCGAGTCCAGAACCCCGGTCATGATCCCGCCCACGGCGAGGAGCATGTCCCGGACCCCTCGGGGGTCGGGCTCGTCCATGGGGCATTGGAGCCGCATGGGCGCGATGTCGCTGCCCGTCGACGACACCCTGACCACGACGATGTCGGTCGGATCGCCGTCCCGGCTCCATTCGCGCATCATGGTCTCGACGATCACGTCGGCGGTGCTCAGCGTCGTGACGGCGACGCCGTCCGCGTGGATGGTCGTCGCCTGTGCGCGGGGCAGCGCGTCCATCATGGCCGACACGGTCCGTCTCGCCTCGGGGACGAGGCGGAGATAGGTCTCGGAGGTGTTGAGGCGTGCGTGGAGGACGGTCATCAGAACATGGGCTCCCATGCGTCCTCGGGTATGTGGACCGGGGGACCCTCGGGTAGATCGGCGATGAGACGCATGAGGGAGATCGGATCGTTCACGTCGGGGCCCGCGTGTCTCGTGAGGTCGTCGACGTGCAGGTGGATCGAGCCGTTCGGCACGAGGTAGGCCGAGAAGCCCACATGCCGTGCGACCACCCAGTGATCATGCTCGGGGCCGGCGTGCCATTCGGCGTATTCGCCTCCGCACGACAGCGAGACCCGCATCCTCCTGAAGGGGCTGGCGGGGCGCATGGCGACGTTGTCGACCCGCCTGCCTCCTCGCGCCTGCGAGACGCCTGCGCAGATCGCGTCGTTGCGCGTGACGATGCGTCGGAGCAGATCCTGGTCGAACTGGGCGTCGGCGGAGGCGATCGTCCTCTCGGCGATGCCGCAGATCGTCGCCAGCACGGTCGCGGCATCGTCGCCGGCGATCTGCGGACATCGCACCATGACGCCGGGCGATCCGGCATGGTGGTACGATGCCGTGGTCATCTCGGCCTCGTCGTGCAGCACCGCGATGGCGACGCCCAGACCGATCGTGACGTCGTCGCCCCGCCGAGGGGTCGCGGGATGGGATTCGAGCAGGGATCGAACGGATTCCAGCGTCCGCAACGCCTGCTCGAGCTCGGAGGGTTCGGCGCTTCCGCCGTTGCGTACGGCGATCAGGGGGATGTCGTCGTGATCCATCAGAACACCACCTCCCAGTCGAGATCGGTGATGACGGGTTCGGGTGCATCCGGAAGCCGCATCGCGTCCCCGATCGCCCGCATGCGGGCGATGGGATCGGTCGGGATCGGGACCGTCACCGAGCCGGCGTGTTGCCGGATCGCGATGATGATCCCTCCTGACGTGGTGATGACCGAGATGCCCGTGCACCGGATTGGCATCCATGCGAGGTGGGAGGGATGCAGAGGCACGAGGGCGTCCTGGGGTTCGCGGCTGGCATGGATGCTCATCGCGTCGTCGATCGGCCCCGGAGGCCGGACCGTGACCTGGTCGATCCCCTCGTTGGCGCCGGCGACGCGTGCGGCGATCGCCCGGGCGTGTGCGAAGCGGAGCCGGTCGAGAGCCTCGCGTTCCTCCTCGGGAGCGAGGTCGGCGTCGATCGTGCGTATTGCCATGTCGAGCATCGCGGCGATCGTGTTCGGCAGATCGCCCTCGTCGGCGCGGGACGACATGCCGGTCATGTACGGATCGGGCGTGCGCAGGACCAGGGTCCTGCCGTTGCGCACGATCCGCGCCTCCAGTCCGCCGTCCATGATCATGGCGACGGTCAGCCGGGAGCCGTCCGAGATCGTCTCGACCCTGGCCGAGATGAGATCCCCCCTGACGGCGGGTTCCGTCGCGATGGTCGATCGCAGGCTCCTCAGGAAGCCGACCGCCCTGGGATTCTCCGCGACGGAGGAGTTGCCCTCTCCGCGGATGGAGAGGATGGGAAGATCCCTCATGCTTGCGCTTCCACGTATCCGCGCTCGCGGATCCGGGAGTGGCCTCTCAGGATCGCCATCGCGTCGAGGTTGGACACCTCCACGGAGTGGACCGCCGGAGCGAGGCTGATCGTCAGTCTGTCGCTCGTGCGACTCATGTGGAGCTGGGTGGCGTCCGGCAGGATCAGTCCCCGGCGACCGCTCTCGAACGGGTCGCAGTCGAATTTGGACCAGCTGACGTTCACGCCCGCGTTGCAGATCGGCGAGCCGCCGGTCGACCTGATGTGCGGGCGCCTCCCGATCCTGGACGCGTCGCATAGCGAGAGCACGTGGATCGCCTGGCATTCGGCGTCGGCCCTGAACTCCTCGCTGCCGTCACCTTGCGCGATGTACGCGTCGAGGCACGAGCGCACGTGGGCCATCAGGATGCGTGCGCGCAGGAGGGACTGCTCGTGCCAGGGCGCGAGCGGCGTGCGGCGGGGGCCGGTGATCACGATCAGCGAGGTCTCCCCCCGGTTATGGCCGTGGAGGACCTCGCAGCGGATCGGATTGGTGTTCACGCCGTCCTCGATGCCGTTCTCGCACCGGATGGCGGCGTCGCCCAGGGACCCGATCCTGAAGGGATCTACCGGGGGCGTCGGCTTGCTCATGCCGGCATAGCGGTGGATGATGCGTTCGCTGTTCCTCGGGCGTACGAAGCCGACCGCGTCGTAGCGGGCCTCCGTCTGGTGCTTCACGAAGCATCGGGGTTCGCCCTGGTCCGCGGCATCGGCCTCCTCCAGCGCCGCGATGGCGTCATCCAGCGCGTCCGATGCCTCCTGGATGGTCGGCACGTCCATCATCGGGTCGCGCATGAAGATCCTTCCCCATGCCGCAGGCTCGGGGACCGGCATCGCCGGGACGTGGGTGGGTTTCCTGCTCGTGCTCATCTCGAGTCTCCCGCTCCGTCCAGCCTGGCCATCGCCCGCATCAGGTCGAGATCGTTCAGACCGTCACCGAAGACCGATGCCGCCGACACGTCGATCGAGTCGTACCGCTCGGCGTAATGGACGGTCACGTCCAGGAGGCAGGGCGGCGGATTCGTCCATGCCGCCGCGGTCCGCTCGACGCGCTCCTGCGGCTGCTCGTCGAGCATGCACACGGTCTGCATCCTCGTGAAGGGCGTGGTCGACATCAGTCTGACCGGCACGGGCATTCTGTGATCGGCGACCGTGCTGAGGACGTCGGCCGCGTTCTTGAGCACTCTTCCGGCCTCGCGGCACGTCTCCCACCACTCCGCGATCGTCCCCGTCATCTCCTCGGCCCTCTCAAGGCCGGTCCGCATGTGCCCATGGGGATCCATCCTCCGCAGGATCATGGCGAAGGCGGCGACGGCGTCCGCGGTCGTCGGAACGTCGATGGCGTGCTCGTCGTCGTCCCGCGTGCCGTCCGCGGCGCCCGCCTTGAGACGCGTCGTCTCCGTGCCCTCGTGGAAGACGCGTATGTCGATGTGGACGTCGGGTCGGTGCAGGACGACGACCTGCACCCTTCCCGGGCAGCAGATCGTGGGACCCAGACGGGTTCCTCGTACGTCCGTCGAGGGGTCGAGCATGAGCATGGCCACCCGTGACAACCTGTCCGCCAGAGCGTCGCGTCTGATCCTCGGGTCCTCGGAGACCAGATGGATCAGCGGGCTCTCCATGAGATTGCGCAGGCGGACGTGCTGCGCGAGGGTGGTCATGGGTCCCATGTCGCTCATGCGCCTCTCCTCGCCTCGTCCAGGACGGCGGCCAGCCTGAGGGTGGCGATGGGATCGAACCCGTCGTACTCCCTCTCGACCGGCGAGAGGGAGCACTGGATGCGGCGCCGGCCGGTCGCATCCACCTTGGCGACGACCCCGACGCCCTTCGGGAGGAGTCTCATGTCGTCGACGGTCCTGGCAGCCGCGTCCGAGGACGGTGGACGCCTTCCGGCCTCTTCGTCGACGGCTCCGTCTGTCCAGGGGGAGGGGAGGACGAGATGCAGTCTCCCGGAACCGTGGCGCGCGCCGTGGTCGGCGACCACGGCGTCGGCGATCATCGGAAGCTCACGGGTTCTCGGACCCGCGATCATGTCGATGGCCTCGAGCGATATCGTCTCGAGCCAGTCCTCGACCTTCCAGCCGTCAGGTTCGCCGTCGTGGATCCTGATCTCGCAGTTCGTCCCGTCCGAGCGGTAGCTCACGACGCGGACGTAGTCGTCGATGATGCTCGGGGCGGTCCGCCAGGTGACGCTCAGCTGGCGGCCCGACGCGATGCGCACGGTCCATGTCCGGCGGTCGCCGTCGAGCACGCGGTCGGCCTTCAGATCCTCGATGTCGATGACGTCCAGATCCGTCCTGAGCTGTCTCAGGGCCTCGAGGGCGATCGGCGCGTGGTCCTCGTGCTCGAGCATGACGACGGGCATGGGCCTCATGGTCATGCCTCGATCATGGGGTTCGGTTCGGGCGCGTCCTCTCGGTCCCCCCGGTCGTCGCTCGCGACGATCGGCACCGCGTAGTTGATCATGCGCTCCGGTTCGTGATGGTGGATCCCGTGTCGCATCTCGACGTTCGGACCGATCAGCCGGAACGTGACAGGATCGCCCGCGAGCCGCGCGGAGGTCCCTCCGTGCTCGACGAGGCTCCAGTCCTGGGAGATCCGCACCATGGCCGGCGTCAGGTATCCGGGTCGGCGATCCCTCTCCGCCGTCATGGCGAGATGGAAGCGCATCTGCTCGTCGGCCGTCCTGATGATCGAGCGGAGGCTCCCGTGTATCCGCAGCAACGAGCAGAACGAGGAGACGACGCCGTCGAGATCGGCCACGTCCACGGCGAGCGGCGCGATCGGTCCGATGGCCCGCAGGGCGAGGTCGGCGAGATCGCTGGTGAGATCTCCCGCCATCGCCGCGATGCGCGATGCGACGAGCCTGGCCACCGCGATCGTCTCGCTCACGTCGAGTTCGTGCATGCTGTCCTCGACCAGCTCCATGATCGAGGCGCGCACGTCCTTGCGGTCGCGCCCGAGGAGTGCCGATCCGTCGTCTTCGAGGAGGCCGAGCATGCGGGTCATGGTTTTCGTCCCATCTGGTTCGTCACATCGTCACCGAACCGGCATCGTCGTCCCCCACGGTCTACGGGCATCTCCGTGCGAGAGCTAGTTCGGCGTGCAGCCGGAGCACCTCCAGCGGCGAGGCGGGGCCGCTGCCGTAGCCCTCGCAATGGTGATCCATGGCGATGAACATGGCCTTCCCGTCCGTTCTGTCGACATCGACCCCGGTGATGAGGGGAAGAAGCGCCATCGCTTCGGCCGTGGCGGGGGACACCTTCATCACCCTTCTGCCGTTCATGCCCTCGTCCCAGAGGTACGCGTCCTCGTAGGCGTTTCCCGAGTGGAGCATGGGTAGGGCGTGCAACCTGTCCGGTTCGGCAGAGCAGATGTTCTCCACGATGGAGAACCGTGCCGCGGTCCATTCGTCGAGTGGTCCGGCTCCTCCTTCCAGCAGGATGGCCGCGCACGTCAGCAGATCGACGATCTCGCCTTCCATGGGGCTGCACTGTCTGGACTTCAGCACGGGATGTCTCATCTGCACGATGACGGACGGACCGACGGCGAGGCCCATCGACACCTCGAGCAGCAGACGGCCGCGTCGTTCGTCGTGGTGGAGCTTCGCAGACGCCCTTCCGAGCGATCTGCATCGTATCGCGCCGTCGCGGTCGAGCTTTGGACTCGCGCCGCTCAGCATGGTCGCCGCGCGCCTGAGGGTCGATGCGGCTCCGTCCGCGAGACCGAGGGGATCCTTCAGGATCACCATGCTGCGTGCTGCTCTTCGCGAGAACGTCTCCGTCACGTCCGCCACTCCAGATCCGGAAGGACCATCGGCTCGTCGGTGGCCAGGTCGACGCACGACACCAGGCGGACGGCGTGACCGGGAAGCACGCGGAGCTCGGACTCCGAATCGCCGCAGTACCAGTCCATCAGCGCCATGCAGCTGACCTGCCAGTCGACGGCCTGCACGGGGATCATCGCCTCGACGATCATCGTGCGCGCATCCCGGCCTCCTTCCGCCCAAGGGGCGTAGGGGTCCGGCCAGTCGTCGATCGAATGCGTCCAGAAGACTCCGAGGTCCGCCTTCAGATCCTCGGGTCCGCAGCCGACGAGACGGTGGGCGCGGACGTGTCCGTCGACGATGTCGAGACCGCGAAGAACCTCGGCGCATCTCCCGGCACGCGTCACGCACCACAGCCGCAGGACCTCGCGGCCCTCCTCCGACTGCGGATCGAGGTCGTCCTCCTCGGTGAGACCCTCGTCGATGCAGGCGTCCATCGTGTACCCGGCGTGCTCCGTGCCCGAACCCGCGAGTTCGGGCTTCATCCGGACCATCAGCTCGTCCCAGTGGGAGCCGCCGGTGAGCGACCACCAGAAGCGTACGGCGGCGTCCTGGACGTCGATGACGTCTGCCGGATGGGTGCTCGTCAGTTCCACCAGGGAGTCTCCTTCGTCGCATCGAATCGCGCGAGCGCCCTCAGCACCTCCATGGCGTCGTGAGGAGGGCTGTTGGCCACGATGGTCTCGAAGCGCATCTCGCTCGAATACCGTCGATGGATCATCCCGACGCCGAAGCAGGGGCGAACGAGCGGGTCCCACTCGTCGGTGGGGACGGCTCTCCCCTCGACGTCGTCGCCGAACCGGGCGATGGCGAGCGGTGCGAACGGGGTGCGCGAGGTGATCATGGTCATGTCGGGCGAGTTCGGTTCGACGACCTGTCCGATGGCCATGCACGCGTCGGTCATCGCCCGCATCCATCGCTCGTCCGCCTTCGGCACGCAGTCGCCCCTGCCGATCCTGACGAGGGTCGCGGCGGCCGCGCGCAGGATGGATGCGACGCGTGTGGTGCTGACCGACGTCGAGGGGTCCAGTCCGTGGAACGGCGAGTCCTTCGGGATCGTGCCGAGCATGATCGAGGTCGTGAAGCCGCCGCCGAGGTCGGCGAGCAGCCTGGATCCCCTCAGCCGGAGCGGGTCGCCCGGTTCGATCGTGAAGCGGGCACCGCCCGCGACGAGGGTCGGTTGCTCGCGATCGTTCTCGATCCGGGCATCGGGATCCTTCACCGCGGTCATGGCCGTGACGAGATGACCCTCCGCGTTTCGCTGCATGGACCGGTCGTCGAGGGCGGTCGGTCGTTCCTCGCTCACGAGGACGATGGTCGCTCTTCTCGCGACGGACGAGGGCGACATGGGGATCATGACAGGCCTGCCCGTCGAAGGGCGGGACGCCAGCGCTCGACAGCCCGCATCGCGGCGAGCGGATCCTCGTCCGCCCGCTTGACCCTGCAGGAGGCGGCCAGCACGACGAGGGACTGGCACAGTCCTCTCTCCGTCGTGCGCCATTCGGCCTCGACGACGCCTTCGAGCCTGCTTCCCGCCTCCGCCAGGAAGTCGTCGACCGGTCCGCCGCGCGGACCCCCGGACTCGGGTCGCGTGCGCAGCGACCAGTGTTCCATGCAGGGCCACCACGGGGTCGGGAGAAGCGCGGCGGTCGGCCTGCCGCTGGCGGCGGACGCGGCGAGCGTCGCGGAATCGACGACTTCGCGGATCTCCCTGATGGCATCGCTGCGATCGACTATCTTCTTCTCAGAGATCATGATCGCGAGCGACGCGATGGACCGGGCCGCATCGAACCTGGTCCTGCACATCATGCGGGCCGTGAGCATGGACGGAAGCACGATGTTGATCGTCGGATGGGAGAGGTCGCGCAGGAACATGGTCATCCTGTTCCACGACCCTCTCGTGCCGTCCACGCGCAGGAGACGGTTTCCGCTCGAGAGGATCTCCTCCCGATCGGTCGACTGGAAGGAGTTCGCGTCCAGGATCGTTAGATGCGCGCGGGCGTGTTCGAGGAAGCGGATCCGCTCCGTCTCCTGCTGCTCCGCCCGGTTCTCGGCGGTGTCGATGATCAGTCGGGTCATGGTTCGATCGATCCTTCCATCTCGCGGGCCCAATCGGCGCTCAGCCGCAGGTTGTCCACCGCGGTGTGATCCGCCGGTCTCCAGATCGCGGATGCGGTCGAGGGGCGTACGACCAGCGCATGGCCGCCTCCGTCGTTGGCGGTCCACGAGCACGAGACCGCCTCCGCGACCCTGTCCCCCGCGATCGCGAGCATCCTGTCCAGTCGCGCGCGGGTGGGCTTGTGGGAGTTCTCGTTGCGTCGTCCGGGAGACAGGGTGAAACCCGCATCGGTCCTGAGCGTCGCGATCCTGATCGATCCCGGTCCCCACGGCGTGGGTCGGGTCACCTCGATCGACGCCTCGGCGGGATGCATCGTCATGGAGGCGGCTCTCGCCAGGCCGTCCGCCTCGTCGACGACGGGGGAGGGTTCGGTCGTGGACAGGCGCCGTGCGACGTCCATGAGCGCCCGCACGCGGTTCATGGGATCCTCGTCCTCCGATTCCCTGAACAGCGAGGGCATCGAGATCGAGAGCGCGGGCGAGCAGCCTCCCCGTCCGACGAGCGACATGGCCTCCCATCCCTCGTTCGTCGAACCGACGACGAGGTCGAACCGCCGCAGGCGTGCGCGCAGCTGCGGCATGGAGTTGCTCCAGGAGGAGTGCTTCTCCCATGTCGAACCGGGCGCGTCCCTCTCGATGAGGCGCCGACGACGCATGAGGGCCTCCAGGAAGCCCGCGCGCGCCTCCAGGGACTTGGCGTCGGCCTGCACGGCGATCATGGATTCGCGCTCCTGCCGCGGGCGGTGAACGTCCGGCGGCGCCACGACCGCCGTCCGCGGCGAGGGGCGGCATGTCCGAGCAGGGCCACGTGCGCCGCCAGCAGCGCCCGTGGTTCGGGAGAGACGGTCGGCAGCATCTCGATGCATCTCTCAAGGTGCGGACCGTAGGTCGACCGGTCGTCGGGGTCCAACGCGCCGAGCGTATCGTGGATGCGCTCCACGAAGGCGAAGTCGCCGTCGTGGAGCGGACGGCATCTCGTGATCGCCGCCTTGACGAGGATCATGGACTGGAGGGCCCAGAGCGAGCGTACGTCGTGATTGCGCAGCTCGGTACGGAAGCTCATCCTCCCCAGTATCACGCCGGTCAGGATGTGCTGGAAGGGGGAGATGAACCGGGGCCATGCGATGTGCATGACCGACAGCATGGTCGTGAAGAGAGCGAGCATCAGATGCATGCGGGCGATCTTCCGCCGCTCCTTCCACACGTCGTTCTGGATGCGCATCTGCGCGATGATGTCGGCCTGGGTCAACGCTTTCTCTCCTCCCACGCGGCGTGCATCCTCAACGTCTCGATGGTGGCGTCCGAGCGACGCGTCAGTCTCGTGTTCCTGCCCATGATCTGGACGACGGGAACCACCCTCTGACGCTCCAGACGGGACACGGCCATCTCGCGCACCCCGAGCCTCACGGTGGTCGGCAGGATCTCGTCCTCCTCCCACGATTCGTGGACGACGGCCTCGTCGCCCCGGAATCCGGTGAGCACCGCGCCTCGACCGGGGAACTCCTCGTGGACGACGACCTCCTCCTCGGCGTCGAGGCCGTGCCCGCGCGATGCGACGAACGCTCTCACGGGCCTCAGCGCCTCCCATCGGTCGTAGTGGGCGATGGTGGGGGCCGACATGCACTTCGCGGCGATGTCGAGGAACCACGCGTCGGCATCGACGTCGTGGGGAACGACCGGCTGCCGATCCCTCGGATCCAGGTTGACGAGCAGCATCTCGTCTCCGAACTCGTACACGTTGAGGAGACCGGTGCCGACGGGCGTGCTCCTGGTCATCCTCGCCCGTCCCTCCCGCATGCGGAGCAGCAGCGCGTGGGCGTCGCGCCAGAAGTCCGAATCGACCGCCACCATGCCCTGCTGGTTGGCGGGGATGGCGACGCGTCCCGCGACGACGATGCCTGCGGTCATGGGCGGTCCTTCGAGGCTAGATGGGTCATCCATGCCGCTTCGGCCCGCAGTCTGATCACCGGATCGACGATCGCGGGGTCGGCGATCGTCTCGTCGGGTGCGACGAGGAGGTTCATGGATGGATGCGGTCCGGCGCCGGCGAGGGGCCAGTCCCGGTTGATGAGGATGCCCCGCAGTCGGATCCCGCGGGTGCCGGCGGCCGCGACGTTCACGGCGATGTGCTCGCCCTGCATGGTCATGTGCGCGCAGGCGCCCGACCACGGCGTGCCGTGGACCACGCGCAGCGGTCCGGAATCCGCGGTCATGCCGAGCTCGTCCCGCAGGGCGAACGCATGGCCGAGATCGAGCAGGCGGTCCTCGTCGTCGAGGACGCCCTGCTCGAGGAGATGGATACGGCGCAGGATCGCATGGGCGGTGCCCAGCATCGTCCTGGCCATGCCGGCGTCGTCGCGCTCGGCGCCGGGACGATGCAGCCACTCGACCGGCATCTTGATGCCGAGGTTGACCGTTCCGGTCCCCGGAGGTCCCTCGCGCGTCGCGCGTGGCGCGAACGCGAGGACGTCGTCCGGATCCTCCGTGCGACGCTCGAGACGCATGTCGAGAAGCAGGGTCGTGCGACCCTCGAGGTGCAGTTCGGTAGATCCCTCGCGCGAGCGCCATGCGCCGATCAGTCCGGTCGCGTTGGCGTTCCGGCCCAGGTCGTTCAGGACGCGACCGGTGGCGACCAGCGCGGCCTGCCATTCCCGGGTGAAGGGTGCGATGCCCTCCTTCGGACGCACGTGGAAGGTCATTCTCGCGGCTTCGGGATTCATGTCTCGTCCTTGATGCGCAGCCGCTCGAGCGTCGCGAGATCGCGAAGGCGGGCGACCGCGTCTCCACGGGTGATCGGGATGCGGACCGCCTCCGTCCTGATCTCGTAGACGTTGAACGGATCGTGCCGTTCTACGGTCACGCGGTAGGCCTCGGGAAGCTCCGGCACCGCGCCGTGGTGGTCGGATCCGCACGAGCAGACGGCCTTCGATCTCATCCAGGCCGTGGGCATGTCGATCGCGGTGACGGTCGTGTCCGCGATCATCGCGGGGATGACCGCGAAGCGGTCCTCGGCGTCCGGATCGAGGGCCGCCAGCAGGGCGCGCTCCCCGTGATCGAGGACCGCGTGGACGGCATCGATGGTGCGCCCGCCGAGATCCGGGATCGGGCGCGGCTCGATCGTCTGCCGGTGCTGCACGCGCAGCACGAGGGAGTCCAGCGGCACCGCCACGGTGAGGGAGAGATGACGGTCATCCATCCGTCCGGCGACGAAGACGTCGAGGACCGCCCTCTGCGTCCTTCCCAGGGCGATGGAGCCGAGGCGGCTCTCCGGCGAGATGCTTCGGCGCGTCGGGACGAGCGTCCAGGGAAGACGTCGCGAGGCGAGGCGCGCCCGTGCGGCGTCCAGCCGTACGAGCGCGTCCTCCATTATCGCGGTGCTGGTGTCGTCGCACCGCCTGGCGATCAGGCGCGGGGCCGGCATGGCGTGGTCCCCGTCGTGGCGTCCGGTCGACGCCGTGACGGGGAGGTCTCGTCAGACGGCGAGGTTGGTGAGGCGCACCGCGATGTGCGACCCGAGGCTGCGTGGGGAGTCGGGACCGCCGTAGATCCCGTAGGCGGCGTCGCAGATCGCCTTCCAGACGTCCTCGGGCATGTCCGAGCTGTCGCCCTCGTAGTTCGAATCGACGAGGACCACGGTGTCGGAGTAGGCGTCGGCCACGGGTTCGCTCTTCGGGTGGTAGCTGAGGACCCGGTTCCCGGGCTCGGTCAGCCATGCCATGAAGTCCGGGCGCGCGAACACGGCCGGGGCGTTGATGGTCAGGCCGACGGTGCGGTCGGGCGTGCCTTCGAGGAGGTCGGTCATGGTGGTGGTGTCCTTCCGGGGATCGTGGTTCGGTGGTTGCTCAGAGATCGGGGTGGAGGACCCTCTGGACCTCGACCGAGGCGGCCTCCCATGCCGCCGTGCCGGACAGCGACCGGTCGTCCAGGTCCCCGAGGAGATAATCCCCGACCTCGGCCAGCTCGTTCTCCGTGACCTGGCCGCGATCGAAGCCGAAGAGCGCATCCGCGGTCTCGTGGCGCGAGGACAGCTCCTCCAGACCCGAGGTGGCGACGAGCAGCGCCTGGAGGCTGGTGGCGAGGGTCATGGTTTTCGTCCTTTCCGGTGTTCTGGGAAGAGTTCCGTCCCTCACCGCGTCCGGATCCCTCCGGACGGGACGGTACGGTGCTCCGCCGTACCGTCCTAGCGCAAACCCTTGCGTGCGGGAGCCCCCTGTCGCCTCGGCGACGGGAGATCGCGCTTCAGGAGCGAAGCCAGGCCACCCAGAGGCCGGCGGCGTTCCCGCCCTCCCTCATCCCGTCGTCGAGGCGCTCCTCGTCGGTCTCGGAGACGAGACGGGCGCGCAGTCCATCGGACATGGGCGTGCCCGGCGAGTATCCGTCCAGCTCGGCCTGCACGGCGGCCTCCTGGTCGGCGTCCGCCTGGACCTTCTCCGGGAGGACGTGGCCCTCCTCGCGCTCCTCCTGCTTCTCGTGGCCGCGCACGTGGCGGAAGCCCTCGAAGACGGTGACGTCCTCGTAGCCGCGGCCGTCCGTGCTGCGGATCACCTGGATCGAGCAGTTGCCGGGGTTGGGCTCGGCCTCGACCCACTGCCAGGGGTAGTGCATCCAGCGGTGGCGGAACTGGCGGTTGGTCACGCCGTGGCCGACCATGACGAAGTCGCGGATGGGACCGGTGCGCAGCGCCTCGGCGTGGGCCTGGACGACGATCCTGGCGAATTCCTCGTCGCGGTGGGGCGACGTGCCGGTCGCGTCGCGCAGGATGGTGCCGAAGAGCGCCTTCACGCGATCTCCCACCTGGATGCGGCTCTCGCCCATGGGCATCGGCGCGAACAGCTCGCCCGAGAACTCGACGTGCTTCTGGTAGTGGGCGTGCTCGCGGGGGAACAGCTCCTTGAGCTCGTGGTCCTCCAGGCCGTCGTAGAGGCCGAACGAGATCTCGCGCATCTCCATCGCCTCGCGGCGGTCGTAGACGAAGCCCGCCTCGTCGAGGGCCCGCTGGAAGCCGTCCGAGGTCTGCTGCGTGCGCAGATACGGCGAGACCAGCAGTCGGAGTCGGCGCTTCTGCCGACCGCCGTCGCGCTCGAGGATGTGCGCGACGAACGCCTTGCCCGCGAGATACGCCTGCGCATGGCCGTTCTCGTGAGGATCGTCGCTTTCGGGCGAACCCGCCAGCTCGATGGCGTGGTCGGGCTTCCGGGCGTTGGCCGTCTTGTCCATGTTGGCCTCGGACAGGCCGTGGCGCAGGAGGAAGACGCTCAGGTTGGCGTGGGCCATGGTTCTAGGCCTTTCTTTGATCGTTTGGTGTCATGGCTGCCACCATGCATCATCCCGACCGATCCGTCAGCAGCGGATCGGTCACCACACCGTCCTGTCGCCCATCCGCGGAATGCGATGGGTCGGCATGCGCCCCGTGAGATCGAGCACCTCCTCGATCACCGCCAGGCGTTCGTCGTCGATGATCGCGATCTGCGGCACCGCGATCTCGCGCAGGTTGGCCGGACGCGTGATCGGTCCGGACGCGTACCGGGCGAACGCGTCGGTGATCGCGGGGTGGAAGGGCATGCCCAGGGTCTCGATGGGCCGCTCCTCCACCAGACGGCGATCCGTCCTGCGCATGCAGGCGTGGTCGCAGAGCATGACGAGCCGCTGGAGGCGAGGCGCGTTGACCTCGAGTCCGCGTCGCCAGGACGCCTCCAGGATCGCGTTGGCGGCGGCGACGGCCGTGATGGGCGCCTCCGCGCGACGCTCGTCCGCGGAGCGCAGCCCCAGCAGTCTGGCGATCACTCCCATGATTTCGTCACTCCGTGGGTGGTTCGTCGTCCATGACGGGATCCTCCGCGCGCCCTTGCGGGGCGTTCCCCTCCCGAAGGGAGTGACCGGGCGGTCCTCCGACCGGTCCGTGTCCGACATCGGCCTCGTCCTCCGGCCCATGACGTCCGTTCGCGCGAGCCGGGTCAGGTGCGGATCTCTCCTCGGTCCACATCTCTTCGGTGAGTACGGTCGCCACGTTGTACCCCGGCCCGTGGTCCTTCCTGAGGCAGATGACGTGTCCCGTCCCCGTGACGACGTCGAACCGCTGGCCCCTTTCGATGCCTCGACCCTCTTGCACCGCCTTCCTGATCGCCTCCCTGTAGGGGTCGAGGTTCACGCCGAACCCCTTCTCGATCATCTGGATGAGCATCTTGTCGCCGGGTCTGCCGATCGGCAGCACCGATTCCACCAGTCTCCTGATGGGCTGCAGATCGCGTCCCTCGACGCGCTCCATCCATCTGATGACCGCATGACCCGAGATCAGGGTCGTTCTCCCGGCGTATTCGAATCTCATCGTCTTTCCTCCTCTGCGGAACCTTCGGAGAGGTCCCTTCGGGGCCGAGACGATGGGTCTGCATCGACGCATGGGCGAGGTCCGGTTCCACCGGACGGAGCCGCGTCGTCGGCGGGGCCTCAGGCCTCGTCGGGGATCGTCCCGTCCATCGGGGCGATCGAACGGGTCATGAGACGCAGGATCCTGATGCCGGAGAGGACGGCCAGCGTGCCGAGCACGCCGAAGACGAGGTCCGAAAGGGACATCTCGCGTCCGAGCCATGGCATCGCCCCCTGGGCGATCTCGACGAGTGCGGCGGCGGCGCAGCAGATCGCGAGCACGACGCGTTCGGACCGCAGGAAGGCGGAGAGGACGAGCGCCAGGGCGCCGAAGGCGGCCGCGTGATCGATCTTGTCGATCCAGAGCAGAACCGGTTGTCCCGGCGTCAGCGCCATGACCGCGATGAGGAGCGCGGTGGCGCATGCCGCCGTGCAGCCGATGATCGTCCTCATGTCTCGTTGCCCCCGTCGATGGCGGGATCGCGTCTCCGCGCGATCCCGTCGTCTCCGATCATGGGCGATGGAGGTCGCGGGGTCAATCTCGTCATGGACGTGATGGACGGACGTGACGATGGGCCGCGTCCCGTAGGGGACGCGGCCCATCCTGTGGGAGGCGGGTGTGGATCGACGGCGGATCAGCGCTCCTCGAGCCGATCCAGCCGCTCCTTCAGATCCTCGATCCGACTTTCGAGGCCCATGACGAGGAGCGCGATCTTCGGGTCGTCGATGCCGATCTCGGCCATCTTGGCCTCGACCGCGGAGCGTCGGCGCTCCTCGTTCTCGGCCTGGCGTCTCGCCTCCGTGGCCACACGGAAGGCGACCAGCTCCTCGGCGTGCATCTCGAAGCCGTCGGCGTCCTCGATGTCGTAGTGGGCGTCCGCCTCCCATTCGCGCTTCAGCTGCGCGATCTCGTCGCGCGTCCGCGGGTTCTCCTGGTCGTCCTGCGAGAACCGCGCGACCAGGACGTCCTGGTCGTCGAAGACGAAGCCCGAGAACAGCGAGCGCGCGCCGGTGTTCAACCCGGCGTGGACGGTCGTGAAGCCGTTCTCGGACACGGACCACTTCAGCTGGATCGGACCATCCGAGCGAGGGGCGTCCTCGAGGATCTCCCATCCGCCCTTCGCGCCCAGTTCGCTCGCGATCGCGCGCATGACGTCCATGGGCTCGCCCGCGCCCTTCATCGTGATGGGGGCGTCGTCGCTCGTGCAGTCGATCCGCTTCTCCATGCGTTGCAGGATCTGCGCGCGCCGGTGGCGGTTGGATATGGCGATCACGGGATCGATTCCGCGCATGTCGAGTGGCTGATGCATGTCGTGTTCTCCTGGAATGATCGAGGTGCGTCGGGGGATCAGGCGGCCATGTTCAGATCGCCGTCCTTGCGGGGAGCGTAGAGGCGATCCATGAAGGCGACGACGTCGTCGTACATCTGGGGGCCGGAGGGACGGCTTCCCGTCTCCTCCTTGTACTCGTCCGAATAGGCCGAGGCGAGGATCGGGTCGATGTACGACACCGGAGCGAAGCGGTTGGAGGCGAGGCTGCGGTCGCGCAGCGCGTCGTAGGCCGCCTGTGCCGCGACGCAGCGCGGATCCGCGTTGACGGTCCGGAAGCGGACCTCGGCGAGATCGGTCGTCGTTGGATGGCCGTTGGCCTCGTCCCAGTCGCGGCATGCCGCGGCACGGACGCGTCGCAGGGCGTAGGCGGCGTCCTCGATGAGCGGCCGCAGCGCGACCTGCTCGTCGTTGGCCGACGTGTCGACGAGGATCCGCTCGTCGGTCGACTCGGTGAAGCTGGTGTCGTCGTCGAGCACGACCCGGACGAAGTGGCCGCCGAAGCCGAAGAGGAGCTTCATGGTGATCGAATCGATCGTCGCGCGGCCGTCGAAGGCGTTGTACGGGTTGTACGAGCCGTACCGGATCCCCGCGACGATCCGCTGCGCGACGATCTTCGATCGCACCGAGTTGATGCCGAGCGCGCGGACCTGGGCGAAGATGCGGCGGCGGAAGGTCGCTGTATCGGTGCGCATCCTGGATTTTCCTCACTTGCCAAGGGTTCGAGATCCCCACCGAGGGTCACGAAGTCCCGTGAGGCCATGGCACTCACCACTGGCCGGTGCTCCGCCCGGCCGCGTGCGGCGGCCCATGCCGCCTGGTCCCCATCATCGGCGTCGCATCGCGACGACGTGCGCTCAGAGGATGTGGAACGGGGTTCCGTGCATCGACGACGAGCGGATCATCGCCAGATCCTCGTGGTTCGAGCGTTCGATCTCGAACACCTCGTAGAGGACGTCGTCGCTCTCGAGGCTGAGCCCGAGGATGCGTGTCCCGGGGTCGTAGTCTGCCATCTTGTCCCAGACGACCCGCAGACGTCCGACGGTGCCCTTGGGTGGAAAGGTGCGCCGCACGATGCGCTTTCCCTCGTGGGACAGGGCGAAGCGCGATGCGACCCGCGGGTGCAGGTACGGGGTCTCCGCCGAGCTGGGTCGGAAGGCGGGATCCGGGGTTCGCCCGACGCGGGTCTCCGCGTCCCGCTCCTCGCGCAGCTTGTTGATCGTGTACTGGCCGATCATCGAGAAGGTCACGTTCTGATCCTTCAGCATCTCGCGCGCCTTGTTGAAGGCGACGAGGCGGATGTTCTCGTCGTCCGAGTCCATCTGCCCGAAGATCCGGATCATCAGTTCAGGGGTGAAGCGCATGCGATGCTCCGGTATCGGGTGTGCGGGGTGGGGAGGTCAGAGGAATACGTCGTGGAGGTCGGCGTACCGTTCGTTCTCGCGGCGGTCGAACTCCTCCCGCCAGGTGCCGGGCGTCATCCGGTTCCACAGGCGCAGCATGACGACGCCGCGTTCGAGCATGCGTGCGACGGCATTATCGCGGCCCTGCGCGCGTACTATCCGCAGCGCGTGGATCGAGCCGGCGGTCATCGCGTGCGCCTTGGCCTCGTCCTCGATGTCGAACCAGCGGCCGTTGTCCGTGACGTCGCCGCGGTGGTCCTCGACGTACTGCGGCATGTCGGCGAGCATGTCCATGTGCTCGTCGAGAAGCGAGATCAGAGCGAATCCGGCCGCCTGCGCCGGGAAGTACCCCTGCTGGTGCGTCGCTAGATCGACGATGCGCAGGTCGTCGGCATGACGATGCTGCGCCGAGAAGATGGTCCGCATCTGGTCGTCGGTCAGGCGCTTCGGATCGAATGCGATGGTCGTCGTCATGACGGTTTCCTCATGGGTCGGGTTCTACGACGGTACGCAGGACGTCTTCGCGCCGGCCGGGCCGGTCGCGTGGTCCGCATCCGTGCGGATGTCGCGCTCGACGATCGGCTGGCCGTCGTCGATGTTGAACACGAGCAGCCTGATGCTCGTCGCGATGCGGGTCAGGCACGGATCGGCGAGCGCGGTGGCCGTCCAGGCGGCCATCCTGGCACGCGTCGCCTCGTCCATGGAGGCCTCGTCGGCCGCGTCGGTCCAGAACTCGATGGTGGCCGCGCGCGTGATGTCGACGTAGCCTCGCATCCTCTCCTCGCCACCGAGCGCGAAGCGCTCGGCGCAGGTCGAGTGGTCGATGGATGCCGAGGTTCCCGAGCCGAAGGCGACGTGCTCTCCGATCCGGATGAACGCCGCACCCTCACGCCCCGAGAAGAAGTCGAGGAACTCGCGCTTCGTCGGGTCGAGGAGGAAGCGGCCGCCGAAGGGATCCGTCCCGCGGCGTCCGCTGAAGGGTTCGGGCGCGACGTAGGGCATCAGGCCGCCCTGGACAGGCTCTTCGCGCCCAGCAGGGACCGCGAGGCGCCGTAGGCGACGATGCGGACGGTGCGTTCGCGACCGTCCTCGGTGATGATGGTCGCGCGTCGCGCGACCGACGCCTGCATCAGCGGAAAGGGGCCTTCGCCCGTGACGTCGTGGATCACCGGGCCGGTGTTCAGGATGCGGCGCACTGTGTTTCGTCCCTTCGTTCGGTTCCGGTCGGGATGGATGGATCGGGCGCTGCGGCTCTCAGGCCGCCGCAGCCGTCTCCCGGTTGTGCTCGACGAGACGGGTCCCGAAGTAGCGGAGCATCTCGCTCTCGGGGATCGGCTTGTGCAGCAGCGCTGCGAATCCGCGTCGCGATCTCGCCACGGCCCACGGGGTCCCCTCCTTGTGGCAGTAGTTGGAGAGCTGGATGGGCGTCGAGTCCTTGTGGACCTCGACGAGCTCGTCGAGGAAGGAGCTCGCCCATCCGTCCTCCTCCGGCACCAGAAGCGAAAGGTACGAGCCCGGCACGGTCTGGGGGAGTTCGACGGGTGCGTTGCCGAAGCGGCGCAGCATCGAGTACACGGCCTCGTGGACCGGTCCCCACTGCCAGTACTCGGGAAGATCCGAGACGATCGGTTTCCGATTGGCGAGCGACCATCCGTGGGCGAGGTAGACGAGCTTGACGATCGCGAGCGGGGTGCGGCCCGGATCGCGTGCGATGATCGAGTTGGCGATGGTGGTCGATGCGTACACGGGGTCGCTCTCCTGGAGATCGTCGGTCGATGGATCAGGCGGCGATCGTCGCCTGCATCCGGACGCTGCCGCGTCCCGTGTCGTCCTGCTTCGTCTCGATGGAGGTCGGCACGATGGTGTAGGTGCCGGATTCGAGCGGGACCATGCCCTCGACCATGCGTTCCCACTGGTCCGGGTTCATGACGACGTTCATCGCGGCGTGGTCGGCGCCGATGAGGCCGCCGGCGAAGTCGCGGACGGCGCGACGCTGCAGGATGCGTACCAGACGGGTCGCCTCCGTGCGGATCGCATCGTCGTCGCGGATGTCCGCGTCGATGATGCCGGTCAGGATCGCGAGGTCCGAGGCGACCGTCGTCATGGCGGACGCGTCGTCGCCCAGCAGCCATGCGTCGCAGGCGATTAGTTCTCCGACGATGTCGGACACGATCGACAGGGTCATCGGCTGGAGGATCGTCGGGATGATGGTGGTCACGGTCGACATTGGGAATTTCCTCTCTCGATTCGGATTCGAGAGTTCCTGGTCGTTCCATCCGCGCGGGGTTCGACCGCGCACCGTGGCCCTTCGGGGTCGCGGGCCGCCCGGCATCGGCCGGGCGGCGTTCGACGTCAGTCGCGTCGCGGTGCGTTCAGACGCCCCTCGACCTCATCGGGCGACAGCACGAGGATCCGCTCGACGGTCGCGGCGACGCGGTGCTCCGGCCACGAGCCGTCGATCATGCCGAGCGAGGTCATCGAGCGTGCGATTGTCGCGGCCGTGTGGCGCGGCTCCAGCATCGGGTCGGCTTCCACGAGTGCGGTGAGCGTCTCCGCCTCGTACTCGTCCTGCGATTCCTCGCCGGTCGTCGCGGCGATCGCGCCCTGGCCCCGCAGGTTCGCCATGATGAGCGCCGCATGGCGATCCCCGACCAGCTTCGCGGCTCCGTTCGCGATGCCGCTCCCGTTCTCGTTCGTCGTCAATTTTCGTCCTTCCGTCATGGCCATGGCCTGATCGATCGGAGCTCCGTCCACTGACGCTTCGTCCTCAGATCCTCTTGTAGATCACCAGATATCCGCCGTTGCTGGTGATCTCGCCGTAGCTGCCCCTGATCCTGAAGCAGCCCATGTCGCGCGTGACCGAGCTTGCGAAGGGAGGGCCTCCGTCCGATTCCGCCGGAATGCCGACGATCTGGTTGATCTCGTTGCAGATTGCCATGTTCTTCGGTGTCGTGCCTGCACCCATGCCGGCGCTGTAGGCGGGGTTTCCCGCGCCTGCGGGAAAGCCGTTCTGACCCCTGAAGTCGATGATCCCGAATTCCGTCACCGGCTTGAGAGCGGTGACCTTCAGGAAGCGAGGGGCCAGACCCTCTATGGGGTTCTGGGAATACGCCGTGCCGGTCTTAAGCTGGTACATGCCGGCCGCCTGGGCGACCTGGTTGAGGTTGGAGACCGCGGTGGCCGCCTTCGCCGAGTTGCTGGCCGTCCCGAAGTCGTCGCCCAGGATGAGCGCGCCGGCGAGCGCCAGTCCGATGAAGAGGATCACGCCGATGATTCCGATGAGCACGTTCGACATGATGATCCCCCTGGAGCGTGACGCCCCCCGGCGTCGATCGTACGGGCGATACCATCATACCGGCATGATGGGCAACGCGGGATCAGAAGCCCGAGGGCATCAGGTAGCTCTGTCCCTTGGGAGCGACCCTCACGTAGGCCACGTACTGGGGAACGAGATCGAATACGGGACCCGAGTTCACCAGCGCGCATCCGGCCGGGCTGGGCTGGTCGCTGTCGTTGTCGTTGCGGGAGTCCGTGACCGCGCTCTGTCCGTACGTCTCGGCGATGGTGCGACACACGTCCAGGGCCTTGGCGTCGCCCAGCGGGCCGATCACGGCCTGGACGTACTTGGCGGCGTACATCGGCTCGTAGAAGCCGTCCGCGTAGAGGTTGTTGTTGAAGGAGACCGTCCAGCGCGGATCGTTCGGCGCCGCGCGTGCCAGCGACGTGGGATTGGACGCCTGCGTCTTCAGGAAGCGCGGCACCAGGAACGAGGTCTCGGTCGCCGGGTTGGCGGCGACGCCCGTCTTGAGACGGCGCATCTCCGCCGCGTCGGCGGCCTGCTTCAGCTGGGACATCAGCGCCGCGGCCTGCGAGGAGCTCGACGCGGTCCTGAAGTCGTCGCCCAGGATGAGAGCGCCGGCGAGCGCCAGACCGATGAACAGGATCACGCCGATGATCCCGATGAGCACGTTGGACAACGGATTCCCCTTGGACGTCGATGCCCCCCGGCATCGCATTCCACGGAGGGATACCATCAAGTCCGCGCGGATGGCAACGGGTGTCGGTGGTCCGCGGATGGGCCCTTCAGGGCCTGATCGCCCTTCTGAGATCCTCCGGCAGCGAGTTCGCGAGGCGCAGGCGGAGCACGGGATCGGCGACCGGCGTCGTCATGTCGTTGGTAGCCGGGTGAAGGTCGATCGTCGGCTTGTCGCCCTGGGTCGCGTCGACGATCACGGTCATCGGCGTCCATCCCCTGACGAGTTCGAGGGTCTCGCCCTCGTTCATCGGAAAGGTGAGGGACGCCTCGTGATCCTGGCCCATCCCCATGAACGGCATCCTGTCGACCTGGGACGTCGACGTGTACATCACGGTCGCCTTCGACCACGGCGTCGCCGACACCAGGGTCCTCGTCGTCATGAAGGGGCTGGGCATGTAGCAGGCCAGCGCAAGCGCCGCGTCCTGACCACGCTGATACTCCCCGAACGCTCCGCGAGGGGGGTCGAGGTGATCGATGGCGCAGAGCATCCTCAAGGCGCGTCTTCCGTACGCTTCGGCCTGGTCGATGATCGTGTGGATGTTCGACGAGGCCTCCTCGAGGTCGGAGGGCCAGGTGGTCAGACCCTCGAAGTCGACGGGCACGCTCTCGTGCGTCGATCTCAGGGACACCCGCAGCAGTTCCGTCTCGACGACGAGGGCCAGCGCGGACTTCGTCAGTCTGAGTTCGCGGTGGTCGCCCGCCAGGACCATGCGGCCGTCGTCTCCGATCGGGGACGCGGGCGGCATGCCGTCGAGCGTCCGTCGTAGCGATGCGATCAGGTTGAAGGCCGACAGAAGCCTTTCGGGACGGGTCGAGGGGAAGGTCTCGACGTCGACGATGTCGTTCATGGGCGATTCCTCATCGCATGGTGGGCCTCGTTCAGACTGCGCATGGCGGAGATCGGGTCGAGGTTCCTCAGGAGCATCAGGTCGATGACGGGCCCGATCGTGATCCTCGTGTCCCTCCCCCCGTCGTCGAACTCGATCGAGGTGACCGGCGGGGGTAGGGCGCGGCCCGCAGTGGCCGTCATCACGTCCGATAGCCATCGAAGCTCGGAACGGCCCGTCAGCATGCCTATGCGCGGCGGGCTCCATGAGGTGGCGTGTCGGAACCACAGCTTCTCCGCCGGTGGGATTCGGCCACCCGTCGCCGTGGCATCGAAGACGGCGTGAGCGGATCCCCTCATCGCGAGACGGGCGATGCGGAAGGCGTCCTGGTCGTCGCCGTCCCGCAGCCATGCCTCGATCTCCCGTCTCGCGAAGGCGATGGCCGATCGTGCGTTGGAGCGGATGGATCTCTCCTCGCGTGACGGCATGATCCCTTCGAGTCCATCCGACTCGTGGATCATCATCTCGATGACGACCTGCTTCGATCCGGGCATCAGGATCGAGAGCCGGGGCAGACTGCGGGCGGAATGCCCGTGGCACAGGTCCGTGCGTTGCGCGCCGGCGGGTGACAGCATGTTCTCCCGCCATCCCGAGACGTCGTCGTGCGCCATGGCGGAATCGGGAGCGCAGGCCCGCTCCGCGATGTCGAGCGCCACGAGTGCGGTCCTGCCCAGGGAGGGGTCGGCGCCGTGCGCCGTCCTGACGGGAGTCATGCCCTTCGGGCGAGCTGCGCGTAGCGCAGTCTCTCCACGGCGTTGAGATGCATCGCCCATTCCCTCCTGACCGTCATCCGCACCTGCGACAGGGTCACCGCCAGCGCGATCCTTCCGTGATCGCGCGGCTTCTCGAGATCGATCAGCACGCCGTCCGGAGTATCCGCCACCAGGATATCCTGCCCGAGGGGAACGCCGATCCAGGATCGCGTGGCTCCCTCGGTCATCCATTCCGATCTCGCCGGGCCGCAGGGCCCCTTCGTGAACCCCGCGCAGAGTGTCGCGTCGGGATGCATGTCGTGCGCGAGGAGTCCCAGGGCGGTGGCGGTCGCCCCGACGCGCTCCCTCTCGTCCCTGGACCACGAGAGGGAGAGAAGGCATTCCAGCGCGTTCCGCGCGAGGGACAGGGATGCCGCCCCGTCGAGGTCCATGCCCATCATGCGCACGACCACGCCCTTGCCGCCTCTCGGTCCCGGGAAGTGGTGCGATACGCACCTGGTCGCCGTTCCGACGGCGGGCAGGTCCTCGACCGTCCGGCGGAGGGCGCCTTCCCCTCTCAGGGATCGTTCGACCTGCAGGAGCGCCCTGCGGGCGAGCGGCTCCCGGTCCGGCACGCTTCTCGTCGAGTATCCGAAGAGGGAGAGGAGGGTGTCCGTCATGCGGCTTCGCCGCGAAGCAGGGCGTGGGCGCGGAGCACGGCGATCGGGTTCGAGCCGAGCGCCGTCACCTCGTCGTGGTGCATGCGGCAGGCGAGCGGATGGATACGCAGATGGGCCGATGCGGCGTTCCGGATGCCGACCACCTCGTGGATGGGTTCGGGATGACGCGCATCGGGCCAGGTCTCAAGGCCGAACTCCCTCCACAGGATTCCGTCGAGTGCCGCTCCGTGGAGCGCGGATCCCCGCGTCGGACCCTGTGCCCACACGGCGGGTGAGCCGGGCATCTCCCCGGCGATGACCACGGCGGCGGCCCGGGCGTGATCGAGCGATCTCGCGGCCGCGATCGTGCAGCCGCCGGGATCCTCCATCCAACGTGCGAGATGGTCCATGCATGCGCGGAAGGCGACGATCTCGTCGCCGTCGCGCATCGGCATGGCGGCGACGTCGATGACGATGGGCATCAGTCCGTCCGCCCGCGAGGCGACCAGACGTCTCTCCACCACGGCGCCGATGGCCCTGGTCGTCGCGACGTCACCCCATCGGACGTGTCCCCGCAGATCGTCGTCGGACATCGTCCTCATGGTGGAGGACCACGTCCATGCCAGATGCAGCTGTGCGCCGGATGTGATCATGCGAACGCCTTCCTGAAGGCTTCCGGCAGCCTGGACAGCGCCCGCATCGACAGCATCGGGTCGAAAGCGGCGCCCCCGCGGACGGAGACCGGCGACAGGCGCACGCCCACGGCTCCCTCGTCGCCGGAATGGTGCGCGAAGCATCTGTATCTGCGGGGAAGAGCGTCCGTGGTCGCGGCACGTTGACGCTCGTCCAGCTCGAGGTCCGGATTCCCGTGATGCATCCTGTATCCGCCGAGCGGCATCCACGGCGACGGGTGGTAGAACATGCATCCTTCGGCCAGCGTCGACGGCTTCAGGGCCTTCAGGCCCGCATGGACGTCCTCCTCGCGCTGGTCGTCTATGGTTGCCCCGGCCAGGACGCGGTGGATGCCGTGGACGGCGGCATCGATCATCGCCAGGGCCAGGCCGCGACCGAGTTCGGGGCGTTCCGCGCCGACGGCGGGCGGGAAGACCATCGTGATGGTCAGCCAGTCCGTCATCGATCCGGATCTGCCGTGGATCCTCACGTTCTGGACGCCGTGGTTGACGTTCGTCACGGTCATGGTGACGTCGCGCCAGCGCGGACCCGCGGCTCCGCGCTTCTGCGGAGACATGGCGATGGTCTCCCGCACCACGACCAGCCGTTCGGCGGCGATCGAGCAGGCCTCGGCGTTGTTGAGCCGGTCGGCGGCGACCGACCAGCCCTCGTGGGTGAAGGGGACGACGACCTTTCTCAACGCAGCGTCTCCCTCAGCGCATCCGGAACGGCTGCGATGGAGCGCAGCGTGTGGATGGAGAAGTCGTCGTGGGTGCGCACCGCCCGGTGCGCCCTCACGGCGACATCGACGCGCTTGCGTTCCCTGCGCTCGACCGCGAAGGCGATCGTCCTGGGAGAATGGGCATCCACCATGTTGAGGATCTTCCGTGCGTCGGCGATGTTCGCGGGTGGTGCCGGCCAGCAGGCCGGGGACCATGGAGTGGAGGGTCGTAGGCCCTCCATCGCGTTCGGAATGGACCGGGATTCGCTCAGGACGATCGCCGCTCCCTCGAGGAGGATGGTGGCCGTCTCTCCCGAGGCCTCCTCGTGGGCGCGTCTGGCGTACTCGACCGCGGATCGCAGTCGGTCGGTGCGGTCATCCAGCGGGAGTCCCGCCGCGACGATCGCGGCGTCGGGTACCGTCATGTCCATCACGCGGCGTTCCTTTCCGTCCTCGAGAATGAGCGTGAGCATCAGCCGGACGGCCGGCAGGCCGTCGTGGGTGCACGTCTCCTCCTCCAGACGGAATCCGAGCTCTCCGGTCCTCTTGGTGTGGACCGGTCCGTCTCCGTCGCGGAGGATCGGCTCGGATCCGGCCAGATCCACCATGAACCGCAGGAAGACGCGGATGTGCATCGCGCTACCCGTGTCGTGGTCGACGCGTTCGAAGGACCAGCCCGCGTGGAGAGGGCCGTTCAACGGAAGGCCTCCGCCAGGGCGGGCATCGACGCGATCGCGCGCATCGACGAGACGGGATCGACGTGCCGTCGTCCCACCCAGGTGCAGCCCGACAGGGTGACGGCGGTGCGGCGGCCCTGGTCGAGAAGCGTGACGTCGCATTGCACGACCCTGGGAGATGCCGCTGCGATGGCGCGGTCCTTCGCCTCGTCCGTCAGGCGTCGATTCCCGTCCACGTCACAGCGGCGGCACTGCACGTCCGACCACGGCGTGGGGAGCCACAGCACGAATGTCCCGGTCGCGCCGCCGGCTTCGGCGGCGTCCTGGCCGAGCAGGCCGTGGAGGGCGTCGAAGACGTCCGCGGCCTGCTCGTCCGCCGAAGGACCGCCCGAACCGATCGCCTCGATCGCGCCGAGGGCCATGTCCATGATCTCCAGGGCCAGGACTTCGTGCCCGGCCGCGTCGAAGCCACCGAGGTCGGGATGGTTGCTCCATGGGAGCGAGACCTCGAGGGTCGGGTCCACCGAACTCCCGCCGTCCCTGGTGTGGTCGCGCAGCTCGAGTATCGGGATCGTGCCTCTGTCTCCGTGCCGCGCCCACCGGATCCGCACGGAGGTGCCGTACAGGCGCCATGAGGTGGACGACGTGCGTTCCCCGTTCGCGATCGCGTTGCGCATCATGGCGATCAGTCCGAGGGCGGACCCGATCGCCAGGGGGTAGTGGACGCGTCCGGGCGCGAACGACCAGTCGGATGGCATGGGAGGAAGCATGCTCATCGCTCCAGTTCCGAAAGCATGCGCATGAGGACGACGGGATCGTCCTCGCCCTGCCATTCGATGGAGGCCGGACCGATCTCCACGGTCCATGCGTCCCGGTCGAAGGTGCCGCCCGCCTCGCCGTGGCGGGGCGCGGGTGGTTCGACCTTCAGGATGGCGATGCTCGTCGGCATGTCCCGCCACCATCGCGACGATTCGGCAGGCTGTTCGATGTTCCGCCAGTCGAGACCTCCCGAGGCGTCCGGTCTCACGCCTTGGATCGTGAGATCGGTGACGGGTCCGGGCGCCGTGACCGTCAGGCCCTTGTCGAGCAGGACTGCGGGGTCGACGTGCTGCATGGCCGCGCCGATGTGGCGCAGTCGGTGCATGATCCGACCCTCCCGCTCGTCCTCGCCGTCGCCGCGCATGGTCGTCACGGGATCGAGTGCCGCCCGGACGACGCGCGCCGATTCCGCCAGCATCCGCATCAGGGGGATGCGGGGGTCGCGACCGTCGTTCGGCCCGGGGTGGATCGGACTGTCGTCGAGCGAACCCCTGGTGGGGACCTTGAAGGACAGGATCAGGGTGAAGGAGGTGAGCGACAGGTCGATCCTGATGTCTCCGCCGCCGTTGTTCCAGTGGAGAACGTCTCCTTCCGCGATCAGGGTGCGACCGGTCCCCATCCCGTCGGGCCGTCCGGGCGGGGGTTCACTCGACCGCTTGACCTCGGCCTCCGTCCGTTCGAGGAGAACGGCGAGACGACGCATGTCGGAGGTCCGGGTCCGGCAGGTCCTGATCGTGGTGAGGCTCACGCGGCTTTTCCTTCGTCGCCCAGAATGTCGCGCAGCCGCGCCTCCTCCCTCAGTCTGTCCATCACGTCCATGCAGGGAACGGTCATGCCGGCGACCTGCAGTCGCAGATCGATGTCCGCGTCCCGTGTGTCGTCCCTACCAGACACGGTGACGCCCACGACGCAGCCGGGGGCCTTCCTGCCCGGCAGCATGCCGCCGGCGCCCGTGGGGATCCGGCTCGGATCGCTCCAGACCGATTCGACGGCTCCGTGTCCCAGCGGCGTCTCGGATTCCACCCGGATCGCACGTGCGGTGATCGCCTCCCGGCTGTTCCAGCGCTTCTGCCGTCCGAACTCGTCGGCCATGTGCATCGCGAACAGCCTCCATTCCGCACCGAGGCGATCGGGCATCCGGTCCGTGATCATCGTGTCGTCGGGGCCGAGGCACAGCAGCACGAGGAGCAGCAGCGAGCGCATGCTCCGCACGTCGCCGCCGTCCGGGACGATCGGCACGTCGTAGGCGTGGTCGATCATCAGGCGCGTCCTGCCGCCGGGCAGTCCGAAGGTCAGGGTCGTCTCGAAGGTGCCCTCGATCTGTCTGGGGGAGGAGTGGATGAGGACTCCGTCGCCCAGGCGCCAGGAGACCGATGCCGGTCGATCGACGCCGACGGCCCTGCGGCCGCTGGCCGTCGCCTCCATCGGGTCGAGCAGATGGAGATCGCCGAGGAGCCTCTCGACCCGGCGGCGCACGGTGCCGATCCATGCGATGCGCGCTTCGTCCCCGTCGTTCATCGGATCTGCGCCGAGGATGAGGTGCGGTCTCTGATCGTTCATCGCGGTGTCTCGTCTGTCGGGAGGATCCAGGGATTATGGTCGGGATCGTCGATCAGGGATCGCGCCCGGGCGAGGGATCGCATCAGCGACATCGGGTCGTCGTGCGGTTCCGCATTGCCCTGCATGTACGTGAGGGTGACGTCCCGGTCGCCGTGCACGCACAGGATGTGGGGCGGGTTCCAGGACCAGTCCATCGGCGTGATCCCGAAGAGGCCGAGCGTCGGGCCGGTGCCCGTCGTCCATCCCTTGATGCCGCCCCTGCCGAAGGGCGTGCTCGTGCGGGCGATCATGCTCCAGGGCCTGTCGTCTACCCATGCGGTCTGGGCGAGATCCGCGATGCAGGCGAGATCCCGTCCGATGCGTGCGTAGCAGCCCTTGGCGATCCTGTGCGTCGAGACGCGACGGAGCGTCCGCCTCAGCAGGGCGACCGCATCGTCCACGTCGATCGGATCGTCGGTCCGTATCACGAGGTTGCGGCAGGACGACGTCTCGACCTTGATCCCCATGAAGGATCGCTCGTGGCGGCGGAAGACCTCGAAGTCGGACCTTTCGTCGAGCCAGTCAACGATGCGCGCGGATCTGGCGGGGCCGATCCTGCAGGGCACGACGAGATCGGGCGTCGGGAGCGTCATGCGCTGCATCCTTCGAGCAGACGGTCCGGCACGACCGTCGGTTCCGCCGAGACCTCCATCGAGACCAGACGCACGGGGGCGTCCTCCAGCAGGCGCAGCTCCCTTTCGTCGCAGCCGTTCATGTAGTCCATGGCGCACAGGAGCGTCACGTACCAGTCGACGGAGGAGACCGGGATCATCCCCACGAGGAGGATCTCGGGCAGGTTCTCCCGGTCGCCCTTGGGCGGCCAGTGCACGCTGGCGCCGCCGCCGTAGGAGGGATCCCACGACCAGTGCACCCCGAGCTTGGGACGCAGGGCGTCGGGCAGGCACTGGACCGCCCTCCAGGCGGGGATCATCCCGTCCACGGGTTCGATCCCCTTCAGGACGCCTATGCAGTATGCTGCACGGTTGCGCACCCAGGAGGAGACGGCATCCCTGAGGTGACCGGTCAGGTCGCCGTGCAGATCGTCGAGCGAATCGACGTCGATGGCGGTGTCCTCCTCCGCGAGGTTCTCGAGCAGGAAGCGCCGGTCGTCGTGCAGGCATTCGGCGAGCTCCGGGCGGACGCGTATCGCGCGCTCGTCCCAGAAGCCGCCCTCGGCCATGGCCCTGGTCATGTGGGCGATCGCCTTCTCGACGTCGATGACGTCGGTCGGATGGCCGGCGTTCACGGCATGGTCCCGAGCAGGGTCCGGACGTCGTTCGGCATCTCCGCGATGCGACGCAGACGGTCCATGTGGTCGTCGTCGGGTGCGAACGCGAAGGACGAGGGGCGCAGCTGCAGATCCACGCGGTCCGGCGTTCCCGTGATCGCGACGAGCACGGTGCGCGGCATGATCGCCTCGATCGCATCGGGAAGGACCAGGACCTCCCGGGTCGATCGCACCACCGCGGCGCTCGACCACGGGGACGGGCTCCAGACGTGCTGATGGTGTCCGTGGGGACGCATGACGGCGAGGTGCGTGGCCGCGGCTCTCGCCTCGGTCTCCCCCTCGAACAGCATCTGCGTGCGCAGATTGTCGGGATCCGCCGACAGGAGGAGAGCGATCGCCTTCTCCGCGAGCGGGACGGCCGCTTCGGCGGCCAGCCGGAATTGCGGAATCATGTCGTGACGCCTCGTGTCCCGAGGGATCCCCCATCCCTCTCTCGGCTGCGTGCCCGGAGGGATGTCCAGCTTGAGGACGACGCTCTCGTGCGCGACGACTATGCGGCTGCCGTTCGACGACATTCCGGCGCTCGTGATCCGGGCCACCGTGGCGCGTCCCGTCGAATCGGGACCGCCGAGATCCTCGACGAGTGCGCCGAGACGCCGCTGGACCATGCGGGCCACGGCGGGATCGGTCTGCAGACGGGTGACGACGCGGACGTCGTCGTGGGTCGGTCTCATGGGCGCTTCCACGTGGCGATCTCCCTCATGACGCCGACGGCGTCGTGGATCGACATCCCCGCGATCCCGTAGGCCGATCCGTTGATCCGGATCTGCATGGGATTCCGTTGACCGGTGATGCGCGTCTCCAGATGGTCGATCGTCACGCTCGGTGGAATCGACGACGTCAGGTGGAATTCCGCGTCCGGCGCGAGCGGAAGGCGGTCATGGTGATCCCTTCCGAAACCGGCGGGCATCCATGGGCTGTGCGTCAGCAGATGGCTCATGGGGCTGCGGTGGCCGTTGCGGATGCGCTCGACCTCGCCCACCCTGTATGAGATCGCGAAGAGGTCGACCGGGGCCGTGCCGGCCTGCTGCATCCCCGCCCATTCGATGGCGTCGGTCACGACCTGCAGGAGGTGCGTGGCATGCGTCATCGTCCATGCCGCCGCCGCTTCGCGATCGTCCGGGCGCGCGGGGAGCGTCGCGTTCTCGACGACGATGCGCATCGTGCCCTGGATGATCGCGTCGTCGAGCATCCTGATCATGAAGCGGTCCGGGCTGCGGCGCAGCTGCAGACGCTTGGGGGCGTCCGGATGGCGCCATCCGAGCGTGCAGACCGCGTCCTTGACGCCGGTGTCCCTGGAGACCGGCTCGCTCAGGGTGATCCTCGAGACGTCGCCGTAGGCGCCGTCCCGCAGCGCCGTCAGGGCGTCGAGGTACGCCCCTCGTGCGATGCCGTTGGGCACCCTGCTGCAGGCCGTCTCCGGAACGCGCGTCATGCCGCGTCGCGATGCTCTTGGAAGCCCGACGCCTCGACGCATGCCGCGAGGACGGGATCGTGGGAGACGGATACGTTCGCGCGCCGCCGGCGTGCGGGTCGTGTCTCGCCGTTCGCGACCGCCTTGGCCGCGACGGCGGTGCGGATGGCGATCAGGCGTGCGATCCGTTTCGAATCCATGGCGGCTCTTTCCTCATGTCCAAGGGGTACGGGACATGTCCGACTGGATAATCCGGCGGCTCGTCCGTCCGGTTCCTCGGCGTGATGCGTGACCGTCAGGTCTCGAACACGATCCTTCTCGCCGACGGGTTCTGCATCGCGTGCATCGGCCGTCGTATGCTGATCGTGACCCTTCGCGGCGTGGTGGCGTCGGCAGCGCGCGACAGGGACGACCTGATCGACTCCGAGATGGCGGTGATGGGACCGTAGGTCGTGGTCCGTCCGCTCTCCACGGAATCGACGTGGAAGGTCGTGACCATGCCGGTGCGGTTGGGTTCGGTCGCCGATATCCGGACCACGCCGGTGATCGTCTCCGGGATGTCGCGACCCTGCACGTAGCGTCGATCCATGGGTCGATGGCCGGTGGCGGCGTCCGCCGCTCTCCGCGCCCGCGCCCTCACCTCGTCGAACGCGGAGCCCATGCCGTCCACGACGTCCGCGAACGACGCGGCACCGCGCTTCTCGATGATCATCGGCGTGGTCACGGCGATGGCGACGTCGGACAGGGTGAGGCCGCGCTTCTCCAGAAGACGGACGAGGCCGCCGAGCGCCGCCGCCTGGTTCGGTCCGTCGGAGACGGAGAACATGTTCCAGGCGGCGGCCACGCGGCGATCGGCGAATGCCTCCCGCATGGCGGCGGGAACGTCAGGCGGTCGTTCGGCCATCGTGGACTCCTCCTGTCGTTCTCTGCCGGTGTCCATGGCGGATGGAGACGCCGGGTGGGTCGTCGCGCATGCGCAGCAGGGCGGCGATCGCATCGGGCAGGGCCGGTTCCCGGAAGGTCCTGCGGCGTCCGTCGACGTCGAGGTCGATCGTCCTCCCGTCGCGGACGCGCTCGTCGTGGGGCGCGTCCGGCGTGGTCATGCAGGATTCCGCCTGCCTCTCCACCGAGGCGGCGATGGTCCCGGGAAGGCACCGCGTGTCGATCGTGATCGTGCGCGGGATGGCGATGCAGCCGCCGGTGATGCGAATGATGATGATCATGACCGTCCAATCCTGCCGGAGGCGGGAAACCGGAACCGCCTCCGGACCATCTAGTCGATGGAGGTCAGTCCGTCGCCCCTGTAGGGAGCCGTCCTCTCGTCGACGTAGCGTGTCTCGATGGACAGCTTGCGCTCCCGCTCCTCCATGACAGCGCTCCGCGCCCTGGTCGCCATGTCGCCGATGGAGACGACCGACGTCAGGGCCTGGCGGGACAGGCGCCGGCTCTCCTCCGGGGTCGCGTCCCCGAGGGATTCGGCCAGCTGCTCCATGATCGAGGGCAGGCGGGCGTCCGCCAGCGCGTGCGCGTCGACGACGACGGGCAGGGAGGAGCCTCCCGAGACCGCGCGCAGCGCCGCGATCGAGGCGACGGCCTCCCTGACCGCGGGCAGCAGGTCGTGGACGTGGAGCTGGGCCACCGACACCGGGTCCGCGAGCCTGGTCCTCTCGGCGAGGATGCGTGCTCTCTCGATTCGTTCTTCGCGTCGGGAGACGATGGTGCTGACGAGCAGCCAGATCGCGGCGACGACGATGATGCCGATGCCGACCACCTGCAACGGCGGCATGTCGAGGTCCGACGTCGTCAGCATCAGCGTCATGAGCAACATCGCCGGCAGGAGAGTCAGGATCCCGATCATCGCGAGTATCAGTGTCCCGAGCCTCCTGCGCTCCTCGTCGGTCAGTTCCATTGCTTTACTCCCGTCGTTCCCGACGGGAACGCGACGTTCCTCCACGGCGTCGTCGCCGGGTCCGGCAGCATCGAATGAAGGCCGTCGGCCAGATGCGAGGATTCCGTCTCGTCCCACGGGATGCCCGGCGTGCGAGTCGGCTCGAAGCCGGGCGCGAGGATGCATCCCGGACGCATCTCGATGCGTTCCATCTTCAGGATCATGTCCCGTTCCGTGGCGACTCCGTCGCTGTCGAGCAGGACGCCGTCCGCGATGGCCACGACGTGCTGGACGCGGACCGGATCGGAGGCGAGCGTGATCGATCCGAGCGTCATGCGGCCCTGCGACCAGATCGCGAGCGCCCGCGCCATGATCGCGCAGCCGCCATCCTGGAACCCGTGCTCCCGACGCTCGAGGAAGTCGGGCAGGAGCCGTCTCGCCGTGGCGGCGAGCAGGGTGCCGAAGGGGTGCAGATTGCGCACCCTTCCCCGGGAGAGGGTCTGCATCCGCCTCAACGGGCGCCCGTTCCGGCGATGGCCGCGAGCATGGTGCCGAGGCGGACCTCCGTGCGCAGTCGCTCCAGGGGGTCAAGGACCACGACGCCGTGGATGGTCCTGTTGCGGCACCATATGGTGATGCGGGACGACGACACGTCGACGCACACGCAGGTCGGCATGGATCTGCGCCGCGGATCGGCGCGCATCCTCGTGATCCACCGGTCACGGGTCTTCTCGATCGCGCTGAAGGACGGCGATCCGTACATCCCTCTGGCGGTCGCGCTGATCTCGCGGCTGGGGATCTCGATCTCCGCCGGTCGCGACAGTCTCGCGGCGAGGTCGAGCGCCTGGTCGGCCAGCACGATGCGATCGAGGTGCTCCGTCTCGCTCCGCGCGAGCAGCGCCTCCAGCGTCGACAGGGCGAAACCGCGCGTTCTTTCCGGATCGAAGCCGTCGTTGCCGGGCTCGTGGCACGCGCGGTCGATCGAGATCGACGAACGGGACGTGCCCACCAGCATCCTCTCGCCTTGGCCGTCGTCGGCGCGTGCCTGGTATTCGCCGCCTCGGATGCGCGCGAGGGCGTCGGCGACGCTCTCGCGTCGCCAGCCCTCGCTGATCAGCATCGCGAAGGGTGCGGTGGCGCTCATGCCGCCATCCGCAGCTCGTCGCTCGCGACGGCGAACATCTCGAGCAGCTCGGCCATGTCGTCGAGACTGATCGTGCTGGTGGTCTCGACGATCTGGCCGGGCTTCAGGAGCTCGGACAGCCGGTCCTTGCGATGGTGGATCTTCATGATCCGGCTCTCGACCGGCGAGGCGGTCAGGAAGCGGTAGACGAGGATCGTCTTGTCCTGGCCGCGGCGGGTGGCGCGTCCGATGCCCTGACGCTCGACCTTGGGGTTCCACCAAGGATCGGCGAAGAAGACCGCGTCGGCTTCGTTGAAGTCGAGGGCGCGTCCGCCGGACTTCGTGGTCATCAGGATGACGTCGGCCTCGCCCGCCTTGAAGGCGGCCTCGGCGGCCGTCTTGTCCTTCCGGGACATGCGTCCGTCGTACTGGACCGTGCGGATCTCCATCGAGTGCATCGCGGATGCGATGATGTCGAGGTGTCCGGTCCAGCTCGAGAACACGATGATGCGCTTGCCCTGGTCCACGAGTCCGCGCGCCTTGTCGACGATCGCGCGCGTCTTCAGGGACGCGCCGTACGGCGTCATGGGCCGGGTCGCGCCGCCCGGCATCAGCAGAGGGCTGCAGCACAGCTGGCGGGCGCGGGTGATCGACATCAGTACCGACATGCCGAGACGGGCCTCCCCGCGTCCGGTGCGCCGGGTCTCGGCCATGCGCTTCTCGAAGCGCTGGCGCAGCAGCGCGATGACGTTGTTGTAGGCGATCTTCTGCTCGGCGGTCATCTCGACCACGACGTCCTCGATCACCGGCAGCGGTCGGTCGGCGTCGATGCGCATCAGCTGGAAGGGGGCGGTGAGCGCGTTGAGGCGGTTCACCGCGGCCACGCTCGCCTCCTTCTCGATGGGCTCGATGATCGTCTTGCGGAACGCGGGCAGATGGCCGAGCAGACCCTCGTTGGCGATGTTCATCAGCGTCCACAGGTCCTCGGTCGAGTTCTCGACAGGGGTCGCCGTGACCGGGATCTTCTGCGTGGCGGCGATGGCGCCGAAGACGAAGGCGAGCGCGCCGTTCGCCTTCTTGGCGTCCTGGGCCTCGTCGAGCACGCCCACGGTCCAGCTGCGCTGGTTGAGCGGGCATGCGTCGCGCTTCACCAGGTCGTGGCTGGTGATGACGATGTCGCCCTCGGCGGTCGCCGGGCGCGAACGGCCGTGCCAGACGACGTACGGCATGTCGGGGAAGAAGGCGGAGAGCTTGCGCGCCCATTCGTCGACCGCGTTGTTGGGCGCCGCGATCAGCGCGCCGTTCACGAGCAGTCCGGCCTCGCGCAGCGACGCGAGGTGCAGTCCGATCTCGATCGTCTTGCCGTAGCCGACGTCGTCGGCGAGGATGCCGCCGTAGCCGGTGTCGAAGAGCGCACGCATCCAGGACGCGGCGGCGAGCTGGCGCACGTCGCGGTCGCCGGCGAACCCGGCCGGCCAGTCGATGGGCGTCGCCTCGCCCGACTGCATCGCGTTGAAGAGACGCGTCAGCGAATCCGGCGAGGTGAGGCCGACGTCCCTTGAGATCGTCGCGAGGTCGGCGATCGAGTAGAGGTCGGTGCGCAGCGGCTCGGCCTCGCCGCGCGGAGCGGTGAGGATGTGGCGCAGCGAGGTCACGATGGCGAGGAACTCCGAGGCCGGCATGATCCACAGGCGGCCCTCCTTGGAGCGGACGGCGGCGTCCTCGCCCCGCACGTGGGCGCGCAGGATCTCGTGCACCTCGGCCTCGTCCTCGACGTCGTCGGGGATGGCCCGGGCGATCGCGGCGAGGGGATCGATGAACTCGACCGCCTGTCCGTCGCCGATCACGTCGAGCAGATAGCCAGCATCGTCCGCCGCCTTGGCGACGTCGAGCTGCATGCGGGTGATGCGCCGGGGCCGCAGGTTCCACAGAGGAGCCTCGCCGACGGTCCATCCCTCGCTCAAGAGGCGGTCGCGCTGGCTCTCGTCGTAGAGGGCCGCGTCGAAGTCGGCGCCCTGCCCGGGGAAGCGGTGGATCGCGGCGTCGTCGGTGGCCTCCAGTCCCTGCGTCGACGCCTGGGCCAGGATCATGCGCTCCGCCCGGGCGTCGCGGGCCACGACCCGCAGAACCCCGCTCTCGGGATCGTAGGAGCGGGTCTCTCCGCCACGACCGAGATCGTCGACGGCCACGCCGTCGTATTCGGCGCCGATCCGGGCGATGGGCGTCTCGCCGTCGCGGTCGAGCGTCATGCGCGGGCGGGGCGTGCCGGTGGTGCGCTCGATGCGGACGGCGCGCGGAGCGGCCCGGGGAACGAGGGAGGCCAGGCGCTCCGCCACGGCCGTGCTGGCCTCGGGGGGCAGGTCGCCCGACGTCGCGAGGCGGTATGCGGTCTCGGGGTCGATCGTGGTCTCGACCATGGCGATCGTGTCGTGATCCATGACCACGGCACCGCCGGCGTTGTGGATGAGCTCGGCGTCCCGGCCCTCCACGAGGACGAAGCGCTGGCTGCCGTCGGCACCCGCGTCCCAGCGCTCGATGCCGGCGTAGGGCTGAGCCGCGCGGATGACGCGTCCCGCGGGCGACCGCAGTTCGACCGAGGCGAGCAGGGTCTCCAGCGCGCGGCGGCCCTGTTCGCCCTTCAGCACGAACAGGGAGTCCTCGCTGCGACGCGGCAGCGCCATGACCTGGGCGGCGACCGGACGCTCGGCGTCGGAGATGGCGTAGGGCATGGATCGGACGGGCTGGCCCTCCTTGTAGGCCATGTCGACCGCCAGCTGGCGACGATCCTCGGGCAGGCGGCGGATCGTGTAGACGAGGCGCTGCTTCTGCTCTGGGGCGTCCGCGCCCTGCGTCTCGTCCTTCGTCCACGCCCATGGATCCACGGGCGCCTTGGCGGCCGTGGTGACCGATATGGCGGGTGGGCCGCTGCGGCGCACGAAGGTGGGTCGTGCGTTGGGATTCCAGCCGTTCATGGTGGCTCTTTCGTCTTGCGGATTGTCTTTGTGAAGAAGCGAAAGCCCCTCCCATCGCGTCGTGTCGACGCGTGCGGCGTCTGGACGCCGTTCGCCCCTTCGGGGGCGTGCACTCCGTTCGTCGCAGGAACCATCGGCCGGTCGGAAAACGAGAGGTCTCCAGGGATCGTAAACCCCAACGGTCCGTTAATCATCACGTGGGAGCGAACGAGTCCCATGCAAACCCAGGACGAGGATGCCCGACATGGCCGATCAGGACGACCAGAACACCGGAATGCAGGATGACGCCGGCCAGATCGAGACCGGGACCCAGACGACCGGCGCCGACGATGCGACCGCGGGAGCGGGCGATCACGGCGGCGAGACCGCTCTCCCCGATGCCGACGACGCCTCGGCCGCCGACGCGGACGACGCCTCCACCCCGCAGACCGACGCGGACGGTACCGACGACAGCGAGGCGCAGCCCTCCTGATCGTCCATCGTCGACGACCCGTGAGACCATGGAGGTCCGTCACCGCGAGGTGGCGGGCCTCTCTTCTTGGAAGTGTTGGCCGTTTCCCGATGTCCGGCATCATTCCGCGAGGTCGACGTCACCTCGCGGAATGATCGGGATGAGCGGATTGTAGGGGCCGCGACCGATCCTCTCCGGCTTCGCTCCGGCGAGAGGCGTCTTCGCGAAGAGGAAGGCCCGCCATCCCCGGATGGCGGGCCTTCCCGTGTTCGCGCCCCTCGATCAGGCGGCGATGCGATCCTGGATGACGGTGGCCGGCACGCCGAGGATCCGTCCCAGACTCGCCGAACCCCTGCTGCCCTCGCTCCGCCAGTGACGGATCCGGTACTCGGGTGCGAGGAGGTGGGAGGCGAAGATCTCCGCCTCCCGCTGCTCGGCGCTCCTTGGGTGCCCGCTTCTGACGGAGACGCCGTCGTAGCCCGGGGCGTCGAGACGCTCGCGATGCATCGTCCAGCGGCCGATCTCGCGGGCGATGGCGAAGCGCATCTCCGCGGGATCCTGCTGGACGCTCACGTAGGCGGTGCCGTCCTTGGCCCCGATGAAGCTCGAGATGCGCGCTCTCGACGGGATCGCCATGACATGGTCGGGTAGACGCATGAACTGGATGCGCAGTCCCAGCAGCGAGGCCGCGCGGCCCTCGTCGACGATCTCGGGTCCTCGCAGGTCCACCAGGTCGAGCACGCGGGCGGCCTCCTGAAGGGCCCGCGCGCTCACGCCGCCTTGTTCCGCAGACGCTCGAAGGCCTCGTCCATCGCCTTCATGCGCTTGGCGTGGACGTAGTTGACGAAGAACGACATGGCCTCGGTGCCGTCGTCGAACTCGATGTCGCGGCGGCCGTCCGGAAAGCCGTAGCGGGCCCATACCCGCCACTTGCCGTGACGCTCCGAGCAGGTGTGGTCGTTGCCATGGTCCTGCCACTTCTCGCTCGCCTCGTTCCAGACGATGAGAACGTGGCTGTTCGAGAGAAGGTTGTCGACGTCGGGCATGGGATTCTCCTTCAGGCCGCGGTGCGCGGCGGGCGCGGGCGGGGTCGTTGCAGGGTGTCGATGGCGGGCGTGGCCGGCGACCAGCGCGTCATCGCCTCGACGAGCGCGGTCCGTGCCGGATCCTTCAGCATCGCGACCGTGAGCAGCGCGAGCCATCCGGAGCGCGTGCCGTCGCAGTGGATCGCGCGTTGCGTGCGCAGGTGGCGCAGCCACATGTTGGCCCCCGAGTGGTCCTCCGGACCGTTCTCGGCGTCGCGCTCGATGCCGAGCAGGTGGCGCAGCTCCGATCCGAGCCAGTCCTTCTCGCTCTCCAGGCGCAGCCTGGCCTGCGCGTCGCACCAGTCGTGGAAGGGACGCATGTCCTTCCAGGGCGAGGGTGCGGTCGCGAGGAACGTCGCGAGATCCCCGGAGAGATCGCCGGCGTCGAGCGCGGAGATGGACGGCTTGGTCATGTCTTCAGTTCCCGGGATGCGCTTGTCCGTGACGCATGTCCACCAGCCCGAAGGGCGTGCCGGCGACGTCGCGCGTGAACAGAACGTGTTCGCCGGAGATGACGATCCATGCGGATACGGGGCCGGAGCCCTCGTTCCAGCGCAGCACCAGATCGATGCCCGAGACGGCGTTCCAGTAGCATAGCGCACGAGCCGACTCGCCGCCCTCGTCCGTGATCGAATCGGACAGCGCGTCGCGCAGTATCCTGGGCGGCTTGCCCGGGATCATGTCGTCGCGGACGGCGTCGACGACGCCGATCCGCCCGGCTGCGTCCATGTCGACCGCGAGGTCGAGAAGCACGGCCCCGAGCTGAGCCGCGGAGCGCTCGATGATCGGTGGCAGCATGCGGTCCGGGATCAGCATCGGTTTTCGTCCTTCATCCAGGTATCGTGCCCACGATGCAGGACGTTCACCTCCCGGCCTCCAGGCCGGCCTTCAGCAACGGCTTGGCGATGGCCGCGGCATCCGCCAGAAGGCGCAGGCGGGTGATGGTGTCCGGTTCGCCGCAGCGTGCGGACACGTCCTCGGGCGCTCCGATCTCGTAGGAGTGCGTGTCGTCCCTGGACAGGCGGGCGGTGACGGGGAGGAGCGACGTGAGACGATCGGAGATCGCTCTCGCGAACACGGGCCGACCCGCCTGGCTCACCTGCCCGGTCTCCCCGTAGGGGTTTGGAACCGGCACCTTGACGAACGTACCGACGGCGTCGGGATTGAGACAGGCGAGCATGGATCCGGCGATGTCCGCGGTGACGTGGTATGGATCGTCCTCGCGGCTCTGGTTCGCCCATGTGCGGTAGCGGGGGAGCGACAGCATGGCGATCCAGCGAGCCACGATGGCGGCCGCCTCCGCGCCGTTCGTCGGGGCCATGGTCGATCCGTGGTTCGGAAGAGGAGCCTCGAGGATCGTGATGGAGGAGGACTCGGCGCTCGGGTCCACGTTCATCTGCATGCCGTGCGTGGTCCTGCGGAACGAGACGTAGGTGCCCTTCATGTCGATCATGGAGGCTTGGAGATCGCTGCCTCCGCCCGTCCTGACGCAGCCCTTCAGCGCCTCGCGGACGCGGCGCAGGCGCTTGACGAGCCCGTCGAAGTCGATGCCGTCGAGCGTCGTGGTCAGTCGTTCGGGCATGTGTTCATGCGGCATCTGCGTCGCTCCCATGTTGATTCTGTCGTGCGTGGATCATGCCGCCAGCCGTGCGGGTCGCGCATCGTCGTCGGCGATCCGCTGGGCCCGGTTCACCGCGCGCAGCGCGCCGGCCACGGCCGCGAGAAGCGTGGGTTTGGGGACGGAGTTCGCGCGACCGCGGTGCTGCACGCTCGTCCAGGTGCCGTGGTGCGACGCGATCTCCATGGTGGAGCGCGTGCGACGGCCGGCGATTCGCAGCGACAGGATGCGCGTGCCGCCCCGCATGCACCGGTCCGCGTAGCCGCCGGTGCCGACGCAGTGGTTCAGCTCGCGCGATTCGCAGCGCAGCGCGGCGGCGCTGTGGAGCTCGGCGACCTCGACGTCGCCGATCCGGATCGGATCCTCGATGAGCGGGCTCCAGGTCCGATCGTCCCCCTCGTCCATGGCGAGGATGCTCTCCTCGTGCCAGATGTCCGAGTCGGCGACCAGACCGGCCCATGTCCGGTTTCGCGGGAGCATGCCCGGGATGAGGGCGATGCGCTCGGAGTCCTGCGTCTCGATGCGCTTCAGGAGCTGGACCCAGTTCTCTTGGAGGCCGTGCGTCGGCGTCCTGCCGGATGCGGCATCCATCTCGGCGATCCGGGCCTCGATCCGGTGCATGACGTGGTCCGTCACCTCCGAGATCTTGGCCACCGCGTCGCGCAGCGACTGCCGACGTCGCCGGTTCGAGACGCCCTCGGCCGCGCGACGGGCGATCTCCAGGCCGATGGCGGTCTGCACGCCTGCCGACGGCACGGACCATAGGCGGCAGAGCTCGCGTATGAGGGTGGGAGGAAGCAGATCCTCCCCCAGCAGGGCGAACGTGTTCAGGATACGGGTCGTGCGGTCGTCCCAGCTCCGCGCGAACAGGTCCCTCATCGCCAGGATCTGCGCCGGACGCATGCGTAGGATCATGCGCCAGAAGGCCGGTTTCACACCCGCCGAACGCAGGACCGACGGCAGGAGGTCGGCGATCTCGCACAGATCCTCGACCTGGCTCGTCGTATGGAGTGCCGGGTGCTCGATGTCCTGCTGCGCCGTCATGTAGAGGTGGTCCTCGCGTTCGCGCTCCGCACGGGTGCTCTCCATGACGGCCAGCATCCCGACGTTCCCGTGGGTGTCGCGCAGCACGTTGCGCGCGATGACGCGCGCGAGGCAGGCGACCTGGACGGGACGCGCCTTCAGACCGATCTGACGGCCCTCGGCGTCGATCCTGTCCCATGCCCTGATGACGGGCGTCGCGTCGCGGCTGCCCCAGCCGCAGATGTGGCGTAGCGCCTTCACCATCTCGGGGTCGAGCATCCGGCACAGCGCCAGCGAGCACAGCGAGGCCGCCTTCTCGGCGGTCTGGTGGTATCCCAGGACGCGGCGCATGACGCGAGCGAGGAATCTCGTGACGGCGTCGTCCCCCGGCGTCCCTTCCGATCCGATGGCCCGGCGCTCCTCCTCGGTGAGCATGTCGTGCCAGACGCGGTTCGCGCGCTGGCCGACCCTGGTGAGGACCCATTTGGACGTGATGACCGGGTCCAAGGGGCTCCAGTCCTCGACGATCCTGAACGCGCCCCGTTCCTCGACGATCACGTCGGACCCGCAGTTCCGGTCGAGGTCGTCGAGGTCCGAGCCCGTGCGACGCTCGAACCGTTCGGCCACGGTTCCGTCGGGGCGCTTCTCGATGCGCACGTCGTCCATCAGGACGCACGCGTCGTCGGAGACGGTGAGGGCGATGCGCATCGTGCGCAGCAGGGGCGATATGCGCCGGAACGCGTCGTTCGAAGCCGTCATCGTCTTTTCATCCTGCCCCATGATCGCATGCCGGGTGACCATGCGTCGGATGTGGCGGGCTTATTCGGCCGCCGCCCCCTTCCAGGTGATCGCGTCGTCCTGGACGAGGGAACCCCGTCCGGCGTCGGCCGGACGGGGTTCCAGGCTTCCACTCCCCGCAAGGTGGATCAGGCGTCGTCGCGCCGCTCCTCCTCGTCGTCTTCGTCGTCGGGTTCGAGGGCGTCGGGCTCCTCGCCGATGCTCTCCAGCGTGCGCAGATGGCGCCGTGCCGACTGCGGCTCGATGGTGACGCGACGCAGTTCCGGGAACTCGCGGATCATCGTCTCCTCGATGTCCGAGACGAGGTTCTCCAGCGTCCCGGCGCGCGTGTCGTCGTCGAAGTCGACGCTGGCGGTCGCGACCGCGTCGGTGGGGCTGAACTGCATGGTGCGGACCTCGTTGATCCCGTCGACGTACGGGACCGCCGTCAGCAGCTCGCGCATCCGGATCTCGATCGCGGGATCGGCGGCCTGGCCGGTCAGGAGCGTCTTGCATCGACGTCCGAGTCCGAACGCGGTGGCCGAGAGGATGACGCCGATCATGATCGAGGTGACGCCGTCCAGGACGGGCATGTCGAGCATCCAGGAGAGACCGATGCCGACGAAGGCGGTCAGGAGGCCGGCGATCGCCGCGGTCTCCTCGTAGATGATCGCGAAGACGGCGGGATCGCGGTGCCGTCGCAGCGTGTCCACGATGCCGCGGCCCTTGCGCCGGGCCTCCTCCTTCACGCCGTTGAACGCGATGCGCAGCGACCAGCCTTCGAGAAGGACGGAGACCGCGAGGATGATCATGTTGATGTGCGCATTCGTGACCGGATGCGGCTCCATGATCTTCTCGTAGCCCTCGTAGAACGAGACGCCCGCGCCGAGACCGAAGATGCCGAGGGCGACGACGAACCCGTAGAAGTAGAGCTGCAGGCCGTAGCCGAACTGGTGCTCGGCGTCGGCCGGCTTGTCGGCGACCTTCATGCCGTGGAGGAGGAGCAGCTGGTTGCCTGTGTCGACCAGGCTGTGGATGCCCTCCGACACCATCGCCGAGGAGCCGGTGTATGCGGCGCCGAGGAACTTGGCGACGGCGATGCCCGTGTTGGCCGCCAACGCGGCGTACAGGCTCTTCTTGGACGAATGGGCTGACATGGTGTCCCTGGAATGAGGTTGGTCTCGACGAGCGAAACCCCGCCGGACGACCCGGCGGGGTTTCTGAACGCGACGCCTTGCGGGCGTTGCGCCCGGATCAGCCCTCGGCTGCTTCGGCGGCCGGTGCGGCCTCCTGGCGCGGGCCGAGCACCTTCAGGACGTTCTTGCCGTCCCAGACGGCCGTCACGGTGACCTTCTTGCCCTTGCGCAGCAGCTTGGCCACCGAGTCGCGCTGTGCGCCGAAGGCCATCACGGTGACCGGCTTGTCGCCGTTGGCGAAGTGCGCGGTCGCGCCCTTCGACGTCGAGAACTTCTGACCCTTCGAGGGGCCCTTGCCGATGGTGCCGGTGGTGACCGAGGCGAGCGTGATGGTGACCTGCATGATGTCCTGTCCTTGTTCCGAATTTCGTCCCGTCCATCGGGATGTACCCTTCTGATCGGTCGATTGCGGGGGTTCGGACCGAAGGGGTCCGACCGCGGGCGTTCCGGCCGCGGATTCCGCGGCGCGTCGCGCGACGAACGCGGCGCAGTCCGCGCGCACGCCGTCCGGGTCCTTCCTCAGTTCGGATTCGAGGACGAACAGACCCTTCTCGATCTCGACGTGGCGGTCGCGCGGATCGTGGGTCTCGGGCTTCGTGGAGGACCCATGCGACGGTCCGGGTGGAGGAGACTGCGGGGAGGTAGGCGTCGGCGTCGGATGTGGCGGCGCCGGCGGTCCGGCCAGGCTGTTCCGATGCGCTGCGACCAGCGCCCTCGGGTCGTTGAAGACCGGGCTCCGCGTCCAGCCGCAGCATTCGAACGCCCACCGGTTGCTCTGGTACGGCCTCTCGTCGAAGAGCGCGCTGCCGAACATGAGCACCTGGTGGCCCTTGAAGCGCGGAACGGTGCGGCAGAAGGGGCAGGTCTCGGGCGTCACGCCCTCTCCCTCGATCCGCAGGACGTGGTAGGAGCGTCGTCCCAGAAGCGCCGTCGCGGCCTCGTCGGCCTCGCGCCACTCCATGTTGCGCGGCACGAGGACGCGGTAGCCGTCCCAGTGGTCGAAATCAGGCGAGATGACGGTCGTGTAGCCGGCACCGCGGCTCCGCATCCTGGCGAGGAAGACCACCTTGAGGGTCGGATCACTCTGCAGGGGTATCCGCCATTCGTGGATGCCGACCTTCCTCGGCAAACGGTCGTGCGCGTCGGATCCCTCCGACATGCTGTTGATCCATGGCCGTTCGTTCTGTTCGATCGTCACATCGTTTCTCCTGGGAGGGTTCATCGTACGAGTGATCCAGCCCCCCGGATCAGTCGCCTCATGCGTGCGCCGCACGCGCCCGAGCGCCCCGACCGCAGGTCGGGGCTTCCATCACTGGTGCAACGACGGAGACGGAATGGCCTTCGCCTTCCGTGACGATCGTCACCACCTCGGCATCAGGCCGCGAGTCTGCGTCTCGTGGCCTCCGCGGTCTCGGCGTCGACGATGACGAGGCCGAGCGTCCTGGCGGCGTCCGTCCAGTGCGCGTCGGTGATCACGCCCGGCGCGAAGTGCCGATCGTAGGCGTACGAGGTCGCGATCCGCGCGACCTCCGGTCGGGACAGCATCGCGTCCCACTTCACGAGGAGGAGGGCGCCTCGGCCCATCCGCATCGCCTGTTCGATCAGATCCGCCGTCGGCTGCAGCGTGTGGATCACGGGTTCGCTCCGCACGAAGGGGCGGTCCTCGTTCCACGAGACCAGGACGGTCCCCTGGTCGTCGCCGTCCAGCATCTCGAACGCGTATTCGCGACCTTCGATCTCGATGACGCCGCTGGCTCGGTGGTTGGTGGCATCGAGGCGCTCGTGATCGATGATCGCGACGCAGGCGTGCTCGCAGCACTGTCCGGTGGCCTCGGACATCATCTGCATCGCGTCGTCCCGCAGCGCCTCGGGCACGTCGCGCATGAAGGCGACGTACGGATCACGGATCCGCGAATCCGAGGCCGTACTCTTCTGTTCGATCGTCACGTCGTTTTCTCCCGGGAGGTTCTTCGCCCGAGTGTTCCACCCCCCCGGAACAGTCGGCCTCATGCGTGCGCCGCACGCGTCCGAGCACCCCGGCCCCTCAGGGGTCGGGGTGTCCTTCTGGGTGAATGCGGACTGTGAGGAGGATGCTTCCTCCGTGACGGTCGCTCCGGTCAGATCGGGATCTGGAGGTCCTCGATCTCCGGCAACCTGGGGAGCCCGATCATCCGCGCCTCGTGGATGGGCACCAGCCATTCGGTCCTGGGATGTCCGGGGTCCCTCCCGTCCGGTCCCGTCAAGACCTGCGGGGATCCGTCCTCGTGCACGGAGTGCCGGAGTATCTCCATCGCGGTGGGGAGCTGTCCCACTCGTCCGATGGTGAAGAGCGCGGAGAGACCGAGCGATGCCGTGAGGATCTCGCCGATCTCCATGGCTCGGAACTCGGAATCCGCATGGACCATTCCACGCAGCTCGCTCTGCAGGCCGGGGGAGAGGCTCAGGAACCTGCGATCGCCACGTCTCTCCCCCCAGGAGAGCATGACGTCGTGGGTGGAGCTGATTCCCTGCCCGGGGTTGACCAGGCTGCCCATGAGGCAGGATTCCCGGGGCATGTCGATACGCGACAACGCCGAGCACATGATGCGGTGCGCGATGGCGTCGTCGTCGCGCCATCCCCTGACCGGCTGGCGCTCGGCGGTCATGGATTGGCCGAACAGCTTGAGTGCATGCCTGATGATGATCATGGGATCGTCGACGCGCATGAGCTTCCTGACGGGCATCATGTCGATCTGGGCGATGACCCGTCTGCCCGTCATGGCGTCCAGGTACAGTGCCCATCTTCCCATCCTGTCATGGAGACGGAAGCGGCACATGGGTCCGTACTCGGCGACGAGATAGGGAGGGGTCGGTATGACCCCCCTCCATTGGCCGAGAAGCATCTGGACGTAGTGGTGGGCCCGGTACTTGGCGCTGAAGCTGCCGAGTCTCTTGGGTCCCATCGCATCGGCCTTGGACAGTGCGCCGATGTGGATGGTCACATGGTCGATCAGACCGCCCAGCCTCGCCATCTGCCGATCGGTCATGGTGTTTACGCGTCGTCCACCATCCTCGGGGAGCGGCGGCGCGCGCCAGGCGACGTCCTTCCAGGAGGAGGGCTCCTGCACGTGCGGTGATCGTCTGGCGACGCAGACGCCGTGTTCGGGATGGATGCATACGTCCGGAAGGGACGTCTCCCGACCTGTCAGGACGGGCAGGTCCGATGTCTTGATGATCATGCCCGCATGATGTCATCGCGACACGCGGGTGTCACGTCCGATATATCGGATGGCCTTCCGACGATGCCTCGTGCGACGGCATGGAAGGACCCGCTCCGTCGATCGGAGCGGGTGCCGGGTCGTGGTCGTCGTGAGGGGCGGTCCTACCAGGAGCTCGAGCTGCCGCCGCCGCAGTCGTAGTCGCTGGAGTATTCCGCATAGCTGATCGCGGTCGGTTCGATGTGCACGTAGGTCTCGACGTCGCGCCGTTGCGAGCGTCCGCGTCCGGCGGCCCGTGCGGTCTCGGCGGCGTCCGCCGTCCGGACGGCGGGGCTGGCGGCCTGCGCCAGCGGCGCGATCTCCGGTTTCGAGCCGTCGTCCGGGGTGCGCATCTCCAGGAAGCGCACCTCGGTCCCGAGATCGTCGAGATGGACCTTGGAGGCGATCTGGATCGCCTGGTTCAGGCTTATCTCGGCCGTGGTCAGAGCCTTCTCGACCATGGCGGCGGCCTGTGCGACGGCGTCGGCGGCGCCGAGCTCCAGGATGCGCCGACGACGATCCTCGAGGCGTGGAAGATGCTGACGCACGAGATCGTCGATGCGTGCTCCGCCGGCATCAGCCAGATCCGGTTCCGAGCGCAGCACATTCTCGGCGCGCGCGATGACGTCGACGATGCGCGGATCGCGGGCGATCCTCGGCCCCGGAGCCGAACCCGACGTGTCGGCGGGGTCGCGCAGACGCCGCGAGCTCGCGTTCTGCGCTGCGATCATGGCATGGTGCGCCTTCAGCGCCTTCCGGCGTTCCGGGGTGTCGCCGGTCGCGTAGGCGTACGTGGCCGCCAGCGCCCGCATCGCGATCCGGATCAGCATGAGCATCAGGACGAACGGGATGAGCGGGATCCTCAGGATCGACGCCATCGGGTTCGAGATTCCTGACCGGACCTGCGGCGTCTCGTCACGCCTCGTCGGGACGGTCGTGACCGCCTGTGCTGTCCGCGGTGCGGTCGTGACGAGGTCTTCGGCGACCGGTCGGCGTTCGTCGAGCATGAGCCGCAGATCGTTCGCGAGGCGAGCCTGTTGATCGACCGCGATCTGGGCGATCCTCTCCTTGTGCTCGTTGTAGCGGATCTCGAACTCCGCGCCGTCGCGCGTGATGCGGTCCCTCTCGATCTTCTCGAGGAGCTCCTCCTGCGAGAGAAGCTCCTTCTCGAGGCGCTTGGTCTCCATCTCCTCGGGGGTCGCGCGACGGAAGCCCTCGGGCATCTCCGGCTCGGACGCCGCATCGATGCTCCTGCCGGGCATGCCGGAGATCTCGTCCTCGGTCGCGAAGCGCAGACCGAGGGGCGACGACGGGTCATGGGCCATCGTCGTCATGGCCGGGTCGCCGGTTTTGATGAGAAGCAGATCATCGTGCGCCGACATCCTGGCATTTCCTCGTTCCGCATGTTCCTAGGTGAAAACTCCCATGCTACGGAACGTCCGTGCGGGCCGATCGGGACCGCCCCGTCGACGTCGTCGCGGGCTGGACGGAGTGCGTCCTCGCGCTCCGCGCTCGTTCATCCGGCCATTGCGGCACGGAATGCGAACGACCCCGCCCGGCATCTGCCGGACGGGGTCGTCGGAGCCATCCGTGGGACGGGATGGAGTGGGAAGTGTCTCAGGCGGCCTTGGCCGACTTCTCCGCCTTGGTCTCCTTCTTGGGGCCCAGGATCTTCACGACGCCCTTGTCGAGCACGGTGTTGACGACGATCTTGCGGTTGGGGCGGAGGAACTTGCGGACGCTGGCGAACTGCGGCCCGAACGACATGATCGTGCGCTCCGGGCTCTGCGTGCCGTCCTTCTTCAGGATGAAGCCGCGGGCATACGCGTAGTCGTCCTGCTTCTTGGTCTTGCGTACCTCGACGCTCGTGATCTTCAGTGTCAGGTTGGCCATCTGCGATTCGTCTCCGTGCTGCACTTCTCTTTCGATCCCGGATCAGGACCCGCTCACACGAGGCACTCTCCTCACGGGGTGCAGGGGGTCGACCCCTGCGCGGCGCGTCGCGCCGCCATGATCGGCGATGCGTCCAGGCGCGTCGACGATTGCGCATTGCGTCGATGGCGTGGCCATCGGAACGAGAAACGCCCCGCGCGGCGTCTGCCGGCGGGGCGTTGGTCGTGGTGTGGAGGAGAGGAAGGGATTCGAACCCTCGAGACCCTTGCGGGTCTACCTGCTTTCCAGGCGGGCGCCTTCGACCACTCGGCCACCTCTCCCCTATTTCGTAAATCCGGTCGGGAACGCCTTCGTCACCCGAACCATCCTACGCCGCGCGTCACCAGTCGCGGCGTCCCTTGTGCTTCTCCTTGCGGCAGTACGTCCTGCCGTTCTGCTCGCAACGGTTCCGGCTGAAGCACGGAAGCGCCAGGACGACCTTCATCGCCTTCCGCCTGCGGCCGGGCGTTCCGATGCGTTCGATGACGGACATGGCGGCGTTCCCGGATCCTCGTTCGGGGTGTTCGGGATGGAGGAACGCGGGAGTTCTCCCGTCGATCCGTCGTCACGCGACGTTCAGGCAGCGATCGACCTCGACGATGGCACGTGTCCATGCGTGATGGAACGGATCCCGCGCAGCAGATCGTCCGGGCATGTCGGAGCCGGTAGGCGGGGCACGATCCGGGCGGGTGCCCCGGGCGTGCGGATCATCGAGCACGCCCTCCATTCGCCGTCGTCGGGGACGAAGCCGCGTCGGGCGTAGAAGGCGTCGAGCGAGCTCTGGTCCAGCGCGGTGGCGCCGTCGCGTCGACTTCCCTTGAGGGAGACCGACTGCATCCGGATCGTGACGCCGTGGATGTCGCACAGGAAGGTCAGGACGTCCATGGCATGGGAGGCCAGGCCCCGTCCCCGATCCGTCGAGATCAGCATGCTGATCCACAGATCCCGGGGTGTCCGCGGCGTCACCGCGAGCGTGATGCCGCGGTTGAGGTCGCCGACCGCGATGAAGAGCGCCGTCATCCGCTCGCACACCCGTGCGGTCGGGCTTCCACCGATGTCGACGGGGACGTGTTCGGCGTGGAATCCGCTCACGAGAAGCGCTCCATCGCACGTAGACGGGCGATCGGATCGAGGTTCCGATAGTCTCCGCCGCCGCGCAGGGGCGTGATGCCGACGTTGATGACGCCGCGTCGACCGTACGACGCCTCGCGGATCAGCACGATCATGGGTAGATGCGGCAGATGACGGGCGATCCCGTCCTCGGCCATCGTGATCACGTCCCATTCCCTCGGTGCGACCCTGTGGCGGGTCGCCACGGCGGCGCGCCATGGAGTGGCGGCGATGGCCGAGCATCCGTCCGACAGGCTCGCTGGACGGTCGGGACCCATGACGTCGAGCAGCGCGGCATGGATCGCGATCTCTCTGAGGTCTCGATGCCATCCGACCAGGTCGTCCGTCGTCAGGCTGTCCTCGAACGCGCGCTCGAGGATGAGCGAGGCCATGGCGTGCGCCTTCTCCCGGCCGCCGACCCTGACGCCGCCGGAGCTCTTCATGGAGATGGTGAGGGCGGCCTCGCGCTTCGGCGAGTCCGTGCGCGTCCACGACATCTCCGCCTTGGACAGGAAGTCGGCGGTCGTCGTGGCTGCGATGCGCGGAAGGCGCGAGGAGTCCCTGACGATGTCGCGGAGCGCACGGATCGCGGAGAGGTCGCACTTGTCGCTGATGGCGACCCTGAGATCGACGCCGCTCAAGCGACGCGTCCGATCAGCTCCTCACCCGTCAGGGTGAAGTCGGATTCGATCCACGCGGTCCGCATCGCGGCCAGACGGCGGCCGACGTCGACGCCGGGCTTCATGCCCGCGGCGATCAGGTCGCGCCCCTGGACGGGCATCGAGGGGATCTCCCAGTCCTCCAGGTGGCGGGCCAGATGGCCCTTGTCCATCGTGCGCAGGATCGACAGGATGCTCGCCCGGTCCGCGCCGTCCACCAGGTCCGTCCTGGCCATCTCCAGCTCGTACCGCATGCCCATGCGCGTCGCCGCGTAGGTCGCCGCGTCGATCTCCGCGCGCGACGCCTTCCAGCGTTCGAGGATGGCGGGTGCCTCGGCGCCCTGCCAGGCCGCCATGATGAGCGCCGGGTCCGACGAGTTACGCGAGGCGGCCGACAGGCGGTCCAGATCCCCCTGCGGGACGCCGATGGCGTCCAGGACCTCGAACTGGCCCATGTGCTGCACGACGCCGTAGGTCTGCGGCCCCGTGATGATGCGGCTCATCTCCGACCAGATCCGCTCGACGCTGATCGCAGCCAGCTGCGAGGCGCCGGCGCGGATGGCGTCCAGGTCGGAGGGTGCGAAGTCGACGCCCTCCCCGAAGCGACCCAGGAACCGGAACCAGCGCATGATGCGCAGATGGTCCTCCCGGATGCGGATCGCGGCGTCGCCGACGAACCTGATGCGGCGTTCGAGGCAGTCGCGCACGCCGTCGAAGGGATCGACGACGTCGCCCGAGATGGTCATGGCGATGGCGTTGACGGTCAGGTCGCGACGGGCCAGATCATGGACGATGTCCCGTGACCATGCGACCTCGGCATGGCGACCGTCGCATGCGACGTCGGTGCGCAGGGTGGTGATCTCTCGGGGTTCGCCGCCGGCGAGGACCGTGAGCGTCCCGTGCTTCATGCCGGTGCCGAACCACCTGAATCCGGCCGCCTCGCAGATCGCGACCTGCTGGTCCGGCGTCGCGGTGGTGGCGAGGTCGAGATCCTTGGCCTTCACGCCCATGACGTGGTCGCGGACGTACCCGCCGACCAGCCACTGGTCGTGTCCCGCGGCCTTGTAGGCGTCGTCGATCGCCTTCAGGTCGTCCGGGACGTCGAGCGGAGCGATTGTCATGGGGCGTTTTCCTCGATCAGTACGGAATTCGATCGAAATCCCATGCATCCGTTCTTCGGAAGCGGCCGTCCGGACGCACGAAGGGCCGCCCTTTTGCACCGTCCGCTGCAGCGGGGGTGTGGCGGCCCGTGACGCCGACGACATTGCCTCCTGCGTCGACCGGGGTCAAGGGGTCGTGTCCCGGTCACGTCGTGAAGGGGTCGTGTCCCGGTCACGTCGTGAAGGTGTCGTGATCGGGGGCGTCCCATGACGGGATGGACGTCCTGCGGACCTCGTGTTATCCGTATTGGACATATGGATGTGACAAGGGGGAATGCAGCATGATGAGGACGTGCCTCGTCCTGGCGACGCTGGTGGCGTCGATCGGTGTCGCGGACGCTCAGACGTCCCCGACCTACATGATCAGACAGAGGATGAGTCCTCTGGGCGGAGCGTCCGCGGGTTCGTCGCAGCCGGCGTCGCCGAGATGTCCGATGTCGTTCGTGACCGGCATATCGTTCGGTGACGGCCGTGCTGGCGTCAGCCTCGGCAGCGTCCCGAACGACGGTGTCAACAGGCTGTCCCAGATCCAGGCGCTCTGCGACAAGGCGCCTTCCGGATCGACGTCGTGCGCCGCATATCCCGCCTACAACGGTCAGCCCATCGACGTGTTCGCCTACACGCACGCCACGTCGGGCGGCGGAAGCGCGAACGGCGACTTCAGGCGTGCCTGGGCCGCCTGCACCAGCTGATCCGACCCGGCATCGAGCCTCCGCCTCCACATCGAAGCCCGTCCCTGGGGGAACCACCCGCCAATCCGGTCCTCTATGACGCGAACCGTTCCCCACGCATTGATCACATGGGGGTGGTTGACGCATGCCGCTCCCGTCGGCCATCGTTGCTTTTTGCGCGTCGGGGGACGTGCCGGGGGAGTTCCACATGTCGAACGTGCTCATCGGGATCATCGGTGTGATCCTGTTCATCGGTCTGGCGCTCGCGGGCGCGTTGTTTCTGGGACCGCGCTTCCAGGAGTCGACCAACAACTCGAAGGCGAGCGCCGCCGTACAGATGACGATGCAGACGGCCGCCGCCGCGAACCTGTACCGCCTACAGGAGGGTCGCGACACCGTATCGACCTACGACGTCGCGTCGCTTCTCGTGGCCAAGGGCTACATGAAGTCGGTATCGGACAAGGTGCGTCTGATCGACGTCAACGCCCAGTCCGGATCGGGCCAGGCGGCCACCACGGCGTTGTACGACCTCGGAGCCGACGACGGCGCTCGCGACGTCTGCAAGGCCATCGAGCGGCAGATGGGGCGGACGACCTTCGCTCTCGACAACTTCGACTTCTCGTCGGCGGGTCTCCCCGGCACGTCGGGTTGCCGATGGAACGGCGCCACGCACTTCGCCTATTCGAAGATGTGATCGCGGGCACCCCGTGAGGGGGTGTCTTCACTATCGGAGCGATCCGGTATACACCGGCAATGTCGGCGCTCGGGGGAGCGCCAGGGGGAATCCATGTCGAATGTACTGATCGGGATCATCGGCGTCATCCTGTTCATCGGTCTGGCGCTCGCCGGCGCCCTGTTCCTGGGGCCTCGGTTCCAGGAGTCGACGAACAACGCCAAGGCCGCGGCGGTCGCCCAGTCCGTAAGCCAGATCGCGCACGCCGCGAACCTGTTCGCGGTGAGCGAGGGCAGGAGCTACGTCTCGTCGACGAACGAGAACACGGGCGTCGACGAGCTGATCTCCGGCAAGTACATCAAGTCTCGACCGACCAACCCTGTGACGAGCCGGAACGGGGTCCAGTACGGAGGCATCGTCCTATCCGGCACCGGCGTGTTCGCCGGCAGGGGGGAATGGGCGGTGATGCCGCTGAGCGACGGCGAGGCCGGCGAGGATTCCGACGGCGTCAGGGTCTGCCGCGCCATCGCGCAGCAGAACGGACAGGCGGTTCCCGCCGACGGATCCGCTCCCAGGGCGGCGAGCCCGCAGGATCTGGGGCGCAACGTCGGGTGCATGCGCGCGTCCGCGCTCTGGGGCGTCATCGCCCCCGATCGTCTGATCGCCTTCGCACGGATCTGATCAGGGGCCGGACAGTGGCAGCAAGGCTGCCGCAACGAGGGGGTCATTGACCTGAAGCCCCCGGATCGGGCATTGTGCCCATTCGCGCACCGGGGGGTGCGCATGGGGGTATCAGATGTCGAACGTGCTCATCGGGATCATCGGCGTGATCCTGTTCATCGGTCTCGCTCTGGCGGGCGCGCTGTTCCTCGGACCGCGCTTCCAGGAGGCGACGCTGAACTCGCGAGGATCGGCCGCGGTGCAGGCGGTCCACCAGATCGCCAACGCGGCGAACATGTACCAGGTGAACGAGGGGACGACCCTCGGAACGAACCAGATCTCTCTTCTGCAGTCGAAGGGGTATCTGAAGTCGATCCCGACGTTCGGAGATGCACCCTTGTACATGCTGGCCTCCGACGGGTGCGCCGGATGCATCGATCCCAAGTCGATCGGCGTGGTCTACGTCCTTCCGAACGACGTCCCGAGCCGCAAGCTGTGCGGAGCGATCATGCGGCAGGTCGGAGGGCTTCCGGCCGGTCAGGAGTACAACCCGACGGCCGAGATCGTGGCGACGACGATCGCGCGCAGGGAGACCGGGTGCGCCTTCGACAGTGCCAATCTCTTCATCTATTCGAGGTTCTGAACCATGAGCAACGTCCTCATCGGCATCATCGGCGTCATCCTGTTCATCGGTCTGGCCCTAGCGGGTGCGTTGTTCCTGGGACCGCGTTTCCAGGAGGCCACCAACAACTCCAAGGCCAGCGCCGCCGTGCAGGCGATCAGCCAGGTCGCACAGGCGATCCACATGCGCGATCTGAACGAGGGTGCGCCGATGACCTCGGCGACGTCGCTCCAGACCGGACTGGTGTCGAGCGGCTATCTGAAGGCCATTCCGACCAACCCCTACGGCGTCAACACCATGTACGTCGGAGACGGCGGTGGTGCGCAGACGTCGCAGCCGATCACCTACATCATCCTTCCCCTCGCGGTCGAGCCGGGAGCGAAGGCCGTCTGCACGGCGATCGTGAAGCAGACGGGGATGACGGCTGACGGGAGCATCCCGAGCGGGGCCAACGGCCCGACCTATCCGGTCGGGTGCACCGACAACGGTGGCGGTCTCTACACAGCCTACACGAGGATCCGCTGACATGAGCAACGTACTCATCGGGATCATCGGCGTGATCCTCTTCATCGGCCTGGCCTTGGCCGGCGCGCTGTTCCTCGGCCCGCGCTTCCAGGAGGCGACGCTCAACTCGAAGGCGTCCGCCACCGTGCAGGCCGTCCAGCAGATCGTGAACGCGATCGAGCTGCGCAACGTCTCCACCGGGGCGTTGACCACGGCGGCGCCGGACACTCTGGGCAAGCTGGCGAGCGAGGGGTGGTTGAAGGTCGTGCCCACCAATCCCTCGGGCGGCGAGACCATCTTCCTGCACGACAAGACGGCCAACACCACGGGTCCGGCTCACATCGTCGCGGCGATGCTTCCTCGCCAGACGAGTTCGAAGGCGCTCTGCGAGGCGGTGGCCCGCAACGTCGGCTCGGTCACGACCGATGCCGAGCTCGGAATGCCGGCCAAGCCGGTCGGGTGCTCGTACGCGTCCGGCGATCCGCTTTACTTCCTCGTCTACGCGACGGTCAGATAGGAGGATATCGACGTGTCCAACGTTCTCATCGGGATCATCGGCGTGATCCTGTTCATCGGTCTGGCGTTGGCGGGTGCCCTCTTCCTGGGGCCACGCTTCCAGGAGTCGACTAACAACTCCAAGGCCGCCGCCATGGTGCAGTCGGTGAGCCAGGTCGCGCATGCCGTGAATCTCTACGAGCTTCAGGAGGGCAGGAAGCTGCCGGACGGGTCGCCGACGCTTCTGGCGCCGAGCTACATAAAGACGATCCCGGTCAATCCGGACTGGGTGTCGGGTCTCGAGATCGGAAGCGCCACGAGGTTCCGTCTCGTCTGCGCGCCGATCGGCTCGTCGGAATCGATGGTGAACGTCTGCAAGGCGGTCAATAGGCAGACGTCCGGCAGCGACGTCGTGCCCGACATCGCCGGTGCGGACGAGCTCGTGGGCAACGTCGGCTGCTATGTGACGGGTACCAGTCGTACCCGTGTCGTCTGGGCGAAGGTGTGAGGACATGAGCAACGTACTGATCGGCATCATCGGGGTCATCCTGTTCATCGGCCTGGCGTTGGCGGGTGCCTTGTTCCTAGGCCCGAGGTTCCAGGAGGCGACCGCCAACTCCAAGGCCGCGGCCACGGTGCAGGCGATCTCCCAGGTCGCCCGGGCCATCGAGCTCTACGAGGTGCAGGAGGGGAGGCAGTATCCATCGGGTTCGACCAGTCCCCTCGTGGCTGCCGGATACATGAAGTCGAACATCGTCAATCCGATGAATTCGGAGTGGCTGGTCGACACGCGGGGTCTCGACGGCGCCAGCGGCACGGGATCGGCCGGCGTGGCGGCCGTGGGCGCGTTCCAGACCGGCAACAACGTCAAGGTCTGCGCGGCGATAGCCCGTCAGTCGGGACAGACGCTGAAGGCCGATGGATCCCCGCCGGACGGAGGGGCGAATCTCCCGTCCCAGCCACAGGGCTGCTTCGTCAATGCCGGCGGATGGGCGGGTCTCGAGACCGGCATGCTCATCGCCTACCACAAGGTGCGCTGATCCATGTCGAACGTCCTCATCGGGATCATCGGGGTGATCCTGTTCATCGGACTGGCTCTCGCGGGCGCCTTGTTCCTCGGTCCCAGGTTCCAGGAGGCGAGCAACAACGCCAAGGCCGCCGCGGTCGTCCAGTCGATGGACCAGTTCACCAAGGCCGTGAACATGTATCAGACGATGGAGGGAACGCCGATGCCGGCGGTGGGAGCGGCATCGGTCTTCACGCTCGCGAATAAGGGTTATCTCAAGAGCGTCATCGTCAGTCCGTTCAACGGCGCCGTGTTCGCGATCAACGACGCGACCGGCAACGGCGGCCCCGATCCGGCGGATCACGTCGAGACGAATCTCGGCGATTTCGACAACACTGTCGCCAAGTCCGTCTGCGAGGCCATCGAGCGCCAGGCGGGTGGAACCGGAACGCTGCAGTCCGTGACCGACTGGGGATACAGGATGAAGAATTCGCATCGGACCGGGTGCTTCCTGTACACGCTGCCGAGTCCGGCCCAGTACCGGGCCTATAGTCCGATCTGAATCGACTGCCCGTGTCCTGCCGTGAGGGTGGTCACGGCATGCCGAGGGTGATCGGCTTCGATGCATGGGATTGGATCATGTCGATCGACGGGATGTCGATCGAGCGAGGGGGAATTTAGATGAGCAATGTACTGATCGGCATCATCGGGGTCATCCTGTTCATCGGGCTGGCTCTTGCGGGGGCGTTGTTCCTGGGACCGCGTTTCCAGGAATCCTCCAACAGCTCCAAGGCCGCGGCCGCGGCGCAGGCCGTCACGCAGGTCGCTCATGCCATCGTCCTGAGGAACGTCCAGACGGGTTCGCCGATGCTCGCCACGAATGACGCGGCCAATCTCCAGGCTCTCGTGACGGATCGCTATCTGAAGGCGGTCCCGGTCGATCCGATGACGGGTGCGCCGGCGGTCTTCCGGATCGTCGACCTGCCCGGCAACAACATCGAGGCCGTTAGATGGGTGATCCTCGATCTCGGCACCGACACCAGGGCCAAGGAGGCCTGTCGCGCGGCGGAGCGCTCGTTCGGGATCCAGGATCCGAGCGACCACATCGATACCCAGGTCAAGTTCGGTGCGTGGGTTCCCGAGAAGAATCGTGCGGGATGCATCAACAACTTCTGGTCGAACAGCTACATGATCTTCGCGCCGGTCTGATCGGGGACGTCGGTCCTGGCGTGATGGGGGCGCATCCGATGCGCCCCTGATTGAACATGAGAATGCACTGATGTAGTGGGGACGAGGGGTCCGCACGGCGTCGGTCGCGCGGTTGAGGGGGAATGGAATGTCGAACGTGCTCATCGGGATCATCGGGGTGATCCTGTTCATCGGGCTGGCTCTTGCGGGGGCGTTGTTCCTGGGGCCACGCTTCCAGGAGGCGACGCTCAACTCGAAGGCTGCGGCGACCGTGCAGGCGGTCTCGCAGGTCGCGCATGCGGCCGAACTCAGGAACCTCTCCAGCGGTGCGGCACTCACCGCGGCCGCCGATTCGATCGGCAAGCTGGCCACCGAGGGATGGTTGAAGACGGTTCCCGTGAATCCGTCTGGCGGCAGCGGACTGTTCCTGCAGGCCGTCGATGGCGGCACGGCCGGAAACGCGCACATCGTCGTGGCTGTCCTGCCGCGCGAGACGAAGTCCAAGGCGCTCTGCGAGGCCGTCGTGCGGCAGACCAGCGGCACGATGATCGATGGTTCGTCGACGATGGCCACCGATGCGACCGGATGCGTCCAGGCCTCGACCGACCCGCTTCACTTCGCGGTCTACGCCACCATCCGCTGATCCGATCCCCGGATGGTCATGCCCATCCATCCGCAGGGGTTATTGACACTGGGGCCGTCCCGGTAGCAATGTCGGTCATGTCGCGCGGGGGCGCGATGCGGGGGTGTCATCATGTCTAACGTTCTCATCGGGATCATCGGTGTGATCCTGTTCATCGGCCTCGCCTTGGCGGGTGCGCTGTTCCTGGGGCCGCGGTTCCAGGAGGCGACGGTCAATTCCAAGACCGCCGCCGTCGAGCAGTCGCTCTCCCAGGTCGTTCACGCGGCCAGCCTGTACAGGATGCAGGAGGGAAGGGATCTGCTCGCGTCGAACTATTCGACCAACGTCCAGACGCTGCGCGACGCCGGGTACCTGAAGACGACCGTGGCGAGCCCGCTCAACGGATCGCCTATCTTCACGGTCGATGCGTCGGGAGGAGGAGCGGTGACTCCGATCCATCACGTGTATCTCGCCCTCGGGCCGTCGGACGACAAGGTCGCCAGATCGATCTGCATGCAGATCGAGCGTCAGGCCGGGTCCCCCGATCCGGAGGCGGCCATGGAGCCGGTCACGACCTATGCCGGATGGGGGAACCGCATCGGTGCCCGGAAGGGTCCCGGTTGCATGAACTACACGCTCGGCGCCGGATATTCCGCGTACATGCCGGTCTGAACGGAGAGGGATCATGAGCAACGTACTGATCGGCATCATCGGGGTGATCCTGTTCATCGGTCTGGCCTTGGCGGGGGCTTTGTTCCTCGGTCCGAGGTTCCAGGAGGCGACCAACACGTCCAAGGCCGCTGCGTACGTGTCGCAGGGCAAGCAGATCGCCGACGCGATGCAGATGTACAGGGTTCAGGAGGGGACGGATGTCCCCATCAACTACCCGATCACATCTCTCGTGGGATCCTATCTGAAGGCGGCGCCTGCGGGCTGGGACCTCTATTCGCTGGGTCAGACGAACTCGGCGGTCGCTGGCTTCACGGTCCTTCCCGAGACGACCCAGAACAAGTCGATCTGTCTCAAGATACAGATCGAGTCCGGTCAGTTGCCGCGGACCGCGACGACGATGGCGGACGACGTCGTCTTCATCCGTGACGTCTATCAGTCGAGGAACTACGGTTGTCTGCGGTATGACGCGACCCGGCTGGCGATCTGGGCGGCCGCATAGTTCCGTAAGGGTCGATCCACGCGGCGGTACCGGCGGGGTGATTGACAGTCGGGCCGTTCCGGGGGCAATGATGGATCATTCGCGCGGGGGCGCGGTCCGGGGGTGTCATAATGTCGAACGTGCTCATCGGGATCATCGGGGTGATCCTCTTCATCGGACTGGCGCTCGCGGGCGCCCTGTTCCTCGGGCCGCGCTTCCAGGAATCGATGAATAACAGCCGGGCTAGCGCGGTCGTGCAGGCGGTCAGCCAGACCGCTGCCGCCGCCTCTCTCTCGTCGACTCAGAGTGGTTCGCCGGTCGTCGCCGATCCGACCAGCGCGGCCGCGCTGGCGACCGACGGCTTCATGAAGTCCCTGCCGGGAAACCCCGTCAAGGGGACGAACGCGGCCGCGACGCCGTCGCTCGTCAACTTCATCGGCGACGATCGTACGGTCGGCTATTCGAACTTCTACGACGGTAAGACCGCGAAGTACGTCATGATGCGCATCGGCGATAACCAGAAATCCGTCTGCGATGCCGTCTCGAAACAGTCCGGATCCACCCAGGCCGCAGGCGGCCTATCGGGAGATGGACAGATGACACAGGTCGTCGGATGCGGATATTCCGACGTCTCGCCGACCGTCAAGAGCTACATCGTCTGGGCGAGGATCTGAATTATGTCGAACGTACTGATCGGCATCATCGGCGTGATCCTCTTCATCGGCCTGGCGCTCGCCGGAGCCCTGTTCCTGGGGCCGCGTTTCCAGGAATCGACGAATAACTCCAAGGCGTCCGCCCAGGTCGCCGCCATGCATCAGATCGCGAACGCGGCGAACATGTATCAGGTCAACGAGGGCAAGCAGACTCTGGACATCAACGTCCTGAAGTCCGGCGGGTATCTGAAATCGGTCCCGGCCGACATGTCGGGGGCGAACGCCTACTTCATCATGGTCGCCGACGGATCGGTGAGGCACGTCCTCATCGGATCGCAACCCAAGACGATCTGCCAGGCGTTCAACCGCCAGGTTCTCGGAAGCGCCGTCATCGGGACCGACTTCGACTATTCGAAGCCCGCCCTCTGCTACGGTGACGACGCCAGCGGCTATTTCATGGCGCTGAAGGTCTGATCGGCGAAGAGGGGGACGGCTCAGACGAGCCGCCCCCCTCTGGGATCCTCCCGCGGATCGCGGGGTGGTCTTCTCTCCTCCCGATCGTACGATCGGGAGGGCCTCGCCGGACTCACCGGCATGACGACCCTGTAGGGACCGATCCTCATGACGATGGTCCGTGCAGGAACCCTTCGCGGCTGAGCGGAGGCAGGGGCACGCCCTGCACGGTGAGTATCAGGCACACCGTGGCGACGAGCGCCGCCGTGAGGATCACGGCGGCGAGGATCATCCAGAACAGCGGGTGCACGACGCGCTTCTCGCGACGCGTCCGGTCGCGCTCCATGTCCGCCATCAGCCGACGCAGTTCGTGCGAGGACATCGGTGCGCGATCGCGTGAGTTCCGGGCCTCCTCCTCGCGCCGACGGCGCGCGGCGTTCATGACCGTCGCTACGACCAATGGTGCGATGACGACGGGCATGGTTCAGGCCGCCTTGCCGAAGACGTCGCCCAGGAAGGCGTCGGTCTTCGCGATCCAGGCGTCGTCGTAGGCCGTCAGGATCAGTCGGAGGCCCTTGGTCTCCCGGCCGTCGGCGAAGACCATGCCGCGCATGTGCGAGGCGGGCTGCACGCGGCGGTTGACGATCGGGCGCTCGTCCTCGGCGCCTTCGCGCGTCTCGAGCGCCGCGCGGACGAACTCGGCGTAGGTCTCGACGAGTTCGGCGGTGTCGATCAGCTGGAGGAGCGTCGTCGAGCCGCGACGCATGATCGCGCGCTCCAGGCGTTCCGCAGCCTTGAGGATCACGCCCGCCTTGGTCGTGGCGTTGGTCTCGTCGATGCTTGTGATCGCGAGTTCGACGCCGTCGTTGAGCAGAAGAGCCTTGAAGCGCATGATTTTCGTCCTACCGCAAAGGTTACGGTAGGAGTTCTGGACATCATTGGTCAGCCCTTCAGGGCTGCGATCCTCGGCATGACCGCATGGGCCTGGCCGTAGGACGTCGGATCCGGCGGATCCCCCTTCTTCGGCACGACGTGGTACTCGGGGAACGCGTCGGGACGTCGACGGACCATGTCCGCGATGACCGGCGAGCAGGCGTGCCACCGGGCCGCGAAGCGCATGCCCACGCCCTGCACGCGGTCACGCCGCGCCTGCTGGTCGAGGAAGGTCTCCGTGTCCTCGCTCCAGGGCCAGGTCGGTGCCGGACCTTCGGCCATGGTCCTGGAGGCGTCGCGCAGCGCGTGCCAGTCGGCGATCAGGGCGTCGATGTCCGGAGTCATGGGCGTCCGCTCCGGGCGGCGCGCGCGTCGGCGTCGGCTGAGTCGACGACCTCGGCGTCCATGCCGGCCTTCTTGAAGGCGTCGCGCGCGAAGTCCGGGATCCCGCCGGTGCGTTTGGCGAGGTCGCGCAGCATCTCCTCGTTGGTGCCGCCGATCCTCTGCATGCCGTTGAACATGGTGTTCCTCCCATACGATGGTTTCGACCATCGGTCTCCACATCGGCGCGGAACGACCCGCCTCGGCCTTCGGGGCCGGGCGGGTCGTCGTGTCTGGCGCCCCGGGAGAGGGTCGAACTCCCGACCGTCGGCTTAGAAGGCCGCTGCTCTATCCACTGAGCTACCGGGGCGTAAGGCTGAAAGCCTCGTTAACTGGGGCGAAGGACGGGGTTCGAACCCGCGACATCAGGCACCACAAGCCTGCGCTCTACCGACTGAGCTACCAACGCCGTGCGGACAACCGATTTACATCCATCATCCGACTTGCACATATCTATCCGATCACATTCGCCGGCGTCGCGTCGATTCTGCGCATCGACCGTGCCGCTTGCCCGCGCATGCATGCCGCGCGGGCCCGTTCCGCCATCGGCCTGTCCATCATGCCTATGTGGCAGTCCTCGAAGCGGATCCCCAGACGATCCGCCAGCCAGCGGTACGCGTCCCGTCTGGCCACGGTGCGCGATGCATCCGTGCGATCCCTCCATAGCGGATCGAAGACCTGGTGGACGGCCGTCCGGGCGGCGCGGGTGGCCGGACCGGCGGGCGTTCCCAGCGGCTGGAGAGTGCCTGCGTGGACGCCCACGTATGCACCGCAGCCGCATGCGTAGAAGCGCAGATGCGCCAGATCCGCTCTGCGCGGGTGGATCGTCGCGCCGTCGACGAGACCGGTGGGTGCTCCGCACTCCCCGCAACGCACCTCGATCTCGATCAGCGAGTGTCAGTTGTGGTCGACCCGCCGTCCGGTCCGTGCCGGCATCAAGCGGTCCCGACCGGCTGGGTGATGACGCGGTAGTCGTCGATCATGTGGGAGAAGCCGATGACCGGACCGCGGTCGGAAGGACGGCCATGTCGCGTGCGGCTGCGGGGATCGGACATCGGGAGGAGCGATCGCGGATCCGGCTCCCATAGCCGGTACCACGCTCCACCGTCCATCGACGTGAGCTTGTGCAGCCGCGCGCCGGGGGCGTCTCCCAGCGAAGCGCACAACTCCTCCACGATCGTCAGCACGCGTGGGCTGAGAGTCGGACCGGGGAGTCGCGCGGCGTCGCGCCGGCGACGGACGAGACGACTGCGGCATATGCGGGCGAGATCGATGTTGTAGGGTCCGAGCAGCGTCGCCTCGAACCAGTCCGGCAGGATCCGCTCCGCATGGCGACCCACGTGCATCACCTGCACGAGGTAGACGGTCCTCAGGACGTCCAGCTGCGTCAGGTCCGGCCGCCGCAGGATGATGGCCCGGACGATGTCGGTGTCCGTGTCGATGGTCGTCCTCGACCTCGAGGGTTCTCCGAACAGCAGCGTCAGGATGTTCATGGTTTCGTCCTCCGGCGGGGTTCCGGCCCGTGTCAGACCATGTTCCACAACGGGCGCACCGCGTTGCGTACCGCTCCGATCCGTTCGGCGTGCACCCCGAAGTGATCCTCGAGCTCGTGCGACTGCTTGCCGTCCAGGGACACGAGGTAGGAATCGATGAGATCCTGGACGGTGACTTCGGTGTCTGCGATCGTGGTGGTGGCGAGATCCGCTGCGGCGATGGTGGTCATCGGTGGTGTTCCTCGTGGTCGGTGAAGGGTTGGAAGGGGAGATCAGCCGCGGCGCGCGAAGCCGAGGCCCTCCAGCCCGAGGACGAACTCCTCGACGGTCAGCGGGCTGGTCTGAGGGCCATGCCGCGGCATCCGCTCGTGGCGGGACATCGAGCCCAGCATCAGCAGGAGGTCCGGCATGTCCGAGAGCGCCGCCCAGGATTCGTCGTAGACCTCGAGACGGGCCGAGGGTGCGTCGTCGTCGCGCAGAGTGCGCCAGCGCATCCCCATCTCGGCCATGAGGGTGCCGTCGAAGGGGGCGTTCGGATCGGGGTAGATCCCGAACATGACCTCGGCGACCGCGTCCCTGCCCAGCATGTTGTCCGGCACGATGTAGTATGAGCGGTGTCGACGTTCCATGTCTCGGATCCTCCGTGGGGTGTTGTCGTGTTCGCGCGATCAGCTGCCGATGACGGGATCGAGGCTCAGCGTGGCGGTCGCGGCGTCGTGGGAGAACCGGAGCATCTCCAGGAAGGTGCCGTCCGATCCGTATACCTCCGCGCTCGGCGTCGCCGTCGCGCCGAGGCGTGCGACGATCGCGTTCGCTAGATCGATGGCATCCTCGTCGTCCCCGATGTGTGCACGGGCGTGGCCGGCGTCCATGGTGGCCTTCAGGGACAGCATGTAGCCGGCCCAGACCGCTTCGAGGAGCGTCGCGCCGTCGATGGCCTTCTCGACGGGCATCGACAGGATGACCGCGTTCTCGGCCGAGCAGCCGTGATGGCGGCCCGACACGATCTCGATGCGCTCGATGCCGACGATCTCGACCGAACGGAGCAGTCCTACGGCCTCCGCATCGAGGGCCTCGAGGCCGCGTAATGGCTGAAGCTCGTCGAGTCGGTAGAGGTTGCCGAACTCCGAGAGCTCCCCGGCGTCTGTCGCGGCGATCGTCGTCATGATTTTCGTCCATCCTGAGGCATGTGTGCTATCCATGGCGAAATCCGGAATAGCCGGTCACGATGATCTCATATGCCAGAAGGGGGAAGCAGCATCGCCCCTGCCGGAAGACCGGATATGATCCGAAGGGCTTCCATCGGATCGAGTTCGGTTCCGCGGGCCGTATCGGACGGCGTGATCAGGCAGCTGGTCCGTCGGCTTCGTCCGCTCAGGCCGCCGCTCTCCATCATCAGCGACGGTGCGCATGGTGCGGTCGTCTCGAGTGCTCGCAGCGCGGGTTCGTTGAAGGTGCCCCATCCCGGTCTGGCCGGATGGGCCCATCTGCGCATCGTCGTGCCGTTGCGGTCGTGGCTCTCGATCCACACCGCACCGTTCCCGTTCCCTCGAGCGATCCTGAAGACGTCCGCGGTCGGGTGCGCGACGTACGCCAGGGCCGTGCAGACGAGGGTATGGTCGCTGGTCCGTTCGACATGGTCGGAGGCGAGCGCATCGCGCATGCGCTCGATGGCGGCGAGCATCGAGACCTTTGAGGGTGCGACGGGTTTGATCGGCGCCAGACGCTCGTCCTCGGTGATCCTGGTGAGGGCTTTGGCCGCATCGCCTTCGTGGACGGAGAGGTGGTGTGTTCCTCCACGACGACTGAGTCTCAGGCGTACCGTCCCTCGTCCGAGATACGGGTCCTGGAGGTGCTCGTCCCAATGCCAGTTGCAGGTGGCATGGGACGAGCTGGCGATGATCGTCGGGCTTGCCTGATCGTCGAGGAGACGCATGGCGGTCTCGCACAGCCGAGTCAGCCTCGTCACCGTCTGGCGTCTCGCCAGGTCCTCACCCATGCCCGGATCAGCGCTCCCTGCCGGAGGGCCCGGCAACGGGAGTTGCATCGGTCGGCCCCTTCGAGGACCTGTCGGTCAGGGTCCTGACGACCGCTTGCCGGTCCGCGCCGTCGAGATGCGCGGCGTCCATCACGCTGATCCTCGCCGGGATCGTCTCGCGGCGCATCCGGTCCCTGGACTGGATGTCCTCGACCGTCTCGTCGGGGACGGGCATGCCGATGACCGTCTCGACCCGGGGGAATCCGGGATCCGCCATGCGCATGCGCAGATCGGAGGCCATGTCGGAGGAGGCCGACGGGTCGTCCGTGTGGAATCCCACGCGCTTGAGGTTCGGCATGGAGATCTCGCCCGCGGCGATCTCGCTCCAGAGATAGTCGGCGATCTCGCGGCCCTTGGGATCCCCGGGGATGAGGTTCTGGTCGAAGGAGATCTCCGAGATGCGCTCGGGGATGCGGTCGACGATGCGCAGCAGATCGCCGCCGTACTTGGCGAGCGTCCAGCCCGCCGGGGCAGGACGCTCGTCGTCGAGGAAGATCCGGACGGGACCCGTGGCGGGAACGCCTTCGAGCGGCCTCACCGCTCGTTCCCCCGCTTCTGGAGGGTGGCCTGCAGAGACTGCGCCGCATCGACGGTCTTCGGACCGTAGCGCTCGGTCAGGCTGCGCTTGTCGAGGGCGAGCTCGAGGCCGGCGGCCAGCAGGGACGACATCTCCGGGTTCGCGGCCGCCTCGGCGAGCATGGCCAGCGCCTGGGCGTAGATGCCGGAGATCGGCTTCTCCTCCGGAAGCGGCGTCCTGTTCCCCAGGAGGCCGTCCGCTCTGTCGAGGAGATCGGTCGTCGCCGCACCGCCGCGTCCCAGGTCGATGGTCTTGGGCGTCGCCGGGACGAGGTGACCGTCCTTCAGGGCGTCGTAGAGCCTCATGGCACCCTCCGGCGTCACGCCGGCGGCGCGCATCACCCCTGCCGCGCGCTCCTGGATCGTGAGAGCATCCGGGAAGGCGAGGTGCGTGTCGTCCGAGGAGCGCTGCTCGCGTGCGGCGGTGTTGACGAGCTCGTCCACGGCGTTGTTGAGGCGGCTGTTCTCGCTCTGCCCCGTCGAATGACCCTTGGTCCAGACCACCTTGACGGCGTCGCCGAGGTCCGACTTCAGGGCGTCGATCGCACGCCACTCGTCGGCGTTGGCGAGGCCGCCCTTCTTGTGATAGCCGCGGCTCGCCCAGCCCTGCAGCCATTCGTTGTAGCCGTTCACGGCGTACTGGCTGTCGCATACGATCTCGATGGGCGTTCCGCGCTGCTCGGGAAGGTGCTCCTGGACCCGCGAGGCGAACTCGAGCCCCATCCGCAGCGCCTGCACCTCCATCGCGCCGATGAGGCCGTTCGCCGAATGTTCGGCCTTGCCGACCATTTTGCCGTCCGGCATCCGCGCGACGAATCCGGCTGCGCCCGGGCGGAAGGTGTCGTCGCCCTTGCGGAAGTCGCCCTGCTGGATGCTGCTGCCGTCGCATGCGATCTTGATCGTCACTTCTGATTCTCCCCTCTGGGTCTCTGGTTCGTCGTCGACCATGATAGCATGGTCGTTCCCTCGCGGGGGAGATCCCCCGCATGATGCTCAGTCGCCGCGGTATCTGCCCGACAGCTCGTCCAGGCGTCGTCCTGCATCGGTGCTCTCCGCGAAGTGCCGCCGACGCCCCATGGCGTCGGCCACGTTCCAGCGGCGACGGGCCTCGGCGTCGGTGACGTCGGGATCGCGCGAGCGTATCATGACCGCGTACGCCTTGGCGTTGAGGATGCCGACGGCCAGGACGAAGTCGGCATCGTAGCGTGCGATCGCCTCCTCGGCGGCGGCCTTGCAGTCCATCATGCCGCATCCCGAGATCTCGCGCATGAGATGGACGAGCGGCGCCGTGAGACGTCGCTCCATCGCGATGGTCGTCTCGCGGGTCGGGCGCGCCTCGTCGACGAGGAGCGGCGTCAGGTCCTCGTCGGTGCGCACGAGGACGATGCGCTTGGCGGAATCCTCTCGCGTCAGCTCCACCAGCTGACGCCCGAGGGCCTGTCCCGAGGAGGAGGAGATCCATGCGTCGTCCATGCCGTGCAGGACGACGACGTCGGTCGCGTGCATGGCGGCGATGTCCTGGACCACGCCGCCCAGATGCGTGCGGATCGCCCCTTCGGCGGTGAGATCGATCACGCTGGAGCTCATGCCCGAACCGGTGAGGACGGCTCCTATCCACGATGCGAGCCGGCCGGCGTCCTGCGGACGCCCCTGGTTCCTCACGATCGTCATGGAGCCCCGGGCACTCGTCGAGACGGCTTCCCGGAAGCCTTCGATGTCGACATGGGTGCTGTCCGGGCTCATGTTTCATCCTTCTTTTCGATTTCGCGAAGCGGGAAGGATGCTTCGATCCGGTGCCTCCATGCGCCGCTCCGCATCCACGTGCGGGGAGCCGTCCCGGTCATCCGGAACGGCTCCCCCCGTGGTTCTCATTCGACGTCGGTCGAGAAGGCGAGACGCTCCTCTCGGGAGGCGGCGCGACGCTCGAGACGGTGGGTGATTTCCTTGAAGGGGCGTCCCCAGCCCGCGTACCTGGGGCCGGGTCGACGGCTCCAGTATTCGCGGTGATGTCCCTTCTCGGCGGCGTTCTGACCCATGGCCATGTCGTTTCGGTTCCTTCGTGGAACCGCTTCGGGCGGGAGTGCCCTGGCGGATCGGCTAGGCCGATAATCGCCGGGAGTCGTCGGTGCGGCGCAGGTGGGTCATGGCGTCAGTCTCCAGCACGGATGGCCCGGTTCCGGGCATGCGCCGCGGCCAGGCGCGAGCGCGTCACGGGAGGGGCGAGCGCGTCCATCTCGGCGACGACGCGGTCCATGCCCGACTCCACCAGACGGATCATGGTGTCGGAGACCTCGTCCTTGCGGGCGCGTCGGTCGAGCTCGTCGAGGACCATGTCGCCCTTGGAGAGGACGAAGACCTGGTGGCGGCGCACGGTGCCGCGCTTGCTCTTGTAGCCGCTGTAGAACCGCACCAGCTGTCGCGACTTCAGGTCCCGCATCGCCGGATCCCGGTCGATGTCCGGATCGCAATCCCCGCGGATGCCGTCGATCCGGCGCAGCAGGGCGAGGGCTGCGGGCCTGGCCGAGAGCGAGTCGGCCACGGCCGCGACCGGTTGGCGATCGACGAGATGCGACATGGGGCGCGAGGGGCGTCGCATACCGAGGCCCGGGCAGATGCTGCTCATGTTTCGTCCTCCATGTGGTTTCCGATCGCGATGCCCCATGCGCCGGCCCCGGTCCGATCCGGGACGCTGGCTGTGACGATGTCGCCATCATGACGTCCCGCGGGTCCGGAGTCCATGTACCGGACCGACGATCACGACGGCGGCATCGCTCGCCGGTCAGTCCTGATGGCCTTCGGCGACGATGATGTAGTGCTCGAAGCCCTCGCCGCCGTTGACCTCGTCGTTCAGGCGCTCGAGGTCGTCCATGAGGGCATGGTCGTCCAGATCGATCGCCAGGTGACGGCCCTCCTTGACGGCGGCGTCCATGCGCAGCCTCAACGCTCCGATCACGTAGATCGTCCCGACCTGCTCGTCGGTCAGGCCGTGCTCGTGCCATTGCCACGGCAGATCGCTCGTCGAGATGTCCGGCATGACGCTGCGGATCTCCGCCTCGAAGCCCGCCTTGCGGAGGTTCGCATGAGCCTCCGCGTACCGCTTCTCGGCATCGGCCCGTGTGATGTTCATGCAGTGCTTGACGCCCATGATGCTCTTCCTCTGTCTGATTGTCCGGTCTGATGGGAGGGAGTGGATTCAGCGGGTCGTGATCGGTCGGGATCCGCTGTGCGCCAGCCATCCCTCCCTCGACCGTCGCCATGAGGGATACGGGGTCTGGTCCGCCTTCTCCCCGTCGACGTTCAGACCGCGCCAGGCGATCTTCTCGCCGATCGAGTCCGGTCCCTCGCCATAGGGACGGCCGCCTCGCAACGGCCACTGGATCCACTCCTCCATGACCTCGACGTACCGCTTCTCGCAGCGGATGCAGCGGAACTCCCGCGATCGTCGGGTCAGGCTGCGGAAGGGACGGCTGTCATGGCGGCCGCAGCCGCACATGGCGCTTCCGACGATCCCGACGACGGCGGACTGGATGGCGATGAGCATGGGGATCAGTCCTCGGAGGTCATGGTGCGCACGATCGCGCCGTGGGGAGTGAGACGGTACTCGTAGCCGCGTCCGGCCCTCTGTCCGGGCTCGCCGCCCCATCTGGCGTGGCGTCGCTCGATCCAGGCGGGACTGCGCTTGGCCATCGCCGTGAAGGACGCGGCGCTCACGCCGCCGATCTCGGCCGCGGTCATCCACCCCCGGCCGACGTGCATCCTCGCGACCGCCTCCAGAAGCGTCCGGGAGGCCCGCTGGACGTCGTTCGCCGCCTCCGCCCGCGGGGATGCCGGAATCGTCGCGTCGACGCTCATGCGGCGTCCTCGGCGGTTCCCAGCAGCGACATGATCTCCCAGCACGCGCCGTCGAAAAGGGCGCGTGCGCGCACGGGCATCTCCCCCTGGTTTGCGAGGGCGGAGAGGCGTCGCTCGTTGTCGTTGGTGGCGAGCACGATGATGTGCTCGGGCGCCGCCTGCGGTTCGTCGGTCACGGCGACGATCGCCTGTGCGAGGATCGTGACGGGCTTGCCCGAACGCGTGGTCCCGAAGCTGATGCAGGTGTGCTGGTCGGTCGTGATGGCGACCTCGCGCACCCTGTTGCCGGTGAAGGGCACGGTGTCGTTCATCGACGCGTCGCCGATCGCGTCGTCGACCAGTCCGTGTACCGTCCCATCGGTCTTTCCTCCATCCACGTGCGTCCACGGGGATATCCAGACATGGAGGAACGCGCTCCCCGCAGGGGTGCGCCCCGCGCTCGTCGCGGAGGACCGCAGGTCCTTTACGAACGGGAAAGGCCCGCCGTCGCCGGCGGGCCTTCCGTGAGCCTCATCCCGTGGGATGGTCGGATCAGTCGTCGCCCTCGGGCACGTAGTACACCGCGGGTCTGCCGCTCTCGGCCGACAGGATCACGACGCTCGACTCCGGATAGGAGAGCACGATGCGGCGGCCCGCCGCGGCGATCTCCTGCCCGCCCGCCCAGCGCTTCCTGGCGCGGAAGGCGACGACGTCGCCCTTGCCGCCGCCGAGACGGACGATGACCGCGCCCTGGGACCGGTTGTTCGCCAGGAAGGCGCTGTCCATGATCCCGTCGCCGTTGTAGTCGAGCTGCGCCGAGACGCCGTAGGGGCGCTTGGCGTCGGCGCCGAACTGGGTCGCCGCCATCTGCGCGGACGACATGGCGATCCACGGATCCGCCTTCGGGTTGACCACGGGAACGTTGTAGCCGACGGGCCACGCCTTGATGCCGAGCGGCGCCTTGCCGGTCAGCCTCCGGGCGAACTCCTCCGCCGAGTTCTGGGCGAGGGCAGGTGCCGCCGTCGCCGCCGCGAACGCGATTGCCGCGATGATTGCTGCTGCTTTCTTCACTTCGATCTCCTTGGTGGAACACACCGTTCTGTCACTGGGGGATGCATCACCGCTCTTTTACGGCGTCTTAACGGGCCTCAGCCCAGCCAGCCGATGTGGACGTGATCCCTCGAGGTCCCGTAGTTCTCGAACTGCACGTTGTATCGTGGTCCCAGGGCGTTCGCCAGGATGCCCACGAAGTTCTTGCACATGGCCGGCGAGTAGCCGTTGGCCGTGTTGCAGCGCATGTCGATGGCGTCGCCCCTGTAGTGGGCCGAACCCGGAGTGTGACCGTCCTCGTCTGCGCCCGCCGTGAACACCGGATCGTTCATGCGCAGCAGGTTGGCGACGATGTAGATCTCGTCGAGGATGATCTTCAGGTTCTGGTCGATGCCGGCCATGTCGATGTCGCTGCTCTTCACGAGCACCTTCTGACCCGCGATCGTCTTCAGGACGCCGCCGCCCGAGGGCGTCGGATAGGACTTGGTCGCCGAGAGGTTCTGCTTGAGCGAGGGGTCGAGTCTCGACGCCTTGTAGACCGTCAGCGGGACCTGCTTGCCCTCGAGGGTGTAGCTCTTCTTGGTGCCCGTGACGGGCGTGGCGCCCGCCTTGGCGTACCCGACCGCGCCACCCGAGCCGGTGCCCGGATTGGTGGTGACGGGCACGGTCGGCGTGGGAGTCGGCGCAGGGGTCGGAACGGGCGTCGGCGACGGGGACGGCAGGGGCTGCACGACGGGGTTCGAGGGGCCGAAGACGGTCCCCGGCGTCGGCGACGCACCCGGTGTCGGCGTGGCGCCCGGAGCAGGCGTCGTCCCCGGCGTGGGCGACGGCGCCGGAGCGGGAGTCGGCTTGGACGGGATGCCGACGTCCCAGATCGGAACGCTCTCGGGCAGCGGGACCGTCAGCAGGGCGTTGTCGTCGGCGAGTAGACGCGCGCATTCCGCGTCCGAGATGGTGGTGGGCGCGGAGCCGGTGCTCTGCGCCGACGCGGGGCCGGCGGCCATGACGGTGAGAATGCCCGTCGCGCACAGCATCGCGATGTGGTTGGTCTTCATGTGGCGTCCGCCCCTGTGGATCCGTGGGCGCATCGCGCCCCCCTCATGATGATCCTACAGTCTGGCCGCGCATAAGGGAAGACCCGACTCGGCTCCACGGCGTCTCATCGACGCGCACCCCTCGGTCGGCGGATGCGACCCGGCATTGAGGAGGGGGCGGCACCCTTCGGTGCCGCCCCCTCCCGGAGCTCCGGACGTCGTCGATGCGATCAGGCGACGATGTCGATCACCAGTTCGAAGCCGCAGGCGATCGCGTCGGAGATGTCCGGCGCGTACATGTCCGCCTCGTTCCCGACGAGGTCGACGAGACCGCGCTCGTCGAGGTCCTTGACGATGCGTCCTATCGCGAAGGCGCGTTCCGCCATCCGCGGAAGCAGCGCGTCGTGGAGGCTGGCCTCGCAGACGGCGCCGAGCATCCCGTCCATCTCGATGATCTCGCCCGCCAGGACGATCGCGTGGGTCGACGCCCGCGACATGGCGATGCGCCCCTCGTGGCGCATGTCCATGATCGATCGTGCGATGCGTGCCGAGCTCAGGCGGATGTCCATGTTTCGTCTCCCGGAAGGGTTCCGCCCTTCGGGATCGCATTCCATTCGTCGTCCTTCGCGGCGTCGCGCCGCGCCGGCCATCAGGCCGGAAGGAGGAAGTTCTGCGTGCGCGGAGCGACGCGGATGTACGCCACGTACTGCTTGACGGCGGAGAACCTGACCGGGTCCGAGCCGGTCAGCGCGCAGCCCGCGTCACCCGTCGGATCGCCGGTGCTGGAGACGTCCTCCACCGTCTGCCGTCCGTAGGTCTGCTCGATCTCCTGGCAGACCCGCCGCGACCGCTCGTCGTCCTGCGGACCGATCACCGCCTGGGCGTACTTGGCCGCATAGAAGGGCTCATCGTACCCGTCGGCGACCATGTTGTTGTTGAAGGAGACGGCCCATCGCGGATCGCCCGGATTCGCCGTGGCGTTCCTCGTGGGGTTCATGGCCGCTATCTTCAGGAAGCGCGGCACCAGGAACTGCGTGCCGGTCGACGGGATCGTGGACACGCCGAGCTTCAGACGACGCATCTCGGCGGCGTCCGCCGCCTGCTTGATCTGGCTCATCAGCGCCGCGGCCTGACTGCTGGACGTGGCCGACTGGAAGTCGTCCCCGAGGAACAGCGCGCCTGCGAGCGCCAGGCCGATGAAGAGGATGACGCCGATGATGCCGATGAGTACGTTGGACATGGGATTCTCAGAGAACGAGGAAGGCGTTGTATCCGCTGTTCCCGACCGTGTACAGGAAGCATCCGACGACCTTCCGGTCGGTGTTCACCCGCGTGGTCCAGCCGGCCGAGGTCGTGACCGCCGCGATCGCGGCGTCGGGATCGCTCGCGCCGGCCTGCTGCTCGATCTCGCGGCATATCGCCTTGGCGGATTCGTCCCCCGGGGGACCGATCCTGGCCTGCAGGTGATGGATGGGCAGCGTCCGCCCGTAGCCGTCCACGTCCACCGTCCTGTAGTTCGTGCCCGACAGCGGGACGAGCGGCGCGGACTTCAGGAATCTCGGGATGAGGGCGGCGACGTTGGTGTCGTAGTCGGTCGCTGACATCCGGGTGCCGAGCTTGAGGTCGCGCATGTTGATGGCCGCCGAGATCTGCTGCATGTCGGAGACCACCTTGGCCGCCTGCGTGGACGATCTCGAGGACCTGAACTCGTCTCCCAGGATCAGGGCTCCCGCCAGCGCGAGGCCGATGAAGAGGATGACTCCGATGATCCCGATGAGGACGTTGGACATGTCTATGCGATCCGATCAGAAGATGTTGGCGTAGACGACCCAGTACAGGGGATCGCTCGGCGAGTAGCCGCAACTGATGCCCTTGTGCTGCATCGATAGGGAGGCGTCGCCCGGAACGGTCCCGGCGGCCTCCGCCGCTGCTTCGCATATCCGCTTGGATGCCGCCTCGCGAGGCAGGGTCGCCACCAGGATGTATGCGCGACCCGTGGTCGTGCTTCCGGATATGTCCTGCGCGAAGATGCCGCTGCCGCCGGTCGTGTTGACCGGCATGGTCCTGAGGAATCTCGGCACCAGCAGGGCCGCACCCTGCGAGTTGTACTCGCCGGGGGTGAGCGTGCGGCCGGTCTTGACCTGGAACATGGTGACGGCCTGCACGCCCTGCTGGAGCTGGTTCGTCACGGCCGCGGCCTTCGAGGAGGCGCTGGCGTTGATGAAGTCGTCGCCGAGGATCAGCGCGCCCGCCAGGGCCAGGCCGATGAACAGGATGACGCCGATGATGCCGATCAGCACGTTCGACACGGGATCAGCCTCCCGTCCAGCCGGACTGCTGGCTCACCGGCACGCCCGGATTCTCGATCCTCATGTAGGCGATGTACCAGTTGCGGCTGCCCGGCTTGAAGGCGGCTGCGGAGAAGCCGAGGATGCATCCCACCGGTGCGGCAGGGTAGGGATCCGTGTTGCCGGCGTAGCTGACGACGTCGGACTGGCCGTAGGTCTGCGCGATCTCCCGGCAGATCGCGGCGGCGCGCTCGTCGCCCTCCTGCCCGATTGCGGCCATGAGCCATTTGCCGGCGTACGTCGGCTCGCGGTAGTTGTCGACGTAGATGTTGTTGTTGAATTCGATCTTGTAGAGGTACGTGCCGTCCTCCCGCGCGAGGTACGTGGGATTGCGCGCGGGAACCTTCAGGAATCGGGGCACCAGGAAGTCGCTCTCGATCGCGGGCACGAACGCGGAGCCGGTCTTCAGCTTGAACATCTCCGCCGCGTCCGCGGTCTGCTTCATCTGGCTCATCAGCGCGGCCGCCTGGCTGCTGTTGCTCGATGTCCTGAAGTCGTCGCCCAGGATGAGCGCGCCGGCGAGCGCGAGCCCGATGAACAGGATGACTCCGATGATTCCGATCAGTACGTTCGACATGTGACCCCCGTCGCACGTCCCCCGACGTGCGTGCCGGAACACGTCTAGCGCAACGATCCGCCGAGGTCCATAACCGAGGCTGTCCGCGGAGTCTCATGTCCATCCCGGCGTGCGGCCCGGGATCCTCCCGACGGGGTGGTTGGCATCGTCCCGGAGATCCTTCATCCTATCGTCGCGCGACATCCGCGCCGGAGGGGGAAGATCTGATGGTTTCGGATGCTCGGACTGCAAGGATGACGATGGTCTTCGTCAGGAGCGGCGAGATGATCGCGGTGGCGGGAGGCCGTCGGAATCCCGACGTCGCACGTCTCGCGCCGTCTCCGGCCACCGATGCCCTGAGGGCCGAGGTGGAGGCCGTCGGAGGCAGCGCGTCCCTCGAGCTCGACGTGAGACGTGCCGAGAGAGGGGCCGACGTCGATCTGGTCGGTGCCAGTCTGCCGTCGAGACCCGACGCGGACGAGAGGAGGTTGATCGAGGCGGCCGCGGACTTCTGGGACATCGCCCGCGGCGGTCGCTCGGAGGCCTCCGGGGCCATCGAGCGTCGGGTCCGCGCATCGAGCGGCTTCCATCCGATCGACCTGAAGTCGTCCTTCGTGCGCGAGATGGTGATCGAGGAGGCGATTTCCGCCACCCGTTCGAACCGGTCGGCCAGACGTGATCCGGAGCCTTTGAGCCGTCCGTCCGAGGGACCGGTGGCGGATCCCGGCGCGACCCGTGCGCTGCACGTCGCGGTAGCCTCGGATCCGGCCCTCGCCCGGTCCATGACGGGTGTCGACGGCATCGATCCCGCCGCGCTCGCGGCCGCTCTCCAGGTGACCTCGCGCAGGAACAGGCGCGGCAGTTTCGACGCCGAGGTTTCGTTCACCAGGGAGGCCAGCGGTCTGGAGCAGGTCCGGGCCCTCTTCGGGGACGGGCCCATGCCCGTGCTCAAGGGAAGGATCCACGGCCACCAGGGGCCGGAAGGCGCCGTGATCGAAGGCCTCAGCACCGATCTCACCCGCATGGGCAACGGTCCCGACGGCCCCGTGCCCGTCGACAGGGTCGACTCGAGATCGAATCTGGTCGACGGGACCCTGGTCCATTCCTCAAGGCACAGATCGCAGTTCGACACCACCCGGGATGCGCTCTTCATGGAGGCGGACAGGCTCTTCCTGGGATCGGTCCGGCACTACGACAGGAACCCCCCTCTGGAGATCGTGTCCTCGGTCTCGCCGTCGCTCGAGGATCTCAAGGCCCGGGTCGCCTCGTCCGAGCGCGGCGTGGTCCTCGGGGAGTTCTCCCTCGAAGGCTCCCCGTCATCGGGTCGACTCGCGTCCGTGGAGGATCTTCGCGACGCCGGGAGGACCTATGTCGGCAAGGACGGAAGGAACCACGACATCGACGAGGCGATCGGTCCGCAGATGTCCTATGCCGCCATCAGGGTTCCCGCGATCGAGCATCGCGCCACGCAGGAGCGGGCCATCGCGTCCTTCATGGGTCGGATGGGCGATCTGGGGAGGGATCGTCCCGACGATCTGTCGCTCATGCTCGGCGGTGACGTCGGTCGCCAGGCCGTCGATCCGTCGACCCTCCGCGTGGATTCCGTCCGTCTCGTCCAGGGTCGGGCGAGGATCGCCTGGTCGGCGGGTCGGGATGACGACATGGTTCGTGGAAGCGCGCTGGTCAGGACCTCCGGCGAGGATTCGATCGCGACGCTGAACAGCACGTTCAAGGGGATGCGCGAGGCTCCCGAGGGTCACGTCCCCGATGGTCGGGTCTCGATGCGAATGAGGCTGGACGGAGCGGATCTGTCCTCGCCCGAGAAGTCCTGGGTGACACGCACCGACGGATATCGTCTGCCGGTCCTGTCGGTCGAGGGGTCGGATCTGTATCTGACCGATCCCATGCTCGACCGCGCCGAGAGGATCACGGCCGTGTCGCCCCGGCTCGGAACGGATCTGGAGGGAGTCAAGGCCAGGGTCCGCGAGCAGGGCGGCATCGCGCTGGTCAGGATCATGTTCTCCGATCTGCGAGGCGAGAACGGTCTGGAGATCGCATCGCTGGATTCGGTCCGCAGGCCCTCGCCTGCGATGATCGAGATGTCGGATCGTCTCATCCGCAGGAAGTTCGCGACGCAGGCGCCGTCGGCCGGTCGCGAGGGCCTCGTCGCCCAGGCGAAGGCCGCGTCGCTCGATCGCCCCGACGATGCCGTTCAGACCACCAGGGCTAAGGGCCGCGACGAGGACGAGGGCTTCCTGGCGCGCATCGGCAGGATGGCCAGGTCCGTCACCGGCAGGGGCTGAGGAATCGGAACAGGCTCCGCCCCCTTCCGGGACGGAGCCTGTCTTGTCTCCGACGTCCGTCGGCGGGGTCAGGCGGCCTGGCGCGTGGCCGGACCGAACTCGGCGTAGTCGTCGCCCGTCTCGTTGATCATCGTGGTGCGATGCTCGAACGGGCGGATCCCGACGATCTTGAGGGTCGAACCCTGCTCGATCGCCATGCCGTCCACGCTCATCGACTCCGCGGCGACCTCGGCGATCTCGCCGAAGGCGAGAACGGTGCGGTCCGAAGGCGACGTGAACTTGGCGTAGGGGATGCCGTCACGGGTGGTGGCGCGCGTCACCGTCGCCTTGGAGAGATCGAGCTGGATCTCGATCGGTTCCGGCATCGCACGCGGTGCGCGTGCGACGGCGTTCTTGTCGACCGTGGCGTTCTTCGACGACTTGGAGATGGCGATGCGGCGAGCGATCTGGCGGCTGGCGGTCGACATTTTGATTTCCCTCGAACTGACTGGATACGGTTCCCCGATGTGGAACCCGCGAGGGTCCAGGCCCGAGCATCCCTCGAATCCCGCAGGGCCGCGTCTCCCGACGCGGAAGGAGGCCCGTCCGCTTGTGCGGAGGGCCTCCTAGTCATCGTGTCTCGATGTGGACGTCCGTTCACCTCTGGAACGTCGTTCAGACGTCTCTGCCGCCGCTTTTCAGGATCCGCTGGATCATCGTCGGCTGCTGATCCTCCCGACCCTTGGCCGGGGTTCTGTGCGAGGCATCCCTGTCGTCCATCGTCATGTCGACGATCAGCGATCGCATGATGGGAGCATCGGTCATGAGTTCTCCCGTCGACATGCCCGTCTTCTCGTGCGGATTCATCCGCCCGATGGCCTGTCTCGCCTTCTCGGCGCTTTCTTGGCCCAGCAGGTCGATGAGGGACGATACCGGCGTCTCCGCGCGGGCCTCCTTCCTCAGGTCGGCATACCCGTCCGTCCTGGCCTGCTCGAACATCGCCGCATGCAGAAGACCGATCCTTCTGATGGATGCCGCATCCGGAAGCATGCCCGCATGATCCATCCTCTCGGCGATGCCCAGGGCGTGTTCCATGATCCTGTGCGTCTGCGTCTCGTGCTCCACGGTCGGGAAGCGCACGTCCCGCATGGCCTCCCTAACTCTCTTCTCCGAGGCCGTCCTCTCGCTTATGGGACGTGCGTACCACGCCTCGTCGTCGCTCAGTGCCTCGACGTCCCTTGCGAGATTCGCCCTGTCGGTGGAGGCCATGCGGATGGCGGTCTGCAGAAGGGACATCGCACGGTCTCCGGGTCGGCTCGATCGCCGTCCACGATGGTACATCGCCGAGGTTCCATTGGAAAGGCCCCCTCGGCGATGTCCTTGATCACTGCCACCGTGTGCGGCGGTGGTTCTTCCAGCTGCGGTGACCGCAGCGCCATGCGACGTCGTCCCAGACCTGAGGCAGGGTCGCCGCGCGAACGCGACCGACGTTCATCGATTCCACGCCCCAGTCGCGGAGGTCGTCTTCGAGCGCCGCTTCCGAGGCGCGCATCGCTATGTTGATCCGGTACGCCCGGTAGCCTCGGCTGTAGTTGCTGAGGCGTCCGGTTCCGGGAACGGCACGGCGGTCGTTCATGTGATGGTCCTTGTGAGGTTGCTACCTACAAGGCGTCGAGCCGGCGCATGCCATTCTCCATTCGTGTTCCTAGTCCGACACTCTAGTTGCACTCGCCTCCGGCGGCAAGCGCCGGCACGAGGAAGGCCCCGTCGCAACGCGACGGGGCCTCGTCCGACGATCGTTCCGGGTGGTACCGGTCCCGTGCGGGATCAGACCCGCTTCTTCACGAGCAGCAGGGCGTCGTTCATCCGGATCAGCAGGTTGCCCTCGGCGTCGACCTCGGTCGACACGATGGAATCGAGGTCGATCGTCGCATCGATGTCCGCGCCCGTGTCCGTCTCCAGCACGATCCGCCTTCCCGGAGCGAACGCGTCCTCCTCCGCCTCGTCGATCGAATCGGCGTTGTCGCCGACCAGCATCAGGGTGTCGTGGTCGATGAAGGAGGCGAGCGGCGGGATGTAGTCCTCGACACCGTCCTCCCGCGCGGCCTCGATGCAGGCCCGCACCGTCTCCTCGCCGACCCCGAGTTCGACCTGCGAGTGCATGATGAGCGCGCGTTCGAAGCTGACCGGCGCGCCCATGCCGAGCAGGGTGAAGGGCCCGTTGTCCGATCCGAGGAATTCGGCTATGGGACGAAGCCGTTCGCGACGCATCGCGATCCCTTCGTCCTTGGGTTCGGCGAGCGCGATGATGGCCTCGTAGCGGTCGTCCGCGGTGGCGTCCTCTTCGAGGAACAGCACCTCGTGCAGTCTGGCTACGCGTGCGTGATCGGTCGGGAGCAGCTGGGGCAGGACGGGCAGCGCGGATGCGATGGCATCACGCGCGATGGCGCGCCATTCGACGATCTGCGTCCTGAAGTCGCGGTGGGTGCCCATGGTCCCATGGACCATGTGCGACGCCTCGAACGCGCGTTCGGCGGCGACGTCGAGGTCGTCCTCGGCCACCGACATCGGCAGTCCGGCCGCGCGGCAGAGGAATGCGAGGTGCTCCTGGCTGAGCGACATCGTCGCACCGCTGGTCCGGTCCGTCAGGTGGTACATGACCGGGCCGTTGCCGAAGTCCTTCTCGAGGACGATGTCGCCCGCGCGGTTGACGTACTTGCGGCCCGGCGTCGACTTGATGGCGCTCACTCGATTTTCCTCTCGGATGTGGTGTCCGACAGGATTTGCAAGCACCACTCCCGGACGTCAGTCCCTCCGCCGATGCGCGGAGAGATGGCGCAGCGCGTCCATCGTCGAGATGTCTCCGATGCGGCCCATGATCATGTGGTTGATGCCCATCAGATACGTTCCGCCAGAATGGTTCAGCTGGAGGCCGACGACGACCGGCCGGCTTCCGCAGACGACGTCGTCGTCCGGCATGGAACCGAGATGGGCGCTCTCGGTCTCCCACACGGTGCGTCCCCTCTCCCAGGGCGTCGACAGGATCTCGCCGGCCTCGGGGCGTTCCCGCAGAGCCGGCCCGCCGATCATCGACCGTCTGCGCCCGTTCCATGCGATGGCGTGCGACGGCCATCCGCGCACGTGTTCGGAGTCCAGCATGTCGAGGAGCGTGGACAGCAGGATCGAAGCGGAGGCGGCACGGTCCGGACCGAGAGCCATGCCCGGTATCGCCGTTCCGTTCACAGCGGCATCGGCACCGTCTCCGACGAAGCGCAGGATGCACCCGTCGAAGGTCGTGCTGCCGGGCATGGCCCCGTCATGTGCGCGCATCGTCTCCAATCCGTCCGCGACGATGCGCCTCGCGGTGGGGACGAGTTCGACTCCCAGCGAATTGATGTGCACGCACGTCCCCTCGGGGAGGAGCGAGCCCACGCGACTCATTCCGCGGTGCCGTCGTGCGAGGACGCCTCGTAGGCCTCCAGCGCCTTGCTGGCGTTGAAGCGGTGCGGGGCGATGCTCTCACCGTCGATGTGCGTGCCGTGCATCCTGATCACGCTGCTCAGGTGGCCATCGCGTCTTTCGGCATCGAGGGTGTCCATGATCGTCCCGTCCTTGATGAACGTGGCGAACAGTCTCGCCGAGGTCACGATCGCGCCGAACTCGCTGCCGATCGTGCGTAGACGTCGGTAGATCGGCAGCATGGCGGGGTTCGAGGGATGCGGATCGGCGGCCGCGTCGGAGACGCCTCCGAGCTGCCGGAGCAGCAGTTCCGCCTGCTCCGACAGCTCGAGCAGGCGCGGCCCCGCATCGCCGCATGCGCTCCCCAGGGTCGGGGAGCGTCGGATGGCGGCGATCACGGCGATCTCGCTGCGAAGGCTCTCGTGGAGAGCCGCATCGAGGGTCGCATCGTCGGGAAGGGGGATGCCTCCGAAGCGGATGTCGTGGACGATCCGAGTGCCGTCCCCGCCATCGTGATGGAAGAAGCGGACGGTGACCCCGTTCATCGCGAGCATGTCCGCGCTCTGCATGGTCGTGTCGTAGCAGCGCGCGTCACCCTCGACGGTGAATCGCGCCCTGTTCGCGGATTCGTCCATGAACAGGGTCGCGACCCGTCCCTGGACCATGTTCGCCGGTGCAGTCATGGTCATGCCTTCTCGCTCCGACCCTCGTCTCTGGCGGCCCTGCGGGCCAGGCCGCGCTCCTGGTCGGCGAGGTGCTTCGCCTTCTTCTCGGCGTACACCCTGCGGCGTTCGACGAGTATCGGAAGGGCGCGTCGCGCCCGCTCGTGCACGTCCTCCAGAGTGCACGTGGCCTTCCAGTTCGGGAACTCGTCGTTGCCCGGGAAGTCCTCCATGATGACGGCGGTGATTGGACCGACGTCGGCGCGCGGACACCCCGTCGCCGCCATCACCGCCTCGGGCGAGAACAGCGTGGGCGCGCGCTTGCCTGCCGACTTCAGCCGTTCGATCGCGGCATCCACCTCGGCATCCTTGCCGAAGTGCTCGAGCGCCGCCTTCGCGAAGCCCTCCTGGAGCGGATTCGGTCCCTTGGCGTCGGGCCATTCGAAGCGCCCCTGGCGCGAGGTGACGTCGGCGAGGAAGGCGTCGCGGCCGCGCCGCACCTTGCCGCGTCGACGAGCCTCGCTCGATGCGCGTGCGGGATCGTAGACCTTGGGATCGAAGTACGCGCCCGAGGCGATGAAGTCGGCGATCTCGACGTCGTTCGCGAAGCCGGCGTCGTGGATGGCGGGATCCCAGCCGAGGAGACGCACGGCCTCGTCGAAGTCGCTGGTGAGGAGGATGGAATCCTTGCCCAGGCCTTCGAGCCGGACCGGGTAGCGCAGGCCGTTCTGACCGAACGTCATGCCCATCTCGCGCGCCATGCGGCCGATCATGGTGCCCGTGTCGCCCCACGACAGATAGCGCGTCGCGAAGTCCAGCAGCTCGTCGGGCGACGACACCAGATCGACCTGGAGCAGTCCCTCGGGCAGCTTCAGACCGACGAACATGATGGGATCCCGCACGTCGGGACGCTTGAACACGTGGTCGAAGCCGGCGGCCTCGGCCGTCCGGCGTGCCAGCTCCTCGTCGCCGAGACTCTCGACGATCGAGCTCGCGATGACGAGATCGATGTCGCCGTGGTCGACCTTCTCGGTCGGCCACAGGACCATGCGCGATCCCACGGCCGCGCAGATCGCCCTTGCGATGGGCTCGATGCGCGCGGTGGGAAGTCTGATGGGTTCGCCCATCGTGCCGAAGGCCTTGCCGCCCATGTGATCGTCTTTCGTTCAGGGGGTGTATTCAGGAGGGGAGGAGTGCCCGCGCCCCTCCGCGGGCATCGTGTGCACCACGATGCCCGTGCGCACGTCCTCGTCCGCGAGGGGGTATAGATCCTCGTTGGCCGGACGTCGACGTATCTCGATGTCCGGCATGATGCCCACCCTGCGGTATGCGAGAAGATCGAAGATCATCGCCTCGGCCGCCACGCCGTTCGCGCTATGGATCGTCACGCGCTCCAGGGAGCCCAGCAGTCCGGGTTCGTCGAGGATGCGTTCCCTGATGGCGGTCAGGCCGTGGATGCCCTCCAGCGGCCGCATCAAGTCGTTGTCGAACGAGATCTCGACGACGTCGCCGGGTCGGGTGTCCACCAGGTGGAGAAGATCCTCGACCGTGCGGACGATGATCCAGTCCTCCCCGATCGGATGGTTGCGCTCGTCGTCCAGGAATATCCTGATCGGGCCGACGGTGCTCAATCCCGCTTCCGGTGGCTGCCGTCGTGGCCGTTGCGGGGGCGCGTCCCGGAGATCACGGGACGCGTCGCCACGACGGGGACGGCGACGAGGGTCCTCGCGACCGTCAGGAGGCCCATGCCTCTCAGCAGGCGTTCGTTCATTTCGGCATCTCCATCCGTGGTCGTGGCTCGTTGATCATGCGTCCGTCGACGAACACGTGCATGTCGGCGTTGCCCGTCGCCGAGTTCGAGGTCGTGATCGTCATGTGGCCGTCCTCGTACGGGATCCGACCGACGTAGCGGACGACCGCGTCCACCGATCCTGGCAGCGCCGCCTCGGCGGCCGCGAGATCGCGGCTCATGCGCGAGAACGCCTGCTGTGCCTCCTCCTGGTCGTCGAACCGGAAGGCGTGCGGCCCGTCGAAGAGCTCCACCTCCGCATGGTCGATCGACGGGAAGGCGGCCAGCGTGGCCTCGGTGCCGTGATGGTACTCCACCTCGACGATCACGAAGGCGCCGCCCTCCCGTCTGACCGAATCGGCGGCGAAGGAGACCAGGGTGAACGTGCGCTGCGGCTTGATGAAGGACATCGGGGGTACCTCGTGCTGTGTGTGGATCCGTGCGGGCGGCCCCGTCAGAGATCCGGCACGTCGATCCCCTCCGCGATCATCGTCGCGCGCACGCCCATCACCCAGCCCCGCTGAGCGGTGGTGAGCTCAGCCCAGACGCCGAGTCGGCGTTTCCCGACGCGCAGCTGCTCGAGGATCCAGTCCGGCTTGCCGAGACCCTCGAACGCGTCGATGGCGGAGGGGCATGCGATCGTCATCGCGCGCGCCGACTGCTCGACGTGGGTCGCCTCTTCGACGGCGACCGAATAGTCGAACTCCGACGGATCGCCGCCGGTGACCGCCGCATGGTCGAGCGCCAGGGCCTCCAGCTCCTCGATCAGGGCGACACCCTCGTAGGCGATGCGTGCGTGACCCAGCCGTGCCGCCGGGGAATCCGACGGGACGGGCAGCAGGTTGGGGAAGAGCAGCGCTGCGGCCTGCATGACCGTTACGTCGGCGCGCGAGAGGCGGGTCATGTGTCTTTTCCTCTGGAAGGGGTGATTTCGGTATCCGATCCACCGCATCCACCATGCGGACCGTCAGGTCCGCATGGCGTATTGCGAGGGGTTCTCCAGCGCGTACCGGTGCCGCCGTGCCCGGAGCGCAGCGAACCCCGGTGTCGCGTCCTCGTGGGCCTGCAGGGCCGCGATGAGCGACCCCTTCCGATCCAGTGCCGCGTCCGCGTGCGCGATCGCGATGAGGTTGGGCGTGGCGGTCGGCCGGATCGCGAACAGCGTCGAGATCGCCTCGGCCTCCATGCCCGGCCCCATCCGGTCGGAGAGGATCGCCAGGCCGCAGGCCGCCGACCGGCCCACGCCGTGGAAGCAGTGGATCAGGATCGAGCCGTCCGCGTGCTCCCGCCCGAAGGAGAGGATCCGATCCATCTGCTCGGGCAGCATCGTGGCGTATCCGAACTCCTCCGAGTCGGCGTCCTCGAAGGCCAGGATCAGATGCGGCGGTCGTGGAGCCATGGTGAACCGCAGTCGATCGCCCGGCCGCGCCCTCGGGTCCTCCAGCGTGATGAGCGCATCGTACCTGCGCTTGTGCCGCGATGCCTGCGCGAGGCTGCCTATCGATATGCCTCCGGGGGTCGGAGGCGTGAGCTGACCAGCCATGATTTCCTCCTGCATGCGGTGTTCATGCAGGTCCATGCCCCACAGGTCCTTCTCCGGAAAGGTCGGGGATCCCCGCCATCGTCGAGCGGAGGATCGCCAGGGATCAGTGCGACGCCATCGCCGAGACGGCGTCCCTGATCCCGATGCCCGCGACCGTCATGCCCTTTCCGGTGCCCGGTCTGGAGACGAGGTACTCGTCCTTGCGGAGCGCCCGGATGACGACCTCATGGCCCTTGAAGGGGCTGAGGAGCAGTTCGTGCCTGCCGTCGGCGTGGAGCGCGGCGCTCACGATCGTGGTGGCGGGATCGATCGGGCGGCCCTTCGCGTCGAGCAGATCGCCGCCGACGAAGATCCGTTCGATCACGCGGGCGTAGCTCGACGCCGTGAGGCGTGCGATGAGACGTCTGAGCGTGCGGACGGGCCATGGCTCCCTGATGGTCGGCGTCTCGCGCTCCACCGGAACCAGGCTTCGGTGCACGAGCACGTCGTATGCGGTGATGCCCGCGGTCCTCGTCATGACATCCTCGTCAGGAGGTCTGCGATGGCGCGCCGTCCGTCCTGCGGACCGCAACGCATCCAGATGCCGATGCCGGCGACCGAGAACTCGTAGGTGTCGGGCGCGGGACGGCGCAGTTCGAGCGCCGGCATGCCCGACGGCGTGACGAACACGGTGCTCCGTCCGTCGGCATGGACCTTGGCCGAGACGAGGGTGGTGTCCGGGTCGAATCCCTCGACGCCCGGGTCCCCGAAGGTGTTGACCAGGATGTCGCGGAAACCCTTGCCCGCGCCTCCGGCCGCGCTTCTGCGCAGCAGGCGTCGCAGGAGCCCCTCCTTGCCGACCGGTTCGATCGACACCGGGATGCGGGCGCCGTCCTCGATGACCGCGCGCAGCTTGATCGTATCGCTCATGGTTTCTCCCATTCGTCCTTCACGGGAAGGACGTCCTTCAGTTCGGCGCTCAGTCTCAGCGCCGCGACGGGATCGGCGTGCGCCGCGAAGACGGCCTCGTGCCGCATCCCTTCGATCACCACGTCCATGTCCACCGCGTCCCATGACACCACGATGCTCAGGAAGGGCGGAAGAGGCACCCTGAGCGGCCTCCACGGACCGAGCTGCCTCTCCCTGCCCGGAACGTGGCACCAGGGATGCTCCACCACCGCCGAATCCTCGACGCCTCCGTTGGCGAGCGACGCCTCGCACGCCAACAGGAGGGCGTAGCGGGCGCCCTCGGCGGCCGCGCGTCTGGCGAGGTCGTGGTCGTGATGGGCGGCCGACGTCGCCAGAGCCTGTCTGACCGCGGCGACGACCGCCCTGGCCCCGTCGCGCACGGACATGCGGTCGGTCGATTCGACGAGCGCCGGATCGTAGACGTGCACTCGGCCTTCGCCGAGGCGATCGGAGAACGGACCGGTGTCATGGGGTCTGAGGGTGGCGACGATCCCGGCGTGACCGGTGAAGCCGTCGTCCATCCTGAGCGACATGTCGTCGTATGCCAGGTTCCCGTCGGCGTCGTGCCCATGCTCGATGATCGATTCGATCTGACTCAGCAGCCGCAGGAGGTTGCGGCGCTGGTGGTCGTTGATCTGCTGGGATGCGGTGCGCGCGTTCACCTCGGTGGACGCGTGATCTTCTGGGGGACGGCGCTCATGGCGGCGATCCTGGATCGGAATCGCCACCGTCGTCAAGCGTCAGTCGAGGTCGGGAAGGATCTCCATGCGGTTGCCGACCGCATCCTCCAGCGCCACGCCGTCACCGTCGACGGCCTCGATGGTCGTCTCGGCGGAGAAGGCGTCTATGACGCCGCGCCGTCCGTCGAGCCTGACGGTCAGCATGCCGGTCTCGGGATCGTAGGTCAGGTCGTCGTGGAGCAGGATGCACTGGCCGTCGACGATCGCCGTCTCGGCGTCCTCGAGTGCGGACATCAGGGCATCGAAGGCGTCCATGTCCGCATCGGGGTTCTCGTTTGAGAGATCCGTTCCGAACTGCGTCAGGGCCTCGTGTCCTCTGTCGACGTAGCTGGGCATGTGGAACCGTGCTCCCGATGGTGGCTTGAATGGAGAAGGCCCGCGATCCTATCGGGATCGCGGGCCTCCGTCGAGTCTCAGTCCCTACCGCCTTCGCGGGAGACGCAGCCGCCGCCACCGTCGCCGATGAACGTCGTGCCCCCGTCGCCGTCTGGGACGATGTCGTCCTTGATCGGGAGACGCAGGATGGGCCGGCCCATCAGATCTGCGTCCCGCCGTCACCGAGCATCGTGTCGCGGATGCGGCCGATGCCGCCCAGGCCTTCGATGACGTTGTCCGTCGAGATGCCGCCGTTGTTCATCGTCTTCTCCCAATTTGCTCGATAGACCATCGAGTGTCCATGCCGGCACGTAGACGCCACCGGCGCCAGCATCCCTTCCGCATCAGCGGCTCCGATCCGGTCGCATGGCGCCGGCATGCGCGTTACCGCGACTCCGGGGGCCGCCGCGTCGGCCCTTGCCGGTCCGCCCCGCATCGGGCCGGGGCGGGGACTGCGGGACGTAGTAGGACATCCGCTGCCCGTACCGGCGCCAGCTGTCGGGGCGGACCCGGATCGTCGAGGCCCACAGTCCGCGGCGGAGCATCCTCGGGATCTGGTGGAGGAACCAGGTCGCGAGCGAACCGTACCAGGCGTGTCCACGCCACACCATGATCCAGTTCACGAGCCCGCGACGGCAGACGACCCAGCAGAGCAGGCGACGGTGCCTGTCCGTTCCGAACGGGATGAACAGGACCCGGTCCTGGCCGATGAGATCGACCAGCGCCTGACGGGCGGTCGTCCCGTAGTCCTGCTTGTACTCGGGCGCGTCGAGACCGCGGATCCGCACGCGGTACGTGCGGGTCCAGGCCTTGGATTCGACGCTGTCGCCGTCCGCGAAGTGGGACACCCTGCCCAGCCAGGGCAGGCCGATGGTGCGCGACAGGATCCATAGGCCCATGACGAGGGCGATCGTGATCCAGCCGAGTTCCGGCACGAGGTCGAGCATCGCCATGTCAGGCCGCCCGGCGCCAGGGCTGGCCGCGATCGTCGAGCAGACCGGCACCGGTGTCGATGGCGACGATCTTGGTCAGTCCCGCCTGCTCGACCGCCATGCCGCGTGCCATGCGGCCCTCCTTCATCACGTGGGCGATGTGGCCGAAGCCCATCACGACGCCCTGTCCGCGCTCGGTGAAGACCGCGTAGGCCGAGCCGTTCGCGGCGCGACCCTCGCGCAGCGTGGCCGATTGGAGATCGAGGTGGATGCTCCTCGGCGCGGATGCGACGACGGGACGGGGTGCTTCCTCGTCCATCGGAGTCGGAGCGGGTGTCGCGCTCCGGCGCGGCGCCATCGTCCTCAGGGACGGCATGACGTCGTTCGCCTTGGCGCGCTTAGTGCGCCTGATCGCGCGTGCGATGGCGAAACGCTGTGCTTGGGTTCGATGCACGCCAATTTCCTCCGGATCCATGGATTTCCGGAGATCATGGTCAGCTCCTCGGGCGTGGCCCGCCGTCGTTCCTCGACGCGTGCCACGCCGTGATCTCGTTCATCGCGCGCATCGCCGCGATGACGTCGACGGGACCGTCCGTGGCGGACGACGTGTAGAGCGCGAGCGAGGTGTCGGCCAGCGAGGAGTCTCCTGAGGTTCCGATCTCGTAGAGTGGCGGCGCCAGTTCGAGGATCGACGGGTCGCCCATCGGCCTCGAGGGGTCGCTGACGCATCGCACCGATGCAGGGCTCCAAGGCGTCGGTGCCCGGACGAGGACCTTCTCCCCGCCTACGCATCGCATCCGCTCCGCGCCGACGATAGCGAAGTTGCCGAGCTGCCGGAAGGCCTCCTTGAGGTCCTCCACCGAGGACGGTGTCGCACGGAGCGCCAGGAGCGCGTTGCGCCGTGCGAGGTCCGCGACGTCCTGCGGGGCGCTCTCCCTCTTGGTCATCGATGCCGGAAGCGGAAGGTCCTCCATCACCAGGATGCGCTGGACGTCGTCGGTGCAACGGTACCGCAGCACCGGAATCGACGGCTTCATGTCCACGCGCCATGAGAGGGCCGTCTCCAGATGGTCGGCCATCGATGCTATGAATCCGGCGTCGATGGACTGGTGCACGTCGACGAGGTGCCTGCGGTGGATCATCGTTCGCCGATCACATGAATATGAGGATCGGCTTCAGGCCGAAGATGGCGAGTGCGGCGTTGACGTGTCCGAGGTGCAGGCCGCCGTCCGGATCGATCAGGACGAGTCTGTCGTCCTCGGTGAAGCGCGCATCGTCGAATGCGACCCACTGCTCGATCTCCGGATGGCGTTCGAGCCATTCGGCGACCGCCTCCGCCCGCGATCTCGACGGGTATGAGGTGCGTAGATCCGTGGGGTGGAGATGGGAGGGATCGAGTCCCTGCGTCACCATCGCCACCTCGATGTCCGGAACGTCCGGCCAGCTGTCGTTGTGCGTCGTGTTGAACACGATCTTCGCTCCCGACAGCGCGCACAGTCTGTTCAGGGCGGCGATGGTGGTCGCCGGAAGGATGCGGTCGCACGCGGACATCGGATCGACGAGCATCTGGGTCGCCGGGATCACGACCCCGTCGATGTCGAGCAGGACGATCCGCTTCGGCGGTTCGTCCCCGGTCTCCGCCGACGATGTCTTCGCGTTCACGCGGCCACCGCGTTCGGCCATTCGCCCTCCGGCATGGCCTCGCGATAGGCCTCGGCCTTCCCGACGAGGTCGCACGTGGTCCATGCGGCTTCGGCCGAGGCGTTGAACACGGGCCAGGTCGAGTGCACGACCTGGATCAGCCGGCTCGCCCGTCCGCGACCGTCCATGGCGAGGACGTGCTGGATCGCGGCCCGGATGTCCGGGGTGATCCCCGGCATCGAGGCGATCGTGCGCGGCAGCAGGGAGGACAGGAACGGCCTGGGAGCGTCGCGCATCTCGCGGACCATGTCCATGAGGCCGCTCGCGCGCGGACCGCGCAGATCGATGCGCCAGTCGATCGAGGTGGCCTGACGTCCGCTCGTCAGGACGTGCCGCCAGTCCACGAGATACACCAGGAGCGCGACCATGTCGGGGCGCTTCTCCTGGCGCAGGACGGCCTCGACGATGCTGCGCAGCGTGGTGTCCTGTCGGATGTCGTTCATGATCTTCCCTCCTGTATCCATGTCCATGGTGTTCATCCGATCTTCGTCCCGAGCGCCTCGAGCTCGGCCCGCATCCTGGTGCGGTGCCCGTCCGAGGACCGTTGCCACGCGTGCATCGTGGTCGCGGTTCGCCGCTTCGACGTATGCGGCACCCTCTATCGACAGGCGCTCGCCGAGCGCCTCCATGGCTGTCCGCGTCCGTGCGAACGAGGGGTGGGGAACGGTGAACGGCGGTTCCGGCCGCGCGGGCGGAGACTCCGCCGGACCGAACCGGAAGCGGCCGATGCGGATCGTCAGCGACATCAGCGCCCGTAGGAGTTCGAGAGGATGACGCGGTCGGCGAGCTTCAGCGAGACGCAGGCCGCGAGCAGTTCGCCGAGGGCCGGCAGCACGTGGTCGTCGCTCCGGTTGTAGAACATCGCGTTCCACGTGTCGTACGCCCCCTTCTGGGCGAGGTACAGGCAGACGCCGATGCACAGTGCCACGATGAGCCATCCGGTCAGGTTGCGGAACATCGTCGATTTCCTCCAGTGTCATGTCTTTCTGGGGGAAGCCCTGGTCATCCGCATCCCCGCCGGGGATGCATGCCACGCGTGCCGGTGGGCCGCGTGCACTGCGAGATACGGATTCTGATTGCAAAGTGATATCACAATGCTATCTATCGTGCATCCACAGGGGAACACGGACATGCACGACATCAACGACGAACGCGACGTCACCTCCAAGCCCGCGGGCGTTCTGCTCTCCGGCGGAACGGGCGTCCTCATCATCGCCGCGCTGTCCGCGGCGACCATCGGATCCTTCCTGTACGCGATCTCGGCGGTCAGCATCGGCATGGGCGTCCTCTCCCTGCTCTGCGGCATGGCGGCCTTCTTCGGGACCGGAGGCTTCATCACGATCAAGCCGTACGAGCGCGTGGTCGTCAGCTTCTTCGGCCGCTACGTCGGCGTCGAGCGCACCGAGGGTCTGAGCTGGTACTTCCCGCTCTACACCATGCGCCGCGTCTCGACCGCTCTGCGCAACTTCGAGAGCGAGACGATCAAGGTCAACGACAACTCCGGGAACCCGATCGCCCTCTCCGCGGTCATTGTCCACCGCGTGTCGGATCCGGCCAAGGCGGTCTACAGGGTCGATGACGCGGACGAGTACGTCGAACAGCAGGTGGTAGGCGCCATGCGCTCCATGGCGGCGAAGTACGACTACGACGACATCGCGCCGAAGGTCGCTCTCAAGGGCACTCCGCAGGAGGAGGCCGCCGAGACCACCTCGATCACGCTGCGCGGCGACATCGAGAAGGTCGCCGAGGAGCTGAAGGTCATGGTCCAGGAGCGCATCGGCGACATCGGCGTCGACGTCGTCGAGGCCCGGATCGTCAATCTCGCCTACTCCAGCGAGATCGCGGCCGCCATGCTCAAGCGTCAGCAGGCCGTCGCCCTTCTCGCGGCCCGCGAGACGATCGTCGAGGGCGCGGTCGGCATCGTGGATTCCGCGATGAAGGAGCTTGAGAAGAAGGGCATGAAGCTGGACGAGGACCGCAGGGCCGCTCTGGCGGGCAACCTGCTGGTGGTTCTTGCGTCCGACCGCGACGTGTCGCCGGTCATGCCGCTGGGCATGGTCTGATCCGATGGCGGGCGAACGCAAGAACCGCCCGCTGAGGCTCGATCCGGCGCTGGACGCGGCGCTGGAGAAGGCCGCGCGCCGCAGCATGCGAAGCGTCAACGCGGAGATCACGATGATCCTGCGCAGAGCGATGATCAAATCCGGTGACCTGCGGGATCCGGCTGACGACGAAGGGGACGAATGATGGTCGGATCGATGACGAGGACCGAGGCGATCGCGGGATCGCCCCTCGTGGTACGGGAGTGCGTGGCATGAGCACCATCGTGATCGGCGGGACCCGTCGCAGGAGATCGCGGAACCGCAGGAGGAATCCACGGGAGGGCATCGTCCCCAAGCCCGGACAGGGCGCGATGATCGCGGTGCTCCTTCTCGGGATCGCCGCGGCGATCCTCGCGGCCATCATTCTCAACTTCGCCCCCATGATGGCGGCGACCGCACCGCGGACGGGCGTGGCGATGGTGAGGGCCGGAACGGAGGTCGATCGCTCCGCTCTGCTCGGGAGGGCGGCCCGCATGGTGGAGGCCTGTCCATCCCTCAGACCGATGGCCAGGTCGATGATCTCGGACCGCGATCTCTCGCCCGACGAGTTCGCCTCGCTCGTCGCGGCATCCCGTCGTACGGGATGCCCGCCTCCCGCAAGGTGAGGTCCGGACGGCACGGCGAAGGGGGCGGCATCGCATGATGCCGCCCCCTTCGCGCATGTGATCGACGAGGCTGGATTCAGTCGACGATTCCGCTCTCGGCCCCGATGCGGTCCAGAAGTGCATGGACGTCGACGACGTCGTCGTGGTCGGGTTCCTGCTCGCCGAGCCACGATGCCAGACCATGCGATGCGAGATCGATGGTCGCCTCCAGGCGGGCGATGCGACGATCCCTGTCGTCGCCCTCCTCGCAGATCGACGCGATCAGCTCTTCGGTTCCGACGCCGTCGGCGTCGGCCTCCGCCTGGAGGGCGGGTCGCAGATCGAGCGGGATGCGGCTGATCAGGCTGCCTCCCCACTGTTCGCTACCGAGCAGAGCCACGAAGGCGTGATGCCGGGTGATCGCATATACCATGCTCAGGACGCCTCCTCGGGGGTGCTCGCTCTCGTCGCGCCCGCGGGTCTGCGGCGCGGGATCCCGGCGACGATCCGGGCGATGACGGCACGCAGGGGCTTCGTGCGGGAGGCCGCCATCCGTCCCGGCCGGGTATCGAGCACACGGTGGGCCATCGTGGTCGCTAGGCGCCTGACGGTCTTCATCAGCCGGTCGCCCCAGACGAGAAGGATCACGCCCGAGGCGAGGACGTACGCGCTGGCCCCCGCTCCCGACGCCAGGACGGATGGCGGGAGCGGGTTCATCGGCATCACCGTGACGAGGAGCAGGGTCGAGAGCAGACCGAGCGAGCCGTAGGCGATGTTGAAGATCGCGATCCTGCGCATCAGAAGCCGTCCTTCGGGAGGATGTGGACCGTGTTGGAGGCCTCCGGCATCACCATGATGCTGCGCTCCCCCCGGATGACGAGGCCGCGACCGTGCTTGTCGACCGACAGCTGGATTCCCAGTTCGGGGATCATGACGGTCCGGGTCGGCAGGATCCGGCCGTGCAGGTCCCCGTAGTCGTGGATCGCGATCTCGCCGCGTGCGCCCTTGGTCTCGGGGAACATGTCCGCCGCGCGGGCGACCGCCTTGGTGAGTTCGGAGCGCAGATCGGTGATCGCGGTGCGCGCCCATGGTGCGAGACGCTTCCAGCGGCGACGCTCGATCTCCTTGGCCGAAAGGGTCGCTTCGGAGATCTCCGGCGCGTCGGCGTCCGCCGCGTGCGCGATCTTGTCGGCCACGTCCTTGAGGTCCAGACCGTCGATGGCCTCGATCGCCTCCTCCAGCATCGAGATGTCGCTCTGGAGAGCCTCGCCCGCGTCACCGTCGCGACGCTGATCCGACATGTCGTCGTACCTCGACTGATCCTCGTCCCGGACTGCGGCGACGGTCGACCGCAGCGCCTGCAGGCGCTCCTGGATCTCGCCGATCGAGGCGAGGGCGGTGCTCATCGTGCGGCGGTCGTTCTTGTTCATGGTGTTGCCTCGTCGGATCCGTATCGGGTGGTGCCGTGGTGTCAGTCCCGCTTCGGGAATCGTGCGTCGATCAGGTCGATCTGATCGAGCATCCGATCCCGGAACGCCTCCTCGGCGGAGTCCGGATCGGTTCCCAGGGCGTCGACGGCGCCCTGGAGCTTCGCCCGTACCGCGAGCGCGCAACCGCGATCGCGAACGACGTGGTCGAAGCAGTTCTCGACGATGTCGAGCACGTCGTCGCAGACGGCGTCCTGGGAGAGCACCGCGAAGACCGCGATCGGGGCGTTCGCCGGGATCTCCGCGATGCGCTTGTCGGCATCGTCGGCGATCTCTCCCAGCAGTTCGAGCGCGTCCGCCGCGTCGAAGCCGTCGCTCCGTGCCGCATCGTGGAACTCGCGGGCCTCGGCTGCGATGTGCGCGATCGTGGTGCGGGCGTTCGACATGGGGTTTTCATCCTGCGTGTGGGTCACGCGGTCCATGTCCTACGTGCTTTCCGGGTCGACGGTCATGTCGGCACGGGAGAAGGCCCCGCCGTCGCCGGCGGGGCCTTCCGCGATTCCTCTAGGGGGATCGCGGCGATCAGTCGAAGTTCGCCTTGGGGGCGACCTCGGCGTTCGCGCTCGTCGCCTTGAAGGGGACCAGCGGCTTGGCGCCGTGCACGAACCGGGCGCCGATCGCGTCCGGGAAGGTGCGGATGCGGGTGTTGTAGTCCTGCACCGCCTCGTTGTAGTCCTGACGCGCGACCGAGATCCGGTTCTCGGTCCCCTCCAGCTGGGTCATCAGCGTGGTGTAATTCGCCTGGCTCTTGAGGTCCGGATAGACCTCCTGGAGACGTTGGAGCGATAGCGTCACCGCGCCCTGCGCACGCTCGAACGCCGCGACCTTGTTCGGGTCCGACAGGTCGGCGGTCGACAGCGACGCGCGCGAGATGCCCGACCGGGCCTCCGAGATGCCGACGAGGACGTCCTTCTCGGCCTTGCTCGACGCCTTCACCGTGGAGACGAGGTTCGGCAGGAGGTCGGCGCGCCGCTGGTACTGGTTCTCCACGTCCGCCCAGCGGGCCTTGGCGTTCTCCTCCGCCGTCGGCACGCTGTTGATGCCGCAGGCCGAAAGCAGCACGAGCGAGAGCGTCGCGATGATCATGCGCATGTGTTTGTTTCCTATCGGGAGATGGTGATGGCGATCGTGTCTTCGCACCTGCGTGCCGCAGGCCGGGCCGTTCCTCAGAACGCCACGTCCTCGTCCATGAGGTCGAGCGCCTCGGTGGGCGACATGCTCTGCGAGGTCTGCTTCGCGGCGATCGCCACCGGGGTGCGCGACGGCTCCTTCGGGGCCCATGGGTCGAAGAAGGTCAGGTTGGCCGTGCGCCAGTCGGCGATCGATTCGCCGATGGCCTTCCAGGCCGCCTCGGCCGATGCGTCGCCATGAGCGGCCCGGTCCTGCGCCTCGAAGTCGGTGACGAGATGCGGATGGTCGCACAGGACGAGGGCGATCGCCTCCGCGGCGCGGGCCCAGCGCGAGTTGTAGGCGACGCGGTGCGTGTCGCGCTCGATGACCTGGTAGTGGCGGTCGCCGTCCCAGCGGAAGTACCAGCGGCCCTCCTCCGGATGCGGTCCGCGGCTGCACAGCCAGTCGAGCCACATCGCGGCGTCCGGGCCGGATGCCAGGAGCCGGTCAGCGCGCTCCTCGTCCGTGGCGTTCTCGTCTTCGAAGATGACGCGGATGTCGCCGAGATCCATGACGGCGAGATCCTTGTCGTTGGCCGACAGGATGCGTTCCTGGTTCCAGGGGGACGACACGTTGCGCAGAACGTGATCGCGCTCGGATTCCTCCGCCGAGCGGAGGCCGCCGAGGATCGAGCGGTCGGGTCTTCCGGTCTCGGCGACGACGTCGTTGCTCCGGTCGAGGCGCAGGAACCAGCGCAGGGCCAGACGATGGTCGCGACGATCCTCGTCGGTGCCGTCGAGCAGCGCGTCGAGCCTGGCGATGATCGCGTCCGCGCGACTCTCCGCCTCCGCGCGGTCCACCGCGTCGAGGCCGCAGCTCATGACCGCCGAGAGGATCGGGCGATCCGCGCAGAAGTTGGTGTCGCTGATGAGCATGGCGAGCTGGTACATCGCCGGATAGGTGCGGATCGGCCGGTCGTAGCCGTCCATGGTGAAGGCGACCGAGCCCCGTTCCGCGTCCTTGACCACCCGGTCCCTGATCGATGCGAACGTCATGCGCGTCTTTCCTTCCATTCCAGATCTCCGGAAGGATGCATCATGCCCTCCGACGGCGGAGCCGGCGGCTCCATGGAGAACCCCGCCCGGTCGTCCGGGCGGGGTTTCCCTACGAGCGGTGGAGACGTCCGCTCAGGCGTCTTCGGGCTCGATGACGTCGTCCGCGGGGCACCAGTAGGTCTCGCGTGCCGGAACGGAGACGAAGGTGCGCTCGGGCCACCGGTAGGCGGTCAGCTTGCCGCCGAACACGCAGCCGTTGTCGATGGCGACGACGTTCCCGACGATGCGCGGCTCCGGATGGACGACGTGGCCGTGCACCACCACGGCGTCGCCGTCGTAGTCCAGGGCCCAGTCCTCGGCCTCGGGATGGCCCATCTCGTCCAGACCACCGGTCACCTTGCCGTACAGGGCCATGGAGCGCGCGCCGCTCGTGTGACGTCCCTGGAGGTCGGCGCTGATCCCGGCATGCGCGGCGACCAGAGCGCCGCCGTCGAGCATGACGTGCGGCTGCGCGGAGCCCAGCCATTCGCCGATGTCCAGGCGTTCGGCCTCGTCGAGACGCTCCAACTCGCCGATCGTCTCCATCAGTCCGGCGGCGATCAGGACCTTCCGGCCCTTCAGCCACTTGGCCAGCTTCTCGTCGTGGTTGCCCAGGATGCGGATGGCGCCGTACTGCTCCAGCAGACGCACCATGCGCAGCACCGCCAGGTTCATGGGGCCTCGGTCCGTCAGGTCGCCGAGCATGACCAGTCGCCGTCCCCGGGGATGGCGCTGCGGCAGGCCGGTCAGCTCGTCGACGTAGCCCAGCCGGGTCAGCAGATCCATCATCTCGACGAAGCAGCCGTGGACGTCGGCGACCAGGTCGAAATCGCCCGTCACGTGTCGCAGGTCGCTGGGCATGGGGACGACGGCGAATTCCGGTTCGGCGTCGTCGGTCAGGTCGACGACCTGTGCGTAGCCCTCGTCGGTCGCCATGGTCTCGGCGCCGGGCAGGCGGATGGCGATCGGGATGGCGCCGCGCTTCTTGGCCGCGCTCGCCACCTGCCGACGCGCCTTGCCGTTGCTGTTGACCATGCACACCCGCACGGGTCCGTCGCTCTTCAGCGCGGCATGCAGCAGCGCCAGGGCGTCGTCCGGCTTCTGCACGTCCCATGGAGCCGCTGCCGCGGGAATGCGGTCGGCCAGTTTCGTCATGGCGTCGGCGTTGCGCTTGCTGCCCAGGATCAGCACGACGCTGTGTCGGGCAAGGGCGATCGTGGTCTTCATGGTTTCGTCCTTCGGATCATATTCGGCCGGTGTCGTGCATCCACGCCCAGGCCATGAAGGTCGCGATGCAAATCGTCGCGAGAAGAAGGATGGTCATGGCCTTCGCGAGCATGCGCTCGCCCGCCTGGTCCCTGATCGCCCGCAGGCGCGCATCCTCGGCCATGCGTGCCCGCGATCGCGGGGACGGGAGAGGGGCTCCGACGCCCTCCTCCCGCCCGCGTCTCGCCGTAACGGCCACGGCGATCCCCAGACCGACCGGCGGCATCATGCCGCGGACCGGACCGGACGCGTGTTCTGACGCCTGGAGCGTCCGCGCGACGGCGCACGCAGACCTGGAGGTGCATCGAAGCGGATCGTGCCGTGCGTCGTGACGACCTCGACGGCCGCGAGGACGCCGTTCCGGCTCACGATCCGGCGTGCCGAGATCACGTCCTCGACGTCGAGCCGGAACGACAGGCCGTAGAACTTGAAGCGGTCACCCTCGTTGACGACGCTGCGCATCCGCATGTGGCCGAGGTTGCGTCCGTTCAGGCGGACGCGCAGCACCGCGCCGCCCTGGCGGCCCTCGCGCGCGCCGCGCTTGGACATCTCGTCGAGGGCCGTGTCCAGGATGCCGTAGGGGCTCTCGTCGTAGGCCTGCTGGCTGACTGCTGGCGTGTACGTCATGTCGATTTTCCTCATCTCATCGGGCTGCACCCTGCTGCACCGACCCCTTCTGACGAGATGAGCACGCCGTAGGCGCGGTTCAGGGGTCCCGCGAGGCCCCGGAACGAGAAAGGGGCGGTGGCGCTTCCATCGCCACCGCCCCTCCCTGGACCCTCATGTGCCGGTCGTCGCCGCGATCAGCGGAACGCCTGGCTCATGATCTCCTCCGGAGCGGCGCCGGGATAGACGGCGTCGCGGGTGATGAAGAACGGGGTGCCCGAGACGCCGATGTCGTTGGCGACCTTGGTCTGGTTCTCGAAGGTCGTGTTGACCTTCGCCCCGTTCATGTCCTTGAGCAGCCGGTCGTAGTCCAGACCGACCTTCGCGGCGATCGCCTTGAGCTTCTCGTCGGTCGGCTTGGTCTCGTGATGGTCGCCGAACGCCTCGTAGAGGGCGTCGTGGGTCGCCGGGAACTTGCCCTGCAGATCCGATGCGAGCGCGAAGCGCGCCAGCTTCTCGGAGTCGGCACCGAAGATCAGGCGCATCGCGACGATGACGCGGACCTCGGGACGCTTCTTGACGATGTTGTCGATCGAGTTGTGCGCGGTCTTGCAGATCGGGCAGGCGTAGTCGACGAACTCGACGACCGGAACGGTGCCGTTCGGGTTGCCGATGACCGGGCCGAAGCCCTTGGCGAACATCTGGGCGCGCAGCGGCGCGGCCTTGGTGTTGTACGCGGCGGTCTGGTCGGCCTGCTGCTTCTGCTGGGCGGCCTGCATGACCTCCTGGATGATCTCGGGATGCGCGGTCAGCGAGGCGCGCAGCTTGGCGGTGAACGCCGGGTCCTCGGCCTGCTGGGCCATGACGGGAACGGACACGAGAGCGGACGTGGCGATTGCCGCCGCGAGGACGAGGTTCTTGATCAAGAGTTGTACCCCCAATGGTGGTTGCGTCCCCGATGGGGGCTGCATGATGTTTTCTACACCGGAAATCCGGCGTTTCGCAAGCGAAACCGGCAGGTCCGTCTCCACTTCGCGAGGAACTCGCATCTCTCGCGGAAGCCCGTGGCCACGGTGACGTCATGTCCGTGGGTTCCCATCGGGCGATGCGCCATTCGGCATCGGCCCTGAGGCCGGGACCTTCTCAGCGGGCCGCCCGGGCTCCGATCAGCGCGTCGCCGATGGAGGCCAGGGTCGATACGTCCGCCATTCCGGTGCGCCGGGGGCGGAACGCCATGTCCATGTGCCATCCCAGACGATCGACGCCCGCGAGCTCGCGGGCGAGCACCTGGCGGGCGCGCATCGTGCCGGCTGCATCGACCTCGCCCCGCACGCCGTCGAGCAGGCCGAGCGTCACGATGTCGTAGTAGGCGCTGTACGGGTCCGCCGCGCGGGTGCGGGCGACGACGTAGCCCGCCAGCGCGACGTTGGGATCGTAGTTCCGGGTCCGCTCGCCGCGTTCCCGCGGCGAGGTGAAGTCGACGTACATGCGACGGACGTCCGAGGACGCGCCCTCGTAGGCGTGCAGGCCCTTCAGGCCGTAGGCCAGGGTGTCTCCGTAGACGAACATGTCCCGCTCGCCGTGCGGGCCCTCGATCCGGTGCCACTCCGGCTGCGCCAGGGTGCCGTCGGCGTACTCCCACAGTCCGGCCAGGCCGGGAACGAGGGTCGCACGCATGTCGCGGGCGGCCGCGGCGTAGCCGGCCTTCGGATCGATCCGCTCGAGGCGCGACATGAGGGGGAGCGCGATGAGCGACTTCACGTATCGACGACAGTTCCATGCGGGTTTGGCCGCGCCGAGGACGACGGCTTCGCAGGGGGCCCGGCCGACGGTGCCGGCGGGGACGCGCACGCCGGTCCCGTCGCGCATCATGGCCAGGAGGAAGCCGCCGAAGCGGACGGCGCTGCCGCGCGCCTCGGCGTCGCCGGTGGCGTCCGCCAGATCGAGCATCGCGGTGCCGCAGAAGGCGGCGTCGATGGCGTAGTGGTACGACGACGCCGCTCCGGGCAGGTCCGGCGTCGACGGCACGCCGCCGGGCACCGCGAGGTCCGCGCTCCGGTCCTGGAGCGTGCGCACCCAGTCCCCCAGACGCCGGGCGTCGGCCAGCGACGCCTCGCGCCGGCTGGCGCGCCAGTCGCCGACGAGGAAGGCGATCGCCTCGCAGGTCGCTCCGGGGGTGCGGCCGATGGTCCGGTTGGGGGCTCCGCTGGTCACGTCCCACTGCTTGTAGGGGGCGTGCAGCGAGATCGAGGTCCGGATCGGGTCCATGGCCGTGTGCTGGGACACGGCCTCGACGCGACCCGAGGCCATGAGGGGGAGCGCCAGGAGCGCGGTGAGGAGCATCTTCATGTCGGGGTCCTTCAGGCCGCGGCGAGCTTGGTGCCGACGGTCGCCTTCCGGCGACCCGTCAGCGGCTTCTCGATGACGACGTGCATGGCCCATGCCGCCGGGATGGCGATCATCGGACCGATGACTGCGAACGCCCACCAGGGCATCATCACGCCCGTCATCTTCGGCCAGGCGAGGAGCAGGACCGTGTTGACGAGCGGGTGGAGGAAGAAGAGGCTCAGTCCGATCGTGCCGAGGAAGACGAGCCACGGATGGCAGATCGCCTTGGCCATCCCGCGTCCGCGCACGTCGTCGGTGGCCGAGAGCACGAGACCCGCGGAGAGGAGCGAGAAGGCGAGCGGCACCATGCCGTAGAAGCTGGCGTTGGTGTTCGGCAGCGCCATCCAGACGAAGCCGACGATCGCGGCCGCCGTGTAGGCGCCGCGACGCACCGCGCCGCGCTTGCTCGCATCGTCGGTGGCCAGTCGTGCCAGCATCCCGATGCACGCCACGTCGAGCACCGACCAGGGCATCTCGAGCGCGAGCGCCGGGTTCTCCGGCATGAACGCGAAGGTCGAGACGACGCGTGCGGCGAATCCCCCCGCGATGATCCACGGCAACGCGCCGCGGAAGCGGGAGAACCCGAAGGCGGTCATGGCGATCGCCACGAGCAGGATCACCTGGTCCTGGGCGGCGACCGTCCAGAAGTGCGCCGGGAAGGCCTCGGCGCCGTACATCAGCTTGGGCACGTTGCCGAGGTCGAACAGGTAGAGCCACCAGGTCGAGAGGATCTGCGTCGTGAGGGTTCCGCCGTCCACGACCGCCAGGCCGACGTAGAGGAGGATCACGAAGGCCAGCAACGGCCAGACGCGCTGGATCTGGCGCAGGAAGAGGCGTCCCGCGGCCTTGCCGCGCTCCATCGGCGAGTCGGAGTCGAGGGCGTCGGTCTCGCGCAGCATGGCGCCCGCGAAGAAGTAGCCGCCGATCGTGATCAGGAGGGCGTTGAACGCCTTTGCGACGTTGAAGCTGAAGAAGTCGGCCGGCATGTAGTGGTGCGCCATGATGGCCACCACGGTCAGGCCGCGCAGGCCGATGACCGCCTGCGATCGTTGAGTGGTCGATGTGGTCATCGCGCCTTCTCCATGCGGCCGGCGGCGAACATCGTCGACACGGCCATGAGGTGGATGCCGAAGCCGCCGAAGGCGTAGACGACGAAGAGGACGAACAGCTGCGTCGCGCCCATCAGGTGGCCCGAGAACGCCTGGAAGGCGACGCCGGCGAGCAGCACGCCCATCAGCGAGGAGGCGATGGCGACGAGCGGTCCCGCCACGCCGAGGCGTACGGGCTTGGCCAGATGGAAGACGAGCAGGAACGAGGCGAGCACCGCGAAGCGGAGCGTGTTGAAGGTGTCGTTGGCGAGCTTGTCGCCGCCGATCACCGAGCGTCCGACGACGGTGTCGTAGAGGGCGACGGCCAGCGCGATCACGCCGAAGGTCGCGATCAGCGGATACCACGGGCGGTCGTAGGCCCGCAGGCGGGCCCAGAGCATGGCGGCCGCGACCGCGCCGGCGAGGGCAGCGTACGCGGTCGGGTCGTAGGTGCTGCGGTCGCCGAAGCTGCAGGTCGTCTGGAGGACGGCGTATCCGCAATCGGCGCCGGTGGCGGTCAGGGCGGTCGCCAGGAGGGGCGCGGAGGCGGCGTAGGCCACCCCCGCGATCGCCATGTAGGCCAATGCTGCGTGCGTGCGTGTCATGCGGTCAGGATGTCCTGCTGGAGGTTTTCTTGGATCGGCGCGGTCACGACCTTGCCGACCACCCTCCGTGCTATGCACCACGATCCCTTGACGTCCGTGCCGAAGCGCGCGCGACCGGTCACGTGGATCTCGCTCTTGGCGAGGAGGCCGCCGTGGAACTCGGCCTCGCCCGTCACCCGCACGTGACCGTCGACCACGACGGGTCCGTCGAAGGTGACGAAGCCGTCGATCACGAGATCGCCGTTCACCTTGAGGGCGTTCTTGTGGCGGTGGCGACCCGAGAGGTGGAGATCGCCGCGCGCGATCGTCTCGACGTGCAGCGTGATGATCTGCTCGTCGGCACGCGAGCGTCCGGCGTCGGGACCCTCGATGGAGAGGATCATCCGCGTGTCGGCGCTGTCGTCGCGCAGGGTGATGTCCTGCTTGGTGGAGCGTCGCGAGCCGATGCGGTAGTAGCCGACGTGGGCGACGAAGACGGTCGGCATCAGCACGGCCGCCAGTGCGGTGGGTACGAACTCAAGCATTTGCGGTCTTCCGGTAGCGGACGGTCTTGTCCCATTTGAGCGTGCGTTTGAAGGCGACGCTGCGGATCGCGAGCCACAGTCCGTGGGTCGCTGCGAGCATGCTGATGGTGGACGAGACGGCGATGAGCGGCAGCATCCTGACCGCCTCGGGCTGGCGGTCGCGGATCGCGGCGGCCATGATCTGGAGGTAGGGCGCGAAGTTGCCGAAGGACATCGTGAACGCGACCGCCGAGAGCACCGCGAAGTTCATCGGCGGGAAGCTGTAGAGGGTCGGGTAGACGAGCGCCGCCAGGAGGTTGGCGAACGACAGGACCGGCAGCAGGTAGAAGGTCAGCACCAGCGCGGCGTCGAGACGCTTGTACAGGGGCTGCTTGCTCGTCGTCAGCGTCGGCACGAAGTAGCGCAGCAGGCACTGGTCGTGTCCGCACGCCCAGCGGCGGACCTGCTTGAGGCGGATGCGCCAGTCCTCCGGGCTCTCCTCGTAGCAGACGGCGTCGTCGACGTACTCGACCGTGTAGCCGCCGATGAAGAGGCGGTAGGTCACGTCGGTGTCCTCGGCCAGCGTGTCGGCCGACCAGCCGCCGACCTCGTTCATCGCCGAGACGCGGATGCCGCCGACGGTGCCGCCGAACTGCGGGAGCAGGTTGAGGGTCCCGCGCGCGGCCTGGTCGATCGTGTATCCGCCGCGGCGCTCCATGTCGAGCAGGCGGGTCAGGACGTTGGCGTCGGTGTTGTAGGGGACGACGCGGCCCATGGTGGCGCCGACCTGCGGATCGACGAAGGGTGCGACGAGCTTCTTGAGGAGCTGCGGATCCGGCAGGTAGTCGGCGTCGAAGAAGACGAGGACCTCGCTGCCGACGGTCTTGAGACCGTCGGCCATCGCGGCGGGCTTGCCCGGCATGGCGTCGAAGTGGCGGTGGAGGGCGCGGATGCGCCCGGCGTTGGCGGCGACCTTGGCGTCGACGATCTCGCGGGTGGCGTCGCGCGAACGGTCGTTGATCACGAGGATGTCGAGCTTGCCCTCGGGATAGTCGAGCTTGGCGAGGCTGTCGAGGCAGTCGCCGATCACGGCCTCCTCGTTGTACGCCGCGACCATGATGGTGACCGTGGGCCACTGGGAGTCGTCTAGCGGCACGAGGCTGAACGGGTTGGTCTGACCGCGGCCGACCATGAGGAAGGAGAAGAAGGTCTGTCGGAAGACGAGGGCGACGGTCAGGATCGCGGTGACGATGAAGAGCGTCAGGAAGAGCAGTGGTGCGAGGTTCTCGGTCATGCGGCTCCGCCCGGTTTCTCACCGGGTCTCTATGGGAGGGGGATGCGTCCTCGCTGGGAAGCGTACTGGACGACCGGGCCGCTCCGCGGCCCGGTCGGATCGTCAGATCTTGAACTTCAGGCCGACCATCGCGCCGCGCGTGTCGAAGAAGTCGTTGTGCGAGTACTCGCCGCGCACGAACAGCTCGGTGCGTGCCGAGATGCGCGCGCCGACCGACGGACGGATCGCGAAGAACGGGCTGTTCACGCCCGGAGCGCCGATGTCGATCAGGTTGGCGTACGAGAGGCGGCCCGCCTCGGCGTAGATCCCGGCGCTGAAGCCGCTGTTGCGGACGGTGGTCACGCCGGCGCCGAACGACGGTGCGGTGCGGCCCGGCAGGATCGCGACGGCCGCACGGCCCTGCGCGACGTAGTAGCCGTTCTTGTCGCCGGCGACCGTGAAGTAGTGCGCCACGTCGAGCGAGGGCAGGTACTCGTCGACGCCCGTGCGGAAGTGGCGATAGGCGAACGCCGGGGTCAGGACGGTCTTGCGGCCGGCCTCGATGCGCAGCTGCGCCAGGCCGAAGTACTGCGGCAGGATGTTGCGGTTGTCGGTGCTCGAGCCGAACGCCAGCTTGCCGCGCACGCCCGACGCGACGGTCTTCGACAGGCCGATCGATGCGAACAGGCCGTCCTGCTCGCGGGTCACGCCGCTTACGTCGACGTGGACGCCGAGGTCGCCGACGTACTGGTCCATGTTGGCGCCGGCGTAGAAGCGGTCGTCGTAGCCGTCGGTCGGCGAGGTGAAGCCGCCGTAGACGCTGACGGTCGACTGCAGCGGGGTCTTCGGGGTCGTCTGCGGTGCGTTGGTCGTCTGGGCGCTCGCCGCTGCGGGGATGGTCGCCAGGATGGCGGCGGCGATGAGAAGGTTCTTCATGTTCGTGGATTTTCCCATGTGTAAGGTAGGCGGAGACGTGTCCTGAATCCTATCGGCGGCCAGGCCCGCCATCACCCCATGCGGGTCAGGATCGAGACGATCCGTGCGCACGAGGTGCCGTCCCCGAAGGGGTTCGGCGCATCGCTCATCGAGCGGAAGCGATCCCCGTCGGACGCAAGCTCGGTCGCGGTCGACAGGATGAGGTCGGCGTCGGTGCCGCAGAGCACCGCGCTGCCGGCGTCGACGGACTCGGTCCGCTCCGTCGATTCGCGCAGGACGATCGCGGGCTTCGAGAAGGCGGCTGCCTCCTCGACGATGCCGCCGCTGTCGGTGAGCACGAAGCGGCAGTTGCGCAGCACGTGGACGAGCTCGGGATATTCGAGCGGCTCGCACAGGGTGACCCCCTCGATCCCGCCGAGGATCCGCTGCGCTGGCTCGCGCACGAGCGGGTTGGGGTGCATCGGGAACACGATGCGGCTGCCGTTGCGCGCGAGCTCCGCGACCGCGCCGAACGCGCGCTCCATCGGCTCGCCGATGTTCTCGCGGCGGTGCATCGTGAACAGGACGACGTCGCCGCCCGACAGGTCGCCGAACTTGGCGTCCAGCGCGCCGGTGTCCCGCTCGTTGATCGCGACCGCGGCCTCGGCCGCGTCGATGACCGTGTTTCCGACCTGGTGGATGCGGAACTCGGGTACGCCCTCCTCGCGCAGCTTGTCGGCCGCGAGCGCCGTGGGCGGGAAGTGGATGTCGGCGATGCGGCTCACGAGGACGCGGTTGGCCTCCTCGGGGAACGGCGTCGAGATGTCGCCGGTGCGGAGTCCCGCCTCGACGTGCGCGATCTTCACCTTGCGGTTGAACGCCGCCAGGCCCGCCGCGAGGGTCGTGCTGGTGTCGCCCTGGACCACGACCCAGTCGGGGTTCTCCTCGACGAGAGCGACGTCCATGGCCGCGATGGTCGCCGAGACGATGTGGTTCAGGGTCTGGTTCGGCTTCATGATGCCGAAGTCGCGGTCGATGTCGAAGCCGAAGAACTCGGCGACTGGCTTCACCATGTGGGCGTGCTGGCCGGTGGAGCAGGTGACGACGCGGAATTGTCCGGATTCGCGCAGGGCGATGATGAGCGGGGCCAGCTTGATTGCCTCGGGTCGCGTGCCGAGTACCACCATGATCGTCTTCAAGGCGTCGTGTTCCTTATTCTCATGTATGTGCTTGGGGCCTACCGTCCCGGACGGGCGGAGCCTTGGATCACCACGTGGCCGGTGTTGATGACCGCTCTTCGGCGGCCTTTCCCCCATCGACCAGGGAGTGTGCCTTCAGGCCATGTCCCATTCTCGCCTAGTCGCATCGTGGGAGCGGGCGCAGCCCGGTCCCGTCATGCCCGGGTCTCCTGCGACCTGATCGGAGTCGGGACCCCTGGCCGTCGCTCGGCGACGTCGGACCATCCGTCCTTCGCAACGGGCGCCACGCCCTGCCTCCGGGGCTCGCCGATCTTCCCGCCGCACCACGTCACCGGTCCTTGCCCGCGTCCTTCTCCCGTGCCGTTCCGCGCCATCGGTAGTGCATCGTCGCGTCCCCACCCCGTTTCCCCGTTCCTGCGGATCGGCCTTGGCGGAAGGATCGCCATGGTCCGCGCATGGGGGTCGTTGCGTTGGTGTCCATGCCGGGGGTATCATGGTCTCCGATGCGAGGGAGATCACGATCATGACGGAGACGATGCCGAGGATGACGATCGCGGAGATGGGTCAGACCCTCGCCGCGGCGAAGTACGTGTCGGACTGGGGCCATGGCGGCGACATGCGGTCCTTCATGGGCGAGCAGCCCAGGGAACCGTCCACCGATCTCGAACGCGCGGCCATGATCGCGTTCGACGTGGCCGTGATCGGCGAGCCGAAGTTCGGTGCGGTCGGTGGCGTGCCTCAGCAGGACCGCAACGATCTGGTCGATCTCCTGTCGAACGGCCTGAGGATCGCGATCGTCGACGAGCGCGAGAACGGGACCGACGGCAGGACCGACGTCGACCGCGCGCGTCTCATCCTGACGAGCATGTCGATGGTCAAGACCGCCCGCGAGCACGTCGACGGCTTCCAGCCGGACGCTCTGGAGAACTCGGAACTGGAATCGATCCGCACGACCGCCGGCATCGACGTTCGCGGCTTCTCCATGTCGGACGTCAACGCCATCGCGGTCGGCATGCCCGACATGATCGCCGATCCGGCGGCCGCCAGGCACGTCGTCGACATCGTGAAGGGCGCCTTGAGCCCTTCCGCCGACGATCTCATCGACAACAGGCTGCAGATGGCGGACGCCACCTGGCCGGGTGTCGTCCCCGTGGAGCCGAAGGCGGCCATCTCGCTCGGCAAGGGTCCGGTCGAGGCGTCTCCCGCGACGATGCCCAGGGGGCGCGACGCGGGTCGCTGATCGCTTCCCTCCGGGGGAACGCCGTACGTGAGGAAGGCCCGCCCCCATCGGGGGCGGGCCTTCCGCTTCCATGCGTCCGGGCGTACGGTCAGGCGATGCGGGCAGGCGTGTCGATCTGCTCGTAGCGGCCCGCGATGAATCGCTTGGTGACGGCGTGCAGCTCCTCCGCCGTGCGGCAGCGGCCGTAGCTCTGCCGGATGACGGCTTCGGCCGCGATGTCGTTGACGGTCGCGCCCATGACGCTCTCGAGGACCAGGCTCTCGATGCGCTCGACCTCGGCGGTGCGGATCGTGACGTTCTCGATCTCGACCGATGCGACGCGTGCGAGCATCAGCGTCAGGTCGTTCACGTCGATGCCCGCGTTCTGGCCCTGCTGGATGGCGCGGGCGGTCTCGCGCATGCGGAACGCCTCGGGCGAGATCCATGCGCCACGGCGGATCGCGCCGATGAGCATCGTGGGGAGCGCGGTGATGTCGACCATTTGCGGATTTCCTCTTCGTTCTCGGATTCTCGAAGGGGACCAGGTCCCATCGCTCCCGCAGGGCATGCCGTCCAGGCATGGGGAAGGGGGTGGTCCGTCATGGCCACCCCCTTCCCCCGTTCCGTTCCGCGCGGTTCAGACGGCGTGGCGGACGTCCCGACGCCGCAGGCGGAGTTCCGCCGGAATCACGGCGGGCGGAGCGTCGTCCGGTCTCACCACGATGATCTGGTGGGGGCGACCCGCGAGCGCGGCGAAGAGGGCGCCGCGGTCCACGACGTCGCAGTCCGTGTAGATGATCGCGGTCGCCTCCGGGGGCACGAGCTCCGTGATCGACGCACCGAGCGCCTCCGAGGCGCCGCCGAGGTTCGCCCCGTCATCCAGTTCGCGGACGGTTCCGGACCACGCGACCTCGGTCGTGGCGCCGTCCGTGCTGGTGACGATGCGCACCTGCATGTCGTTGGACCAGTGCTGGTCGATGTCGCGCCTGATGGCGTCCCAGCTCCGGCCGCCGACGAGGCTTCCGCTGCCGTCTATGACGATCCATGCCGCGTCGGGACCCTGGCCCACCGCGTAGTGCGATCGCGGCACGTCGTCCATCTCGATCTCGTCCGCCATCTCGTGATCGACGAACGACCAGTTCCTGCTGGACCACAGGATCAGGAGCCGTGCGCATCCGTCCGGTTGACGACCGAACACGTCGGTCTGGCCCTCGAGGATGATCTGGGCGATGGTTCCCGGATTGCCGATCGCCGAGGTGACCTTGTCGCCGATGGCGATGTCGGAGAGCTTCTTCTCGCTGAGGCGCATGTCGTCGTGGTTCCTTTGTTCTGTGCTGAGGTACGTGTCGGGGTCAGGCCGCCTGCGCCATGCACGGTTCGGCGTCCTTCAGGTGGGATGTCGAACGCAGACGCATGGACCATGCGGTCAGCTGCGCGTCGAGATCGCGCGCCCAGTCCTCGAGACGGGCGAGGACCATGGTCCGCAGCTTCGGGAGATCCTCGTAGGCGTGATCGCCCATGCCGAGGGTCTCCCCATGGCGTGCGTCGAGCGACTGGACCTGGGTGAAGATGCGGAAGGAGCGGTCGTCGCGGCGCGGGCCCCACCAGATGTTGCCGATGTAGCCGTAGCTGAGGCCGATGCGGGGGAACAGCGTACGGACGCGTTCCATCTCGATGCGGATCGCGGAATCCGCCTCGGCGGGCGTGGTCGCCGTCTCGGCGTCCCGCTCGGCGACCCATGCCTTCAGCACCTCGATCAGCGCCGCCAGATTCTTCGGGCGGCCGTTGTCGACCCAGAAGGTCGAGAGGAGCGAGTACGAGGACGCGTTGAAGGGCCAGACGAGTCCGTGGATCTCGTGCATCTCCGGCGTCCACGGCTTGGAGTCGTCGCAGCGCGGCATCGTGCCGTCGACCATCGCGGCGTAGTCGACCAGGATCGGCATGACGTCGTGACCGGCGGCGTCGGCGCGCGACACGATCCGGCTCGCGATGCGCGCGAGTTCGAGATCCGCCTCGTCGCGCACCAGGAACGCTCCTGCGCGCATGGCCTTCAGCACCAGTGCCGGCATGCGGCGGATCTCGGCGTCGGCGTGCTCGTGGGCCATGTGTCTTTTCCTATCCGGGGAACGATATGCCCCCGGACGTCCATGGCCTTCCCACCGTGCGCATGCACGGCGCGCGGTCGACGACCGCGCGCGATGATCGCGTCAGGCGCGCTTCCCCTTCGGCAGGCGCGCCTGTGCGTTCCTCGAGTTCTCGATCACGGGGCCTTCCCCGCGGATCCACTGGTCGAGCTCCTCGACGGTGAACCAGCCGTAGGCGTTGTTGTCCTGGTCGGTCGGGTTCAGCCAGAACATGACCTGGTGGGCGCTCTGGCGTCCGCTCGCGAGACGGGCCGGAGAGAGGGCGAAGTACGGCGTACTCATGAACCTGCGGTCTACGATGCCGGTCCTGATGCGGTCGGCGATCCCGGTCTCGTCCGCGAGGCGTCGTATCTCGCGGCGTTCGGCGGCGGCGTCGTCGAAGTGCGCCGACAGTTCGGGAGGGATCATCGAGGCGCGCGCGACGACCAGCCCGCCGCGTCCGAAGGGGTTGCCGCTCGAACCCATCCAGATCGCGACGTCCTTCGCCGCGATGCCTTCGTGGATCGTGCGCAGCAGGGTGCGCGCCTCCTCCGAGAACGCTCCGATGCAGAAGTGCCCCTCGTCGAAGGCGGCGGTGAACGCGGTGTCGGCGTCGTGACGGCACAGGAGGTCGCGCACGATCGTCTCCGGTCGTCCGTCGGTGGTGAGGACCAGGCAGGATTCCTTGATCCTCCTGTCCTCGCGACGGCGCGCATCCATGTCGTATCGGGTCGCGGGGGCTTCCGCGACCACGACCGAGTCGCTCGCATCGATCGTCGAGACCTGATCGGCGAAGTCGCCGGGAGGTCCGGATATGCCGAAGATCGACCGTATGCCCTTGATGCCCCATTCGTGCTCGGACGTGTAGTCCGGAGCGATGACGAAGGCATAGGGACGACCCGCATCGTCGGCGAGGATCGCGTTGCCGGAGGTGTTGGAGGTCTTCATCATCGGGTCCTGTGTTCGGGTGCGGGCGTCAGTCCGACCGCTCTGCGCGCGGCCAGCGCGAGAAGGCGGAGATGGGGAGGGAGGACCGTCAGGTCGGTGATCAGCGCCGGCGGTCCGCACTCGTCGTTCGGCACGTACTCCCGCATCGAGGCGATGCGGGCTGCGAAGAAGGACTGGTAGGCCAGCGGGAATGGATACCGCCATCCCTCGGGCATGGCTCCACCGCTCCGCATGCGCTGATGACCGATGGGGACGAGCTCGTGGAAGCGCGCGAGCAGCTCCTCGTCCCCTTCGCGGTGGGCCGCCTTCTTCTGGGTCTCGCCGGGCTCGATGTGTCCGCCGCCCGGCTCGACGTCCCGCCCGGGCTTCAGGCTCTTGGCCATGACCAGGGTCCCGTCCTGCAGGAACGGGAACACGAAGGAGGTCGCGGTGAGCCGTTCCGGCGGCATCGAGTTCGACAGGATGAACTCGGAGCGGTTCGGGGACGGCTGGTAGGGCAGGTCGCGCTGCACGTGGATCACGGTGTGCGCGAGGGGCTCGCGCACCATGATGTGGTCTCGGCGCCAGCCGAAGCCCAGTGAGGCGTAGAACGCCTCCAGCTCGTCCTGCGGCAGGGATCCGGGACGCGTCTGCGCGCATGGATTGAGGGCGATCCGGCAATCGTTCTCGTCCGCGGCGATGCAGAGCTCGGCCATCGCCGCGCGTCCCAGTCCCTCCCGGGGGCGCCATGAGGTGAGCTGGTCGAGCCATATGATCCGGTCGTCCGGACGGATCCACTCCATGTCCTCGAAGGACGTCTCGGGCCAGGCGTCGAGTTCGACGAGGTCCTTGCCGATGCCCGCCTCCAGGAGACGGGCATCGCAGGTGAGCATCGCCGCGGTGGCGGTCATGCCGATCACTGCACGATCAGGGTGGCGACGGGGACGAAGCTCGCGAAGTCGAGGAAATCCGACCGGATCGCGGTGGTGTCCGTCAGGACCAGCAGCCGGTCGTTGCCGACCAGACGCATCGAGAACCGTCTCATGACGTCGATGGCGCAGGCGGGATCGTCGTAGCCGATCTCCAGCAGGTGGAGCGTCGGATCGTCCGATGGGCGTCGATCCTCGACCCCCAGGACCCGCCCCTGCGAGATCCGCAGACGGTTGACCGGGTTGCGGAACGCGCCGAGCACTCCGGCGACGACGTCGGTCCGCGCATCCTCGTCCATGTCGAGCGCGACGACGCCCATCCGGGCGAACAGGCGTATCACGACGGGAGCGATCGCGTCCCCGGCATGCAGGATCTGAAGATGGGAGGTGTTCATGTCGGTTCCCGACTGGAGGAGGAGGGAGGGGTCGAGCGGACTCAGTCCGCGAGGCCCCGTTCACGCAGGGCGCGAACGCATTCGTCCGACCGCTCGTCCGGTTCGCTCCGCAGGCAGCGCTCGATGAACGCGTCGTACGAGCCGTAGTCGTAGGGCTGGTTCATGGTCGACATCCACCAGATCGGCACGATGGCCGGAGCGGTCCATGCGTAGGACGAGCCGCGGATCCGCAACGAGCGGGGTCGGCGGATGCCGCGGTTCGGGGCCGAGGCCGACCGCGTCGCGGACACCTCGCGCTTGGCGCCGGAGGTCACGGTGCCTCGTGCTCCGCGCGCATCGACCACCGGTGCCTTGGTGCGGGGCGTGGAGGCGAGCGGCTTGGCCGCAGGCGCGCTCGCGCGCCTCACTGCGACTTCCGGACGGACCGTGCGCGTCTGCGCGGGTGCCGGGCGTGTGACGGGCGCAGGACGGCTGACGGGGGTCGGTGCGCGGTAGACCGGAGCCGGTGCCGGTGCGCGGTACGTCGGGACCGGCGCCCGATAGGGGGCCGGACTCGGCCGGAACCCTCCGCCGAACTTCTGCGCGGCCGCCGGGGCGGCCACGAGGACGGCGATTGCGACGAGTGCTGCTGCGCGCATTTTTCTTCTCCCTTTGCGATTCCGGGAACGGAAGGGAGACCCATGCGCCCATGGCGCCGGTTGACGGGAGCCCAGAGGTCTCCCGTCCTGCAGCGATCATCTGATGATCTGGGAGATCCAGTGGGCGACGGCGTAGATGCCGGCCCAGCACGCCGCGATGCACGTGATCACGATGAGGGCCGCGAGGGCCGGATCGATGCGCTTGACGTGGGGCGACATGCTCATCAGGTCGTAGTCGATCGAATCCCACGAGAACTCGAGGGTGCGCGACGAGCCGTCCGGTCCGACCACGAGGAAGCTCTTGGGCGAATCGGTCTGCTCGATGCGGTGGTCGACCGTGATGCCGAGGGTCCGCAGGGCATCCATCGATCCCGCGAGCATCTCGCGGTTCGTCGACGAGAACATCCATTCGCCGTCGTCGTATCGGAACGCGTAGGTCTCCGACCTGGTGGCGATGAAGCCCATCAGCTCGCGCATCGGCCCCTGACCGCGGCCCTTGGGCGACGGCAGCCTCCGTGGAACGCGGAACCGCGAGGCGCGAGCGGGTACGATCGCGTCCGATGCGATGATGCCTGAGTGGTTGTGCGTGACGGCGTTCATGTGCTTTCCTCCCACGTGTACGGATACACGTGTCCGGGCATGACGTCCATATGCGTGCGTTCCGGACGCACCGGTCGCTACGCGTCCGAAACGGAACTCGGTGACGTGGTCTCCGCCGTCAGCGTCCTGATGGTGCCGGCGTGCGTATGGATCCTTCTCAGCACCTGCGGCACCGCGTCGTCGTGGACGATCAGGGTGTAGTGGTGGAAGCGGTGGGACACCGTGGTGCAGACGCGGCCGTCCGCCGCCGCGGCGGCGACGAAGGCCGCCGTGTGCACCGGGTCGGGATGTCTCACCAGAGCGTAGGAGAGGTCCGTCTCCCCGATGCGATCGCCGGGGGCGCCGTCGAGGGATGCGTGGATCCCTGCACCATCCCGTCTCGAGGCGATGGCGGGCATCGGCTTCGCCTGGTCGACGCCGGCGAAGACGAAGCGCTGCTCCATCCAGGCGAGTACGGTCGGTCCGGGCGTCAGCACCGATACCGGTCGGCCGAGGCGCAGCCGCTCGTATGCGAGCGCACCTCTGGCCTCCTGCCGTTCGGTCACGGCACGGAGGAAGGCTGTGACGGCGGGTGGGACCGGAATCGTGGATCCCACCCATCGTCTGACCGAGCTGGCGTCGACTCCCAGGGCACGGGCGAGGCGGGACTGCCAGCCGTTGCCGAACAGATCCTCGCCCGTGCGTTTGAAGTCCTCGACGTCCATCAGTCCCCGTTTCCTTCCACGGCGTGTATCCACGCGAGGACGTTCTCGGAGAACCCGGAGATCCGGGTCCAGGGACCGTACCCCACGGCGCGATCCGAGGACGCGACGTTGAGCATGTAGGCCTTCCCCGCCTTCGCCGCACCCACCGGATCGTGGGACTGCTCGTCGGTGATGCAGATCAGCCTGTCGTGCGGCAGGCGGTTGATCTGTCTTATGGCCGCACCGAGGTAGGTGTTGAGGTGCTGCTGCGATCCGCGGATCGCATCGACCCCGGCCATTCCGCGACGAGCGGCGACCTCCTTGACCTCGGACGAGAAGGAGAAGACCCTGACCCTCCCGTTGATGATGCTAGCGAGCGTCGCCGCCGCGTCCATCCGGGTGAGGTCGGACTTCTCCGACAGCCTGGCGTTCATCGAGTGCGAGACGTCGACGAGGACGATCGTCTCGCCGTCGAGCATCGGCATCTCGTCCACCGCCGCGCACAGCGCCCTGTCGAGCATGGGCTCGAAGCGCGGCGCCGCGCGCGCGGCCGCGACGTACCGGAACGGCAGGACCGAGCGCGCGCCCTTCCTGGCCAGGATGGCCGAGTGGATCAGTTCGGGATCGACGCCCACCTCGTCCATCTTGCGCAGATTGCGCAGGAGGGCCAGATAGCCGAGGTTGCCCTCGCGCAGCAGGCGCTCGAAGACCGAACGCTTGTCCTGCCCGGACGAGAGGCCGACCTCCCAGGTGTCGGGGGACTCCAGGGACCCGTCGAGCAGGCGCCTGTAGGCGGACGACTGCCCGTCGTTGGCGGCCTTGGGGTGTCCGAGGCGCACGACGTCCCTGAGGGAGACGGTCGCATCCCTCGAATACTTGCCGAGCTGGTACGCGTCGTACCTGTTGAGGGCCCTGCCGAGACCCCGGCGCATCGCCGACGGGATCGGACGGCGACCGTTCCTCCAGTACATGGCGAGAAGCTCGCCGGGCTCGTCCGCGCGACGGCAGACCTCGGCGATCAGCGATGCGGTGTCGAACGAGGCGCCCAGTCGCCGCTCGACGATCGAGAGGACGAGCCAGAGCGGCACGTGGCGCAGGTTCCCCTGCGTCCGCAGGTCGACGGCGAGCTGGGCGACCTCGTGCACGGGGACGCGGGATGCGAGATCCTGGATGCGCTCGGCGATGGAGACCCCGTCCTCGTAGAACTCCTTCTCCCACAGGAGGCAGGATGAGACGGCGCGTCGCAGCGCCGCCATGCCGGACTGCGGCACGGAGGGCGCGCCCTCGTGGGTGCGCAGGGCGTTGGCGGGGCGGGTGTTGGTACGCATCTCGTGTCCTCCTTCATGGAGGCGCACCGGACGACGGTGTCATTCAAGGCGATGCGGGAATTGTCGGATCCGGCAACGTTAGGCGCTCTACCGCTGAGCTACCGGCCCTTCCGGACCGGACGGGATTCGAACCCGCGTCTCCCGCCTAGCAATGCGATGAAGCCGAAGCCTGCGCCTCGCATCGCCTTGAATGTCGTCGTCAGGGAAAAGTCGGCAGCGGTCGTTTTCACCAAAAGAAGTAACCGCGGCCTGCGCCTCTGACGAAAACAGAGATAGCGCAATATGCACTAGCCGTCAACATGCATAGTGCAGATTGCACTAACAATCGCGCAAGTGTCTTATGTGCTGCGGGATTCGCCATGGAGAAAGGCAGGCTTGGCACGCATCCGCATCAGGTCCGGGACGGATCCCGCGGGTCCCGCGAGTCCGCATCGCGATTCATGCGTTATGTCGGCAGGAGGAGGAATCTCATATGCGGATCATTGCAGCATCGCCCCTGGTGGCTCTCGTCCTGCTCGCGGGATGCGATGCCGGGCCGACGACGATAGGACCCGGTTCGAACACCTCGGTGGAGGCCGGCGAGCGGGCCGACGAGATCGGACGGGCGGCCAGGCGGAAGGGGCCGGTCGTCCTGCCGCCCTCGATCGTCGGATCGAAGTCGTTCAGGTGCAGCGACAACAGCCTGGCGCTGGTCGAGTTCTACTCGGACGGGATGAGCGCCAGCGTGAGGACGGATGCGTCCAGGCCCCAGGTCAGGGTGTCGTCGACGCAGGCCGGCGGAACCATGACGGCCGACGGCGGCTGGACGCTGAAGGGTGGTCCGAAGGACGCCAAGGTGACGTTCTCGTCGCCGGAGCATCCCAAGCCGATGTCCTGTCACGTGTGACGGGATCGTCGGCTATCTCTGCATCCCGGCCTTGCGGAGCACCTTGGCCGGAAGATCGATGCCGTTCTCCCCGAGGGTCCTGAGCACCGCGACCGGGTCCTTCGAGGAGAACTTGTGGCTGGTCTCGTAGGGCAGCATGACGTAGCCCCTGTCGATGCTGTGGGGCTTGACCTCGACGATCCTCGGGAGGGCGTCGATCACCATGCGTTCGGCCTGCGCGCTCAGGAGCCGTCTCCCGCCCACGGTGATCGAGCCGCCGCCCACCCAGGTGGCCGAGACGCTGGTGATCGTGTTCCAGGTCGGGAAGTGGGGATTGGCCGTCGACACCACCGCGTCGATGATCTCGCTCGTCCGCAGGAGATGCGCTGAGATCTCGGGATCGTGGTCGAGCGCCGGGACGTGGCGCGACGGGTTGGAACGCATGATGCGTCGCCATTGGTCGACCATCATGACCAGGCCCTCCTCGCCCCTCTCCAGTGCCTGCTTCAGCCGGTCGTCGGCCGGCATCTGGAAGGAGGCGTTGGCGCGCACGTCGCCCGAATGGTGGGACCACAGGCCGATCGAATCCTCGTGCACGAAGACGATCGCCTTGAAGCCGGTGTCAGGCGAGGCGAGGTTGAAGCCGTTCGAGACCCCCTCGGTGCCCGCATGGACGGCTCCGACGCAGGTGCTGAGCACCAGGTTCAACCGCATCTCCATGCCGAGGAGATCGATGTCGTCCAGACCGGAGACGATGCAGGCGTCGACGGGCTTCGGATCCTCGGTCATGGTTCTCGTCCGTTGGTGAAGGCGCGGATCGGGCCGCACCCCTCGGATGAACGAGGGGTGCGGGTCCGGGTCATGCCGTCGTTTCGACGATCGGCGGACGCTGGTCGTAGACGTGGTCGACGAGACCGAAGGCCTTGGCCTCCTCCGCCTCGAAGAACGAGTCGCGGTCCATCCGCTGTTCGATGGTCTCCAGCGGCTGGCCGGTGTACCTGACGTACAGGTTGTTCATCGACCGGCGGATGCGCAGGATCTCCTGCGCCTGGATCTGGATGTCCGAGGCCATGCCCTGGGCGCCGCCCGAGGGCTGGTGGATCATGATGCGGGCGTTGGCCATCGCCGCGCGCATGCCGGGTTCCCCGGCCGCCAGCAGGAAGCTGCCCATCGAGGCCGCCTGACCGATGCATAGCGTGCCGACCTTCGGACGGATGTACTTCATGGTGTCGTGGATCGCCATGCCGGCGGTCACGACGCCGCCCGGCGAGTTGATGTACATCCAGATGTCCTTCTTCGGGTTCTCCGCCTCGAGGAAGAGCAGCTGCGCCACGATCAACGAGGCCATGCCGTCCTCGATGCCGCCGTTCACGAAGATGATCCGCTCGCGCAGCAGTCGCGAGAAGATGTCGAAGGAGCGTTCGCCGCGGTTCGACTGCTCGATGACGATCGGTACGAGGCCGTCCTGCGGCGTGGTGGTGTCGTGCATTTCTACTCCGGGAAAGTTGAGGAACGAGATGTCCGGGGGACCATCCCCCCTATTCGGCGAGCAGCCGCATGAGCTCGATTGGATCGAGTTCGTCCCGTCTCAGCGTGACGCTCATCTCGGTGATCGTGATGTTGGCCACCCTGCCGCGCGATTCGACGGCCACGTCGAGTGCCGGGATCAGTCCCATCGCATCCGCGCAGCACCATGGCATGGGAGCCGCGATCGTCGCCGACCGGGCACCGGCCGCGATCATCGAGGCCGCCTTGCGGACGATCATCCGGTACGCCTCGTTCGCGCGCGACTGGTCGGCGATGCCGTCGGCGGCGGCAGCGAAGAGGGCGACGGCGGATCTGAAGTGCCGGATGCCGGGGTTCTCCCACTTGACGGGCGCATTCGCCCTCAGGCCCTCCGACTGCCCGAACTCCAGGAAGAGATCGAGTTCGTCGCCGGTCGTCATCGTCAGTGCGACCGCTCCGCCGGACACGTCCAGCGAGTCGCTTCTCTTGGGATGACGCACCGGTCTGATGCCGGTGGGAGCGACTGCTCCGGCCGCGATCCCGAGCATGGTCCGGATCCTCTCGGCGGCGCCGATGGTCTCCATGCGGCCCGGAGGCGGCGACCTGTCGGTGCATCGGCCGGGAACCGAGCGGAAGACCAGATGCGAGGCGTCGATCCCGAGCAGACCCCTTTCCCTCATGCCTCGTCTCCCAGGCCGGAGATCAGTCGCAGCATCTCGAGGGGGTCGAGATCGCCGCGGCCCAGATCGATCACGAGCGGCGAGATCGAAAGTACGATTCCGGAGTAGGTGTAGCTGCAGCCGACCTCGGCCGCCCGCACCCGGCTCCACGAGGACGTCGAATGCCACGGATTCCCGACCGATTCGATGTCGACCTCGCGCGTGCCGTCCCTCCAGGGCATTTCGGCCCCTAGGGTGCATCTGATGATCCCACGGGACAGATCGACGGCCGCGTGACCGAGCATCCTCTCCCGCGCGCGATCGCCCGGAGCGGGATCGGCGGCACCTCTGGCTGCCCGCAGGAACAGATCCGCCGCGGCGACCAGGTCCCGGCGCACGGGCTTGCGCCATCGCGCGGCGATGTCGCAGGTGAGGAGCGTCGTGGTGCCGCGCTCGACCACCAGACGCGCCACGCCCTCGTCCCACATGAGGATGGCCCGTCCCTCGTTGGGCAGGTCCATCCTCCACGCCTTGGGCATGAGGGGATCGTCATGCTGCATCATCTGCGCATCGCGGCGATCGGCGGTCGCCCTGACCATCGTCAGGATGTCGATGGCGGACGATGCGTTGAGACGCGCGTCCTCTCTGGTCCTTCCCTCCTCCTCGCGGAGATGGAAGGCGAGTCCGGATGCGTCCATGTCTATGAGGCGTGGTTGGGTCATGCCCGGCTTCCTTCGATCTCGATGCCCCTGGAGACGAGACGCATCCATTCCATGGGGTCCTGGTGGCGACTCGACAGGCGGACGTCGAGGGGGGACAGCCTGATCTGGGGACCGAGCGTGCCTTGCGACGTCCTGGCGCCACCGACCAGGTGGAACTCCATGACGTGCGGACCCTTGGGCGGGATCTTGATGCCGTTGTCGAACGGCAGCGATCCGTCACGCAGACGGATGTTGCCGGGTCTCCACGGATTGGGCGCCATGTACACGGCCTCCGTGACGGATGGCGTGCGTTCGATCATCGCCGCCATGACCGCACGGATGTCGTCGACGGCCGTCTCGGCCTCCTCGTGGAGCACGGCCGATCTCACCGCTCGTCTGGTCAGTTGCAGCAGAGATCGCACGTGACCGATCGTGACCCGGTTCCAGGGGACCGGGATCTCGGCCTCGAACGATCCGATCATGACGCCGAAGAACCGTTCGTTCTTGCGGATCCTCAGCTGCACGTCGCCCCATCGGGTCGGAAGGGAGACCGTCCGGTCGCTGGGGCGTCCGTGTACGGCGCTCTCAGCGCCCTCGTGGGTGACCTTGACGTGCCGGTGCGGATTCTCCGCGATGGCCTTCAGGCAGTCCTCGATGAGGGCGTTCGCCTCGACGGCGACGTCGTGCGCCTGAGCCGCCAGGCGTCGGGTCGTCTCGTCGCGCACGAAGAGCAGCGGCGTGTCCTCGGTGAAGAGGCAGATCGGCGGAGCGGTCATTCCTCGCGCAGCGCCGATGCGGGCACGACGCCCGAGAAGGTCAGCGATCCGACGATGTCGAGGCAATCCCTCCACGTGCCTTCGCAGGCGGACCATGCTGCGATGACGTCGGCCTCCCGGCAGCCGATCACCGTGGCTATGGGCTCCTCGATGCCCGGCATGTCCGGGCGCAGCAGCGCCTCCTCGAGGTCGGACAGCCCGACGGACAGGACGACCGGGACGAGACCCTCGTCCTCGACGGTCTCCGCGTAGTACGCGGCGATCTCGCTCACGCCCCAGTACGAGACGTGCGCCGGCATGCCGTCCCGGAGGAAGGCATCCGCCTTCTCGCGGCTGGTGGCGTGGTAGAGGCGACCGTCGAAGGAGCCCCTCATGTCGGCGCTGCTCATCGCCGCGCCGCAAGGGCCTGGGCGACCGCGGTCGAGGCGTCGCAGAGGCGATTCCCTTTGGGATCGTCCTCGAAGATCTCGCGACCGACGTGACGCAGGGCCTCGACCGCGAGCTCGGCCTCCTCGACCGTGAGGGGGACCATGATCATCGGCTTGGACGTCCGGCGGGGGTCGTCGAAATATGGTCCGCGCGGCGGGGTCGTCGGCATGGAGGCGTGTCCTTGCGGTTGGAGGATGTCGTCCGATCCGTCGCGTCGGATCAGACGTGCGACATCCGACGTAGTTCGGAGGTCGAGGCGTTGACCAGCACCACGGGCGACGTCGGATCGTCCGGATGGATGATCCTGACCCTGTCGCCGGCGCAGGTCATGAGGCGTCCGATATCGGTCGCCGGGATGCCGTTGCGCGGCACCTCGTGGATCTCGTTCGCGTTCGGCTCGCGTTCGAGATCGTAGAAGCTGTCCTCGACGGCTTCCAGCACGACCAGGTCGTTGGGCCCGATGGTGACCATCCGGACGATGCGGCCGAGGTAGCAGACGCCCTTCATCAGTGTGAAGACGTATGAACAGGAATCCACATCGGCCTTCTCGGCCACGATGTGGACGTGGGCCTGCCTCATGACCTTGAGACCGGCCACCCATGGTCCGTTCATGCCGTTCGATGGTCGTTTCTGATCCGGATCCGACGGTTCGATGCGGATGGTGGCCATGGAACCCGATTGCTCCAGAACCACGGATCTCCATGGGCCATGGAGGGGCGTAAGCCTCCCGATCTCGTCGAGGACGGCGCTCATGCCCTCGTTCGTCGTGCTGGTCACGATGCGTTCCCTCTCACATCCGGATGTCATGCCTGTTCCCTCGGCAGCGGATGACCCGCCAGCGTCAGTGCGGTGTCGATCAGTGCGATCGCGTATCTGAAGGGCACGGCGGCCGGCCCCGTGCCGGCGTTCTCCACGATGTCGCAGAGCCGCTTGACGACGGCTCCGAGCGCTTCGTGCTCGTGCTCCTCCAACGGCCGTGGACCGCCCGGGTCCGTCAGGCCCGCGGCCAGGCGTTGCGTGGCGGCGTTCATGTGGGCGGCCGCCTCCAGATCGAGATCGAGGATGGAGGCGGCCGTCCATAGCGCATGGGCGCATGCGACGACGCGCGCGCCCTGGCCGCGTCGGGTCCATAGCGCCTCTGCGACATCTCGCAGGGCGGTCTGCGGGACGTCGTCCCGATCGGCGCCGTGCTCGTATCCCTCGTAGGGCAGCCGTGCCGCGAACCCACGGAACACGGCGTGGACCTGATCGGGCTGCATCTCCCAGTCGGGCAGACGACCCGACGGGTGGCCCGAAGGCGTCGCGTCGAAGACGATGCGTGCCCGCTCGTCGAGAGGAGTGCCCTTGACCCAGACCAGCGGCACGACCATGCGCCGCGCTCCGGGATCGCCGGCGGCGCGTGCCGCATCGAGGCGCTCCTGGATCTCGGGGTCGAGGAAGCCGACGAAGCGTCCCAGGGTGGACGAACTGGCGTATTCGATGCGGATCATCTGGCCGCCGCCCGCCTCCATGAGGGGGAGCAGGACGGTTCCCTCGGCCGCCGTAGCGTGGAACACGCGCTTGTAGGGGTCGTGTCCGTGGCAGCGCCATCCGGTGATCGCGCCGTCGGCGTCGAGCACGGGTTTGGCGGCGCGTCCGGCGAGGACGATGTCGAATGATCTGTCGTGTTTCGTGCTGATGTCGCTCATGCCGTCGGCTCCCTCAATCCTCTCAGACGGACCTCGACGGTCCTGATCGGCATGCCGATCAACGGACCGATCTGGCCGGCGTCCAGACCCTCCTCCATCAGACGACGCATCTTGCGGTCGCCCATGAGCAGCTGGAAGGCCATCCTGTTGGCCTGCGTCTCGTGTTCGGGGAGGATGTGCGGATTGTGCAGCAGGCCTTCCATCTGACGGTGGTTCCGATCGTCGGTCACGCGCATCGGACCGTCACGCATCGCGACCAGGTCGCGGTGCATCAGGTAGTGGGCGATCTCGTGGGCGATGGTGAAGCGGCGCTGGTGCAGTCCGAGACCCGAGTTCACGCAGATGACCCAACCCGCGCTCCGGCGCTCGAGCGTTCCGTGCAGATCCGGACGGAAGGGCTGGTCGTCGAGGGTCACGCCGAGACGTGCGCACAGCGCCTCGAGGTCGACGAACTCCTCCTGTGCGGCATCGCCGAACATGGTGATCTCGCTCACGTCGTCGACGGGAGCGACGTCGGGTCGGTTCCGTCCGAACAGGCGGTTCAGCATGGTTTTCGTCCCTCTTTTTCCGGTTCACCGGAGGGCGAAGAACTCTTTCACGGGGTCGCCCGCGGCCGCAGGCGCGGGCGACCCCGCATCCTTCGGGAAACGACGGCGTGCATGCCGGCGAGCATCATCCCGTCTCCGACGATCGACCAGCCGCGACCTGGCGGAACGCGTCTTCGCAGGCGACCCTCCGTGACCCGTCCACGGTCCTTGGAACCGGTCTCAGATCCTCGTGTACGCCCAGAGGATCGATTCGTCGTCCGCGCCCCATCCGCTCTTGTTGCGGAAGCAACCCGTTCTGCCGACCGGAGCGGTCAGCGTCGGCGGGCTTCCATCGGCATCGAGCGCAAGTCCCGCCTGTCTCGCGATCTCCACGCACATCTTCACGTCGATCGTGCTGGTGGCATAGAATCCGTTCATGACGTAGGTCGCGTTCCCGGAGAAGTCGCCGTTCGGACCGCGCAGCACGTAGTACCTGTCGGCACCGACCGGATTGACCGGTATGGTCTTCATGAAGCCGGGCTTCACCAGCGCCTCCGTCATCGCCGCGGTGTCGGTCTGCGCCTGGACCTTCGCGCCCTCGGTGACCTCCCGCATGTTCACGGCCTGAGCGATCTGCGCCTGCCCCTGCGACCATGCCGAGACCTTGCTCGAGATCGTGGCCTCCTGGAAGCGGGGTCCGAGGAAGAGCGCGCCGGCGAGGGCGAGGCCGATGAAGAGTATGACACCGATGATGCCGATCAGGACGTTGGACACCGCATCGTCTCCCTATACGGCCATGAACAGGAGATAGTCGCCGTTCTGGCCGCCGTTGCCGCCGAACGATCCCAGGTTCCGGTGGCATCCCGACTTGCCACGGACGGCATGATCCCAGAATCCGATGGTCTCCTCCATCGTCGCGATGTCGAGACGGTCGGTATGGCCCATCTGCCTCTCGATGGCGATGCACACGTCCCGCGCCGCCGTCGTCTGTCCTAGGTACATCAGCACGAAGCTCGGCCGGGTCGGATCCAGACCGGCACCTTGGCCGATCGTGAACGGCGTGTTCGCCGGAAGCACTGGATTGACGGGCTCGCTCTTGAGGAATCCGGCGTTCTTCAGAACGGTCGCGATATCGAGTGCGTTCGTCACGTAGACGCCGTTGGTGGTCTCGTAGAGGTTCGTCGCGTGCACCAGCTGCGCGGCCGACTGCACCGCGGCGGACGCCTTCGAATTGTTCGTCGATTCCTGGAAGCGCGGTCCTAGGAACAACGCGCCGGCGAGCGCCAGTCCGATGAAGAGGATCACGCCGATGATCCCGATGAGGACGTTCGACATGGATCAGATCCTGGAATAGACGAGATATTCGCCGCTGCTGCCGCCCGGCAGCGCGGAGTCGTTCTTGTAGCAGCCGGTCATCTTCCTGATCGACGCCGTGTTCACCCACGAGCTGGTCGTCTTGGAGAAGGTCTCGGTGGGCGACAGGTTGCCGCTCTGCCGTTCGATGGCCTCGCAGACGGCGGCGTTGTCACCGATCGTGGTGACCACCCATGCCGGTCTGAACGGCAGCGTCAAGGCGTTCGACTGCATCCTGCCGTCGAGGTCGAGGATGATGAACGACACGGGCGAGAGAGGATTGACCGGGACGGACTTCAGGAAGCCGCCGGTCTGGAGCTGGGTCGCGGTGTCGACGGACGTGCCGTTCTGCACCTGGTACATGTTCACCGCATTGCCGACCTGAGCGGCCGACTGCACGATCGCCGCCGCCTTGGAGTTGTTGGTCGACTCCTGGAAGCGGGGACCGAGGAACAGCGCGCCGGCGAGTGCGAGCCCGATGAAGAGGATCACGCCGATGATCCCGATGAGTACGTTGGACATGGATCAGATCCTCGAGAAGACGATGTAGTCGTTGGTCGCGGCCACGGCGTCGAACTCGCCGGAGGTCGCGCTCGGGCGCCAGTAGCCGGAGCTCCGTCGTCCCGTGGACACGAGATACAGCGGATCGGTCGGGACCGTCGCGCTGGTGTCGCCGGACTGGCGGCGGATGACGTCGCACAACTTGGCGGCGGCCTCGGAGTTGCCGAGGGACAGCGCCGCATCCGAGGCGTTTCCGACGGCGCCGTTGGTGGATCCGAGGAGACCGATCTCCCTGCCCATCCCGGTCGGGTTCACCGGAATGCTCTTGAGGTATCCGGATTGTCTGAACCTGATGGTGTCCGCGCTGGTGCTGCTCGTGATCGGAACACCACCGCTCCCCTGGATCCTGACGCCTTCGGAGACCTCGTAGAGGTTGGCGGCATGGGATACCTGGGAAACGGCCTGCATCGTGGCGGCGGCCTTGGAGTTCTGCGTCGATTCCTGGAATCTGGGGCCCAGGAAGAGCGCGCCCGCCAGAGCCAGGCCGATGAACAGGATCACCCCTATGATCCCGATGAGCACGTTAGACATTTGAGACCCCCGGTGCGCATCCCCCGATGCGCGCTGTCACAAGGTCTACGTGACACCTCGGCCATGGTCAAGGAGGGGGTCGGTTGATGGAGCCGATTCGGCTCCTATCCGACCTCTCAGATCGGGACGTAGGCCTCGTAGACCGATGGGGTCGCGTTGGCGTCGTTGAGACAGCCTAGGCGTCTGTTCGTGGTCACGCGCGTCTTCCAGTCGGTCAGCGGTTCCATCGAACCCTCCGGGTCCGGATTGCCCGCATTCCGCTCGATCTGCATGCAGATGGCCCGCGAGGTGCTCGAACTCCCGAGGTTGGTGTAGAAGAACTTGCCGGGGCCGAACGGATTGCGGCTACCGCTCTCGAGCACGATCGGGATCGGGGCCCCGTCCAGCGGGCTGGTCAGGGCGCTCTTGAGGTATCCCTTCGACGCGAGGGTCGCCGCAACGGTGTCGTGCTCCGACGTGGACATCGGCTCCCCCGTGTTCACGTTGTAGAGATTGGTCGCCGCGGCCATCTGATTGAGCGCCTGCGATACCGCCGCCGCCTTGGATGCGTTCTGCGAATCCTGGAAGCGTGGTCCGAGGAACAGCGCGCCCGCCAGGGCCAGACCGATGAACAGGATCACGCCGATGATGCCGATGAGGACGTTGCTCATCGATCAGACTCTCGCGTAGCCGATGTAGTAGCCGTCGAGCCCGCCCCAGGCGGTGCCGGTGATCTTCACGCATCCGCTCGAACCGATCGGAGCGGCGGCCGATGGCGGAGATCCGTCGGCGGCCAGCGTCAGTCCCGACTGCCGCGCGATCGCGGCGCACAGGGCCTTGCCCTCGTTGTCGTTCGGATTCCAACCGGTCGTCGAGTATCCCGGCTTGACGGTCGTCGAGATGGCGAGATCGCCGTTGAGCGCGCGGAAGCCGTAGCCGAGCTGCGTCGACATCACGTTCTGCGGGATCGCCTTCAGGTAGCCGGGTGACAGGCCCGCGGGGCTGGTGTTCGCGAACTCCATGCCCTCCTGCAGATTGTACATCGCCGCGGCGTGGGCGATCTGTACGTTCGCCTGTGCGATCGCCGCGGCCTTGGAGTTCTGCGTCGACTCCTGGAAACGCGGACCGAGGAAGAGAGCGCCTGCGAGCGCGAGACCGATGAACAGAATGACACCGATGATGCCGATGAGCACGTTTGACATGTGATGGACCCCCGGCGCGTCCCCCGACGCGCATCATGACACATCAATGCGGCATGGGGTCCGTTCTTGTCAATCACCCCGCCTGTCGCGGGAAGATCAGTTCAGCGATTGGTCGCCCGCCTGGGAGGGAGGCGCGATCCTCTGGTAGGCGATCACGTTGCCTTCGACCGCGATGCACCCGGTGGGTCGCGCCGGATCGATGCCGTTCTCGTAGCCGAGGATGTCCGGGTCGCCGTACGTCTTGGCGATGATGCGGCAGGTGTCGACCGCGTTCTTGTCCGAGTCGCGACCGATCGGCGCGACCACGTACTTGGCGGCATAGATCTCGTAGGTCTCGTCGACGTCCGCGTAGATGTTGTTGTTGAGCACCATCTTCCAGCGGTACTCGTCGGGCGCGGCCGTGGCGGCGTTGGCGGGATTGCGCGGCACCGACTTCAGGTATCCCTGCGAGACCAGGAACGTGGGCTGTCCGGACTTCACCAGACGAGATCCCTCGTTGACCCGGCGCATCTCGACGGCATCGGCGATCTGCTTGACGCCGGTCATGATGGCCGATGCGCGCGAGTTCAGGGTCGCCTCCTGGAACCGCGGGCCTAGGAACAGGGCTCCGGCGAGCGCCAGGCCGATGAAGAGGATCACGCCAATGATCCCGATGAGGACGTTCGACATGGCTCAGATCCTCTCCCAGATCACGTGGTTGTCGCCGAGCAGGGTGCAGCCGACGGATCTTCCGTTCTGGTTGAACCAGACGTTGGTCACCGAGCCGTTGCCGACATGCTCGTTGATGCGCTTGCACAGGGTCGGATCGGGTCCGACCCCCATGAGCGCATAGCTGTTGCCCTCGATCGGCCCGACGTAGGGGGCGCCCATGCTGACGGGGTTCGCCGGGACGGTCTTGAGGTAGCCGCCGCCGATCAGTGCGATGTGGGACGGCTCCGTCGTCGTCGCGAGCGTGGTGCCGTTCGCATTGCCGGGGAGAGCCTGACCCTCCTGCAGCTGGTAGAGACGGGCCGCGTTGACGATCTGGTCGACGACCATGACCGTCGCGCTGGCCTTGGAGTTCTGGGTCGCCTCCTGGAAGCGAGGCCCCAGGAACAGGGCTCCGGCGAGCGCCAGGCCGATGAAGAGGATCACGCCTATGATCCCGATGAGGACGTTCGACATGGCTCAGATCCTCGCATAGGCGTAGTAGGTGCCGCCGTCCCACTGGCAGCCGGTGGGGTTGATCATGTACGCCGGCGTGAAGCTCTGGGGCGTCGGAGTCCATGTGGAGCCGACGGCCAGAGAGCCGGTCTGACGACGGATCGTCTCGCAGATCGCCTTGCCGTTGTTCTCGTCATGCATGCGCAGCACGACGGTAAGCGCCTTGCCGGTGCCGAAGCCGGCGCCGTTGACGTCCGCGAGGAAGACGTCCGAGCCACCGGTCGGATTGATCGGCAGGGACTTCAGGTACTTCGCGTTGATCAGCTCGCCGGCGATGCTCTGATCCGCGGTCATCGGTCGACCCTCCTGGACCTCCCGCATGTTGATCGCGTGCGCGACCTGGCTGACCGCCTGGATCGCCGCGGAGGCCTTGGAGTTGTTGGTCGACTCCTGGAAGCGCGGACCGAGGAACAACGCGCCTGCCAGCGCGAGACCGATGAACAGGATCACACCGATGATCCCGATGAGCACGTTCGACATGATGAACCCCCTCGGCGTCCCCCGACGCCATTCGATCCGTCATGCCCCCCCGCCATCTCCCCTGTCAAGGAGTGGCCCGGACGATCGACGGATTCGGTGCTACCTCGCGAACGATCTCAGAAGACCATGAAGGCGTAGTACGCCTTGACCGGTGCGAACTCGAAGCATCCGACGCCGCGGCCTCCGCCGACACGGGCGGTCCATTGGGCGGTCGTGCTGATCGCCGCGATCGCGGCGTCCGGATCGGTGGCTCCGGTCGAGGCCTCGATGTTGCGGCAGACCGCCTTGGCGACGGTGTCCGAGGTCGATCCTATGATCGCCTGGATGTGATGGATCGGCATGGCGCGGTTGCCGCCGTCCACGTCCACGGTCTCGTAGTGCAGTCCGGACGTGGCGACGAGCGGCTCGGTCTTGAGGTATCCCGGCATCAGCTTCGCCACGTTCGTGGTGTAGTCCGTCGCCAGCAGAGGTGCGCCCTCCCGCAGGCGGTACATGTTCACCGCCGCGGTGATCTGCTGCATGTCGGAGACGATGCGGGCGGCCTTCGTGGTGTTGGTCGATTCCTGGAACCTGGGGCCCAGGAACAAGGCGCCCGCGAGAGCCAGGCCGATGAAGAGGATCACGCCGATGATCCCGATGAGGACGTTGCTCACGGCTCAGAGCTTCGCGGACAGGAGATACTCGTTCTCCGTTCCGCTGCCGTAGCAGCTGATGTTGCGATTGACGTCGATGCTTCCGGGGATGCTTTCCGGATTGCCGCCCACCTGCCGCAGCACGGCCTGGCAGACCGCCTTGGACTGGAGGCCTATCAGCAGCACCCGGTACTGTCCTGTCGTGATCGGGACGAAGGTGGCGCCCCGTCCCGAGGCGTCCTTGGGAACGGACTTCAGATAGCCGCCCTCGACGAGCTGCCTGGATCCGGTGTCACCGATGCCGATGCCGTCGGGAACCGCGCCCTGCTCCTGCACGCGATACATGTCGATCGCGTTGACGATCTGCTGCATCGCCTGGATCTGGGCGGACGCCTTGGAGTTGTTCGTCGACTCCTGGAAGCGCGGTCCCAGGAACAGCGTGCCGGCGAGCGCCAGGCCGATGAAGAGGATGACGCCGATGATGCCGATCAGTACGTTGCTCATCGACCGTCACTTCCGCAGATAGAGGAGGAACTGGTTCTCGGTGCCGCTTCCGTAGCAGCCACCCATCTTGGTGGTCACGATGCCGGCGTCGTACGTGGTCGCCGAGGGGTCGAGCTGACGCTGCACCGCCTCGCACACGGCCTTGGACTGCAGTCCGATGTGGACGTAGTCCATGCCCGAGCGGCGAGTGATGACGAAGGTGGCGTTGCGGCCGGACGCGTCGGAGGGTACCGACTTGAGGAAGCCGCCCGTTACCAGCGGACTCGTGGCGTCGACGGACACGTCGAGTGCCAGATCGCTCCTGCCGTTCGTCACCTCGTACATGTTCGCGGCGGCGATCACCTGCTGCATCGCCTGCACCT
>Ga0308157_10000248_pt1 | contig 206838 bp, 166 predicted proteins | sample PhyBR1_FD_201035 | JGI IMG/M metagenome (GOLD analysis project Ga0308157, IMG submission 201035) | Phyllosphere microbial communities from UC Gill Tract Community Farm, Albany, California, United States - DLSLB.R1 | ecosystem: Host-associated > Plants > Phyllosphere > Unclassified | place... | reverse complement strand
TTCCAGTAAGTCTTTAACTTCTACTTTATTTGCCATTTTTGTAATAGTTTACGTTCTGTTGAGTAAGCGCAATGTTCAGGTGGCGCACTATGGCTGGCCCTGCCCATTTAGATGCTAAACTAACCCCACGCCTCAGCGGGGCAACAACAACTTTTGTTTTTAAATTTTTAATAAGATCCCTTATGATAAGGGCATTCAGGATATTAACGTTTAGAGAACTGGAATCTCTTACGGGCTTTCTTCTGGCCGAATTTCTTACGTTCTACCATACGTGGGTCCCTTGTCAATAGTCCTTCAGGCTTAAGGATGCCGCGGTTCTCAGCATCAACCTCGCACATAGCGCGGGCGATAGCCATACGTACAGCTTCAGCCTGTCCTGTGATACCACCACCGTATACGTTCACTTTTACGTCAAAGCCTTCAACGTTGTTCGTCATAGAAAGCGGCTGGCGTACTTTGTACTGTAGCGTAGCGGTTGGGAAGTATACTTCAAGTTCTTTTTTGTTCACCGTGATCTTACCTGTTCCTTCAGAAAGGTAGATACGGGCAACAGCAGTTTTCCTCCTGCCGATTTTGTGGATAGTTGCCATTTACTTTAGATCGTTTAAGTTAACGGTTTTAGGCTTCTGAGCTTCATGCTTGTGGTCAGTACCTACATATACATTCAGGTTGCGGAATAGCTCAGCGCCAAGTTTGTTCTTAGGCAGCATTCCTTTTACAGCTTTCTCAACTAAGATAGCAGGGTTCTTTGCCTGTAGCACCTTAGCGGTAAGCGTTCTTTGTCCTCCAGGGTAACCTGTATGACGCATGTAGATCTTGTCGTCAAGTTTGTTACCTGTAAGGTTGATCTTTTCTGCGTTGATAACAACTACGTTATCGCCACAGTCAACGTGCGGTGTATAATTTGTTTTGTACTTACCCCTCAAAAGCATCGCAACTTTAGAAGCAAGACGGCCCAAATTATGACCTTCAGCATCGACAACGATCCACTCTTTCTGAGCAGTCGCCTTGTTCGCCGAAACTGTTTTGTAGCTTAATGTGTTCACAATAAATAATTTTAATTAAACATTCCGTCCCCAATAAAGGGGTTGCAAAAGTACAATTAATTCTTAGAAATTCAAATATGAGATAAAATTATTCTTTAACGAATGGATTTTAAGATGTTGAAGGCTGTAAAGATAGGGGTTTAATGGAACAATTGGGTAATTGTTTAATAGCAATTACACCGTATTGGGATTGCAAGCGTAGTTTGTACAGCGCGGCTATACTTCTTTAGCCACCGTTAGCTTATAGGATGCTATTCAGCATGAGATGCTTTTCCTTTGGGATTACTCTAAAGGCCGCAGCGTATTGCTATACGTCACCGTAAAAGGCGTTTTCGAGCCGGGATTCTTCATGATGTAAATGAATTTGTGCTTCTGTGCCTCCTTTGCCTCGATAACGACCTCGTGATTGTCGGACTTATCATACACTGTAGTGTCGAGCGTATTGTCGATGCGGGCCTTATCGGCAATGCCGGTCTTCAGGTTGGATATGGCGTAGCCGCTATACAGTTGTCCATTGGCATTGACCGCGATTATTTTTTCCCCTTTAAAGTTTTGAGTGAATACCACTATCGAATACTTGGCAGCCGAAGCCTTAAGTTCCTTCAGTACTTTAGCCTTTTCTCTTGCAGATGCCGCCCTGAAATCATCTTTGTACTGCACTTTGGTCTTCTCCTCCGCTACCGGCGCTGAACCTGCTGCGGTTTTAGGACTTTTGCACATTACCATAAGCATGGCAATACCTATAATAAAGAGTAACTTTTTCATTCCTGTTCATTTTTGATCAATTTAAAAATACATTTTGATTACGGCAAATGCTACAGGTTTATGATTGTGATAACAAAAAAGATAATTAGGATTGAAACACCTGATAAGATATATAAAATTAAATATCCCGACCACAAAATGCGATCGGGATACTAATTTGATCTGTCAACTTATTTTAGGGCGATATAAATAAACTTACTCCTTCACAAGCTTCACGGTACTCGCACTTCCATTAGCGTCGGTTACCTTCACAAGATAAAGCCCTTTCGCAAGGCTGCTGATGTCAAACGGCGTTCCTGCATTGGCAGCACCATAGCTTTTTACCAGTTGCCCGGTTAGCGAGTACACTTCGGCACGTTCTGTTGCCACAGTAAAACTAAAGCTGTTGCCTGCCGGGTTAGGATAGAGGCTTGTTATGGTCGCAGCAGGCTCAACAACGCCAAGCGGAGCGTTAAACTTGTAAATTGTAACTCCTTTTGCAGGTAACGGCTGTAGTGGCGTTTCTGCAAAGCCACCGTCACTGCCTATTGTAAAGTTCATTGTACCGCCTCCAAGCATTTCTGTTGCCGCATAAGTTCCGGGAGTCATGCCGCCATATTGTAACGATACACTTAGTTCAGCAAGAGTTGCATTGCCCATATTTACGACCACAAGTACATTGTCACCCTCATACTGCCTTAAGAAAGCAAATGCTCCCCCAGACGATGTGTTGACCGCCTTATAGGTCCCTTTTGTAAGTGCATCCTCATTTTGCCTGAGGGCGATAAGGTTGCGGTAGTGGTTCCATAACGATGTTCCACTGGCCTGCTGTGCCGCTACGTTTTTTGTGGTATAGTCACCATTGATGCTCTGCCATGGCGTGCCGGTCGTAAACCCTGCCCCGGTTGTGCCTGTCCACTGCATCGGCTTCCTGATAAGCTCATCCGGTTTTATACCGGTCATGCCTATTTCTTCGCCATAATAAATGTACGGTATGCCCGGCAGGGTAAGCAGCAGGGCAGAGGCCGCCTTCATTTTTGGCATATCGCTGTTAAAAACGCTCATTACCCTGTTGGTATCGTGGTTGCCCAGTATCGTGCCGAATTGCAGGAACGGGTACGCCTTCATCACTTCTTCCATCTGGTTGGCCAGGTCGGTAGCGCTGCCACTGTTCAGGCCGTTCAATATCGAGTCGGCCAGTTCAAACTCAAAGCAGTAGTCCAGCCCGTTGTTGTTTACATACTGTGCCGCGATCGGGGTAAGGTCCCAGGCCTCGCCCACGGCAAATGCATCTGGGTTCACCGATTTGTAAAACGCACGGAATTCCTGCCAGTAAGCTATCGTTTCAGGCGTGTTTTGAGTTGCCGTGCCGTTTTCATGCAAAAACTTCACAGCATCCAGCCTGAAGCCGTCAACGCCCATGTCGTTCAGCCAAAATTCGGTGATCTCTTCAAAAGCCTCATGAACATCGGGATTATAAAAATTCAGGTCGGGCATGCCTCCGTAAAAAGCGCCATAGTACCAATCTCCGTTAAAGGCATGCCAGGGATCGTTCTCGAACGGGCCGGGGGTTCCGGGGTTGTTGTCTTCCCAAATGTACCAGTCGCGCTTGTCGCTTGTCGGGTTCTTGCTCGATACGAACCACGGGTGCTGGTCGCTGGTGTGGTTCATCACCATATCAATGATCACCTTTATGCCGCGGGCGTGTGCCGCCTGCATAAACTCAATGAACTTTGGGTTGTTGCCATAGTCCTGTTCTACGGTCATGTAGTCAGATACATCATAGCCGTGGTAAGAGGGCGATTGTTGTACCGGCATGAGCCAAATGCCCGTTATGCCAAGGTCGGTTGTCGTATTAGGGTCGCCGTCATTCAGGTAGTCCAGCTTATCGATGAGCCCCTGAAGGTCGCCCTTGCCATCACCGTTGCTGTCTTTAAAGCTGCGCACGAATACTTCATAGAAAACGCGGTCGTTCCACCAATGAGTTTCCATGGCATCCACGCGTATGAAGTTGGTAAATGTTGCAGACATTGACTCCCCGTTGGCATTGGTCACGGTAAGGGTTACATTATAATTACCAGCGGCGGCATACGTCACTACCGGGTTTTGGGCATCCGAAGTTTCGGGTGTCGCTCCCGGCATCGACCATTGCCACGCTACAGGATCGCCAGCCGAAAGATCATAATATTGCACGTTCTGGCCGGGCTGTACTATATAGGCATTGGCTTTGGCCTGTACGTTGAGCATGTCCGGAGGCAGCACATCATTATACCAGTAGGCTACCACACCGTTCGGCATCACAGTGTAGGTACGGTTGGGGCCTGCGTTCGGGAATTCCTCTGTACCGTTCCACTGCGCGTTGATGCGGGTCTTGAACTGTATCGTCGACCCGATAGTGAGACTCGCATTGCCGGTGTAAATCCCGTCGCCGTCAGTATCAGAAAGTACAAAAGCAGGGCTGCCCCAGTTGTTAAAAGAGCCGGCAATGTCCACAGTTTGCGTGTTAGGGTCAAAATTGCCAAGCGTTACCTGGTGGTTCATGTTCACCTGGAACTGTACACTTGTGTTTTGTGCCTGTGTGCCAATTGCCATAAGCAAAAGCAACAGGAAATAATAGGATCTTGGTAATAGATGTTTCATGCTGTAAAGGTATTTCAGTCATAACAAAAGGCCTGCGTTAAAAGAGCAGGCCTTTCACAAACTTAACTTATAAAAACTAACTCAAACTATTTTTTGATAAGCTTTGCGGTGCTCTGGCGGTTGGAAGCATCGGTAATTTTCACCAAATACAGGCCTGTGCCAAGGCTGTTCACATCGAATGACGTGCCTGCCTCTGCTGCACCAAAAGTTTTAACCAGCTGTCCTGTTATCGTATACACCTCCACTTTGGCGGCTGCTGTGCTCAGGCTGAACTGGCTGTTGGCAGGGTTAGGGTATAACGCAATTTTCGAGGTTGTAAATTCCCCGTTACCCATAACTACAGCAGGCTTGTTGCCAAGTATTTTGTATTCGCCCGGTTGCAGGGTAATGCTGGTAATGCTGTTAGGTATGGCCGCCAGTGTCGTGTCCGTAAGGTCATACCAGGCATCGGTCACGCCGGCGGGGAAGCTGGTGTTCACTACCTGTGCCGTGGTATTAAAGTTAGCCAGCACTATTACGTTCTTAAGTTCTGTTACCGCGATATTATTGTCCCAAATGTCAAGCCTTGGCAGCAGGTTGCCCGATGCTACAGTAAATGTAGTGGTGCTGAACACAGGGTTCTCATTCCTTAGCTTGATCATTTTAGCCCATGTGCCATACAGCGACATCCTGTCGGAGTTGGTGTCGTAGCCAAGGGTAAACGGTATCGGCTTAGGGTTGGTACGGCAATCGCTGTTGATGCTTCCGTTCTCGCAGCGGTTGATGCTGAAATCGTAGCCAAGTTCGCCGAACTGCCATATCATTTTCGGTCCCGGAACGGTAAGGAATACCGCGCCCAGTGCTTTTTGCCTGTTCAGGGCAGTAGCCAAGTTTTGCACATTGTATGATCCGGCGCTTGCGCCATACTCAAGGTTTTTGTACATCAGCCTTTCTTCATCGTGGCTTTCGGCAAAGCCCACAAGCCTTGGTTGTTGGTAACCCCTGTTCTCAAAATCAATAGAGTTGAAGTTGCTGTTACTGCTAAAGCCCATCGTGTTTTGGTTGTATGCGTCGGTAAGCTTGCCCCACAGCATGATGCCTTTTCCTTCGCCTACGCGGTAGTTGGCCCACTCGGTTTCTTCTCCGGCAGAGCTGTTCGGCCCGCTCCCTGTGCCCATATGCTCAAATATCACATAGAAGTTCGGGTCAATGGCCCACTGCATATCGGCATAGGTTTTCAGTACCGCGACCCTGTCGGCCTGGTAGTTATTAGTACAGCCTTCGTTGTTCATACAGTTTTGCGTAAAGCCTTTGGTAAGGTCCCAACGGAAACCGTCGATCTTATACTCGGTGATCCAATGCTCTATCGTTCTTTGTGTATAATATTGCGTTAGTGCCGACTGGTGGTTCAGATCGGTACCTACACTGTAGGAGTGCATGGCGTTCACATTGCAGTATGGGTTTTCGGCAGTAGTGCTGCCAAAACCGTCACCGTCCGGGTCGTTTACCCACATGCGGGCAAGCGGAGAGCGGCCATATACGTGGTTAAGGGCAACATCCAATATTACCGCAATGCCGTTCTGGTGGCACAGGTCAATGAATGCCTTCATAGATTCCGGTGTGCCATAAGCCTTGTCCGGAGCCATGTGGTAAGCCGTATTGTATCCCCATGAGATGTTGCCTTCAAACTCCATTATGGGCATAAGCTCAATGGCGTTGATGTTCAGGTTTTTCAGGTAATCAAACTGGTCAATTAACGACTGCCATGTTTTTTGCTGGTTGAAATCCCTTATCAGCAATTCATAGATAACAAGATCTTCTTTTGCAGGTTTTGTAAAGTTGGCCACCTGCCAGTTATATGCTGCTTGCCCGGTTTTGATAACGCTTACCTCAAACGCTTGCCCTGTCGGATATTGAGGCATGTTAGGATATTGTGCATTGGTAATGTATGGGTCATCGAACGGTGACAGCACGAGTGTAGAGAATGGATCGGCTGTTTTCACCAAAGCAGGCGAATTGGCCACCGGTGTCTGGTCTACTACCCAGTATTGGAAAGAATGGTCATCGCCCGCAACAAATGCATAAGGCAGCTCCAGCCAGAATTTCCCATTGCCGGCTTCCCTTTTCATGGCATACGCCGAAGTTGGGTGCCAGTTGTTGAAAGTTCCCGCAACATAGATGAAGTCTTTGCCGGGAGCGTTAAGTACAAGCGTAACTTTAGAGGCATCGCCCGCATGGTAATTTATCCCGTCGCGCATGCCGGCAGGCAATGCAGCTATGGTAGTATTGTTCAAAATTGCCGTAAAGCTTTTGGTGATCACATCGGTACCCTGCGTTACCACCAGGTCATAATTCTGGGTAGTAGTAAGGTTCGTGTGATTGTAGCTGAACGTGGAAACGTTATTGGCCGTGGTCACGCTCACGCCGTTCGACATAAGGTTATAGTTAGCCGGCCCACCCGTATTGGTCGCCGTAATGTTGAAGTTAGCACCCGGGTTAAGTATGGTAGTGCTGTTTTCGGCAGGCGATCCCATGGTTACCTGGAAAGCACCTACGTTCACAGAAATATCCGGGCTGGTTTGCGGGCCGGATGATCCTGCCGCACGGAATACGAACCACATTTTGGTAATGGTGCTTGTTACAGGTACATTATAAAATGCATAAAGGCTGGTAGGTATCTCCAGCTTATATGTAGTACCCGAAACCAATGTTAGCGATGGTTGGGCATTAGAGCCCCATGAGCCTATTACATTGCTCCATTCGGTACCGTCTACGGTAAGTCCTGTATGGGCATAGATCGTACCGTTGTAGCTTGCCAGGTTGGTCCCGGCTTTGTCAAAATAAATGGTTACAGGCTGATCGGCAAGCACGGGCGAGGGAGTAGTCGTTACCTGTGCAAAGCTTATGAAGCCCAATAACAAAAATAGGATTGTAAATTTTTTCATAGTAGATCGTATAAAGATAAAAAAGGGCTGACAAGCAGCCCTTTTCTAAGTTATCGGTATTAAATAGCCTGTACGGTATATGTATAAGCCCTTGGGTTGCTAAGGTCAAGCGTAATGTTGTATGTACCCGCAGCAACGTTGATGTCTGCCCCACCTTGTGTAAGTGTTCCGTCAGATCCACCCATGTTGATGCCCCAGTCATCATTCGCCCTGAATTTGATAGCGCCCGCACCCAGGGTAACATTGTTAAGCTTCCATGTCCTAGAGGCGGCATCATAGGTCATGTCAATGTCAGAACCCCATCCGTCGCCGCCTGTAATAGCTGCTGTAGCTGATCCGATAAGACCCCAGTTCGTCCTTACGGCACTGTAAACAAGGGTTCCTGTATTAGCCGTTACTTTGTAGTAACCTGCAGTTGCTGTAGCATCGGTCTCGCCTGTTTCAGCAAGTATACCTGTAAAAGTTCCGTTATCTCCATAGTCCGTATTGCCCCATGCAAATGCACCGCTTGCATCCGGCTTAAGGAATTTGTAGGAACCATCAAGCCATACAAAGCCTTCGTAGTCGGTAGCGCCATAAGCAGATGACAACAGTAGCGGCACATCGGCAGCTCCCGGGTTCCATCCCTGGTGGTTACCTACTACCGCAAGCTTAGGAAGTGCAGTAGAGAAAGGTGTTACAAGGTAAACGATCACATTCGAGAACCTCTCCTGGTCAGCGTTCGTACCTACTGTAGCCCTGATCCTTACATCAAGCCCACTCTCAGTAAACGGGGCAAGGCCTGCATTGTCTGTAGCGGCGTTAAGTGTAGCAACGTCAATGCTTGCATATGTATTCGTTGTAGATGTAACATTAACAGGAGTTTCAAAATCTGTGCCGTTAGCGGCAACCTGTACCGTATAAGTTACTTCTGTAGGTGTTCCGTAGTCCATGTCTTCCCATGCCAATACAAGGGCCGGGTTGGTTTGGTTCTCTGGATTAAGCACTACCGATTCGCCCGTTAGCGGGGTAAGTATCTGGAATGATGCAGCAGGGGTCACATACTTTAGTTCCTGCTCATCTTCACATGAAGCAAATCCTCCTGTAATAAGGACCGCCGCGATCAACGTTTTAAATATATTTTTCATTGTATATACGATTAATTTTTGATGTTATTAATAACCTGGGTTTTGAGATAAATTTGGGTTCGCCGCGATAGATGCAGCAGGAAGAGGGAATAGCTCCATGTGGTTAGGAAGTGCGATACCGTTCATACCATTGCCTTTCCATGCCCAGTTGTAGCTGCCGCTAGCATATTTGTTAAAGCGGATAAGGTCCTGCCTCCTGTGTGCTTCCCAATGAAGTTCCCTTGCACGCTCATCGATAAGGAAATTCAGTGTAAGTTCTGATTGCGAAATGTTTTGCGAAGCGTTGTTGTTGGCACGCTCCCTAAGATCGTTCACATAATCAAGCGCGACCGCAGGATTTGCTCCGGCAGCACCGCGAACGGCACATTCTGCATACATAAGGTAAACGTCGGCAAGGCGGAACAATACAAAGTCAGTGTCGACAAAGGTAGTGTTTGCACCCGGAACACCTGTAGAAGAAATATTCGACCACTTCGCAAGGATGTACCCTTGATCTTTATTAGCGATATCCGCGATCTCAAGCATCCTGGCACCGCCGCCCATAAGCGTATTCCTTTCGTCATTGTCAAATTCGCCGCCGTCAAACTTCTGTACGAATTGCTTCCTCAGGCGCAGCGCACCGCTCCATCCCGCGGCACTGGTACCCATAGATACGCCGTTTTGTTCCAGTGAACCCGGTTGGCCGTTGATCATAACCGTTGTTGGGCCGTAGTTCTGTGTCAGTGTACCATCGCTTTGCAGCGTAAAGATGTTCTCTGTAGAAGTCTGGTTATCTGCCTTAAAGTTATCAAGGTAATTTGCCTCAAGCGTGTAGCCTGAGTTGATGATCACTGTACATTTAGCAGCACACTCCGCGTACTTGGCAGTGCCAGTGTATACTTCGGCATTAAGGTAAAGCTTAGCAAGTATCATATTGGCAACACCCTGGTCAAATCTTCCATACTCATTGGTGCGTGCGGCTTTAAGGCCCGGCATAGCTGCATTGATCTCACTTTCTATAAAGTCAAAAAGCTGCTGTGCGTTGTATTCAGGTCCCCTGAAGTTCACAGGATCGGTCTCTGTAATGAAAGGTGCTTTGCCAAACATGTCAAGCAGATAATAATAGGCCATAGCCCTAAGTACCCTTACTTCATTGCGGTATGTTTCGATCTCAGCAGCTTCCGTAGCCGAAATGCCGCGGCTGCTTAGCTTTTCAGGAGTACTCTGCTTCAGGAATTCGTTCGCAAGCGCCACTTCTACCATGGTACGGCTGAACATGCCCAGGATAATAGGGTTTTCAGAGCTCCATATATTGCGTTGGATCTCTCTTGCTCCTGGGTCATTTTCGTAACTCCAAATAGCTTCATCAGTACTAAGGTCCTGCATGTACCAAAGGCATCGGCCAAACTGGCTCGTACCGGCATCTACACCCTGAAGGAACGATGAACCCGCGCCACCTGTACCGGTAAGGGATAAGTTACCGTATACACCGGCCAGCGCCTGCTTGTACGCACCCGGCTGCTTATAAAAGTCTTCTGCAGTCGAGATGTCATCATCTTCCGACTCCACGTCCAGGTCGCTCGTACATGAGGAGAACGCAAGCGTTAATCCCAGAAGGTATAAAAAATTAAGTTTGAATTTTTTCATAGTTTTTTAATTAGAAATTTATGTTGGCGCCGAAAAGGAAGGTCCTTTGGCGCGGATAAATAGTCTGGTCACGTCCGTCATTCGTAATTTCAGGGTCGATACCTGAGTACTCAGTGATCAGCAACGCGTTCTGGCAACCGGTGAACAGCCTTACAGAAGCTTTATCAAGCCAGTTCTTAAATGTATAGCCAAGCGTCACGTTATCAAGCCTAAGGAATGATCCGTTCTCAATATATACGTCAGAAAGTACCACTTCGGATGTTGTTGTAAAGCCTGTGCTCAAAACATTCCTTGGGATGTTGGTAAGTACGGCATCTGTCTTAAGCAGGTTGAATTGAGCATTTCCTGCATCTACAGCATTATATATCCTGTTGCCAACACTTGCCCTCATGTTGAATGAGAAGTCAATGTTGCCCCAGTTCATGCTTGAGGCAAGGCCAAAGGTAGCATCCGGATCAGGGTTTTTGTAAAGATACCTGTCTTTTTCGTTGATCACGCCATTTCCGTCAAGATCAGCAAATGCACCTTCTATTGGAGCACCACTTGTATCATATAATTGCTTGTACACGTAGAAAGTGTAAGGGGTAAAGCCTTCGCGGTATATTTGCGCCGTACCGCCTGTACCGGCTCCTGTACCACCCAAAAGAATGTCCTGTCCGTAGGCAAGCTTCTCGATCCTTCTTTCAAATTTAGTAGCGTTAAAGCTAAGGTTCCAGTTGAAGTCCTCACTCTTAACTATGTCGGCACTTATACTGAATTCCAAACCTTTTGTTGTAAAGCTACCGATGTTTTGCCAGCCGCGGTTAGAGAAGTTACTACCGTCAGGGAATGGGGCTTCCTGAAGCAGGTCAGTACTTTCTTTATAGAATGCGTCAAGCGCACCGGTAATGCGGCCGTTGAAAAGGCCATAATCCAAACCAACGTTATAAGTAGTTGTTTCTTCCCATTTGATCGATGGGTTGTAAGGAAGCGATACGGCGATAGGATATTGCGATCCGCCAAACTGTATCTGGCTGTTGCCGTCGCCTGTGTTGTACTGCTGAAGGAAGAAGTTTGGCGCGCCAAAGCTCTGCTGCCCCGTAGTACCATAGCCAAGGCGAAGCTTAAGATCGCTAAGTGTAGTTGAATTTGCGAAAAGGTCTTCCCTCATTTTCCATGCGAAAGCTGCTGCAGGGAAGTTACCCCAACGGTTGTCTTCGCTAAAGCGTGATGACCCGTCCCTCCTGAAAGAAAGCGTAAGAAGGTATTTGTCATTGAATGAAAGGTTTGCCCTTCCGAAGAAGCCAAGGATCACGTTTGGCCTGTCAATATCTGTCTCAGGGAAATTACTACCCAATTGCGGGTTGTTAATATTACCGGTATAAAAGCTGTTCTGCTCAAATATCTGATACGAGTAACCTGCCGTGGCATCGATATTCATTTTGCCAAATGTATTGTTATAGTTCAGGTATGCATCAAATAGCTTGTTCCTAAGTGTCCTTTCACTGTACTCGTTGGTACCAAAAGGTATGCTGTTGTTTGATGGCGCCGAAGCAGCGTTAGTTGGCACGTAACGGTCCCTTTCACCCTTAGACTCGTCAAAACCAAGGTTAACCACGGCTTTAAGGTCTGGGAAGAAATGGAAACGGTATTCGGTCTCAATATTACCAAAGATACGGTTGTTGTGACCGGTGTCAAAGGTCTGTCTCAGCTGGGCAACAGGGTTGCGTGTACCCAAAAGTAATGCGTTATTAGCGTCTGAAGTATTATAGTACTCAAAGTATCCACCGTAAGGCGATCCTGCCTGATAGATAGGCTGCGTTGGGTTAAAACGGAATGCTGACCCTTCCACACCATCCGCAAAACGGTTCTTCTCGTTCGCATAGTTGGCATTTACCCTGAATTTAAGATGGTCGTTGAAGAAAGATGGGTTCAATGATACGGATACAGTGCTACGGTTGAACTTGTTGGTAAGCCTGGCACCCTCCTGGTAGGTATTGCCTAATGAAAGGCGTGCAGGCACAGTTTTGAACAGGTTTCCATTTAGTGATACGTTATTGTCAACAAAATCAGTCCTCCTGTAAATAGCATCCTGCCAGTCGGTATTAGCATCGCCCAATAAGTCCAGTTCGCTTTCCGGCATAAGGCCTGCGGCGACACGGTCCTGTATAAGCGCCCTGTATTCATTACCGCTGAACACATCGATCTTGTCGGTAACTTTACCGCTTCCATAGGTAAAGTTATAGCTTACCTTAAGGTCTTTTCCGCCTTTTTTAGTATTGATGATGATCACACCATTGGCAGCACGAGAACCATAGATGGCTGTTGCGGAGGCATCCTTAAGAACTGTCATGCTCTCGATATCGTTGGGGTTGATTGCCGCAAGCAAAGACGTAGAACCGATATTGGTGTTGTTGTCAAGCGGAAGGCCGTCCAATACGATAAGCGGATCGTTCGAGGCATTAAGCGACGAACCGCCACGGATCCTGATCATCGATCCCGATCCCGGGGCACCGCTGGTATTTACAGTAACACCGGCAACGCGGCCGTTGAGCAGGTTTTCGGCTGTAACGATCGTACCTTTATTAAAGTCTTTCGAAGTAACGGTAGTCACAGCTCCGGTAGCGTCTTTCTTTTTTACACTACCATAACCGATCAACACTACTTCTTGCAACTGGGTCGCATCTTCGCTCATAGTAACGTCCAAGGTGCTTTGCCCGGAGTAGGCAACTGTCTGGTCGGCATAGCCTATAAAGGTGAAGACGATCTGGTCGCCGTTCTTAAGTCCTGACAGGGTAAAATTCCCGTCAAGATCTGACGAAGTGCCGTTCTGGGTGCCCTGAACAATTACATTTACCCCGGGTATGGGCTCCCCGGTGGCGTTATCGCGGACAGTTCCCGATAATGTGCTCTGGGCCAGAGCACTTAAGGGGAGCATCAGCAATAAAAGTAATAACTTCTGATACATTGTTTTCATACAAGTTGTTTAGGTTAATTTTGCGTTTTGTTTTTGCTTATAATCCACTTCGAATGTTAAAATTATGTAAAAGATATTATAAAAAAAACGTTTTCGCTTTTCCGGAGTTGCGAAAACGTTGTCGTGTTGAAAACTTTTCAGAATTTGCACAATTCCAGTAAGATAATTGCTATTAATAAAAATTACGTTTATCTTTATTTACGAATCTACTTTTACGCCATTTTTAATGAAAAGACAAGTCACCCTTAAACAGATCGCAAAAGAGCTCGATGTATCCATTTCAACGGTATCAAAATCACTACGCAACAGTGCTGAGATAAGCGAAGATACCAAGCTGAAAGTACAGGCGTTCGCGAAACTGTATAATTATAAGCCGAATAATATTGCGCTCAGTCTTAAAAATAAGAAAACCAAGACAATAGGTATCATAATCCCGGAGATCGTGCACCACTTTTTCGCTACTGTGATCAGTGGTATCGAGCAGGTGGCCAATGAGAACGGGTACAACGTGATCGTCTGCCTCAGCAATGAGTCGTTCGATAAGGAGGTGATCAACATGGAGATGCTTGCGACCGGCAGTACCGATGGGTTCATCATGTCACTTTCAAAGGAAACCCAGCAAAAGAAAGACTTTCACCACATACAGGAGGTTATTAACCAGGGAATGCCGGTGGTGATGTTTGACCGTATCACCAACGATGTGCTGTGCGATAAGGTTATAATAGACGACCAGATGGCAGCTTATGATGCCGTGGAATTCCTCATCGATAAAGGGTTCAAAAAAGTAGCGTTGGTAACTACGGTCGACTATGTTAGTGTTGGCAAGCTGCGTACCGATGGCTACGTGAATGCGCTTGACGATCACGCTTTAACGGTAGATGAGGACATGATCGTAAAGATCGAGGACATAGACAACTGTGCTGCCAAGATCGAGAAACTGCTGCTGGACAAAAAGCCCGATGCGATATTTGCCGTAAACGAGCTTTTTGCGGTTACAAGCATTAAGCTGGCGACTAAAATGGGCATTAAAGTGCCCGAAGCGCTTTCGGTGATAGGGTTTACTGATGGCATTATTTCACAATACTCCAGCCCAAGCATTACCACAGTGAGCCAGAACGGCATAAAGATGGGCGGAAGGGCCGCACAGATGCTCATCGACCGCCTGGAAATGGAGGAGGAGAACGAGCAGTATACCACCGAATTAATAGAAACCAACCTGGTATTCCGGGAATCTACGTCAACGTTGTAGTTGTGTTTAAAGTGCTTATTTTAAATGACTTGAAAAATCAATTCCGCTACTTTTCGCGGAATTTTTTTTTGGCCTGAATGTTTTTCGGATCAAAAAACCATTATATTTGTACTGATTATCAAAGCTTATGGTCCACTTCAACCCTATAAGATTTGATAAGCCATAAAACGCTTATCGTAGTAACAACATTTAATTACGATAATGGAAAAGCGTAGATTAGGTTTCTGGGAAATTTGGAACATGAGTTTCGGTTTCCTGGGGATACAAATGGGTTTTGCCCTGCAAAATGCCAATGTCAGCAGGATTTTTCAGACACTCGGTGCCGAAATAGACGACATACCCGCACTGTGGGTAGCAGCTCCTCTTACTGGACTCATCGTCCAACCCATCATCGGCTATTTTAGTGACCGCACCTGGACAAAACTTGGCAGGCGAAAGCCTTATTTCCTGGTGGGTGCTTTGCTGGCATCTGTCGCATTATTCATAATGCCAAATTCGCCCGCACTGTGGTTTGCCGCAGGTATGCTTTGGATCCTTGATGCATCCATCAACATCTCGATGGAGCCGTTCAGGGCATTTGTTGGCGATGTATTACCTGACAGGCAAAGGACATCCGGCTTTGCCATGCAGAGTTTTTTCATAGGGCTTGGCGCGTACGTTGCATCTAAGCTTCCCAATATCCTTACCCACTATAACATAAGTAATGTTGCCCCGGCAGGCGAGATACCCGATTCGGTAAAATATTCGTTTTACATTGGCGGCGCTGCCTTTATCATTTCGGTTCTATGGACCATTTTTACTACTAAGGAATATTCGCCCGAACAACTCGAAGCTTTTGAAAAGAGCGAGGAAGAGAAACATGGCGGGAAGTATAAGGAAGAGGAAAAGCCTGCCTCATGGTTCTTGGCGAACGGCGCTAAACATTTACTGATAGGCAGTGTGGCACTGGCAATTGGCTTGGCTTTCTCTTTCATTATCTATAATTATGACCTCAAAAAAGACCTGTATGTTTTGTCGCTTGGGCTGATCGGCCTGGGTGGCTTGGCGCTTATCTTATCGGGAATGTTCCAAAGATCAGGAAAATACAGTAATGGCTTTGTTACCATCATGAACGATTTCCAGTTCATGCCCAAAGTAATGAAACAATTGGCTTGGGTACAGTTCTTCTCGTGGTTCGCCCTGTTCTCCATGTGGATCTATACCACAGGCGCGGTGACAGAACATATATTTAAAACTACCGATACAACTTCGGTAGAATATAATACCGGCGCCAATCTTGTAGGCGAAATGTTTGCCAATTACAATCTTGTGGCAGCCATTGCCGCATTCCTGCTACCGGTCATAGCGAAAAGAACCAGCAGGAAATTTACACATTTCCTGGCGCTTGCTGCCGGGGGTATAGGCCTTGCCTCTATTTATTTCCTGGGCAACTCTGGCATGTTCAATACTGAGATCTTCAGCATAGGAACACAGGGCACATGGCACCATTTTACATTTTACATGTACGACTTTTCCATGATAGGTGTCGGTATTGCGTGGGCCAGCATTCTGTCTATCCCGTTCGCCATGCTTTCGGGGTCGCTGCCTGCGTCAAAAATGGGTTACTACATGGGAGTATTCAACTTTTTCGTTGTGATCCCGCAACTGCTGGCCGCATCGATATTAGGTTTCCTAATCTCAACATTTTTTAATAACCAGCCTATCTATGCTTTGCTTATAGGCGGCGTGTCGATGGTGATGGCAGGGATAATGTCATTGCTGGTAAACGACAACGCAAAGATCACGATCAATCAAAAATCATAATGAACCAAAAAGCATTTATTTTCGACCTCGACGGCGTTATTGTCGATACCGCCAGGTACCATTACCTGGCATGGCAAAAGATAGCCAACCGTTTGGGGATAGAATTCACACACGAACACAACGAATTATTAAAAGGGGTAAGCCGCGTGCGCTCCCTCGATATCATCCTCGGCCTTGGTAATGTACAGGCATCGCAGGAGGATAAAGACAAATGGCTTGTGGAGAAGAATGAAGATTACCTTCAGTCTATCGACCACATGCGGTCTGACGAGATACTCGACGGCGTTATGCCCGTTTTGGAGTATTTGAAGAAGAATAACCAAAAGATCGCACTCGGGTCGGCAAGCAAGAATGCAAGGCCAATATTGGAAAAAGTGCGCGTATTGCATTACTTCGACGCCATCGTCGACGGTAACGACGTGACCAATGCCAAGCCCGACCCCGAAGTATTTGTAAAAGCCGCCCAACTGCTGGGCATGCCATCCGAAGGTGCCATAGTATTTGAGGATGCGGTAGCAGGGGTACAGGCCGCGAACATTGCACGTATGGTGAGCATAGGAATAGGCGATAAGGCCATACTGCACGAAGCGCGATACAACTTCAACGATCTTACTGAAATAGATACAGAATTTTTAGCAACTTTAGTTACTACATAAAATGAACCAGGATTATATACAACCGGACAATTGGTCGATCATTGAAGAGGGATTTGAGGCGGACAGGGTAGAATCTTCCGAGAGCTTGTTCAGTATAGGCAATGGCGCCATGGGGCAGCGTGCCAATTTTGAGGAAAGCTATTCCGGGCACACTTTCCAGGGCAGCTACATAGCAGGCGTTTACTATCCCGACAAAACTAAAGTGGGCTGGTGGAAGAACGGCTACCCCGAATATTTTGCCAAAGTGCTCAACGCGCCGAACTGGATAGGTATCGACATTGAGATAAACGGCGAAAGCCTTGACCTTGCCAAATGCGAAGTAAAAAACTTCAGGCGCGAGCTGAATATGCAGGAAGGCTGGTACAACCGTTCTTTTGAAGCCAAACTGCAAAACGGCACGGAGGTTTCGGTAAACATAACACGTTTCCTTTCGCTGGTTTCGGATGAACTGGGTGTCATCAATTATGAAGTGAAGCCGCTGAACCGTGCCTCGCAGATCACGTTCAGTCCGTATGTAGATGCCGGCGTAAAGAATGTGGATGCCAACTGGGAAGAGAAATTCTGGGAACCGATGGATGTACAGCATTCGGGTAACGAAGCTTTTGTAACAGCAAGGACATTTAAGACGCACTTCAATGCGTGTACCTTTATGCACAACAGCATTTTGCTAAATGGCAACGATCTTGAGATACTTCCGGCGAATGCCGAAGCGGGCAATAACAAAGTACAATTCAACTATATTGTTGAAGCCAACCAAAACGATACGGCTGCCATAGTGAAATTCGGCGGGTATACCGTATCGATGAACCACGATAAGGACAAGCTGGCTGATGCTGCAAAAAAAGTGATCGCTTCGGCGAAAGCCAAAGGCTATGACACTTTGCTTAATGAACAGAAAGCAGCATGGGCAGGCATTTGGGAAATGGCAGACATTACCATTGAAGGCGACGTGAAGGCACAGCAGGGAATCCGTTTCAACATATTCCAATTGAACCAAACGTATCTGGGCAAAGACCCGAGGCTGAACATAGGCCCTAAAGGCTTTACCGGCGAAAAATATGGCGGAAGCACCTATTGGGATACCGAGGCGTATTGCATACCGTTCTACATGGCGACCAAGGACCAGAACGTAGCCCGCAGCCTGCTTACCTACCGCTACAACCAGTTGGATAAAGCAATAGAGAATGCCGGAAAGCTTGGCTTTACCAACGGTGCCGCGCTCTATCCGATGGTGACCATGAACGGCGAGGAATGCCATAACGAGTGGGAGATCACTTTTGAGGAGATCCACCGCAATGGTGCCATCGCCTTTGCCATATATAACTATTACCGCTTTACCGGCGACTACAGCTACATCCCTGAAAAAGGGTTGGAGGTGCTTATCGGCATCGCACGCTTCTGGCAGCAGCGGGCAACGTTCTCGTCCAATAAGAATAAGTTTGTTATCCTTGGTGTGACCGGTCCCAATGAATATGAGAACAACGTAAATAATAACTTCTATACCAACTACATCGCGAAATGGTGCATTGATTATGCCGTGGAACAGATAGCGAAGGTTAATGAGGAATATACGGCAGACCATGCGCGTATCATGAACAAGGTAAACCTTGATGCCGCAGAGATAAGGCGTTGGAAGAATGTGGCCGACAACATGTACTTCCCATACTCCGAAGAATTTGGCGTGTACCTGCAGCAGGATAACTTCCTTGATAAGGAACTGGTAAAGGTTGCCGACCTTGACCCGGCACAGCGCCCCATAAACCAGAAATGGAGCTGGGACAGGATACTGCGTTCGCCCTACATTAAGCAGGCCGACGTGTTGCAGGGCTTTTACTTTTTCGAAGACCATTTTACAAGAGAAGAACTGGAAAAGCATTTCGACTTTTATGAGCCCTTGACGGTGCATGAGTCATCACTGTCGCCATGCGTGCATTCCATTCAGGCCGCGGGTCTCGGCAGGATGGATCAGGCATATACGTTCTATTTAAGGACATCGCGCCTTGACCTCGACGATTACAACAAAGAGGTAAAGGAAGGCCTGCACATTACCAGCATGGCCGGTACCTGGATGAGTATTGTGGAAGGCTTCGGCGGTATGCGTGTAAAGAATGACACGCTGCACTTTGAGCCAAGGATCCCGGCGCAGTGGGAGGGCTACTCGTTCAAGATCAACTTCCGCAACCAGGTGCTTAAGGTATCGGTACATGCAGGCGAAACGAATTTTACACTCGAAGGCGACAGAGAACTCATTGTTGTAGTGAACGGTAAAGAGGTAACCGTGGAACCGAATATATTGGTGACGGTGTAAGCCCCCTAACTCCCTTGAGAGGGGGCTGGGGTGAGGACAAAGGATTACAAACAAATAACTATATCTCACGCCACACTTTTAAAGGCATCAAACGCTGACAAGAGTGTAGCTGCCCCCTCTCCGAAGGAGAGGGGGTTGGGGGTGAGGACTAAAGAGCTAACTATGAAAAAATTTTCTTTTCTGCTTTTATTTTTCGTAACCACCGCCTTCGCGCAGATCGACCGCGTGGAGCCGCCATTTTGGTATGCAGGGATGCACGATCCAGAATTGCAGGTTATGTTCTACGGGAAGAACATAGCGCAGTACACGCCATCGGTAAGCAACGGTATGGTGATCAATAACGTGGTAAAGACGGAGAACCCGAACTACATTTTTGTAACTATCGATACCAAAAACGTATCGGCACAGCAACTGACCTTTTCTTTTAAAAATGACAAAGGGAAAGCGGCCTTTACGCAAAAGTATGACCTGAAAGCAAGGAAACCAGGCTCAGCGACACGCCAAAGCTTTACGTCGACGGATATGATGTACCTGCTGATGCCCGACCGTTTTGCTAATGGTGATACTAAAAATGATAATACTGCCACGACCAATGAAAAGGCAGAACGTAGCAACCCGAACGGGCGGCATGGAGGTGACCTGAAAGGGATCATGGACCACCTTGATTACATAAAAGAGCTGGGTGCGACGGCGATATGGAGCACGCCGCTTTGCGAGGATAACGACCCGCGCGGCTCGTACCACGGGTACGGCCAGAGCGATGTATATAAGATCGACCCACGCTATGGTACGAATGAAGATTATGTAAAGCTTTCGGCGGAATTGAAAAAGCGCGGCATGAAGCTCGTAATGGATTATGTGACCAACCACTGGGGCGCTGAACACTGGATGTACAAAGACCTGCCGACATACGAGTGGGTGCATCAGTTCCCGGGCTATTCGCAGTCCAACTACCGCATGACCACGCAGTTTGACCCGAATGCTTCAAAGATCGATACGCGCCAGTGCGTAGACGGATGGTTCGTGCCAAGCATGCCTGACCTGAACCAAAGCAACCCGTTGGTGTTGAAATACCTTATACAAAATGCGATCTGGTGGATAGAATATGCCGACCTTGACGGTTTCCGCGTGGATACGTATTCCTATAATGATAAGGAGGCCATTGCCAAATGGACCAAAGCGATCACCGATGAGTACCCTTACTTCAATATTGTGGGCGAGGTGTGGATGCACGACCAGGCGCAGATGTCATACTGGCAGAAGGACAGCAAGATAGCGGCTATACAAAGCTACAACTCCTACCTGCCAAGTGTAATGGACTTTACCCTGCACGATGCGTTTGGTAATGTATTTAACGAAGACCACGCCGGATGGGACAGTGGCATGCAAAAAGTGTACGACAACTTTGCCAACGACTTTTTGTACCCGGACATCAATAACATCCTGACGTTCGCAGAGAACCATGATACGGGCCGCTTTAACCAGAACTATAAGAACGACATTAATAAATACCGCATGGCCATGACATTGCTGGCTACGGTGAGGGGCATCCCACAGCTTTACTACGGCAGTGAAATAGGCATGGCAGGTGACAAAGGTAAAGGCGACGGCGACATCCGCAGGGACTTTCCGGGCGGATGGCCGGGCGATGCAGCTAATGCGTTTACCAAAGCCGGCCGTACCGCCGAACAGCAGCAGTTCTTTGAGGTGACTTCAAAGCTGTTCAACTGGAGGAAAGGCAAAACAGTGATCCATAACGGCAGGATGATGCATTACCTGCCGCACGATAACGTGTATGTATACTTCCGTTACAACGACAAGGAATCGGTTATGGTAGTGCTGAACAATTCGGCGGATGCCAAAACTTTCGGCACCAAACGCTTTACGGAAAGGCTTACCGGCTTTACCAATGGCAAGGATGTACTTACCGGTAAAACGGTTGATGTAATGAAAGATATTACGCTGGAAGCAAAATCGGTGCTGGTGCTGGAGTTGAAATAAATATCTTTGGATAAAATCCAAACATTGAAGCCAATGAAAAGCCATGACATAGATAATTTTATCGCAGAAAATATAAAAAACTTTGATATAAGGGAAGGTTGGGTTGAACTGGTAAAGAAAATGCTGTTTGAAATTTGCGTTGCAGGCTGGGATATGGAAAATGGTATTTGCGGCAAGCACAAATGGGCTCAACTAAGATGCTATCCTTTTGCGGGCGGCCCGGAATTTAATACATCAATAAAAGCGATCGTACGATATTATCAAAAGTTATCTGAACATACCTGTGAAAAATGTGGCGAGAAAGGTATGGCCAGAGGAGGGGGTTGGATAACGGTTTTATGTTTTCGGCACTATATGGAAGGAATGACAGTTTTGAAAGCGGAGGATTTGATGGTATCTGGTCGTAATGAAACATTCGATCTGGAATCGTGTGATAACGTAGAATTTGAGTCAAATTACGAAACAGCAAAATTTTACAAAAAGGATATATTCGGAAAGAAAGACTTGTATTGCATAATATCGGAGCGTCCGGATTACTATAAGTTGCTTAGGCATTTGCCTAAGAAATTACTGACCACCGAACAGTCGGAGTATTTAGATAAGTTCTTCTCGGATCTTAAACTATGTGATTCTTGCGGGCATGTAGCTGTCCATAAAAATTCCTGCAAATATTGTATGGATGATACCTGGGAGAGTGAATCACATAAAGAGGATTATATTGATAAGAACGATTATATTAAGCAATCTCAACTGTATAATTATATTGATGAATATGAAATATTGAAAGAAATGAAGTCTGATACATCATTCGTGAAGTCTCCGAATCACGAGATCTTATTTACCTATGAGGAGCTCGAAGAGTATAGAAATTCATTGTCTGAAAATGACTAAACTATAAATATGAAAAAAACGATACTATCCCTTATGGCATTGGCTATCATTGCCGCCGGCTGTAAGGAAGAGAAAAAAGAGGAAGCAAAGGAAACCGTCCAAACGGAAACCACGATTGCTCCCGTGAGCGATGCCATGATGGAGAATAGCGTGATCTATGAGGCCAACATCCGGAACTACTCAAAGGAAGGGACTTTCAATGCCTTTACTAAAGACATTCCCGAGCTGAAAAAGGTGGGCGTAAAGGTGATCTGGCTGATGCCCATTTACCCCATCTCGATGAAGAACAGGAAAGCTACGGGCGACCTTTCGATCGAAGACATCAAAGACCCTAAGGAGCGCGAAAAATACTTGGGAAGCTACTATGCCATTACCGATTATACTGCCATCAACCCCGACCTTGGTACGCTGGAGGATTTCCAAAAGTTGGTAAAGACCGCGCACGACAACGGTATGTACGTGATACTAGACTGGGTGGCCAACCATACGGGTTGGGACCACAAGTGGATCACTGAGCACCCGGAATACTACCATAAGAATGCAAAAGGTGAGGTAACCGACCCGCTAAACCCTGAAACCGGAAAAAGCTGGGGATGGACCGATGTGGCACACCTGGACTATACCAGTAAAGTACTGTATGAGCCTATGATGAAGGAAATGTTATACTGGGTAAAGGAGCAAAATGTTGATGGGTTCCGTTGTGATGTGGCCGATAATGTGCCGACGGAATTCTGGGATTATACTATTCCGAAATTAAAGGAAGTGAAACCTGTGTTCATGCTGATGGAAAGCGATAAGGAATACCTTTTTAAAGGGCAGTTCGATATGGGCTACGGCTGGGTGGCGCACCACCTTATGAACGACGTGGCCAAAGGCAAAAAACCGGTGGCTGACCTGAAGGAATTCCTTGCCGAAAGGCCGGGCAAATACGAAGCTGACGACATATTCATGAACTTTACCACTAACCACGACGAGAATGCCTGGAACGGTACCGAGTATGAAAGGCTGGGCGATGGGGCAGAAGCCTTTGCTGCCATGACCTATGTAATGCCGGGTATGCCGCTTATTTACACAGGGCAGGAATATGATGTTAAAAAGCGCCTCAAATTCTTTGAGCAGGACCCTATCGAAAAGAACAAAGGCAAGATGTTCGCCGTTTACGAAAAGCTTGGTAAACTGAAAAATGAAAACCCGGCGCTGAATGGCGGCAAAAACCCGGCATCGTTCAAAATGCTGGAGGGGACGGCAAATGATAAAGTGATTGCCTTTGAGAGGGAGAAAGACGGTAAAAAAGCGGTTTATGTAGCCAATCTTTCAGGTGGCGCCATTACATTCAGTATGCCTGTGGAAGGAAGCTATACCAACTACATGACCGGCGAAAATGCAACTTTTGCCCAGGGCCAAAAGATAGATGCAAAGCCCTGGCAGTACTGGATATTGACAAACTAAAATGATACAGGCCGCGGTGCCCAGCCGCGGCTTTTTTAAATACTATTTACTATAACGTTTTCTTTAAATCTTTAAAACTTTTCTATGATGAAAAAATTACTTTTGCTATCGGCGGTTTTCCTGATGGGAGCTGCCTCAACATTCGCCCAGTTCGCCAACATAGGTATTGTGGGCGGGTCAACACCGGTGGGGTGGGATCAGGCCAATGCTATCGCCATGACCACTACAAATGGCGTTAATTACACCTATTCGGGCCTTGTAGTAACGGTTCCAGGTTCTGACGCGGGTGTGAAATTTGTGCAGGACAATGCCTGGACAGTAAACTGGGGTGCTGCAACCTTCCCTAACGGCATGGGTGCGCAAAACGGCCCGAACATCCCTGCTACCAACGGTACATGGGACGTGACATTAAACATAAGCACAGGCGCTTATACATTTGTACCCACAGGGTCTAATTTTGATACTGTGACGATCGGAGACAACACAATGGATGTTGAGATGGCAACAGCGAACGGAATTAATTATTCGGCTATGAACGTAACTTTTACAGCGGCAACAAGTACTTCTTTCATGGTAAATGATGAACCGGCAGGTTGGGGCAGCATCTCGTTCCCCGCAGGTACTGCGACCGCCGGCGGCAATGCTATACCGGTACCTGCCAACAGTTATAACATAATGTTCAACAGGCAGACCGGGGCGTACGACTTTGGATTTGTGGGAATAAGCCTTATTGGCACAGGCGTATTTGCTGACGATATCAATTGGACCCTTGACCTTGATATGGAAACAGCAAATGGTATAGATTACACGATCAGCAGTTTTGATTTTCCGGGTGGTGAGGCGAAATTCAGGCTTAACCATGAGTGGAATATGGCATGGGGGAGTGCTGAATTCCCTTCAGGTACAGCTGTAACGGTTGATGCACCCAACCTGAATATAACAGCGGGTACTTATGCAGTAACCTTTAACAGGTCTACCGGGGCTTACTCGTTCAATACAACGGCAGGCAACAAAGACTTCAATTCGAGATCGATCACCGTTTATCCTAACCCTTCCAACAATGTTTGGAACTTCAATGCAGGCAGCAACATTATCTCTTCTGTACAGATCGTTGATGTGACAGGCAAAGTGGTTTACACTGCTGCAGTAAATGCTGCCGCAGCTTCTGTTAACGCGTCAGGATTTGCTTCGGGTATGTATTTCGCAAGGCTTACATCGGGCAATGCTACGGAAACTGTAAGGGTAGTTAAGAACTAATTTTTCAGTGTGTGTTATTTAATAATGCCCGGAGTTATGCTCCGGGTTTTTTATTGGCTGGATGTTACAGTGTTCGAATTCACTGCGAAACCCTACCTTTACAAAAATTTTTTGATATGCTAAAGATAGGCCATCGCGGCGCTAAGGCCCATATGCCCGAAAATACGCTCGCATCATTTCAGAAGGCGCTCGACCTCGGCGTTGAAGGCATTGAGCTTGATGTGCATGTTTGCGCCACGGGCGAGCTGGTCGTGATCCATGATTTTACAGTAGACCGCACCACCAACGGCAGCGGCGAGGTGCACAAGATGTTTTTGCACGAGCTTAAAGCACTTATAGTGGAGGGCGGTCATGAGATACCCACCCTTGATGAGGTATTAGCGCTTGTAGGGAAAAGGTGCCTTGTCAATATTGAAATGAAAGGCAGGCATACGGCACAGCCGGTAAGCGAGTTCCTTGAAAAGCTTGTGAGGGAGAAAGGCTACTCTTATGATGATTTTATCGTGTCGAGCTTTCAACGTGAAGAACTGGCAGCCATGAGCAAGCTCTATCCTGATGTACATCTTGGAGTACTTACGCAGGCGAGCATGAAAGAGGCATGGGACTGGGCAGAGGAATTTAACGCCCGGGCCATACATCCGTATTTTTCACTGCTTACGAGATCCAATGTGCAAAAGGCACAGGAAGCAGGCTACAAAATATATACCTGGACCGTGAACGGCCCTGAAGACATCGACCGCATGAAAAGCTATGGGGTAGATGGCATAATATCTGATCATCCTGAACGCTTATGAGAAGTTATGATGTGATAATAGCCGGGGGGGGTGCGGCAGCATTTTTTACCGCCATCAACATAGCGGAGGCCAACCCGAAACTCAAGGTCGCCATACTGGAACGTGGTAAGGAAGTACTGTCTAAAGTCCGCATATCGGGCGGTGGCAGGTGCAACGTTACGCACGCCTGCTTTGTACCGAATGATCTGGTGAAATTCTACCCAAGAGGTGAAAAGGAGCTGCGTGGGCCATTCAACCGTTTTTGCTCAGGCGATACCATCGAATGGTTCGAAAAGCATGGCGTAGAGCTTAAGATCGAAGAAGATGGCCGGATGTTCCCCGTGACAGATAGCTCACAAACCATCATCGACTGCTTTATGGATGCTGTAAAAAAGCTGAACATACCAGTGCTTACCGGAGAGAGCATACAGTCGCTGTATAGAACGGGAACCCACTGGAAAATAGAGACCAATAAAGAAGTATTCGTTGCGGAGCATTTGGTCATGGCGACCGGCAGCAACGCCAAAATGTGGGACATGCTGGCAGAATTGGGGCATACGGTCATCCCGCCAGTACCATCACTGTTTACGTTCAACATAAAAGACCCAAGGATAAAAGACCTGATGGGCGTTTCGGCCATTGCATCGGTAAAAGTGAAGAACTCAAAACTCGAAGCTTCAGGTCCGTTACTAATTACCCATTGGGGGATGAGCGGGCCCGGGATACTGCGGCTTTCAGCATGGGGAGCTCGTGAACTGGCAGCGAAAAACTACCAGTTCGTATTACAGGTCAACTGGCTGAACGACATGGACAGGGACGAATGCCTTGAAACCCTGAAAGAACTGAAGCAAGAACAGGCAAAAAAGACGGTAGCTAAGCAGTCGCCGTTCAATTTCCCTAACCGTTTGTGGCAAAGCCTTGTGGCGGCATCGGGCATAACTTCGGAAACCCGCTGGGCCGACCTTTCCAGGAGCCACATGGAAGCACTGGCAGGGCAGCTGGTCAATGGTGAATATAATGTGAATGGGAAGAGCACCTTTAAGGAAGAGTTCGTTACGGCGGGCGGCATCACCCTGAAGGAGGTGAACTTCAAGACAATGGAAAGCAAATTGCTGGAAAACCTCTACTTTGCAGGGGAGATACTGGATATAGATGCGATAACGGGCGGCTTCAACTTCCAGAATGCCTGGACGGGCGGTTTTATCGCGGCGGAAAGTATTTGTAAGAAAATTTAATTTTAACGCAACCGTTTTGGATTGGCGGCATCTAATGCTTAAAACCATACACATTATGAAAAAGAGATCTTTATTTTTAGTATTAGGGCTTGCAATGCTCACCATGTCCTGCGCAGACGATGATACTTCATCTACCAACAACATTGATCCTGCTAACGGTAACAAAGTGCTGCTGCTTAAAGTAGACCTGGTCACCAACAACTTTGAGGGCGGTAAAGAGCTTAGCTTTGAGGAAGCAGACACTTTTACCATTACGCCGGAGTATGTTTCGCCGGGCGACTTTGGCAGCATAAAGCTGAAATATGAGGAAACGGATGAAACTATTTTCGACGGAACCATTGTGTGGGATGGTCTGGGCGAGATGAGCTACCCTGCTACATTAAGCGCGCCAACATCATTTGAAGTGATCGAGAATGGGGTGCCAATGCCTGCCGATCAGGACATTGTATTTGTGGATTATGGACTGGGAGATATCGACTTTCCCCTGACTACTAACCATGAATCTGTATGGGCATCCATCAGCCACCTTCAGGCAGTTAAGGACTACAGGGCAATTAATCCAAATGCTAAGGTACACCTGTTCCTGTATGCCCCAAGCGTAGGCATTGGAGATCCTGCCGAATGGGATTGGTTCGTGATACTGAAAAACTAAATTACATCAAAAAGCGAATGACTGCCTCCTTTATAAGGGGGCTTTTTTCTTTTATGTGGATTTGTTGACCGGATTAATTCGTTGATCTGTATATTTGTGTAAAACTTACACTATATGGTGCAACATATCAGGATCGCAGTAGATGCCGTAGTGTTCGGCTATCGCGAAGGTAAATTGTACGTGCTGCTGATACGCCAGAAATTTGGCACTGAAAAAGCCTATTGGGCGCTGCCGGGTGGGCTGGTACACGATGATGAGCCGCTGATGGATGCAGTAAAGCGCGAACTGCAGGAGGAGACCAATGTAGCGATAAACTACCTCGAGCAGTTATACACCTTTGGCGATGACACTGCCAGGGACAGCCGCAACCGCGTGATATCCGTAGCCTATTTTGCGCTTATCGATTCTTCGAAAACTACAATAAAAGCTGCGACCGATGCCGAGAATGTGCAGTGGTGCCCTGTTGAAGAAGTGCCGCCGCTTGCCTTTGACCACAACCTTATCGTCAGCACGGCCTTTGCCCGCCTTAAAGCCAAGCTGACCTACCAGCCTGTGGGTTTTGAACTGCTTCCTGATGAATTTCTTTTTTCTGATATCGAGAACCTGTACTGCACCATCCTTCAAAAGGAAATAGACCGCCGCAACTTCCGCAAAAAGATAATGAGCTTTGGTATTGTTGAGGAGACCGGTACATTTTCCGATAAAAAAGAAGGACGTCCTGCTAAACTTTTCCGCTTTAATAAAGCCAAATACAAGGCTATGGAAAAAGAAGGCTTCCACTTTGAAATTAAATTTGCGTAAAAAATACACAAAATAATTTGCGTAGTAATTCTGATCGTTTAACTTTGTGTAATAATAACGCAAAATATACTTGTTATGTTAGTACTTAATCTTGATCCGGCATTTGCACCATTGAACGCTACCGAAATAGTATTCAAAAGCTTTACTTTTTACGGAGGAGAGCCGCACATAAAGATCGAACCTGGCTTTGATGTCAGTGAGGCTGTGACCATCACTCACCGCCTTGGCAGCTTTAACCGCCTTGGTGAGATTTGCGTAGCCGTTGATGCCCTTAAGCGTATGGGCGTGCAAAAGATAAACCTGTTTATCCCTTACTTTCCCGGTGCGCGCCAGGACAGGATCATGATACCCGGCGAGCCGCTGACCGTAAAAGTATATGCCGACATCATCAATGCGATGGGGTTTGCCGAGGTGACGGTTTTAGACCCACATTCTGAAGTGGCACCAGCGCTCATCAACAATTGTAAGATCGTGCCAAATTATGCTTTCGTAGCTGAGGTCATTGAAGTTATTGGTACCGATGTAAAGCTGATCTCGCCCGATGGAGGCGCTTTGAAAAAGATATACAAACTCTCAGAATATCTTGGGGGCAGGCAAGTGGTGGAGTGCAGCAAGAGCAGGGATGTGAAAACAGGCAAGCTGTCGGGCTTTAAGGTATATGAGGAGGATCTTGCCGGTGCCGACTGCCTTATAGTAGATGACATTTGCGACGGCGGCGGGACCTTTGCCGGCCTTGCTGAAGAACTGAAGAGGAAAAATGCCGGAAGGCTTTACCTGGCAGTTAGCCACGGGATATTCAGCAAAGGGTTTGAGATGTTTGGCGCATTTGAAAAGATATTCACGACCAACTCATTTTCGGACATTGAGAATGATAGAGTGCAACAGTTAAAGATAAGGCTATGAGATATTCGGCAGAAAAATTAATTGCTGACAAAAGCCCGAAGAAATACCTTTTCTTTTGGGGTCACCAACCCTCTAAGGACGGGAGCATCACCAAATCGTGCTTCAGCCAGTGGTGGGAAAGCCCGTTTACGGTAGCGGGCACAACCTATATATCGGCAGAGCACTGGATGATGGCAAAAAAGGCGGCCTTGTTTGGCGACACCGAAATGGAGACAAGGATACTGGAATGCCTGTCGGCCGCCGAAGCCAAAAAACTGGGCCGCGAAGTGCGGGGCTATGATGATGCCTTGTGGACAGCGCACAGATACGAGATCGTGATGCAGGGCAGTTATCATAAATTCAGCCAAAACCAGGAATTAAAACATTTTCTTCTTGGAACTGAGAACAGGATTTTAGTAGAAGCCAGCCCTGTCGACCCGATTTGGGGCATTGGCCTTGACGAGAACAGCGCCGAAGCTTTCCATCCTGAAAATTGGCGCGGGCTCAACCTGCTTGGTTTTGCCCTGATGGAAGCAAGGGAACGGATCAAAAACAACGAAACACTATAAACCATGAACCCATTACTATTAACCGACGGCTACAAAGTGGACCACCGCAGGCAGTATCCTGACGGCACCACACTGGTATATTCGAACTGGACTCCCCGCAAATCACGCATAGATGGCGTAAACGAAGTGGTATTCTTCGGGCTGCAGTACTTCATGAAAAAATATATCCTGGAAGATTTTGAGCGCTACTTTTTTGCAAGGCCAAAAGCGGAAGTGATACAGCAATACTCCCGCCGCATCAACAACTACCTGGGCGAAAATAATGTAGGTGCTGAACATATTGCCGCGCTTCATGATCTGGGCTACATTCCCATGGTGTTTAAAGCCGTGCCCGAAGGTGCATCAGTTCCTATACGGGTACCAATGTTTACAATGTATAACACGCTGCCGGAATTCTTTTGGCTGACCAATTATTTTGAGACACTGTTGTCTAATGTCGTATGGCTGCCCTGCAATTCGGCTACGATCGCCAAAGAATACCGCAGTATATTGGATAAATATGCAGGGGAAACCTCGTCTGTCCCGGAATTCGTGCAGTGGCAGGCGCACGACTTCTCGATGCGGGGCATGGCGGGTATTGATGCATCGCTTATATCATCGGCGGCGCATTTGCTTAGCTTTACAGGTACAGATACGATCCCGGCCATCGACTTTTTAGAACAGTATTACAACGCCGACTCGGACAAAGAGCTTGTGGGTGGCTCGGTCCCCGCCACGGAACACTCTGTAATGTGCATGGGTACGACCGAGGGTGAGTACGAAACTTTTAAGCGCCTGATAACAGAGGTGTATCCTAAAGGTATCGTGTCTATTGTTTCTGACACCTGGGATCTTTGGAAGGTACTCACTGACTACCTGCCGCGCCTGAAAAAAGAGATCACAAGCCGTGACGGCAAAGTGGTGGTGCGCCCCGACAGCGGCAACCCGGTAGACATACTTTGCGGCGATCCTCACGGAACGACCGAGGAAGAACGCAAAGGTGTGGTGGAATTGCTATGGGATGTATTTGGAGGTTCAACTAACAATAAAGGGTACAAAGAGCTTATACCACAGATCGGGGCGATATACGGCGACAGTATTACCCTTGATCGTGCCACACAGATATGCGAAAGGCTGAAGCAAAAAGGATTTGCCAGTACCAATGTGGTTTTGGGCATAGGGTCATTCACCTACCAGTACAACACCCGTGATACTTTTGGGTTTGCGATGAAGGCGACCTATGGCGAAGTAAATGGTGAAGGCCGTGAGATCTTTAAAGATCCTGTAACGGATGACGGAACTAAAAAGTCGGCTAAAGGGCTGATGAAGATCACCCATGAAAATGGGGCATACCAACTTCATGATCAGGCAAGCTGGGAAGAAGAGCAACAGGGGGAACTCAAAGAGGTTTTCCGCGACGGCAGGCTGCTGATCGATCAGTCATTAAGCGAGATAAGGGAGAGGATGGCAATGAAGAGATAACAGATCAGGGACCGCTCTCAATACTATGATCAACTATCTGTTCAACCACCAGATCGAGGCATTGAGCACCGTGGCAAATGTTACCCACAGCAGATAGGGGATAAAGAGATACCCTGCAATTTTATTTACCTTGTTGAATTGCAGGAACGTTTCATAGATCATTAGCCACAGTACGATAATTTCTACCAGAGCCAGCAACGGATTGTGCAGCCCGAAGAACAGGTATGACCACAAGGCATTAAGTGCCAGTTGTATCCCGAAAAACGTCAGGCCTTTTTTTACGGTTTCGGGCTGTTCACCAATGCGGCCCCATACCAGCCCGGCAGCTAGCCCCATCAGGATGTACAGTGTTGTCCATACCGGGGCGAATACCCAGTTGGGCGGATTGAATGCGGGTTTTTCAATAGTCGTAAACCAGGTTGCTACACCTTCCTGTGTGAACTGGCTCGACAAATAGCCGACACCAACACAGGTGGCGATCATTACCAATATCTTAAATGTAAGGGATAGTGACGGATTTTCCATAAAGTAAAATTACAACGAATTTTATCTTCGTGTGTGAAAAATATGATAAATGGTTTAGTAAATTTGATATCGGACAAACTAAAACAATATGGCAGCTAAAAAAGAACTATCGCAAGACCAGCGTACTGAATTGCTTACTGTATTAAGAACACGCTTTGAAAAGAATCCCGACCGCCATAAAGGCATCCAATGGGAAAAGGTGCAGGAGCGGTTGGAGGCAGATCCTGCCGGGCTATGGTCGCTCGATGCAATGGAAGAGACTGGTGGCGAACCTGATGTTGTAGGTGTTGACGAAATTACCGGTGAGTTGATTTTTTATGACTGTGCCACCGAAAGCCCAAAAGGGCGCAGAAGCGTGTGCTACGACCACCAGGCACTGGAATCACGCAGGGAAAACAAGCCGGCACATAGCGCCATAGGCATGGCTGCCGAAATGGGCATTGAAATTTTAACCGAAGAGGAGTACCGCCGGCTGCAGCAATTAGGGAGGTTCGACCAGAAAACCTCAAGCTGGGTAGCTACGCCTGCAGGTGTACGCGAACTGGGCGGGGCAGTATTTTGCGACCGCCGTTATGATACGGTTTTTTATTACCATAATGGGGCTGAATCGTATTATGCGGCAAGGGGGTTCCGTGGCTCGTTAAAAGTTTAAACTTATAGTAAATGATAATTATAAAGCGCAGAGCTTCAGAAGACACCGACTTTCAAAACCTTGTCCGTGAACTGGATAAAGATCTTGCGATCCGCGATGGCGATGAACATGAGTTTTTCCATCAATTCAATACCATCGACATGTTGAGGCATGTAGCTGTGGCTTATAAAAATGGCATTCCTGTTGGCTGCGGCGCCATTAAATTCTATGATGATATCACTATGGAAGTAAAGCGTATGTTCGTGCCTGCGGAACATCGTGGGTCGGGTATAGCCATAGCGGTTCTACAGGAACTGGAGCAGTGGGCCAAAGAGTTGGGCTCTGCCAGATGCATACTCGAAACAGGAGTTAAAATGCCCGAAGCCATTGGCCTTTATAAAAAAAGCGGTTATAAGGTAATATCCAATTATGGGCAATATGCCGGTGTAAAAAGCAGTGTGTGCTTTGAGAAAAGCTTGTAGATTTTGGACATATGGAAAACATTCATGATGAAATATTCCTCGGTATCGAAAAAGAGCTGCTCAGCCAATCTGAAAAAATCGTTGTCTTAAAAGCGGTTGAGGCCCTGGCGGCAGGAAAGGCAAAATATATGGGGAGTGACCTCAGCAGTGTCGCCTCGTTAATGCAGGATGAAGATCACTATATAGTATTTGACAAAACGATCTGTAAAGGTCGTAAGCAGATATTTAGGGGAGACATTATCATGGTTAATAAAGGTGAGCTTCTTGAATTTTTGGACAATGCCTTTATGGGTTTAGCGGTAAGGCGATACTATATAATTCCGGCGGATTTATCCCTGTTATTATATATTTCAGAAGAGGGTGGAGCCTACTTGTTCAGGAACTGACAGATCATTAGCGAAAATTAGTGTAATTCGTGGCAAAAGGAATTTTATCTTTGCCCCAAAATCGTTCCCATGACCGAAAAGGATATTATCCCTTCCGCCTATACAAACCAAGTCGACAAAGGTAGCTTCGAATGGAGCGCCCCCAGCAACATTGCCCTTGTAAAATACTGGGGTAAAAAGGCCAACCAGATCCCTGCCAACCCTTCCATTAGCTTTACGCTAAATGAGTGCAAAACGATCACCAAACTTGCTTACGAACGTAAGGAAGATACTAACGGAATATCCTTCGACCTGCTTTTTGAAGGGCAGCCTAAAGACAGCTTCCGCCCAAAGATCGGGAAATTCTTTGAAAGGGTAGCGGACTATCTGCCATTCGTGAACGAGTACCACTTTACAATAGACACCCGAAATACCTTTCCGCACAGTTCGGGGATCGCCTCGTCGGCATCGGGTATGGCGGCACTGGCCATGAACCTTATGAGCCTGGAGTGCGAACTGAACCCTGCGATGACGGATGAACATTTTTATAAAAAAGCCTCCTTCCTGGCGCGTTTGGGATCGGGCAGTGCCTGCCGCAGCATAAACGGCAGTGTGGTGGTATGGGGGGAGCATGCAGAGATCGAAGGCAGTTCCGACCTTTTTGGAGTACCTTTTACAGGCGATGTCCATGAGGTTTTCAGGAATTATAAAGATACGATCCTGCTGGTGGATAAGGGCGAAAAACAGGTGAGCAGTACCGTGGGGCATGACCTCATGCACGGACACCCTTTTGCCGAAAGGCGTTTTGCCCAGGCGCACGACAATCTTTCTGCAATTAAAAAAGCGCTTATCGGAGGCGATGTAAGTGCCTTCATTAGTATCGTGGAAAGCGAAGCGCTCACCCTTCACGCTATGATGATGACGAGCATGCCGTACTTTATCCTGATGAAGCCCAATACGCTCGAGATCATCAACCGCATATGGAAATTCAGGCAGGATACGGGTACACCGGTTTGCTTTACGCTAGATGCCGGCGCCAATGTGCATGTGCTTTATCCTGAAAACGTTGCAGTAAAAGTTTTGGATTTTATTAAGGCCGAATTGCTTGCATACTGCCAGAACAACCAGTACATTTGCGACGAAGTTGGCACGGGCGCGTTAAGTTTATACTAAAGTTTAAAAGTTAACGTTTTTATCGTACCTTTATAGCTCAATAGCACATACATGAAAGGACCGTTATTCTACTCGAAAATCTTACTCTTCGGAGAGTATGGCATCATCAAGGATTCTAAAGGATTGTCCATTCCCTATAACTTTTACAACGGCGCGCTCAAGATAGAAGGCAAGGATTCGGCGGAAGCCCAAAGGTCCAATGCCAGCATGAAGCGTTTTGCGGCGTTTCTCGAAACACTTCAAAAAGAGCAGCCTGAACTGGTTACGTTCGACCTCGATACGCTTAACAGGCATTTGGAGGAGGGCATGTATTTCGACTCGACCATTCCGCAGGGCTATGGCGTGGGCAGCAGCGGTGCACTGGTTGCGGCCATTTATGACCGTTATGCCAACGACAAGATAACCGTGCTGGAGAACCTTACGAGGGACAAGATGCTGCACCTCAAAAAGATATTCGGGCAGATGGAGTCGTTCTTCCATGGCAAAAGTTCGGGCCTTGACCCACTTAACAGCTATTTGAGCATCCCAATACTTATCAATTCGCAGGACAATATCGAAGCTACCGGTATACCAACCCAGAGCACTACAGGCAAAGGCGCGGTATTCCTGTTGGATTCGGGTATTGTAGGCGAGACGGCACCGATGGTTTCCATTTTCATGGAAAGCCTGAAAGAGCAGGGCTTCCGTGACATGTTCAAAAAGGAATTCGCGCAATATACCGATGCGTGTGTGGACAACTTCCTGCACGGCGACTTCAAATCGCTTTTCTCTAATACCAAGAAACTTTCCAAAGTGGTGCTGAATAACTTCAAGCCCATGATACCCGAGCAGTTCCATTCGGTTTGGCAAAAGGGCATTGACACTAACGATTACTACCTGAAACTTTGCGGATCCGGCGGTGGCGGCTACATCCTGGGCTTTACCGAAGACCTTGAGAAAGCTAAACGATCGCTGGAAGGGCATAAGTTGGAGGTAGTGTACCAGTTCTAACCTGTGCACAGCATTACCGATATATTTACTATAATGCTGCGATCCGTCTTTGTCGGGTTCGGTATTGTTATTCCCATTCTTACCTTGATCAAAACCTCTGATATTAAGGTGATCGCCATCAAAGATTTGTTCATTCTCAGCGGAGTGCAGATGGTACGCATTGCGGGAATATTATACTTTGTGTTAAGCTACCTTGATTTGCATGAACGTATGAAAGCAATGGAAATAGTCGGGGACAGGGACGCTTTTATGTTTCGGCAACTCTTATCTCCAATACTCTATTTCTTGTTAAGCCAGTTATTTTGGATACGGAAACTGTATATGAAAAAAGCAGCATTGATAACATTTTCGTTATTGCTGCTCATCCTTCCGTCACAGCATATTTTGGCGATCTTTATGGCGCCGGGCAACGATTATTTAAGGAGATTAGGGTTATTGTTCACAGGAAACGCAATGATCGAAACTGCGCTTAATGTTGTAGTGTTCATCTTTATTGTGTTTACTGTAATGCTGGCAGGAGGGAAGCTGAAGTCTATTATAGGGAAGCAGTCTTAACATCAATTAGTGAGTGTTTCGCGCAATAACTTCCTATCTTTACAGTTCAATTTAAAAAGGAAAATCATTTAAATGGCCTCAAGAAGATCACGTCTCACCCGCATGAAGGTACTCAGCATGTTCTCGGTGGTGCGTGGCTACAACATTCCCATCATTGCCCTGGCGCAATACCTGTCGGCTATTTTCATATTGGCTCCAGAGGAAAGGGCGCTCGATGTGATCCTGGACCTGAACTTGTTTTTTATCGTATTGGCTTCGTCGCTTACCATCGCTTCGGGTTACATCATCAATAATTTTTACGACGCACAAAAGGACCTGATCAACCGTCCTAAGAAATCCATGCTGGACCGTCTGGTGAGCCAGGCGACCAAGCTTCGGGTCTACTTCCTGCTCAACTTCATTGTATTCCTCTTGGCCTGGCTGGTTTCGTGGAGGGCAGCCGTGTTTTTCTCGGCCTATATTTTCCTGATATGGTTTTACTCGCACAAGCTAAAGCGTTATCCGCTCATAGGCAACCTTACCGCGGCGTTTCTGGCGGTATTGCCATTCTTTGGCATCCTTATGTATTTCAAGAATTTTTATCAGGTGATATTTGCCCATGCCACCTTTCTGTTCCTTCTCATCCTTACCCGGGAGCTTATAAAAGACCTTGAAAATCTCAAAGGCGACATCGTGGCTGATTACCGTACCATCCCGGTAATGTTCGGGGAACGCACCGCAAAGGCCGTTATCATGGGGCTGACATTCTTAACTGTTATCCCGGTTTTCCTGTTGATCGAAGTGTATGATGTAGGTTATATGGACATCTATTTTTACGGTGGGATGATCGTCATCATCTGCTTTTTAAGCCTGCTATGGAAAGCAGAGACCCAAAAAAATTATGTGCGCCTGCATAACATCCTGAAATTCCTCATCGTGACCGGGGTATTCTGTATCGTGCTTATCGATCCGTCTGTAGTACTGCACGGCAGAAAGCTGCTGTTGATTATATGATCTTTTTCAAAATAGATCCGTGAAGTCCACGTGATCAGCACCATCCGTTTTACCTTCTCTGCATTCCAAAAAAAATTAAACTATCTTTGCCAAAATAATTTCTACAAATGAACAATGGCAGTAACAGGGGCGGCGGCTCCGGAAGGGGAAATAGCGGCGGCGCACGTAAGAAAAGCGCAGGCCCATCTAAACCGATGAACAAGGCACGCAAGCCAAAACCTGTGGCAAAACCGGAAGAGGGTGATGCATCTAAAGCACCCAAAAGAGCAGGCTTTATAAAAGGGAAAGGCCCTGTTGAGAGGAAGCCGGCAGCGCCAAAACCTGCAGCAAAAAAAAACAACCCGGACGATATACGCCTTAACAAATACATTTCCAACTCAGGAATGTGCTCACGCCGTGATGCTGATATTTACATACAGTCGGGCAATGTGAAGGTAAATGGCCAAGTGGTTACCGAAATGGGGCGCATTGTAAAACTTACCGATGAGGTAGATTTTGATGGTGTTCGCATTACCCCCGAAAAGAAAGAATACATCCTCCTTAATAAGCCAAAGAACTTCACTACTTCGGGCGATGAGGATAAGGATATGCGCAATGTAATGGAGCTTGTCCGTGCCGCTACCAAGGCAAAGATACAGCCGATAGGCCGCATGGATAAGAACACTACCGGCTTGCTTATTTTTACCAATGACACTGATATGGTGCGTAAATTCTCATTGCCAAACCAAAAGTCGTTCAAAATATACCAGGTGTCACTCGACAAGAACCTTAAATATGAAGACCTTGAAAAGATCGCTGCAGGCGTAACGCTCGATGGGCACCGACTTTTCATTGACGAGATAAGCTACATTGAAGGTGAGGCGAAAACAGAGATCGGCCTGAAATTGCGCACACAGAACGTAAAAGTGGTACGCGCCATATTCGAAAGCTTCAAGTACGATGTGCTAAAGGTAGACCGTGTATCGTTCGCGGGACTGACCAAGAAAAACCTGCCGCGCGGCAACTGGAGGTTCCTTACCGATCAGGAAGTGATCAACCTTAAAAACGTATAAGGAGTGCAGCCACGCGACATTGAGCATATAGCCATGAAATGGTTTGAGGCTTTTAATACCAAACAGCTGGACCGCCTGTTAGACCTTTATGCCGAAGACGCGGAACATTTTAGTCCGAAGCTAAAGATACGCAAACCCGAAACCAAAGGGATCGTAAAAGGCCATGATGCCATGCGTGCCTGGTGGCAGGATGCCTTCGACAGGCTGCCGACGTTACATTATAAAGTTAGTTCGCTTACAGCCAATGACCACCGTGTATTTATGGAATACACCCGTACCGTGCAGGGCGAAGATGATATGCTTGTTGCAGAAGTCCTCGAGATAAAGGATGGCAAGATCGTCGCATCCCGTGTGTATCATGGCTAGCGGAGTCCAGAGGCGCATTGCGTAAGTCTTTATAAAAACACAAGAGCCGTTGCATTGCAACGGCTCTTGTGTTTTTATGTAAGGATATTTTAATGCTTTCAAAGTATTCTACTTAACGGCTTCAAGCCCACGTTTTCTCAGCAAGGGCTGTATCGATGGCTCAGCCCCGCGGAAGGTGCGGTACATTACATCGGCATCGGCAGTTCCGCCTTTCTCGAGGATATTGACACGGAAGGATTTGGCGGTAGCCGCATCGAACAATGACTTTTGCTTAAAGGCATTGAAGGCATCGGTGTCCAATACGCCCGACCATATATAGCTGTAATATCCTGCCGAATATCCTCCGCTAAAAATATGGCTATAATAGGTGCTGCGGTAGCGCGGAATGATTGATGATGGCAGTCCGATCTTTTTCATTGCGGCTTCTTCAAATGGTACGATGTTCTGTGTAAGCGCGTTGGTCAAAGAGTGATAATTCAGGTCAAGATAGGAGGCTGCCAGATATTCTACTGTGGCAAACCCCTGGTCGAAAGTAGCCGACTCCTGTAATTTCTGTATTAGCGCATCCGGAATCACTTCGCCGGTCTTATAATGCTTCGCATACATCTTTAGTACTTCCGGCTCTGCTGCCCAGTTCTCCATGATCTGCGAAGGCAATTCTACAAAATCAGTCGGCACGCTTGTTCCCGACAGGCTTTCGTAGGTCACATTGCTCAGCAAGCCGTGTAGCGCGTGCCCAAATTCGTGAAAGAATGTTGAGGTTTCGTCAAATGTAAGCAATGCCGGATTGCCTGCAGTAGGTTTCGAAAAGTTGCACACGATAGAAATTATCGGTGCAACGCGTTTCCCGTCAGTCATTTTTTCCTTGCGGTAGGAAGTCATCCATGCGCCTCCTCTTTTCGAGGCGCGTGGGAAAAAATCCATATACAGCAGTCCAACGTGCCTGCCGTCTTTTTCCGATACTTCCCAAACAGTGACATCTTCATGGTATTTCGGCACATCTTTCAGCTCTTTGAATTGCAGTCCGTACAAATTCTTTGTCACTTCAAAGATCCCGTTGCGTACATTCTCCAAACTAAAGTAGGGCTTGATCTCCTGTTCGTCCAGGCTGTAGCGCTCCTTACGTATCTTTTCAGTATAGTAGCGCCAGTCATAGGGTTGTACTTCATCCTTTATGCCATCGGCCACCATCATTTTTTTGATGTCGGCTTCCTCGGCTTTTGCCTTTTCGAGAGCAGGCTTCCAAAGCTGGTCCAAAAGGCTGTACACATTCTCCGGTGTTTTGGCCATGCGCTCCTCCAGGACATAGTGGGCGTGGGAGGCATACCCTAACAGCCTTGCCTTTTCGCTGCGCAGGCTGGCCATGTGTACCACATTGGTGCGGTTGTCAATCTCGTTGCCATTATTGCCGCGGTTTTGGTAGGCCATCCAGATTTTCTTGCGAAGCTCACGGTTATCGGCATATTGCAGGAACGGCATTACGCTTGCATTATGTAGCGTAAATAGCCATTTGCCATCTTTCCCGGCGGCTTTGGCATCGTCAGCAGCGGTTTGTACCACTTCATCCGGCAGCCCGGCCAGGTCTTTTTTATTGTCGATGACCAATTGATAGGCGTTGTTCTCTGCCAGCACGTTGTCGCCGAATTTTAATGAAAGTACCGACAGCTCGCTGTTGATCGCCCTCAGCCTTTCCTTTTGCTTTTCGTTCAGTTTAGCCCCACTGCGCACAAAGGCTTTGTATTTCTTCTCCAAAAGCTTGGCCTGCTCCGGTGTCAGCTTCAGGTTCATCTGGGTGTCCCAAACTTTCTTTACGCGCGCGAACAGCTTTTCGTTGAGGTAAATGTTATCGTTATGCTTAGACAGTTCGGGTGCCAGCTCCTGCGCCAGTGCCTGCAAGGTGTCATTAGTATTGGCCGACGTGATGTTGTTGAAAATGGTATTCACGCGGTTGAGCAGCATTCCCGAGTTCTCGAGCGCTACAATGGTATTCTCAAAGGTCGGCCCGTCCTTGCCAGCGGCAATGGCGTCTATCTCACCCTGGTGCACGCGGATGCCTTCAAGTATGGCCGGCTTGTAATGGTCATTTTTAATGAGGTCGAACGGCGGTGCCTGGTAAGGTGTCTCAAAAGTAGCGAGTAGCGGGTTATTGTCGCCAATGGTTGCTGATGTGTTCATTCGGTTACAGGATGTTAGTGAAGTGCCGATCATGGCCAGTAAAAGCGCTGTTTTTTTCATGTTCATGCGGTTTCCGTTATGGAAATAGTAAAGTTACCCTTTACAACGCAGAAATCCAAAGGATATTAAATTGGTAATGCTTTTTACGTACGCAATGCTAACCCGTAAATCTAAACCCTAAACCCTGGACCATATACTAACATCACGTTAAATAGCAAGTCTTATTAATAGGAAAAATCTAATTTTATTCGAGAATTAAATTGCAATGCCATGAAAACATCCGTAAAAAAAATAGCGCTCAAAATAGGAAAGTGGATTGGCATTACCGTAGTGTCGATACTGCTGCTTATGTTCCTGATCCCATTGCTTTTCCCGGGAATGGTGTCTGAACAAGTAAAGGCTTTAGCTAATAAAAGCCTCGCGGCCGAACTCGATTTCTCGAAGTCGAGACTATCCTTCTTCACGCACTTTCCGTCGCTTACCGTTTCGCTCGATGATCTTTCCCTGAAAGGGTCTGCGCCGTTTGCCAACGATACGCTGCTAAAGGCCGACCAGGTGGCATTCGGCATCAACTTAAAAAGGCTGATATTCGATAATGAAGTGAAAATTGATGAGCTGTATGTGTCAGATGCTTTCATCAACGTTATAGTCAACCAGAAAGGGGAAGCCAATTATAATGTATACGTAGCCGAAAAGGACCAGCCAAAAGATACACTTTCCGAAGGCACGGCCATCAGGCTTGATCGTATCGATCTTGATAATTGCCGGATCCGTTACAACGACCTTTCGGCCAAGATCCTTGTCGATGCCTATGGTTTTAATTATGTAGGCAAGGGTGACCTGAGCGAGGATGTATTTGACCTGCAGACCGACGCACGCATCGATTCCGTCGACTTCTATTATGACCGCGTGCCCTACCTCGAAAAGAAAAGCCTTCGCGCCGACCTCATCACCCGCATCAATACCAATTCCCTGTCGTTCATATTGCAGAAGAACGAGTTGCGCATCAACCAACTGCCGGTAGAATTTACAGGTGAATTCACCATATTGCGCGATGGCTACAACATCAACATCGATGCGGCCTCAGAGAATACTACCGTGAAAGACCTGTTATCAGTGCTGCCGCCGCAATACCTTAACTGGCTGGAAGAAACAAAAATAAAAGGACAAAGCGACCTGCTCTTTACCTTCAAGGGGCGGTACAACGCTGCCACCAACCAACAGCCCGACCTTGGTTTTAACCTGAAGGTGACCGATGGATCGGTGGAGTATGCCAATGCGCCCGTACCGCTTACCGATCTAAACCTCGACCTGAATGCCATGCTCCCTTCGCTTGATGTAGAGAAGCTGAACATTAACCTCCGCAAGCTTGACTTCAAGGTAGGGGAGAAGGATCACTTCCACGCTTTCCTGCAAACGAACGGGCTAAGTGAGATGGATGTAAAAGCCAACATAAAGGGTGCTCTTGACCTGAAAACGCTCGATGCGGCGATAGGACTGCAAAACATGGAGCTACGCGGCATACTGCGTACCGATATTGAAGCCGATGGCCGGTATAGCGCCGTAAAGAAACTCTTCCCGAAAGCCAAAGGAGGCATTGACCTGCAAAACGGATGGCTGAAAACCGACTATTACCCGAACCCTATTACCGATATTACATTCGTCTCAAGCGTTCAAAACGGAAATGGCACATTTGAAGACCTGAAGGTTGCAGTAACACCTGCTTCATTGGTTTTCGAAGGCAATCCGGTGTATGTAAATGCGACCGTGTCAGACTTTGCCGACCTTTTTTATGCCGCCCGGGTAAAAGGCGAGTTGAATGTGGGGCGTATCTATAAAGTGTTCAAACAGGATGGGATGGACCTGACCGGCTATGCCAAGGCCGACCTCGCGCTGAAAGGCCGCCAAAGCTATGCTACTACGGGGCAGTATGACAAGCTGGACAATAAGGGCAGCCTCGTCCTGAAGAACATAAAGACCACATCGGAGCTGTTCCCGAAAGCATTTTTTATCAACGAAGGGTATTTTACGTTCCAAAACGAAAAGATGTGGTTCGACAAGTTCAAGGCGAACTACGGCAAGTCCGATTTTTCGATCAATGGCTACCTGCTCAATACCATCAATTATTTTCTGGTATCAAATGGCACGCTGGCCGGGAACTTCAACCTGAAGTCGAAGCTCATCAATGTTGATGAGTTCATGGCGCTGAAAGAGGGAGAGAACAAGGATCGCAAAGCCGAAGTGGAATATGCCAAAGAAGAGAACCCGAAGATGAGCGGGGTAGTGGTGCTGCCGCGAAACCTGAACGTATCGCTCATCGCCAACGCCGATAAGGTGGAATATACCGGACTCGTGCTCAATAACCTCATAGGTAAGGTGGGCATGAACAAAGGAAGGCTCTACCTGGAAAATACCAGTTTCAAAATTATTGGGTGTACTGTGACCATCGATGGCAATTATAAGGATGAGTCGCCTATGGCAGCGCGTTTCGATGTGAATTTTAAGGCGAAGGATTTCAGTGTGAAGCGCGCGTATAACGAGATACCGCTCTTCCACGACCTGGTGACCGCTGCCGAAAAGGCGGAGGGCATCATCTCTGTCGACTATAAGATCAAAGGTGATCTCGACGGGAATATGAGTCCCATAATGCCATCGCTGGATGGCGGTGGGACTATTTCGGTAAGGGATGTAAAAGTAGTTGGCCTGAAACTGTTTGGCGGCATCAGCGACAAAACGGGTTCGAAAGAGATGGATAACCCCAACCTGAAGGATATTACCGTAAAAACGACAATAGACAATAACCTGATACGCATTGATGATTTTACGTTCAAGGTGGCTGTCTTTAGGCCGACTATAAAAGGTACTACAAGCTTTGATGGCCTATTAGATCTCCGCATACGCCTGGGGCTTCCACCAGGAGGATTGATAGGCATACCTATAGTTGTAACGGGTACGCACGAAGACCCACAGATAAAAGTATTCAGTAAGACCGGTAAAAAGATCGAGGAGGCGATCTATAACGAAAAGACCAACACGCTGGTGAAAAAGGAAAAGGTGGAGAAGAAAAAAAATAACAAAAAGAAAAAGCCCAATTAAAGGGCTTTTCTTTTGTATGGTATTAAGCGTTCAGCGCCTCTACCTTTATCTCTTCATCGTTCAGCATGTCCTTTAGCATGTTCTCAATGCCGCTTTTTAGGGTAAATGTCGATGACGGGCACCCGCTGCATGCGCCCTGCAATATCACTTTTACGCGTTTTTCCTTTTCGTCATAGGAGTCGAAGGCAATGTTGCCGCCGTCGCCCTGTACCGCAGGCTTTACGTATTCCTCAAGGATGTTGATGATGCGCTGCGAAGTGCTGTCCAGGCTGTCAAAATATTCTTCTTTCTGTTTTTCGGCCTGTGGCGTTGCCTGTATCATCGACTCATCAATGACAGGTTTGCCACCCTCTATGTATTCTCGGATAAAGGTGCGCACCTCTCCGGTGAACTCGCTCCATTCTGCCACCGCATATTTGGTGATCGAAATGTAGTTTTCATCAATGAACACTTCCTTAACGAACGGGAACTTGAAAAGCTCTTTCGCAAGTGGTGACGCTGCCGTTTCGTCGATGTTCTTGAACTCGGCCGTGGTTTTTGAAAGCAGCCTGTTCGAAACGAATTTCATTACGGCAGGGTTGGGCGTAGTTTCAACATAAACAGTTGATGGGACTTTTTTTGCGGCCTCTTCATCCTGTTTAACGATCATGCCGCCATCGTTGATGAATTTAGAGATCTGTTCGGCAACCTCGTCCTGGACGTCCTCCCACTCGACGATCGAATATTTTTCGATAGCGATGAAGTTGCCCGAAATGTAAACGGTTTTTACGAACGGCAGGTAGAACAATTGCTTGGCCAGGGGTGAATTGGCAGTTTCATCGATATTTTTAAATTCAAAGTTCCTGCTGCCGGCAATGAATTCGCTAAGTTCAAATTTCAGTATAGCAGGGTTTTGGGTTGTTTTTATAGTTACTGTCTCCATATGTATCTTTAATTTTATGCAAAATTAGTATAAAAAAATTCAAAACCATCGGTAGGGAAATCAGGTATTGAAATGTTATTCCTAAAATATATCAATTACTATAGTTATTTGTATAATAAATTTCAATGAATTTGTGATTTTTTTGAATTTTTATACAAAAGTATTGGTGAATATCTATATTTGGTTCCTTGTATCTATTAACTATTTGTTTTGAGATCAATAACAAGTTCTTAACAACCAGCCTATAATAAAAACTGCTATATGAAGAAACTACTACTAATTCTCTTTTTGGCTATGGGGATGCTGAGTGCGAAAGCACAATCGAACATCTCTGTTTTCAGCACAAATCCTGAGGGCGTATATGTCCAGGGAGAAGTAATGACCTACACGGTGATGGTTACCAATACCGGGCCGCAAACGGCTTCGAACGTGCTGGTATTCATGGCTATTCCGCCAAATATCCCCATGCCGCCGGGCATATTGAAATTTTGGTGGTCGGGCAGTAACGGCTCTTCTGGCACCAACATCAACCTGAGCAATACTATCCCTACGCTTGCTGTAAACCAAACAGTTACTTATACTATCAATATAAGGATACCGAGCGATTATGAGCTCGAGATCCCGGATGTAAGGGTCACCTATGCGTCTCGGGCCGATCTGGAGGTCATAAATACCAATGATCAAAATAATTATGTGCCGGGCGAAACCTCGACATATAATGTTACAGTTACGAACCATGGCCCTGAGGATGCATACCTCGTGCGCGTGCAGAATGCCATTCCTGCCGGTATGACCAACTATGCATGGTCAGGCAACGGTGCTTCGGGTACTACGGCAATGAACAATGTCATCAATGTACTTCCAGTTGGTCAAACGGTTACCTATACCGTTAGTTTTGATGTTCCCGCGACCTACACCGGCAGCGTTACCAGCCAGATAACCCTGAACGTTTCGGTTACCGACCCGGTCCCTGCCACGCCGGCATGCGCCCAGTGTACCGATACTGATGCCCCGGCACCTGTAGCAGATATTGTTGTTAATTATTCAGATGGCGCTTTCACCTATATACCCGGCGAAGAATCTGTTTATACTGTAACCGTTACCAATAATGGCCCGGACACAGTGACGGATCTGAATGTAGCCCAAATGGTCCCGGCCGGAGTTACCGGGGTTACATGGACCGGCAGTAACGGTTCTTCGGGAACAGGCCCGCTTGATGATACTATTGCCACCCTGGCAAACGGACAGGTAGTGACATATGACATAACTGTATTAGTACCGATAGGTACCACCGGCAATTTTACGACCAGTGTGGTTGCTTCTGCCGAATTCCTTAACGATCCCCAGCCGGCTTGTAACGACTGCACCGATACCAATACCCTCGAGCAAATAGCCGACATTGTAGTAGTAAACACCAACAACCAGTTTAGCTACAATGCAGGGCAACAGTCTGTTTATACTGTGACCGTAACCAATGAAGGCCCTGCCGATGCGGTTAACGTTGAGGTCTCGAACGCGATACCTGCCGGGATAACAAGCTTCTCATGGACAGGAACTAACGGTTCGAACGGCACAAATACGGCTTTGGCAGATAACATCGCCCTTTTGCCTGTTGGCGAATCGGTTACCTATACTATTACGATGGATGTACCGGCCGGATATAATGCCCCGTCTTTGGTAAGCACAGCCGTAGTAACCAGCGACAACGATCCTGATACGTCGTGCGAATTCTGCACCGATACGGATAACGATGTGCCGCTTGCCGACATAGTTGTGGTAAACACCAACGATCAGGAAGCGTACACGCCCGATACAACGGTAGAATATACAATTACCGTTACCAATAATGGGCCTGAAGATGCGGAGAACGTGAACGTGGCCAATGCTATCCCTGTTGGCATCACTTCGTTTTCATGGACGGGCAGCAACGGTTCGGATGGTACCGATATGGCTGTTGCCAATGTGATCCCGGTGCTTGGGGTAGGCGAAACGGTAACATATACCGTAACGCTTCAGATCCCTGCCAATTATGGGGAGGATTTCCTTGTAAGCGAAACGGTGGTAAGCAGTGGTACGGAAGATCCTGTGCCGGCATGTGCCGGATGTACGGACACCGATTATTATATTGCCAACGAAGCCGATATTGTTACCATTATTACCGATAACAGCCCTACCTATACAGTAGGGGAAGATTCGGTATATACGATCACAGTTACCAATAATGGCCCGGCGGATGCGGATAATATATCTGTATTCGGTGGCATCCCGGCAGGAATAACCGATTTTTCGTGGACAGGCACCAACGGCTCTTCGGGTACCGATGCCAACATCCAGGATAATATTGCCTCGCTTGCCAACGGCGCATCGGTTACATATACCCTTACCCTTGGGGTTCCTGCAGGCTATGAAGGCGACCTTGAGGTAAATGTTGCAGCGACATCGGCAGCTGATCCTGACAATTCGTGCGCGCTTTGTACCGATACCAATACCAACGATGCTGATGAAGCTGACATTGTGGTCACAAACACCAACAACCAGGATATCTATATCCCTAACACGACCGTAGAATATACTGTGACTGTGACCAATGCAGGCCCGGATACGGCTCTTGATATTGATGTTACCCATACATTGCCTGCGGCCATGACCAACATTTCATGGACCGGCAGCAACAGTACTTCGGGCACAGGCGCATTAGATGCTAATATCCCTGTACTTGCCATTGGCGAAACGGTTACCTACACCGTTACGGCGACAATACCTGCCAGTTATACAGGAAGTCTTACCGCTGTAGCGGCAACTTCGGCGCAAACCATCGATCCTGTTACAGTGTGTAATGACTGTACCGATACGGATGTTCCTGCTTCTGCCAATATAGTAACTACCAAAACACTGGCTTCGGGTACGCAATATACCGCCGGTACCGATGCTATATATACCATAGTGGTAACCAACCAGGGCCCTACTGCTGCTGCCAACGTATCTGTCCAGGACAACGTACCGGCCGGGCTTACTGCGGCCGATGCTGTATGGACAGGAAGCAACGGCACGAGTGGTACAGGCAACCTTACAGATATCATTGATGAGCTTGGTGTAAATGAAACGGTAACCTATACATTTACCATTCCGGTGCCGAGCGGCTTTAGCCAGACAACGAATATTACCAATACAGTTACGGTAACCAGCCCTACCCCGGACCCTGTGCCGGGATGTACGACCTGTACTGTTACCGCTACGCCAAACCCTTTGGCTAATATTATAACCCTGAAAACTAATGGACAGACAACCTATCTGGCCAATGAGCAGACCACTTATACAATAACCGTTAGCAACCCGGGGCCCAGTGATGCATACAACATTGTAGTTTCTGACCCAAAACCGGCAAACATCCAAATGATGACATGGGCCGGGAACGACGCGGCAGGCTCGGGCGCTATGCAAAATACCATACCGGTACTTCCTGCAGGTGAAAGTGTTATCTATACAGTTACGATATTTGTTCCTGAAACCTACCCGGATACAAGCTACCTGCTTAAAAATACCGTTACGGTAACTTCGGCTACACCGGATCCGGTCCCTGATTGCCTTGGATGTGTGGATGAAGATACACCCAGAGGCAAATTTGTAACTGTTACCCAAAACCAGTACTCTATCGAGGAGTTGGTAAGGGATGTTCTTATCGATGTACAATGTATCGACATTTCGAATATCACCTGGAGCGCGGGTCCCGGTGATATGGGTATTGGCTATTTCCATAAAAATAACTCGACCTTCCCGGTCAAGAGCGGTGTGGTCATGCATGCCGGGAACAGCATGATGGCAGGTGGGCCAAACTCAGGCATGCCATTAAGTACAGGTAACTGGGGTGGCGACGCACAGTTGCTGGCTTATATCCAAAGTACTGGCTTTGACCCGTTCGTGAACAGCTACAATGATGTGTCTAAGATAGAATTTGACTTTATTCCATTGTCATCTAACATGAGTTTTGAATTCATCTTCGCATCCGATGAGTACGGCGACTTCCAGTGTAGCTTTACAGATGCCTTTGCTTTTTTCCTTACACATGTACCATCGAACACAACCACCAACCTGGCGGTAGTGCCTTCGACAACAACGCCAATTTCGGTTACGACGATAAGGAACGCAATGTACAATGGCGGATGCGGATCGGTAAACCCGGGCTTCTTTGGTGCCTGGTATGGCGAGAACGCAGCATTGCCGATCGCACAGAACGCGCCTATCAATTTTGACGGGAGGACCACCAAAATGGTAGCTGCCTCGCAGGTGGAGCCGGGAGACCTGTACCATATTAAACTGGTAATAGGCGACAGGAATGACAACGCCTGGGATTCGGCAGTATTCTTAGCGGCAGGTAGTTTTGACATTGGCCAGCCTACGCTTCCGGATGATATTACTATTGCTGCAGGAACCGCGCTTTGTCCGGACGAAGAATATACGCTTACTGTAAACCTTACGCCCGGAACTGATTTTAATATCACCTGGGAAAAAGATGGTGTTCTGTTAATGGATGGTAACGACCCAATAACTTCTACTTCTATAACAGTAACAGAGCCGGGTATCTATACCGTACTGGCATCGTTCCCTTCGGCACCGGAGTGTAACCTGACCGACTCAATGAGGATCGAGTACCGTCCGGAAATTGAGGCGGCACAGCCAAATGACCTTACACTGTGCGGCAACCCTAACGGAACGGCGACATTTGACCTGACCGAAAACTACGATGTGCTGATGTCGACCATTCCGAACCCTGACTTTTATGAGGTTTTCTATTTTGAAAGCGAGGAGCAGATCGAGGATTATGACAGCATCATTTTCCCTGCCAACTACCAGGGTACCGATGGGCAAACCATTTACGTGACGCTGATGGGCTTTGACAACTCATGTATTACCGTGAGAGAGTTCGATCTTCATATCATTGACTGTAACGTACCGCTCAACCAGCCGGAAACTTTACACGCTTGTGAAGAAGCACCGTATGATGCGCATGAATTATTCGACCTTACGGCCCAGGAGGATGAAATGCTGGCAGGCCTTGATGACCCGACCATTTATGATGTTACTTACCACACCACCGAGACCGGTGCCCAAAATGGTGATGAAGATATCATACAGGCCCCGGCGTCATTCAACGGCACTACACAGACTATATATGTAAGGGCACAGGACCCTAATAACCCACTGGCCTATGGTACTACGCAGTTTGAGCTGATCGTAACGCCTCAGCCATTCTTTGAAGACCTTGAAGACGTAGAAGTGTGCGACAGCTATACGCTGCCTGTTTTTGACGAAGGTGATTATTATACTGCTCCGGGCGGTACAGGAACGTTGCTTGCCGACAGCTCTGTGATCACTGACTCGCAAACCATCTACAGGTACAAGATCGAAGGCACAGCTCCGTATACCTGCGTTTACGAGAACAGCTTTGAGGTGACTATAAATGAAACGCCTGAAGTAGATACTCCTGACGATGTACAGGCATGCGGAAGCTATATACTTCCCGCACTTACTGCAGGCGAGTATTTTGATGCCAACAATAACCCACTTGCTGAAGGTGCCGAAATAACCGAGACACAGCTGATCACCATTAGCGCCCAGACCGGGACTAATGTTATTTGCTCAGATACGCATACCTTTACGGTAACGATAAATAACTCACCTGTACTGGTGCCTGCTACCGATCTTGAGGAATGTGATGATGATTTTGACGGATTTACGACATTCAACCTTGTGCCTGCGGGCCAGGAGGTAATTAATGGTGCGGACAACCTAACAGTTACATATCACTCTACACTTGATCTCGCACAGAGTGGGGTAGAGGACATAGATGACCCTGCGGCTTACCAAAGCGCTCCGGGCAGCATCTTCATAAGGGCAGTCGAGACAGGAACTACAACGAACTGTTATTCTGTTGAGGAGGTTCAGCTTATAGTTCATGCAAGGCCTGCTGTGCCTCAGGTTGAGAATTATGTAGTGTGTGATGACAATAACTCGCCGGACGGGCTTGAAATATTTGATCTTACTACCAAGGATGCCGAGGCGACACAGGATCCAGAAGTGACCGTAAGCTACTTTACATCATTGGCAGGTGCCGAAGACGGGCAGATAGACAGGATCACCGGCGTTACAGCTTATGAAAGCGGAAATGCCCAGATCTGGGTTAGGGTAGAGAGTGACTTCGGCTGCTACAGTACATCATCATTTGAATTGGTAGTAAACCCGCTTCCGCTTATCAATACCAATATGGAGCCGTTGTTCAGCTGTGAGGAAGAGCCGGGCCTTGGTGAGTTTGACCTCATGGAACTTGACGAGATCGTTACCATGGGCGCATCGGGTGTATCGGTAGCCTACTATGCATCGCTTGATGAAGCTGCGGTTGGCGACGATGCTACAGCGCTTCCTGCTACTTACATGTCCCCTACAACTACCATTTATGCGAGGATCGAGAATACATTGACCGAATGTGTTGTGATAGGCCCTGTGGAGCTTGAAGTGCTTCCTGCACCGATAGCTGCCGAGCCTGCGCCGCTTAATGTATGCGACCCGAATAACGATGATGTGACCGTATTTAACCTTGATCCTGTACTGGCGCAAATAGAGGCGCAGCTGGGTAATGTGGTTACGGCCGTACCGTTCGAGACCTACAACGATGCATTCTATAATGCGGTGAACAACGTTATCACCAATACTACAGCCTATACGAATGTTGAGGCATTCACTACCGGTGGCGTGCAGACGATCTACATCAGGGTAGGGTCTGACCAGACCGAGTGTTTCGACATCGTAGAGCTACAGCTTGTAGTACAGCCGGTACCGGAAGCTGTTAAGCCGCAGCCGTATGAACTATGTGATAATGGTGGTAACGATACCGATGGTATTGCAAACTTTGACCTGACCACCCTGGAAGAGGAGATACTTGGCGGCATCGACCCGGCCCAGTTCCCTGTGACCTTCTTTGAGAACGAAGATGCGGCGATCGCCAATACCGGTGCCATCCAGGCCCCGGCCAGCTATAACAGCCCAACGGCTACGATAGTTGCCAAAGTGACCAACACTGTTACGGGCTGCTATGACATTGTGGAGGTTGAGCTTATCGTGAACCCGCTTCCGGTGGCAAATCCACCGGCGCCCTATACGCTTTGCGATCTCAATGCCCCTGGCGACGAGATCGAGGTGTTTGACCTGAACACGAAGATCGATGAGATCATTACCACACCGGAAGGTGTGCAGGACGGCCTCATTGTGACCTTCTTTAAAAATTATAATGACGCGGTAGCAGGAACAGGCATAAGCCAGATACTGAATCCTGAAGCCTACTCTAATGCCGCGGCAGTAGAGACCCTATTCGTAAGGGTAACGGTTGAAGAGACAGGGTGCTACAGGATAGTGCTCCTTGATGTAAGGGTAGAGCCAGTACCGGTATTGGTACTGCCAACACAGGACGAGCTTACCGTGTGTGACACGACCGGCCTTGGGATAGGCGAATTCGATCTGGAAGAATTAGTTGAGGATATGGTTAACGGTGCCCCGAACCTGGAGGTGACCTTCCATACCACCTACCAGGATGCATTAGATAATGTTAACCCGATAACCGAGGACCTTGCCAATTACCATAACGTTGACCCGTTCCTGCAATACCTGTATGTAAGGGTCGAGAACCCGGTAACAGAATGTGTAAGGCTGGAGCCATATACTATTATGCTGGTGGTCGAGCCTGCGCCGCAGGCGCCGGAAGACCTGGAAGACCTTGTGCAGTGTGACGACCGGGACAACAACGGCCAGGACGGGAGGGCCTATTTTGACCTTACGGTACAGAACGAAGTTATCCATACTGCCCTTGGTACCGATGACAGTACATTGACGATACATTACTTTACCAGTGAGAACAATGCCAACAATGGCGCGCCAAGGATAACCAACCCGTCAAACTATTATGGTGCTCACGGCCAGACGATATGGGTGAGGGTAGAAACACCGGGCACAGCGTGCTTCAGCGTTACTTCGTTCCAGTTGGAACTGGACCAGCCACTGCTGCTGACAACGCCAACGGTGCTTGCCATATGCAACGAAGAACTGGTGAATGGGCAGAACGATGGCATAGCCGAGTTCGATCTTACGGTAAAAGATGAGGAGATACTGGGGCCGCAAGGCATAGGCCAGGGCATGACAGTAACGTATTTTGAGGTTGACCCGCGTGTTGACCCAACTGCTGCACCAATTGCGAACCCTGAGGCCTATACTAATCCTGCGCCGCCGCAAGGCAACCCTAAAACACTGTATGTAATGGTCACTACACCGGATGGATGTAAAAGCTACACAACGCTTACTATAAAAGTGCTTCCACTCCCGGTGCCGGATACTACGCCGGACCCGTTAAGACAGTGCGACGTGAACAACTCACCTGACGGAATGGAGATATTCAACCTGACCGATGCTGCGGCAGACATCAGGAATGGTGATGCAGGCATGGTACTGACCTATTATGAGACCGAAGAGGATGCCCATGACAGGGTGAACTGGATAAACAATATCACGGCTTACAACAGTGGCAGCAGGACGATCTGGGTGAGGGCAGAGGCTAACACACAAAACGCTTCAGACCCTGTATGCTACCAGGTGGTATCGTTCGAGATCATCGTTGACATGCTTCCTGAACTTGGTGTGGCAGGGGTGATAGAGCCATATGCGATATGCGAGCAAAATACCGATGGCATAGCGACCTTCGATCTCAATACCCATATGGACGAGATCCTTGGCGAAGGAGTTAACCCTGATGATCATACCATCAAGTTCTTCAGCAGCATGACAAATGTTGGCCTGGGTATCGCGATGCCGTATATTTATACTAATACAAGTTCGCCAAACCAGCAGAACATATTTGTACAGGTGAAGGATAATGGAACAGGATGTACTATAGTTGCGCCACTTACGTTATTGGTAGAAGAAGCCGCCACGGCTTATCCTGTGACCGAAACGTTCTTTGACTGTGACTATGACGGAACAAATGACGGCGTGTTCACGTTCGACCTTACCCGTGCCGATGACGATGCGCTTGGCCCGCAAAGCCCTGCAGATTACAGCGTGACGTATTACACATCTGCTGAAGATGCAGAAGCCGGAACAAATGCTGTTGCGAGCCCAACGGCATACCGGAACACTACATCGCCGGACTACCAGATGATATGGGTAAGGGTGACCAACGAGTCGACCGTAAGCGGATGCTACGAGGTGACTACCATGGAACTGTTCGTAGAGCGTATACCGGAACCGGTGCTTGACACCGACCATACTACGGTTTGTATTGATTTTGAGACCGGAGAAAATGTGCGTGCTGCCATTATTGACACCCATCTTGATGCTACCCATACCTTTGTGTGGACCAAAGACGGCGTTGTAATGGCAGGAGAGACAGGCCCGACACTTACAGTGCTTGAGCCGGGAAGCTACAACGTGGTGGCGACCAGCGCTACAGGATGTGTATCAGACCCGATAGCTCCGGTCGTTATAGAAAGGAGCGGCCCTGCAAGTCCGATCAACTATGGCTATGTTGTGGGGGATCCATTTGGAGAGGACCAGGTGATCACAGTACTTGTACAGGGTTATGGCGAATACCAGTACAAGCTGGATGACGGCCCCTGGCAAAACTCTAACGTATTTGAGAATGTGTCGGCCTACAGCCCTCATACCATATATGTAAGGGATGTTGCAACTGCTGATCCGTGTGACGACCTTGAACTGATCTTAGGGCTTGAGAACGTAAGTGTTATTGATTTCCCGAACTTCTTTACACCGAACGGGGACGGATACAACGACTACTGGAACATCTTCGGTTTAAATACCGATGAGAACAGGGATGCGAAGATCTTCATTTTTGACCGATACGGAAAGCTGATGAAGCAGATAAGCGCGGCAAGTGCCGGATGGGATGGGACCTACAACGGAACTCCTGCTCCTGCAACAGATTACTGGTTCACCGTCGAGTTCACCATAGGCGATCAAAAGCGTGAATTCAAGGCGCATTTCTCGCTGAAAAGATAGCATGAATGTTAATTGTAAGAATGCTGTCAGCAATGACAGCATTTTTACAATATTATTAATATTAATTTGCCAACCTAAAACAAAAAATTTATATATTTGACCGCTACGTAAAATTACCGGGAGGGAACGGGGCGCACGGCAAAGGGAACAAGCCGCTGCAACAACCATCGCCTGATTGGAATGTTACCGGGAAGGGTTAAAAAGTCATCTCAATTAAACGATAAGGTTAACATGAATTTTAAAAAGATTTACCTGATTTTTGGATTGCTATTAACGCAAATGTCTTTCTCGCAGGAAGGTATTGCGGTTTATTCGGATTATCTGTCAGACAACTATTACCTGATACATCCGTCAATGGCAGGAGCTGCAAATTGTGCGAAGATAAGGCTTACGGCACGCCAGCAATGGTTCGGTCAGGACGATGCGCCGCAATTGCAGACCTTAAGCTTCAACACCAGCCTGGGTGAGCAGTCAGGTATTGGTATCATTGCTTTTAATGATAAGAACGGTTACCACTCACAAACAGGAGCAAAGTTAACTTATGCCCACCACATCCGCTTTTCACGTAGCGATGCCGATCTCAACATGCTTTCATTCGGTATGAGCGCAGGCCTTATCCAAAGCCGTCTTGACGAAAGCGAGTTCGATCCTGAATTCGACCCTATCGTAGATGGGGGTATGCAGCAAAAAGACTCTTACTTTAACGTAGATATCGGTGCTTCTTACCACTATCTTGACTTCTTTGCGCACTTCACCGCTAAGAACGTTCTAGCCAGCAAAAGGGATATTTATACAGATATAGAGAGCGACAACCTTAAAAAATACCTTATCTCTGCCGGATATGTTTTCGGTGCACAGGAAACGCTTCAGTATGAGCCTTCAATAATGTTCCAGGTTGTGGATGAAACTAAGGAGAAAACGATTGACGTTAACTTTAAAGTTTATAAGGAGCTTGATTTCGGAAGGGTTTGGGGTGGACTTTCATACAGGAGGAGCCTTGACGGAGCCCAGTATGTAGACGGCAATGGTACTTCTGAACAAAACCTGCAATACTTTACACCGATAGTTGGTATAAACTATAAGAACTTTATGTTCGCGTACACCTATTCATACCTTACAGGTAATGTGAGGTTCGATAACAGCGGTTTCCACCAGATAACCCTTGGTATTAACCTTTTCTGTAAGAGGGAGAAATGGGATTGTAACTGTCCTGCAGTTAACTAATACTAAAGCATATATTATTAATTCCGTCCCGATGATGATATTGTCGGGACGTTTTTTTTTACAGCCATGGTAATAAAAGAAGTGAACGGGAAATACCCACAGATACCGGAAGATTGTTTTGTAGCGGAGAATGCTACAATAGTTGGCGACGTTACCCTGGGGTCCCAATGCAGCGTGTGGTTCAATGCCGTGATCAGGGGTGATGTAAACTATATAACGATCGGGGATAAGGTCAATATCCAGGATGGGGCGATAATTCACTGTACCTATCAAAAACACCCGACTGTGATCGGTAATAATGTTTCGATAGGGCACAACGCCATTGTGCACGGCTGTACGGTAAAAGACAATGTGCTTATAGGGATGGGTGCCATCGTTATGGATAATTGCGTTATCGAAAGCAATACCATTATTGCTGCCGGTGCCGTGGTCACGCAGAATACGGTGGTTGAGTCGGGGACGATTTATGCAGGCGTTCCCGCAAAAAAAGTTAAAGACATCAATGCTTCGGATTTTGCAGGTGAGATAGGCCGCATTTCAAATAACTATATAATGTATTCTTCGTGGTTCAAGGAGTAGTCAACTGCTAAAAATCCTTCGTTCCTACAATATATTTATTTTCCAATATGCCGGTCAGTACATCCGGGCTGGCATTGGTATAAAATACCGGCTTTCCTTTATGGTCCGTGTCGGGGTGGAGCATTTGGCTGCTTTCCAGTACCTTCTTGGTTTGGCGTGCCACTGCAGCGCCGGAGTCGATTATTTTTACATGTGGCGGAAGTATTTCCTTGATCTGGGGGACAAGGTAGGGGTAGTGACTGCATCCCAAAACAAGATGATCTACATTGGCATCGATCATCGGCTGCAGGTATTCCCGAAGCAGCTCTTTTATTTCTTCTGATTCCAGCTTGCCCGATTCAATGAGTGCGACAAGATTGAAACCCACTTGTTCCACCACATTAACGCCTTTAAAATCCGCAACGGTTTTATTGAAAAGTTCACTGGATAGGGTCCCTTTTGTGGCCAATATGCCAATAGCATTCGTTTGGGTATGAATGGCGGCCGGCTTTATCGCAGGCTCAATGCCAATGAACGGCACATCATATTTTTCGCGCAGTTCCTTAATGGCATTAGTGGTTGCCGTATTGCAGGCCACAACAATAAGCTTGCTGTTCTGCTCCAGCAGGAACTCGGTATTCTTGCAGCTTAATGCAATGATCTCGTCTTTTGATCGTTGGCCGTAAGGAGCATTTTTGCTGTCTGCGAGGTAAATGGTGTCTTCTCCGGGGAGGAGGCTGTGTATTTCTTTCCAAATGGACGTTCCGCCAATTCCCGAGTCGAATAATCCTATGGGGTTTTTGCTTTTCTCCATTTAGCAAATATAAAAAAAACGGCCCAAATTGAGCCGTTTTGTACTATATGGTTTACAGGTTTATTAGAAACCAAGTTCTTTTTTAACATCGGCAAGAAGGTCCGGACCGTCGTGTACAAGTACTCCGCTTCCCTGAGAAGCATCTAATACATACTGGTAGCCTTTTGCTTTTGCAACTTTAGAGATGGCAGCTCTTGCCTTATCGATGATAGGCTTGTAGATATCCTCCTGCTTTTGCTGAAGCTCTTTAGAAGCGCTTTGCTGGTACTCCTGGATCCTCTTTTGCATATCCTGAACTTCTTTGCTGCGTGTTTCATTAACCGCCTCAGTAACTGTAGCCGCCTCTTTTTCGTACTGCGTAACTTTATTCCTGAATTCGGTCACCATCGCATTATAATCGTTGTCATAGGTTTTTGTAAGCTTTTCAAGTTGGGCATCAGCAGCTTTTTTATCCGGCATGGTGCTCATCAGGTCCATAACGTTAATGTGTGCTACTTTAGCTTGTGCCGATGCGACCTGGTTCATTCCCACAAAAAGTATGGCGGCGATTAATAAAGATCTCATTTGTTTCATCATCTGTCTAATTTATAATTAATTTTTTGTTTTTGTTCCGTTTATTGAGGGTCATTGCCATCTGTTGGCGAACCCGGTGTTGCTGGTGCCGGTTCAGCAGGTGTTGTTTCTGCCGGCTTATTCTTATTTTGTTTTTCTTCTCGTGCTTTTTGGGCTGCTTCTCTTCTGGCGCGGAGTTCTGCCTGCCTGTCTTCTATAGCCTTTTTCTTTTCTGCGGCTTTTTCGGCAGCTTTCCTTTCACGTTCTTCCTTCGCGGCAGCTGCGGCATTTTGCTTGTCTGTAGCAGCCTTAGTGCCGTCTTTCGGGGTTTCTGTCGCTGTTGTTTTTACCGAAGTCGCATTTTCACCCTCTTTAACATCATCGCCGTCGGTTTCTCCTGAAGGCGTTCCCGTTGCGGCATTCCTTTTATTACTTGCCGCAGGCTCATCTGTTTTTGCAGATGGAGGCGTAGTGCCATTCTTTTTGGCTTCCCTCTCCTGCTTCAGCTGTTCTTTCTTGGCCTCATAAGCATCGCGTTTGGCTTGCTGGGCAGCTTTTTTGTCATCTATTAGTTTCTGCTTCGCTGCTTTTTTGTCATCAAGTTTTTTCTGTCTTTCAATAATGTCAGGATTCGAGTTGCGCTCTTCTTCCTTTTCTTCTTCATCAAGCTTTTTAAGCTGGCGGCTGCTCAATGTTTCCTGCTTGGCGGCGCGGTCCATCCTTTTTAATACAAGGTCGCTTATATCGTGCTTGTTAGCCGCAAAAAGCATGGTAAGGTCTGATGATTTGTCGAATACAAAATCATACTTACGTATCTCGGCCAGGTCCTGTACTATCGTAAATATCTGGTCCTGTATCGGCTTAACAAGAACCGACTTTTGTGTTATAAGGTCGCCCGTAGGCCCGAATTTCTTTTCCTGGAAGTCAAGCATCTCCTTTTCAAGATATGTTATCTCTTCTTCCCTTTCTTCGATCAGCTCTTTGGTCAAAAGTGCCCTTTCGGCCTTAAGAGCGTCGGCAAGTTTGGTTATCTCGCTCCTTTTTACATCGATATCCTGTTTCCATTTCTGCGCTTTCTGCTCCAGTTGGTTCTTTGCTTCGGCATAGTCAGGTGCTTTGTTCAGGATGTAATCCATGTCGATGTAAGCGATCTTTACACCTTTTGCACCCTGTGCTACAGCAGCAAGGCAGCTTAATACAGTAACCAGTGTTAATAAATATTTCTTCATAGCTTTTTATGTATTAGAAAATATCATGCCATTTTTTTTTAGAACTGCTGGCCTATGATAAAGTGCGTTTCCCAGCCGTTCTTTTGTGTCTGTCCGGGAAGCGGGTCGAATCCGTGGCCAAAATCAATACCCAACAGGCCGAAGGCCGGCATGAACACCCTTAAGCCGAAACCTGCCGAACGCTTAAGCGCGAACGGATTGTAGTTGGTAAAGCTGTCATACGAAGCACCTGCCTCAAGGAATGTAAGAGCGTATATCGAAGCCTGCGATTTGAGTGTGATAGGATAACGCAGCTCCAGTGTAAATTTATTATAAATAGTAGCACCGATCTGTATACCGGTAGCATCAATAGGCGAAAGCGACTGGTTAGGATAACCCCTTAACTGGATCACCTCACGTCCGTCAAGCGCGTAGTTCGCCATACCGTCACCACCAAGGTAGAACCTTTCGAACGGTACCAGTCCCCTGTCGGAGTTATAGGCACCCATGAAACCGAATTCGCCCAACGCGCGCAATACAAGTTCATGCGATGGCGCTCCTGCAAGCTTGGTATAGGCATCGGCCTTGAATTTGAACTTCCAGTACTCCAGCCAGTTAAACCTTTTTTGGTCATATTTGGCAGAGTTTACGGCTGCATCCTGATAAGTGGCTACACGGTTACCATCGCTGTTGATATAATCACCAGGGTTGATGGTTTGTCCGTTGGCCCCGGTGTAAGGCAGCCCTGTCTCATTTTTAAGCTTGTAAGCCTCCTCATTCTTCAGTCCTGCATAATCAATGCCATTTACCAAGGAATATGGGAAGGTTGTCCTGAAGCTCGCGCTGAACAATGAACCGTAAGTTGGGTAAATAGGGTTGCGGCCCCTGTTGTCCCTACTAAGCTCTACCGTATAGGCAAGGTTTTTAGATGTTCCGTTACCAAAGGTAAACAATCCTGTGTTATAATTACTAAGGCTGTAGTACTGGAATGTAAGTGAGTGCGATAACCTCATGTAATAGTCAGGTTCACTTAACCTTTTAGACATACCCAGTGATATGGACGATATGGTAAAGCTCCTGTTCCTGTCTACATCACGCGACGAGAAATTGTAAAGGAATTGCTTACTGTGCGATAGCGACCCGAATAGCTGTATCGGTTTTTTACCCCCGAACCATGGCTCGGTAAACGACAGGCTGTACGTTTGGAAATAGGTACTACCCTGCGCACGAAGAGAAAGTTTTTGTCCGTCGCCCATTGGCAGCGGGTTGTAAGCCTCCTTGTTGAAAATATTCCTTATCGAGAAGTTGTTGAACGAAAGCCCCAGTGTACCAATAAAGCCTCCGCCACCATAACCACCCTGAAGTTCTATCTGGCTCGATCCTTTCTCGGTCACGTTCCACTCAATGTCTACCGTTCCTGTCGCAGGGTCCGGGTTTTGTACATCGGGTCGGATGGTTTCCGGGTCAAAGAAGCCCAAAGCACCCAATTCGCGGATGGTGCCGATCACATCTTCCTTATTCCACTTCTGGCCGGGCCTTGTGCGGAGTTCGCGGTATATTACGTGGTCATTGGTCTTATCGTTACCAACTACGTTCACTTTGTTAAAATAAGCTATCGGGCCTTCCACGATACGTATTTCAAAATCAATGGTGTCATTATAGGTCCTTACCTCTACAGCATTGATGTTCGAGAACAGGTAGCCGTTATTCTGGTACAGGTTGGTAAGGTCATCGCCATCCGGTTTTGTTGGGTCAGCGATACGTTTCTGGAGCATAACGCCGTTATAAACCTCGCCTTTTTTAATGCCCAGTATCTGGTTCAGCTGGTTGTTATTGTATACGGTATTACCCAGGTATTTTATTTCCCCGAAGTAATACTTGTTACCTTCCTCTAAGTTGATGGTGATGCCTACCGTGTTCTTTTTCGGGTTGTATATTACAGTATCCGATGTAATACGGGCATCACGGTAACCTTTCTCCTTGTATTTGTCGATCACGCTCACAAGGTCTTCCTTGTACTTATCGGCTATGAATTTAGACGGCTTGAATATGCGCAGCGGGTTGAGGGGGAATTTGCTCTTGCGTTTGGTGTTTTTCATCGCACCGCGCAACTTGCCATCGGTCAGCTGTGTATTGCCGTTAAATTCAATATCCGAAACACGAACCTTTTTGCCCCTGTCAATGTTCACTACCATCTTTACGGTATTGGTACTGTCCGGTATTACATTGATAGCTACTTTGGTATTGAAATAGCCGTCTTTCCTGTATTTGTTCTCAATGTAGTTCTTGGTGTTCGTAATAAGGTTCTCATTTACGATCTTACCCTTATTAAGATCGGTATCTTTAATGAGCCCTTCGATCTTGCCTTTGCGCACGCCCTGGATCTTTACATCGCTGAGCTTCGGCAATTCGTTAAGGTACAGCTCAAGGTATATGCTGTCGCCCTCTACTTTATTCTGGTAAAAGTTAACGTCGCTGAAAAGCCCCAGCCTCCATAGTTTTTTGATCGCCGCGCTTATTTCCTCTCCGGGAACGTGGATCACCTGGCCCTTTTCAAGGCCGGTAAAGTTCACTACAGTCTGCTCGTTGTAGCTTATTTTACCTGTTACGGTAATATCTGCAAGGATGTATTCCCGTGGCGACTCCAGCGTACCGAAGTCCTGGGCATTCGCCGAAGTGCCTGCAAATAATAAAATGCCAAAAAGTATTGCAAGGCCCGTTCGGAGCTTGTTCATGTTACTTAACTTGTTCACTGGTTTTTCCAAATCTACGTTCTCTTTTTTGGTAACTGATGATCGCTTCATGAAGGTCTTTCTCCCTGAAATCGGGCCAAAGCACTTCTGTAAAGTACAACTCGGCATAGGCAACCTGCCAAAGCAGGAAATTGCTTATGCGCTGCTCCCCGCTGGTCCTTATCACAAGGTCCACATCGGGAAGGTCGTGCGTATAAAGATGTTGGCTTATTACCGACTCGCTAATATCAGCTATGTTTAATTGGTTATTCTGTACTTTTTCGCCTATCATTTTCACTGCCGAAATGATCTCCTCCCTCGAGCCGTAGCTCAGGGCAAGTGTAAGCGTCATGCGGTTGTTGCTCTTGGTCAGCTCCATTACGTCCTGAAGCTTTTTACGGGCACTGTCGGGCAGCATGGCAGTATTGCCTATTGTGTTCAGCTTAATGCTGTTCTTTTGAAGGGTGGGGAGCTCTTTTTCAAGGGAGCTTATCAGCAGGTTCATCAGGGTGTCTACCTCCAGTTTTGGCCTGTTCCAGTTCTCGGTAGAAAAAGCATACAGTGTAAGGCACTCAATGCCCAGTTTCGCACAGCTCTCTACAGTTTCCCGCACGGCTTTGGTGCCATTCTCATGGCCGAACATACGCAGCATACCTTTCTTTTTTGCCCAGCGCCCATTACCGTCCATGATAATGGCAAGGTGCTTTGGCAGGTTATCGGTATTAAGTGTGGTAGTTGTATCCATAGATCTAGTCGCAATAGCACGGCTTCTCGCCAAAAGTATAGGTTAGGGTAAAGCCCGAGAATACATACCAGTCCTTGCTTTCAAGGTTCCCGAAACGGAATTGCTGATTGTCGGCCTGGTTGCTTCCATCGAGGTTGTCTGTAAAGGTAGTCCGTGCGCCCACTTCAAATCCAAGAACAAAATTCTCTACTATGTTTGCCTTCACACCCACCGTCATTGGTATGGATAGCCCGCCTTTCGAATCGCCGCTGTGCGTTTCCCGCGTAAGCGTATTAATATAAATGTCGTTATACCAAAAATAGCTCAGTCCTCCATATATATAAGGAGTGACTTGGAACTCCGGTTCGTGCAGGTTGAACTCAAAAAAATTAAATTCAAGCCCTAAAGATAATTCTTTTACGCTGTTCTCAAATTTGTAGCCGCGCTGTTTCCTGCCGGATACTTCAGAGTCCTTATCATCCGAAGATAGTTTACCATATGTAAAAGATGCCCTCCACGAATGCCTCGGGCTGCGGTTCCATTTGTAAATGATACCAAGGGCAAGGTCATTGGGCGCGACATAATCCGTAGGCCCTACATCGCCTATGTAATTAGCGCCACCTGCGAAAATACCCAGTTCGTTGATCTGGGCTTCGCTCCTGAATGCCGTCATGATTATCAATATCAAAAATACAGTCCTCTTCATTCTACAAAATTGGGTGCAAATATAGTAATATAGATTTCTAATCTGCCTATTATACCGAATTTACATCCTTAAAAAATACATAATTCGGCAACTTACAGACTTGAAAACGGAAGAAGTGTCTATGTAGTATGCAGGCACGGTAAATTTGTGGGTAAAGTTGTTTCTAAATTTCGCCAAAAGCCGGTAAGGAGGAAAGTATAGTGCCCGAATACTGCGAAGCAATAAATCGCGGCTTAAGAAGATATCGGCCCACTATATGTTTGCCGCCTTTCGTGAAATAGATCTTTCGGATTAATTCCTCTTGTCCTCGCCCCAAAGCAGCTTTTTTCTTAGCGTATCTGTAAATTTCTCCTCGGCAAACTCTACAAGGTTTATTTTAAATCCTTTCTTTTTAATGCAGATGCAGGTTTCCACATCCATCGATATGATGCGGGAGTCGAGTGACACCAGGTGCTGTTCCTCGCGGCTGCTTACCCTTAATTCGATCTCGGTATCGTCAGGTATGACCAATGGACGCGCGTTAAGGTTGTGCGGGGCAATAGGCGTTATGACCAGGCTGCTCACTTCGGGCATCAATACAGGGCCTCCACAGCTGAGTGAATAGCCTGTAGATCCGGTAGGGGTTGAGATAATAAGTCCGTCCGCCCAATAAGAATTCAGGTATTCCCCGTTCAGTCGGGTCTCAATGGTGATCATCGAGGTGGTGTCCTTGCGGCTCACGGTCACTTCATTCAAAGCGAAATCCAACTCATCGGCAGGGGTTTCGGGCTTGCCGTCGTAATCTACCGAAAGCAGGGTGCGAGGCGATATTTTATATTTATTTTCGAATAGCATTGGCAGCAGGTGCGGGATGGCTTCCTGTTGCACGGTCGCTAAAAACCCCAGCCTTCCGGCATTGATGCCCACGATCGGGATGTTCTTGTCGCGTACATACGTGGCAGCCCTCAGCATCGTGCCATCACCTCCTATGCATATCAGGATGTCAAAGCCATTCAACTCTTCATGATCCGCAAAAACAGGATACCTGCGCCCTGTGAGCAGTTCCTTTTCTGCCAGGGTATCGTAAAAATTGGATTCAAAGGCAATGTGCGGGTCATAATTGTCGAAAACCGCCAGCAGCCTGTCGATGATCTCTTCGGTGTTGTCCTTGTAGTACTGCCCGTAAATTGCTATTTTCATTTGTGCTAAATATTCAGGTATTTGTCCAGATAGTCCGATCGGTCCTTAAGCGTATTCAGGTAGGCATCTTCCTGGTGCTCCGAAATGATGTCGTAATTATAGCGCCTGAAGGTCTGTATGATCTCACTCAGCCCGCCGAGGCTTATCTTGAGTGTGATCTGCACTTTTTGAATATCGGCCTGCGATATGAAAAAGCCCAGCAGCCTGCCATTGTTGCTTTCTACTATCTGCGCCACTTCGCTCATACTGTAGTCGGTAATGCCTTTTTCTACTACCAGTATGCCTCCTTCTTCTTTAAGGAACGGCGTTTGGTGGAACATCGTGATAATATCGGTGATCTCGTAATAACCAAGGTATGTATTCTCGGCATTGAGCACAGGCAGCAGGTTGGTTTCATTTTTTGCAAAAACCTCCAGCACATCCAGCCATATCGTTGTATCGCGTACAAAAAAGCGTTCAAAGTTATACCGAAGGTCGGCCATCGTTGTTTCAATATCCATCAGCTCGGTATCTTCTGCTATGGCACAGCCGATATACACGCCTTCTTCCAGCACAGGGAAGTGCGAAAAGGGGTATTCTGCAAAAAGGTCCTGCGCGTCGGCAACGGTGTCGGTGGTGCGCAGTGGCTTTACGGTATTGCTCAGGAAGTCGGAAATGTCAGTCATCGGGGTTGTGCTAAATATTATGCAAAATAATCAAAAATAAGGATATTCTGCCTTTTTAACTTCGTATTTTTGCCTGTAAAAGCAGACTTAACAAAGATATGGCAAAACTTAGTGTCAACATAAATAAAATAGCAACCCTGCGTAATTCAAGGGGCGGCAATGTTCCTGATCTTCTAAAAGTAGCCGCCGATGTGCAGCGCTTTGGTGCCGAAGGAATAACCATCCATCCAAGGCCCGACGAAAGGCACATCCGCTACCAGGATGCCCGCGACCTCGTGCCTGTGGTGTATACCGAATATAACATTGAAGGCAACCCGGTACCTAAATTCATCGACCTTGTTCTGGAAACAAAGCCCACACAGGTAACACTGGTCCCGGACGCGGATGATGCCATTACTTCAAATGCCGGCTGGGACACCCTAAAGCACAAAAGCTTTTTGCAGGAAGTGATACAGGAATTCCACCGCAACGGGATCCGCACATCGATATTCGTCGACCCGGTACTTACTATGATAGAGGGTGCCAAAGATACCGGCACAGAAAGGATCGAACTGTATACCGAGGCCTTTGCGCACGAGTACAGCCTTGGCAACCAACAGGGGATAAAACCCTATGCCGATGCAGCGTCATTGGCCGATAGCCTTGGCCTTGGTGTTAATGCCGGGCACGACCTGAGCCTGGACAACATCAGGTTTTTTAAGGAGAATATACCCGGGCTGCTTGAGGTTTCCATAGGCCATGCGCTTATTGCCGAGTCGCTGTACCTGGGTTTGGAGAACGTGATTAATATGTACCTGCAAAAACTAAAATAATGCTGCACTCAAGGATAGAAGGAGAGGGGAAGCCCCTGCTCATAATACACGGATTTTTAGGTACGTCGGACAATTGGAAGACATTGGGAGGGCAATATGTTGCCAATGGTTTTCAGGTACATGCCATCGACATGCGCAACCACGGCAAGAGCTTCCATTCGGATGAGTTTACCTATGATGCCATGGTGCAGGACATAGTAGACTATTGCGAGGGTTACCAAATAGCAAAGGCTGACATCATCGGGCATTCGATGGGAGGGAAGACAGCCATGTTTTTTGCGGTTAAGCATTCAACGATGGTAAATAAACTTGTCGTTGCCGACATTGGTCCCAAATATTACCGACCGCATCACCAGGATATTTTGGCTGGGCTTAACGCAGTCGACTTTTCAGAAAAGCCGGAGCGCAGCGATGTGGAGGCCACACTCTCGCAGTACGTTGAGGATGAGGGCACACGCCAGTTCCTGATGAAGAACCTGTACTGGAAAGAACCGGGACAACTGGCCTACCGCTTTAACCTACCGGTTTTCAATGAAAAAATCGATAATATTGGGCAGGCTTTACCGGAAGGCAGCCACTTCGAGGGCCCTACGCTCTTCCTGCGCGGCGACCGTTCTGCCTATATCAGGGACAAGGATTTTACAATGATAAAAACTCATTTCCCTAATGCGGAGATAAAGGATATTGCCAACTCCGGACACTGGCTGCATGCGGAGAACCCTAAACAGTTCATGGAGGAGACACTGGGCTTCCTGACCGTATAACCGTATTTTTTGGTTCGTAACAGGATAATTGTCCTGTAATCCATGCGGTTCGCTCAGAATCACGTCTTCAAAATCCAGGCGTAGCCTAAGGAGAGCGAAGCCTCGCCCTCAGAACGGACCATGTTTATAGCCTCGGATATCCGACAAAAGACCTACATCACTCCTTTTTGCTTTTCGGCAAACTTTTCGGCCTGCATTTCGAGCATTTCGATAGCTTTCTTTTTCTTGTAGTCGTAGAGCTCGCGGTCGCTGCGTATCTCGGCATACACATCGTCATAAATACCCGCATCAGTAGATTTCAGTAGCCCGCGCTGGTAGTTGCTCTGCTCCAAATTGGTCTTTACAGCCATTTCGGCATCTTCGAGTTTAAAGTCGTATTCCCCTTTAGGAGAAAGCATCTTAGCAATAATTGGCGAAGTTTCTATAGCTAAGAAGAGCAGCATAATAAAGAACGACGGCAGCCAAGGCAGTTTGTCCAGCGCGTTGATGCGCGCCATCAGCCCGTCGAAACCATCGATCACAGGCTGCGATTCGCTTATTTTTTTATCAAGGTCGTCTTTCAGGGTAGTGGCTTCCTTCTCCTTTGCAGTGATCTTGTCGTTGTTGGCTTTTCGTAACGCTTCCAATTCCTTCAGGGCCGCATCATGCTTGTCGCGCTTTTCGGAATATACAGGGCCTTTACCAAGTTTCATAGTACCTTTAGTACCTTCGGCTTCTGTAATGTAGGTGCTGTACAAAGCGTTTACTTCTTTTTCCTTTTGGGTAATGGCCGATCTAAGGCTGTCAGTATCAGCTTTGTTCTTGTCGAGGTCTCCCTGGAAATAGTTGGCGATCTGCTTTTTATTGGCCAGGGCCATATCATTTTTTTCCCTGAGCAGTACAGTATCGATCTCCTTTTGGAAGATCTTTATTTCCAGTGGTTTTGATATAACAATGGCAATGATCATCGCCAGCAATATACGCGGGGTGGCCTGCAAAAGTTCCTGCCCGAATCGGTTGCGCTTGCGAATGGTCGATACAATGTACCGGTCGAGGTTGAAGATGAGCAATCCCCAAATGAGCCCGAAAAATGCGGCCATCCACACATTATCGAACACTGTGTATAGTGCATAACCCGCGGCTATCCATGCCATGAGGGCTGTAAAGAATACGGTTGCCCCTATGCCGGCGTACTTGTTTTGCTCACCATTGGAGCAGCTGTAAATGAGGTCTTTGTCGACCCCTGAAGAGATGATGAAAAAGCGTTTTAACATGATTATCGTTTTTGATGATTGATGATTGATCACACAAATGTAACGCGTTTTTCGATATAATGTTATAAACAGGTAGTATGTTTTACCAAATAGCAGGAGATCCGCCACAAGGGCAGATCTCGATATCTATTTTAGAGCTATGGTCTTTTTTAAAAAGATCTCCCGTATCACCTCTCCATTTTTCAGCGTATATACCATCATGCTATAATTGAGATGGTTAGTGTCAGTATATTTATTGGGGCGTGCGTCGTGAAGCGAATCCATCTGCGCTTCGGTAAGGGAATACACGTTGATGCTCACAAGATCGTTAGGGTCGATCTTGGCTACCCGGCTCTCCTGGTCGCGTTCGTAATCAGGTTCTACTGATCTTTTTGCATAACTGACTTTGGTTGACGTGCTGCCATCCTTTTTGTTTTCAGTTAGTGTTATCTTATGATAGCTTGCCGATGGGTCATCGAATATCTTAGGTTCCGTTACCAGCAATTCCCGTTTTTCATCTTCGGTGACCGATTCAACATCTACCTTATCTACAGATGTAACATCAGTAGCATTAACGGAAGCGCTGACAGTTCGGTTTTCATTCATTTCGGATGTACTGCACGAAAACAGCATCAGTGTCGCGGCTACGGGCAGTACTGCGATCTGCAACAGCGCCGCCTTACTTTTTGAAGTGGTTTTTGTCATCATTATAAATCTTTTTTTGGTTATACTGAAATTAATACTGCTTGCAAGAGGATATATCCCTGCAGGAAGCGCCTTAGTTAAAAGCAGTTGCTGGTATGCCGGAATATTGAGATGGCTCCGCACCACGTTTTCGTCGGCCAGGAACTCGTGGTTCACCTGTATGGCTTTTTTATACAGGTACACCAGCGGGTTGAACCAAAGCGCCACCTTTACAGCTTCTATGAAAAGTACATCGAGCGTATGGCGCTGGCGTATGTGAGCCAGTTCGTGCGAAAGCAGTTCAGGGGTCGCCAATCTTTCCTGATAGTCTTTTTCGGAAATATAGATCGTGCCAAGGAAAGTGTGCGGCAGGATATCTTCTTTAAAAAGAGCTAATGCCGCACCCCGGTAACTAACTCGTTCTCCTTGTTTTTTTATGCTGTAAAATCGTCCTATGTTAACCATAGATCGAATAGCCATTGCGAATGCAACAATACCGTAAATACACCAAAGCAAAGTAGGCATGTGATCGGTTGTTTCAGCGGTAACGACAGATGGCACTGATGGCAGCATCAGTTCGTGCGGCACGGCATTTAGAATTACAGGCTTCTCTATTATCCGAACCGGAAAAGGAAGTTCTATGAGAGGCATAATAAGCGATAGTACTAAGGCACATAGCAGATAGAACCTGTTGAAATGGTGCATTTTTTCCCTTTCTAAGAGCAGGTGGTACAGCCCGAGCAAAACTCCCATGCTTATGGCCGATGAAATGAGGTAATTTATCATGATCCTCCCGGTTTATTTTCCAACATTAATGCTGATCGGTAATGTATACAATGTCCGCACTGCCTTTTTGTTTTTTATGCCCGGCTTCCATTTTTCTGTAATTCCCTTTAATACGCGTTCGGCTTCAGCGCCCAGCCCCCTACCAGGGTCCCTCAAGATCTTTATTTCAGACATACTGCCGTCCTTTTCGACCACAAAGCTTACATATATCTTTGCATTGGTGCTTCCTGCCGCATCAGGACGTTTGAAGTTTTTAGCGATAAGTGCATAAAGCCCGTCCATGCCTCCCGGAAATTGGGGCTGCTCGTCCAGGTCGCCGGGACTGTAGAGCGTATCCTGTTTCAGGTAAAATTCCACATCAGCCCAGTCCCCACTTTTAACTACTTTTCTATTGGCAACAGGTTCACTATCTTTAAGTTCTTTTGTTATTGTCATTGTAAATGTGCCACCCGGATAATGCTGATCCGTTCCCTTAAGGTGTTTTTCAAAATATTCAGGCGTGTAAAGCTGGTAATGAAATATCTGGGGCTTCGCTTTGGTCAGGGCCCTTTTGCTCATGGTATACCCTGAGTAATAGGCAAAATCTTCAGGCTTATGCTTATTCAGCACCGAATTGTCAACATCTTTTCCGTCAATTTGCAGGGCATAACCCTTTTTATTTTTAAAGAGTTCATATTCCTGTTTTGATGGATGCTTTATAGCATATGCCTCCGGCGCATAAAAATGATACTTTTGTTTTTGTTCTTCCGTCAGGTCTTCAAACATCTTATCTATCCTGATGTCGCTGGCTTTATCGTTAATTATCACGCGAACGCCTTTGTAGTACGCATCACGCCTTTCATTATTGGTTTGCCCGGAATGAGGCATTACCTTTTCGGGTCTTTTATTCACAGGCTTTTCCTGTGCTACGGTCTCAATACACAACAGGGCGATCAACCCGGCAACAACAGGCACGGCCGAAAGTTTCAGCACCAGTGCCCTGGATCTTGTGGTGGCTTTTGTCATCATGGTAAAACGTTTTTTGGTTACAGAAAAATTAAGGCTGCTGGCAAGCGGGTACAATGTCGCAGGATGGGTTTTTTGCAGCAAAAGCATTTGATAATTGGCAACATTAGCATCAGCGACCACTACTTCATCTGCAAGGAACTCATGGTTGAGCTGTATGGCCCTCTTATAGAAATATAACATAGGATCAAACCACAGGACAGCCTTTAGCATTTCGATGAAAAGGATGTCGAGGGTGTGTTTCTGGCTTACGTGCACCAATTCGTGCGTAAATAATTCGGGCTCAATGGCCCGTCGGCAGTATTCTTCTTTATTGATGAAGATATTGTCCAGGAACGTGTGCGGCAGTATTTCCTCTTCAACCAATACCAGCCGGGCATTTTTATACGGAATGCTCTCGTTGGAGCGGACCTTTTTTATCATCCGCAAGAAGTTGACCATAAATCGCGCCATCAATACGATGACAACAAATGCATAAATTCCGAAAATAATGTATGGCAAATAATTTGCTTCTTCAATCACCGGAGCACTCAGGCCAGCCGGTGTACTAGGGAGGTTTTCCAAAACGGGCATCGGTTCGGTGGCAACTTCGGTGTAAACCTCGATGGTCAGGAACGGAACGGCCAATGAGAAAACGAGCGATGCTAACAGGTAAAACCTGTTGAAGCAGTGCATTTTCTCCCGTTCGAGCAGTAGGTGGTACAGTCCGAGAAGGATCGCCATACTTATGGTCGATGTGATGAGGAAGTGGCTCATTACTTTTTCTTTTGGATCTCCTTATCAATGATCTTGCGGAGTTCTTCGAGTTCTGAGGCATTCAGGTCGGTCTCCTTGGTAAAGAAGGAGGCGAACTGTGCAGCGGAATTATTGAAGAAGCTTTTTATCATTCCGTTCACCTGTTTCGAAAAGTAATCGGATTTTTCCACCATCGGAAAGTACTCACGGCTCTTGCCGTACTCTTTATAGCCCACAAACCCTTTATCGGCCATGCGCTTTAGTAAGGTTGCCACGGTAGTTGTAGCCGGCTTGGGGTCGGGGAATAGCTCTAGCAGGTCTTTCATAAAGGCTTTTTCCTGCTTCCATAGCAATTCCATCAGTTGTTCTTCGGTCTTTGTTAATTGCATTGCTCTACAATTTTAGAATTGTTTCTACAAATGTAGAATAAAAATTTATCCGTGCAACTTTTTAGTGATTTTTTTAGGTTTAAAAATTCACAATTATTTAAATTTCAGAAAAGTAACATGGGAGTATTGATTTTTCTACCTTTAGCTTTAACCCAATAAAATGGTCACGGATATGAAAAGTACTGTACTTACAACCAAAACCCAGGACGCCTTCAGGATATTGCTGGGCCTGATGCTGCTCTTTACGGGTGCCAGCCACCTCACATTTGCCCGTACCGACTTCCTGGCGCAAGTCCCTGATTGGGTACCGCTGGAAGATGATCTTGTAGTATTGCTGTCGGGCATTGCAGAAATAGCTTTGGGGCTGATGCTTGTTGCGTTTGGAAGGTATAAAGTATATGTAGGCTGGCTTGCGGCGATCTTCTTCATTGCCATATTCCCTGGCAATTACGCGCAATATAAAAACCATGTGGATGCCTTTGGATTGAATACCGATAACCTTCGATCGATGCGCCTTTTCCTGCAACCGCTACTGGTCATCTGGCCGCTATGGAGTACAGGGGCCTGGAAGGCAGCTTTTGGGAAAGAATAATTTCAGTCGCAGCCACAGTGGTGTGAAGCAAAAAAGCTTTTAGCCAACTGCCTTTGTAAGACCGTCAAGCTTTTGGAGTAGTGTAGGCATGCGGTAAGTTCCATGCATGGCTTGGATATTTTGTGCAGCATCATTCAACGCTAACCCGATGGCAGTTACAAACAATGGGTTTTTGCTCTCACCGCGGTATACAGGTGCTTTGAGCTTTTCTATGGTGGCAAAGTTGGTTTTTGCTACGCCAATGACAGGGATCTTACCCTCTAAGGCATTGTACAAATGGCCGCCAAGCCCGTGAGTTTTGTCATCATCCAAATAAACAAAACCATCAATTATGATGCAGGTGATTTTGCTCAGGTCGACCTGCTTCATCAGGCTGAGGATGCACGGCAGTTCCCTTTTGTAAAAATTCCCCGGCTCATACTCCGCGATCCCCTGTAATATTTCTGAATATACGGCAATCGGCTCTGCATCCTGCCAGTCGGCAAATTGGAGGGCGACAGTTTTTGCCTTGTTGTCGAAATAGTAGGAGTCGAATGCGAGGATCATAATAGTCTCATCCCTCAAGCCCCTCTTCAAAGGAGAGGGGCATTTTCACTTGGGATGGGAAGTTGAAATTAAAAAGTTTATTTACTCATCTCTGTAAAATGCTTGTAGAACAACGGAATAGTTTCAATGCCTTTCATGTAATTGAAAATTCCGTAGTGCTCGTTTGGCGAGTGTATCGCATCGCTGTCAAGGCCAAAGCCCATCATGATGGTCTTGCTCTTCAGCTCTTTTTCGAACAGCGCAACAATAGGGATGCTTCCCCCCGAACGTACCGGTATCGGTTTAATGCCAAAGCTCTCTTCGTAAGCAGCGGCTGCGGCACGGTAGCCTATGCTGTCTATCGGCGTAACATAAGCCTGCCCGCCGTGGTGCGGCTTCACTTTTACACGAACACCTTTTGGGGCAATGCTTTCAAAATGCTTAGTGAACAGTTCTGTAATTTCGTTCCAGTCCTGGTCAGGTACAAGCCTCATCGATATTTTGGCGTAGGCCTTGCTGGCAATGACCGTTTTGGCGCCTTCGCCGGTATAGCCGCCCCAAATGCCGTTCACGTCAAGCGTCGGGCGGATGGAGTTGCGCTCATTGGTCGTGTAAGTCGCCTCACCGTAAATGTCTTCTATGTCAAGTGCTTTTTTATAGTTGCCGAGCGAGAACGGCGCTTTTGCCATCTCATCGCGTTCGTCGCGCGATAGCTCCTGCACCCTGTCATAAAAACCCGGAATGGTAATATGGTTGTTCTCGTCGTGCAGCTGCGCGATCATCTTTGCCAGTATGTTGATGGGATTTGCTACAGCACCGCCATACAATCCTGAATGCAGGTCACGGTTAGGGCCTGTAACCTCCACCTCAACATAGCTAAGTCCGCGAAGTCCCGTAGTAATAGACGGCTGCTGGTTGGATATCATCCCGGTGTCGGAAATAAGGATCACATCGTTAGCGAGTTTTTCCTGGTTGCGCTCTACGAACCAGGCAAGGCTTGGCGAACCTACCTCTTCCTCACCTTCTATCATGAATTTCACATTGCATGGCAGGTCATTATTCTGCACCATGTATTCCAATGCTTTAACGTGCATATACATCTGGCCTTTGTCATCGCAGGCGCCTCGTGCAAAAATGGCGCCTTCAGGATGCAGTTCTGTTTTTTTGATCACCGGCTCAAATGGCGGCGAGTCCCAAAGGTCGACCGGGTCCGGCGGCTGCACATCATAGTGGCCGTATACAAGCACGGTCGGTAGGTTGGGATCGATCATCTTTTCACCGTATACGATCGGGTAGCCCGGCGTTTCGCAAAGCTCCACCTTGTCGCAGCCTGCTTTTTCGAGACTGGCCTTAACGGCATCGGCTGTATTGATCACATCCTGCGAGTAGGCGCTGTCAGCGCTCACAGAAGGTATTTTGAGTAATTCTATAAGTTCGTCAATAAATCTTTGCTTGTGCTGCTGCACATAGTTTTTTATGTTATCCATTTAAAATTAGTGATATACGTTCGTTAGTCAAAAGTACGAAAAAATAAATTTTAAAAAATTTCGATTTTCGCTTGCAAAGCTGGAAAACGTTCGTATATTTGCACTCGCAATAATGAAACAACGCTACTTGTTCATTTAAAGCCTGCGGGTGTGGTGAAATTGGTAGACACGCCAGACTTAGGATCTGGTGCCTCACGGTGTGTAGGTTCGAGTCCTATCACCCGCACAAAGCCTCTGAGAGATCAGGGGCTTTTTTTATGACTATAACTTTCCATGGCTCAGGGAATTTCTCCTATATTTGGATAAAACCTTTCGCCATGCCATCCACCCAAGACCACGCCGCCCTTCCTGCACCCGAAAAACTCAAAACCATTAGCAAGGCCATTTCCGTTCTCGATGCGATCCTTTCGCCCGAATGGCAATTCCGGTATTACTCCTATAGCAGCAAATGGGGTGATGGTGAGGAGTGCCTGCAAATGCGAAATGGCCAGGGTGATGAAATGCATATCCTGTTTACCGCTACAGGCTGCGCCATAAACGGCTTTGCCCACGAATATCCCCAACCGGATAAGGAAAAGGTAACAAAAGGGCTGCCGGCACAATTTGATGAGTTCATTTTCGGCGAACCGGTCAATTCCATTGGCACAACCTTCTGCCTGTGGAATGAGGGAACCAGTTGGAAAACCGGAAATATTGAAAACTTTGATGATAATTCGGAAGAAATGCTGGCGATCTTCGATGGCGATCCGCAAAGCTACATCAACTATGCCTCTGACTATTTTGAAACAGAATTGCCTTTGCCAACAGTTGCCTCAATTTATAGCGGTGAAAAGCTTACAAAGGAAATGGTTTTGTCTATTGTGGAAGATCTTGCCGACTGGGATGACCTGAAAAAAGATCTTATCGAGATCGATTATCCTTTTGACCTGCCGAATAACCCTAAAAAAAGCAAGTGGAAATTATGGTAGGGTATCAACCCCGCTATCAGTGGCTCAATCAGTGACAGGGTATAGCCTTACGCACTCCTCTGTCAGGTAATAGCTGCCGTTAACGTTTATGGCATCCATGATGATAAAGCAAAGCTTTTTGCCGGAGCAGTCAAAATAAATGCTGATATCTGTAACGGTAATAGGATCAAGCCGTCTGCCTTCCCTTTTCAGTTTCATTTCGCGATCTGATGCCTCCGTTTTCGTTATAGTGACTTTTGAGAGGTCAAGCCCCATTTCTTTGGCTGTGTCCTGCCATTTCTGGAACTGTTTTATTCCCCTGGCCTTGTACAGTTCAAAAGCCTTAGGTATCATTTCGTCCGGGATCGTGGGGTCGACCTGCTGCATGAAACTCTTTATCACTTCAGGTGTAGCCAGGAGATCTTCATAACGCTTCATATCGTTAGCCCGGCAAGCCTCAAAGACACTGTTGGCAAATTCTGTAGCTTTATCCTGGGCAAAGGTGATACAAGGGAGCAGGAATAGGAGGAGGTATTTCATGATTATCATTTGACACGAATGTAATAAAAAAAGCGCCCCTCTCAGAGCGCTTTTCGCATATAGAATTTAAAAAAACAACTTAGTTAGATGGCAGCACCGTAGCCCCAGGATAACTTCCTGCGCTTACAAATGGCAGCTTGGCATTGTAATGCGAGTTGATCACTTTTATCACCTCGTTGGCGATAAGGGCATAACCACGTGCGTTCGGGTGGATGCCGTCAAGCGAGAACATTACAGTGCTTAGCGTAGCCGTGCTGAAGTAATTGGCCGTATATATTGAGCCATCTTCTACACGAAGCCCTGATACCAACTGGTTCATGATAGCATTCATGTCTACCACGCCCAGGCCTTTTGCCTGTGCTGCGGTCCTGATGATGTTATTGAACGTGGTCGTCGCGGCTGTTACATCGGCAACTTCGGAAGCAATAAGCACATGCTGGTCATCAAGAGGGTAAGTAACGCCATATTTGTTTAGCGGGTCGATCGCCAGCGGGCTGCTTGGCGCTGTACCGATAACGCTCCTTGTAGTAAGCAGCACAAGGTCCTGCGATGTAGCGTGGCGTGCCTGGCCGAAGATCATCCCGATAAGTGCGGCCTGCTGTGCAGGAACACCGGCAGCGGTAAGCGCACCGGTAAGCTGCGGCTGCATGTTGGTAAGCGTTTCATCTTTTATAAGCAGCGGGTTGGCTTCGGTAGTCGAAAGCAACTGTAGCCTGTCGCCCTGGCCAAACGCTGTAAGTACCTGTTTTACCGGTCCTATCAGGGAGGCATTAAGCTGGTTGATAAGTGCTGTACCGTTCGCCTCGTTGCCACCGCCTATTGCAGATGCCGTAAGGGGATTATATGGCACTGTAGTAAAGAATGGGATAGCTGTAACGTTCGGGATGGTAGCTACGACGCCTTTTGCGCCGCCCGATGTAAGTGTGTTGATGATCATGTTGTACGACTGGTCAAACACCGGTGCCGGGGTAATGTCTGCCCCGCCCAGGCCCGCAGTTGAACCTGTGCCACCGCTTGTTGCATAGCCCAGCACGTCGTTGTTGCCTATCCAGTTGGTAAAGAATGTTGGGTTCTTCATCATGGCATCACCTAATACCGTAGAGGTTGTGGATGTAGCCATCCTCACGTAATACGGGTTGGCCATCGGCGGGTTTTGGGCAAGGCCGGCAGGGTTGCCATAACCGGCGGCAAGCAGGTGGAATGTTTTCGCTCCCGGCACTCCCATGTTATTAAAGGCCGATGCCTGTGGTGTAAGTGTTACGGTCGACATACCCGCTATCGGCTCCGGCCCTCCGGCAGAAGCATCGATGACAAGCCTTGTAGGGAACCCCGGGATCCCGCTTATGCCGCCCAGGTTATTCGTGTCTTCCGCGTAGGATGGCTGCGTGAATTCGCCGCCGCCGACCAGTGCGAACTGCTGCGCAAGGATGTTAGGGAACGAATAGGACTGCCCAACCCTCGAAACGGTTCCATCCATGTAGCCTGATGTAAGCGAGTTGCCAATGGCCACATAGCTGCTGAAGTCGGCATCTCCGGCGCTGTAGTTGCCGTTGCTCAGTTCGTTCTCAAATTCCGGTTCGCATGAGGCAAAGCCTGCTGCGAGTATCGCTAAGTATATTACTTTATTTTTCATCTGATTTTTTATTAGAATCTATAGTTTAAGCCAACGCCCGGAGAGAACACAACGTTCTTATAAGTGCCTCCGAAAGACACGTTCGGGTTGCCATCTTCGTTGTAGTGGTCGTAAGAAGCGTCCACCTGGTCGAAATGAAGGTAAAGGAATGACACGTCGATACCGAAATTAGCATTGATCATGTAGGTAAGTCCTCCTGTATAACCCATAGAGTCGTTCCTTGGCGTCTCAGGGGCGAAATAACCTTTACGAACAGGGCTCTCATCGTGATAAATACCCGCACGCAGGATCAACTTATCATTCGGCTTGAACTGTGTACCGAACCTGAAGGTGCTGGCATCTTTATAGTTCCTTGGGTTAACCGATGTAGCGATGCCGGGATTAGCGAAGTCTACAGTAAGCGATTCGTAAACGTTCCAGAATGCCCTGTTGTAATCGAATGCAACAAGCCACTTATCGTTGATCTGCCATGAGATACCGGCAGTGATCTCAGCAGGCAGCGGCAGGTCGGCATTAAAGGTCGTATTGGTATAAATGCCCTGTGCGAAAGCAGGCAGGTCGTTAAAAGTAGCATCGCCGTCACGCGCTTCCATGGTGATCTCAGAGCGGTAGTTAAGCCCCAGTCTTATATTGTCAACCGGATTGAACATAAAGCCGGCGCTCCATCCCCATGCCGTTACGTTCTTGGCATCAAGGGTAACATCCGACCTGTTCCCTTCCTCATCGGTCAGGCTACGGGTAAGGTTCCTGTTGAACTCTACTCCGCCGGTAACGAATATAGGCCCACCACCGATACTGAATTTATCGGTAAGCCTTATCGATGCGATCGGCTGTATGTAAATGGCTTTCAGGTCAATGTTATTAACAAGGTGCGAACCTGCCCAGTCCTGGTCCCACTCCACGGCAGAACCGTATGGCGAGTATACCGCAAGGCCCAGTGCCAGCCAGTCCATGGCTTTATAAGAGGCGTAAAGGCTGAAAGGCGTACCTGTATTCTCGGTAGAATCCTTCCAGTTGTAGGTTTCATTCTGGAACTTGGTACGGGCAAAAAGTGCGTTGGCGCCTACCGAAATGTTGAAGCGGTCTTTAAGGAATACCGCACCTGCAGGGTTAAAGAACAATACCTCGGCACTGTTGGTAACAGCTACACCCGTGTGGCCCATACCCAACTGTTGCTGTCCCTGAAGGCTCACACGGTATCCGCCGGCAAAGGCAGATGTAGCAAGGGCCATCATTGTTAAGGATAATAGTTTTCTCATAGTTGCAAATAAGTGTTAGTTTCTCGTTATTAATCTTATATCAAATTTAAGATAAAATATGAATTATACAATATTCCGGTAAAAATATTATGCATTCATAATAATAATATCTTCAAAAAATACGTGTAGTTTTTTGAGATTTCGTTAAAAGTGTCCTAAATCACATAAATACCCTCAAATATTAATTAAAACTTAAATGATTTCCGCATCAGGACGATCTGTAGTACATTACATCATGATACAAACGAAATGAAGGTCTTAAAGAAAATTGCCGTTGGAATGCTTATTATGCTCCTCCTGATCATATTAGGTGGTTACGGACTGGGATGGTATATAGAGAAGAAATTGCCTTCCATCATCAGTGCCGAGAAGGGTATACCTTACAACATCAGCTACAAAGACCTGGATGTAGACATCCTTGGCGGAAGTTTTACCATGCATAATGCCTTCATTGCGCCCAAGGATAGTGTGGGTGTATCATTGCAGCAGGGCGCTTTCGCGGAAGTGAAGGCAATAAGGGTGGTAAACTTCGGGATAGTGGAATTGCTGACCAACGACCGGATCACCGTAGATAAAGTGATCATTGATGAGCCGGAAGTTACCCTGTATCCCCGCCCGAAAAAATACAATACCAATGATGATATCAAAACCTTTAAGAATGCCATTCGCACGGGTAGCCTCGAGATTCGCAATGGTAAATTCCAATTGCTTGATTCGCTGAAGGGCAAGATACTAAGCGCCGACCGCATCAACTTCGAGCTGAACAATATCCGTATCGACAGCAATACCGTAGAGAAAAATATCCCGGTACGCTACCGCGATTACAACTTTGCGTGCGACAGTCTTTTTTACAGGGTTGACGGCTTTTATAACCTTTCGGCCGATAAGTTCACATCGTCGGATAGTACCATTGCCGTGAAGAATTTTAAAATGATACCGAAACAAAACCGTGTGCAATTCACCCAAATGCAGCCAAAGGAGAAAGACCAGTTCGCCATCGTGGCAGAAAGTATAAGCATACCGAAAGCCGACTGGGGTTTTGTGAACGACACGATGTACGTGCATTCGCCCGAAGTGGTTTTTGAAAAAGTGAATGCCAATATATACCGCAGCAAGATGCCAAAGGATGATCCCACCATAAAGAAGCTATACAGCCAGATGCTGCGTGAGCTGAAATTCGATCTGAAAGTGGAAAAACTGCTCTTTAAGAACTCGACCATCGTATATGAGGAACAGCTGAATTTTGAGCGTCCGCCCGCAAAGGTCTCCTTTTCTAAATTCTACGCAACGGTATCGAATATTTACAGCCCTGTGCGCAAGGGCAAACTGCCCAAAACCACTATCGATGTGCAGTGCCTGTTCATGAAATCCACGCCCCTTACCGTCAACTGGTCGTTCAATTCGCTGGATGTTAGCGATTCGTTTACCATTGTGGGGCGTTTGAAAGACATCCGCAGTGAAGAGGTCAATCCGGTCTCCAAACCATTGATGAATGTTTCGACCACAGGCAGTCTCAATGAAGTGTATTTTACCATGAACGGGAACCGCAACCGCGCCGAGGGCGACTTTGCCATCAATTACGACGGCCTGAAAGTGACCGTACACGACAAAGACGACCTGAAAAAAGAGAAAAAGCTGGTAACGGCTATCGGTAATTTATTGGTGAAAAACGACACGAAGGACGGCCTCAAGGAAGTTCACATAGGGGTAGACCGGAACAAAGACAAGTCGGTTTTCAATTACATCTGGAAATTCGTGCAGGAGGGATTGGTGCAGACAGTCCTGCCGAAGCCCGTCGCCAAAGTAGCCAGCAAGAAACTGGATAAGAAGAAAAAGAAAAAATAGGCGTAGGCATGAAAAGCCTCTGGGCTTTCCGGTATATTTTTATAAAAACTCATTGGCTTTACAGGGGTTTTCGTATTTTTACAGTAATTCTTTACAGTAATGAAAACACTCATCAATATATTCTTTACCACTGTTTTTGTACTGATATTGGCGCATTTGCTGCCGGGTATCTTTGTGCCTAACTTTATGACTGCCCTTTTGGTGGCGTTAGTTCTGGGTCTGCTGAATATGTTCGTAAAGCCGCTGCTGGTGCTGTTTACGCTTCCGGCTACCATTTTTACACTGGGGCTTTTCCTGCTTGTGATCAATGCGGTCATCATACTGCTGTGTGCCGAGCTTGTGCCAGGATTTAGGGTTGACGGTTTTTGGGCGGCACTGCTTTTCAGTGTGGTGCTTTCGCTCTGCCAGTCGCTGGTGTCGGGCATGACTAAGGATGAGAAGCGGTCATAGATCTCTCCTGATAATATTTTCATGCACTTGTGATACAATACCTTAAAAAGTTGTGCAGGTTGTAAAAAAACAATAATTTTGCAACCCAATATTTGAAGGTATAAACACATAGTAGAATGAATATTACAAGAGAGAATAAAGATGCATTGAATGCGGTGGTTACCGTATCGGTTACGAAAGATGACTATAGGCAAAAAGTAGATAAAGTACTTGCAGATCACAGGAAGAACGCTTCTATCCCCGGATTCAGGAAAGGTGCTGTGCCTATGAGCCTTATCCAGAAGCAATATGGCAAAGCCGTGCTTCTTGACGAAGTGAACAAACTGCTTCAATCATCCCTTAACGATTACCTTGCTAAGGAGAAGCTTGACATACTTGGCAACCCGCTTCCGAAAGTGACGGAAGACTTTAACTGGGATGCCGACGATTTCTCTTTTGAGTTCGAGCTTGGCCTTGCCCCTGAGTTCTCTGTAGATCTTGGTGCTAAGAACAGCATTGTAAAATATAATATCATTGCCGATGACAAAATGCTGGATGAGCAGGTAGAGCGCATCCAGAAGCAATACGGTAAGCTGGTATCTAAAGATACGGTTGAGGAAGGCGACGACATTGTAGGTACTTTTACTAACGAAGAAAAAGGCATCAACAACAGTACAACGATCACGACGGAGATATTTAAAGATAAGAAAACGGCTAAGAAATTCATCGGTAAAAAAGTAGGCGATATAGTTACCATAGGTACTAAAGGCCTTTTTGATGACGACCACAAACTTATGGATCACCTTGCGGTTAGCCATGACGACGTACATGGCCTTGATGTTGAGGTGAACTTTACGATCGAGGAGATCAATACGCATGAGAAAACAGAATTGAACCAGGAGCTTTTCGACAAACTTTTTGGTGAAGGCAATGTTTCGTCAGTAGAAGAGCTTAAGGCAAAGATCAAGGAAGATGCCGAGCAGCAATTCGCACAGCAGGCGGACCAGAAATTCCTTAATGACGTTACTGAGTCACTTATCGCCAATACGAAATTCGACCTTCCGAATGAATTCCTTGTAAAATGGCTTCAGACCGCAGCAGAGAACCCGCTTACCCCGGAGCAGGCAGAGGAAGAGTTCAAAAAGTCGGAGAACGGCCTTCGCTACCAGCTTATCGAAGGCAAGGTAATGACCTCGAACAACCTGCAGCTTTCTTTCGAAGACCTTAAAGCGTACACTGCTGAGGTGATCAAAAAGCAAATGGCACAATTCGGGCAGCTTAACCCTACAGATGCTGATGTAGACGGTATCGTGGCAAGGGTGCTTTCTAACAAAGATGAAGTGAAACGCCTTTCTGAGCAGGTAATGAGCGAGAAATTGCTGAACCTCTTTAAAGAGAACGTAAAATATGAGACTAAGGAAGTTACTTATGAGAACTTCATTAAAGAAATGTACGGGGAATAATTCTCGTAAAAAATGAGTATCTTTGAACGTCAGGCCATAATGTGCCTGACGTTTTTTCGTTTCATTTAATAAACTAAAAAAATTATTACACAAACTATGGATCACGGTAAAGAATTCAGGAAATATGCCACGAAGCACCACGGTGTGAATAACTTATATTTTGACAAGATGATCGGCCGCGTGACGCCGATGAACCCAACGAACCTTACGCCCTACATCATGGAGGAGCGCCAGATGAACGTTGCGCAGATCGACGTGTTTTCACGCCTTATGATGGACAGGATCATCTTCCTTGGCACCGGTATCGATGACCAGGTAGCTAACATTGTACAGGCACAATTGTTGTTCCTGGAGAGCACAGATGCTTCCAAGGACATCCAGATCTATATCAACTCGCCGGGCGGCAGCGTATACGCGGGCCTTGGAATGTATGATACCATGCAGTACATCAAGCCCGATGTGGCTACGATATGTACGGGTATGGCGGCATCTATGGGTGCTGTATTGCTTTGTGCAGGCGCAGCAGGCAAGCGTTCGGCATTGCCGCATTCAAGGGTAATGATCCACCAGCCGTCGGGCGGCGCGCAGGGGGTGGCTACAGACATGGAGATCAACCTTCGTGAAATGCTGAAGCTGAAAGATGAGCTGTACCAGATAATCGCAAAACATTCGGGCCAGACCTTTGATAAGGTACACAAGGACAGTGAAAGGGATTACTGGATGAAAGCCCCGGAAGCTAAAGAATACGGAATGGTAGATGAGGTTTTGATCAGGGAATAAATATAAAATTTTCAGCTTATCGCAACCTAAGGCGTTAAAAAAACGTCTTAGGTTGTATAAGCAAACAAACAGATGGCTAAAGAAGTATTAGAATGTTCCTTTTGCGGCAGGAAGAAGCCGGAAACCAACCTGCTCATAGCAGGTATAAGTGCGCACATTTGCGACCGCTGCATTGAACAGGCGCATGGCATTGTGCTTGAAGAATTGCGCCAAAGCGGGTCGACCGCAATGGCCGCCGAACTGGAGCTGAAAAAACCGAAAGAGATAAGGGCTTTCCTTGACCAATATGTGATAGGGCAGGACCAGACGAAAAAGGTAATGTCAGTAGCGGTATACAACCACTACAAAAGGCTGATGCAGCAACAGGGCGACGACGACGTAGAGATCGAGAAGAGCAACATCCTTATGGTGGGGCAAACCGGGACAGGTAAGACGCTTGTGGCAAAAACCATAGCGCGAATGCTGAACGTGCCGCTTACCATTGTTGATGCTACGGTTTTGACCGAAGCAGGCTATGTGGGCGAGGATGTAGAAAGCATCCTGACACGCCTTTTGCAGGCCGCCGATTATGATGTGAAGAAAGCTGAGCGTGGTATCGTGTTCATCGACGAGATCGACAAGATCGCGCGTAAGGGTGATAATCCATCCATAACCCGTGACGTATCGGGTGAGGGCGTACAGCAGGCTATGCTGAAGCTATTGGAGGGCACTGTGGTGAACGTTCCGCCTAAAGGTGGAAGGAAGCACCCGGACCAAAAGTTCATTGAGGTGAACACGCAAAACATATTGTTCATTGCGGGTGGTGCCTTTGATGGTATCGAGCGTATCATATCCAAAAGGCTGGGCCGCCAGGCGGTGGGCTACAGCAGTTCTAAGAACACGGATAATATTGATAAGGACAACCTCCTGCAGTACATCATCCCGAAAGACGTGAAGGACTTCGGGCTTATCCCCGAGATCATCGGGCGTATGCCGGTACTTACGCACATGGATCCTCTGGACAGGGAAACGCTGCGTGCCATCCTTACCGAGCCGAAGAATGCCCTCGTTAAGCAATACCAAAAACTATTTGCGATGGACGATGTGGCACTGACCGTGGAAGATGACGCGTTGGACTATATCGTAGAGCAGGCGCTGGAATACAAGCTGGGTGCGAGGGGATTGCGGTCATTATGCGAGGCCATCCTTACCGAAGCGATGTACGAACTGCCGGGATCGGATGACAAGGAGCTGCACATCGACCGTGATTATGTGGAACATCACCTGAACCGCACGCTGTTAAAGCGATTGAAAACGGCATCGTAAATTTAGGATCGTGTTCCTATTTCGATCATAGGAGGTGTCTCTTTGTCGGTTCGCGATGTGATTTGAGATTTCTCGATTCCATTGCGTTGCGCTCGAAATGAGAACACTGTACGCTATTGTAATACAATATAACAAAAAAGCCACCCTTATACGGTGGCTTTTACTTTTTTAGCGATCTGCCCTGCAGAGGGCAGTGGTGTCTTGTCTTTAATTTCGTTCTCGACGATGCAACGGCGGCGGCTGCAACCGTAACGGTGTACCTGCGGCCCACAGGAGGTTAATAATACTAATCCGGTAGCGGCAAGTGTTAAGAGCGTTTTCCTTTTCATTATATCATTTCGGTTTAACATACTATTTGCAAAGGTAATGCCAAAGTGTAAATTACTGTAAATGTTTGTGTTAAAGTTTTTTGCCTTCCGGTCCGGACGCATCCATAAAATTGTTCCACAGTTTTTTGGCGTACATACGTACTTCCTCGGAGGCTTTCATAAAGGCGGTGTCAAATTTGTATTCACCTCCATCATAGCTTTTAGTGCCATTTTCATTTATTCCCTGGAAGATCTTTTCCGTTCCCCGCATGGCATGCTTCTTTCCATTCTCATACATGATAAGTTTCATTTCGGCAGCGCTTACATCCCCACGGCAGGCGATTTTATATAACATCCAAACTTCTGCTACTCCATTTTTGTCAATATCGCTGATACGAAAGTCGTCAAAAGAAGCGGTAAGGTCGAGCGGGCAGTCGGAAACAAGATCATATAATTTCCAGTACAGTGACGGCTTGCCATCTTTCATTATAAAGTGGTAGGCGAACAATTCGGCGTCAATGCCATTATCACTATCATGTTGAAACTTAGGGTTCCGGTATTCGCCCGTTTCGGTAACAAACGCAATGTTGTCGCCATTTGTATCTGTCCAGCGAGTTGCCGACTTTAGTTTTCCTTCATAGGTGATTCCTACAGGTAGATGCATGGCATCGATCTTTGTTGCCGAGATCTTCTCCTGTGCCAAGGATACAGCACTATTTATGAATAGTAATAACAGTGTTAATTTACGTGTTGTCTTCATAAATATAAAGTTAAGCCATCAGCCCGTCCTGCACCTGCATCGCCTTGAGCTGCTCGAGGTAATGGCGTTCGTTCGAAAGCCTCGGTATCTTGTGCTGCCCGCCCAGCTTGTCCTGCTCCTTGAGCCAGTCGTAAAACAGCTTTGGCCGTGCCACATTCAGCACCAGCGGGTTCAGGGTCATGTTGTTGTAGCGCTTGGCTTCGTAGTCGGAGTTGAGTGTTTGCAGTGTTTCGTCGAGTGTCTTGCGGAAATGCTCCGGGTCTTCAGGCGCGTGCCTGAACTCAATGATCCACTCGTGCGCACCTTTCTCGCGGCCCTGCATGAATACTGGTGCCACGGTATAATCGATAACTTCCAGTCCGGTAAAGGCACAGGCTTTGGCTATTGCAGTATCAGTATTTTCCACCATCAGCTCCTCGCCAAAAACATTGATATGGTGCTTTGTGCGTCCTGTAACCTTTATGCGGTACGGATCGAGAGAAGTGAAGCGTACAGTATCGCCTATCATATAGCGCCAAAGTCCGGCATTCGTCGTAATGACGATAGCGTAATTTTTGTTAAGCTCCACATCGGCCAGGCGAATAACCCTTTGGTTCGGTGTCCCGAAGGTATCCATCGGGATGAACTCATAAAAAATGCCATAATCCAGCATTAGCAGGAGTTCATTGCTGTCGTTGGTATCTTGTATCGCAAAAAAGCCTTCGGAGGCATTGTATATTTCGTAGAATTGAAAATCACTTTTCGGCAATATCTTTTTGTACTGTTCGCGGTAGGGCTCAAAACTCACCCCTCCGTGAAAATACACTTCCAGGTTAGGCCATATCTCCAGCAGGTTGCCCTTTCCGGTCTCTTCGAGTATGCGGTTCAGCAACACCATCATCCACGAGGGCACGCCCGCAAAGCTGGTTACATTCTCGTGTATGGTTTCCTGCACTATGGCGGCAAGCTTGCTTTCCCACTCGCTCATAAGCGATACCTTATTGCTTGGCGTACTGCTGAACTCGGCCCATATCGGCATGTTATCGATGAGGATGGCCGATAGGTCGCCAAAAAAGGTGTTGTTATCGGCATATAGTTGTTTGCTTCCGCCAAGGCGAAGGCTTTTCCCGGTAAACAGCTGCGAGTCCTCATTGTTGTTGAGGTACAGGCATAACAGGTCTTTCCCGGCTTTATAATGGCAGTCCTCGAGCGCTTCGCTGCTCACAGGAATGAACTTTGATTTGGCGTTAGTCGTACCGCTCGATTTGGCGAACCATTTTATCGGAGTGGGCCAAAAAACATTCTGTTCGCCCCTGCGGGTCTGCTCAATGTGCGGCTCAAGGTCTTCGTAGGTGGAAACAGGGACCCTTTCGGCGAATGCCCTGTAATTGCGTGCGCTTGCAAAGTCGTATTTTACCCCTATGAGCGTGCTTTCCGCGTTGCGGATGAGGTTCATCAGGAGTTCTTCCTGTACTTCATTGGGGTACTTCATGAACAATTCCATTTGGTGGATACGTTTTTTGAGTATCCAGGAAGCAATCGAATTGATGATCGGCAATGCCATATTTTAGTATCTTTATGCCCTAAATATACCAAATTTTTCCATGCAATACGAAGGCGTACTCACAAAAATGCATACCGAGCCGGGCAGTCCCATACAATATTATATGGTTTTCGAAAATAGCTTTTTGAACGTGAACCAGTTATTGGGAAAGGAAGTCGAGATCAACTTCATGGGGTACAGCTGCCTGAACTGCGCTAAGAAAAAGAAGATCTACCGCATGGGCTTTTGCTACGACTGCTTTTATGCGATACCCTCGGCGGGCGACTGGATCATGCGCCCCGAACTGAGCACAGCGCACCTGGATATTGCCGACCGCGACCTGGACTACGAGAAAAAAGTACAGCTGCAGCCACACATTGTGTACCTTGCCGCGGCATCTGACATTAAAGTGGGCGTAACGCGTAAGACCCAGATCCCCACGCGGTGGATCGACCAGGGTGCATCATGGGCCATTCCGTTTATCGAGGTGCCTAACCGATACCTTGCCGGGATAACCGAAGTCGCACTAAAAAGCCATTGTTCGGATAAGATCAACTGGAAAAAGATGCTGTGCAATGAGATCAACGCGATCGACCTGATCCTGCACCGCAACCAGTTCCGTGCCCATCTGCCGGATGAAGTAAAGGACTATTTTGACACTACTCCCGAGAAATTATATACACTGGAATATCCCGTTCTGGAATACCCTAAAAAGATAAAAAGCCTTAACATTGCCACTACGCCGATCTTCAATGGAAAGCTGGTTGGCATTAAAGGGCAGTACCTGATCTTTGCCGATGGCACGGTATTTAACGTACGGTCGTATGAGGGGTTTGTTGTGCAGGTAAATGTGTAGGCCTCTCCCCAACCCCTCTCCGAAAGAGAGGGGCAGTTTCACTCGGGGCGGAAGTTTAGTGCGACCCTGAATTGTAAATACGACCTGTCGTTACTTGCAGGCAGACTGAAAACTAATTCCCTCCGATCCTTTCCCAAATCCCCTCCATCAATTTCTTCCCGTCGCGTTTTTGCTTAGGGACTTCGTAGGCTTTCAACGTTCCGTTTACCTCTTTAAAAACATAGCTAAAGGCAAACTGCGGGTGTACCGGGTCGTCATTCAGCAATCCGAAACGCAGGTCGTTGAAGTAATATTGCCCGTTGTTTTTGGTCACTATATACCAGCCTTCGCTCACACGTTCCAAGGTTTGGAAGTCACGATTGCGGGCAAGTTCCTGTGCAAGTGCGTTATTTTTTTCATAACGCTTAAAAGTGATAGGCTGGCTGTCGAATAGGGAATAGTCCCCAAGCAGGTAGGCATCATCGATCTCTACATTGGCATTCCACAAAATGCAGTTGAAAGCGGTAGGCTTTACAATGAGGCCGCTATAAGTTATGTTTTGCTGTTCCAACGCATTCGAGAATTGTTGCAATGCATACAACTTGATGCCACAGGTCAGTGCCAGATAGGCCGAGCTGATGTAAACACCCCGCAGGATGTATTTTCTGCGAAGGGGAAAGTCATGATTCCGCCACGCGATGATAAGGCAGATGAGCAGCGGTACTGTATAGAGCGGGTCGACCACAAAGATGGTCTTAAAGGCTATGAAGTAATTGAGCGGCCACAATACCTGTGTGCCCCAGGAAGTGAACATATCGAGCATTACGTGCGTAAGCAGGCACCAAAAAGCCAATGTAGAGGCATTCGATAAACCGATCCTGCCTTTCTCGATCTTTGCAATAACCCTTCCAAGCAGGGGTGCGATAGCCATAAAAAGGAAAAGTGAATGGCTCAGCCCGCGATGGATGGCAACGCCGCTAACCGGGTCTAGGAATAACTTTCCCACCACCACGTCAAGGTCGGGAAGTGTACCCAGAACAGCCCCATACAGGAACGTCCTGCGCCCCAATTTATCACCGGCATACAATTCGGCCGTCGCAATTCCGAGGGCGATTTGGGTAAGGGAGTCCATATGATGATCGTACTGATTTTAGCGAATGAGTGAAGCTCGCTCCCCTCTCCTTTGGAGAGGGGCTGGGGGTGAGGTCTGCTGTAAACCGCGACTGTGACTGAAAACTACTTCTTCCGCGTCATTTCCCTGAACACGGTCTCTAAATTCTTATTCTTCAGCGAAAGCTGCAAGGTCTTGAGCCCGTTCGCCTGCGCGAAGTCAAATAGTACAGGGCGCATGTCGTCTTCGGTAGTAAAGGCAAGTTCCCAGGTGTTGCCTTTGATGTTGTTCGATGCTGCAAGGTTGGGCAGTTTCTGGAGCAGGCAGGTAGTAACGGCCTTATCGAATTCGACTTCGATCACCTGGCCTTTTTTATCCTCTTTTACAAGGTTCTTAAGCTTCTTGTCGGTAACGATCTTGCCGTGGTTGATGATGATCACGCGGTCGCATATCGCTTCCACCTCCTGCATAATGTGCGTGGAGAGGAATACCGTTTTGTCCTTGCCGATGTTCCTGATCAGGTCGCGTATCTCCACGATCTGGTTAGGGTCAAGGCCGGTGGTAGGCTCATCGAGTATCAGCACTTCCGGGTCATGTAGCAGTGCCGTGGCAAGGCCCACACGCTGGCGGTAGCCTTTAGAAAGCTGTCCTATCTTCTTATGTGCTTCGGGAGTAAGGCCGGTAAGGGCGATGACCTCGTCGATACGCGATCTGCTTACTTTATATACATCGGCATTAAAGGCGAGATATTCCCTTACGTACAGGTCAAGGTACAGCGGATTGTGCTCGGGCAGGTAGCCTACCGACTTCTGTACAGCCTTTTGCTGTTCGGCAACATCGTTGCCATTTACTGCCGCCGTGCCTCCGTCGGCATTGATATAGGTGGTAAGGATCTTCATCAGGGTCGATTTTCCGGCACCGTTAGGCCCCAGGAAACCCACGATCTCCCCTTTATTAACAGAAAATGAAACGGCATCGAGCGCTTTCTGCTCGCCATAGCTTTTTGAAATATCCTTAACCTCGATAGACATAGCCTTTGATTTTGAAACAAAAATAGCAATTCCAAATTCCAAATCGCAAATCCAGATCACAAATTCGAGATCACAGATGCCACATCCCGCCCTTTCAGCTTTGACTTTAGACTTTCGGTCCTTTTATTCCCTCAAAACCCTTAAATTTGTAATATGATCGAGAAAATGGAAAACGACAAAAGCCTGCGCCAATGGCTGGAAGATCTTAAGCTGTCCCGCCCTTTGGTGATCGCAGGGCCGTGCAGTGCTGAGACAGAGGAACAGGTGCTGGACATTGCAAAGCAGTTGAAAGATTCAGAAGTCAATATATACCGCGCCGGGATATGGAAGCCGCGCACGCGCCCTGGCGGTTTTGAGGGCGTTGGGGCGATAGGGCTGGAATGGCTGCAAAAGGCCAAAGCAGAGACCGGACTGCTGATGGCGGTGGAAGTGGCCAACGCGACCCACGTAAAGCTGGCATTGGAACACGATATCGATGTGCTGTGGATAGGCGCGCGTACCACGGTAAACCCTTTTGCAGTACAGGAAATTGCCGATGTCCTTGTTGGGACAGACAAGATCGTACTGGTCAAAAACCCGGTAAACCCCGACCTCGCCCTGTGGCTTGGGGGTGTGGAGCGGCTGTACAATGCAGGTATTCGTAAGTTGGGCGTGATACACCGTGGTTTTTCCACCTATGAAAAAACAAAGTACCGCAACATACCCGAATGGCAATTGGCTATCGAACTGCATGGGCGGTTCCCCGACCTGCCCATCATCTGCGACCCATCGCACATAACCGGCAGGCGCGACATGATACAGCAGGTATCCCAGCAGGCGCTCGACCTGAACTATGACGGCCTGATGATCGAGACCCACAACAATCCCGACAAAGCGTGGAGCGATGCCGCACAGCAGGTCACCCCCGACAGACTAAAGGAAATACTGGACAGCCTCGTGGTGCGGGAGCGTATAGATGACTCCCACGAGTTCAACGGCCACCTTAGGGAAATGCGTTTCAGGATAGATGACCTTGATACCAAGATCATTGAATTATTGGGTAAACGCATGCGCATTGCCGATGAGATAGGTGGCCTCAAAAAAGAGAACAATGTGGCTGTGCTCCAAAATATACGCTGGAAACAGGTGCTCGAAAAAATGAAAGAAGAGGGGAGTACAGAGAACCTGAGCGAGGAATTTATCCTGCGGCTTTTCCGTGCGATACACCAGGAAAGTATCGTACACCAGGAGAAAATAATTAATACTTCAAAATCCTAACAAAAAGTTAAATTTTAACATTTACAGCTTTCTTTACCTCATTTTCTTTTTGTACTATAGCGTATTGAAAAATACCTCATTAACCAACTATCACACAATGAAGAAAGCAAAGATCGTTTTGGCTGCCCTGCTATTGGGGCTTGGATCGCTACATGCCCAGAACAAACTTGAAAAAGTGAACATCACCTATGGTGAAGAACTGCCCGATGACAAACAGACCCTCGTAGAAATACTCGGTGAAGCCAATGGAAAGATCTACGGCGTTGGTTTAAAGAAGGATGATTATTTCCTGAAGATATTTGATCAAAAGAGCATGAAGCTGCTGTCTTCAAGTCCGATTAAAATTCCGGACCTTAAAGATAAAGAGGTAGAATTCGAGAACGTATATCTGCTCAACGGCAAGCTGTATGTGTTGGGAAGTGTTTATAACCGTAAGGAAAAAGCCTATAGCCTTGTTGCAAATCCCCTTTCGGAAGCAGGCAAGCTGGGCGCTGAAGGTACAGTATTGTTTAAAGTCCCTGTTGAGAAGAAAAGGGAAATGGGCAGCTTCTTTTTCAGGACCACACAGGATGAGGCAGGACTGTTGGTGATGCATGCCACAAAACTTAAAAAAGAAGATGCGGTAAAATATGAAATAAAGTTCTTTGACGACAACCTGAAGACAATTTTCAATACCACTGAAAAAGTAGTATTTGAAGATGACAAGAAAAAAGATGTGACCTTTAATATCCCTGATTTCCAGGTAGGGCTTAATGATGACATTTATGTTGTTGTAAGTGAAGGCTACCGCGACAAAAAAAGCAAAAAGCGCATTGAAACGTTTGAGGTGCACGCGTACAAGAGCGCTAAAGCCTATGCCAAGGAGGTGATCACGATCAATTCAGAGGGGCGTTATCCGCTCAACTGCCAGATCGTGCCGTCGGGCAACGAGCTGCACCTTATGGGCTTTTACCTTAGCGTTCGAGAAAGCGGAAGGGTAAACAACGACCTTGAGGGTGTATATGCCGCTACTGTCGACCTGAAGTCGAACACGACTACGGCACTTAAATTTAATGAGCTTGATTACAAGACTAAAGTAAAACTGATAGGTGAGCGCAGGGCGAAAAAAGGTAAGGACGTTCCGCCATTGTACAATATCATCCACATTATCGGCAGGCAGGATGGCGGCATGATCATGCTGTCGGAATACCAGACAGTATATGTAGGGCAGCCTAGCGGACTTGCCATTGGCGGAGTGGGTATAGGTGTAACACCGATCACATATACTAAAAATGAGATCATTGTAACTTCACTTTCAAAAGACGGTACGCACGAATGGAGCAATGTGGTGCCAAAAGAGCAGTCAGCTTCGATCACTACTATGTTCGTAGGACTTGCAGCCGGTGGTTTTGGTAATAATTTTGCCGTGGGTGGCGCAATTTCCATTCCGATCGCGCAAATGGGCAGCGGGCCGGAGTATCTTGGAGCATTGCCGATCTACAAGAATGGCGAACTGAGCATTATGATCAATGACAACGTAAAGAACAAAGGCATTACCGATATTGAGGAGATCAAGTCGATGGGCAACTACAACAAAGCGGTACCGTCATTGTTCATATTTGATAAAAATGGCAACATTACCCGCAAAGACCCCGAAGTGGCCGTTAAAGAAGCGCTTGTTTTAAGGCCGGGCGTGAGTTATGAAGTATCGGACAACGAATATATCATTTACTCTGCCAGGAAAAAGGCAGACAAGCTGGCCCGTATGGTGCTGGAAGATTAAATAAACCTTTTTATATATTTTTAAAATGCCGCTGCGATCACAGCGGCATTTTTATTTACAGGTTGTCAGGAAGTATCTTTCCCGGATTAAGTATGTTATTAGGGTCGAAGAGTTGCTTGATCCCTTTCATCAATTGCAACTGCCCCTGCGGGAATGCGATGTCCATGTAATTCTTCTGCACATAGCCTATGCCGTGCTCACCTGAGAGCGTACCTTTTAATGATACTGTGAGTTCAAAGATCTCCCGGATACCCTTCGGTACTTCGGTATTCCAATTCTCATCGGTCATGTCGCCTTTGATGATGTTAACATGCAGGTTGCCGTCGCCCGCGTGGCCGTAGCACACCGACCTGAAACCGTACTTCCTGCCCGCTTCCTTAATGCCGTCAAGCAGTGTTGGCAGTTCGTAACGCGGCACTACGGTATCTTCTTCCTTATAAACTGAATTGGATTTTACTGCTTCGCCCACGGCACGGCGCATTTTCCAGAGTGCGTTCTTCTGGTCTTCTGTATCGGCAAAAAGTATTTCGTCAATGTCAAATTGCTCCAGCACGCCCATTATCTTTTCTGCTTCCGCGAAAAGCACATCGGGATAGTTGCCATCCACCTCAATGAGCAGGTGGGCTTCTACCTCGTCCTTAATATCGATGCTCACGCCTTCTACGAACCGCAGTGTCCAGTCAATAGCATCTCGCTCCATGAATTCCAATGCGCTGGGAACGATCCCGGCACGGAATATTTCGGCGACTGCCTCGCACGCCTGCGCCGATCTAAAGAATGGCACCAGCATGAGAATATTATGGCTGTTTTTCGGCAGCAGCTTCATAACTATTTTGGTAATGATACCCAGCGTACCCTCGCTGCCCACCATCAATTGGGTAAGGTTATAGCCTGTGGAGTTCTTGAGTGTATTCGCGCCGGTCCAGATGATGTCGCCATTGGGCAAAACCACTTGCAGGTTGAGCACATAATCTTTGGTCACGCCATATTTGAGCGCCCTTGCGCCGCCTGCATTCTCTGCTACGTTACCACCAATAGTACAGCTCCCCTGGCTGCTGGGGTCGGGTGGGTAAAAAAGCCCTTTTTCAAATGCCGCCTCACGAAAGGCCTGCGTTATCACAGCAGGTTCTACAGTGGCCTGCAGGTTCTTTTCATCGATCTCAATTTTATTGAAGCGTTCCATCGAAAGCCCTATCCCGCCGTGTATGCTGAGTGCACCACCGCTAAGGCCCGTCCTGCCGCCTATAGGCACTACGGGGATCTTACATTCGTTAGCCAATTTCATGATTTCTGAAACCTCTTCTGGCGTGCCGGGCTTTACTACGACTGCGGGAGGGAAATTATAGTCTTCCGTTTCGTCATGGCCATAGTGATGGCGGGTTTCTTCGTCGGTAAAAATGTACTGTTGTCCTACGATCTGCTGTAGGGTGGTGATGTTTTCGGGGGAAAGAGTGGTGTTCATAATTATGGTACTTCAGGTTCAAAAGTACTATAATTTTTGGTTTTGTATTGCTGAATCCCCGCTTAGTAATTCACCGACTTTTTATTTTTCCGTATCAGGAAATCAACAGAGAATTTGCCGGCGCCCGTTACAAAGAACACCACAAAAATCAGCAGGTACAGTACAGGAAGTTCTTTCGCTTCAAGTGGTTCGGCAGCATGCACATAAAATATGGCCATAAACATGGTAACGATAAGCGGGATGCAGGAAAGCCGGGTCGCAACCCCAATGATGATCAGGAAAGAGCAGACAACTTCTGCAAAAATTGCTAATACGAGTGATGGCACGACACCGATCCCTATCGGGTCGGGGAATTGTACCGGGTCAGGTGCCAAAAGCATCGTGAGTTTTTGCAGCCCGTGTGTCATGATCAGGCAGGACACCGTAATGCGGACTAATAATAAGGCGGTATCATAAAGAATAGTACTGTTTGCTGTAGAGGAAGAACCGTACGAAGCCATTTTTATTTATTTTTTATGCTTTATCATACGCCCTCCCTTTGCGCATGATACTGCTATTCAACATAGTTAAATTTTCGATTTCCAAATATGGTGAAAAAAGTTAAATAAATGTTAATCGGTAAGTTATTATTTATATACCTTAATATTGAATTTGTAAATTATTCACCTGCTTCATAAAGTCAGGGGACTTCGTAGTTGTGGATGCCTTTTAGCCCCACTCTTGCCAGATTAAGTGACTTTCATCACGCCAAAGTCCTTTACCAATATCTAAATTTATAATAATGCCTAAAGCAGGGTCTATTGCTATCATTGTTGCGATAGATATAACACGGACATCTTTTTCATTAATTGCATTGCCATTTTCTGTAAATGCCTCCCACTCATCATCTTCCCAACGCATTACTTCTGTAATTTTTTCACCCTTTAAGAATTGAATATCAGTAATGACTTTAGATGGTATTTTTACTGGATAGTCCCAATGTCCCGATAAAAACTTCCAGACCGGTTGTGATGAAACATTAAATTCCTCAGACATATCAGGCACATCCAACGTTATATGTTTAACATCGGGAATTATCTGTAATGCTAAAATATTTTTCTTTTCATAATAATCATAAAACCCTAAGGCCATCAATTCAGTCCAGGTTTTATGAGCATTTTTGAGTTCAAAAGATCCATAATTGTTAACTTCAAACATTCTCTGATTTTGATCTATCTTTAAGGTTGTAACAATCTGACCAATTATTTCAAATATCTCATTGTGCATATAAACTATACCTCCGGCAAAAATCAATTCAAAGCCTAAACATTGGTGTAGTCCGATCGTATATGTGTAACGTGGTTGGGAATCACTGATTACAGAAGTAATGTGATAGCCGTAATGACTAATATTATTTTCAATTGTTTTAAGAAAGTCTTTCCTGTTTTCCATAATCTCATTTCCTTACTTCTTACCTTTCTTCAAGTTGGGTAAAAACCACGCTATGATCCCTATTAGTGGGAGATAGGCACATATATGGTATACGTAGGTGATGCTGGTATGGTCGGCCACGTAGCCAAGCACTGCCGAACCAAGGCCGCCCATGCCGAACGCGAAACCATAAAAAAGCCCCGAGATCATTCCCAGCCTTTTTGGCAACAATTCCTGTGCATATACCAGTATGGCAGGGAACGCGGATGAGATGATCGTACCTATAACGACAGATAGCACCCCTGTCCAAAACAGGTTGGCACACGGCATCATGAGCGTGAATGGCGCCGCGCCGAGTACCGAGAACCAAATAACATATTTACGCCCGAACCTGTCGCCCAACGGCCCGCCCAGCAGTGTACCGGCCGCAACCGATAAAAGGAACAGGAAAAGATGGAACTGCGCATCCTGTACAGAAAGGTGGAATTTCTCTATCAGGAAGAACGTAAAGTAACTGGTAATTCCCGCAAAGTAAAAATATTTGGAGAAGATGAGCACCAACAAGATGATCACTGAAAGTGTTACCTGCCTTGGCGTAAGGTTGGGAAGGTCGGCCAAAGTAACTTTCTTTTTACCATTAAGGTCCAGATGGCTTTGGTACCAGCGGCCTATTCTGTACAGGACCGTTATGGCGATCACTGCAATGATCGCGAACCAAATGATGTACCGCTGTCCGTTTGGCACAACGATCCACGCTATAAGCAACGGAGCTATGGCCGTACCCGAGTTGCCCCCGATCTGAAAGATAGACTGCGCCAGGCCGCGCTTGCCACCCGATGCAAGGTAAGAGACCCTTGATGCTTCCGGGTGAAAGATCGACGAGCCAATGCCTACCAAAACTACCGAGATCAGGATCAACGGGAATGAGGCGGCATAGGAAAGCATGACGATCCCTGACAGGGTAAACAGCATGCCGTATATCTTGGAGTACGGTTTAGGTTTTTTGTCGGTATAAAAGCCTACGAAGGGCTGCAGTATGGATGCCGCCATTTGATAGGAGAACGTAATGAGCCCTATCTGCCCGAAGCTAAGGTCGTATTTTTCTTTGAGTATGGGATAGGCTGCCGGGATCACTGCCTGCAGCAGGTCGTTGAGCAGGTGTGCGAAGGCTACCGAGAAGAGTATCGAGTATACCGTTCTTTGCACTATTTGCTGGTGGTTATCATCAAGGATAACCGATCCGTTCTCTTTTATCATCTTAAATTAAAAAGTATTTATTACCCAGTACCAAAATGCCAGCGTGATAAAGGAAAGCGGTATGCCCACGCCTATCATCATTCCGGCCAGCTTTGGCTTTAGCCCGTATGTAGATGCCAATATGGCGGCAGTGATCATGGGGGCCATGGCAGCTTCCATAATGCACACATCAATAACCATCCCTTCACCTCCAAGCGCCAGTTTATAGAGCAGGAACAAGAGCAGCGGCATTAGCAATAGTTTGAACGCAAGCCCCAGTGAGAGAAAACCCCAGTGCCTGCTTTTGCGCTGTATCTGCAATTGCATGCCTACCGCCACAAGTGCTACGGGCGTTACCGTACTGCCGAGCCTTTGGAACACGGGCTGCACCATATCATGAAAGTCAAAACCTGCAAGGTTCATGCACAGCCCTATTGTAAAGGCTACGAACGGAGGGAACAGCACGATCTTTCGCAACAGTCCCGATGTACCCGCGTTCCCTTTGGAGTAGGTAGCGGCTACCAATATGCCCAGGGTAGACACTACGACAAACGTTCCGGGCTGGTCGATAATAATGGCTGTTTCAAGCCCCTGCTTTCCAAAAAGAGCTTCTATTACAGGAAAACCTACGAAGGCAGTATTGCCCAATCCGGCGGTCAGCACAAGGCACCCGACGATCTTTCGGGGCCAGCCGAACCATTTTCCCAACAGGGCAAAAAATAGCCATGAAAGGCCAAAGCCTATCCAGGCCACGCCAAGCGGCAGCAATAACTTACTGCTCATTGCGATCTTAGGGAGGTAATATAAGGCAAGGCCGGGAAGTGATATGTATATGACGAACTGGTTGAGGACCGTATGTGCACCCTGGGGAGCGATCATCATGCGGCGAAGGGCCACCCCGGCCAAAAGGCATAAAAATATCAGGATAATGCTGTCCATTTAGTCCCTTAAGGGTTAGGTTCCCGCAAATTTACGCATGCCCGTCCCATGCCGCAATAAAATTGGTATAAAAATTATGGCTGTTTAAAAAACTTTTATACTTTAGTCCATTATTTTGATAGACAATGATCTCAGGCAAATTTGCCATAACGCTGCACATCCTTACGCTCCTGTATAAATTCCCGGAAGAATACCTCTCATCCGAATTTATTGCAGGCAGCATGAACATAAATCCAGTGCTGGTACGTAAGGAGATCGCTAATCTCAAGAAGCACGGCATTGTAGAGTGCCGCGAAGGTAAATACGGTGGTACGCGCCTTGCCGGGCAGGCCACAGGCATTACACTGGAAGACATTTTTAAAATGACCTTTGAGGAAGTCAATCTCGGCTTCTCCAAAAATGATCCCAATCCTGCTTGCCCTGTCGGTAAAAATATCAACCAAAATCTGGACTATCTTTACAAGGAGATCAATACCGACATTTGTAAAAAACTCAAGGCGATCTCGCTGCGGGAATTTACAGAGGCTTTTTAAGCGCACTGCCATTTAGCCTCAGAATATCCATCGAAGACAGAACGCATTTTTTAATGTGCATCCAATGCCATATTCTTTATCTTTGCGCCATGACAGGACTGGTTTATAAATCTACAGGCAGCTGGTATACCGTAAAAACGGAGCAGGGCGAAGTGTATGAGTGCCGCATTAAAGGGAAATTCCGCATTAAGGGCATTAAAAGTACGAACCCCGTTGCCGTGGGCGACATTGTGGATTTTGACCTGGATGAGACTTCTGATGCCACTACCGGTGTGATAAAGAACATACATGAACGGAAGAACTACATAGTACGTAAATCAGTAAACCTGTCGAAGCAAGTGCATATCATTGCATCCAACATTGACAAGGTGTTCCTGCTGGTTACCATTAACAATCCGCCAACCACGACCAGCTTTATCGACCGCTTTTTGGTTACTGCCAAGGCTTATGACATTGAGGCTGTAATTGTATTCAATAAGATCGATACGTTTGACGACACAATGCTCGATGAGCAGCTGTACCTGCAGTTCGTGTATGAAAGAATTGGTTACAAGTGCCTGCGCGTTTCATCGACAACTGGCAAAGGCATCGACAAGCTCAAGGAGGAAATGGTTGATAACGTGAGTATGTTCTCCGGCCATTCGGGCGTGGGTAAATCTACTCTTGTAAACACACTGCAGCCCGGCCTGAACCTGAAGACAAAGCAGATAAGCGAGCAGCACAGCCAAGGGCAGCATACTACTACATTCGCCGAAATGTTCGACCTGGATCTTGGAGCCAAGATCATCGATACCCCGGGTATACGCGGCTTTGGCATTGTAGATATGGAAAAGGAGGAGATAGGCGATTACTTCCCTGAATTCTTTGTGTTGAAGGACCAGTGCAAATTCAATAACTGCCTTCATAAGGAAGAACCGCAATGTGCCGTAAAAGATGCATTGGAAAATGACCAGATCGCCTGGTCACGCTACCGGAGTTACCTGCAAATGCTGGAGGGCGATGATGAACATTACAGGACTGATCATTATGCCGATGGGAAGAACAATGATAACGGAATGGAAGACTGATGAGGGCCGTTATCCAACGTGTAACCCAGGCCTCGGTAACCATATCAGGCAATAAAGTGGCAAACATTAGCACTGGCCTGCTCATTCTTGTGGGCATTGAAGATGCCGATACGCAAGAAGACATTGACTGGCTCGCGACAAAGATCGTAAGGCTGCGCATTTTTGGCGATGCCGATGGCGTAATGAACCTTTCAATTCAGGATGTTGGGGGTGATATTATCGTGGTAAGCCAGTTCACCCTCCATGCCGCGACCAAAAAAGGCAACCGCCCATCGTACATTAAAGCCGCGAGGCCGGAGTTCGCCATTCCAGTGTATGAGGAATTCGTAGCACGGATGGAGCAGGAACTGGGTAAAAAAATACAGACAGGGCAGTTTGGCGCCGATATGAAAGTCGAGCTCCTTAACGATGGCCCTGTAACCATTATTATTGATACCAAAAACAGGGAATAAAGTTTTGATTTTTAACAAGATCGACTATTTTTGACGAAAATCCAACTTTAACATGTTTTTAAGAATTTCCCTGTTCCTGATGCTGATCCTTCAGCTAAGTGCCGTCGCGCAGGAGAATCCAACCGTATCTTCGATCCCCAAGGCTTTAACCGAAAATGCCAATGCTGTAATAAGGTTGGACAGGAAGGATATTACTATTTCTTCACGAAAGTCTATGAATGTAAAGTCAATGAGGGTAGTGACCATTCTTAATGAGAACGGACTCGGGTATATCGATGCATCTGAATACTATGACAGGTCTACGAGCATAAGGGATATCAAAGCGATCGTTTACAATGCGAACGGAGGCGAAATAAAAAAGATCAGGCAAAAGGATTTTAAGGAGAGGGCAGTCTCTGAAGGCTCGATGATAACCGACAACCGTTTAGTATACTTGGACTACACACCGGTGCAATATCCATTTACCATAGTATATACAAGCGAGACGCAGACTTCGAATACGGCTTTCCTGCCCCGCTGGTCACCGGTAGAGGGACCTTTTGCAAGTGTAGAAAAGGCGGTGTTCTCAATTACCTGCGATCCCGAGCTGGGGTTGAGGTACAAAGAGTATAATTTCGACGGGCTGGCACTGGACAAGCAGGATGCCGGTACTACACTGACACTGACGGCTTCGAATATTGCCGCCCCGAAAAATGAGGACTATTCACCATCGTACCAAAAACTGGTGCCGCATGTGTTGTTTGGCCTGAAGAAATACCATCTGGAAGGGGTTGATGGAGAGGCTGACACTTGGGAGAACCTGGGGACATGGATGCATAAGGCCCTGATAGCAGGTACGGACGAACTTTCGCCCGAAACGCAGGCAAAGATAAAAGCGCTGGTGGGAACTGAAACTGATCCGTTGAAAAAGGCGAAGATAGTATATGAATACATGCAGGGCAAAACCCGCTATGTAAGCATACAGCTGGGCATAGGCGGATGGAAGCCGATGCTGGCCAAAGACGTTGATCGCCTGGGATACGGCGATTGCAAGGCGCTGAGCAACTATACGAGGGCGTTGCTTAAAGCGGTAGGTGTAGACTCCTATTGCGTAGTGATATATGGGGACAGGAAAAAGCGCGACATGACGAACGACTTTGTGTGCATGCAAGGCAACCACATGATACTGGCCATACCGAATAATGGTAAATATACATGGCTGGAATGTACAAGCCAGGTAGCGCCGTTCGGTTTTCAGGGAGATTTTACCGACGACAGGATGGCATTGGTCATCAAGCCTGAAAAGAGCGAACTGGTGCGCACGGCAGTATACGATAAATTGGGGAATACCCAAGTTTCAAAAGGCAGTTATGCTATAACCGGCACAGGCAGCATTACCGGTGGCGTTATGATAACATCCAAAGGGACGCAGTATGACAGCAAGTATGTGCTGGAGTCGAAGTCGAAAGATGAGTTGGATGATTTCTATAAATCGGGTTTTAATACTATTGGTAACCTGAAATTGAAAAAGGCTGCCCTGAAAAACTATAAGGATAACCAGGAGTTTGTAGAAGATATTGCGATCGAGGGTGAGAATTATTGCAGCAAAAGCGGTAACATGATGATGTTTGCCGTTAATGCCTTCAACCAATATTCGCATATACCGCAGCGTTACAGAGACAGGAAAACGCCTTTTGAAATTGCAAGGGGCTTTTATGATACCGATGAGATAACCATCGACCTGCCTGAAGGCTTTACCATGGATGCGAAGCCTGAGAATATTACCATAAACGAAAAGTTTGGCGAATACAAAGCCGAGTATGTAATGGTAACACCTACACAAATGCTCTTTAAGCGTTCGCTGCTCATCAACGAAGGTTTTTATGACAGCAAAGAATATGAGAACTACAGGCAATTCCGCGAGAAGATAGCCAGGAATGATAACGCCAAGGTGGTGTTGCTTAAAAAGGCGCAATAATGGTACGATACGTATTAATTTTTATATGGCTCTGGAGTGCCAGCATTTATGCGCAGAATGGTGTAACCAGGCCACCAGCTGTAACAATAGATGAGCTCTCGGAAAGTTTGCATCCTAACGACAGCAGTGCGGTCGCAGCTTACAAGTACCGTTATGGCAAAACCTGGTTTGAGCGTACTAATGGCGGCACATGGATAATGGTTACCGAGGTGTATACCCGGATCAAGGTATACAAAAAGGCAGGACTTGGTTATTCCAATTCTCAAATAATGTATTATTCAGATACCAGAAAAGCCAAAGGCTCTTTTTCTGATGCAAATACTTATAATCTTGTCAACGGCGCTATTGAAAAAACACCTTTAAAAAAAGAGGGGCAGTTCGAGGAGGAAGCGGAGGAAGACTTTATGGTAAAAAAGATCGCTATGCCCAATGTAAAAGAAGGCAGTATAATAGAATATACTTACACCCTCAGGACTCCTTATTTTTTGTCGATCGAGGATTGGTACTTTCAGTTCACGATCCCGGCAGATGAGGTTTGGTATGAATTATATATCCCCACTTATTTTAAATTCAATGTATACACAACAGGTTTTGTGCCGATCGAAAAAGGACTTACAGCATATAACCAAAATGAAAAAACAAACGTATCGGAGCAATATTACACCTATAAGGCCAAAAATGTGAAGGCGATCCGAAATGAAAAGTACGTAACTAATATTGATAACTATACATCGTCTATAAAGCACGAATTGTCATCTGTGTATGTACCCGGTATGCCATTGCAGCGATTATCGACAAACTGGAATAATATTGCCAATGAGATATATAAAAGGGATAAATTTGGTAAGGAACTGGAACTCGCTTCCTATTACAGGCATGACCTCGACCTGCTATTAAAACCTGGTTATACCCAAAGGCAGAAAACAGACAGTATTTATAAGTTCGTACGCAACAGGATGGCCTGGGACAAATATGTAGGTTTTTTTTGCCGAAAAGGGGTAGAAAAAGCATATGCTGACAAGACAGGCAATGCGGCAGAAATAAACCTGATGCTTACTTCTATGCTACGCTATGCAGGCCTGGATGCAAATCCTGTACTTGCAAGTACGCGCTCACATGGCAGTGCACTGTTCCCTACACCATTCGCTTTTAATTATGTGATCTCTTCGGTAAGTGTAGACGGGAAGATCATTCTATTAGATGCTACCAGCAAGTATTCTTTGCCGGGGATATTGCCGGAACGGGTTTTGAACTGGAACGGGCAAATGGTTAAGAAAGGAAAAGGAACTGTTGAGGTAAACCTTATGCCATCAATAAATTCTCATGAAACGGTAAGTGTTGTAGCAGCAATTGATGCTGACGGTAATGTAGCCGGTAGAGCGCGATACCTGCACATGGAATACATAGGGCATATTTTAAGGGAGATGTTTGCGGTGATCCCTAAAGATGATTACGTCGAGAAACTGGAAGCAACCAATAAGGGTACTGTGATCAGTAATTACAAGATGCTGAATGATAATGATCCGGATAAGGTATTAACTGAGGAATTTGATTATGTAAATACAATGCTTGCAGACAATGTAGGAGGGAAAATATATTTCAGCCCGATGCTTTTATTTGGCGAAAATGAAAATCCATTTTTAAGCGAGACCCGTGACTACCCAATAGATTTTATATATCCCTTTCAGAAGAAATTCAATATAAATATTTCCTTACCGCAAGGATATGAAGTAGAGTCTTTTCCACGAAATATGTCATTGGCTATGAAAGATAATATCGGTAAGTTCAGATATAATTTGAATACCAGTGCAAATGGTATACAGTTGTCTGCGGTATTCGAAATTAATTTTTCGGTAGTTCCTGTTGAATATTATAAAGAGATCAGGGAATTTTTCCGCCAGATGATAGAAAAGCAAAACGAAAAAGTAGTACTTGTAAAAACCAATAACCCAAAATAACCTGAAATGAAATTATTACGATTGATCGCGGCATTCCTTATAACCGGCTTTTCGGCAGAGGCGCAAAAGTATGAGCTTGGCGAAGTGACAAAGGCCGAATTAGAAGAAAAAAGCCATCCGCTGGATTCCTCTGCCGGTGCTGCCATACTGTTTAGCAAGGGGCAAACGTATATGTCGTACTCTGACCAAAGCGGTTTTGACCTGGTGACAGAGACCGAAGTGAAAATAAAGATATATACTAAAGAAGGTTATGAATGGGCTAATAAGATCATACCCTATTATAGTACATCAACAACAAAGGAGACGGTAGATGTATCTAAAGCCGTGACCTATAACCTTGTTGAGGGCGCCGTAAAAAAAACCAAGCTGAAGGGCGAAGGTGAATTTGATGAGCAGGTAAATAAATTTTGGAAGCATAAAAAGATCGTAATGCCCGAAGTGAAGGAAGGCAGTATAATAGAATATAAATATGTGGTACGGTCGCCTATCATTGACCAGTTCCCTGACTGGCAGTTCCAGCAGGGCATACCTGTAAACCACTCGGAATACACGACCAAGATACCGGAGTATTTTATGTACAACACAAATTTCAGGGGCTATATTCCACCAAAAGTGACCAGGACAACAGCGAGTAAGTCCTTTACCATAAACTCGAAAGAGAGGACCGGGGTACATGTTTCCAAAACAACCTTTTCAACAGATAAAATAGACTATTTAGAGGCGCAGGTGTCTTATAAATTAGATAACCTTCCTGCGCTTAAGGATGAGAGTTTTGTGAACAATGTACTCAATTACACAGCAGGTGTGGAACATGAGCTTACAGTCGTGAAATATCCTAATACTCCGGTAAAGTCTTATTCTACAACATGGGAAAATGTTGTTAAGACCATATATGCGTATGATGATTTTGGCCCTGAGCTTAATAAAACAGGCTATTTTGATAAAGATATCGACGCCCTCCTTGCCGGTCAAAAAACGGCTGCTGATAAAGCCAATGCCATTTTCTTTTATGTAAGGGACAGGATGAACTGGAATGACTATACGGGATATTCCTGTAATAGCGGTGTGCGAAAGGCATATAATGACAAAGTGGGCAACGTGGCCGAAATAAACCTGATGATGACAGCCATGCTTCGTTATGCCGGACTCAATGCCGATCCGGTCCTGGTAAGCACACGTTCCAATAAAATAGCGCTTTTCCCTAACAGGACCGCTTTTAACTATGTGATCGCTGCCGTTGAGATCGACGGTAAGCTGCTGCTGATGGATGCAACGTCAAGATCGGCCATGCCTAATGTTATGCCGCCGCGTGCCATCAACTGGATAGGGAGGCTGATAAAAAAGGACGGTTCTTCGCAGGGAATAGACCTTACGCCTCAAACCAATGCTAGAGAGGTGGTGAACATTGCCGCTCAGCTTGATGAAAAGGGAAACATTACCGGTAAGGCAAGGGACCAGTATTTTGACCATAATGCCTACTATTTCAGGGAGAACTTTGGAGGGGCGAGCAAAGAAAGCTGTATAGAACACCTGGAGAAAAAATACAGAGGCCTTGAAGTGAGCACCTATAATAGTGTAGATGATAAAGTATTTGCAAAGCCGGCAATGGAAGAATATGAGTTTGCCCATAACGGCCTGTGTGACCTTGTAGGCGATAAAATATACCTGAACCCAATGCTTTTCTTTAGGCAGGCCGAAAATCCGTTCACCAAAGAAACAAGGGAATACCCAATAGATTTTGTTTTCCCCAGACAGGATAAATACATGATAAGCATTGCGTTGCCAAAAGGTTATGTAGCGGAGTCGCTGCCTGCGTCTGTAAATTTTGTCATGGAAGATGGGATCGGTTCCTTCAGGTACAATATCAAGGAGGTGAACAGTACCTTGCAGATAGGTGTACAGCTTGATATAAACCATGCCGCGATATCGCAGGACCGCTATGTTACGCTTAAAGATTTTTTCCAAAAGATGATCGACAAACAAAATGAGAAAGTTGTGCTGAAAAAAGCATAATTTAGTAAAATGAAGAAGATCCCATTGGCATTGTTGCTCCTGCTTACCGGCCTGTTGGCTTATGGGCAGGATTACAGGCTGGGGAAAGTGAGCCGTGCCGAGCTCGAGCAAAGATCCCATCCCACAGATACATCGGCTCCCGCTGCGATATTGTATAAAAAAGGCCATACCTATTTTGTACTCGACTTAGACGGCTATTGGTCGATGGTCACTGAAGTGGAATACCGTATCAAGATCTATAAAAGGGAGGGTTACAAATATGCGACCGATAAGCTTACCTATTATACTGGAGGTAAAACGGTAAAAGCCTCTTATTCTGATGCTTATACATATAATCTGGTGGATGGCAAAATTGAAAGGACAAAGCTGAAGGGCGATGGAGAGTTTCGGGAAAACATAGAGGATAACTACCGGCAGCGCATCATTACCATGCCTAACGTGAAGGAAGGCAGTGTAATAGAGTATAAATACACCATTTCAACTCCATATTTTACGGTATTCAGCGATTGGCTCTTCCAGCATGAGATCCCTGTAAACCATGTATCTTATGAAGTAGCCATACCTGTATATTTCAATTACAACCGTTTCCTGAGCGGTTATGTAAAGGTTGACCAATCCGACGGCAAAGTTCGTTTAGGTCCAGGGGGGAGGTTCAACGAGTCGGTTACGACATTTACGGCAAAAGATGTCAAAGCAATTAAGGATGAAGGCTACGTTAACAACATCAGGAATTACACTTCCATCCTTATGCACGAGCTGGCCTCGACCCATTTTCCTTCCGGTAAGGAAGAGTATGCCACCGACTGGGGGTCGGTCACTAAAAGGATCTATGACGATAAGGACTTTGGCAAAGAGCTGGGCTATAATACCTATTTTAGGCCCGATCTTTCCGCGATAACTGCAGGTATAACATCTGTTACAGATAAAACTGCGGCGATCTTCAAATATGTACAAAACCGGATGAACTGGAATGGAGAGACCAGCTACTATTGTGAGAAGGGGGTAAAGAAAGCCTATGAGGACAAAGTGGGCAATTCGGCCGAGATCAATCTGATGCTTGTTGCCATGCTTCGTGAAGCCCAGGTTCCTGCCCATCCCATATTGGTAAGCACCCGGTCCAACGGGGTAGCGCTGTTCCCTAACCGTGCAGCATACAATTATGTTGTGGCAGGAGTAGAAGACGGAAAGGACATCATCCTCCTGGATGCTACAAGTAAAAATACGACCCCCGGGATATTGCCGATGAGGGCGCTCAACTGGGAGGGCAGGATGATAAGGAATGACGGTTCGAGTGTTAAGGTAGACCTGATGCCTGACACCAATTCTCGTGATGTTGTGAGCATAACAGCAGCTATTGAACCGCAGGGAGATGTTGTCGGGAAAGCGAGGGTGCAGCATTATGAGCATTATGCCTATATCTTCAGGGAGAAATATTCCGGGATGGCTTCCGAAAGCTACATACAGCAAATGGAAAAACGGTTTGGCGATATTGAAATTACCGGCTACAGTGTTGAAGATGATAAAAATGCCGCCAAACCCGTATCTGAAATTTATTCCTTTGCACTAAGCCGCGCGGCCGAGGTGGTGGGCAATAAAATTTACCTTAGCCCGATGCTCTTCTTTGCGGATAGCCAGAATCCTTTTAATAAGGAAACCCGTGAATATCCTGTAGATTTTGGGTTTCCATACCAGGACAGGTATGTTTTTACGCTCACCATACCCGAAGGTTATGAAATAGAGTCGTTACCTAAACCTATAGCCCTGAAGATGGAGGAGAACATTGGCAGTTTCAGGTATAATATTACGGCTAAAGATACTACGATACAGATCGGTATTTCGCTTGATATTAATTATCCTAATGTGTCGCAAAGTTATTACCCCACGCTAAGGGATTTTTTCATGAAAATGACAGACAAGCAAAACGAGAAAATAGTACTTAAAAAGAAATAGCATGAACCTGCAAAACGCACAACTTGAAGTAGACAACTGGATTAAGGAACATGGTGTCCGATATTTTAATGAATTGACCAATATGGCCCAGCTTACCGAAGAGGTGGGCGAGGTGGCGCGCATCATCGCACGTCGCTATGGGGAGCAGAGCGAAAAGGAAAGCGACAAGGCCAAAGACCTTGGCGAGGAGCTGGCCGATGTGGTTTTTGTAGTGCTTTGCCTTGCGAACCAAACCGGGGTAGACCTTCAGGAAGCCTTTGATAAGAAGATGGACCTTAAATCCAAGCGCGACCACGACCGCCATCATAACAACGAAAAACTGCGCTAAAATCGTTACTTTTGGCAAAAGTATTTCCATGAAAGCCAAATTAGCCCAGTTCATTGCCGGACTTGTCATTTACTTCCTTTTTGGGATGCTTATGGTGTTCATTGCCATGGGCAGCCTAACTTCCAATTGGGGTTTCATTGGTATCTGGACCGTAGGCATGGCATTGGCACACACCTTTATCATGGAACCGTTCAGGAAGCGAATGGCAGCCAGGAAGGAAAAGCTCAACAAGTAATCATGGACATCCGCCTCAAAGCACAGGATGCTGTTGCCAACCGCCACATTAAGGTCTCAGGCTCGAAAAGCGAAACCAACCGGCTTTTGCTCTTACAGGCCCTATACCCAGGGATCACGATCGGCAATGCCTCCTCATCTGATGATAGTGAGGTAATGATCAGGGCCCTTAAGGGAAATGGTGAGATCGTCGATATCCACCATGCCGGTACCGCCATGCGTTTCCTTACCGCTTATTTTGCCATACAGGAAAGGCGTGAAGTGATCCTTACCGGTTCGTCGCGGATGAAGGAGCGCCCGATAGGTATTTTAGTTGATGCCCTGCGCAGTTTCGGCGCTTCGATAGAATATGTTGAAGTGGAAGGTTTTCCACCGTTGAAAATTACCGGCAGGAAGCTTATGGGGGGTATAGTTCCTTTGCCTGCCAACATCAGTAGCCAGTACATCACCGCTTTGCTCCTAATTGCAGGAAGGCTTGATAACGGCCTTGAACTTACTCTCGAAGGCGAAATCACCTCCCGGCCCTATATCGAAATGACGGTTGCCTTGCTGAATGAAATTGGCATTCCAGCAAAATTTTCGGATAACAAAATTATAGTCAAACCGGCAACCGGCAACCGGCAACCAACAACCGTTAACCTGACAGTTGAAAGCGACTGGAGTTCTGCTTCCTATTTTTATTCCATGATCGCATTATCGCCCGAAACTACTTCTGTACAATTATCCTCCTATAAAAAAGACAGCCTTCAGGGAGATAGTGAATTAGTCGAAATTTATAATACGCTCGGAGTTACAACAAAATTTGACAACGACAGTATTACACTCACCAAAACCCCGAACCCCGAACCCCGAACCCTGAACCTTGAACTAAACAACACCCCCGACATCGCCCAAACCATCGCGGTAACCTGTTTTGGCCTCGGCGTCGGTTGCCACCTCACAGGACTCCATACATTAAAGATAAAAGAAACTGACCGCCTTGCTGCCCTTAAAACCGAACTCGAAAAACTGGGCGCTAAGGTTGACATAACAAATGACAGCTTAACCTTACACCCACAGGATCTATTTCCGGAAAGTGTGTTACGTACTGGCTCCCTCAACTCTCGAGAGGGGCCGGGTGAGGTTAATACCTATAACGACCACCGCATGGCCATGGCCTTTGCCCCGCTTGCGCTGAAGAGGGATATTGTCATTAAGGATGCGGGAGTTGTGTCCAAATCCTATCCCGCGTTCTGGGAGGATCTCAACGTATTGGGATTTAACATAGAAGAGCTGTAAACCATTGATTTACAAACCTATTTGTAAATAATTCGTAAAACACTTGACAACGCCTGTTTCACGATAGTATATTTGCACGCAATGAAAATTACCGGGCAGGCCAACGAAGGCCGGCTTATAGCATAAGAAAGATACATACATGAAATTATCAAACTTCAATTTTAACCTCCCGAAAGAGCTCCTTGCCGAATTTCCTGCAGAAAACAGGGACGAAGCACGCCTTATGGTGGTTGACAGGAAAACAAAAACTATTGAGCACAAGCTGTTTAAGGATGTACTGGATTATTTTGATGAAGGAGATGTAATGGTGCTTAATAACACCAAGGTTTTTCCGGCGCGCCTGTATGGCAATAAGGAAAAGACCGGTGCGAGGATAGAGGTGTTCCTTTTGAGGGAGCTGAACTCTGAGCAGCGCCTTTGGGATGTGCTTGTAGACCCTGCAAGGAAAATACGTATCGGTAACAAGCTGTACTTTGGCGACGACGATTCGCTTGTAGCTGAGGTTATAGACAACACTACATCGCGTGGGCGTACGCTGCGTTTCCTTTACGACGGTTCGTATGAGGAATTTCGCAACAAGCTTACCGAGCTGGGCGAAACCCCGATACCGAAATACATAAACCGTGAGGTAATGCCCGAAGATGCAGAGCGTTACCAAACCATATATGCCAAAGAAGAAGGCGCTGTTGCGGCACCTACTGCAGGGCTTCACTTCTCAAAACACCTGTTGAAGAGGCTGGAGATCAAAGGTATTGACTTTGCCGAGATCACTCTGCACGTTGGCCTTGGTACCTTCAACCCGGTTGAGGTAGAAGACCTTTCCAAGCATAAAATGGATTCTGAAGAGCTGATCATTACACAGGAAGCCTGTGACATCGTGAACAAAGCCAAGCTTAGCAAGAACCGTATTTGCGCCGTAGGCACGACCACCATGCGCGCTATGGAAAGCTCGGTGTCGTCTGCCAAAACGCTTAACCCTTACGTTGGCTGGACCAATAAGTTCATCTTCCCTCCATATGACTTCAGCGTGGCAGATTGCATGATCACCAATTTCCATACGCCAAAATCGACCCTGCTCATGATGATATCGGCCTTTACCGGCCACGACCTGATGCGCAAGGCGTATGATGAGGCGATCAAAGAAGGCTACCGTTTCTATACATACGGCGACGCGATGCTGATACTGTAATTTCAGAATTAATATATGAAATAAAAGGGGCTGTCTCAAAAAGGCAGCCCCTTTTTTGCAATAAAAATTTTATTTATCACATCAAACTAAAAAAATAGTTGATTAACTAAAAAAATAGTTACATTTGATGAACTAATCAATCATCAAATCATGAAATATTTAAAATTATTGCTGGCGGTTATTTTATTAAGCACTAACTGCATTTCACAAACTACACAATCAAGTCAGCTCGACAGCCTGTTTACCTTACTGCACACACAGAACCAGTTTAACGGTGAAGTTTTTATTGCACAAAGTGGAAAAGTTACTTTTAACAAAGGTTATGGTTTTGCAAACGAAGGATCAAAACACGGGATTAATGGAAAAACACTATTTGAGCTTGCCTCATGTTCTAAACAATTCACAGGGGCAGCTATTGTATTGCTTAAAAGGGAAGGTAAGCTCGATTACAATGATAAGCTTTCAAAGTATATACCGGAACTTGGTTTTTGGGAAGATGTAACCATTTATGATTTATTAAGGCATACCAGCGGCATTCCCGATTTTATATTCACCATGGGCGAAGGATGGGATACCACTAAAATAGCGACAAACAAGGATGTTATTACTTTCTTTTCCTTACGAAAAGATCCATTGGATTTTAAGCCGAAAACAAGGCATAGGTACAGCAATACCAATTATGCATTGCTTGCCTCAATAATAGAAAGAGTCTCGGGTAAAAAATACGGGGATTATCTTTCGGCTAAGATTTTTAAGCCTTTAAAAATGAATACTACTTTTGTGTACAACAGGAGGAAAACCCCTAGAAAAATAGATAATTATGCAATAGGTTATGCATGGGCCCATGATTCGTTTAATAAAGTTACCATGGACGATCACGCATTTAATGAACCGCTCGTATATTACCTGGATGGTGTTGAGGGTCCGGCAAAGGTTAATTCTACCGCAGAAGATATTTATAAATGGGTAATGGCTTTGCGAAACAATACGTTACTCACCCAAAAAGAATTTGATGAAATGACACAAATAACCCTGACATCTGCAGGTAAAGAAATACCTTATGGGTTTGGCCTGGATGTAAGGAAGGGAGAAAACAAGTTTTCTTTCGGTCATACAGGCAGCTGGGACGGCTACACGACGTTAATATACCATGATGCTATTAAAGACAGGACTATAATTATATTACAGAATTTTAAGTTAGGAACTAACGCGACAAATAATGTTTTCCAGATACTTAACGGTCAGCCCCTTACCGTAGAATATGAGAAGAAAATAGCTATGGATGAAGTTGACTTCAGGCAGTTTACAGGTGTTTATGTTGACGAAGCCGGCAAGGAGCATCATATAACATACAAAGATAACCATCTGATATATAATACAAAAGATGTGAATTGGGACATGAGGTTCTTTCCTTACGCATATAATGAATTCTTCGCTATAAGGCACGGAGGCATGAATGGTGTTTTAAAGTTTACAAAACATGACAACGGGGATACTGAGCTTAAAATGTTGGAGTATGGCAATGTAATAGGCCAGGGTGTCAGGAAGAAATAGGGTAAGTAGCTGCCTCAAAACGTATACTGGCACATCCTGCCCAAGCGGTTTTGAGGCAGCCACTTTTCACTTTTTAATTGCTTTCTCGTAGGTCATCGTTATTTCATTTCCGTTGTTCTCTTTACCTGAAAGGACAATTGCTTTGCCATCCCTTGTAATTTTAAAGTCTCCTCCATTCATTTTCAGGTATTGTACACCTTCTTCTTTTTCGAATAGTAGGTAATGCCATGATAATGGTTCCTCATCTTCTTTTCGAAAAAATACTTTCGTTCCGTCTTCAAAGACCAATTGCTGTGCCTTGGGTTTGTTTTTCTTTAACTCATCCGATGCCTTTTTTCGGAATGTCTCAGCCTTATCGCCGTATTTCTTTTTCATTTCCGGAGAAAGGATAATATCGTAGGTTTTATTATTTATGGTCATGCCATTAGTTTCAAAGGTTATAAGTTCCCATGTGCCGATAAGCTCTTTTTCGGTTACTTTCTGTGCAAATGCCGATGCAGAAAAAAGGAAAAGGATAAATATGTAAAATGTTTTGTTCATAGGATAAAGTATTTTATTGCTTTGCAGAGGAAATTAACCTGCGGTTTAAAATTTGCAATAAAACTACTGAATTATAAAACATTTTAAGTTGTGCTAAAATGATTTTAGTCATATTTTTACCCGACAAACAAACAACACATGGAATTTCAGAATACGCGTGAATTCGCACAGGGGCTCGATGCCGCTGACAAACTCGCCAAATACAGGGAAGAGTTCCTTTTTCCGCATGTGAATGGCAAACAGGTGATCTATTTTACGGGTAATTCCCTTGGGCTCCAGCCAAAACGTACAAAAGCTTATGTAGACGAGGTAATGGACGACTGGGCGAAGCTGGCTGTTGAGGGCCACTTTTATGCCGACAAGCCATGGTGGGATTACCATGAACGCTTTTCCGCGCCGTTGGGACGCATCGTTGGCGCATTACCATCGGAAGTGACGGTGATGAACACCCTAACCGTAAACCTTCACCTGCTGATGGTAACATTTTACCGTCCTACGGCCAAACGCTATAAGATCATTTGTGAGGAAAAGGCATTCCCAAGCGACCAGTACATGATAAAGAGCCAGGTGCGCTTTCATGGGCTTGAACCCGAAAATGCCATCGTGGAGATAAAGCGCAGGGAAGGCGAGCACAACATCCGCCTGGAAGATGTGCTTGATAAAATAAAAGAGGTAGGCGATGAGCTTGCCCTCGTACTCATTGGCGGCGTGAATTACTACACCGGACAGGTATTCGATATGAAAACCATAACTAAAGCAGGGCAGGATGCCGGGGCCTATGTGGGCTGGGACCTTGCACATGCCGCGGGTAATATTAAACTGGAGCTTCACGAATGGAATGTAGATTTCGCCGCGTGGTGCAGCTACAAATACATGAACTCTGGGCCGGGCAATGCTTCAGGCGCTTTCGTACACGAAATGCACCATAACGACCTCGACCTGCCGCGCTTTGCCGGATGGTGGGGCCACAATAAGGAGCGTCGTTTCCTCATGGAGCCGAATTTCGATCCGGTTCGCGGGGCGCACGGCTGGCAGATAAGCAACCTTCCGGTAATGTCGTTAGCACCCTATTTAGCTTCGGTAGAAATGTTTGACGAAGTGGGAATGGACGCGCTCATCAAAAAGCGGGATTGTATCACTTCTTACCTCGAATTCATACTGCATGAGATCGATAAGGAAGTAGACAGCACGTTCGAGATCATTACGCCATCCGAACCCTCCGAAAGGGCATGCCAGCTGTCGGTATTCCTCCACGGTGAGGGCAGGAGCCTTTTCGAATACCTTATGAAGAACGGCGTTATAACCGACTGGCGTGAGCCCAATGTGATACGCCTCGCACCGGTGCCGCTATACTGCTCGTATGAAGATATGTACGAATTCGGGCAAGTATTAAAGGCCGGAATATTATCGCATAAGAAGTAAAAAGGCTATAGTCCCGATATAAAAAAAAGCAGCAGGTTTTGAACCTGCTGCTTTTTCGTTTACTGTAAGATCCGGATGCTAAAGGTCCTCTCTTTTATGCATCCTGAATTTGGCATTATATTTATTGAATACCACTTTTTGCTTTTCGTAGTATTCCATATCCTTATGGTCTTCCATCAGGAATATCAGGCTCCTGTAGCGCTCAATGTTGGTAATGATCTCCATGTGCTCATCAAGCTGCTGGGCTGGCGAATAGCCTGCATAGAAGTCAAGGTTCTCCTGGTATTTCTTTATCAGCTTGTCGAGCAGCTTTCGTGCTTCGTCCCTTTGGCTTACTTCATAATAACCTTCTACGAATGGCTCCAAAAGGGTATAGTAGCCGTAGTATTCCACAGGCATTTTGGCCATGGCAAGGTCTATGATCTTTTTAGCCTTGTCCCTCTTGCCCTCGTTAATGAGCGACTGCATCAGCCTTGCAAGGTTCGTGCGGTAAGTAATACTGTTCTTGCGCGTTTCCGGATCATGGTATATGTCAGGGCTTTCACTGTTGCCCCAGTCCCAGGACATCACGATGTTGTACATCTTATCGGTATCAATATGCCCCATGTCCAGCGGGCTACCGTCTTTAGGTATCGGGGTCTTTACAGGAACGAGCTTGTACACCATGCCGTCCAGCTGCAGGTAGTCCTTCATCCATAGGTAATCATCATCGCCAAAGCTGCCCCCGGTAAAGTACATTGGCCTTTTCCAGTTGTTCTTATGGAAAATATCGAGCATGATCATACGGTTCTTGTACAGTGCCTCACCCTTAATATCAATGTCGATGTAGGGCACTATCGAGTCGAATAATTTTGGAGAAACCACTTTGTTCTTAATGATTTCTTCCTTGTTTATGTTCAGGCGGATCTTGTTGGTAGGGTAGTAGTTCACCATGTGGCCGTTGCTCATTTCCCTTTGCGCGCGCGGGTCGTCCATGGCGAGCCATTTAAGGAAGTCACCCAGCTGCCAGCGTGCATCTGTACCTTTGTCAAAGAACATGTAGTCGCGTGTTCCCGGCTTGTACTGTTCGTTAGTAAACGATATTGGCATCGGTTCAGACTCGTATGCTTTAGCCTTCATCTGGTCGATGTACCAGTCGGTCATCAGGAGGCTGGTGTTCACAATGCGCACATCGGTACGGTAGCCTTCGATCTCCTGTGCATACCAAAGCGGGAAGGTGTCGTTGTCGCCAATGGTAAAGAGTATCGCGTCCTTATCGCATGACGAAAGGTAGGCTTTCGCCATGGCCAGTGCTGTATAACGGCCGGAGCGGTCGTGATCGTCCCAGTTTTGGGCGGCCATGAGCACCGGCGCGGCAAGCATAGTTACGGCCAGCACTACAGGCCCGGCCACTTTTGGCTGCAGGTATTTTTTAATGCCGTCGTATATGGCGTATACGCCAAGCCCTATCCACATGGCAAATACGTAGAATGAGCCTACCAGCGCATAGTCGCGCTCACGCGGTTCAAAAGGCCTTTCGTTAAGGTATATCTTCAGCGCAAGCCCCGTAAAAAGGAACAGCGCCAGCAGCACGTAAAAGCTCTTGGCATCTTTCCTGGCGTGGAAAATAAAGCCTATCACACCAAGTATGAACGGCAGCAGGAAGTACACATTGCGGGCCTTGTTATTCGCCTTGTCAGACGGCAGGTTGTCCTGCGGGCCATACATCATGGCATCGATAGGTTTTATACCGCTTATCCAATTGCCATCGATCCTGTCCCAGCGGCCCTGGATGTCATTCTGCCTTCCGGCGAAATTCCACATCAGGTAGCGCCAGTACATATAGCCGAACTGGTATTGGAACATATACTGCATGTTCGCCCCAAAAGAAGGTTTGTCTACCAGCAAATACCTGCTGTATCTTTTCAGGAATTTGTCGTAATCTTCCAGGTCGGCATTGCCTCGTTTAAACTCGGCCCTGAATTCAGAAATAGCGCCTTCTACCTGCGCACGTGCTTCGGCCATGGCCATGCCCAGGTCTTCGTCGGTCATCTGGTCCACGGGCAGGCCGTAGCGCATCAGGTCTTCTGTAAAGTCGTATGATGGATCGATCCTGAACTCCAGAGGCTCGGTAAACCTCATGTAGTTGGCAGCATGCTCGGTGCTCCACATCCTTGGCATAAAGCCTTTGTGGTTGTCATCGGTGTTTTGTTTGGCGTTCTTGTAATCATTTACGATCACATACTTACCGGTCTTGTGATCCCTTTGGTAGTTGGGTTTTTCGTCCTCATACGGATTTACCTTGTCAAGGCCGGCGTAGGTGTCAGAGAACATCGGGCCATAAAACAGCTTCTGCTCGCCGTACTGCTCACGATTGTAGTACGCAAGTACCTCGGCAGCATCCGAAGGCCTGTTCTCGTTGATAACCACATTGGCGTTGGCACGTATCGGCAGCATCATCCAGGTAGAAAAACCTATCAGGATGAACAATACGCAAAGCAGCAATGTATTGTATAGCGCATATCCTTTTTTGCGGGTATAGCTAAGTCCAAAGTAAAATCCGGCAATTATGAGCAATGCCATGAATATGGTACCCGAGTTGAACGGCATGCCCAGCGAGTTGACCATGAATATTTCGGTTTTCCCAAAAAGGGCCATGGTGTACGGTAATAGCAATTTGAAGATGAAAAGCAGGATCGCTATGATCACCGCATTGGCGATGATGAAGCTTTTAACGGTAACTGTCTTGTAATTTTTAAAGAAGTAAATGAAGCCTATTGACGGAATGGTTAGCAGCGCCATGAAGTGCACGCCGAACGAAAGCCCGATAACCAGCGATATGATGAGCAGCCACTTGTGCCCGCGCGGTGTATGCATTTCTTCTTCCCAACGCAGCCCCAGCCAAAGCAGCAGCGCTATCAATAGCGATGCCATGGCATATACTTCGGCTTCCACGGCGTTGAACCAAAAGCTGTCCGAGAAAGTATAAGCGAGCGTGCCGACAGCCGATGCGCCCAGCACCATAATGGCATTACTATTATTGAATTCAGAGAATTTAGATACCAGGTTGCGCATAACGATGGTAAGCGACCAGTACATGAACAGTATGGTGAACGCGCTCGAAAATACCGACATCATGTTCACCATCAGTGCTACTTTGTCATCGGCTGTGGCAAACATCGCGAAGAATGCGCCCATCATCTGGAAAAGCGGTGCTCCGGGCGGGTGGCCTACTTCGAGCTTGGCAGCGGTGGCAATGTACTCGCCGCAGTCCCAAAAGCTGAGTGTTGGCTCTACAGTAAGTGAATAGGTGATCAGTGCAATGGCAAAAACGGCCCACCCGAGGATGGTATTCCATTTTTTGAAATTGAATGTTATCATGAAGGATTCGGTTATTCCGGATTAATCTATCTGCAAAGAAACTATTTTTTTGCGTAAGGTAAAGCGGTTTTTTGGCCGATGTTCGGAAATTACCCTAAATTCATTTTTGATCAGGGAACGCGGATGACGCGGATTTTCCGGATTTTCGCAGATTTTTTGTAAGTGAGGTAAGCGTGGCAGGAAAGTGCGGTATTTGAAAAAGCCGCAAAGCTGTTTAGAACTTGCGGCTTTTAGGATATTGTGAGGTGCAGCAATTATTTCTTCACTGCAGTGAATTTTCCATTAGGCTGGTGCATTACCATCTCCCTGACCTTACCGTCCTTGCTGATGAATTCGGCTTTATAGCCATCCAGTGTCGTTACTACGTAAATCGTTTTGGATGTTGGGCTAAGCTCATATTCCGGCTGGCCCGGTACGAACATGTACAGCTTGCCATTTTTAACCGAAACTTTTACGGTCATTCCGGCGATCTCGTAGTTACCTGCATATTCGTTCAGTATATCACCGTCAACCGCTACGGCTTTTGGCTTGCGCGTAAATTCAAGCGGATGGTTTAGCGATTGTTCCACTTTCAATTTTACGCCCGATATATCGCCACCGTCATTGGTAGCGAAATTAAAGAAAAGGCCATTGCTGTCTTCAGAGGTATCAATGCCGTCTTTAGCGTCATACGGCGCGAATATGTCGTAATGCTTGTGCTTCAGGTAAAAGCGCGTTTGTTGGAATTCGGCAAAAAGGGAATCACCTTTCCTTACGATCTCAAAAGTACCATATCCCGGATTTGTGAACAGTCCCGTATAATCGTTCAGTTCGTGTGAAGGTGCTTTAGTTACCGGATCGTCCTGTTTTTTAACTTTTTTAGCCTCAGCCTCCGCTTCTTTTGCTTTCTTCAGCTCATCTTTCAATTGTGCGTTCCAGTCGGTCTTTTTAGTGCCAAGCATCCTGTCGGCAATGGTGTTGCGCACAAGTGATGGAATTGACGACCCATTTTGGTTGGTAAGCACCACAATGCCTATTTCTTCAGCCGGGAAAAATGCTACACTGGCCGAAAATCCGTCTATATTCCCGCCATGCTCTACCCTGTAATGGCCTTTATACGAAGCCATCATCCATCCGTAGCCGTAATTGGCCATGAAGGTAGTCGGGTATTCTTTTGACGGAAGGCCGCCACGCACTACGGCATGCGAGCTCATAGCTTCGTTAATGTAGGCTTCCGGCAGTATTTCCCTGCCTTTGAACTTTCCTTTGTTTATCCAAACCATCATCCAGTTTGCAATATCATTCGCGCTACTGTTGATTGCTCCGGCGGGTGCCATCGCAGCGATGTCATAGTAGTCCGTTCTCGTGATAACGTCGTTTTTCAGGTCGTAGCCCAATGCCGCGTTCGATGCTGCTTTCATTTCCGCTATCGAAACATTGGTACGGTTCATCCCAAGCGGAACAAGGAACCGCTCGCGTATGTTGTCTTCCCAGCTTTTGCCGGTTATCTTTTCGGCAATGACACCCTGCACGGTAAACATAAAGTTGTTGTAATGCCATTGTTTCCTCAGTCCTGTAAAGGGCTCCTGGTACTTTATCCTTTGTATGATACTGTCCCTGCTGTGGGTAGGGAACAGGTACCATGAATAGTCATGGCGCGGGATCCCCGTGCGGTGGCTCATCAGGTCTTCAATGTTCACATTGCCGTTCAGGTCGTTATTGTAGAATTGAAGTTCAGGAACATATTTCAGCGGACTGTCGTCAAAGTCCAGCTTCCCGTCGGCCCTCAGCGATCCAAGTATTGCCGAGGTAAATGCCTTTGTGCTTGAACCGATCGCAAATAGTGTGTTGGCATCGGCAGGGAGTTTTTTCTCGTGATCCCTGTAGCCAAACCCGGCCGAGTAGATCACTTTGTCCTTCTCTACCACCGCTACTGAGAATCCGGCAGCCTTTGCAGTTTGCAGCAACGCGTTCAGGTCTTTGTCAATTCCTTTCAGGCGCTTGTCGGTCTGGGCATTCGCCGAAAGGCCTATTAAAAATAGCAGAGTAAGTGTAATGTGTTTATTCATAAAGGTGTGTGTTTTATTGGTTTTGTCTGACCTCACCCATCCCCTCTCCAAAGGAGAGGGGAGCGAGTAAGTGCTCTATGCTGTAATTATAAATTCGTGAGGCTATTCGAGTGAAGCTTCTCTATCTCTTTTGGAGAGGGTTGGGGAGAGGCTACCTACTCATTCGGCCTCTTAAACCTTGCGAACATTCCGTTCGCCTTGTTGAAAGCAACTTTCGATGCCTCAAAGAACTCCATGTCATTGTTCTCCTCCATGATGATGAGCAGCGTCCTGTAGGCTTCTATCGACCCCATGATATCGGGCGCACCCGCATTCTGTTCGGCTACCGGCAGCGATTTGTAATAGTTCAGCGTCTCGTTGTATTTGCCTATCAGTTTGGTCAGGAACTCACGTGCTTCCTTTTTTTGGCCTGTTTGGTAATACAGTCCTGCAAAAGGTTCGCTGATGAAGTAGTACCCGAACTGGTCGAGCGGCATGTTCTTCATTGCAACGTCTATTACTTTACGCGCCTTGTCGATCTTACCTTCCTTAACCAGCGCATCGCCCAGCCTTGCCAGGTTCTTCCGGAAGCTAATGCTGTTCTTCTGCGTTTGCGGGTCGTGATATATGCCGGTGTCGCCGCCATTGCCCCAGTCCCATTTCATCACGATGTTGTACATGTCATCGGTATCAATGTAACCCATGTCCAGTGGGCTGCCGTTTTCGGGTATCGCGGTTTTTACAGGCACGAGCTTGTATATCATGCCTTCAAGCTGCAGGTAATCCTTCATCCAGGCATAGTCCTCATCGTCAAACCGTCCACCTGCAAAGTATATCGGCCTCTTCCAGTTATTAGTACGGATGATGTCGAGCATCACCAGGTTATGCTTGTAGATCGCTTCTTCCGGCAGGGTAATTTCAATAAATGGTACGATAGAGTCGTAACGCTGCGGCGACACCACCTTGTTGCGGATTATGGTTTCCTTATCTATCGGGAAGCGTATTTTGTTGATAGGGTAGTAATTTACCAAATGGTCATTGCTCAATGGCACCTTGGCCCTGTCGTCCTCAAGTGTTACAAAGGTCATGAAGTCGTTTATGGTCATGGTCGAATCCTTTTTCTGTCCCCTTGGGTTGTAGAAAAGGAAATCGCGGGTACCGTCAACATACTGGTCGTGGGTAAGCGAGATCGGCACGGGGTCCGACTTATACGCTTTGCGTTTCATCTGGTCAATGTACCAGTCGGTAGGGAGCAGGGTAGAGCATACTATGCGCACATCGGTACGGAAGCCTTCTATCTCCTGTGCATACCATAGCGGGAAGGTGTCATTATCGCCTACGGTAAAGAGTATGGCGTTCGGCTCGCACGAATCCAGGTAGGCTTTCGCCATAGATAGCGCGGTATAGCGGCCGGAACGGTCGTGGTCGTCCCAGTTTTGGGATGCCATCAGCACCGGTGCGGCGAGAAGGGTAACACCAAGTACTACAGGGACAGAGATTTTTGGTGCTAAGTATTGTTTGATGCCTTCATAAATGGCGTACACCCCAAAAGCGATCCACATGGCAAAAACATAGTAGGACCCTACGAGCACATAATCGCGTTCGCGTACTTCGAAAGGCCTCTCGTTAAGGAATATCTTCAACGCGATCCCCATGAAAAGGAATAGCGCCAGCAGTACATAAAAGCTTTTCAGGTCTTTCCTCGCATGGTAGACCGCACCGATGATCCCAAGGATGAACGGCAGGAAAAAGTATACGTTCCTGCCTTTGTTATTCTTCATGTCAGAGGTAAGCGCGTGCTGTGGCCCCAGCCTCATCTCGTCGATGAAGGTTATGCCGCTCAGCCAGTTGCCATTATTATCCATTTCGCCCTGCACATCGTTCTGTCGGCCGGTAAAGTTCCACATAAGGTAGCGCCAGTACATATAGCCGAACTGGTAGTCGAACATATAGGACATGTTATCGCCAAACGAAGGCTTCTCTACGATGAGGTAATTTTTGTAATGCTTCAGGAACTTGTTATATTCCTTAAAGCCAACATCGCCTTTGGCATATGCCGAGCGGAACTCATTGATCACCGCTTCCAGCTCGCCTTGTATTTGTGCTATGGCTGCCGCGGCTTCCTGTGGCTCTAAAGTTTCTACATCAATGCCATAGCGGAGCAATTCGCCTGCATAATCATAATTAGGGTCGATCCTGAAATTCGGCGGCCCTGAGAACGACATATAGTTCGCGGCATGGTCCGTGCTGGTCATCCTCGGCAGGATGGCGCTGTGGGTCTCGTCGGGGTTTTGCTTGGCGTTCTTATAATTGTTCACGATCTTATATGTGCCTGTAGCATAGTCGCGCTGGTAGTTGGGCTTGGCATCTTTGTACGGATGCTCCTTGTCGAGCCCGCTGTAAATTTCGGTATACAAAGGTCCGAAGAATGTTTTCTGCTCGCCATACTGCTCACGGTTATAGTAAGCCAAAAGCTCTGCGGCATCCGACGGTTTGTTCTCATTGATGACCACTTCGGCATTGGCGCGTATGGGCAGCATCATCCATGTGGAGAAGCCTATGAACAGGAACAGCACGCAAAGCAATATGGTGTTCAGGAAAGGTTTATTGTTCTTTTTGGTATAGCGTAACCCAAAGTAAAATACGGCCGCCAGGAGCATGAACATGAAAATGGTACCCGAGTTGAACGGAAGGCCAAAGCTGTTGACCATGAATATCTCTGTGCGCCCGAAAAGCGCCATGGTGTAAGGCAGGAGGAACTTGAATACAAAGAAGAGTATAGCAACGGTAACGGCATTGGCAATGATGAAATTCTTGACCGTTACGGTTTTGTAATTCTTAAAGAAATAGATAAGCCCTATCGAGGGGATCGTGAGCAGTGCCAGGAAGTGTACACCGAATGACAATCCCAGCAAAAGCGATATGAACAGTAGCCATCGGTTAGCGCGCGGTGTGCCCATTTCCTCGCCCCACCTGAGCCCTGCCCAAAAAAGCAATGCGATAAACAGCGATGCCATGGCATATACTTCGGCTTCGGTCGCGTTGAACCAAAAGCTGTCCGAGAACAGGAATGCCAGTGTGCCTATGGCCGAGCTGCCCAGTACCATCAGGGAATTATTGCGGTTGAAGTCGGCGAAGGATGAAACTACATTTTTAAGCAAAATGGTTAGCGACCAAAACATGAACAGAATGGTGAATGCGCTCGACATGACCGAAACCATGTTGACCATTAGCGCGATCTTGTCATCGGCTGTAGCGAACATCGAGAAGAAAGCACCTATGATCTGGAACAATGGCGCACCGGGCGGGTGACCTACCTCAAGTTTAGCCGCAGTAGCAATATATTCGCCGCAATCCCAAAAACTGAGGGTGCGTTCTACAGTTAAGCAATATACGATTAGGGCTGTGGCGAACAGGCACCAGCCTGCTATCGTGTTCCACTTCCGGAAGTCCTGGTTTGTCATGTAATTGGTTCGGAAAGGTTTAATTATAATACAAAGAAAAGCTATTTTACTGCTTACCAAACGGTGAAACTATTTTTTTAATATTTTTTCGGTAAAAATTTGCAATAAATAAATTATGTGCTACATTTGCACCCGCAATCAGGTACTGCGGCGCTTGCGAGAGCGGGACCTAACAGTGCGGGAAAGCAAAATTGACCCATGGTGTAATGGTAACACAGCTGATTTTGGTTCAGTCGTTCTAGGTTCGAGTCCTAGTGGGTCAACAAAAAAACCTCTCAATTATTTGAGAGGTTTTTTTGTTTTATCGAGGTATTAAGATCTGCCGCGAATTACACGAATTCCTGCTGTTGGCTTGTGCTTTGTGCTAATTCGTGCTATCCGTGGCTGAAGATCAAATAATCATATCCTGAACGTTACTACCGGCCTTACCGAATGGTTTACCAGGTCCTCGCTGATGCTTCCGTTAAAGAAGTGGGCAAGTCCCTGCCTGCCGTGCGTGCACATGCCAATAAGGTCGGCGTTTACGCTGTTGGCGAAATGAAGGATGCCTTTTTCTACATTAACGTCATTATAAACGTGTGTGGTGTATCCGTTGGCGACCTGGAAGCCTGAAATGAAATCGTGCATTTTTTTCTCGGCAGCGTGGGTCGATTTGAAGTCGTTAGGCGTATTGATGAACGTAAGGTGGATGTGTATGCCGAACATATTGGCAAAATCGACCACTTTTGCAAATGGTTTTTTTATCTCGTCGGTAAAGTTGGATGCGAAAACGAATTTTTGCGGGTTGAAAGTACCTTCTTCTTTTTTGATAACAAGTACAGGAACGTCGGATGTCCTTACTACTTTTTCGGTATTAGAGCCAATGAACATTTCGTGGAACCCGCTGGCGCCGTGTGACCCCATTACTACAAGATCGATGCCGTGTTTTTTGCTGTGTGATATAATGCCGTCAAAAGCCCTTTCGAATTGTATGGCCTCAACGACCGGGATGCCCTCAAGGTAAGGCTGGTCAAGGATCTCCTGGAAGCGCTCGCGTGTTTTTTGCATGAAGAACATTACCTCGGGAAGGTCGCTGCTGCTGCCCACCGCGTTGCTTTCGCCTATGCCGTCGCTGGCAAGTGCGGGCAGTTCCAGCATATGCAGCAGGAATATCTCGCCGTCGTTCTCGCGTGCTATCTGCGCCGCTACTTTAAGGGCATATTCTGCGTGGTCTGAAAAGTCGGTGGGTACTAGGATTTTTTTCATGATTAAGGATTATAAAAATTTAACAGGATTTTGGTTAGAAATTAATTACAATAAAGGTAATGATATTTTTTCATTAACCAATGGTTTTCAAGATTTATGCGATGATTTTCATGATATAAAAAAAAGTCTTATATTTGCACGGTTATTTAAATAAGCACTAAATAATGAGGGGACAGAAGTCCCCTCTTTTTATACAATTATGACATTCAAAGAAAAAGTGGTATCGCTGTTGGAAAAAGGGCTGGAAGAGAACCCTTCGCTCTTTCTGATAAACCTTTCCATAACAGGTGCCAACAAGATAGAAGTGACGCTGGATGGCGATAATGGGGTGACCCTGCAGGACTGCATCGACATCAGCCGTGCCATAGAGCACAACCTTGACAGGGAAGAGGAAGATTTTTCGCTGGAAGTGGCTTCGGCAGGGGCAACAAGCCCTATGACAAACCCGAGGCAGTACAAAAAAAATATAGGAAGGACGCTTTTGGTAAAGACCGCCGATCAGCAGATAGAGGCAGAGATCACCGATGCGAATGAAGAGTATATTGTTTTGGAGTGGGAAGCCCGCGAGCCAAAGCAAATAGGAAAAGGAAAAGAGACGGTCCAAAAAAAGGCTGAGATACCTTATTCGGACATTAAAGAAGCAGTTGTTGTAATAAAATTTTAAAAAAAATAAAAAGTTGGCATGGAAAATCTCGCATTAATCGATTCGTTTTCAGAGTTTAAGGATGATAAGCTTATAGATCGCGTTACGCTCATGGCGATACTGGAAGATGTATTCAGGAATGCTCTGAAAAAGAAATATGGTTCTGATGATAATTTCGACATTATCATCAACCCTGATAAAGGGGATATGGAGATATGGAGGAACCGCGTGGTGGTTGCCGATGGTGAAGTAGAGGACCCTAACCAGGAGATCTCGCTAACCGAAGCCCGCAGGATCGAGCCCGACTTTGAAGTAGGTGAAGACGTTTCTGAAGAGGTAAAGCTGATCCAGTTGGGCCGCAGGGCGATACTGGCGCTGCGCCAAAACCTGATATCAAAGATACATGAACACGATAATACCAACCTGTATAAGCAGTTTAAAGATCTTATTGGTGATATTTATACTGCTGAAGTACACCATGTAAGGCCAAAAGCTGTAATTTTGGTGGATGATGAAGGCAATGAGATCGTATTGTTGAAAGAAAAACAAATACCGTCTGACTTTTTCAGGAAAGGCGACAACGTGCGCGGCATCATTGAAAGTGTGGAACTGAAAGGCAATAAGCCTCAGATAATGATGTCAAGGACATCGGAACTTTTCCTTGAAAAACTGTTCGAACAGGAGATACCTGAGGTGGCTGACGGACTTATCACTGTGAAGAAAGTAGTAAGGATCCCGGGCGAAAAAGCAAAAGTAGCTGTTGACTCTTACGATGACAGGATCGATCCGGTAGGTGCTTGTGTGGGTATGAAAGGCTCGCGCATCCACGGTATCGTTCGTGAGCTGGGCAACGAGAATATCGATGTGATCAACTATACGACCAATACGCAGCTATTCATATCAAGGGCGCTGAGCCCTGCAAAAGTGTCATCTATCAAATTAGACGATGCGAACTCAAGGGCCGAGGTGTTCCTTAAGCTTGAAGAGGTTTCCAAGGCCATTGGCCGCGGAGGGCACAACATCAAACTGGCAGGATTGCTTACAGGCTATGAGCTTGATGTTATCCGTGAAGGTAATGCTGCTGAAGATGAGGATGTTGAATTGACAGAGTTCTCAGACGAGATCGAAGGATGGGTGATCGAGGAGTTTGCCAAAATAGGACTTGATACTGCAAGGAGCGTACTGAAGCAGGATGTGGCCGACCTTGTAAGGAGGACCGACCTGGAAGAGGAGACCATTCTTGAAGTGATGAGGATACTGAAGGAGGAATTTGAAGACTAATAATATCCGGTTTAACGCCGCAACCAGCACAACACAACAAAGAAGATAATTTAATAAGATTGTATGTCTGAAGAAAGAGCAATAAGAATAAACAAAGTATTAAGGGAATTAAATATTTCGCTTGACAGGGCTGTCGAGTTCCTTAAGGAAAAAGGCCACGCTATCGAGGCCAGCCCTAACGCCAAGATATCAGGCGAGGAATATAATGCCCTTTTCAACCAATTTTCTGCCGACAAAAAGAACAAGGCCAATTCTCTCGAGGTAAGCGAGGAGAAGAGGAAAGAGAAGGAAGCGCTTCGTGTGGAGCGTGAACGCGAGATCGAAGAGAAGAGGAAGCAGGATGAGGACAGGCAGCGCCAGGAGGTGATAAAGGCAAGGGCCACACTTTCAGGGCCGGTTGCTGTGGGCAAGATCGACCTTAATGCCAAAAAATCTGAGCCCGCTTCAGACACTCCTGCCAAACCTGAGCCACAGGTACAGGCGGCAGCACCGGAAAAAGTACAGGAGGCTGCAAAGCCTGCTGGTGAACCGGTACAGGAAAAACCGGCAGCTGAACAGCCAAAAGCAGCACCGGCGATACAGCCAAAAATAACGCCTGCGAAACCCGCTGAGCAGCAGGAGAAACCTGCAGCCGAGGCACAGGCGCCTGCAGATGAAAAGATAACCACGCAATACCAAAAGCTTACCGGTGCTACCTTTACCGGGCAAACTATTGACCTTTCGCAGTTCAATAAGCCTAAAAAGAAGAAGGAAGATTTCAGGAAAGACGGGCCGAAACCGGGAGGCGCAGCCACACCGGGCGCTGCTAACCAGGCGGGTGCCAACCAGCAGGGTGGTGCGGGAGCAGACAAGAAAAAAAGGAACAGGATCACACCGAACAGGCCTCCCGGACAGGGCGGACCGGGCCAGGGTGGCGGCCAGAACAGGCCGGGTGGCCAGGGCGGCAATAAATTTGGCCCTAATACAGGCAAGCGTCCTGCTATTGTGTCTAAAGTAGAGCCTACCGAAGAAGAAGTTAAGAACCAGATCCGCGAGACCCTTGAAAAACTTCAGGGTAAAGGAGGAAAATCCAAAGCGGCTAAATACAGGAGGGATAAGCGCGACAGCCACCGCCAAAAGTCGGACGACGAGCAAAGGATGCTCGACGAAGGCAGCAAAACGCTTAAGGTTACAGAATTCGTGACCGTAGGCGAGGTTGCTACCATGATGGACGTGCCTATCACTAAAGTAATATCGGTATGTATGTCGTTGGGTATCATGGTGACCATGAACCAAAGGCTTGATGCCGAAACGCTTACCATTGTTGCCGATGAATTTGGCTATGAGGTGGAATTCATCACTACGGATATCGAAGAAGCGATGGAAGTTGTGGCAGATAAGGAAGAAGACCTTGTGTTCAGGGCTCCGATAGTGACCGTAATGGGCCACGTTGACCACGGTAAAACATCACTTCTTGACTACATCCGTAAAGAGAATGTAATCGCGGGTGAATCAGGTGGTATTACCCAACACATCGGTGCTTATGGTGTTACGCTTGATAACGGGCAAAAGATAGCGTTCCTTGATACACCGGGCCACGAAGCGTTTACAGCGATGAGGGCCAGGGGTGCGCAGGTGACGGATATCGCGATCATAGTGATAGCGGCAGACGACGACATCATGCCACAGACCAAGGAAGCCATCAACCACGCGCAGGCGGCGGGCGTTCCTATCATTTTTGCAATAAACAAAGTGGATAAGCCGGCGGCAAATCCTGAAAAGATAAAAGAAAGGCTTGCGGGCATGAACCTCCTGGTAGAAGACTGGGGGGGTAAGATACAGTCGCACGACATATCGGCCAAAACAGGCCTTGGTGTGAAAGACCTTCTTGAAAAAGTATTGCTTGAGGCAGAAATACTTGACCTTAAGGCCAATCCTGAAAAAGCGGCTGTTGGTACCGTAGTAGAAGCGTTCCTTGACAAAGGGCGTGGCTACGTTTCGACCGTGCTGGTACAGGGCGGTACACTTAAAGTGGGCGACTATGTTCTTGCAGGAAAGCACCACGGTAAGATAAAGGCAATGCACGATGAGCGCGGGCACAATGTAAAAGAGGCAGGGCCATCAACACCAATATCAATATTGGGACTTGACGGTGCGCCAACAGCGGGCGACAAGTTCAGTGTATTTGAGGACGAAAGGGAAGCGAAGCAGATCGCGGCCAAACGTACCCAATTGATGCGTGAGCAGTCGGTACGTACGCAGAGGCACATTACCCTTGCCGAGATCGGAAGGCGTATCGCACTTGGGCAGTTCAAGGAACTTAACATTATCCTTAAAGGTGACGTGGACGGTTCTGTTGAAGCGCTATCAGACTCATTCTCAAAACTTTCGACCGAAGAGATCCAGATCAACATCATCCACAAAGGTGTGGGTGCGATCACGGAATCGGACGTATTGCTTGCTTCAGCTTCAGATGCGATCATCATCGGCTTCAACGTTCGTCCATCGGCAAGTGCCAGGACTTTGGCCGACAAGGAAGAGATCGACATCAGGAACTACTCGATCATTTACGATGCTATCGACGACCTGAAAGACGCGATGGAAGGCATGCTTTCTCCGGAAATGAAGGAAGAAGTTACCGGTACTGCTGAGATACGCGAAACGTTCAAGATTTCTAAGGTGGGTACCATTGCAGGATGTATGGTTACCGATGGTAAGATATTCAGGACGTCGAAGATCAGGCTGATCAGGGATGGTGTGGTTATCTACACCGGCGAACTGACCGCGCTGAAACGTTTCAAGGACGATGTGAAGGAAGTTTCAAAAGGTTACGACTGTGGTATGCAGGTTAAGAACTATAACGACATACAGCAGCTGGATATCATCGAGGCTTACCAAACTGTAGAAGTGAAGAAAAAGCTGAAGTAATCGTTTAGCTTTAGATATAATAAAACCCATGCGAGAGCATGGGTTTTTTGTTTGAACGAGTGTGTCGGTTTTGTGTATGATCCACGGTAGGTGATCTATATAGGCGGTGTTTACAGAAGAGTTCTTCATGCGTAGCAGTGACGATCCATGAATTGTGTATGGTATGTATGGGGTAAAAAAAAAGCCCTCCTTTTACAGAGAGCGGTTTTCCAATATAAAGGTTAGTAACAATTATAAGTTGAAGGCGGCTTTTACCTTATCCACATAGTCCAGTTTTTCCCATGTGAACAGTTCTACCGTAACCTCTTTGGTCTCGCCGCTTGGCGACCTGAAGGTTTTGGTAACGGTCTCAGGCGTGCGGCCCATGTGCCCATAGGCAGCTGTTTCGCTGTAGATGGGGTTTCTCAGTTTCAGGCGCTGCTCAATGAAGTAAGGGCGCATGTCGAACAGTTCCTCTACTTTTTTGGCGATCTCACCATCAGTGAGGCTTACTTTGCCTGTTCCGTAGGTATTGATGTAAATACCCATTGGCTTAGCCACACCAATAGCATACGATACCTGTACAAGGATCTCGTCGGCTACACCGGCAGCAACAAGGTTCTTGGCAATGTGGCGCGTAGCATAGGCAGCGCTGCGGTCTACCTTGCTTGGGTCTTTGCCCGAAAAGGCACCGCCACCGTGTGCTCCTTTACCACCATACGTATCTACGATGATCTTCCTTCCGGTAAGGCCGGTGTCGCCGTGTGGCCCACCGATAACGAACTTGCCCGTAGGGTTGATATGGTATTCTATCTTGTCATTGAAAAGGTGTGCGTACTGCGGGTATTTCTTAACGATCCTCGGCACCAGTATTTCTATGATGTCTTTTTTGATCTTGGCGAGCATAGCTGGCTCCTCATCAAAATCGTCATGTTGTGTCGATACTACAATGGCATCGATGCGTACCGGCTTATTGTTATCGTCATATTCAAGCGTCACCTGGCTTTTCGCATCCGGACGAAGATATTTTATTTCATTGTCCTCACGGCGAAGTTCGGCAAGTTCACGAAGAAGGTTGTGCGAAAGGTTCAGTGCAAGGGGCATGTAGTCGGATGTTTCATTGGTCGCGTAACCAAACATCATGCCCTGGTCGCCCGCGCCCTGGTCTTCTTTGTTCTGGCGGTCCACGCCCTGGTTGATGTCCTGGGATTGCTCATGTATCGCTGAAAGCACACCGCACGAGTTGGCTTCGAACATATATTCGCTCTTCGTGTACCCGATCTTTTTGATCACATCGCGGGCGATCTGCTGTACATCAAGATATGTTTTAGATCTCACTTCACCGGCAAGGATCACCTGGCCTGTTGTAACAAGCGTTTCGCATGCTACCTTCGACTCCGGGTCGAAAGCAAGGAAATTATCGATCAGCGCATCAGAGATCTGGTCAGCAACTTTGTCAGGATGCCCTTCACTCACGGACTCCGACGTAAATAGATATGCCATTTGTGTATAGTTTAGCGGGAGGTAAGAGATGCAGCCGCTAAAGGGGAAGGAGTTCCTGCTTTAGCATTTTTTTTATGAGGTTGCAATCAGACAAATTTTTCCTCCGGGATTAAATCAGGGCAAAGGTATAAAACAGGAACGGAATAAAAAATCTCAAGATGTAAATAATTTAAACTTTTGCTTACTAAGGGTTAACCGGATGGTATAAAAATTAACCCCATTTTGAGGATACCAGGCTTCAGTGTTCCGCCTCCCGAAAACGATTTCTGTTAAAATTAAAAATTATGCTTGCATATATTGAAAATAGTGTCGAAGTTTGTTAAAGTCAAAATCGAGGAAAAATGAGCTTTATTACATGTCAATACCGTTGCTTTATGTGGAACCACTCCACAGGGGCCGTTATTGCATGATCATAGTCTTAAACCGACATAATCTGTAGAGGCCCCCGCAATAAATAGCAGGGGCCTTTTGTTTTAAAAATAATATATCAGTACAAAAATAATAAATATGAATACCGTTATCCGCACATCGTCACACCGTCAGCATATCTGTTTTACATGGATGTACTGTATGCGCGCGCCGTTGCCAAAAAGGATAACCCCATCTTAGTTTTTTAGAATTCAAATTCAGATAAGGTCCTTTGGCAACAGCGCTAAAGGGCCTTTTTTGTTACCGTTCAATCATTAATCATCAAAATCGCAGTTATGAAAACCAAGATCAACGTACTCGGATACACCGGCAACAACAGCCAGTTCGTAGTAAAGACCCTCAATGCCAACCTGAGGATGGACCAGAATGAAAAATACCCGGAACTCGAAGGCCCAAACCCTTACGAATACATCCTTGCCGGATTTGCCGGATGCATCAATGCTCTTGGCCAGGAAGTGGCGGCAGAGCAGGGTATCGCCCTACGCTCATTGCAGATAGAGATCACCGGCAGCCTTGAAAAAGACGGGCGTAAAGCACGCCCCGGCTTCAGGAACATTGAGATCACGCTCAAGCCCTCATCTGCCGCGCCGCTCGATGTGCTGCAAAACTGGATGAAGGAAGTACAGCAACGCAGCCCTGTATATGACACGCTGGTGAGCAATACTCCCGTACACCTGAACCTGTACAAAGAGTACACCTATAACTAAGGTTACTAACCCCGGAACACCTGCTTAGCCGGAATATGCGGCAGGTGTTTTATAAAGATATGTTTTAAGTTGTTTTATTTGTTTGTGAAAGAACTGCCTTCGGGCGGACCGGAGGCAGTTTCTTTTTTAAAAATCGTAAGTTATGGCCAAAAGGATCAACATAGTGCTATTCGGAATAGGAAATGCCGGCAGCGCGCTTATAAATAAAGTAGTAAAGGGACGCAAGGAACTCGTGCTGGAGCGAGATCTCGACCTAAGGTTCCCGGTAATTACGAATTCAACCGTGGCGTTCTTTGAGAAAGAAGGAGCCAACTATTCGTGGGAGGCCAATTTCATACAGTTCGCTATCCCTTTTAAACTGGAGGACGTGCTGTATTACCTCATGGAAAATAACGTTGAGAACCTCATTGCCGTAGATGCTACGGCAAGTGCCGCACTTGCTGTGGAATATCGCGACCTCATAAAAAGTGGTTTCAGTATCGTAACGATAAACGAAAGCCTGAATGACCTTCCGGGCGTAGCGAAAGGATTGCAGTTCCTGGCTGAAAGCAGAGGCCTGGAGTTTCGCCAGGTTGAAGGTGCCATAAGAGGAAAAGATGCTGCCGCCGATGCCCTTTTTGATGCTATATTGGATGTGGCGGAGAAAAAGAGTAAAGCGGCATAAAATATAAGTTTGTTTGGTTTGTTTGTTATTTGGAAGATCCCGGGTTGTGAGGCCCGGGATTTGATTTTTAGTAGACACGCCAATAGCCCCTCTCAAGAAGGGAACAGTTTCACCCGGATGTAGGCAGGCTGTACTATGTCGTTTAATTCGGTTCTGGGGTTGATTATGCATACAGGAGTCTTAAGAGATTAGGGGTGTGTTCATTTAACCTTTATCTTCTTTTTTTTCTCCACAATATCTGCATTCTCATCGTCCCATTCGCTGAAATGGAGATAATACCGGCCACCTTTCTTTATGACGCGCGATGCATCGGGTTCCTCGTCATTAAAGGTACGGGCTTCAGCAAGAGTGTTCCATTTTTTGCCATCAAAGCTCAATACATATATCGTGTGGCAGCAACCATGAGAATAGTAGGTTCCCATTATAATCTCTTCCCGGCCGTCCCCATTGATGTCGTCTAGTGGTTCAATGCTCATTCCATAGCACATCGATTCTGTAATGTCCGGGATGCCTTTCCCGAATTTAGCGGTCATATAGCATGTACCGCGCCCGCATTCAATGCTAAGCGAATCATTGGCTTCAACTACCCGGTCATATTGCACGGTAACACTGTCTTTTATTTTATCACCGTCAATGTCGCCAAGCAGGTGATGGCTGTGGAAGGTTTCTATCCTTTCACCTTCGGCCAAAAAAGTAAAGGCCGGGTCAACCCAAATTTTGTATACGGTGTTCTTCGGATTATCGATAACCGCCTCCAGCTTATAATATTTGCTGTTCCCATCGCATATTTTGGAATTGTTGACGGTTATGATGATCGAATCATTCTTTACCTTGGCTGATGCTGTATAGTTCCCGCAGTCTAATAAATGGAAATAGGTAACAGTGGTGATTTTGCCTTTCTCTCTTTTGATATCCAGGGTTTCATCCTTCTCCATTCTTTTGACGGCATCGCTTACAAATGTATCGTTGAGTTGGGATATGGTAATCGCAATTTGGTCGTTTGCGGTCAGGGTTTGCGCATTGATGCAGCCGGGCAGGCTGACAACCGAAAACAGCAGCAGCAATAATTGCAGGGTTTTCATAACAGGATAGCTGTTTTTGTGGTATCTGATCGCAACAACCTAAAATACTCCTTACTTATTTTCTACGACCTTAAAAACAAATATCTTACACTTGTTGGGCAGGTAGTCCACATTCGCTAAAAGTGTGGCGGCATTTTCGTTTGGCGTGGTTTCAAGCATTTTGCCGACAGGGAGTTTTACAACCGCATTGGCTATCGTACGGGCGCTTTCTACACCGTTCATGTTGTTGTTCACTGCTGACTTATCATTTTTAAAGCCGTTTACGTGCCATGAAATTTTCCTCATTTTGGTGTTCACGTGTTTCTTTCGGGCGAGGTGAAGGTGTACTTCCCCGCTATTGCCCTCCGGCTTCTCGGCTCTTTTCCAATAGTCCATGATGCCGCTCTCATTCCAAATGCCTTCTTCGGCATCTTCGATATCGGCAGCATCTCCGATCACGATTATGTGGAACTGGTTACGGTCTTCGGCAACAGATGCGTTTAAATAGGACTTGAATGTTCTCATTATTTATAAATAGGATTAGTATGTTCAAAACCCTATAGGGTATCTTTGGTAAATGTATAATTTTTTGAAGGTAAAAAGATATTTGCGAAATAGTATTTTATTCCCTTACTTTGCATTGTTCTTTTACACACTGATACGTTATCACGAAAGGCAGAGGGAATAGACCCTATGAAGCCTTAGCAACCCTTTATCTTTAAAGAAGGTGCTAAATTCTACCAAGCTTACGCGCGGATAGATAACACACGAAATACTTCACGGTATTTCCCACTCCATTTTTGATGACATATAGTAAAGTACACACGAACAAAATTTGCTCGTCGGGCTCATAACCCGAAGGTCACTTTTGATCATAGCTTTTTTTTTCGTGTATTTTTTCAGGTTTCAAAGGCGACTTTGAACGTTAAACTTTAAACTTTGAACTGACTTATGTTGAAAATACAACAAGCGATACGCGAAAGGATCCTCGTACTCGACGGCGCTATGGGTACCATGCTGCAGCGCCATAACTTTTCGGAAGAGGATTTCCGTGGGGAGCGCTTTAAGGATTTCCCGCATCCGCTAAAGGGCAACAACGACCTGCTTTCCCTTACCCAGCCCGAAGCCGTGAAGGATGTGCACCGCCAGTACTTTGCGGCAGGCGCCGACATCGTGGAAACCAACACCTTTTCCGGTACCACTATCGGGATGGCCGATTACCACATGGAACATTTGGTATACGAACTGAATTATGAGTCGGCTAAATTAGCCCGCGAGGCAGCGGATGAATTTACCGACAGGCCGAGGTTCGTCGCCGGTTCAATAGGGCCTACCAACCGTACCGCGAGCATGAGCCCCGATGTAAATGACCCCGGTTTTAGGGCAGTAACGTTCGATGATCTGCGTATTGCCTATAAAGAACAGGTAAAAGCGCTGATCGATGGCGGTGTGGACGTGCTTTTGGTAGAGACCATATTCGACACACTGAATGCAAAGGCTGCTTTATTTGCCATTGAAGAAATAAAGGACGAGCTGGATATTGACATCCCTGTAATGGTAAGCGGTACGATTACCGACGCTTCGGGGAGAACATTATCAGGACAAACGGTGGAGGCTTTCCTTATTTCCATATCACACTTGCCGCTATTGAGCGTGGGCTTTAATTGTGCCCTTGGCGCCGACCAGCTCAAGCCCTACCTGAAACGCCTGGCGCACAATACGTCGTTCAGCATATCGGCGCATCCTAATGCAGGATTGCCCAATGCCTTTGGCGAATACGACCAGACACCCGCAGAAATGCAGCAGTTGATAAAAGAATATTTAGACGACGATCTGATAAATATTATAGGCGGTTGTTGCGGAACGACACCGGAACACATTCGTTTAATTTCAGAGGTCTCTTCTAAATATAAGCCGAGAAAGTTGTCGGTTGTCGGTTGATGGTTGTCAGATGTACCAGTTAACCGGAATTATTATCTCAAAGAAAATAAATGGATTATATAAAATTGGATGTTTGGATAGAATCAAGAAAACTGGCAAACATTATTTACAATATATCGAAGCCATTTCCAAAGGAAGAAACATATGGTATAACCAACCAAACGAGAAGGTGTGCTGTTTCTATACCATCAAACATTGCTGAGGGATGCGGCAGGCAAACAGCGAAAGATACTATTCAGTTTCTCCATATTTCACGAGGGTCTTTGTATGAATTGGAAACACAATGCTTTATAGCATTAGATCAAAAATATATTGCTGATGAGCAATTCAACCAAGTGTTTGAATTGATACGATCATGCAAAAGGTTGCTGAACGGATTTATTAATTATTACAAAAAGCTGTAAGATGTACGAGGACAAATCCGATAACCATCAACTGACAACCGACAACCGTTATCTGCGTTTGTCCGGACTTGAGCCACTAATAGTGACTTCGGAAAGTAATTTTATTAACGTGGGTGAGCGTACTAACGTTACGGGATCTCGTAAGTTTTTAAGGTTGATAAAGGAGGAAAAATATGAAGAAGCACTGGATGTTGCCCGTGCACAGGTAGAGGGCGGCGCGCAGATCATTGACATCAATATGGACGAGGGGATGCTCGACGGCGTGTATGCCATGACAAAGTTCCTTAACCTGATCGCTGCCGAGCCGGACATTGCGCGAGTTCCTGTGATGATCGACAGTTCCAAATGGGAGATCATCGAGGCTGGCCTGAAGGTAACGCAGGGCAAAAGTGTGGTGAACTCCATCAGCCTGAAAGAAGGCGAGGCTGCATTTATCGACCATGCTAAAAAAGTGAAGCGTTATGGCGCTGCCGTGATCGTAATGGCTTTTGACGAAGAAGGCCAGGCCGATACCTACCAAAGGCGCATTGAAATATGCGAACGATCGTATGACATATTAGTAGAAAAAGTAGGTTTCGCACCGGAAGACATCATCTTTGATCCTAACATTTTCCCCGTAGCCACCGGGATGGAAGAGCACCGTACCAACGCGCTCGACTTTTTCCTGGCAACCAAATGGATACGCACCAACCTACCCTACGCCCATGTGAGCGGTGGGGTAAGCAATGTATCGTTCTCTTTCCGCGGAAATGACAGGGTGCGTGAAGCCATGCATTCGGCCTTCCTGTACCACGCCATTCAGCACGGCATGGACATGGGTATCGTAAACCCTGAAATGCTGGAGGTGTACGACGAGATAGACAAGCAATTGCTGGAACATGTAGAGGACGTGCTACTTGACCGCCGTGATGATGCTACCGAAAGGCTTTTGGCATTCGCCGAAAACGTAAAGGGTGATGCAAAGGGCAATGAAAAGCAGGCGCAGGAATGGAGGTCGCTTTCAATACAGGAGCGCATCACGCATGCCCTTGTAAAAGGTATCGATGAGTTCATAGAGATCGATATCGAAGAGGCACGTCAATTGGCGGCCAAACCCATTGAGGTAATAGAGGTCAACCTCATGGCCGGCATGAACGTGGTAGGCGACCTTTTTGGGAGTGGCAAGATGTTCCTGCCCCAGGTAGTGAAATCGGCGAGGGTAATGAAAAAAGCAGTGGCGTATCTGCTTCCGTATATCGAAGCTCAAAAGGATGGGCGCTCTTCGAGCGCCGGACGCGTGCTCATGGCTACTGTTAAGGGCGATGTGCACGACATTGGTAAAAATATCGTTGCGGTGGTTTTGGGCTGCAACAATTTCGAGATAATCGACCTTGGTGTGATGGTGCCGCCTGAAAAGATTATAGAGGTCGCTGTCAGGGAACAGGTGGACATCATTGGCCTTAGCGGGCTTATCACGCCATCATTGGATGAAATGGTGTATCTCGCTAAAGAGATGGACAAGCTCAATATCAGCATCCCGATCATGATAGGAGGGGCTACTACATCGCGCGCGCATACTGCCGTGAAGATAGCGCCGCAATACCGTGAGACCGTAGTGCATGTCAATGATGCCTCCCGTGCGGTAACCGTGGCGGGCAATCTTTTGAACGCAAATACAAAAACCGAATATGCAAAAGGCCTGCGCGAAGAATATGATAAGCTTCGTGAAGGCTACTTGAACCGTTCGCGCGACAAGGATTTCCTGACCATTGAGGAAGCCCGGAAAAACAAATTGCAATTGGATTTCGACCCCGTAAAGCCGAACTTTATCGGGACACGGACCATTTACCCGAAGCTGGAAGAACTGGTGCCCTATATCGACTGGACGCCGTTTTTCCAGACGTGGGACCTGCATGGCAAATACCCCCGTATCCTTCAGGATGAGGTAGTAGGCGAGCAAGCCAAAGTACTTTTCGCGGATGCGCAGGAAATGCTGAAGCAAATAGTAGATGAAAATTGGTTTGAGGCAAAGGGAGTCTACGGTATATTCCCTGCAAATAGCGTTAATGATGATGATATTGAATTGGAAAGATTTAAATTTTTGAGTTTACGCCAACAATCAAAAAAAACGGCAGGCGCACCAAACATCGCGTTGGCTGATTTTATCGCGCCTAAAGATTCCGGCAAGCAGGATCACATGGGGGCTTTTGCAGTTACTACAGGTTTTGGCGTGGATGAAAAAGCGGCTGAATTCGAAAAGAGCCACGACGACTATAATTCCATTATGGCAAAGGCTTTGGGGGACCGTTTGGCCGAGGCATTCGCCGAATATTTACATGAAAAGGTACGAAAGGAGATATGGGGCTATGCATCGGATGAAATACTATCCAACGACGACCTGATAAAAGAAGAGTACCAGGGTATACGTCCCGCGCCGGGCTATCCTGCCTGCCCCGACCACCTCGAAAAGAAAACCATCTGGCAGTTGCTCGATGTGGAGAACCAGATAGGTATAAAGCTTACCGAAAGCCTTGCCATGTGGCCGGCATCATCAGTGTCAGGGTATTACTTCGCACATCCGCAGAGCAAGTATTTCGGCCTTGGTAAAATAAAAGAAGATCAGGTGACGGACTATGCTAAACGACGCAACATAAGCACTGAGGAAGCCACAAAATGGCTGAACCCTAATATAGCAGATTAAAGCCTGCTAATCCAGAAGGGGGGAAAATAGGTAACGGCTATTCGACATGATAAAATATGATGAAATACGAGAATAAGAATATTAACCATAATAATTCCCCCTTTGGGGGTTAGGGGGCTATGAAAGTAACCGAACATATAGATAACGCCAACGGCAAATGCCTTTTTTCCTTTGAGATACTGCCTCCTCTAAAGGGGCAGAACATCCAGTCCATATTCGACAGCATCGACCCGCTGATGGAATTCAACCCGCCTTTCATCGATGTGACCTACCACCGCGAGGAATATGAATACCGTGAGTTGCCAAGCGGCCTGCTGGAAAAGCGCATCGTAAAGAAACGTCCTGGTACGGTGGGCATCTGCTCAGCGATACAGAATAAATATAACCTCGATGCTATTCCGCATATCCTTTGCGGCGGATTTACCAAAGAGGACACCGAGAACTTCCTGATCGACCTGGATTTTCTTGGCATACAGAATGTAGTGGCCCTGCGCGGCGATGCTGTAAAAAGCGAGATATATTTTAAACCGGAAAGAGAAGGCAACCACTACGCGACCGAACTGGTGTCGCAGATCGATAACCTGAATAAAGGTATTTATTTGGACGACCACCTGCTGAATACCTCGGCTACGAACTTCTGCATCGGGGTGGCAGGTTATCCCGAAAAGCACATGGAAGCACCCAGCCTGGATAGTGACATTTATTTTTTAAAGCAAAAGATAAAGAACGGTGCCGCCTATATCGTGACGCAGATGTTCTTCGATAATAAGAAATTCTTTGATTTTGTAGATAAGTGCAGGAGGGAAGGCATTACGGTACCCATTATTCCGGGACTCAAGCCCATCTCCACAAAAAAGCAGCTCAACCAGATCCCGCACCGCTTTAAGGTCGACCTGCCGGACGACCTGATCATGGCGGTTGTTAAGGCTAAGGATAACGATGCCGTGCGCCAGATAGGCATTGAGTGGTGTACACAACAGAGCAGGGAACTGGTAGCCGCAGGCATACCGGTACTGCATTATTATTCAATGGGCAAGCCGGACAACATTAAGGCGATCGCAAAAGAGGTGTTTTAAACTATCCTGAAAGGGTATATAGTAACCTGGGCATAATGCTCCGGATCATTGCATTGAAGGACATACCATAACGATGCAATAAAAAGATGCATAATGCAGTTGTATAGTACGACCAAACCAAACCATCATGCGCCAAATACTACTTTGGGCAATGCTCATCATTAGCACTGCCATGTTCGCACAGGACTACCCATTTCTTTCTGCCACAAGCAAAAGGATTTACATGAGTGATTATGCAGATCACCTTAATGCGTTCCCAAAGGAGACCAGGGACAGCCTTATCAATAACACGGTATCATTTAAAGAAAACGGCACACGTTACAACAAAGCGTATTCCGACTCCATCGCCAAAGCAAAGGACTTTTACCGGTATACCACCAGAGTATATAAAGATACTATTGCCAAAACCTATACCTATGTAATGCACTGGCGCACCGATGCCGAAATGGAGGCCGACGGCAAGGCATTCCAAAAAAGCAGTGAAGAGGATGAGGAGAACCGTAAGAAGCTAATGGGCTCGAAGCTGGACGAACTGGCACTTACGGACATGGACGGGAATACGCATACGCTCGAAACCCTTGCCGGCAAGATCATCGTCATCGATTTTTGGTTTGTCAACTGCTCAGCCTGCATTCAGGAGATGCCGGAGCTTAATAAAATGCGTGAGAAGTTTGGTACGGACAATGTTGCTTGGTTTGGCATAACGTTCGATAAAAAAGAAAAGGTAACAAAGTTCCTGGAAAAGGTAAAATTCGATTTTACGCTGATTCCTGAAAGCCAGCATTTAGTAGACCGTTTCGGGATAAAATTCTTCCCCACAACACTTATAATCGATTCTGATCACGAAATTGTTTATACCGGCAAACTTGGCGGGATGTCGGGCCGGGCGGATGAGATCAGCAAGGCCCTGAAAAAAGTGATAAAGAAGGAAAAGAAACGAAAAAAAGTAAGCGTTACGGCAGGCCCGGTGGAAAGGGTAGAATAGCTTTTTATCGTAATTCACTATATTGTCATCAAAGCATAATAATTTTCCTATTTTTGGGCAAACCAATGGATCATGCCTAAAAAAATAGCCCTTGCTGCCATTGTTGCAGCGCTGATTGGCCTATATACTGAATTGATGCTCACATCGCTGGGCCTGCCAGGATGGAAATATTACATTAAGGATCTTTTCACTTCGCTCAACCTTGGCTATTTGGGTGTTGAGAACAGGTTTGATGAAATAAACTACATCAACCTGTTTTTCTATGCGCTGCTGCTTACCGGAGGATCCCTCTATCTCTTAAGCAGTAAGGAAACCCGCCTCGTGCGTTATGTCATTTCAATGATATTCCTCTCAAAATGCATAAGGGTTTTCTTTATGGTCATCTACATGCCCTTCAGCGTCAAATGGATGATCCAGGGCTGGAACTCCGCCATCATGCTAATATACCTGGCGTGGCACCTATTGTGGGTATGGCTGTGCTGGAAAGCGCTCAAATATTTCAGGGATACCAAAGAAATAGCGGTGATCAAGAAACAGTATGGTGATCTGGAGCAGGATATTATTTCCGAATCGTCACGCTGGCAGCGCCTTTTTAACCTTATTGCCGACAGCGTTACGTTTGTCGTTATACTGTTCCCCATACTGGAATCGTTCGTACATATTGATGCAGTACGCGAATTCCTTACACCGATGGGAGATACATTAGGGGCGCGCCTGGTGCTGTATTTCATAGTTGTAATTATCCAGATCATTTATTATATGTTCTTTGAAGGCTTGTTGCAGGCAACGCCCGGCAAGATGCTTACCGAAACAAGGGTCGTGACAGATACCGGCGAAAAGCCTTCTTTCAGCAGAATGTTTTTGCGTACGGTTTCAAGGTTCGTGCCCTTCGAGTCACTGTCGGTGCTTTTTTCAAGAGGCTGGCATGATGACTGGTCGGAGACTTATGTGGTGCGTGAAAAGCGCGAGGGTGTGAACGGGGGCTGGTATTTTTTCATTTTTCCGGTATTTTTATTCATCGGGTTGTTTGGGTATCTTGGAATGGAATCGTATAAGAAGCACAAGATAGAGCAGCGGGAAGAAGAACGCTTTGAAGAGAGGAAGGAGCGGATAGAAGGAACTTTGGGTAAACTCACTACCGACCACGTAATTACGATCAGTAAAGGCCATGGTGACCAGATATTCATGAAGCCTGAAAAGATCGGTAAAGATGCGATCACTTTTATATATACGAGTGGAGGCTATGCTTCTGGCCCCGTTGATGCGCAGCGCGAAGTCGAGGCTATCTTTGTTGAGGAGGCAGAGCTGTTGGAACGTGTAACCCTTACAAGAAAAGAACTTTCGGAAGGCATCCTGAAACAATACGACCCCAAAGTAAGCAACGAGTACAGCTATAAAGGCACTGCCGATCTGCTGCAAGACGGCAACAGCTACTATATCATTGACATTGTACAATGGTTCGCCCCAAACATAGCGATCGATAATTCATATATGTCCAGCTCTGACGGAAGCGAAATATCCATAAACCTTAAAAATTTCGGCTGGGGTGCCGAGCTGATAAAGGTAGAGAACAAAGGTGATGACATAGATTGGGGACAATTGCCTGTAACGCTTCGCAATGACTCTGAATATACTAACAATACACAAATAACCGGTAAGGGAGATGGCATCGACGTCATTGATGCCGACCTTTATGTGAGGGATACTCTGGGAAGGATACAGGTGTATAACATCAAAGGCGAGGCGGATGAGATCGGGGAGCTTAAAATGACAAGGATAAAGTAATGCGTGAACTCATAAAATATCTTTGTATAATGCTTGTTGCTGCAGCTGCTTTTGCCCAGGAAACGCCTAACGGCAAGTTCAGTGTGGATGCCAGTTACTTTTACGGTAACATCATACCGCACCGGAAGTCGATACAACACCTGATCACCGAACATCCTGTTGGGATAATGATAGGTTTCAACCGCAAGACCTTTGGCGATCAGCGCTGGCAGTCGGGATACAATTACCCTGACTATGGTTTTTCTTTCCATTACCAGGACATGCGCAACGAAACGCTGGGCGAGATGTTCGGGCTGTATGGGCATTATAACTTTTATTTCCTAAAGAGACGGCTGATGTTCCGCGTAGGGCAGGGTGTCGCCTACAATACCAACCCGTACGACCGCGATACTAACTTCCGGAATTATGCCTATGGTATGCACCTGATGCCATCGACCTACTTTATGCTGAACTATACTAAACCGGATCTTTGGAAAAATGTTGGCGTTCAGGCAGGGCTTACGTTCATCCATCATTCCAATGCCAGCATGAAAGCGCCCAATACCAGTACCAATACCCTTGCGGTAAATGTTGGCCTTAACTATACCTTCGGGCGGAGTGAGGAATACCGATATATTTCGGAAAACGATACCATAAAATATAGCGAACCCATCAAATTCAACTTTGCTTTCAAAGGCGGGGTTAATGAGAGCGACATCATTGGCAGCGGACAATATCCGTATTACGCGCTCTCTGTATATGCCGATAAGCGGTGGAGCCGAAAGAGCGCGTTCCAGTTTGGGGCTGAGGTCTTTTGGCCGGAATACCTGCGGGAACACATACGGTTCAAGTCCATCGCCTACCCCGAAGAAAATGTGGATGGCGATACGGATTACCGCAAAGTGGGTGTATTCATCGGGCACGAGCTTTTCATCAACAGCCTTTCTATAGAGGCGCAGGCGGGGTATTATGTATACGCGCCATTTGATACCACTGGAATGCTATACCAGCGCATTGGGGCCAAGTATTACATCAGTGATAGGATTTTCAGTACGATAGGATTAAAGACACACGGCGCCAAAGCTGAAGTTATGGAAATGGGGGTAGGGATACGATTATGAGATTTATGAATTATAAATTACGGATCACGATCTTTACTTTGTTGTTGGGGGTGTTCTGCTCTTGCAATAACGACCTCGCGCCCGAATGCTTTACGGCCAGGGGCGATGACGTTACGTACATTACCGATGTTGAAGCCTTCAGCAGCATCCATATTTCACCGGGTATCGAACTGGTAATTAAACAGGGGCCGGAGCAGAAAGTGACCATCGCCACGGGGGAGAACATTAAGCAATACCTTTCGGCAGAAGTGAAGAATGGTGAATTGTGGCTGGAAAATGCCAACAATTGTAACTGGGTGCATACCTACAAGACCACGACCGTTTATGTGACCACTCCCAACCTGGAGCGCATCTATTCGGCATCACAGTTCGCGGTAAAGTCAGATGGCGTACTGGCATTCCCAAACCTCTCCCTGCAGTCGGGTATTTTCAGCGAAACCGCTTCGGGTACTTTTGAACTGAATGTGGATTGTACCAACCTTACCGTTGAGGACAACCAATCGGCTTATTACGTTATAACGGGTTCTGTAGAAAACCTTGCAGTGCAGTTCTACTCCGGCGATGCCCGATTTGATGGACGTAACCTGGAAGTGCAAAACCTGCAGGTCTTCCACCGCAGTTCCAATGACATTATCGCTAAAGTTCAGCAGCAGGTTACGGGCACGCTTTATTCCACGGGAAATTTAGTGCTCAAAAACCAGCCGCCGGTTGTTAATGTGGAACGACTGTACAGCGGCAGGGTGGTTTATGATTGATATGGTTTTATACAAGTGAAGCTACACCTATCGCTTGGAGAGAGTGGGAAGAGGTCATAAAAAAGCCGTTGCATTGCAACGGCTCTATAGTATTTTATCCATGTTCAGGAGTAGGCTGTCAACTGACAACCATCAAACGGCAACTCTATTTCTGGTCCTTCTTCTCCTTCTTTTTAAACAAATCCTTCACGGCATTCTTCACGCCTTCCTTCGCTTTCTCTTCCACCTGTTGCTTCACTTCCTGGTTGGTAGGAGTTTTGGTAGTACCGGTTGAGTCCTTTTTTGTATTTAGTGGGTTCTTGTTGCCGGCCAAAATATTGCCCAAAACTTCTTTGCCCTTGTCCTGCGCCTGATTCACGTATTTGTCTTTTTGCTGCTGTACAAGCTGCGTAGTAAGGCTGGTAACGGATTTGCTGAGGTCAGTGCTTACTTTAGGGTTCTTAAAGTTGCCGGTGATCACTGCATTTACAGGGATGCTGATCTTACTTCCATCGGTTTTTAAGGTAGCCAGCAGCTTATTCACTTCGGTGCCAAGGTATTTTGCAGGAACATCAAAGCCTACATTGTAGCTCATTGTCTGGTCAAAACCGTGCTGCCCGCTGATGTTGATGGCAATGTCCTGGTACTTGAGGGTGAACGGCTTGATGTTCACTTTACCGTTCTCAAAAGTAAGACCGATCTTTTGGTTCAGGTTCAGCTTGCTCAGGTCAAGGAACTTCAGGTTACTTGTCAGCGCTGTCAGTACTTTTGACTTTTCCGGATTGACCGATGTCGAAAGTAGCTGACCCATCAGGTCGCCGGTCATAGTGGTAAGGTTTGGCGTCATCTCTTTCGGGTCCAGGCTACCGGAGAATTTAACCGTGGTATTCAGTTTTCCGGTAATGATGTCGGCGATCGGCGCTATGGACTTCAGCATTTCCAGTTGCGTGAACGACTGCGTGATGTCCACACTGTTCAGCGAAAGGTCCATGGCAAAGGTAGGTGTAGCGCCTTTGGTAGATACATTACCGCTGGCCGCGATGAGCCCTCCAAAGATATTGGTCTTTAGGTTCTCGATCTTTACCGCTTCATCCTTTATGATCATTTTTCCCGAAACATCCTTCAGGTTCAGGTTGTCATACACCACCGTATTGGCTCTGGCCGTAATGGTGCAGTCCAGGAACGCGGGGATCTTTACAGCATCGCCGGTCGTTGTTTTCTTTACCGTTTCACCATCCTCTTTTTTGGTGGTTGTTGTTTTCGTTTCCGGAGCCATGAAGTCGGCGACCTCGAGTTTGTTGGAATTCATGTTGAAATTGCCCTTCAGCACCTGGTCTTTAAAGATAAATCCGTAAAAGTTGTCCAGCGTACCGGTCACCGAAATATCCGATCCGCCAGTTTTGGCATCGAAACGGCTCAGGGTAATGCGGCTTGGGTTAAAGGCCACGTCCGCCTGGTTAATAACGATAGGCTTTGCCAGCCCGTCACCCGAATAGTTGAACCCGCTTAGGCTGATAGTACCATTATTCTGTATTTTTTCATATTCGCTTTTCTCTACCGACTGCATATCAAATTTTGTTTCTACATCTGCCTTCAGCATACCCGATAGCGGCATGTCCAGCTTTACAGGGTAGGCTTTGCCAAAATTAGTCAGGTTTACGGTGCCTTTAAGCTTTGCGTCGACCAATGGGTTCTCTATAATGTTCTTTATACTGGCACTGGCATCGAACACGTCCTGGTCAATGCGGAAGGACAGCTTGTCAAGGTTTACATAAGTATCGTTCAATACGCCGGTCTCGTTAATAATCTTAGTGTCGATCACGATATTCTCTACCGATTTTGGCAGGTCGGAATATTTGAAGGATGCATTGTTCGAAGCGATCGCAATGTTGAATTTCGGAACGCTGTTATCGCTGTTAAGGCCGTTCACTTTTCCGTTGATGGTAAAGTCGCCTTCGGTTTTTACATTGGCAAGGTTGCCCGAATAGGCTTCGGGTATCAGCCCCAAAAAGTTCTTGAACGATGAGGTAGGCGTTTTAAAGGTCAGGTCAAATTGCTGGCCGGTCTCCAAAAGGCCCACGCTTCCGTCAAACTCCAAGGGCAACTGATTGATGAGCGCCTTATTGTTCTTGAACGTGTAAATGCTTTTGTCAAGGTCAAGGCCCAATACCGCGTCAAGGCTCAGTGCCACGTTGCGCATGTAGTTGGTCTTGTCCATGTCGAGCGAAAGTTTCGCTGTAGTTTTGGTATCAAGGTCGAGTTTGCTTGCCGCGAAGTTGCCTTTGCCTTCGTGGTTCAGGCTGTCGATCACCATTTTTATTTTGGAACGCTCGTCATAATATTTAAAACGCAGGTTCTCAATCTTGTAATCCTGTACGCTTAGCGCAAAAGGCTTACTCTCTTTATCGTCTTTCGGTTTTTCCTTATCATCTTTTATGGCGATGTCAAAATTGCCAACACCGTCCTTATTGAAAAGGATATTGATAACACCGTCCTTCGTGCTAAACGACTCTACGTTCATAGGTTCGCCTTCGCCCTTAAAAAGTTCCTTGATGGACATGTCCAGGTTCAGCTGGCCCATGTATACCAGAGTATCGCCGGCGAATGGCGCCTTGTTGATAATGCTCAGCTTATCTACGGTCACGCTCGCTTTTGGAAAACTGCTGAACAGGCTCAGGCTAACGTCCTCAAACGCCACGGTGGCATCCACCTGCTCGTTAATGGCTTTGGCGACCATCTCTTTTATCTTATTCTTAAAAAGGAAAGGCGCTGCGGCCAGTGCGATTATTAGAACAAGGAGGATAATTCCCGTCCATTTGAGGATCTTCTTAACCATAATTCAATTTTGTAATATTTGCCTTAAAGGTAGTAGTAACAGCTTAATTTTTCAAGTATAAAATATAAAAACCACATAGTCACATAGTTTATTGTTGCCTCACACATTTTCATTAGGTTTTAAAGGGCTACATAGTTGAAGCAATGCCTCAAAACTAAGTGTTCTGTCTCTTCCTGAATGTCTAAAGCTATTAAACCTATGTTCCTATGTGGTTAAATTTATTCCCGTTAAGACCTTACCTGATAGTTATCTCATACGGCATGATGGCCTGGACGCCCCTAAGCTGGCTTACCCTCCTTATGCGCTCTATCATCTGGTAATTTTGTTCGCCCACCTCTTCCTTAATGAAATCTTCTTTGGTTTTGGCAAAAGGCATCCCGGTAAGGTTGGCCAGTATCTTTTCGAAGTTTATCTCATATTCCGGGAAGTCAACCGTCCTGTAGGTCTTTATCTTAGCAAGTTTGGCAGCATATTTCACGGCATCGTCAAGCCCGCCCAGTTCGTCTACCAATCCTTTTTCCAGAGCCTCGGCACCGGTCCATACACGGCCCTGTGCAATGGCATCCACCTGTTCAAAGCTCATTTTCCTGCCTGCTGAAACGCGGTTTACAAAGGTGGAGTATATTTTTTCCACACTCTGCTGTATGATCTCGCGGGTTGCGGGCTGCAGCGGCGTGAACACGCTATACCCCGAAGCATTGCTGTGCGTTTTTACCTGCTCGGTGTGTATGCCCACCCTGCCCGAAAGCTCAGTAAGGTTGGGAAGTACGCCAAATACGCCTATCGATCCGGTTATGGTGCCCGGCTCGGCAAAAATGCGGTTGGCGCCGCACGAAATGTAGTACCCGCCCGATGCGGCATAGTTGCCCATAGAGACCACTACAGGTTTTTTCTTCTTGGCAAGTTCTACTTCCCTCCATATCAGTTCCGATGTCAGCGCGCTTCCTCCCGGTGAGTTTACGCGGAGCACAATGGCTTTCACTCTGTCATCCTCAAGTGCGGCTTTGAACGATTCGCGCATCGGGTCTTCGCCAATGCTGGTCAGGCTGCCTTCGCCGCCGGTAATTTCGCCCTGGGCATAAATGATGGCAATGTCATCCTTGGCATCCGGGAATACATCGTTAAGGGATGTAGCGGTCACGTAGTCAAGTATGTCTACTGAGTTGTAATCTTCCCCTTTCTTAACCTTCAGCGCCTTTTTAATGCCGCTCTTATATTCATCTTCATAGCCTATCTTATCGACAAGGTTATGCTGCTTAGCCAGTTCGGGCGTGCGGCCGTTAAGGTTTTCGGCAATGCTGTTCAGGCTGTCCAGCGATATCTTGCGGCTTTTGGAAATGTCTTGTGCTATAGATCCCCATATGCTGTTGAGCATCGAGGTGATCTGCTCGCGGTTCTCAGGGCTCATCTCATTGGCAAGGAACGGCTCTACGGCGCTTTTGTATTTGCCATGGCGTATCACTTCCATCTTAATGCCGGTTTTTTCCTGAAGGTCTTTAAAGAACATCACTTCCGATGAAAGTCCCTTGAAATCCACCTCTCCAATAGGGTTGAGGTACAGCGTATCGGCTACTGAGTTGAGGTAGTAGTCGCTTTGCGAATAATTATCGGCATACGCCACTACGAACTTTTTCGAGGTCTTAAAATCCTCCAATTGGTCGCGTAGCGATTTCAGCTGTGCAATGCCCAGCATGCTCATGTTGTTGGTTATCGAAATGCCCTTTATGCGCTTGTCATCCTTGGCCGCCTTAATGGCTTTCAGCACGTCGGTCAGGCCTTCTTTCGGCTCGGAGTTCAGGAAGCTGTATTCGTCATTATAAAAGCTGCCGGAGTAGTCTTCGGTTACTTTGCTCAGGTCGAGTTCTATCACCGAGTTGTCTTTTACCTGTACGGTATCCTTATCGCTGCCACCTGCTGCAATGCCAATAAGCAAAATGATGATAAAGAACAAAAAGCAAAACAGGAACAGGCCCACAAGCGTGGCCAGTACATTTTTTAAAAACTGCATATGTATTTACTATTTAGATATGTAATAAGTAGCAAAACTAATCAATATGTTACAATGCCATGGAGTTTTTAAATTGTCTGCCACGAATTATATAATTATCCAAATATGAGTATCCTAAATGGTTCGTGTTTTAAGCATAAAAAGTAGAAATTAGTGGGATTTGTGTAATTCGTGCTGAACTTTCTCATTCTTCAAACTTATCAACAACACACTGTCACACCCGAATGTTTGCTTACTTTGCATCCTATGAAATTCCAAAATACCGCCATCTTATCCCTGGGCAGCAACATGGGCGACAGGCTTGCCAACCTGCAATGGGCGATCAATGCCATTCATGCTAAGATCGCCACGGTTACAGCCGTTTCAGGCATCTATGAGAATCCCACATTTGGGTTCGAGGGCGATGATTTTTACAACTGTGCCATTACGGTGCACACCTCCATAAGCGCCCGCGAACTGCTCAATGCACTCCTTACAGCTGAGCTTGAGGGCGGAAGGGTGCGCAGCGCTACCGAAAGGCACACCTCGCGCACAATCGACATTGATATCATTTCCTTTAACAATGAAGTGATAGAGGAGGAGCACCTGCACATCCCCCATCCGCGGATGCAGCAGCGCAATTTTGTACTGATGCCCATGCGCGATATCGCCCACGACTGGATACACCCGGTTTTGAACAAAGATGTAAATGCCCTGATAGCCCAAAGCGGCGACACCAACCGTTGCGATCTCGTGATGCAGCTGGCCGCGCCATTGGCCGCCATGCAGCCGCACACCTTCAATTATATTGCCATAGAGGGGAATATTGGGGCGGGAAAGACAACCCTGGCCGGAAAAATATCAGAAGACTTTAACGCCAAGCTGATATTGGAACGCTTTGCCGATAACCCATTCCTTCCTAAATTTTATAAAGACCAGGCGCGGTATGCGTTCTCTCTCGAAATGTCCTTCCTGGCCGACCGCTACCAGCAGCTGAGCGACGACCTCGCGCAATTCGACCTGTTCCGCGATTTTGTCGTGGCCGATTACCATATTTTCAAATCGCTCATCTTTTCAAAAGTCACGCTGGGCGAGGATGAGTATCGCCTGTACCGCAAGCTGTTCGATATCATGTATAAAGAGATGCGCAAGCCGGGATTGTACGTATACCTGTACCAAAGCACTGACCGCCTGCTGCACCACATCAGGATGCGCGGACGAAGCTACGAGCAGGACATTAAGGCCGATTATCTCGAAAGCATCAACCAGGGTTATCTGGATTACATTAAGTCGCAAACAGGCCTTAATGTATTGATCATCGATGTGACCGACCGTGATTTCGTGAATAGCCAGGAGGATTACATTTGGCTATTGGAACAGATCAACGCTAAAGTGACAAGGTGATCTTAACAGCACATTTTCACAAGATGGATTAAAGATTTAGTAAATGACTAAATTTTAACGGATTAAAATTTAACCACATAGATACATAGCTCTTAGCTGACGCGCATAAAATGTAATTGAGCGGTATAGAGCCTGAAGCTTCGCTTCACTATGTTTCACTATATCCACTTATGTTAATGAAGAACTATAAAACTATGTGCCTATGTGGTTAAATTTAATTAGCGAAGGCCATGTAAATCAGGATTTCCGTATATTTACAAAACATCGATCAATACCAACCAATGGAAGAACTAAAACCGGAAGGCTACTCCGAATCGGGAACCCCAATTTATAAGTACGAAGCTCTTGACCGCGACATTGAGCCTGTTATGGGCGATGCCGATACCGTGTCCCATATTGATGAGCACCTGGAGCGTTTTTTTGACGATGAGGATATTACCGTGTTCCACGAGATCATTTCTGACAAGGTACATATCGACATCTATATGATAAAGGCTAATGAAGAGCGTGACTTCCACATATTGCTTACCTCAGGCCTTAGTAGCCTGCCGATGAATGTGCCGGAGGGTGCAGAGGATCTCGCTTATGCCGAAATATATGCCCTGTTGCCGGCGGACTGGAAGCTGTCACAGGAGGACTTTGAAAATGAAGATAATTACTGGCCCATCCGCCAGCTGAAAACGCTAGCCCGTTTCCCGCATCTTTATGGCACGTGGATAGGCGAGGGGCATACCATAGCCAACGGTAACCCTCCGCAGCCGATGTCTGATAATTGTAACTTTGAAGGCGTTATCCTGCTGGCAGGTTATACCATGAGTGAGGAGTTTACCTTTATCGATACCGGCGACAAGGTGATCAGCGTGCTATCCATGGTCCCACTGTATGCCGAAGAGATGGACTATAAGCTGAAAAAAGGCAGGGATGCACTGATGGAGAAGTTTGATAAATACAACATCGGCGAGATCATAGATATCCACCGGAAGAATACCTGTAAGAAGAAATTCGGGTTATTTTAGTAATAATAGCATTCCTTGACCGACTTACACCATACAGGGTCCCCTGTGTGGTTTTTTATTTTGATAAAATGTATAAGTATATTGTTTTTGATTTTGACGGAACGCTTGTCGATTCCCGTGCCGCTTTCCTCTCTCTGTATAATGAAATAGCGCAGGAACGTGGTTACCTCCTCATGACGCCCGGAAACGTAGGGCAGCTGCGCGGCATGAGCATCCCTGAAAGGTGCAGGTCCTTAAATATACCAATGTACAAGCTGCCCTTTTTGGTGGCTGAAGCGTTACGTAAATATAAAGCCATCATCCCTACACTTAAGTTCAACACAGGAATAATAGAGATGCTTGGGGAGCTTTCTGATAAGGGAATACCATTCGCATTGCTTTCCTCTAATTCCAAAGCCAACATTGAGGAATTCTTCGCGTTGTACCAAATTAAAGTCGAAGACATTTATACTTCAGGCAAAATTTTCGGGAAGGACAAAATGCTGAAGCGGTTCCTTAAAGATAAAAAACTCAAAGCCTCAGAAATAGTATATGTAGGCGACGAATCGCGCGATGTCATTGCCTGCAAAAAAGCTGGTGTGCAGGTCGCCTGGGTCAGCTGGGGATACGATGCCGAAGCTGCCGTTACACAACACTCCCCTGATCATATTATCCATCACCCTTCAGGACTATTGGAAATTATAAAAGGTGCGGGATAACGCACCTTTTATAATTTGTTCGATTAGTTAAATTCGTGGCTGGTACCTTTATCGCATCAGCGAAAAGTGCCCCCTTATTTCCGGTGTGGCATCATCAATTTTTACCACATACCAGTAATCGGTAGCGGGTAGTGGTGCGCCATTATGGGTGCCATCCCAACTGCGGTTCCTGCGGCTCAGTTGCGTTATGAGCTTGCCGTATCGGTCAAAAATATCAACGGTAGCCTCAGGGAATGTCTGCATTCCCGCAAGCGTGAACACGTCGTTTATGTTATCGCCGTTCGGTGTGAAAAATTTCGGTATCAGGTAGACGATGAAGTTATAAAAATCTTCCCCACAGCCTGTACGTGACTTTGCCGATGCCGTGTGGTAGCCGCTCGTCATTCCGTTAAACTGGTTGGAATCCTGCATTGGCCCGCCATCCATCGAGAATTCATAATTCTCAGGATCATTGTTCTCCATTAGTATTATGGCAACATCCGTATTTACGGCAACGATCTTTATATTAGCCGCATCAATTGTTGTCGCGATAAAAGTCCTTTCGGCGGTACAGCCAAAAGGGTTCGTCACTGTTACAGTATACACCCCAGCCTCATCAATAGTGATGATTTGCGAAGTTTCTCCTGTAGACCACAGGTATGTTACTCCCGTTACGCCGGCATCCAGGTCGGTATCGCCATTTTCGCAGAACATTACATCTTCATCCAATCCGATCACAGGAAGGTCGCGATAAAAAACAGTTACGGGTTCGCGCGATGTTGAAGCGCACCCATTATTCACAGCCTGTGCGTAAAAAGTAACATCGGCAGTAATGACAGGGCTTTGAATGCTGTTGCCTGTTCCTATCAGGTTGCCGCCTGTTGGCGCATCATACCATTCTATCGTCCCGGCCGATGGTGTTCCTTCCAGTGTTACCGTTACAGGGCCACACGAGTCGGCAGTTGCTACTATGGTAAGGGTAGGCAACGGCAACACCAAAGCTTCTACGGCCGTACGGCCAGATGAAGCACACCCTTCGGGATTTATAGCTTCGGCATAGTAATTTGTCGTAGCGGTCAATACCGGCGTCGTAAATGTATCGCCTGTTGCCAGTATCGCCCCGCCTGTTGCAGAGGCATACCAGTTGATAATCCCCGTGTCCGAAACAGCGCCTAATGTAGCCGTACCCTGTGCGCAGATCACACCGTTAGTAGTCGATGTGATGGCAGGCAGCGGCTGTACCGTAACCGTTACGGGCTGCCTCGCTGCAGAATTGCATCCTGCGTTGGCCGCTTCGGCATAAAATACAGTAGTCGTATTTACAAGCGGGCTCGTAATGCTGTTCCCTGTGCCTATGGGTGTTCCTCCGGTCGCATCAGTGTACCAGTTTACTACACCTCCCGATGGGGTTGCCTGCAATATGGCTGTTCCGCCGCCGCAGAGGGCAGGCGGGTTCGTAACCGTAAGGGTAGGCAATGTGCTTACATTGATAAGTACCGCTGTACGTGTTGCCGAAACGCAGGTTCCGCTAACAGCTTCGGCATAATAGGTCGTATTTGCAGTAATCGCGGGTGTTGTAAGGGTGTCGCCTGTGCCCACCGATGTACCGCCTGTTGCGGTGGTGTACCAGCTTACTGTCGCACCTGCGGCCGGTGTTGCCTGCAATGTGGCCGGGCTTCCGTTACAGGTCGTTACGGGCGTGATCGTTGTAAGCGTTGGAAGCGGGGTAACGGTGATTTCTACCGCGGTACGCCCGTCAGATAGGCATCCGCCTATATATCCTACAGCCTCGGCATAAAGAGTTGTAGTAGCATTTATCGGTGTCGTGGTAAAGGGAAAGCCTGTTCCTAATAAGTTGCCTCCCGTTGCGGCATCGTACCAATTGATCATTGCCCCGGTCGCTATATTGACCGTAAGGGTAGCCGGCTGCCCTGCACATACCGTAGCAGGTTGTATCAGGTTGATCACCGGTATCGGGTTCACTGTTACCGTTACTTCCTGTCTTGCCGCGGAAATGCACGCATTGTCATTGGCTTCGGCATAATAGGTCGTAGTGGCAGTTAGGGTTGGGGTGGTATAGCTGTTGCCTGTCGCGATCGCCGTTCCGCCTGTTGCTGTGGTATACCAGCTTACAGTTCCCGCGGACGGCGTAGCCTGCAGCGTTACACTTCCCTGTCCGCACAAAGCGGTGGGTGTGGGTATCGCAACCGTAGGCTGTGGGCTCGTATTGATCGTTATTTCTATTCGTGTAGCCGAAGGGCAGCCCTGAGTTGACAGGGCTTCGGCAAAGTAGGAGGTATTCGCGGGAATTATAGGTGTGGTAAAGCTGTTACCCGTCCCAACGGGTGTGCCGCCGGTAGCCGTGGTGTACCATGTTACCGATCCCGAAGATGGTGTGGCCTGCAATGTAGCCGTGCTGTTCTGGCAGATGTTGATAACAGGTGACGTTGTGCTAACGGTTGGCAGCGGGTTTACTGTAGCCACTACCGCAGTGCGGGGAGCGGTCGTACAGCTACTGTCATAAGCAGATGCATAATAGGTCGTTGTGGTTGTTAGTACAGGTGTGGTGAACGTGGCGCCTGTGCCTGTTTCTGTTGCTCCTGTTGCGCTGGTGTACCAATGTACATCGGCATTGTAGCTCGCTACTGCCGAGAGGTCAACGGTACCGTCGCCACAGCGTGATCCCGGGGTGCTGGCAATTATCTTTGGCATATTGATCACCGTGCTGCCTGATATGTTAAGGACCGGGTCTCCCGGCATGCCGCCATATTCGGCTATGTAGCCCATTGGCGCATATTGGCCTGTACTCCCCGCATTAGGCAGGTCGTTCCATGAGCCGGGTATGCCTACGCCCGGAGCAGTTATGTGTGCATAGTCTTCTTCGCCGGAATTATTAGGCTCACCATTGTTCCAAAAGGCAAAGTTGGGGGTAGAGCCGTTAACGCCGCCGTTCCAAAAAACCGTTCCTGCCTCCGGGCCGGTCATCCAGCGCCAAACACCCTCGGTCTGCATGTCGCTGCCGCCAATCCATCCTGTACCGGTCGCCTGCTCGCCGCACAACTGTGCCTCTTCGGCCGAAAGCAACGTGGCAAGGTAACCCTGAAGGCCGTAATAGTTGCTGCTTTGTGCCGCGGTCCTTGCTGCTGTCCAGCTGATCCCCGGCTGTGATATAAAGCGATAGTAATGTCCTGTTGATGGCAGGTAGTTGGCTTCTCCTACGGTGATCGAAAAAGAACGCGATCCCGCAGGGTTGGCCGAAGTGCTGCTGTACTTTACATTTTGCACCGCCTGTATGAACGTGGAATAGGGAAGCTCCATGCCGCCAACGCCGCGTATGATCAGCTTGGCCGAAGTGGCGTTCCAGGTGGTGATCACATTGGGTATCGCCGGGGTCATGACAAGCAGGTCCTGGCCGTTTACATAGCCTGAGGATATTTGTATGTAAATGGCATCGGTAGTGGTATCATCTGGATCAACAATGTTGAATGCTGTAACTATTGGCAATTGCGAACCGGGGCAGTATATCTGATCGCCAGATGCCGTTACCACCGGTGGCTGGTCCTGGGCAGCAGCGAATGTGGTTGCAAGGACAAGCAGCAGGAATGAAAACGATTTCGAAAAAAGAGTGTTGGTATCCGGTATTGGTAATGGTATCTTCATCTTGTAAAAATAGGTAAATATGCTACCGTGCGTGGTTTGTATAGTTTTTTTGAAATATATCCCATACTACAACACCCGCGCTTACCGAAATGTTGAGGGAATGTTTAGTTCCGAGTTGCGGTATCTCTATTGATCCGGTGCATTGCTGTATGGCTTCCTGCGACACGCCTTTTACCTCATTGCCAAAAACCAGGGCATATTTACGGCCTTCTTCGGGTTCAAAATCGTTGAGGTACACAGCGCCTTCCACCTGCTCTACGGCCCAGGCCTCCACACCTTCTGACTGTAGTGAAGTAATTACATCCAGCACGTTCTTTTGGTATTCCCAGGCTACGGTATCGGTAGCGCCAAGGGCTGTTTTGTGTATCTCTTTGTTTGGGGGAGTGGCCGTAATGCCGCACAGGTAGATCTTCTCCACAAGGAAGGCATCGGCCGTGCGGAACACCGACCCGATGTTGTGCAGGCTGCGGATATCGTCCAGCACAAGTATGAGGGGCGTTTTTTCGGCAGCCTTAAAATCGGCAATGCTCATGCGCCCCAGCTCATTATTGGCCAGTTTTCTCATGTTATTTTAGAATAGATAAAAGCAAAAGTAAGACAATTAACGGATTTAGGTAAATTTTAACATGCCAATACGTTTGCTGCCAGTCCTTTTATTGCTAATCAACAGGAACCTGGATGGGTTTGGGACAAACAAAGATCCCCGCAGCTATGCGGGGAGGATATAATTTTAAACTAAAAATTATTATTTAGGCTGCATGCCGGTCGTTATGGCTATCCTGTTCCATCCGTTAATGGCAATGACCGCCATGATCACTTCGGCTACATACTTTTCGCCTAAAGCTTCAACGGCCGTATTATAGGTCCTGTCAGAAACGTGGTTAGCGATCAGCGTCACTTCTTCGGTAAGCGCAAGTATGGCCTGCTCCTCTTCGGTAAAAAAGGGTGTGTCCCTCCAGGCGCTCACAGTATAGATGCGCTGCTCGGTCTCACCATACTTGCGGGCATCTTTTGTATGCATGTCGAGGCAAAAGGCACATCCGTTTATCTGCGATGCGCGTATTTTTATCAATTCTTTGTGGGTTTTTGTGAGCGATGTGCCGGCAAGGTACTTTTCAAACTCCATCATTATTTTGTAGCCGTTCGGCTCTACTGCGAAAAGGTTCATTCTTTTGTCCATGATCATATTGATTTATAATTACAGGACAAAGTTCCGCCTTACCCGCCGCAAAAAACTTAAGGTAGTTTAAGAAAGTTAGCAAGCTGATAAAATATCATTTCTTAGCCCGCAGCATGCTCAAAAACTCCGGCGTGATGCCTAAAAAAGATGCCAGCATGTATTGTGGTATGCGCTGTACGAATGCGGGATATTTTTCTACCATCATGCGGTACTGCTCTTCGCCCGTAAGGTTGAAAATGTAGTGGATGCGCATCAGCTGTGCGGCGTAGGCTTTTTCCAGTACAAAGCGAAAGTACCTTTCCAGTTGCGGTAGTTTCCCGAAAAGCTCCTCCTGTGTATTCCTGTTGATCGCGATCACTGTAGCGTTTTCAACGGCCTGAAGGTAAAAACCCGATGGCATCCCACTCTTGTAGCTGTGGTATTCGGTTATCCACCAGCCTTCTATGCCAAACTGTATTACCTGTTCTGCACCTTTTGAAGTGATCAGGTATAGCCTGAAAAGGCCTTTGATGATAAAATAATTTTCCTGGCAAGTTTCGCCGGCCCGCAGCAGGTGCTCTTTTTTCTTAACTTCTTTTACGGTCAGGTAGGATATAAGCAGTTCTTCTTCGGCCTCAGTAAGGCTGATGAACTTCTTCATGTGGGCAATGATGTCTTTAAACATTGGCGGCAAAATTACTCCGTGAAGATAGTGATTCTACTAAAAAGAAGAGCCCTGCTGAAACAGCAGGGCCCTATCGGAGTAAATAAAACAAAGCTACAAAACAAAATAGGCGTTCTTCACAGGCTCTATGTGTCGCGATACCTGTGGAATTGCCTCGTCATCAAACTCATCGCGGTATTCGTATACCATCTGCATGAGGTTATTTTCAATATTTGTCGATATGGTTATCATCGGCGTATCGGTCGGCCTGCTTTCGAACGGGTCCTGCAGGTGTATGGCCATCTTCTCGATAAGGAAGCACGCCGCGCCTATGGTCGCGATCACCGGTATCTGCATCCAGCCAAGGTAGTCGGTAAGCCCGAACGGCAGCAACAGGATGAACAGGCACAAAGTAAAGCGGATGTACATACTGTAGGTTGTTGGGAAAATGGTGTTTTTTATTCGTTCGCATTTACCCATGTGGTCGCACAGCCTGGTCAGGGTGTTATCGATCTCCACCTGTTGATAGGTGTTTATCTTGCCCTCTTCTTTAGCTTTCTTAAGCTCCTTGGCATGCAGCATCAGGAGGGCATTGGGTACGTGCCTGTGGTTCTTTACAAAACGCATTTCCTTTTCGTTAAGCAGCCCTGCCAATGGTTTGTAGGGGTCTTTTCCGCGAAGTGCCTGTGCCAATGCATAACACCATGCCGCCTGCCTCTTGGCAAAGCGCTCTTTATAGTCGTGAGCCTCGGTAGAAAAATCCGGGTCTTTATAAAATGCGATCACCTGGCGCAGTAACGTACGCGAGTCGTTCACAATGCCACCCCATACAATGCGCGCCTCCCACCAGCGGTCATACGCCTGGTTGGACTTAAATGCCAGCAACAACGATATGATCGTACCGATGATCGTTGGCACGGCTATGGGGATGTTGATGGAAATGGCATGGTAAAAATGGTGGATGACCTCGAACAGTACCGTATAGGCGATCACCAGCACAAGCTCGACACGTATTTTGCCGAGCACGTATTTCATGGGTATTTTCTTATTCAGCAGCATAGTCTTTTCGTTTATTAGGAATTAATATTATACCCTCGCCGCCTCTTCATGTATAGAGAGCAGGGGCAGCCCGTAAGTATCGGTCACCTCTATCCGGCGGGTGACCGCCTTAGGCTTGCGGGTCTCAATGAGCAGGTCGATGCCGTTCTTTTCTATGGCTTCGTTCACAAAAGGTGCGAAGCCACCCGGGTTGTGCTCTTCGGCAACGCTGGCACGGGTCACGATCCTGAGGTCAAATTGCTTGTTAACCAGCTGCTGCAGCTCCCGGATGTCAATTTGGGCATTGTTACGCTCAATATACAGTGCCTTGTTGAACTCAGGCTGTTCGCTGCCGTTACCGAGATGGAGGATCGGTTTTTTGCAGCCGGCAACAAGCTTGCAGAAGTAAGTGTGGATCTTTCTTTTTTCTGCTTTATAAGATGGGGATAATATGACCATTTCGGTGCCCAGGTACTCCAGCAGGTTGCGCAGCAAAGCCGATGTAAGGCCGTACTGGTGGCGTATCTCAAGGGTGCAATTGGCCGATGCCGCTACCCTGCCGGCACATTCGTCCAAAAGTTCCGATTGCGCTGCGGTAAGCGGCTTTCGGGTTTTCCTTAAATATTCGGCAGCCGAACAGGCATCGGGCGTATCGGTAAGGGTAAGCAGTACAATGTTGGTGCTTTTTCCTTTGGCATGTTTGATAGCCGTATCGATGGCATGAAGCGTATCATTTTCAAGGACTGAGGGTATGAGGATGCTTTTCATGGTATAGCCGTTTTAAGTTTATACCACAAAATAACGACCCGCAGTTTAGAGCGGGTTTAAAATAACATTAGAAGATCCTAAGATCTTACATTAGCGTTTTTAATGTTGGCACGGCTAAAGGTTATGGTAACTACAGTGCCTTTGTCTGGCTCCGACTGTACCTGCAGCTCGCCGCTGTGCATACGGATGATCTTCATGGCCAATGGCAGCCCCAGACCGTAACCTGTATACTTAGATGCTTTTTTGCCGCGGAAAAAAGGTTCGTATAAATAAGGGATGTCTTCAGGAGGGATGCCGATGCCGATGTCGGAGATCACTATCTTTATCGCGCTGCGTTCTACAATAAGGTTTACGAACACCTCATTATTGTCGGAATATTTTACCCCATTGGCAATGATGTTCCCTATCGCCAGTTCAAGTAAAGGCTTGTTGCACGGGAGTATCAGCAACGAGTCGTCATCCGGCATCATGCCCAATATAATGCTTATGCGGTTGCCGGGGTACAGCCTGTCGAGGTCGCATTTTACATCCATCAGCAGCTCATCGATGCGGGTCACGTCCTGTACCTGTTTTTGCCCGTCATAACCGGTTTGGGTAAGCTTCAGCAGGCTCTCGGTAAGATTGGAAAGGCGTGTTGCCTGGCGGCCAATGCTTTCTAGTGACGCGCTATATTCTTCTGTGGTACGTTCCTTTAGGAGGGCGATCTCGCTTTCGGCCATTATGGTGGCTATGGGCGTTTTCAGCTCGTGCGACGCGTTATTAATAAAGTTGGCCTGTATCTCGAACGACGTTTCCAGCCTGTCGAGCATATCGTTAAATGTACGTGTAAGGTCTGCCATCTCATCCGAATCTTCCGTCCCTGCCAGTGGAAGCCTGTTGTGCAGGTTGGAAGCGCTTATGCGGTTGGCTTCTTTAGTGATCCTTGCCACGGGGGCTATTACCCTGCGTGCCAGGAAGCGCCCAAGGAAATACGCCAGTATCACAAATGCCAGCCCACTGAAGATCATAATGCGTGTAAGGTACAGGCTCGACGTGTTGCCCCGCCTGTCACGTGCGGTAACAATGACCATATACTGGTTGCGCCCTTCGTTGAATATCTGGGCATAATAATATTGCTGGCCTTCCTGCTCCCATCCGGAGCCGTTGCGCATTACCGCCTGGTAAAAGTCGGGGGAGAGGTGGAGGTCGGTATTATACTCAAAAGAGTTGGTGCCGTTAACGCGCAGCACATAGTCTTTTTCGTTTATCATTTCCTCCAGGCCGTTAGCTTTGAATTCCCTGAAGTATTCTGCCTTTACCGGATCATGCTGGTAATGTATCGAAGCCACGATCTTGGCGCGGTCCTGCAGCCTTTTCAGGAAATAATAGCTGTTGTTCTGCCGGAAAAGGAAAAACACGATAATGCAGAGCAGCAGCGTGCTGAAGACCGAAAGGGCAACATAGGTAATGGTGATCTTCTTGCGTATCTGCATATTATGGGTTTATCACGTAGCCCAACCCTTTTATGGTATGGATGAGCTTGTGCTCGTAAGGTTTGTCTATTTTTTTGCGAAGGTAGTTAATGTACACATCAACCACATTGGTATTCATGTCAAAATTAATGTTCCACACGTTGTCGAGTATCTTTTCGCGCGAAAGGATGATGCCTGAATTTTTTGCGAGGTAGTACAGCAGCAGGAATTCCTTTGCGGTAAGCTGTATCGCGTCGCCTGCACGGGTAACCTTTTTAGAGTTCATGTCCATTTCAAGGTCGTCTACCACGATCATTTCGGCAGGTTTTTGGCTTTGACCCGCCCTCCGGGCCAATGCATTGATGCGTGCTTCGAGCTCGGTGAACTTAAAAGGCTTGGCCATGTAGTCATCTGCGCCCGAGTTAAGGCCGGAGACAATGTTCTCACTGCTGTCCAGGGCGGTAAGCATCAGTATGGGTACATAATTCCCGGTAGCTCTCAGGCGGCGGCATATCTCGATACCGTTGATGTCCGGCAGCATAACATCGAGCACCACCACATCAAAATTGCTGCTTTCCAGCATTTGCAATGCGGTCGTACCGTCGAGTGCGGCGCTCACGTCATGGTTGCGCTCAGCCAGTCCTTTACGGATCAGCGAAAGCAATTGTGGCTCGTCTTCTACTATCAGCAGCTTCATGGGTCGAAACAAAAGTGTTAACAACAAAAATAGGAATTCAAATGTTAAAGGCATCTAAATTTAATAGTGATCCTGCATAATTATGTAATTCAGAAAGACAGGAACACACTAAGATAACGTGTTCCTGTTTTTAACCTCCCGCCTAAAAGGTTTTCGCCAATTATCATTAACTTGCGGCACAAACGAAACAGACTATGAAACTATTACGCTTACTGGTACTATTGCTTGTCCTTCCTGCCTACGCGCAGCAGGGCGGCATGTGGATACCTTCCCTGCTGAAAGGGATGAACGAAAAGGAAATGAAAAGCCTGGGCATGAAAATGACCGCAGAGGACATTTATTCTGTAAACCATTCAAGCCTTAAGGATGCAGTACCGCACTTTAACGGTGGGTGTACATCTGAGGTGATCTCGCCGAAAGGCCTGCTGCTGACCAACCACCACTGCGGTTTTGGCGAGATACAGGCACATTCTACCATCGACCATGACTACCTGACCGATGGCTTTTGGGCAATGACGATGGAAGAGGAATTGCCGAACCCCGACATGGAGGCGACCTTTATAATCCGCATTGAGGATGTGACGACTAAGGTGCTGGAGGGTACACATTCCATCACTTCCGAAAAAGACAGGCAAAAGAAGATACAGGAGAACATTGCTTCGCTTACGAGATCATTGCCGAAAGAAACATACCAGGAAAACAGCATCCGTACTTTTTACGAAGGCAACCAGTACATGCTCTTCGTGACCGAGACCTATAAAGATGTACGCCTTGTGGGCGCGCCGCCGTCATCGATCGGTAAGTTCGGTTCGGATACCGACAACTGGGTATGGCCAAGGCATACGGGCGATTTCTCGCTGTTCCGGATCTATGCGAACAAGGACAACAAGCCTGCGGAATATTCTAAAGATAACGTACCGTATACACCAAAGCACTTCTTCCCGGTATCGATAGGCGGCGTCAAGGACAACGACTTTACCATGGTGTTCGGCTACCCGGGCCGTACTACCGAATACCTGCCTGCAGTGGCTGTGGAGCAGATCGTAAATGTGCTGAACCCTGCGAAGATAGAAGTAAGGGATGCAGCCCTGAAGGTTGCCGATGGCTTCATGCGTAAGGACAACGCCATTAAAATACAATATGCTGCAAAATACGCGAGTATTGCCAACTACTGGAAAAAGTGGATAGGGGAATCGCAGGGGCTTAAAAAGTCGAACGCGGTCGCCATCAAAAAGAAATTCGAAAAAGATTTCCTGGCGAAAGTAGCAAAAGCCGGGAAACAGGGCGAATATGGCAACCTTTTCACCGAATTTGAAAAAAACTACAGGGAGATCGAACCGTACGCACTGGCACGCGACTATTTTATGGAAGTAGCGCTGCGCAACACGGAGCTACTGACCACAGGCTACAGGCTGTACCAACTGGAGCAGGTGTACAATGCCCGCGGCGAGCAGTCGTTTACCGACAGGAAAGCCAACACCATTGCCGCGCTGGAAGGTGTGTTCAAAGACTTTAATAAGCAGGTGGATGAAAAGGTATTCGAGCAGTTGATCGCTTTATATGCTACCAAGTCGCCGAAACAGTTCCTTCCGCAGGAGGTTATAGGAGCCGATTATAAGGCGCTTACAACTTCGGTTTACGGAACTTCGAATCTAACCTCATTCAATGGCGTGAAGGAATTACTTGAAGGCGATGCCAAAACGGTTATTGCCAGGCTTAATGCCGATAAAGGTTACCAGCTTATAAAGGCCATGGCCGATGCCTACTCGAATAAAGTAGCGCCCAAATATGACGAGATCAACCTGAAGATAGCTTCGTTGCAGCGTACTTATATGAAAGGCATACTGGAGCTGAGCCCCAAGGATGCAAGGATATTCCCCGATGCCAACAGCACCCTGCGTGTGACCTACGGCAAAGTGTATGGCTACGCCCCGAAAGATGCTACATACTACGAGCCGGTGACTTACCTGGATGGTGTGATCGAGAAATACATTCCGGGCGATTATGAGTTTGACGTACCGGCCAAGCTCATCGACCTGTACAATAAAAAAGATTACGGACCTTACGGCGAGAACGGTAAGATGCCGGTATGCTTCATTGGTACCAATCACACTACAGGAGGCAACTCGGGCAGCCCTGCTATCGACGCGAAAGGCAACCTCATTGGGCTTAATTTCGACCGCGTGTGGGAAGGGACGATGAGCGATATCCACTACGACCCGTCGATATGCCGTAACATTATGGTAGACATGCGCTATGTGCTGTTCATTGTCGATAAATATGCAGGCTGTAAGCGCCTGATCGATGAAATGAAGATCGTGAACGGGAAGAAAAAATAGTATAGAGGGCAATACTCGTCGAAACATTTGATCATCAAAGATCCCCTGTCAGGAATTTCCCGACGGGGGTATGTTTTTAAAAGGGGTTTTCTAAGTCAAGCAGATGTGTTTAACTGTCTGAATTTCAGTTTTTGACATCTTTTTAATTTTTTTTATTGAAATATATTGCGGTATCGAAAAATTCATATCTTTGCTCCGAATTAATAATTAACCTTTTATAATTAGTAAGATGAAAAAAATCGTATTGAGCGTTGCTCTTGTAGCTATGATGTCTCTGGTTTCTTGCAAAGAAACAGCTAAAGAAGAAACTACTGTAACTGAAACTGAAACTGTTGAAGCTCCTGCTGAAACTCCAGCTACTGAAACTCCAGCTGCTGACTCAACTACAGTTAAAACTGATTCAACTACAGTTAAAACTGAAACTACAACTCCTGCTGCTCACTAAGATCTGCAAGATAATAGTATTAAGAAGCCTTCGCATTGCGGAGGCTTTTTTGTGCCTGATAATACCGTATATTGGCGTTTGTAGAAGTATAAGTACAACGGCAAGGAGCTGCAGGACGAACTGGGGCTGAACATGTACGATTATGGCGCACGTAATTATGATCCTGCGATAGGTAGGTGGATGAATATGGACCCACTGGCGGAGACAAGCAGACGATGGTCGCCTTACACATACTGCTATGACAATCCAATGAGGTTTGTTGACCCTGATGGGATGATGGCAGATGATTGGAGGAATAAAAATAATCAAGTTGTATATAATGCCGACGCTAAAAAAGGTAAGGTTGGATATACAAAACATGCCACATCACAAGAGAGACAATTTGGCGAAGCATTAAGAACATCAGGGCCAGCTGGCGAAAAGCAGTTTAATGAGCTTACACAATCAAAAACTGAAACACAAGTTGATTTCCAAGATGCCAAAGGTTGGTTTCCAGGAGTGAAGGGACAATGGACCCCTACTAAGTGGTCACCTGATGGAACAGTAAGTAAAGCTACTATAGAAATCTACATGCAGGAGATAAGCGAAGTACACGGTAAAATAATATCTGGAGAAACTTTAAATAAGCAATTTATGAAGGAAACCGACCTTACAGCGGAACATGTAAAACAGAATAAGATTGTAAAAGATAATAATTTATCAATATTTGAATACGCAGTAGGTGTACTTGCTCATGAAATTGGGCACGGTGAAAAGGGGAATGCTTATATCGGTTTAGCTGAAAAAGGAGCAATTGATGTAAAATTGCCAGCAATAGCTAATTCAGAATTGATTCCACAAAAAACTCAAACTAAAGTGTTAGAAGAGCTTGCTAATAAAAAACCAAAATGAAAAATAAAAGATTAAAAATTAGAATGATATTGACATCGATTATAATGTTGTCATTTTTATCATGTAAATCCCAAGAGACAAAGACTTCTGATTTTAAAGAACTTTCATTAAAGTTAATAAGTTTTTTAGAAAACAAGAAAGAGATAAGCCACGAAGCCGCAGTCAAATATAGAAGCGGTGAATATATGTTAAATATTCATGGGGCATTTAATAACACTAAGAATGAATTGAAAGATGGTTTATATGCTTTTTCTACCTTAAGTTCACATAGTAGAGCCTATTTTGTATTTGTTGAAGGAGGTCTTTATAATATTCTTGATATTTCGACAACAAAAGGATTACAAGAGTCTATTGATTACAGTATAGATTATGCTGAAAGGCATAAATATTGTTATGAAATTACGCAATCAATTGTAAGTAAACTTATTTCAGTACATTATACATTTAATAAAAATCCAGCTAATTCCATGGATATAAATTGTGAATCTGGAATTGTGGATACATATAGTTTACCGTAATTGAAGTAGATAAAGATAAAATCAAGGCAGCCTCACAACTGCCTTTTTTGTTTTTATAACTTTTTCCCACACCATCGCCCTGAGTAACAACACCAAAGCCACCACACCCTGCAAAACGGCTGCAATGAGACCGAAGCTGAACATTGGGTTAGATGGTGCATTACGTCGGTTGTGGTTGTATATGCCAGTCATAAACTTGCTGGCAATACTATCTCCCGATAGCTATCGGGATGAGCTGGGTGCTGGGGCTGTTATCGGTAGGGAGAAGTAAGAAAGCGGCAACTGACTTAGATGCTTAATAATGGACATAAAAAAAGCCCCAACATTGTTGAGGCTTTGTACTGCGTACTCAAGGTGGGACTTGAACCCACACGGGCATTACTGCCCACTGGATTTTAAGTCCAGCGTGTCTACCGATTCCACCACTCGAGCTTAAAAAGTTGAGCGAAAAACGGGATTCGAACCCGCGACCTCCACCTTGGCAAGGTGGCGCTCTACCAACTGAGCTATTTTCGCATTATTTCAAATCGCTTTGAGTATTTCATCATTGCGGATGCAAAGGTAGCACATAAATCCACTTTTGCAAGCCTTTTGGTAAAAAATATTACACAAAAAATATAATCTTCTGATAACGTTCGGCTTAAACATGAAAGTTTTTTGCCAATGTTGATCAGTAAGCATAGGTTCGGCAAGAGTGTAGCTTCCCCTCTCTTTGGGAGAGTCCCGATAGCTATCGGGAGGGGTGAAGCATTACTTCACCAGCATCCTCTTGATCTCATTCAGCTTCATTAGCGCCTCCACAGGTGTAAGCGTATTGATGTCGATATTCATTATCTCTTCTTTGATCTCTTCAAGCAGGGGGTCATCCAGGTTGAAGAAGCTCAGCTGCAGTTCGTCTTTGGCTGCCGCCTTTACATTGCCCAACGCCTCACCCGAATGGTTTTTCTCAAGCTTTTTAAGCATCTTCTGGGCCTTTTGTATCACCGTTTGCGGCATCCCGGCCATCCTGGCCACGTGTATGCCAAAACTGTGCGCAGAACCGCCTTTTACGAGCTTACGGATAAACAGTACCGTGTCTTTCAGTTCCTTTACCGATACGTTGTAATTCTGTATCCTGCCATATATGTCCTGCATTTCGTTGAGCTCATGGTAATGTGTGGCAAAAAGCGTTTTGGGTTGTGCCGGGTGCTCGTGCAGGAACTCCGCTATGGCCCATGCAATGGAAATACCATCATAAGTGCTGGTACCGCGCCCTATCTCATCCAGAAGGATCAGGCTGCGGTCGGAAATGTTATTCAGGATGCTTGCCGTCTCGTTCATTTCCACCATGAACGTCGATTCGCCCATCGATATGTTGTCCGACGCGCCCACACGGGTAAATATCTTGTCCACCACGCCCATGCGCACGCTTTCGGCAGGAACAAAGCTTCCCATTTGCGCCAGCAGGACAATGAGCGCCGCTTGGCGGAGGATGGCTGACTTACCCGACATGTTAGGACCTGTGATCATGATGATCTGCTGCTGTGTGCGGTCAAGGAATACATCGTTGGTTATGTAGGGCGTACCTACGGGCAATTGCTTTTCGATGACCGGGTGGCGGCCTTCTTTAATGTCGAGCTCAAAGCTGTCATCAATTTCGGGGCAAACGTATTTATTGTCGATGGCCAGCTGCGCGAACGATGCCAGGCAATCCACCTGCGCGATAAGGCTGGCATTGAGCTGTACCGGTTTAATGTAGGTCGCGATCCATACCACCAGCTGCTCGAATAATTGCGACTCAAGCTGGTGGATCTTTTCCTCAGCGCCGAGTATCTTGGTCTCATATTCTTTAAGTTCTTCGGTGATGTAGCGTTCGGCATTCACGAGTGTCTGCTTACGGATCCATTCGGCAGGGACCTTATCCTTGTGCGTATTGCGCACCTCAATATAATACCCGAATATGTTGTTGAACGATATTTTGAGTGATGATATCCCCGTCAGTTCCGATTCCCGTTTTTCTATCCCTTCCAGGTATTCCTTGCCCGAATAGGCAATGGCGCGCAACTCATCCAGTTCCGGATGAACGCCTTTTGCTATAGCGTTGCCCTTATTTATAGAAACCGGGGCTTCGGGGTTTAATGTGGTTTTTATCTTTTTACGCAGCAGTTCGCAGGCATGCAGGCTATCGCCAATAGCTTTCAGGGCGTCATTGTTGCTTTCCAGCGCCAGGTTTTTTACCGGCACAATGGCATCGAGCGATTCCTTCAGGTACACCACTTCACGCGGCGATACTTTGCCTGTGGCAATTTTAGATATCAGCCTTTCCAGGTCGGATATCTGTTTGACCTGCTGCTGTATCTTTTGTAATGTACTCTTGTTCTCTTTCAGGTAGGCTACCACCTCATGGCGTGCGCGTATCTTGTTGGCATCCTTCAGCGGAAGCGCCAGCCAGCGTTTCAGCAGGCGGCTGCCCATGGGCGAAAGTGTTTTGTCTATTACGTCGAGCAGGGTCACGGCATTCACGTTAGGGCTTTGGTACAGCTCGAGGTTGCGTATGGTAAAGCGGTCCATCCACACGTAAGCATCTTCGGCAATGCGCTGTATGTTGGTAATGTGCTGCACCCTGTTGTGCTGCGTTTCCGATAGGTAATACAGCACTGCGCCCGATGCGATGATGCCCTCCTGTAATTCCTCTACGCCAAAACCTTTCAGCGAGTTCGTGGCAAAGTGTGTTGTCAGGCTTTCAAAGGCATAGTCTTCTTTATATACCCAGTCCTCAAGATAAAAAGTATGGTGATCGTCGCCAAAGGTCTCGCGGAAGTTGGTCTTCTCATTTTTAGGGACCAATACCTCGCTCGGGCTGAAATTCTGCAGCAGCTTATCAATGTATTCCTCGCTGCCCTGCGCGGTAAGGAATTCGCCTGTAGACACATCCAGAAATGAAACCCCAATGTTCTTGCGTCCAAAGTAGACCGACGCCAAAAAGTTGTTCGACTTGGAATGCAATACCTCGTCATTCATCGAGACGCCAGGAGTTACCAATTCGGTTACACCACGCTTCACGATGGTCTTGGTCATTTTCGGGTCTTCAAGCTGGTCGCATATCGCTACGCGAAGGCCTGCCTTTACTAATTTCGGCAGGTAGGTGTTCAACGAGTGGTGCGGGAACCCGGCCAACGCCGTTTCGGTCTCGCTGCCGTTGCCGCGCTTGGTGAGGGTTATCCCCAAAATGCCGGCCGCCCTGACAGCATCTTCGCCAAAGGTCTCGTAAAAATCACCCACGCGGAAAAGCAGACAGGCATCGGGGTACTTTGCCTTAATGGCATTGTACTGCTTCATCAACGGGGTTTCCTTTGCGGGTTTTTCTTTTGTGGCTGCCAATGTAAAGGGTGTGATTTGATTAAGAGGCGAATTTACTCAAATTCCGAAAACGGAGGGCAGTGTGTTTGTAAATGGTGGATAACTTATGATTTTGTTTCAGGTTTAAAGTTTCAAATTGCTGACTCAAACCAAAATGTTGAATTTCATTAAGTATTATAGTACACAATACCAAAAATCACACTACCAATTTCATCAATCCCCTATTGTGGATCTCATATCCCCTGGATAGATACAATTTTTGTGCAATACTATTATGCCCCTCGATCTCGAGGTAAATTATTTTTACGGACAGTAATTTAGCCTGTTCATTGATGAAATCGAGTGTTCGCTTGCCTAATCCTAATCCCCTTGCATTGGGCGACAGGAACAGCTCATCCAGAAATGCGATTCGCCCTTTATATTCAAATGAAAATATGAATGTGAGGATAACATATCCGACCGGTTTATCGTCGTTTAAAATGATCCATCCGCGCCCTAACGCATCGTTCTCTAAAAATTCGAGGAACAAACCACGCGATACGGCCTTGTCAATGGGATAATTGTCAATGGCATAGAATTCCTCCATCATGGCAATGACGGCATGTGCATCGGAAGGTTCGAAGGGTTTAAATTTGGGCATTGGCAATATGGTTTAGGATGATGTTCACGGCTCCACGGTTCATCGAAACAAATGTCCCTGCTATATGGCCTTTCTCCCAACGGTAGTCGTCATTATGCACTAATGCCGATAGCGTATCTTCCGTATCCTGTTTGTTGGCAACCGCAACAACACCGCCCATTTGTACCAGTGCCACTGCTTCGGGGAACTTTTTGTGGTTGGGGCCGATCACGACCGGCACCCCAAAAGCCGCTGGTTCGAGTATGTTGTGGAGGCCTGATGTACCGAAACCGCCGCCTACGTACGCGACATCGGCATAGCTGTATATTTTGCTCAAAAGGCCAATGGTGTTGATGATGAGTACATCATATTGTGCAAGGTCCTTTTCTTCTTTTTCGGTGAAAAGAAGGGTTTTTTTAGTGATGCTTTCCTGTAAAGCCTGCACATGACCGAAAGTATGTGGTGCGATGATGAATTTGGTGTCGACGGAGGAGTTGATAAAATCCACGAACATAGCCTCATCCTTTGGCCAGGAGCTGCCGAAAACAACTGTAGTCTTCCCGTTGCTGAATTCTTCTATGAATGGCAGGCTATTGTCGCGTTCAAGTATCTCGCTCACGCGGTCGTAACGCGTATCGCCGCTTACGGTCACATTGCCGAAACCAATATTATGCAAGAGTTTCTTAGAGCTTTCGTACTGCACGAAGAAGTGGCTGAATGCCTTTAGTGCCTCCCTGTAAAAGCTACCATACCATTTAAAGAATACCTGTTTTTCCCTGAACAAACCGGAAATAAGGTACGCTGGCACTCCTGCTTTCCTGACCTCATTTAGGTAATTCGGCCAAAACTCATACTTTATGAAGAATACCATTTCCGGCTTTACGGCATTCATGAACTTTTTGGCATTCGCCAAAGTGTCCATTGGCAGGTACACCACCATATCGGCTGCCTTGGTGTTTTTCCTGATCTCGTAACCAGACGGCGAAAAGAACGTCAGTACGATCTTATGGCCGGGGTACAGTTCGCGAATTTTTTCCATAACAGGAAGCCCCTGCTCATATTCGCCCAAGGAAGCCGAATGGAACCATATCGTCCTGTCGCCCGGGTGTATTTTTTGCGAAAGTGTACTGAAAACCGTTTTTCGTCCCTCGACAAAAAGTTTCATTTTCGGGCTGAAAAGTGCGGCTATCTTTACGATGCCAGAGGCAATTAGGGTAAGCAGGTTGTATATAAAAAGCATGGCTGTACTATTGATGCGCTAAATTACATATTTTCATTGGCAGGCAGTCATTTAATTAGTAGTTTTGCGTGACTTAATACTTCATTACGACATGAAAAAAATACAGATGGTCGACCTGAAAAGCCAGTACGACCGTATAAAAGATACCGTGAACGCTTCCATCCAGGAAGTGCTTGATACGACCTCTTACATCAACGGCCCGCAGGTGCACGGCTTCCAGAAAAACCTGGAAGATTACCTTGGTGCCAAGCACGTTATCCCGTGTGCCAATGGTACCGATGCCTTGCAGATCGCCATGATGGGGCTTGGCCTGCAGCCGGGCGATGAGGTGATCACGGCCGACTTTACTTTTGCCGCAACGGTAGAGGTTATAGCGCTTCTGCAGCTTACCCCCGTATTGGTGGATGTTGACGCAGATACTTTCAATATTTCGATTGAAGCGATAAAAAAAGCAATAACGCCGAAAACAAAAGCTATTGTCCCAGTACACTTGTTCGGTCAGGCCGCCGACATGGAGGCGATCATGTCACTTGCCAAAGAGCACAACCTGTATGTGATCGAGGATAATGCACAGGCAATTGGGGCGAATTATACATATGCCGACGGGTCAAAAGTAAAAGCAGGCGTGATAGGCCATGTAGCTTCCACATCGTTCTTCCCCTCTAAAAATCTTGGCTGCTACGGCGACGGCGGTGCTATATTTACCAATGATGATGCCCTTGCCCATACGCTTCGCGGCATTGTGAACCACGGTATGTATGTGCGTTATCATCATGATGTGGTAGGTGTGAATTCAAGGCTCGACAGCGTGCAGGCAGCGGTACTTAATGCAAAATTGCCATTGCTCGACAGCTACAATGATGCCAGGCAAACTACTGCCGAAAAGTACAGCGCGGCCCTGGCGAACCACCCGAACATCATTACTCCGGTCGTAAAAGGTGACAGGGACAGCCATGTGTTCCACCAATATACATTGAGGATCTTGGATGCCGACAGGGATGGCCTTATGCAGCACCTGTTGGACAAAGGCATTCCGTGTGCCATCTATTACCCCATAGCCCTGCACAAGCAAAAGGCCTATGTGGATGAGCGCTACAATGAGGCCGATTTCCCGGTGACCAATGAACTTGTAAAAGAAGTGCTTTCCCTGCCTATGCATACTGAGCTGGATGACGAGCAGATAAAGTTCATCACCGATAGCGTCTTAGAATTTTTAAGCAAGTGATATGATAGAGCTGGCAGTTTTTTTAACGTTTCAAATCCTGATAAACCTGCTTGCTAAATTTTTCTTGTCAGTCAGCTGGCAATCCGTTTTTAAAGGCGCATCCTATTTGTTTGTGCTGCTTATGCTCGCTTATCCGTTTCTCGTCATAAATTTTTATTATGATAATTTCTATGACGATGATGCCATAAAGTGCGGCAACGTTTACATTGGGCTGGTATTTTTCCTATGGGTTATTGGAGCGCCTTTGGTGCTTATAACCCAATTTTTATTCAACACATTTTTATTCAGGCGAATTATTTTGCCCGATCCTAATAAACAAATCAAATGAAAATACTCGTAACAGGAGGACTTGGTTTCATAGGCTCTCACACCGTGGTCGAATTACAAAATGAAGGCTTTGATGTAATAGTGATCGACGACCTTTCCAATGCTGAAGTCGGCGTGATGGATGGTATAGTTGCAATAACCGGCAAAAGACCCGGATTTGAAAAGATCGACCTGCGCGATAAAGCCGCCGTACAGCAGTTTTTCCAAAAGCATAATGATGTAACAGGCGTGATCCATTTTGCGGCTTCCAAAGCTGTAGGCGAAAGTGTGGAGAACCCGCTATTGTATTATGAAAATAATGTGAGTGCGTTGGTATATCTCTTACAGGAACTTCAAAAGAAAGATGCCGCGCATTTTATTTTTAGTTCGTCATGCACGGTCTATGGACAGGCAGAGAAGATGCCGATCGCGGAGGATACCCCTGTGCAGCCTGCGATGTCGCCTTACGGTAACACCAAGCAGATCGGTGAGGAAGTGATCAGGGATGTTGCCAACATCAGTGGTATATCCGCCGTGTTGCTGCGTTATTTTAACCCGGTTGGGTCACACTCTTCGGCTAATATTGGTGAACTGCCACTTGGCGTGCCGCAAAACCTTGTGCCGTTCATTACACAGACCGCGATAGGTTTGAGGGAACAACTGTCGGTGTTCGGGGATGATTACAATACGCCCGACGGTACCTGCATACGGGATTATATCCATGTGGTCGATCTTGCGAAAGCCCACGTTACGGCACTAAAGCGCCTCATCAATAAAGGCAATGCCGAAAAAGTAGAGGTATTCAACCTTGGCACGGGTAAAGGCAGCAGTGTGCTGGAGGTGATCAGTGCATTCGAAAATGCTACAGGACACAAGCTAAATTATAAGATAGTGCCGAGAAGGCCGGGCGATGTAACAGAGGCATACGCCGATACGACCAAAGCCAATAATGTACTGGGCTGGAAGGCAGAGCTTACTCTTGAAGATGCATTAGCATCTGCGTGGAAGTGGGAACAGAAGGTACGGGGGAAATAGTTTCAGGCCTGCCTGCCTGACTGCAATTGCAGGTCACAGTCGAAGTTTTCATTTGTGTAATAAATCAAATAATGTAGAAACTTTACTCTATTCGTCTTTGTATTTTGATGAATCAGTTGAGTTATGAGATCCTCCTTACTATGGAAGCTTTTATATCATACGAGAGTGTACATGGGTTAGCCAAGCAGCCAGTGGAGGAGTTGTATAAAGTTACTGCAAATTTTTTAAATAAGCATACAACCTGTGGCAGGCCTGCCATAGAACTTACGCTCCATTCTTTACCACTGGGTAAATATAAATCGTGGACTATTTTGTGGAAACTCATGAAAGAATATGGATACTTTCCCACATGGGATTCGTGGAAATTATCAGAGGGTAAGCAGCACATTTGGACCTGGACATTAAGAGGTGATAAAGATGTAGAACGAGCATTCAAAAGTTTGGCCGACCTTCAGGTGTTGGAAAACGAAAATGGCCCTTTAGTGCTCAGTTTTTACTGGAGTGTTAAATTTACAGATTTTCGTACCCGAAAGATCTTGCCACATCAGGATGAAATACCCATTGTTGACGTAAGAAACCCAAATCCGAAAATATATCTGCGGTTAAGCAGAAAGTCGACAATTTCTGTTTGGCTTCCTTTTCCCTTTGAATCTATAGATAATAATTCAGTTACAATTATTAGAGATATTATAAAGGACCTCCCATTTAAAGTTTCTGACAAGCACTGGCGGTTTTGGAAAAAATCAAAGAATAACAATTGGACTCCATCTAAAATGGGCACTCCTTTGTAGCTACATCAAAACCCGAAAGGCAGCCTGTACTGGATGTCAAGGCTGATGGTATGCTGGTAGGAAAAACCGTTTTTCGGAAAAGTATTGTAAAAAGTGGGGCTGTACACCAATCCCACCGACCAATGGTCGGAAAACTGGAGATACGTGTTAGTCGTCAATCCAAACGAATGGCTTTGCTTTTTACGCGGCTCTTCGTCATTGGAGGGAAATTCCCACTCGCTGTTCACGACCTGCCATGTGTGTATTGTGTAGTTTAGACCATAGCCAAAGGACAGCAGGTTGGACTTATGGTTGTTGGTAAGCGAAAAGCTGGATGCACGCATTGTTTCATACGAATCGAATTTGTCGAGCGGCGCAGGAAAGGGCAGGTCAAAATCTATGGGTGCGGCAGCGCTGATCTTTACAAAGCGATCGTTTTTATAATAATATTCCAGTCCCAAGGCTATGCCAAAAAAGCCGACCCTATTCTTTTTACCTTCATTCCGTGGTTGTTGATGGAAATGGTTGGCATAGGGTATTGAAGCTGTAAATGCCCATGTGTTTTTGGGAGTGGTATATCCTTTTTCTAAAAAATCGTTCCAGGATCTTAGGATCGGTGGTTCGATGATACTGTCGGAGGCATCTTTATCAAGGCGTAGTTTCCTGCCGTAATAAAAACGCTTTGGGCTGGTCATATCAATGGCAAACGCACCGGGATATCCTATCGAGAACAGGAAATTACCGTAGATCAGTTCCGCATTGGGCGATGCCTTTACGGTAAATTCTTTCCTGATGGAATCGGAGATCAGGGTAACCTTAAGGTCCTCTTTGGAGCGCTTTACTTTTACGTACGCAGGCAGGTTGTAAATGCTGTCGTTTACCTCGGCCTTCATATTAGCCTCATACGAAAACACCTTCATCTTATATTCCCTCCGGTTAAAAATGGTGGCGCAGGAGGTAAGGCACAGTGCAGCGGCCAGCACGAATAATTTCTTTAGCATGGTAAATAGTCGGTTTCTTACAAGATAAGAAAATTCGTAAATGGTTGCTTGGAGCAATGTTATATTAATGAAAGATCCCCATATTCTTTAAAATACGGGGATCCATATTGCTTTGAAAAGGACCTAAGCTCCAGCTGTATCTATATCCTTATTGATCTTCTTTACCAATCCCTGCAGTACATTGCCAGGACCCACTTCGGTAAATAATGTAGCACCGTCGGCGATCATGTTCTGTACGCTTTGTGTCCATTTTACAGGGGCGGTAAGCTGTATGATGAGATTGGCCTTTATCTCTTCCGGGTCGGTCACTGCTGTGGCAGGCACATTTTGGTATACCGGGCAAACCGGTTTTGAAAAGGTTGTCTTTTCAATGGCAGCTGCAAGCTCTTCCCTGGCAGGCTCCATCATTGGGGAGTGGAAAGCTCCACCTACAGGCAATATCAGCGCCCTTTTGGCACCGGCAGCTTTCATTGCTTCACAAGCCCTTTCCACTGCTGAGGTTTCTCCCGAAATTACCAGCTGGCCGGGGCAGTTGTAGTTGGCAGGAACCACGATGCCGTCAACGGCGGCACAAACATCCTCTACCACTTTATCTTCAAGGCCCAGTACGGCTGCCATGGTCGATGGGGTGATCTCGCAGGCTTTCTGCATGGCAATCGCGCGTTGCGATACCAGCTTCAGGCCGTCTTCAAAGGTCATGGCACCTGCGGCAACAAGCGCAGAGAATTCACCCAGCGAATGCCCGGCAACCATTTCCGGCTTAAAGTCGGCACCAAGCGTTTTCGCCTTAATTACCGAATGCAGGAATACTGCTGGCTGTGTTACCTTGGTTTCTTTAAGTTCGTCGGCAGTACCTTCGAACATGATGTCGGTTATGCGGAAGCCAAGTATCTCATTGGCTTTATCGAACAGTTCTTTTGCTTCGGCTGAGCTTTCATAAAGGTCTTTGCCCATTCCGGTAAACTGGGCACCCTGGCCTGGAAATACATATGCTTTCATAGTCGTCTCGTAAGTTTGTTTTGGCAAAAATAATACTATTATCGTAACTTTATCACCGTCTGTACGACTAATCCCCTAAACACAAAAAACACCATGAATAAAATCGTTGCGGTCATTATTATCGCGATCATCGGCTTCCTTTTCTTTTACATCGGGCTGCCGGTCATCAGTTACGGGTTTGTAGGCTTTGCCCTGATCCTGATCTTTCTCATTATCCTGTACCTCCTGTTTACCGGATTCGCTGCATCGGGCAAAAAGCTGGTAACCAATTTTACCGGACTGCACAAAGCCCTGTTCGCCATTGCCGGTGTGTTGCTGTTCTATGTGACCCTGCTGCCGCTTATCGCAAGCGCGCCAATGTTCCATACGCAAGCTTACAGGGAACTGATAGGCAAGGTGCATACGGGCAAGGAGATAGCTAACCACATAGCTCCCATATCCATCAATAAGGTAAGGGTGGTAGACGAAGAGCTGGCACACCTGCTGGGCGAAAAGATCCTGGGATCCGATCCCGCACTGGGAAGCAAATCGGAGTTGGGAGAGTTCTTTATTCAAAAAGTGGGCAATGACCTGTATTGGGTAGCGCCGCTATTGCACTCCGGTTTCTTCAAATGGCTAAATAGCCCTGAAGGAACGGAAGGTTATGTAATGGTATCGGCTACAAATGAGCGCGATGTAAAGCTGGTGCAAAACCTTAACGGCAAAGACCTCAAGATAAAATACCAGCCGGGCGCTTTCTTCGGGAGTTATACCGAGCGTAAAGTATATTTTAATGGATATGCGTCTACACCCCTTGCCGATTACAGCTTTGAGATCGACGATGAGGGTAAGCCGTATTGGGTTGCCACAAAATATGATAAAGAAGTTGGCTTTGGCGGAAATAATGCCACAGGCGTAGTGCTTCTCGATGCGCAGACCGGCGACATCAAAGAATATTCTATTGCCGATGCCCCAGAGTGGGTAGAGCGCATCCAGCCGATATCGTTTGTTATTGACCAGCTTTCTGACTGGGGTGAGTACGTGCACGGATATTGGAACTTCTCGAATGAGAACAAGCTGATGATCACCGAGGACCTTACCCTGGTGTATGGCGATGACGGCAGGTCGTACTGGTATACGGGCGTATCTTCGGTAGGTAAGGAAGAATCGGCTGTCGGCTTTGTTTTAGTCGATACACGTACCAAAGAGGCCACGATGTACAACCAGAGCGGTGCCACCGAGTATGCGGCGCAGCGATCGGCAGAAGGTAAGGTACAGGAAAAAGGATACAGGGCATCATTGCCTGTCCCGTATAACATCAATGGCATCCCGACGTATGTTATGACACTGAAAGACGGGGGAGGCCTTGTTAAGATGTATGCCATGGTAGCCATTGGCGACTATACTATTGTGGGCGTGGGCAACACCATGCGCGAAACGCTGATGTCCTACAAAAACGTGTTCAACATGGCCGGGAACAGGATCAATCCTGATGCCGCCGACGACCGTAAGACGCTAAGCACGATAGTAAAACGCATCCAAAGCGATATTAAAAATGGCAACAGCTTCTATTATTTTACGGTAGATGGCTATCCGAAGATATTCATTGGCTCATCGCAATTGTCCAACGAGTTACCGGTAACTTCTGTAGGTGACAGTATCCGTATCTCTTTCGATACCGATAACGAAGAGGTGATCGATGTGTCAACGTTTGATAACCTTGCGATAGGGAAGAAGTAAAAGACGATATGAATAATATTAAGGTCCTTTCGCGTAATGCGGAAGGATCTTTTATTTTACAGGGCGGAACTGGTTTATTTTGATGTCAAAATATTCAGTGCTGTACATGGGCACCATTGAGTAGAAGAAGCTTTTCCTGGCTTCTGGCTCTGTAGGTATATTAATGCAATGCAGGTCTTTTTCCAGTATCTGCCATACGAGTTCGGTACAGAAAAGTTCATTGCAGTCGTCAAAATGACCCTTATGATCAAAGGGTATGTGTCTTCCCAGGTAGCTCTCGGCCAGTTTAGCGATCTTAATACCTGTAGCGGCATCGGTATTCTTGGCCCGGGTCACTATGATCTTGCCGGGAGCGGAATATTCCAGGAACGTTTCCAACGGTTGGATCTGCATGCCGTCTATTTTGGTAACATCTGAAGAAAGAGAATGGATCACATGGAAACTGCCGTTATGGCGAACGATTATGCCGGCATGGGTCACGTCTACCCCACCGCCATCATTAAGGTTCTCCGAGATGTAATCGCTGAAAAAGCCAAATCCCCTGCGGAGTATGATGTCTCCTTCCTGCAATTGTGCCATTTCATCAGCAGTAAGCCGGGTCACATCTTTGTTGAGGGCAATTTCACGTTGTTCCGACTTACTGTCAAAGTAAAAAAAAGCTTTGTACGCAAGTATAAGAATGCAAAAAAGCACCGCGATGCCAAAGAAGATCTTTTTTATCATACGGTGCTTTTTCATGATCAACAGCCGTTATTCACGGCGAATGTTTTTATTTCATGCCCTCTTTGTTGATGGTAACTTTCCATTCGCCATCAACTTTCTTAAGGTCCATTTTTTGCTCAGGTGAAGTTTCGCCTTTAGCAGTCATCTTGTATTTTACTACAGCTGTATCTTCTTTGATGTCAGTAGAGATAACGTCCATCTTCACTTCCATTTTCTTAGCTTCTTCTTTGTCTTTTTCGCTCATGGCGCCTGCCATCATACCGATCATAGACGCTGTATTCTCGTCACAGTATTTTTTTGCTTCTTCAAACTCGCCTTTTGAAGTTGCCATGATGAATTTTTCGGCAACGCTCTCAGGAGTATCTCCACCGCTACATGATACGAAAAGTGTTAGCGAAAATAGCGCTAATACTGCAAATAATTTTTTCATAATTAAAGGTTGTTAAATTTTTGTAAAAATATACTTTTTAACGGAAAAATTTCACGCGCCGCATATTATTTATTAACATTAACCAAGGCCGCGGCTTTATTGGCTTTTTCAACTATCTGTTTAATGTCTGTACCCAATTTATCGCTTACCAGCGCTACCCCCATTCGCCTGTAGGGCCTCGATGTAGGCTTGCCAAAAAGCCTCAGGTCGGTTCGTGGAAGGGCGGCTATATTTTCTATCCCTGTAAATGTAGGGTTGTCGCTGTTTTCCGACGCCAGTATCACTGCACTTGCTCCGGCCTTCTCCAGAGTAATTTCTGCGATCGGCAGGCTTAATATCGCACGCAGGTGCAGTTCGAACTCATTAAAGTTTTGCGTACCTGCAAGCGTTACCATCCCTGTATCATGGGGACGTGGTGACAATTCCGAGAAATACACTCCTTCATCGGCAAGGAAAAATTCTACACCAAACAATCCGGCGCCGCCAAGCGCTTCAGTTACTTTGCGGGCCATGTCCTGTGCCTCGGCAATGTCTTTGTCCGGAACATTGGCGGGCTGCCAGCTCTCCTGGTAATCGCCGCGTTCCTGCCTGTGCCCTATCGGAGCGCAAAATAGGGTAGGGCCGTTGTTTTGTGTTACAGTGAGGAGTGTTATCTCCGAATTGAAAGATACGAATGCCTCGACTATCACTTCCACAACATCGCCGCGTGAGCCTTCAACAGCATAACTCCATGCCTTTTCGATGTCGGCTTCCGCCTTAATAGTGCTTTGGCCTTTGCCGGATGAGGACATAAGAGGTTTTACTACACAGGGAATGCCTACTTCGGCAACAGCCTTTTGCAGCTCTTCGGCAGATGTGGCATAGCGGTAGTTGGCCGTGCGCAAGCCAAGGTCTTTGGCTGCAAGGTCGCGTATCGCTTTCCGGTTCATGGTATAGTTGGCCGCCTTTGCCGATGGCACTACGTTGATCCCCTGCTTTTCATAATCGTAAAAACGCTCGGTGCGTATGGCTTCTATCTCGGGAACAATGAAGTCAGGCTGGTGTCTGGCAACAATATCATCCAGCGCATCGCCATCGAGCATGTTGATCACTTCAAAGCCGTGGGCCACCTGCATGGCGGGTGCACCTTCATAGCTGTCAACGGCAATTACTTTCTGCCCCATACGCTGTGCGGCGATCACAAATTCCTTTCCGAGTTCCCCACTACCGAGGAGTAAGATCTTTTTTTGCATTATGTATTATTTGATAATATAAAAAAAGCCCCAAAATTTGGGGCAGTATGAGTTAAGCTAGCGCTTCTTTTATCCTTTTCAGTGCTTCGGTGAGCACATCTTCGCTGGTGGCGTAGGAGAAACGGATGCAGTCAGGGTTCCCGAACGCATCTCCTGTTACGGTCGCGACATTGGCATGCTCCAACAGGTACATGCTCAGGTCGTCGGCATTATTTATGGTTACGCCATTAAGTGTCTTTCCGAAAAAGGAGGATACATCAGGGAATACATAAAATGCCCCTTCGGGTACATTGATCTTTACACCCGGTATCTCTTTCAGTAGGCCTACTACGAGGTCCCTCCTGCTATGGAACGCTTTTACCATGTCATTAAGTACGGATGGGTCGGCATCCACCGCGGTGATGGTAGCACGCTGTGCAATGCTGTTCGCGCCGCTGGTCACCTGCCCCTGCATTTTGGTACAGGCTTTGGCAATGAATTCCGGCGCGCCAATGTAACCTATCCTCCAGCCGGTCATGGCAAAAGCTTTTGCTACGCCATTTACGGTAATAGTCCTTTCAAAAAGCCCGGGAATTGACCCGATGCTGCAAAACGTACCTGAGAAATTGATATGTTCATATATCTCGTCGGATACGATATAAATGTTGGGATGCTTGTCCAATACTTTGCCCAGTGCGGTAAGCTCCTCTCGGCTGTATACCGAGCCGCTTGGGTTGCAGGGCGAGCTGAACCACATCATTTTTGTTTTTGGGGTAATGGTGGCTTCCAATTGCTCCGGCGTGATCTTGAAATCATTGTCTACAGAGGTGGGCACTTCTACCGGTACACCGCCTGAAAGCTTAATGATCTCAAAATAGCTTACCCAATAGGGTGCGGGCAGGATCACTTCATCGCCGTCGTTCAGCATTACCTGGGCAATGTTGTACAGGGACTGCTTGGCGCCCGTAGACACAACGATCTGCGACGGCTTATAGTCAAGGTTATTGTCGCGCTTGAATTTTCGGCAAATGGCCTCCTTCAACTCTGCATAGCCATCAACGGGCGAGTAGGTGCTGTAATTATCATGGATAGCCTGTATGGCGGCCTCTTTGATGAAGTCCGGTGTATTAAAGTCCGGTTCGCCAAGGCTAAGGCTTATGATGTCTTTACCCTGTGCTTTAAGTTCCCTGGCTTTAGCGGCCATGGCAAGGGTTTGCGAAGTGGAAAGGTTGTTGATCCTGTCTGAAAGCGCGTTCATGTGTGTCGTTTAATGGTCGTTAGTATTAATTCATGGCGGGTTTCATCCCCAGCTCTTTTAAATGCCTGAAGTGTGCAGCTACTGCTTCTCGCATAGTCCTGAACTCGTGGTACGGCAGGTTGTGCTCTCTTGCCGTAGCCTTTACGATCTCGGCTATCTTTCCGTAATGGATGTGGCTTATGTTCGGGAAAATGTGGTGCTCTATCTGGTGGTTCAGGCCACCGGTAAACCAGTTAATGATCCTGTTCTTTGGTGCAAAGTTGGCAGTGGTGTACAGCTGGTGAATGGCCCAGGTATTTTCCATCTCACCATTCTCGTCCGGTACCGGGTTGGCTGTCTCCTCAACAACGTGTGCCAATTGGAAAACCACACTAAGTATAAGTCCGGCTACATAATGCATTACAAAGAAACCGATGAGTACTTTCCACCATAATATGCCGAGCAGCATAGGGACTACAAGCCACACGGTGATATAAATAAGTTTGGTGATCACCAAAACGGTCCATTGCTGTATCGGGCTCTGGAATTTCCCGTAAGACAATCCTCTCTTAATATAACGCCTCATTTGCTTGATATCAGTTGTGATCGCCCAGTTGAACGTCAAGAGGCCGTATAGGAAGATGGAATAATAATGCTGGAATTTGTGGAACCAGCTCCATTTGGCAGATTCTGTAAAACGTATCACCCGGCCCGCATCAAGGTCTTCATCGTGACCGTGGATATTGGTGTAGGTGTGGTGTAGCACATTGTGCTGTACCTGCCAGTTATTAACGTTGCCGGCAAGGATATAAAGGCTTCCGCCCATGATCTTGTTGAGCCATGACCTGGAAGAGTACGATCCGTGATTGCCATCGTGCATTACGTTCATGCCTATTCCGGCCATGCCGATACCCATTACTATCGTAAGCAGTAGTTGTGCCCATACAGGGATATCAAGCGTAAGGATGATGAAGTAGGGCGCAAAGAAAAGTGTGAACATTATAACGGCTTTCAGGTGCAGCTGCCAGTTGCCGGTCTTCTTGATGTTGTTGTCCTTAAAGTAATCGTTCACGCGTTTATTGAGCGTACGAAAAAATTTTATCGAGTCGTTTTTTGAAAAAACAGGAGGGCTGATATTCATAAAAAAATTATATAACTTGGTTTCCAAAGGTAATCATTATCAAAGCTGAAAACAAACTAAGTGACAAATATCACGCCAATTGACTACTTTTGCGAAAAGTAAAAATAATGGAGGAGATAATCAAACATTTTCCAATCCTTACTGAGGTACAGCTGCACCAGTTTGAAAAATTAGCATCTTTATATGAGGAGTGGAATGCGAAGATCAATGTGATCTCAAGGAAGGATATTGACGAACTGTATACAAGGCACGTTTTGCATTCGCTGGGTATTGCAAAGGTTATGGAATTCAAACACGGTGCGAGTGTGCTCGATGTAGGTACCGGTGGAGGATTCCCGGGCATACCATTGGCTATTCTATTCCCCGGGACCAATTTTTACCTTATTGATGTCATTGCCAAAAAAATAAAGGTGGTTCAGGAAGTCGCTGATGCACTGGGGCTGCAGAACGTAAAGGCTGAGCAGATGCGTGCCGAAAATGTAAAGGAAGAGTTCGATTTCATTGTTAGCCGCGCAGTGACCAATATGCCCGATTTTGTAAAATGGGTAAAGGACAGGATAAAAAAGGAACAATCCCATAAACTTCCAAATGGCATACTGTACCTTAAAGGCGGCGACCTGGCCGAAGAGCTGCAGGATTTTCCGAAAGCTACCCTGTACAACCTCTCCGATTACTTTAAAGATGAATTTTTTGAAACCAAAAAAGTGGTGCACCTGCCACTAAAGTATAAAGGATAAAAAGAGAAGCCCCGCTGTTTTAGCGGGGCTTCTCTTTTATGGAAAATATTTTTACATCTCCTCAAACTCCTGGCTGGCATTAAGCCCGGCATGCCTTACGTTGATTGCCTTGCCCTGCGCGTCTACCACAAAGGCGACAAACTCTATGTTGGCCGCATTGGCAACGTTCGCGGGTACAGGTACGCTAAAGGATCTTGTGTATACATTATTCACTACAGTTTCGGTACCGTTGATGGCCTCGCCCAAAAGAGGGGTAAGCACTCCCCTAAGCACGTGGTTGTGCTGGTAGTTCACCAGGATGTCTACGCCGCCGTAATAGGTGGTGTAGTTGTGCTGGTCATAAATAAGCCCATTCTCAAGTACATATACCACCAGCTTCAGGTTGCTGAAATCCTGGCTGAACTTTACGTTCACATCTACATTCATCGTCCCGCCCGAAACAGTTGTTTCCAGTGCAAGGTCCATTTTACTGCCACCCTGGGTCAGCCCTATGGCCTGTGCAATGTTGTCAGGCTCAGGAAAGTTCCATTGGGTCATGCGGTTAAGCATACCTTTAGGATATCCCGGAATGTTGATAATCTCCTCAAGTTCACCTGTATTGTAATTATAGGGGTCGTAGCTTGGACTGGCAGGGTTACTGCTTGGCCTGTGTATGGCTACAGGAACCACATTGTGGCTTTGTTCCTTTGCCAGCTCAATGCCGTAAGCCACCCTTGGGCAGTATCCGCACCATGTCCCGGTATAATCCTCGATAAGCACCCGCCTAACGAAGTTGGTCTCCGAGCCGTCATGGAACCGTACAGGCAGCGCCACAGAACTTACACCCAAATACTTTGCCGTTACTTCAAAAGTGCCAACGGTGGCCGAGGTCAGCATATTGCCTTCGATCTCCTCGCCATTCACATATAGGGTCGCTTCCCCGGTAAGGTCGGCCCCGGTGTTGTCTTTTACGGTAAAGGTAATTGTCTGGTCAACAGCTTTTATCGAACTATCGGCTGTCAGGATCACTGCTTCTACCGATTTGAGTATCTCATATTCGGAAGAACAGGCCGAAAGCATCAGCGAAGTCAGGAAAAGTAGGATAATATTCTTTTTCATTGTATTCTTTCTACAGTCATCCCAATACAGGGCTGTACATTATATTAGTTTTTTACGATCCTTATCTGGGATGTTTTGTTCTCCTCATTGGTAAACCTTGCAATGTAAACACCTGCCGCAAGTGCCGATGCGTCTACCGACTGTGAGCCCGAAGTGATGGCAGCCGTTTTAACCGCCTGGCCATTGATGTTGAAGAGTTCCATTTTAGCATTTTGCGTAGCAGTGATATCCAAAGCATTGTTCACGATATTGCTGCCAAGGCTGATACCCATTTTTTGCAGTGCCGCAAGATCAGCTGTTGATGCTGTAGATGAGTACCTGTACGAGAAAGCTACAACTTCGTTTAGTATTGCCTGATTGGCATCTACCTGTACTACCCTGAAGTTGTACACCACATCGCCTGTCGTATCGCCTGTGTAAGCATTAAGGAAATGGTCAGCCTCATCATTGTGTCCTCCGTTGGCTGTAAGCTCTACAGCATAGTTAGGATAATAATTCCCGCCGCCGATATCCGTATAGCAAAGGGCTCCAAAACAAAGCTGGATATCTCCTGCTTTTCCGGCAATGCCGCTTGTGTTATTGGTTACAGATACAAGCTGTAGTCTGTAGTACACTGTTTCAGGTGTATTGTTTGTTACCAATATCTGCATTTTGGCATTATTGCCAAGGGTATTGAACACTAGTTCCTCGCCGTTCGTTATGGTATTTGAGCCGGAGGTAACTGTTATCTGCGCCTGCGTCAGGGTGCTTAGCAGCAATCCTGCGATAAGTAGAAATTTTTTCATGATGGTATTAAAATTAAGCAATTATTTTTTATGAAAAAGGCTATCGGGGTTAGTTGCCTGCACCCGATAGCATTTCATAGTTTATGTTTAAAAGCAATTATTCTATTATAAGTTTCTCAACTTTTTCAGATGCCGCGCCGTTTATTTTAGCTATGTACATACCTTTTTGAAGCCCGCCCAGGTTCAGGGTGCTGCCATCCGAAAGGCCTTTTGCAGTGTGTACCACCTTGCCTGTAATGTCAAGTACGGTCACATCTACAGCCTCCTGTGTAGCAAGGTTGAATATACCTGTAGACGGGTTAGGATAGATCGCGAATCCTTTCAGCGCTGTATTTGGCGTAGCCATAACTCCATTTGTTACGAAAGCAGCCTCCAATACAAGGCTTGTGCCAAAGTTACCCGGGTTCATTTTAGAAGCTACAAGCGTACCGCCTGCAAAAACTTCAATGCCCTGGCCGCTGCCAGACATCCATCCGTCGCCGTAAGTGTCCTGAAGTTCTACTGAGTAGCAGTCAGTACCTTCCGGCAGTGTGAATGTGTGTATCTTTGTTGTATTAGCATCAGCGCCACCACCGTTAGGATTACCTGCATAAGGACCAGCCTGCGCTACTACGGTGCCATTACTTCCTTTTATGTTCCATTTCATTTCTGTAGGATAGTTGCCGGTATGTACCCTTACTTCTATAACGTTCGGGCTTTGTGGGGCTATATTTACATGAAGGTCATGTGTTGAAATGTTTTCATTCGTCTGCGCTGCACCGTTAATGTCCTGTATAACTACCTCGTATTCTGCGGCAGGGTTAAACGCAACATTGTTAAAGCTCAGATTGGTACTTGTGCCAAAGTTCAGGTTTCCGGTGTAGTTTTTTGTACTCACTACCGTTCCGTTCTCTTTTAGTAAAACTGTAGCGGCGGTTATTTGGTTGTTGCCAAGGTTCCTCATCCTTGCCTGCATTGTGAGGCTTTCAGGCGCAGCACAAAGTGACTGGTCTGCAGGAGCTATCGAGGCATGGCTTGCGATCCCTACAAGCGGTCCGCCGCATCCTATGATGCTTGACTTCAGGTCTGCAAGGCCAAGTGCGCCGATCTCGGTCATTATGCCGTCAGGGCAGATCCTTACAACCGTAGGAAAATACTCAAGATTAAAGATGGTTGATATCGAGCCATTATCGATCACAGGATACGGAGAGTGCTCCAGCCAGTTGCCTTGTGTATTTGGTCCGCTTCCCTGTAGGTCTGCACTGGTAGTCTGCGGATCACCTTCTACAAAAAGGACCACAACCTCATTAGAACCTCCCGGCCCGTAAGAATTATGCAGGTTAGCAAGTGCATTGGAGCCATGGTAGTTCCAGCACGGGCCGCACCACGTTGCCGAAATGTCAAGTATAACTGTTTTTCCCTGGTTCAGGTAATCGTAAAGATTATGCGTTACTCCGTTAACGTCAGTAGCCGTAAAATCCGGTGCTGCAGTACCGTTCGCGATCTGTGCGCTGGCGGTGTAGCTGCCCAATGCAAGCAATCCTAAAAGTAGAGTTTTTTTCATGTGATCAAGTTTAATAGTTTAGTTATCCCGTTGTAATAGAGGCGAAAATTATGTAAAAAAATCGTTATCCAAAAAAAAATCAAAGAAAATATTTAAAAAAGAAGCAAATGTTAAAAAATGAGTGCGGAAAATGTTATAAAAAGCAGGTTTTTGGGTATAATGTTGTGATTTTTATAATTCTATCAGTCCTATAGGGTTATAATTTTCCTTAAAAATAGCTTTTTCCAGTTAAAATTTTTTTAATATTGCCCCGCAACTATTTATGTCTATTTAACTAAACAAAAATGAAAAAGTTATTAGTACTCTTTTTATTCCTTTCTGCTTCAGCATTTGCACAAAAGGAAATGCCAAACGTAACCCTTAAATCGGAGAAGAATAAGAGTTACAATGTGAAGACCGACTTTGCCGAAAAAGACAAGCTTTATGTCTTTACGTTCTGGGCTACCTGGTGCGTTCCATGCATCAATGAGCTTGATGCCATTAATGAGCATTATGCGCAATGGTCAAAAGAACTTAACATGGAGGTTATTGCCGTATCTATCGACGACGCACGGACACAAAAACGCGTGAAGCCACTGCTTAACGGGAAAAAGTGGCCTTATAATGTATTGCTGGACACCAACCAGGACCTGAAGAGGGCTTTGGCGATCGCCAATGTTCCTTATACTGTTGTGGTGAAGAACAAAAAAGTGGTATATGTACACAATGGATACAGCCAGGGTGCCGAAAAGGAGCTGTATAATAAACTGAAGCAGCTCTAGATCGATGAGAAAATTATCCTTACTGCTCCTTTCGCTTTCCGTAGGCAACCTTTGTGCGCAGGAAAATGATTCCATACCAAAAAAGGATCACGGCAAAGTATTCGGTGGATTTGAGTCCAACTCGCAATGGTACCTTAATGATAAGGAACGCGGACTGACACATCCGGAAGACCCTATCCGTTCCAACAATTACCTTTTGGTCAACTACCAGATCGGTAAGTTTACAGCAGGTGTTCAGGTAGAGTCCTATGAGCCCAATGCATTGCTTAACTACAATCCCGGTTTTAAAGGTACCGACCTTGCGACCTATTATGCCAGCTATAAATCTGATAAATTCGAAGCTACCGCCGGCTATTTTTACGAGCAGTTCGGCAGCGGCCTGCTATTGCGTGCCTGGGAAGACAGGGCGCTGGGGATCAACACCGCGCTTCGCGGCGGAAGGATACTGTTTCGCCCGTCGGATAACATAAGGCTTACTGCTTTATATGGCCGCCAGCGTACAGGTTTTGACGTGGCGCATGGCGATGTGTATGGCTTCGATTCTGATCTTAACCTTAGCCAGCTCTTTAAGTTCGAGACCTCCGACCTTTCGGTGGGTGCAAGCTATGTGGGGCGTTACGAAAAAATAGACATGCCTAACCCACCTGTAGATGAGCTTACGAGCGCTTTTGCAGGAAGGTTCAACTTTATACACAATTCGTTCTACATTTCGGGCGAGTACAACTACAAGCAGAAGGATATTTTGCTGAATGCGCTCAATACGCTCAACTATAATTTTGTGAAGCCGGGTAATGCCGTGCTGCTCAATTTCGGTTATTCTAAAGAGGGCCTTGGCATCGATGCCACCCTGCGCCGCCTCGAAAATATGGGCTTCCTTTCAGAGAGGACACCTACCAGCGCGGGCGATGGCCTTTCTACAAGTCTTAACTTTAACGACAAAGTCCTTAATTACACACCGGCGCTTACCAAGCAGCACCACTCTAACCTTGCCAACATTTATGTATTTCAGGCACAGAGCCGCGTAAGCTTTGTAGATCCTACCATTATGATGTCAGGCGAAACGGGTGGACAGATCGATATCTTTTACGATTTTGCGAAAGAGACGACGCTTGGAGGTAAGTATGGCACAAAAGTCGCACTGAACCTTTCAAGCTGGTACAACCTGCCGGGCTCGTATAGGTTCAATCCCGCGCAGTATGAAACGAACTTCTTTGGCGTAGGCCAGAAATATTTTTCCGACTATAACATTGAAGTGAAGAAGCAGCTGTCCGAAAGCTGGCATACCGCCTTTAGCTACATCAACCAGTATTATAACAAAGAATGGCTTCAGGGTGGCGAAGAGGTAAATACCAACATCGTGATCGCCGAAGCGACCTATAATTTTTCCCCTTCAAAATCAATACGCGTTGAGGCCGAACATATGTGGGCGGATGCCGATTTTAAGAACTGGGCCGGCGGTACTGTTGAGCTTAACATCAATGACAAATATTCCCTCTATGTATGGGATATCATGAACTACGGTAATGATGATGAGAAGAAACAGGTGCATTACTACAATGTAGGCGGTGCATACCGCATCGGGGCGACCCGTGTGGCGCTCAATTACGGCAGGCAGCGCGGCGGTCTTGTTTGCGTAGGCGGTGTATGCCGCTTTGTGCCGGAGAGTACAGGTTTGTCAATGCAGATCAGTACTGCGTTCTAAAATACAAATTATCTCAAAGGAAATATCCTTACACATGTCAAGAATAAAAAAAGTTCCCGTTGTAGCGGGAACTTTTTTATTTATATAGTCTTGAGCTATCCTAAGAAAGGATACCTGTAGTCTGTTGGAGGTACAAAAGTTTCCTTGATCGTTCTCGGGGATACCCAGCGTAACAGATTGAGCACTGATCCGGCTTTATCGTTCGTGCCCGATGCCCTGGCGCCGCCAAATGGCTGCTGCCCTACAACGGCACCTGTAGGCTTGTCGTTGATGTAAAAGTTGCCGGCACTGTTCTCAAGCGCTTTTGTAGCTTCCTCAATGGCATAGCGGTCCTGGCTGAATATGGCCCCTGTAAGTGCATACGGTGAGGTTTCATCTACCAGCTTCAGTGTTTCTTCCCACTGGCTGTCTTCGTAAACATATATGGTGAGTACAGGCCCGAAAAGTTCTGTGCACAGTGTTTCATATTTTTTGTTGGTGGTTACGATAACCGTTGGCTCTATGAAATAGCCAACTGATCTGTCATACCCGCCACCAGCGATAACCTCGGCATCCGGAGCATTTTTAGCTTCATCAATGTATTTCGCAAGCTTGTTGAACGAAGTCTCGTGTATTACAGCCGATACAAAGTTGGACGGATCCTCAGGGGACCCCATTTTGAAAGAAGCCATATCTTTAAGCAAATGCTCTTTAACAGCAGGCCACAGCGACTGTGGTATATATGCCCTTGATGCTGCCGAACATTTTTGGCCCTGGTATTCGAAAGCGCCACGCGAAAGTGCGGTAGCCACTTCGGCAGGGATAGATGACGGGTGCGCCACAACAAAGTCTTTGCCGCCTGTCTCTCCCACTATCCTTGGATACGTTTTATATTTGCTTATGTTCTTGCCGATACTGGTCCAGATGTCGTTGAAAACGCCTGTAGACCCGGTAAAGTGTACTCCGGCAAAATCAGGGCTCGAGATCAGCACATCGCTTATCATTGAGGCGCTGCCATGTACCATGTTGATAACACCGTCCGGCAATCCGGCAAGCTTGAAAACCTCCATGATCACGTTGGCGCTATATACCTGTGCGGCGCTTGGTTTCCAAACCACCACGTTACCCATAAGGGCTGGTGAGGCCGGTAGGTTACCGGCAATGGCCGTAAAGTTGAAAGGCGTTACAGCATATACAAACCCTTCAAGAGGGCGGTGCTCCATACGGTTCCAGATACCTTCTGACGATACAGGCTGCTCGGCATAGATCTGCGTCATGAACTCCACATTGTAACGAAGGAAATCGATGAACTCACAAGCCGCATCGATCTCGGCTTGGTGCATCGTCTTTGCCTGCGCGATCATGGTCGCGGCGTTGATCTTGGCACGGTAAGGCCCGGCAAGCAGCTCGGCAGCCTTTAGGAATATCGAGGCCCTGTGTTCCCAAGCCATGGCAGCCCATTTTTTCTTCGCGGCAAGTGCGGCAGTAATAGCTTTTTCAATATGCTCCCTTTCCGCTTCATGGTAGTGTCCCACGGTTTTCTTGTGATCGAACGGCGGGTTTATGGTTTTGGTTTTCCCGGTGCGGATCTCTTCGCTGCCTATGTACAGTGGCACATCCACTGTAGTATTATACATTTCTTTGAAAGTGGCAAGTACCTGCTCGCGCTCTTTTGTCCCCGGAGCATAGGTCTTAACAGGTTCGTTAATGGCCTTAGGCACATTATATATTCCTTTTGGCATAATGGTATGTAGTTTAAAGGATTAAATTTTGGTATTGCAAATATACGTGAAATTATTCATCGCCAATTTGCAAAAAAGGCAACAAAAAACACATATCTGTGAAAATGTAGTTAGTTTAGAGCAAATGGTGCACTCAATCGAAACGTAGGCACAATGACCTTAAATGTACGTGTAGAAGTAAAGTTGACCATGCTGAAGTAACCCCTCATGGCCCCAAATGGCGATGCCAGCAGGCAGCCTGAACTATAGGTATGCTTTTCACCCGGCTTGAGTACCGGCTTTTTGCCAATAACGCCTTCGCCGTCAACTATTTCGATATCATTAAGGGAATCGAATATTTCCCAGTGGCGGGTATTGAGCTGTACGGAATCCTTACTGTGGTTCTCGATGGTGATCTCGTAGGAAAAAGCGAACTGTATGCGGTAGTTTTTGAAGTAAGTGCCTTCAAAACTGGTTGATACTGATATTTTTATGCCACGCGTGATTTGTGAAACCATCCCTTTAATTTGCTGCTTGTGCTGTAAAATTACAAAAATTATTAACCTGCCCGGTATAGTGATGCTGTTAAATTATGGTTGCCGGACATTTAACTCTTAGGTATTTAATTGATAATATTTTCGGAGTTTGCTGATCCGCGGCCAATAACCCTGTCATAACGTTCATTGTTCTCGCGGTAGTATACAAAGATGTTATAATCGTTCTCGGTTTGGTAAAAGTTGCCGTCAACCGCATCCTTTCCATTCACTTTACCGCTCTTGTCGGCTATGATGTACTGGAAGTTATTAAAGCCCTGTTTCATCATGATGGCTTTTTCATATAATTTTGTCTTCTCATTATACTCCATCTTGTACTCATCGGTCTTGGCATAATTATTAAACATGCCGCCGATGTAAATGTCATTTTTACCAAAATAAGCAGGAGCGCTAAGCGAAAAGAACACCCAAGTATAATCCGATTCTAAAAAAGGGTTTGTGGCGCTCAGGTTGGCGTTGCGGGTAACAAAGTTGCCGTTCACGTCGGGGTAGTAGGTGTAGGGCTTGTTGCCCCGTGCATCATTAGTATACAAAATGGTGTTGTACACTTCGCCTGCCGTAATGCGAAGCACGTTGTTCACGGCATTGCGTACATCCTTGTTCTCGAAGTACAGGTATTCGTTACCGGCCCAAAACTGTGTTTCCCTGTCATATTTGTAAATAAGGTCGTTGGCAATGGTGTATTGTGGCTTTACGTTATAGATCGCATTGTCGAACCGCCCGTTCTGGAACAGCGCGACCTTTACATTCTGTAACGGGCTTTGGAATATGAACGCACTGGTCTTAACAGAGAAATCAAGGTTTTGCTTTTCCTGGATCTCGTCCATCCCGCGGGCCCTTTTTACCTGCACGGGAACGGCGACCTGATCTTCGTAAACAATGATCCTGCGTGAAAAGACGACCTCGCGGTCTTCGTTAAGGATCTTTATCATGTAATTGCCGCTCAGTTTTATGCGTGTAAATTTATTGGGGAAAGAAAGTGAATATCGGGAATAAAGCTGCAGGGTATTGAAAGAGTTCTCGTAAAGCTGTATGCGTTGGGTGTCGAAACCTTCCAGGTAATCATTTACCGTAAGCTGCGACGATGGTGTCCAGTCATAATTGCAATGCTGTATGGAGTAGTAGTAGTTGGCCTCATTGCCAAAAAGGTCGTCAAATACCAAAGTGAATCCTTCTCCTAAACGGAAGTAAGGATAAACGTTCTCGGAATTGCGTATGAGGGAAACGGTCTTTATGTTGTAAGGCGGCGCAATTTCCTGCTGTACCTGCCCGAAAGCTGTGATCGAAAGAAGTAATGCAGCCCCCAGGAACCGCATGAAAGCATTTGCCATTGCTGAAATTTGTTTTATTGGTGAACGTAAATATACTAAATATATTATAAAAGGTCCGTTAGGGTGATCTTATCGGTAGAAAAAGCATTGTGTCGGAAAATGTGTTAAAAATCATACAATAAATCCTGTTTTTAGTAGTTTTAAGCCTTACCAATTTATAAACGATAATAACATGAAGAATCTCAGACTATGGATGTTCCTCGTGGCCGTGCCGCTTTCGGGCTTTGCGCAGGACCTGAAGGGAGACTCACCCATTCCGTTTGACCCGGCCGTAAAAACGGGTAAACTTAAGAACGGCCTTACCTATTACATCAGGAAAAATGCCAAACCGGAAAATAAGGTCGATCTAAGGCTGGTGATAAATGCCGGCTCCATTCTCGAGGAAGACGACCAGCAGGGACTTGCCCACTTTATGGAGCACATGTGCTTTAACGGCACGAAGCGCTTTCCTAAAAATGCATTGGTAGACTACCTGCAAAGCATTGGCGTAAAATTCGGGCAGCACCTTAACGCCTATACCAGCTTTGATGAGACCGTATACTTTCTTCCTATTCCGAGCGACAGCCCCGAAAAAGTAGAAAAGGGCTTCCAGATCATTGAGGACTGGGCTTTTAACGCAGTGCTTACACCCGAAGAGATCGACAAAGAGCGCGGTGTGGTGCTTGAGGAGTACCGCCTTGGGCTTGGCGCCGACGACAGGATGACCAAGCGCTTCATGCCGAAGATGATGTACCAGTCGCATTATGCCAACCGCTTACCTATTGGGCAGAAGGAGATATTGGAGAACTTCAAGTACGAAAAGCTTGTTAAGTTCTATAAGGATTGGTACCGTCCGGACCTGATGGCGGTTATCGTAGTAGGTGATATCGATGTCGCCGAAATGGAAAAGAAGATCAAAGACCATTTTGGCTCATATGAAAATCCTAAAAAAGAAAAGCCACGCAAAGTGTATGATGTGCCGAACCACAAAGAAACTTTCGTGTCGGTAGAAAGTGATAAGGAAGCATCGTATGCACAGGTCCAGCTGCTCTATAAAGATTACAACATGCCAAAGACGCTGGTAACCATCAACGATTTTAAGCAATATATAGCCAAAGGCCTTTTCTCGACCATGCTCAATAACAGGCTTCAGGAGCTTACCCATTCGGCCAATCCACCCTTTACATTTGGGTACACCTACCACGGCGGGACATGGGCCAGGACTAAAGAAGCCTACCAATCGTTTGCCATGACACAGGAAAATAAGCAGCTTGACGCACTTAAGGTTTTGGTAGAAGAGAATGAGCGCGTTAAAAAATTCGGCTTTACGCAAGGCGAGCTTGAAAGGGCAAAAACCGAGTGGCTTGCCGGTATGGAGAGCTCGTATAAGGACCGTGATAAAACGGAGTCGGAGCGCTTTGTTAGCGAATACCAGGGCCACTTCCTTACCAAGGAACCAACTCCGGGAATTGAGTGGACATTCAACGCCATGCAGAAAATGCTTCCACAGGTGTCACTTGCCGATGTGAACGGTCTCGTGAAGGATTATATTAAGAACGATAACAGGGTGGTGATCTTTACCGGGCCTGAAAAGGAAGGCCTGAAAAAACCAACCGAGGCCGAAGTGCTTGCCGTGCTTAACAAAGGCGGTGAGAACATAACCGCGTATGAAGATGCGGCGGTTGCCGGCAGCCTGTTGAGGAAAGACGTAAAGGCAGGCACCATCACTAAAAAAGAAAGGAACGACAAGCTGGGCACTACGACCCTTACACTAAGTAACGGCGTTAAGGTGACCTACAAGAAAACCGACTTCAAGAACGACGAGGTGATCATGGAGGGTATCAGCTTTGGCGGCAGCAACCTGTTTAGCAACGATGACCAGAAAAAGGTGCAGTATGCACAGGGCGCGCTTACCGAGGCCGGTTTCTCAGGGCTTAAGCTGAACGACATCAATAAGTTCATGACGGGCAAGCTCGCAAGTGCAAGGCCATACATTGGCGGAATCACTGAGGGCTTCCGCGGAAGCGCCACGCCAAAAGACATAGAGTACATGTTCCAGATGGTGCATGCCTACTTTACCGATCTCAACCTTGACAAAGAGGCTTACGAAGGCTATAAACAAAAGCAATCAGCTTTCTATGCCAACATGGCTTCAGAGCCATCTGCCTACTTCCAACAGGAGTTCTACGGCTTTTTGTATAAAGACAACCCACGTTTTATGGGCGTTATCCCTAACGAGAAGACGTGGGAGAATACCGATTATGAGCTGGCCTACAATAAATATAAAGAGCGTTTTGCCAATGCGGGCGACTTCGAGTTCTACTTTGTAGGGAATATCGATGACAAGGCTATAGAGGAGTATTCGGCAAAATACCTGGCGTCATTGCCGACTACCGGTGTTAAAGAAAAGATCACCGACCTGGGATATCGCATGATAAAAGGCGATCATAAAAAGGTGGTGAACAAAGGGACCGATCCTAAAAGCAATGTGACCATTATGTACTATGGCGATGCCACATATTCGCCTAAAGAAGCCCTTGCCATGCAGGCGCTGGGAGAGATACTTACCATAAAGCTTGTAGAAGAGCTAAGGGAAAATGAAAGCGGCGTGTATGGCGTGAATGCGAGGGGCTCCATGAGTAAGGTGCCTTATGGTTCGTATAGCTTCAATATCTCGTTCCCATGCGGGCCGGACAATGCCGAAAAGCTTACTGCCTCTGCCCTTAAAGAACTGCAGAAGATCATTGACAACGGGCCCGAAGCTAAGGACCTTACCAAATTCAAGGAGGGTGAGCTGCTTGACCACAAAAAGGACATCAAGGAGAATAACTACTGGCTGAGCTACTTCACGAGGTCATACACCAACGGTACCAATCCTGAAGAGATCTTTAAAGTAGAAGAGAAAATAAATGCGCTTACGGCCAAAGAGGTACAGGATGTGGCTAAAAAATACCTGACCAAAGACAAGGTTATAGGTATGCTGATGCCGGAAAAAAAATAATTTTTGGATTTAAATTGGAAAGGCCCCTGCAACTTCGTGGGGGCTTTTTTTGTGTTTTTGTTTACCATGCGGGATGGTTTTTGATGGGATAGGTAATCTGTATAAAAATCGTACTTTTGTAGCCGTAAATTTTTGACAATGATTATCCAAAAGACAAGGGAAGAGATCGAGCTGATGCGCCAGAGCGCGCTTATGGTATCGAAAACACTGGGCATGATCGCCTCAGAAATAAAGCCGGGGGTAACAACACTGCAGCTTGATACCATGGCGGAAGAATTCATCCGTGACAATGGTGCCATACCGGGCTTTAAAGGTTTGTACGGATGCCCTTCGACATTGCTTACCAGTGTGAACGAGCAGGTCGTGCACGGCCTTCCGGACAACCGCCCGATACAGGAAGGCGATGTGGTGTCAGTTGACTGTGGTGCCATCATGAACGAGTTCTATGGCGACCATGCTTATACTTTCGAGATAGGCGAGGTGGCGGAAGATACCCGTAAGCTTCTCAGGATAACTAAAGAGTCATTATATGTAGGTATCCGCGAGTTAAGGGTGGGCAACCGTGTCGAGGATGTAGGCAGCGCCATACAGCGCTATACCGAAGCCCAGGGCTATGGTGTAGTGCGCGAACTGGTGGGCCATGGCCTTGGCAGGAAAATGCACGAAGCGCCCGAAATGCCGAATTATGGCAAGCGTGGCCGCGGAAAGCTCTTTGTAGAGGGCATGGTAGTAGCCATTGAGCCGATGATCAACATGGGCACTAAAAATGTACGCACCCTTAAAGATGGCTGGACCATCGTGACCCGCGACGGTAAGCCGAGCGCCCACTTTGAGCATAACGTAGCCATTGTGGACGGTAAGCCTGAATTGTTATCTACCTATGCCTATATATATAAGGCATTGGGTACAGAGAGTAATGAGGAGGAGGAGTTCAGGAAGGCACCTTTGGTGCTTTAATCAGGGGTTGTTTCACAAAGATTCGCAAAGACCTTTCATTATGGATGTAAATCAGTTATCAAACAAAGTTATAGGTCTTGCTATTGAGGTGCATAGAAATTTAGGCCCGGGTCTTCTGGAATCTGCCTATTGTGAATGCTTATGCTATGAAATCAGGAACAGCGGTTTGTATGTAGAAATACAAAAGCCATTGCCGATTATTTATAAGGATATTAAACTGGAACACGGCTATCTGTTGGATTTGCTTGTTGAAAACCAGTTAGTATTGGAGTTAAAAACAGTTGAATGTTTTACAGACGTTCATTTCGCCCAAATACTTACCTATCTTAAGCTTGGAAATTATCCCTTAGGCTTGTTGATTAATTTCCACACAAAAACGCTAAAGCAGGGTATAAAACGTTTTATAAATCAAAATTACAATAATCAATATGACCATTAAGCCTTTGTGGCTCTTTGCGTCTTCTTTGCGAATCTTTGTGGAATAGCTTCTAAAAAAATGAAGAAACTTTTTAAATTCATACTCAACACCATACCCCGCCCGTTGCTCATACGCCTTAGCTATGTGGTCAGGCCGGTATTGGCATTTGCCCTCAAGGGGAGCAGGTACACCGACCCCATTGATGGGAAGAGCTTTAAGAACTTCCTGCCATACGGTTATGGCCACCAGCGTAATAATGTGCTGTCGCCAAGTACGCTGTCTTTAGAAAGGCACCGCCTGTTGTGGCTGTACCTCAAGAATGAAACCGATTTCTTCAGTGCGCCAAAAAAAGTACTCCATTTTGCCCCCGAGCAGGCATTTTACAAGCTTTTCCGCAGCCAAAAGAACCTGGATTATACGACAACCGACCTCTATTCCCCCCTTGCTGATGTAAAGGCCGACATCTGTAACCTGCCGTTTGAGGACAATGCGTACGACCTGATTTTGTGCAACCATGTGCTGGAGCATATTCCTGACGATACCAAAGCCATGCAGGAGCTGTACCGCGTGATGAAGCCCGGCGGGATGGGCATCTTCCAGATACCGCAGGATCTAAGCAGGGAAACGACGTTTGAGGACGACTCGATAACCGACCCTAAGGAGCGCGCCAGGATATTCGGGCAGTACGACCATGTAAGGGTGTATGGACGCGATTATTTTGATAAGCTCCGCACAATAGGTTTCACAGTAGTTGAGGAAGATTACACGAAAAAATTATCTCCTGAAGATGTAGAGCGCTACTGCCTTGCCAAAGGAGAGATCATTCCGGTTTGCTATAAGAACTGATACATTTATTAAATGATATAAGAAAGCCTGAAGGATGTTCCCTCAGGCTTTCTTTGTATTAAGTTCCTTATAATTTCAGCAACTAAACACCTTCTCAGGAAACCAGCGAATGTCTTGACATCACTTCCGGCTGCTGCAATCCCATAAGGTCGAGGATGGTAGGGGCAATGTCGCCCAGTACGCCATCCTTTACGTGCTTGAGTTCTTTATCTACCAAAATGATCGGCACAGGGTTAGTAGTATGCGCTGTGTTGGGGCTGCCGTCAGGGTTGATCATGGTCTCACAGTTGCCGTGGTCGGCGATCACTATGGTGGTGTAGTTGTTTTCAAGGGCTGTCTCAATAACTTCTTTCGCGCACGCATCAACCGCTTCGCAGGCTTTGATTGCGGCGGTCATCACGCCGGTGTGGCCCACCATGTCGCCATTGGCAAAGTTGAGGCACACAAAATCTACCTCGCCTTTTTTAAGTTCAGGTATCAGAGCATCTTTCAGGTCGAAGGCGCTCATTTCGGGCTGCAGGTCGTAGGTAGCTACCTTTGGCGATGGGCACAGCAGGCGCTTTTCGCCCTCAAAAGGCTCTTCGCGGCCACCGGAGAAGAAGAACGTCACGTGCGGGTACTTCTCGGTCTCGGCAATGCGGATCTGCTTTTTGCCATTGCGTGATACTATTTCACCAAGGGTTTCGGTCAGGTTATCCTTATCATAAACCACGTGGATATCCTTATAGTTATCGTCGTAATTGGTCATTGTTACATAGTACAGCCTCAGCTTGTGCATGTTCTGCTCGTGGATGTCATATTGAGATAGTACCTCTGTAAGCTGCCTTCCACGATCGGTACGGAAGTTAAAGAAGATCACCACATCATCCTCCTGTATCGTAGCCAGTGGATTTCCGTTATCATCGGTCATTACGATAGGCTTGATGAATTCATCGGTAATGCCCTCATTGTAGCTCTCGTGTATGCTGTCTACCGCATTGGTTGACGGATGGCCTACGCCATTAACAAGCAGGTCATACGCCAGCTTTACGCGCTCCCAGCGCTTGTCGCGGTCCATCGCGTAGTAACGGCCTACTATCGAGGCCAGTTTTGCCTTTTTATTTTTAAGGTGGTTCTCAAGGTCGGAAATGAAGAACACGCCCGATTTCGGGTCAACGTCGCGCCCATCGGTAAAGGCGTGGATGAACACATTCTCAACACCTGCCTGCTGCGTGGCATCTACGAGTCCCTTCAGATGGTCGATATGGGAATGTACCCCGCCATTGGACACAAGGCCCAGCAGGTGTACTTTCTTATTATTTTGTTTTGCATAATTAAACGCATCTACAAGTGGCTGCTCTTGTGCGAGAGTATTGTTTTGCACTGCCAGGTTGATCTTTACAAGGTCCTGGTACACGATGCGGCCTGCGCCAAGGTTCATGTGGCCCACCTCGCTGTTGCCCATCTGCCCTTCGGGCAATCCGACATTAAGGCCGTCGGTACGGAGGGAGGCATTAGGATAATTTTTGTAAAGGCTGTCGATGAATGGAGTATTGGCATTGTCGATGGCTGATACTTTGGGATCGGGTGATCTTCCCCAGCCATCCAGTATCATAAGGATAACTTTTTTGTTCATTTTCAAACGATTAGATTTTTTTGGCACGGTTTTGGAATAATAGATATCCGTAAACGCGGTATAAATTTACTACATATTTATCAACGTTTGACAATGAGGGTTTAGCTTTATGGCGATCGCAGAAAAAATTATATTTTTTTTTGTAGTCAGGCAATATCGTTATAAACCACCCGTTATAGTGTAGGATTATCCATGAAAATGAAAGGCACAGCGCAGGGAGCGCCTGCCAAATGAAAATGTTAAATAATTGATTTTAACACTGTTGCTATTTTTGGTTTAGATCTCTTTAACTTATTTTAGCGCTCTGTTAAAAACACACAACTACTAAATTACAATGGTTTACAACTTTTTTACGTCCGTTTTCTTTTTGTTCTTTTCAATTACAGCAACAACACCAAAACACGAAAAAGCTCCGGCTACACTGGCTTCTAACGAAGCGGTTTCAGGAGCGGAAATGTTGTATAACAACATCAAGTCACACTCTGTGACCATGCCTGCATATGAGTGCTTCTCGAAGGCATTGAAAGGCTTCAACAAGCTAAAGGCACAGGGCAAGATCAAAAAAGACCTTCTTACGGTTATCGATTTCAGTCTTTCATCTACTGCCAAAAGGCTTTGGATCATTGACATGGCTACGCAAACCGTAGTATACAATACCCTTGTAGCGCACGGCAGGAATAGTGGTGATGAGTTTGCAACTACGTTCTCTAATGCGGCCAGCTCTAACTGTAGCAGTCTGGGCTTTTATGCTACTGGCGAATTGTACATGGGCAAGCACGGAGAGTCGATGAGGCTTGACGGCCTGGAGCAGGGCATCAACAGCAATGCGCGCGACAGGGCAGTGGTAATGCATGCCGCTGACTATGTGAATGAGGATTTTGCCAAGCAGCACCACAGGATAGGCAGAAGCCAGGGCTGCCCTGCGCTTCCTAACGAAGTAAATAAAGAAGTCATCAAGCTGATACAAGGCAGATCATGCCTGTTCATCTACCACCCATCACAAAGCTATGCTACAGCATCGAGGTTACTTTCGTAACTTTTCGTACAGCGCTTTGTCGAGGTTATAAATATCATTGCGGAACTGCAATCCATCCCTATCCATCCAGGCGGTCCAGTACAGCTGGTGGATAGGGGTGGTTTTTTTTAGGGCTACATATTTCGTTTCGCCCTCTTCCACCATCTCGTCAAGTTTCTTTCGGTCGACGTTCTTATCATCCTCCAATACATACTCCGCAAGCCTGAAAGGGTCTTCTACGCGTATACAGCCTGAGCTCAGTGCACGATAATTTTTTTTGAAGTATTCCCTGTGGTTGGTATCGTGCAGGTACACATAAAATCCATTATTAAAGTTGAATTTTATCCGTCCCAGTGAATTATGGTTGCCCGGTGTTTGTACATACACGTAATGGTCGGCTTTTAGCGAATCCCACTGCGATACCGGTATCTCCTCATTTTTATACATGATCTTCATATTGAGGTGCGAAAAATGGGCGGTATCCTTTATAGCAGCAGGGGTAAGGTCTTTTTTCAGGTAAGTTGGCGGCACTGTCCATGTCGGGTTAATGGTAAGCTGGTTAACGGCTGAATATAACACCGGCGACCTTCTGTCGGGTTTGCCCACCACTACCTTATAAGTGTCTATGGTGTCCCTGTTATTCTCTACGATCGCAAGCTGGTAGGTAGGGATGTTCACAATTATGGCGCGTTTGCCAAAATCGTAAGGGAACCACCGCCACCGCTCAAGGTTAGCTATTACCTGGCTTTTTCGGTCGTTGCGGGTAATGTTGAGGGCATCGGCTGTTTTAGGGTCAACAATGCCGGTTGCGGCAAGGCCATGGCGCTCCTGGAACCTTTTCACGGCTTGAGCGGTCGTTTTGTCGTATAGGCCATCACTGGCATCTTTAAGGTCGCCCCAATAGGCCAGGCGTTGTTTTACCGATGTTACCACTGCACTTGAATCATTCAGCTTTAATGCCTTTTCCACTTTTATTTGTGCTATGCTTTTATCATCCGGCAATTTGTTAAGGTAGGCAAGGCTTTTGCGCAACCCATCGTACACAGCATGTTTCGGGCGGCATCGGCCAATGACCTCGGCAAGGTTCTCCTTTTCCAAAACCTCAGATAGCAGCTTATTGGTGTCAACGTTTTTGGGTGCCAAAGCCCAATCGTGGTATACCGTTCGTGGCAGCAATTTTCCTTTGAATAAGTGGGTTGCCAGCTTAGTGAACGACTCTGTAAGCAATATGTCATAGCGCATGCATTCCTCCTCACTGATGGTGGTGAGTGCCTCGAACTGCTCAAGGGTATTAAGGTTGTAATCTTTAGGCTGCAATCCGTCGCTGCCTGCATCCTTTACCACGGCTATGAGCTCTTTACGGTTTTCAGGGTTGGTCCATATGGTTTTTAGCTCATGCAAGTTATAGAAAGATCTTACATTTTCGGGTGACTTTTCAAGCAGTTGGGCGTCAATGGCAATAGGTGTATCTTTAAGGTAAGCCGTATTTGCGGCCTTGGCAGGGAAATTTTCTTTCCGGGCATTTTTACAGGCAGGGAAGAGGAAAAGTACCAATAGCACTATGTAGACAGCTTTTTGCATTTGTGTTTGCTTTTTTGCTTGTACTAAAATTACAAAACAAATACTGACGATGAGAAAGTTAGGGGTTAATTATTTTGTTAAATAATTATGCTTGCATAGTTTTTTATAACAAAAATTTACCGTAGTGATAAATGTATGCTCAGGTAAAATATTTAGGGGTTAACTGTTTTCTGTCCAAACGGATATGAATTTGATGCTGGATCGGATTAAATTTTTTCACTAAAAAACTTGCATTGAAGAAAAGTTATTCTTTATATTTGCACCCACAAAAGCGGAAGTAGCTCAGTTGGTAGAGCTCCAGCCTTCCAAGCTGGTTGTCGCGAGTTCGAGCCTCGTCTTCCGCTCTGCAAAAAGCCTGAACAGAAATGTTCGGGCTTTTTTGTTTTTATATTGATCATGCAAATTGTCGGTAAGTTGCGGCTCCCTCTCCATAGGAGAGGGTTGACATTACCTCAACCCCGACAGGTCACTCCCTGCTTCTAATTCTTCCGGTTCCTTACCTTGTCGGAACAATCGTGCCGGCAAATCACCTTTCAGTAAAATATCATTATCCTTCACCTCAAGCCAACTGCCCTCGCGAAGGCCCAGCACCGGCTGTGTATTGAACTGGTGGAATTCTTTTATACGTGTTTCCCGCGTTTCGCCCATGTGGGTAGACCCTGGTTGCGGGTCGAGGTAGTGTGGGTTCAGGTTAAAGTTGACCGCCCCAAGTGTTTTAAAGCTCGGCGGGTAAATAATGGGCATGTCGTTGGTCGTCTGCATTGTCAATCCGCAAATATTGCTGCCCGCGCTGCTGCCCAGGTAGGGCGTGCCTTTATCTATCGCATCTTTTAGTGCGGTCATTACTCCTGTCTTATATAATTGGGTAACCAAAAGAAATGTATTCCCCCCGCCTGTAAACAGCGCTTCGGCATTGGCCACGGCTTCTGCGGGATCTTCAAATTCGTGTGCGCCTTTCACGGTGATGTTGAGGCCTGCAAAGAATTCGGCAACACGTTTGGTATAATCGTCATGGCTTATGCCGCCCGGCCTGGCATACGGGATGAATAGGAGCGAGCTGCGGTCTTTGAAGTGTTCTGCCAAAGCAGGCTTCAGGTATTCCAGGTAATTTCCGCCATGAAGCGTAGAGGTGCTTGCAATAATTAGTTTTTTCATCCGTTAGGTTTAGGAAAGGTAAAGTTACAAAGATTTTGATGCCGTGGAGCGTATGTACGTTAGCTTGCCTTAGATCATTGACCAATCACCTATACCTGAACTTTTTGAAAAATCCTTTTTTAATTGCCCTTGTGCTGTTCTCCACAGTATCGGTCGCCCAGGGACGCCAGCCATTAAAAGGCAAGGTCGTATCCGGCTTTGACGACCTCGAGGGCATTTACGTTATCAACCGTTCTACCGAAACCACTGTTATCACCACTCGCGGCGGCTATTTTACCATCAATGCCCAACCTAACGACACCCTTGTTTTTTCGGCGCTCCAGTTTGAAGCCAAAGATGTCCTTGTGACGGAAAGGGAGCTTGGAGACAACCTGGTTTTCGTTCCGCTGAAAACCCGGACCCGCGAGCTTGAGGAGGTTGTCATCAACGACTACAAGCACCTCAATGCCGAATCGCTGGGGCTCGTGCCGAAAGGCCAAACCCGGTATACGCCCGCTGAAAAAAAACTCGCCACGGCATCGAAATGGAAGATGAACCCCCTGGGACTCGACCCGCTCATTAATATGTTCTCAGGGCGCACAGCCATGCTTCAAAAAGCTAAAGAAACCGAAAACAAGGAGGCGTTGATCGAAAAGATGCGCTATCTTTATAGTGAAGAAGATATCGTAACGCTGTTCAAAATACCGCAGGAGTATGTTTCGGGTTTCCTGTTCTACATTGTAGAGAACAAGTATTTTGTAAAAGCAATGAAGGAGGAAAGCGAAGAACGGATAAAGTTCATGCTGAACGGCCTGGCAGTAAAATATCTTGAATTGACCGACAATGAAAAATAGCATCTTATACTTTTTATTATGCCTTCCGCTACTCGCTTTTTCACAGCGAAAAAATCTCAATGGTCGCGTGGTGACAGATGGTGCAGGAATAGGCGGCATCTACATCATCAATAAAGGCACGGGCGCTGAAAAGAAGTCGGATGCGCTGGGCAACTTTGTCATAGAGGCCAGGGCTGGCGATGTAATTACAGCCTACAGCTCCAAAACTGAGGTGCGTGATTTTGTCATTAATGAAAAGTCGTTCGAGGAAGATCCGTATATCATCAGCATAAATACCCAGACTTATGAACTGGACGAAGTGGTAGTAGAAAAAAGGGTGACTTCCGAGTCACTCGGCCTCGTTCCGCCCGGGCAGAAGCGGTATACTCCTGCTGAGCGCAAGCTTTTTACAGCTACGAGCGGCTTTGGTATCGACATACTGCTCAATGCCCTTAGCGGGCGTACCCAAATGCTCAAGCGAGCACTGGAGACCGAGAAAAAGGAAATGCTGCTGGAAATGATAGGCAATGTTTGTACTGAAGAGGAACTGAGGACAGAGTATAAGATACCGGAAGAATACACCCGCGGGTTTGTGTACTACGTGGTGGAAGATAAAGAATTTGTCAGTGCGCTTAGATCAGGGAATGACACTATGGCCCGCTTTCTTATGACCGGCCTGGCAACAAAGTACCGAAAAATCATAGCTGATGAAAAGTAAGATAACCATGATCCTGCTGCTATTGTGCGCTGTGGCTTTCGCACAGGGGAGAAAAGCGCTAAGGGGTACCGTGAATGCTGGAGGCGTACCGATAGCCAATGTATTTGTGATCAATAAGCAGACGGGCGACGAAACCAAAACTGACAGCCAGGGGGGCTTTAATATTGCCGCAAAACCGGGCGACCGCATCGCTGTGTACAGCGATAAGACCGAGACCCGCGATTTTGCCATTACCGATGACAGCTTCCGCTACCCACCATATATCGTGGCGGTTGACTATAAAGTGACCGAGCTTGATGAGGTCGTCGTGGAGGATAAGAAGGATCCCTATGCGCTTGGCGATAAGGGCAGGCTTGCAGCCAACACCCCACAGGAACGAAAGGCAGTGGCCGGAGCCAGGATAGGCCCCAGGTTTAATGATCCAACCGTGCAGGGTATGGCGATCAACGGCGATGGCATCATCAATTGGTTTACCGGTAAAAGGAAATCAATAAAGCGTGCGCTGGAAATGGAACGAAAGGAAAAGCTGATCGTGGCTTTTAAAGGGATGTATAATGAGGTGGTGCTGAATGAAGAATTCGGCATACCCAAGGATAATGTTGATGGGTTCATTTATTTTGCGACCGAGGATAAAAAGATGGCGAAGGCCATCGAGGCAAATGATAAGCCAAAAGCTGAAGAGCTGATGCCTGATCTGGTGCTGGACTATATCGACAATATCAAAAACAAAAAATGATGGGCAGGCTATGGTGGCTGCTGTTCCTTTTCAGCATATCTTGTTTTGCCCAGCAGCGCCAGCTGCTTAAAGGGAAAGCCTTTATTGGTGATGATGCGGGTGCAGGGCTTTTTGTTATCAATAATAAGACAGGAGAGGAGGCGAAGACCGACAGCCAGGGGAACTTCAGCATACATGTAACGGTGGGCGACAGGCTTGCGGTGTATAGCGAAAAGACCGAGATAAGGGAATTTGCCATCAATCAAAATACTTTAAAGGAAAACCCTTACCTGGTTAGCGTGAACTATAAGACTACCGAACTTGAAGGTGTCGAAATTAATAAGTTTAAGAATATCAATTCGGAGTCGTTGGGGCTGGTGCCGAAAGGCCAAAAGAAATACACACCTGCAGAACGGAAACTCAAAACAGCGGGTGACTTTAAGCCCATAATGCTTTTGGGTATCATTGCGGGCGGGATGCCGATAGATCCTATCATCAATGCGATCAGCGGCCGTACCAAAATGCTGAAGAAAGCGCTTGCCACCGAGCAGAGGGAAGGGCGGATAGACAAGATCTACGGCTTTTATACGGAAGATGAAATCGCGCGAGAATTCTCCATCCCGAAGGAATATGTAAATGGGTTCGTTTTCCACATTGTGGAAGATGCAGACCTTGCTGCTGCACTGAAAGCGGATAATGCCGACAGGGTGAAATTCTTAATGAAGGGACTTGCCGTAAAATATCTTGAAATAATTAAAGAATGAGTAAAAAACTCTTATGGCTTTTAATGGTGTTCCCTGCCGGGGTCCTGGCGCAGGAAAGGCAGGTATTTAAAGGAAAAGCGATCACTGATATCGGTACGGTTGAAGATGTGTCGGTAACCAATGCGGCTACAGGCATTAGTGTTGTTACACGGAATGAAGGGGATTTTTCGCTTAAGGCAAAAAAGGGTGACACACTGCATTTTTCCGGAGGTGTATACAAGCCACTTATCATTGTGTTGAAGGAAAAAGACCTGAACGAGCATGTTTTTGTAGTGAGGCTTGATCCTTTGGCAACAATGCTCGACGAGGTAGTGGTGTCGGGATTGACAGGCAATCTCGCAGCCGATAGCAAGAATTTAAAGACGATGCAGGTAAACACATGGTTCGACCCAATAGAGATCAATAAAGATGTGGTGCC